>OFGP01000032.1_pt1 | contig 136525 bp, 125 predicted proteins | sample 1521781 | NCBI WGS metagenome assembly OFGP01 (sample SAMEA3504113, study PRJEB24116) | mouse gut metagenome | biome: mouse gut; feature: mouse-associated habitat; material: faeces | place: Denmark | collected 2011
CGAGATAGCTCAGTTGGCTAGAGCACACGGTTCATACCCGTGGTGTCGAGGGTTCAAATCCCCCTCTCGCTATTTACAAAAGTTCTAAAAGCCTTGTATCTGCAAAGTTTTTAGAACTTTTCTAATTCCGCAGCTTTCTTTTCCATAAACGTAAGCATATCTTCCCGAACGCCTGTAAATCCGTTAACAGCAAACTGCATGATATCCCATTCTCCCCATCCGTTTATCTTTTTGAATCTCTTTGCCAGATTCTCAAGACGCTCCTGCTGCCTGCCGTCTAAAATTATTGTCACCTCATAAAACTTCATTATAATAATACCTCTTAATATTACTAAATTTATAGAGCCGGGTCAAATGCCTGCCGACAATCGCCTGGCTGCCTGCACAGATAAAAGGGGCTTGAGAAAACCTGTTTCTCCTGCCCCTTTGTCTTTTCACAGTACGCTTTTATTCTATCTTTGCAGTTTATTGTAAAGTTTTATGCGGCAATACTCAAGAGGTAATTACTGGAAATTTTAAGGCATGTGTAAAGCAGGGAAATGCCCGCCAAAATCATCCCAGCGATTTCCACGTCTCCGGCCCCACAATGCCGTCCACTTTCAGCCCGTTCTCCGCCTGATAGGCTTTTACCGCTTCAAGGGTCCTAATACCGAAAATCCCGTCGATAGCGCCGACGCCATATCCCTTTGCGGTAAGCCTCTGCTGCAAATAGATAACGTCGGCTCCACGGCTCCCCATTTTTATGGTGCCACGTGGCTTTGTATGAGGAGGCCATTTTCCATGATAGATATCCAAATCCACATCGCCGGATATCCCTGGTACTCTGCCCTTTGAGGTATACTGTCTCATCAGAGGATTGTAGCTTTCCCTGCCGGAGGAATATCTGGCAAGCCACAGCGGATAATCGCCAAGGCTGCCAAATTTATTTTTCAGGTAATCCGCATTTGTATAAATCCCTGTCTCATACCCTTTGCTTTTCATGTAACCGCAAAACGCCCTGACAATCTCCGTGCGGCTCTTTTTTGTCTGCGGGTTGCGCTCATCGGAGGCATACTCCCAGTCCGCCCACACCCTCATGGTGATTTTGTCCCTGTAATCCCTGATGCATTCCTCGCACTTTTTTGCATTCTCTACCGCCTGGCCTGCATCTTTGGCATAAATAAACCAGTAAACGCCGGTTTCCAGCCCCGCCTTCCGGGCTTCGGTAATATTATAAATAAAACGCTTATCCGCCTTTGACCTGCCGTACCCGGCGCGGATGATTGCAAAATCAACCGATTGTTTTACCTTTCTCCAGTCTATGGTTCCGTTGTGATAGGATACGTCAATTCCCTTTATGTCTGCCATGGTTGAAGCTCGCGTAAATGAAATCTTATTTTATTATATTCTTCATCTTCATTTCCGTCCCACAATGCGGGAAACTCCCGTATCAGAAACCTCCCGCATCAAAGATTTTCCGTATCCGTCCCCGCATCGCCGGAATCTGTTTCCTCATCAGTAAACCAGCCTCACGTCCTCCTCATTTTCCGGATTTACCAGAACCACAACCTCCTCCAGCTCTATCCGGTCAAGGGAAATGATTTTTCTCTCCTTCAGATTCTGCAGAACCAAATCCTTCGCCTCCATGAGCAGCCCGATTTCATCCTCGTCGTCCCCCGTCCACCTGCATGTAAAATGAAACTCCTTCGCCTCCTCGTTCAGATAAGCATGGGGGGCAACCTGCTCCGCATTGTAAGTCACCTGAAAGCGCACAGTGTCTTCCGGCACTTTACTGTCCGTTACAATCTCCGTCTGCTCCCATCCCCACTGTCCCCAGACGAGGTAGGGTTCCTCTCCGGGTTCAAAGGGAACGTCCACGTTTTCCGTCACCATCTTTGTTTTTCCTATCATCTGCTTCCCTCCATAAGTGAGGGAGGAAAATTCCATAAATGCAATACCGGTTCCCAATCCGCAAATCAGGACGCCAATGCAAAAGATTACGATTAAAATTTTATACTTTTTACTCATACTGCACCTCCCCTGAAGGCCCGCCGGGTCTGCCGTTTATCCCCTCTGTGTCCTGTTCTTCCTTTTTCCTTCTGATTATCATGCCGAAGGCTCCCGCACACATTGCGCCAAGGCACAGCAGGCCGCCCACGCAGATAGTGAAAAGGCCGAAGATGGGATAGCCTTTCAGCAGAAAAACAAGCATCGTTCCAACGCCCATAAGCACTATCATTGCCATAATACCGCAAAATATGGAAAACGCAAGCCACGCCGCATTCCAGAAAAAGCGCAGCCAGAAGATACAAAAGGCAAGAAACATCCGCCATAATGCCGCTATCCCCCGGCCCGTCGCCCTGAAAATATTCTTCATCTTCAACCTTCCTCCTCTTGTATGTTTACCCCTTTGCTCCTCCTGCTCCGGCTTTTCCAGAACGGAAAGCGCAGCGGTTTCCTCTTCTTCTCCGTTTCCGAAAGGGCTCCCAGCCTCTTCCCCATAGGGATACTGTTCCTTAACGGCATTCCCTTTTCCAAAAGCATTCCCGTTTTCAACGGCATTCCTTTTTCCAAAGCCGAGCCGTTTTCCCAAATCCCGGCATTTTCCGGCGCTCCAACGCCACCCCTTTTTGATGCCGTCCGCCGCTGCCTTCAGCTTTTCCCTGAAAAACCGGCAGATACGCATAAAAAAGTTTTTCCCGCTGCCCGCAGCCCTGCCCCCAAGCCCCGGAAGCTTTATCGCCGCTTTCTTTTCCTGAAAATCCGGCTTTACATGGTAAGCCTCCAGAATTTCCGCCGCAAGCTCTTTGACCGGGCCGAAATCTCTGATGGCCTCCTCCTCGCTTAAGCCTTTCAAAAGCTTCATATCTATATGCTGGGCATATTCCTCAAGAATATCATCCTGCTCCTGGTCCTCCAGCACCTGAAGGTATCCCCGCAGTTCCTCCAAAAACATCTCTTTATTCATGTTCGCTCCTCTCCTTCAAAAATCTGCCGACTCTTTCCTGAAATTCCTCCCATTCCTTTGCCATTCTGTCGCAGTACAGTATTCCGGCAGCCGTCAGGTGGTAGTATTTCCGGGGCGGTCCCTCGGATGACTCCCGCAGATATGTCTCAAAATAGTGCTCGTTGGTGAGCCGCTTTAAAAGCGGATATATGGTTCCCTCGTTCACGTCGATAACCTCCGAAACCTCCTCCACCAGCTCATAGCCGTACATATCCTTTTTTCTCACAGATTCCAGGACAATGAGCTCCAACACGCCTTTTTTAAATTGTGGATTCATGTCCTACCTCTCCTTTCTGGTATTAGATTACACCTACTACTATGCAATGTCAAGTACTAATTTTTTCAAAATACTCAACTTGACGAAAGTGCCGCTATGATTTTTTTATTTACAATCTATCAGGGTTGGTGCTATACTAAAGCCGTTTGAAATTAAGATAGGAGTAAATTTATGAGACAAAAAAGAGAAGATGTGAGAAACATAGCAATTATCGCCCATGTTGACCACGGTAAAACCACTCTGGTTGACGAGCTTTTAAAGCAAAGCGGCGTATTCCGTGAAAATCAGGCAGTTGCCGAGCGCGTTATGGATTCCGGCGACATTGAAAGGGAGCGTGGCATCACCATTCTTTCCAAAAATACCGCCGTCACTTATAAAGGATGCAAAATCAACATTATCGACACGCCGGGACATGCCGACTTCGGCGGCGAGGTGGAACGTGTCCTTAAGATGGTAAACGGCGTCATTCTTGTGGTGGACGCTTTCGAGGGCGCAATGCCTCAGACCCGTTTTGTACTTCGGAAGGCCCTTGAACTTGGTCTGCCGGTTATCGTATGCGTAAACAAAATCGACCGCCCGGAGGCAAGGCCCGCAGAGGTTGTGGACGAGGTGTTAGAACTGTTCCTTGATTTGGACGCGGACGACGCCCAGCTTGACTGCCCTTTCGTCTATGCCTCCGCAAAGACAGGCACCGCCACTCTGGATTTGGACGTGCCCGGGAAAGACATGGAGCCTCTCTTTGAAACCATAATCGACTATATCCCGGCTCCCGAGGGAGACCCCGAGGCCGGAACCCAGGTACTTATCAGCACCATCGATTACAATGAGTATGTGGGACGAATCGGCGTGGGAAAGGTTGACAACGGTTCCGTAAAGGTCAATCAGGAGGTTGCCATTGTAAATCACCACGACCCCGACAAAATTCGGAAGGTAAAGGTGAGCAAGCTCTATGAGTTTGACGGGTTAAATAAAGTGGAGGTGAGCGAGGCCGCCATCGGCTCCATCGTGGCGATTTCCGGTATTTCCGATATTCACATCGGAGACACTCTCTGCTCCCCTGAGAATCCGGCTCCCATTCCCTTCCAGAAAATATCGGAGCCTACCATTGCCATGCATTTTATTGTAAACGATTCTCCTCTGGCAGGTCAGGAGGGCAAATATGTCACCAGCCGCCACATCAGGGACAGGCTTTTCCGGGAGCTCAACACGGACGTTTCCCTCCGGGTGGAGGAAACGGATACCACGGAAGCCTTCAAGGTGTCGGGCCGCGGGGAGCTTCATCTCTCCGTCCTGATTGAAAATATGCGCCGTGAGGGATATGAGTTTGCGGTGAGCAAGGCGGAGGTTCTCTATAAAACGGACGAGAACGGAAAGAAACTGGAGCCTATGGAGCTTTGCTACATCGACGTGCCGGAGGAATTTTCCGGGACGGTAATCGAAAAGCTGAGTATGCGCAAGGGCGAGCTGCAAAATATGAGCGCCGCCTCCACCGGCTATACCCGCCTTGAGTTTTCCATTCCCGCCAGAGGGCTGATTGGCTACCGCGGCGAATTTCTCACAGATACCAAGGGCAATGGCGTTATGAACAGCACCTTTGACGGTTACGGCCCCTACAAGGGAGACATCCAGTACCGCAAACAGGGGTCTCTTATCGCTTTCGAGGCGGGCGAGGCCATCACCTACGGTCTCTACAACGCCCAGGAGCGGGGCACGCTGTTTATCAGCCCCGGCGAAAAGGTTTATTCCGGTATGGTGGTGGGCCAGAACGGCAAGGGCGAGGATATCGAGCTGAATGTCTGCAAGAAAAAGCAGCTCACCAACACCCGTTCCTCCAGTGCGGACGAGGCGCTCCGCTTAACGCCTCCCAAAATTTTAAGCCTGGAGCAGGCTCTTGAATTTATCGACACGGACGAGCTGCTTGAGATTACCCCCAAATCTCTCCGTATCCGTAAAAAAATATTGGACCCTACCATGCGCAAGCGGGCGGCCATGCGGGCGGCTTCGCTGGCACAAAAATAATATTTTACGTCCGGCTTTTGCCTTGCCGGGCGCGGCGTTCGCCGAATGCGGTTGCAAACACCCGCGCCCGGCTCACGCAAAGAGGCTGCTGCAAAAGGATTTTCTCCTCTCTGCAGCAGCCTTTTTTTACGAGATATTCAAAAACCGGGCGGCAATCTGAAAATATACCAGAAGGGAAAGCACGTCCACAATGGTAGTGATAAACGGGCTTGCCATCACCGCCGGGTCGAATCCGATTTTCCGGGCAAGCATGGGCAGCATGCAGCCCACCACCTTGGCGATGAGTACTGCCGCAATGAGCGTCAGGCACACCACAAGGGCCACGGTCATTCCCACCCTGTCAAACAGCATCAGCTTGATAAAGTTGGCGGCGGCCAGCGTAGTCCCGCAAAGCAGCGCCACCCGAATTTCCTTCCACAGCACGGAAAAGGCGTCCCGGAACTCGATTTCATTCAAAGACAGACCGCGGATAATCGTAACGCTGGCCTGTCCTCCGGCGTTTCCGCCGGTATCCATCAGCATGGGAATATAGGCAATCAGCACTCCGTAGGCAAGAAGCGCGCTCTCAAACCGGTTTAAGATACTCCCGGTAAAAGCGGCGGATATCATCAAAAGTAAAAGCCAGGGCATCCGCTTCTTCCATGTCTCAATCACGCTGGTCTTCATGTAGGGCTTATCCGACGGCACAATGGCGGCCATCTTTTCCATATCCTCCGTGGCCTCCTCCTGAAGGATATCCACGATATCGTCTACCGTGATAATTCCCACCAGCCGGTTTTCATTGTCCACCACAGGCATGGCGGTAAAGTCGTACTTCTGGAACTGTCTTGCAACCTCCTCCTGGTCCATCAGCGTATTGATGAATATCACGTGCTCGTTCATGATTTCACCGATTATGGCATCCGCCGGGCTAATCAGCAGATAACGCAGCGCCACCGTTCCCACCAGCGTCCTTTTGGCGTCCAGCACGTAGCAAATGTTGATGGTTTCGCTGTCCATCCCGATTTTCCTGATACGGGCAATGGCGTCCTCCACCGTCATGTTTTCCTTCAAATCCACGTACTCCACCGTCATGATGCTTCCGGCGGAATCCTCAGGATAGCGGAGGAGATGGTTGATATCCCTTCTGGTCTCCGGGCTTGCGTTGGCAAGAAGTTTTTTGACCACGTTGGCGGGCATTTCCTCCAGCAAATCCGCGGCGTCGTCCGCCATCAGGTTATTGATAATCCCCGCCGCATCCTTTTCCGACATGCTGGTGATGAGAAACTGCTGGCTGTCCACCTCCAAATGGGCAAAAACGTCCGCGGCAAGGTTCTTGGGAAGAATACGGAAAATCTTCTGCAAATCTTCCTCGCAAAGCTCCTCCATGATAACTGCGATATCCGCGGCGTTTTCCTCTGAAAGCTTCTGGCGGAGCCTGGTGTATTGCTTAGTTTCAAGTAATTCCTTTACTGTCTCAATATCCTTGATTTCTTCCATAGCAATTCTCCTTTATATGTGATTTTTACGCCCCGTTCATGAGGAGGGATATCGGTACTGCTGCCCGCTATACTCTTTTTCATAAAAACCACCCCCTTTCGGAAAACTGCCCGGCAATGCCGCACAGGATATCTTTTGCCATGTAATTTCAAACCTACTCTCTTACTTTAGAGCACAGTTTCTTTTTTGTCAAACAAAATTCCCGCTTTGCAAATCGCCTCCATGGTTCTGCAAACTGTCCGCAGGGCGCGGGGATTTTTCACGCGTTATCCATATAATACCCGCAGCCCCTTATGCTTATTCCGGCCCGGCCCGCCGTGGCTTCTGTCAGGGCGTTTCGCACCTTCTTTTCCTGCTCGGTGGGAATGCGGATATCAAATTCCACCCTGTCTGTGTACCTGGACGCGGAAATTGTGGTTTTTTGCGTTTCCAGAAGATACTGCACCGCTCCCACATCGGCGTATCCGATTTGAACCGTCAGCTCCGTCCCGTAACGCATAACCGCCGTTTTGGCATTTGCAAGCCCCTCCTGCGCCGCCCGCGTATAAGAGCGCACCAGTCCGCCCGTCCCTAAAAGGGTGCCGCCGAAATATCTGGTAACCACCACGATTCCGTCAACGGCCTGCGTGCCAAGGAGGGTTTCCAGTATGGGCTTTCCCGCCGTCCCGCCTGGTTCCCCGTCGTCGCTGCATCTTGTGATTTCTCTGTTTCTTCCTATTACAAAGGCGTAACAGTGATGTCTGGCGTCATAGTATTTCTTTCTGACGGAGGCGATAAAGGCGGCAGCCTCCTCCTCCGAGGTTACCGGAGCCGCGTTTGCAAGAAACCGGGATTTTTTTTCCTCGTATTCTCCATATCCCGGCTCACAGATGATTTTATATGGTAAAAACTGATTTTTTTGTTCTTCCATCCCCGAATCCCTCCCTGGGTTTTTGCCCTTTTTCCCTTGCAGTTTACCACAACAGGGAATAAAAGTGTATAAAATCGTGAATAATTCTTAATAAACTATAAAAAAACTTTATTTCATCCCCACATTTTGGTATACTTACACTATTATGATTTCATCAAATATGAATGTAATCTATATGGAGGCACATATATGAACTACAGTAAAAAAGGCATTAAGGCCAAACAAAAGGCCGTCCATGCCACATCAACCAGGCTGGGGAAGAAGCTCCTTGTATCAGTCCTTAATCTTTCCCTGCTCTTTATTTTATCTGTAGGCGTGATTGGAATCAGTATGGGCTTTGGGATTTTCAAGGGAGTCATCGATACCGCTCCCAGCATCGAAAACATCAAGGTTACCCCTACCGGTTTTTCCACTTTCGTCTACGACCTTGAAGGGAATCAGACCGCCAAGCTGGTTTCCCAGAATTCCAACAGAATCCCTGTCACCCACGACATGATTCCCCAGGATTTGGCGGACGCCTTTGTTGCCATAGAGGACGCGCGTTTCTACGAGCACAACGGCATTGACATCAAGGGAATTATCAGAGCCGCTTACATCGGCGTCTCCCAGAAGTTCCATTTCACGGAGGGCGCCAGCACCATCACCCAGCAGCTCCTCAAGAACAATGTTTTTACCGACTGGACCAGCGAAACCGGCTTTGCGGATAAGCTGAAAAGAAAAATTCAGGAGCAGTACCTTGCCATTGAGCTGAGCAAGTCCATGTCAAAGGAGGACGTTCTTTTAAACTACATGAACAGTATCAACTTAGGGCAGAATACCCTGGGCGTCCAGGCGGCTTCGCTGCGCTATTTTGACAAGCCGGTAAATGAGCTGAATCTTTCCGAATGCGCGGTGATTGCCGGTATCACGCAGAATCCTTCCAAGCTCAATCCCATTTCCCATCCTGAGGATAACGCCAAAAGGCGCAAAAAGGTTCTGGACAATATGCTGGAGCAGGAATACATTTCCCAGGCGGAATACGACGAGGCAATGGCCGACGACGTTTATTCCCGCATTCAGGTCGCCAACGAGGGCTCTGAGGAATCCACAGTCAATACATATTTTGTGGACTCTCTGACCACCGACGTGATGGACGACCTTTTAGCGGCGGGCTATAACGAGACGCAGGCCTTTACCCTGCTCTACAGCGGCGGCCTGAAAATCTACTCCACTCAGGACCCGAACATTCAGGCCATATGCGACGAGGTGTTTTCCAATGAGGAAAATTATCCCGCCGACACCCGCTGGCAATTAAGCTATGCCCTGACCATAAAGAAGTCCTCCGGCGACTATGAAAACCACAGCACGGAAATGCTCCAGAGTTATTTCAAGGAACAGAATCCTTCTTTCAACCTGATTTTCAATACTCACGAGGACGCCTATGCCCAGATTGAAGAATACAAGCTGGCCGTTCTGGAAAGCGGGGACGAGGTGTTCGACGAGAACGTTACCCTGACGCCCCAGCCCCAGGTCTCCCTCACCATCGAGGACCAGCACACCGGCTATGTCCTTGCCATGGTAGGCGGGCGCGGTCCCAAGGAGGCCAGCCGTACCTTAAACAGAGCCACCGATGCCAAGCGTCAGCCGGGCTCCACCTTTAAGACCGTTGCGGTTTATGCCCCCGCCTTTGACAGCGCCGGGCTCACCCTTGCCACGGTCATCAACGACGCACCCTTTAACTACGCCGACGGCAGACCTGTAAACAACTGGTGGGGCGCGTCCTACAGAGGGCTGAATTCCCTCCGTCAGGGAATTATCGACTCCATGAACATTCTTGCCGTCAAGACCCTGACCATCATCACGCCCCAGCTGGGCTTTGATTATGTAAAGAACTTCGGATTCACCACCGTTGTGGACCGGAAGGAAATCGTGGTGAACGGAAAGACCGAAATCTATTCCGATATCCAGCAGTCCCTTGCTTTAGGCGGGCTTACGGTGGGCGTCACCAACGAAGAATTAAACGCCGCCTACGCTGCCATTGCCAACGGCGGAACCTATATCAAGCCCAAGCTTTACACGAAAGTGGTGGACCACGACGGCAATGTGATTTTGGACAACACCCAGCCCGAATCCAGACAGGTAATCAAGGAAACCACCGCGTGGCTTTTGACTAACGCCATGATGGACGTGGTGATTAAGGGAACCGGCGCTTCCTGTAACTTCGGAAATATGGCCATTGCCGGCAAGACAGGAACCACCTCCGCCTACAACGACGTGTGGTTTGCCGGTTATACCCCTTACTATACCGCCACCACCTGGACCGGCTACGACAATAACACCAAGCTCCGCAAGGGCGAGGAAAGAAATCTTGCCAAAAAGCTCTGGCGGGCGGTAATGTCCCGAATCCATGAGGATTTGCCCAGCGCGTCCTTCCCCATGCCCTCAAGCGGAATCGTTCAGGCAACGGTGTGCGCCCGCTCCGGCAAGCTCCCGATTGCCGGACTCTGCGACGGAACGCTGCGGACGGAATACTTTGCGGAGGGCACCGTTCCCACGGAAAGCTGCGACGTGCATTACCGTGGAATGCTCTGCCAGTATAACGGCCTGCCGGCCTGCGAAGGATGTCCTTTTGCAGTCGAAGGAGTAAGGGAGTTAATTCCCATAGAACATCCCAGCCTGCAGCAGGGCTCCGTGCTGACACAGCAGATTACCAATGAGGACGGAACTGTTTCCGTCGTACCGATAGACCCGAATCAGTCCAATACCTGTCCCCACAATGCGGAATTCATGGCACAGCCCGGCATTGAAGGAATCATCGAGCAGCAGCGGAATGAAATCCTTGCCGCACAGCAGGCCGCTATGGCCGCCGCAAACGAGGGTGCGCCGCCTCCGGCGGAAAATACCGCCCCCATGGACGACAGCAACGGCGGAGCGGAATAAAATAAGATAAGGAGAAGCCGGCCTCACCGGGAGGCGGCTCAAAACAAGGAGACTGCGCCATCTGGCGCAGCCTCCTTAAGTTATAATCATAATCAATATTTCAGGCACATCCCGCAAGCATATCCTGCGAGTATATCTCGCGAGTATATCTCGCGCCCTCAGGTCTTCCGGTGCTGCTTTCAGGATTCCCTAAATACAATTTCACCGGTTTTATCATCCATGCTTTCCACGATTGCCAGAGATTCCACCCGGATTCCCCTTCCCCGCAGAAGCTTTCCGCCCTCCTGAAAACCCTTTTCCACAGCAATTCCCACGCCCTCTATCTCGGCGCCGGCGCTTTCAATCAAATCGATAAGTCCTGACACCGCGCAGCCGTTTGCAAGGAAATCGTCGATAATCAGCACCCTGTCCCCCTTCTGGAGATACTTTTTCGACACAATCACATCATACACCCTTTTATGGGTAAAAGATTCAATCCGCGTGGAATACTGCTCGCCGTCCAGATTAATGCTCTGGGATTTCTTTGCGAAAACCACAGGCACATGAAAGTACTGCGCCGCAATACATGCAATGCCGATTCCTGACGCTTCAATGGTCAGGATTTTGTTGATTTTCTCGCTGGGGAACAGCCTCCTGAATTCCTTCCCCATCTCATTATACAGCTCCACATCCATCTGATGATTTAAAAAACTGTCTACCTTCAGCACATTGCCCGGTTTTACATTGCCGTCCCGCCGAATCCGTTCCTCCAAAAGCTTCATACTTTGCCCCCTTATCCTGAGTATATCCGGCGGACCCGCTTCCTTACGCTTTTCGCCCGCCGTTGTTTTCTATTTTACTCCTCTTCCACTGTCTTTATCAACTTTTTTCTGCTCCATTTCCCGGACAAATATCTCACAAAAGAAATCAGGTAATTCGTCGTCCACCCCATGGGAATGGCAAACCACACCGCCTGCACTCCCCACACGGGCGCAAAGACAAAGGCAACGCTCATCCGGATTCCAAGATTAATCAGATTCGCCAGAGTAAAGACCACCACATCCCCCGCTCCCCGCAGCACGCCGTCCGTAATCGCCTTTAAGCCGATGCACACAAAGAAAAATGCGATAAACGACAGATAGGCGTTCCCTGTCTCAAAGGCCGCCGGCTCGCTTCCCGCTTCCAGGAACGAGCCCACAATCCCTTCATGAAACAAGGTGAGAATCACGCAGATTATCACGGCAAAGGCCGCCACCATCTTAACCGCCGCCAGATACCCCTTCTTCACACGTTCCGGCTTCCCCGCGCCCAGATTCTGGGCCGTAAAGGTGGAAACCGCATTCCCGGAAGCAATCATAGGCACAATACAGATAGACTCAATCCTTGTCCCGGCAGTATAGCCCGCCAGTACGGAAGAACCGAACCCGTTGACCACGGACTGCACCAGAAGCATTCCGATGGAAACAATCGACTGCTGGAGCATGGAAGGAATGGCAACCTTTATCATATTTCCAAGCATTGCGGTGTCAAACAGAACCGGCCGTTCCTTTTTCCCCTCCGTTGTGCGCGGCGTCTCTTTCCTCTCTGCAACAGCAACTTCCCCCATATTCTTCTGTTCCGTAAAGTCCGCACCGCCGCTTACCGTGCGCGTTTCCACATACCCTTTTAACGAGCGCAGCAAAAGGCAGAAGGAAATTACCGCCGAAAGCCCCTGTGCAATGACCGTTGCCACCGCTGCCCCGGCTATTCCAAGCCCCAGCCCTCTCACAAAAGCCAGGTCCATGACAATGTTGAGCAGCGAAGAAAAAATCAGCAGATACAGCGGCGTCTTTGAATTCCCCAGAGCGTTAAATACGGAGGATAAAATGTTGTACATAAACAAAAAAGGAAGACCTACAAAATAAATGTCCAGATAAAGCAGAGCGTCCTCCAGAATATTTGCCGGCGTATTAAGCGCAGTCAGAATATTTCTGCTGAAAACAAGCCCCACAACTCCCAGCACAATACTCACTCCAAGGAAGCTCAAAAGCGCCGTATAGACAGAGGTTTTCATCTGCCGGTTCAGCCCCGCCCCAAGGTACTGGGAAATCACAACGGAAGCGCCGATGCCTCCCCCTATGGCAATCATAATGAAAACCGTGGTCAGGGAATAGGAAGCCCCCACCGCGGCAAGCGCGTCCTCCCCCACATACTGCCCCACAATGATGGAATCCACCGTAGAGTAAAACTGCTGAAAAAGATTTCCCAAAATCATGGGAAGCGCAAAGAAAAACAGCGACTTCCCCGGACTGTCCGTAAGCATATTGTATTTTTTCATTTTTTCCTCATTTCCGCCTTTTGACGTATAACATATTCCCCAGTATTGTTCCCAGAAAACAGGTACGTATCAGCGTTTCATATTCCGCCCGGTCGATATAATACCTTTTCCCCCAGGACGAAATTTCCAGATAAATACGCCCGTTTTCCTCTAAAACGCCTGTCACGACAACATAATGAGCCGAAACGCTTGCGGCTTTCACAAAATTATTTCCCTTTTTCGTGTAAAAGACAGCGCCCCGGCTTTTATCCCTTTTCCGCACCATATAGGGCATACATAAAATCACCGGAACGTCCCTGTCAAGCATATCCAGTATCCTGTCGTAAATTTTCCCGCCGCAAAATCCCCACCTGCCGTAAAGAGGCCATTTCTGCCTCCTTGCCATGCGGTTAAATACACTTTGCAGACGGATAAAGGTAAGTCCGTTATTTCCGCGGGGCGAAAGACCGCCTGCAAATTCATAGATACGGTTATAATAATCCTTATATTCCTCCTCGGAAAGAATCCGGTTTATGCAACCTGCGTTTTCCCTGACGGCATAGCTACCGTCCTGCCCCGCCAGATAGAGAAAAACATCCGCAAGCGCCGTAATCCCGCATCCCTGCTTATTCTTTCTCTCATCAGCGGAACGCGCCGGCGCGCCCGCAAAAAACCCCTGGTCGCCCCCGCAGGTAACCTCCCCCGTTTTCTTTCGTCTTATCTGTGCATATTGTCCGTTTAAACCGACTATCCGGGACATCTCCCACCTCGCTTTTTTGGCAGTAATATTATCTTATTATAACAGCCTTATTATAACAGCTATAAAAATAGAAATCCAGCATTGACAAAGCAATTCCGATTGTGTTACAATACGATTTGTGATGTGAGAACAGGCATTACAGGCTGCTGTGGCTCAGTCGGTAGAGCGTCGCATTGGTAGTGCGGAGGTCACGGGTCCGATTCCCGTCAGCAGCTTTGGTTAAAGAAGCGGAAACCTTGATTTTTACAGGGCTTCCGCTCTTTTTGTGTGTCTATAATCCGGTAGACAGTTGTAGACAGTACTTTGGTACTGTTACAATGCTTTAGTTATGAGGTCAGGAATGTTAACTTGTCACTATGCACACAAAAGCCTTAAAATTCAACCGGCTTATATTCTTCCATTTGGGGAATCAGCCTGTTTTCATAAAAATCAAGGAAAATACGATAGCACTCTTCTTCTGAACACATTTTATAAAACAGGCGTGTTCCTCCGTCTTCAATCCCTAATTCAACCTCTATCTCCCCATCATGTGTACATGCCTGGACAAAGCGTATTTTATTCTGTGCTTTCGGCGCTGTCAAAACTACAAACTGTTCCGGCGTGACAAACATATCCGCCAGATAATCCTCAATGTCTATATCCCTGAAATCGGTAAGTTCATTCTCCTGATTTCTCAATATAAATCCCTGATGTGGCTCTACCGTTTTAAAAACCACTTCTTTTTTCTTTTTAAATGGCAGCTTCATTATAAAACCTCGCAATATAAGTAGATATGTTCAATAAATTCTCTTATATTGTAATAGCAAAGGTATTTTTTATCAACCAGAATATCAACGAATATAAAATCAGCAGTCTTGCGGCGATAACTGCAAGACTGCTGATAAAGTTGCTCAATATGTCTGTTTTATCTTAAAAGAATACAACAATCTACAGAAAGCAAAGAGAAATGACCTTTACACTTCCCCACGAAACCGCTATAATAAAAATGTAGAAATCAGTATAAGCCACAATCAGAAAGCAGGTGATTATATGCCAAGCGATAAACAAATGATTAATAATCTAATTGATAATTATACAAGTTTACAACGTATCAAAAACTCGAATGATACTGCAAAAGAGCTCGAGTACCAGATAAAAATATTGAAAGCAAAGCTTGAATCATTCGGTATTATGACAACTGATTTGGATTTATAACAAATAAGTGTAAAGCCTCTTTCTTAAGTTTTCTCAAGACTTTACACTTTTTCATTTTCGATGCCGCCAACGGCTTTCCCGCAGCTTACCTCATCTCTTTTTTCCCAAACTGTCTCACCGCCACTGTAAGTACCAATGCAAAAACCAAAATTGCACACGGTAAAAACGGGAACAGGTCAAAACCGGCGCTGACGCCCCCTGTCGTAAAATCATGGAGGGAGCTGGAAACCAGATAACCGCTGTAGCAATAAGGGTAAACCACCCAAAGCGGCGTATTTGCTACTAATACGCCGGGGATAACAAAAAGCAGGTTTAAGCCGACGGACAGTAACGGTTTTTCAAACAGTACGGTAATCGCCCACATTGTCGCCACACCGGGGAGCATAGTTAAAAATAATCCGGCACACCACTTCAGCAAATACATGATTGGTAATGCTTCTGTGATTCCTGTACTCTTCGTTGCAATCAATCCTGTTATCACAAAAGCAACAAGGAAAACAACCATTTCCATAAACAAATAAAAGAGAAGTACACAAAATTTTGCCGTTGAAAGGGCATAGCGGCTGACAGGTAAGGCTAACATTTTCAAAATTCCGTTGTTCCCTGTTTCGCGTCCCACAAGCATCACACATACAACAATCATGCTGAATGGAAGCAGATAATAGGCATAAACTAATGCGCTCTGAATGAACATAGCCGCCCATGCGTTTGTATATTCCGGCGAAAAATAATTTTGCAGGTTTGCCACGCCGGAAGCTGCTACCAACAGCGGAGCTATAAAAATCAGAGGTATTATTTTACCTCGCTTTACTTTCATAAACTCGATTTTAAGCAGTTCTGAAAAGCTCATATTCTGCACCTCCTATTCGTAGCGCAGGTATTTTGCAGCCCATAATCCGAAAAAAAAGAAAATGGCTGTCTCAACCAGCGAAAAAATCATAACTGTTATATCCGGCTGTGCGCTCATTGCAACAGCGGGTTTGAGCATAATCACAAAGGGATGTATGCAAAGAAAAATATTATCCGGCGCAGCCAATGCCATCCCGCTTAAAAATCCTGCCACACCGATACCAAGAGGCATCCACATATTTTCAAAGCGGGAAGATACAAAAACCATAAAGGATAATACGGGCATCGACGTTATAAATGAATATCCGGCAAAAGACAGCAGCGTCCCAAACTCAAATGCGCCTTGCGGTAAATTGGTGAGACCTATTTTTGTAAGCGCCAGATTCTGAAAAACTATTACAATAAAGAGCATGACAGTTAAAATCAGAAATTTGCAAAAATACATAATCGGAACACTCACAGGAAGCATATACATTTTTTTGACGGCGCTTCCCTTAAATTCCATATTGTAAATCATACAGGCGGCGACTATGATACCGAACATATTCAGAACCATAATCATGCCATACAACTGCGTAAGCAGCACGTCCATAGGCGCTAATGGCAGATTTAAAAGAGTGTCTTTCCGCACAATAAAATTGACAAAGGCATATGCCGCCCCCAAAATACCGACTGCAAGCATTAACGGAATAATCCCCGTGCGCTTTTCTTTTCTAAGCTCGATTGCAAATGTCCTCATAGTGATGTTCATAGTACTGCCCTCTGCTTTCTGCCCGCATTGTCCTTATCAATCATAGACAGGAACATATCTTCCAGATTATCCGCAGCAAATCCGGAGTGCAATGCATTCTGACGTAATTCGTCCAGGCTGCCCTCAAACAGCAGATGACCATGATTGAGTATTCCGATATCGTCCGCCATCAGCTCAATTTCAGACAGCATGTGCGAAGAAATAAGAACCGTGCAATCGTAAAGACCGGGCAGAGATTTAATCAAATTTCGGATTTCATGGATACCGGACGGGTCAAGTCCATTTGTAGGTTCGTCTAAAATCAAAACAGGCGGTCTGCCAAGCAATGCTCCGGCAAGTCCCAATCGTTGCTTCATACCCAACGAGTATTTTTTTGCAAGCCGCCCGCCAAATTCAGAAAGCCCCACAAGCTCCAATGCATCTGTAACAGCACTCCCCGGAAGTCCCAAAATGCGGCGGATAATGTCAAGGTTTTCCCTGCCTGTCAGATTCGCATAAAAAGAGGGAGATTCGATAAAGGAACCTGCTTCTTTCAAAATGGAAAGCCGGTCATTCGGGAATTTTTTTCCGTCGATTGTAAAACTGCCTTTTGTGGGCTCTGTCAATCCCAGGAGCATTTTCATGGTAGTGGATTTTCCCGCGCCGTTCGGACCAAGAAAGCCGTAAATGCTGCCTCTCCGAATGTTCAGTGAAACGTTATTAACAGCGACAAAAGATTTGTATTTTTTTGTCAACTGTTTTGTTGTGATAATGTAATCCATATAAACATCTCCTTTCATTGCTTACATGATACAGGCGCAACCTTGCGACAACATTCTCTTTACCTTACATCTGCCTTACATTTTCAGAAATCCCCAAAAAAATTTATAAATGTGTGGTATGATGGAGCTGTGAAAGGAGATTGTACCATGAATGAAGATTATCTGCGAAATAAACGTATCCTTCTCGTTGACGACGAGCAGGAGCTTTTAGATATGGTTTTGTCGATTTTGACTGAATACGGATTTCAAAATGTCAAAGCTGCAAAAAATGTGAAAGAAGCTCTGAAACAGGCTGAAAAATCCCGCCCGGAATTGGCAATACTTGACGTAATGCTTCCTGACGGGAACGGGTTTGAGTTAATGGAACAGTTAAAGAAAGGCGGCGATTATCCCATTCTTTTCCTTACTGCCCGCGGCGAAGATGATGATAAATTCAAAGGCTTTGGTTTAGGGGCCGATGATTATATCATAAAACCTTTTCTGCCAAAAGAGCTTTTGTTTCGTGTCATGGCAATTTTACGCAGAAGCTATAAGGATGAAAATCCTCTTGTAGCCTTACGTGACAGTCAGATTGATTTTTCGCGCGCCGAGGTCATAAAAAATGACGAACACATCCCATTGACAGCAAAAGAACATGATTTGCTGTCTGTCTTATATCGCAATGCGGGGCGTATTGTGACGATTGATGCATTGTGCGAAGCAGCGTGGGGCGACAATCCCTTTGGATATGAAAATTCTTTAATGGCGCATATACGCCGTATCAGAGAAAAAATAGAACAAAATCCTTCACACCCCATTTCGTTGGTTACAGTCAAGGGATTAGGTTATAAGTTAATTGTAGAGGGGAAATAGCATGAAAAGTATTCCAAAACTCATACGCCGTTTTGTGGGAATCATGACCCTAAGCACAATACTTCTTGTTATTTTGAATATTACTTTTTTTGCGCTCGTCTTTGTGAAAAATACGTCAACATTTTCTCCGTGGGATATGGCGGAGGACGCAGCAGCCGCATTGCAGTTAACAGATGGCGGCTATTCCCTGTCTGATGATGTAATGGCGAAGCTGGAAGAAGAAAATGCCTGGGCTTTTTTTATTGACAATGATACGCGGCAGGTTGTATGGCGGACAGATAATCTGCCTGACAATATCCCTGTGCAATATACATTATCGGATATAGCGCAGCTGACCCGCGGCTATGTAAATGGATACCCCGCTTTTACGGGAGGCGCCCAGAGCGGATTATTGGTATTAGGATTTCCAAAAGACAGATTTTGGAAGCATACACGGGCAAGCTGGGACTACCACTTTATTGCCGGTTTACCCAGGAATATAATTATTATTTTGGCTGTCAATATTGTCTTGATTTTCCTCATATATGTTGCCGTTGATTCAAAATTGTTACGCTCCATCCGACCAATAACAAACGGAATACAGAATTTGTCAGACGGCAGTCCTGTTTGCATTAAAGAAAAAGGGCTGCTCTCCGAATTAGCTGAAAAACTCAATAAAGCATCTGAAATATTACAAATGCAGGCCGGGCAGCTGCGGAAAAAAGAAACTGCAAGGGCAAACTGGATTGCGGGCGTTTCCCATGATGTCAGAACGCCGCTGTCAATGATTATGGGATACGCCGGACAGTTGGAAAATTCAAAAAATCTTTCAGAAATCGAGCGTAAAAAAGCTTCTGTCATTGTAAAGCAAAGCCGGCGAATAAAAGACCTGATTAACGACCTCAATCTCGCTTCCAGGCTTGAATATGATATGCAGCCGCTGACAATGAAACAGGAAAATGCAATATCTATTGTCCGGCAGGTTATTGTGGATTTCATGAACACGAATATTGATGATAAATTTCCCATTGAATGGAAAACGTCTGATACCCGCTCTGCCTGTTACATTAATGCTGATAAGGATTTACTGAAACGCGCAATATCAAACCTTATTCAGAACAGTATCAACCACAATGAAAACGGGTGTGTTATTTATGCGTCCGTAGATGATGATAACAATACCTGTAGGATTTGCATTGAAGATAACGGTACAGGAGCTTCAGACGAACAGATTGACAGGCTGAACAATACGCCGCATTATATGATTTGCGATACAAATACTACCGAACAGCGGCACGGTTTAGGCTTGCTTATTGTGAAGCAGATTGCAAAAGGGCATAATGGGAAAATTTTAATAGACCATAGCAAGTACGACGGCTTCAAAGTCATACTAATCATACCAAAGTCAGCACCCCCGCAGCAAGCTGACAGGGCATCAAACCTGCAACGCAGCGAAACTGCGGGGCATTGACCTCTCGTTGGGGCTGTACCGCCTTTCCCGTTTTCACAATATATACTTACAGGGCTTCTTCTCCAGCACCTGTATCAGATTTTCCACGGAGAGCATCGCCATCTTCTCCACGGCTTCCTTTGTGTGGGCGCCTGCATGGGGCGTTAATACCACGTCGTCCCTGCCAAACAGCGGACTTTTCTGCGGCGGCTCCTGCTCGAAGGCGTCCAGTCCCAGTCCCCGCAGCTTCCCGCTCTCAAGGGCAAGCGCGGCCGCCTCCTCGTCAATCAGTCCTCCCCTTGCGGTATTCACAAGAAACGCTCCCTGTTTCATTCCGGCAAAAGCGTCTTCATTTATCATATGACGGGTCTCCGGGAGCAGGGGAACATGCAGCGTAATCACGTCCGCCCGCGCAAGAAGTGTTGAGAGGCCGCTGACCTCAAAATTTTCCTTTTCGCAATAATCCTTATCAATATACGGGTCATAGGCGAGCACCGTCATGCCGAAGGCTTTTCCGTACTGCGCCACAATCCTCCCAATCGCCCCAAGTCCCACGACTCCCAGGATTTTTCCGTTCAGCTCCGCTCCGCTGTAGCGGACCCACTGACCGCTGCCGGTCTTTTCATTCAGCCAGGGGATTTTCCTTACAAGGGACAAAATCAGGCCAAAGGTCAGCTCCGCCACGGCTCTGGAATTTACTCCCGGGGTGTTGGTAACCGTAATGTTGCGCTTTTTTGCCTCCGGCATGTCCACCCGGTCATAGCCTACGCCGTATCTTGAAATCACCTTAAGCCTCTTTGCGCCTGCCAGAGCCTTTCCCGTTATCCAGTCAAGCCCCGCTATGTAACCGTCGCAGTCCTGCAAAAGGGGTAAAAGTTCTTCTTCCGTCAGCGGCCGTCCGTAAGGATTGAACACCAAATCATCCGTATATTCCCTTAAAATCCGCATAGCTTCCAGAGGGCTGTCCTCCTTCAAGGAAGTAGGCGTCACCAGTATTTTCATTCCTTGCTTCCTTCCCCGGAAACCAGCGCCACAGCCTCGCTCACAAGCTGCCTGATTCCGTCAAAATCCTGTTTTTTCAGCATATCGTCTTTCACCATCCAGCTTCCGCCGCAGGCAATCACACAGGGCTCCGCCAGATACTCCCTGATATTACCCTGATTGATTCCGCCTGTGGGCATAAATTTCATCCGGGGAAACGGGCCGCTTAAGGCTTTAATTGTTTTCAGGCCGCCGTACTGTCCGGCCGGGAAAAATTTCACCACCGGCAGGCCGTATTCCATGGCCATCATAAGCTCCGTAGGGGTGCAGACGCCGGGATAAACAGGTATGTTATTCTGAATGGCAAACTCCGTTATCCCTTTATGGAATCCCGGCGATACAAAGAAGGACGCCCCCGCGTCCAGCGCTCTTTTCGCCTGCTCAACGCTCGTCAACGTTCCGGCTCCCACGGCAATTTCGGGATAAGCGCCGCTCATCCTTCTGATGGCCTCCTCCGCCGCTTCCGTGCGGAAAGTGATTTCCGCCACCGGCAGGCCGCCCTCCACAAGAGCCTTTCCCAGAGGAACCGCGTCATTTGCGTCATCCAGCTTTATCACAGGTACTACTTTTAATTTTTCAATTACTTCTGCCACATTCATTTTCTATCCTCCAATTCTTCTGTAGATTCTCTCACGCCTCCAGATACCTCCTGCTGTTATCCGTCAGCATTTTCAAAATGACAGACCTCTCCATTCCTCTTTTTTCCATAAAGGGAATAAACTCTGTCAGAATATAGTCAAGCCCGATTGCTTCCTTATTATAAGCCTTCATTCTCGCCGCCGTGGTATCGAGGGAGAGCAGGAGCCTTCCTCCGAAGCCTTTGTCCAGGATTTCCTCTATCTGCTCCGCTTCCCGCTCGTTATCATGGTATTTAAAACGCCCGATGGTGTCGTATTCCAGATAAGCGCCCCACGCTAACGCCTCTAAATGAACCGCACGCTCCGCCTTTGTCCTGTCCATATGGCAGAGGGCAATCCGACCCGGCTCCATGCCCAGCTTTTCTGCAAAGGCAAGAAACTCCGTTACAGGGCTCTCCGGCTCCGTATGCACCAGAAGGCTCCTTTCCCCGTGAACTGCCGCGGATACGGCGGCGGTAAAAAGGGCTTTTTCCGCCCGGAAAGAATCCGTACTCTCCAGGGCAAGCTTCACAATTCCCGCTCTGGCTTTCGTCTGCTTTCCCGAAAACTGCCCGTCGCAATCTATGTACATCCCCTGAAAAATTTCAGCCTCAAAAATGTTTTGAAGCTCCCTTTCCGTTTTCCGGAACAGCCAATGCCCCCGGGGATAAAATACTCTTTTGTGAAAGCCGGTGGAGGCAAGGATTTGCACGCCGCTTCTTTCCGCGATTTCGCAAAGCCCCTTTTCCATACGGCAGCATCCCACAGGCTGGGCGTCTATCAGGGTTCTTCCTCCCGCCCTTCGATAGCTTTCCGCCTCCGCCGCGGACTTCTCCACATCGTCCATGCATAAATCAGGATTTATGTAATACCCCTCTCCCTTTCGCAGCATTAAATGCTCGTGACACTGGCAGATTCCCAGTTTTTCTCCCTTAAGTCCGCCCAGGACGGACATGATTTCTCTCATTTTTTCCTCCGTCGCCGCAGCGCCTCCGCAAGACTTTGAATCTATCGTCAGGTCCCGCATACTTATCTGTGCTCTGTCCCGGTTCTCCCTTAGGCCTGCCCCGCCAGCTCGCTCAGCCGCTCAATCTTCTTTGCATCGATGGTAATGTGGAATACCTCCTCAATCACCTGAGTCCATCCGTAGATGAAGTAATCCCATCCCATCTCCACATGAAGATTTTTTTCCTCCTGCTGCGCTTTTGCCTGCCGGGCAAAAATCAAATCGCCCCGGTAATTGATTTCCCATACCAGACTGTCCTTTGGAAATTCTGCATTGTCCGTAATGGGCGAGCCCGGCGCGTCCTTGCCCAGCCCCGTTGCATTCACTATCAGGGAGTGGGGCTTTAAACTCTTTAACGTCCCGTCATTGTCTTCCGGCTTCGGATTGTAGCAAAATTCAAAGGAAACCTCCGGGTTTAATCCCTTTAAAATTTCCTTTGCGGAAGAAAGACGGGGCTCGCTCCTGTTGGTAATATAAATTTTCCCCGGCACATTTCCGCCCTTGCAGACCTTCGCAAAATAAATGGACATCGCCAGCGTGCTGCCGCCCGCTCCCATGAGCATCACGTCCCCGCCATACTGTCCCCAGAAATCTTCCGGCACAAACTTCTGGAGAGCCAGTCCGCTGGAGATAGGGTCTTTTGCATGAGCGCAGAGCTTCCCGTCCTTTTTGGAAATGGAGGAAACCTCTCCAAGCTGCTCCGCATAAGGGTCTACATAGTCAAACAAATCCCTGCAGGTCCGAAACAAATCAATCTTATGAGTTGTCACCAGCGCGCCAAGGGAAAGAGGGTCTTCCTTGATGAACATTACCGCCTCCCTGTACGCCTCCGCCGGGGAATGGGGCTTAAAATCAATTCCTTTGATTACCGCCCCCAGACCAAGCTCCCTGGACCATTTGGGAAACACTTTCATAATCGAGGATTTTCCCGTTGTCACTCCGATAAAATACATTGTAGGCTGCGTCGCCTTTTCATACCTCGCCATATACCGTCACTCCTTTTGCCTTAGTTATCAGTCCCATTTTTTGTTTTCCATAACGACAGCCTCTCCGTCCTTACGGCATATCATATGGTGGTACCCCTTCTTTTCGATTGTTCCGTAGTCATGCCCCGCGTCGGCGGCAAAGGTAAAGAACATCACCAGAGGCGCCCCTCCCGTGTTTACGCTTCTGTGGGCAAAGCTTCTTGGAACGTAAACCGCTTCCCCTTTTCGCAGAGGAATCTCCCTTGTGGTTCCCTTCGGGTCCTCCATCACCATATAGCCTTCCCCCTCAAGCACGTAGTAGACCTCGGCAGTATCGACCTTCCGGTGAAAATGGCCTTTGGTCATGTAATACTCGCTGCCTATCAGCCCCGGATAAACGATTGTGGTCCCGAAAGCCAAATCGCCTTCCCTTTCAGGGCATCCCAGCTCATAAAATTCGTAAATCAATGGATTTTCTTTTTCAAGAATGCTTTTCACGGCCTCCGAATCCTCATAAAAGCCTTCCATGTCCGAAAGATACCGCTTTGTCGTTTCCGTATTCTGTGAAAATCCCGATTGCAAGTCAAAATCCAGGGTAAATCCCTGATTCCAGTTAAAATTTCCCATTCTGTCCTCCATTTTGGTTTCGCTGTTTACCGAAAAACAACGATTCCCTTCTTCTTAATCTCTCTGCGCTCCAGCTTTTCAAAGGCTTCCAGCACGTTTTCAAAAGGAAAATAATCGGATATGAAGTCCCTTAAGTTTACCTTTCCCTCCGCAATCCAATTAAGTACCGTGTCCGTGCATTCGCCCTCCTCCGCCTTTGAGGGGAACTGCTGAAACTGGAGCTGCCAGTTATAAGGCGCCTTCCGCCAGTCAAGCTCCATGCTTAAATGCGGAGAAATTCCGTAACAGCAGATTTTTCCTCCGTCCTTTATCAGCTCCATGCCCTGATTGATAATCGGGAGAATCCCCACCGCATCGAGCACATAACAAACGCCCTCCGGGCAGATTTCCCGCACACGCGCCCCAACGTCAGTCTGTGTGCTGTCAAAGGCATAATCCGCGCCCTTTGCCAGAGCTTCCTTTACTTTATCATCCACCACGTCGAAGGCAATCACCGGGCCGATTCCAAGCAGCTTCATAAACTGGATAAAGGTAAGTCCCACCGGGCCGCAGCCAAACACCGCCACGCTCTCTTTCTGCGACATGCCGAAGCGTTTGATGGAGCTTAAAACCTCCCGCAGCGTAATAATCATGCTTGCGTCCACCGGGTCAACGGATTTTGGCAGAACACTCTGGGCATAAGCGCATTCCGGCGCTTCCCCTTCCGGGTAGGCGGCAGCGTCGTCAATCACGCCGTATTCACTGAAACCGCCCCAGCCGGATTTCAGCTCTGCATCGTCCGGCACTTCGCTCACAAAGGGAAGCAGTACGTAATCTCCTTTTTTATAGGAAGAAACTCTGCCGCCCGTTTCCACCACCTGCCCCACGGCCTCGTGGCCCAGCATCAGAGGATAGGCGTCCTCGCCAAATCCCTTGAAAGTATGGTGAATCAGCTTGGCGTCAGTGCCGTTGCAGATTCCGCAGCACACCATTTTCACAAGCGCCTGACACTCATTGTATTTCGGAATTGCTGTTTCCCGGATTTCCAGACTGCCAGTCCGGGTTACTACTAAAGTTTTCATGTCTCTCCTTTCTGATATTTCAATGTTGATTATTCTTACAGACAGCAAGCTTAATTTACTGCTGTGCAATCTTTTATTCCGCTGTTTTCGACATTATTCTTACATAACAATGTATTATTGTAATGACATAATTACCTATAATTTTCCAAATACGCCCTCCAGTGCAAAATAACACGCGTCAAAGACTTCTTTTCTCTCCTGATAATCTCCGGCCGCCTTAGGGTCCGGCTCGTGTATGCCCTGTATTTCAAGGAACTTTTCACTCACGCTAAAGTCCTTATAAAGCCCGGCTCCCACACCGCCTGTGATTGCGCCGCCCATGGAGCTTGCCTCTTCCAGAACCGAAGGCACCAGTATTCTGGTATTATAGACGTCCGCCATTATCTGACGCCACACCCTTCCCTTTGCGCCTCCGCCAATCACCACCATTTCGTCAATCGCTACCTGAGTGCGGAGTACGTCAAGACACAGGGAGAGATTCATGGTCACGCCTTCCAGCACGCTCCGCAGGATATCCGCTCTGGTGTTCTCCGCCTTAAGCCCCAGGAAAGCCCCCTTTGCATCGGGGTTCCATCTGGGCGCACGCTCCCCCATGAGATAGGGAAGGAACAAAACGCCGTTAGCCCCCGCCGGGCTTTTGGCAATTTCCTCGTTCATATAATCGTAGGGCGATTTTCCGTGGATTCTCGCGTCGTACTGCTCCATCTTGCAAATCGTCTCTTTCAGCCAGCTATAGGCTCCCCCGGCGCTTTGCATAGTTCCGTTGGGCGCATAATATCCCGGCACAATGTGAACCCAGTTGACAATCCGCATCTTTTCATCAAAAATCGGCTGCTCCGAGGTGGTGGTTATCCATGCGCTGGTTCCCATGCTGCAATAGGTTTTGCCCGGCGCAACCGAGCCTGTCCCCACATTTGCCGTTACTCCGTCGCCGCCTCCTAATACCACGGGAATGCCGGGAACAAGTCCCGTCAACTCCCCCGCTTCGGGCGTCACAGTGCCCGCCACAAAGGTGGAGGGCCTAAGCTCGGGAAGCCTGCCCTCGTCTATTCCCGCCGCTTCCAGAATTTGCTCCGACCACTGTCTTTTTTTAATATCCAGACATCCGCAGCTGTTTCCGTCGGAATATTCCGTATAAAATTTTCCGGTCAGCCGATATACAATATAATCCTTTGCGTTCAGCATTTTATAGGTATTTTCATAAACCTCGGGCTCATTTTCCTTCATCCACATGAATTTCTGGATTCCGTAGGAAGCCGTGTTTCTGTGTCCCACGATATTATAAAAATCCCACTGGCTGATTTTACTTTGAAGAAGCTCCGCCTGCTTCTGCGCCCGCTGGTCGGCCCAGATAATGGCCTTATGCAGGGGATTTCCCTGCCTGTCAACGCAAAGGCAGCCCATCATCTGTCCGCTGAAGGAGATAACCGCCACCTCATCCGGTGAAATTCCCGTCTCCTTCAAAAGCTCCTTCGTGGAAACCTGTACCGCGCGCCACCAGTCGTCGGCGTCCTGCTCCGCCCAGTTTCCGTTAAAATACGCCGTATCGTAAGCGTACACATGGCTGCCTGCCAGTCTGCCGTCGAGGGAAAAGAAGGTCGCCTTGTCTCCCGACGTTCCCAGGTCATGAGCCAGTATATATTTTTTCATTGCTTCACCTGCCAATCATTTATTTTCCTCTATTCCAAATCCAGTTCCGACATCGTTGCCGGCATCTCATGAGCTGTGTTAACCTTGCCAGGTCCCGTAACCAGGTCGAAGCAGGATACAATAATCTTATTATCCCATATAATCGGCTCGCCCGGCTGGTCAAGCTCTCCGTTTAATCCGTCCGTATCAGGGCTCTGAGCAATTCTTGTCACCTTTCCGTCAGGCGATACTTTTGCTATGGCATTGGCACAGAAATCTGCAATATATAAATTTCCTTTTTCATCAAAAATCATACCGTCTGTGCTTTCAAGCTGCGACCAGTCTTTGGCATAGGTAAACTGTTCCACAAAATCTCCGTTTTCATCGACAATAATCTTGATTACCTCGCCGTCCCCGAAGTTCCCCACATACAGATTTCCCTCTTTGTCAAACACAATTCCGTCTGCTCCATACTGGCAATCGGGATTTTCCGTTATAAAAGTGGTAAAAATATGTTTATCTTCCAGAGTATTGGTAATCTGAATATCCTTTTCGTCCAGACGGAAACGGTAAACACAACTCATCAGCTTACCTGATTCTGTTTTGACTTTTGAAAGGCAGCTCTGTGTCAGATACATATAATTTCCGCGAATCCGTATGCCGTTAGGATGTTCCATGCCGTTCGCAACCACAATGGATTCTTTCACTTCACCGTTTTCGTCAAATTTAATTTTTAGTACCCGTCCTTTAAACATAAGTTCCGGTGCTTCCGACCACCCCTGGTTATCACAGATATACAAATTCCATTCGGAATCAAAAGCAATTCCCATGTTTCGGGCTACCCCTGTTTCGGGATGTACCGGCACATCAAACCATTTTGTAATCTGCCTGTCCCTGTCAATTTTTACAACACAGCCGCTGCTTGTAAGCTCCGCATAGTTTGGACAGGAAAGAATCAGATTTCCGTCTCTGTCAATCTCCATGCCATCCGGCGTACATATGTATTCAGGTAACTTCGTAAATAATTTTGGTTTCTGCATTTTTTCACCCCCGTTTATTCCTGAGAATAAAGAAATAATAAATAATTTACATGTAATTGCGCTAAGTTATAATGTTACTACATACCTATGTACATAAGATATATCTTAAATACGGCTATGTCAAGCCTTTTACACACTTTTCAACATTTTTATATATTTTGTACAAATACAGACAAAGTACTTCGCAGCCAGATATACATGGTAAATATACTGTTTCTTAAAATGAAGCTGTTCTCATAATGACTTCATCCTGTATATTTTTATCCAGTTCTGTAAAATAAGCGCTGTATCCGGTTACCCTGACAATTAACCCTGCATATTCCGCCGGTGATTTCTGCGCATTCAGCAACTCTGCAGCAGAAAGGAAATAAAGCTGTATCTGCATTCCTCCATCCCGGAAAAATGTTCGCAGAATCTGAGCTAATGTATGAATGCCATTCGAACCCGAAAACAACTCTGACGGAAGCTTTACATCCAACGTAGCGGCATTATTTGAAAGAGAGTAATCCAGTTTTGCGGCAGAACACAGCATGGCAGTCAGCCCCTGACAATCACGTCCGTGGGTCGGACTTACCCCATTGGCAAAAGGCTCCCCCGCCCGGTGACCGTCGGGAAGCGCCGCGCAATGTTCCCCATCCATAAATTCCAGGTAGCTGAACAAACCCGGTCTGAGTGGATTGCCGGAAATGTGGCGCCGTCTCTGGACAGCCTCGCACAGGTACTGTCCCAGCTTCCGTACCGCCAGGTCGGCTTCATCACAGTCGTTCCCATACTTCGGAGCCCTGCTGACCAATATGGCATGGAGCGCTTCATCTCCGGCAAAATTTGTACGAATCCCTTCCCACAGACGTTCTGCAGACAGATACCTCTCCTGAAACACCAGCTTTCTCACGGCTGTAAAGCTGTCTGCCGTCTGAACAAGGCCGCTCATCCGCACCCCTACCGTGGTCAGATTTGCACCGGAGCAGGACACATCTTTCCCCTTCCGTACACATCCGTCTATCAATATCGATTCCAGCGCATGGGGAACCAACAGGCTATTACGCAGCGTTTCATATATCAGTTGTATTTCCAGCATATCCAACGCATACTCTGTCTGTTCCCGAAAAGCCTCCTCCAGCTGTTCCTCACTCTTAAACTGATTCAGGTATCCTGTCTTGGGACCAAGCTGCTCGCCTGTCGTCATGGAGATGCCGTTATTCATCGCCAGTTCCAGACACTTCCCCACATTAATGGCTCCTCCCATAGGATTTCCACATTCTTTTCCGGGGGCCGCCATCTCATAACAGCCGATAAGACCGTAACCGGCAGCGTCTTTTTCTGTATAACCGTACTTTTCCAGCGCCTTGATTGAAATCTCGTCACAATAGAACATGGGGCCGCAGTTCTCCCTGGCGGTCAGGACACATGCTTCAACATATTCTTCCGGCGAACCATCCCACACCCGAACATTTAGCTTGGGCTGAAAAATTTTCAGTCGACGGGTGGCATTAAGCATCAGATAGGTCAGAGGATTTGTCCCGTCAGTTCCATCAGGAAGCATCCCGCCCAGAGTAACGGCCCGTCCCGGGTCGGGCATTTTGGACGGATAACGCCAGTTCTTCAACCAGAACAGGTCAATCAGCTCCTGCGCATCTTCCTCCGATAATCGACCGGCTTCCATGTCGCTTTGATAAAATGGATATAAATACTGGTCCATCCTGCCATAGGAAAAAGCCGATACTCCAGACTCTATTTCCAGGAGGAGCTGAGTAAACCATAAAAGCTGCAGAGCCTCCCGAAAACTGGCGGCCGGTTGCTCGGCAATACGCATACATACCGTCCCTGTTTCCCTCAGCTCTCCGGCCCGTTCGGGTTTAGCCGTTTCCGCCAGCCGGAACGCCTCTTCGCCATATCTGCGAATCAAAAGTTCCCCGCCCAGGACCATTTCTCTCGCAGAAAGAAGGAAAGCGCGCTGGTCAGCTTCCAGATTCTCATCTTCCATCCGTTTCCTGATTTCTTCTTCCAGTCCGCCGAATCCGACATGCAGCACTTTCTCATAATCCACAATAACATGTCCGAAGTTGATTCCCCCGTAAATCACTTCTCCCCATTTTGTTAAATCCGGGATTTTTTCCAGCTTTGTGCATTTTTGAAATTTCTGTTCAACTTCCTCCAATGCTCTTTCCCTCTCTTTGGGCAATATAGGGTCGGGCAGGCAACAGCAGTTGCAATCCCACTCTCTGTAAGGAAAATGTCCCACAATTAACTCATTATCATAGACCGGCGTCACAATCTGTCCCATACAAAACCTGAAAAACTTTCCCCGGCGGTAAATATAATTGTCTTCGCTTTTCTCCGTTTTTCTCCACAAGGATAAAAAATCATCTGTTGAGTCCTTCGGGACTTCTTTTGATATGCCTCTCATAACCTGCCAAACCCGTTCACTCAAACCGTCTTTCATCATCATAGAAAATATCACCCTTTCTCTGCCGTCAGGCTCACAACAAAAAATTTACATTCCCCGGCAGATAACCGGAACTGAAAGCCTTTGTCTTAATCTTCCTTCTATCTGCCTCAATGTCCTTATGTCAGGAGGCTCTAACCCGGCTGCCGGATAATCCATCCCCATCTGCCGGTATTTTGACCAGGCGGTACGGTGGAAAGGAAGCAGTTCTACTCCCCGCAGCCCCGGATATCTGCCTAAAACCTCCCCTATCCTTTCCTGTTCCTCCGGGGAGGTATTGACTCCGGGTATCAGGGGAATCCGAATCCTGATTGCAGCTCCTTCCCGATAAAGCCGCTCCAGATTTTCCAGTATAACCCCGTTAGGACTTCCGGTGACCCGGCGGTGAAGCTCCGAATCCGCTGTTTTAAGGTCAAACAGGAACAGGTCTGTTCTCTTAAGTACCTTCCGAAATGCTTCCCACGGAACATTCCCCGCAGTATCCACGGCAATGGGCACCCCTTCGCCTCTTAGCCTTTCCATAACCAATGACAGATTTTCAGCCTGAAGCAATGGTTCTCCTCCTGAAAAAGTCACCCCGCCGCCGCTGCCTGCATAGTAGCTTCTGTCTGCCAGAAGTACAGGAAGGAGTTCCTCCTCGTCATACACCCGGGCGGTGGAAACCAGTGCCTGAGCCGGGCATTGGCCTGAACACCTGAGACACTTTGCACAGGTTTTATGGTTCCTCGCATACTTCACCAGGTCCTCAGGAGAATACAGGCTGCTTACACCGGAAACCTTCCTGCATGCCTCCATACATATCCCGCAATGGATACAGCGCGAATGAACATAACGCAGCTCATTATCAGCATAAAACGTTTCCGGATTGTGACACCAAAAACAGTGTAAAGTACACCCTTTTAAAAAAACTGTAGTTCGGACTCCCGGCCCGTTGTGGAAAGATGTTCTCTGAATATTTGTAATTGTCAGCGGCAAGATATCTCCTCCGTTCTGTGGCAAATCAGCAATAAATCGGTTTATTACGCTTAAAATTCAATTACTGTCTTTAGCCCTTTTCCGCTTTTTGCATATGTAAGCGCATCCTCTATATCTTCCAGGGCATACCTTCCTGATATGATTTTTTTCATATTAAGACGTCCGTTTCCAACCATGTCCGCCACACTTCTGTACTGCTCGACATTTGCCCTCGTAGAGCCGCAAATTGAAAGCTGCCTGTAATGAATCAGGTTACTGGGCAGCGAAACCATATCTTTTCCCTGAGGCAGTCCGCCGAAAAATAAGATTCTCCCGTTCATCGCCATCAGCTCTAAGGATTCCGCCTGTGCCTGCCCGGACGGACATGCCACAACGCAGACATCCACTCCTTTTCCGCCGGTGAAATCCATAATCTGCTCCAGAAGGTTCTGACCGTATACCGGAACCAAATCATTATCTATTTCCGTGCATTGACGCAGTCTTTCTTCAGACAAATCCCGCATGTATACCCTGCCGGCGCCGGAAGCCTTTGCAATCAGCGCATGCATCAGCCCGATAGGCCCTGCTCCAATCACCAGAACCGTGTCATTTAAACGGATGTTTACTCTGCTCTGCCCGTTCATTACACAGGACGCCGGTTCGAGCAGCGCCGCTTCCCCAAAATCTACTTTTTCATTGATAACCATCAGATTTCCCTGCGCTGCCGCTTCTGCCGGAATCCGCATATACTCCGCAAATCCTCCGTCGATATTAATGCCAAAGGCCTGATAATCATCACACAAATGCGTGTTGCCGGACACACACTGATTACATACCCCGCATCCCATATTAGGAGCAAGGCAGACATGCATCCCTTTTTGATAACGGGTTATTTTTTCTCCCACAGCCTCAATAATACCGCTTATCTCATGGCCAAGGATTCTGGGATGTTCCCGGTCAATACGTTTATCTCCGTTTTGAATCATGCGCAAGTCCGTACCGCAGATTGCCGCCGCCTTTACTTTCAGCAATATTTCGTCCGGGCCCATTTGAGGTATCGCACATTCCTCTACCCGAATATCATTCACACCATACATTCGTGCCGCTTTCATTTGTTTTCCTCCATTCCAGTTCCGCATCTGTCTCGGCAATGCCCCCTTGTCTGGAAGGATTTCCAGCCGCTCTGCCTCCTGAAATCCTTCCGGGCATTGCCGGTCCAGATGCTGTTTTTTACCCCGGTTCCGCATCTGTTCATTTATAACTTTACTATCTGTCCGGTTCGGATGGATTCGTTTCCTGCCTTTACGATTTCAACCGCTTTCATTCCGTCCCATCCCGTTACTTCCGGCTCTTTATCCTCCATAATAGACCGGATAAAGCTGATATCCTCATTTAAATAGGCTTCCGAAAATAAATCCGTCCAGCTTTTTACAACCGCCCCTTTCATACCGTCTTTTGTGTACGACAATGTGGTTCCCTGTTTCAAATCGCCGATTTGGATAATTCCCCTGGTTCCTACCACATCGACCCTCGCGTCATATCCATATTGCACGCCCTGCGCTCCGTCAATATTGACAATACATCCGTTATTCATCCTGATATTCATCATAACCGTATCGTAGAAGTCAGGATAACTTTCTCTGGCTTCCTCACATCGGAAATTTCCAGCCATAGCATATAAACAATCGGCTTCCCCTCCTGTAAGCCAGCGGACTGTATCAATATCATGGCTGTTCACTTCCGCCAGCGGTCCGTTGCTCTTTTCAATATCATACATCCATTCTCTTGGTGTGCTGGGTCCGTGGGTAAGGGATTTCACCGTCACCACATCGCCGATTTCCCCGTCTTCAATCATCTTCTTGGCACGGCGGAAATTCTCGTCAAATCTTCTCATAAAGCCTATCTGAAGCTTTACGCCGTTAGCCCTGGCTGCTTCAATCATCTTTTCGCATTCTTCCTTATTCATTGCCATAGGCTTCTCGCAAAAAATATGTTTTCCCGCCTGCGCTGCGGCTACCACCACATCAACATGGTATTTTGTGGGCGTAACCACCACCACGGCGTCCACATCGTCTCTTTTGAGCGCTTCCCTGTAATCTGTTGTGTAAAATCCTGCCTTGAGCTCGTCAGCCGCCGCTTTTGCCATTTCCTCCACTGTATCTGCTATGGCCGTCACTTTTGCACAGGGCACCCTTGACGCAAAATTTCTGGCATGTATCATACCTGCCCTGCCTGCTCCTATCAGACAGATACCTGTCACTTTTTCCATTCCTTTCTCACTTACCATATTCATCACCATCTTTCCTTATAAACGGGACCAAGGCACTCCATCACCTGAAGATACCTTTCTGCAAGTCTCCCGTATTTTTCCAAATTTTCCGTTCCTTCCTCTCCGGCTGCATACTTCCATCGCAGTTGGCGGTTTCCTTCAATTATTTTTTCATAATCTTTTATCATCCCGATTCCCATTCCGGCAATAACCGCAATTCCGGTGAGAGCCGTATCTCCCATTTCAAAAGAGGATATTTCTGCATTCATCACATCCGCCTTGATTTTTAAAAAGAGCTCCGACCTGGCGCCGCCTCCGATTGCCCACATCCTTTGAAAGGAATTCCCGGGATATAACTGTCTTAAAACTTTCTGATAGTAATGGTATTCATAGGCTATACCCTCCATTACCGCCCGATACATATGCCCCCTCTGGTGCCGCCAGTTAAGGCCGGTAAAGCTGCCCCTGACATTGGGGTTATTGGGCAGAACCCTTCCCTCAAAATGAGGCACGAATATAAGTCCTTCGCTGCCTGCCCCTATTTCTTTTGCCTCCCGCTCCAATTCTTCGTAGGTAGCTCCCGGAAAAAGATTACGCAGCCATCTGACGCACAGTCCTCCGCCATTGATATATGCCAGAGGATACCACAGACCGTCTATCGGAGAGCGCATCATCATCATGGTTCTGTTCTTAATGTCAGGTTTATACTCATCCACCACGCTGCACAGGACAGAAGCTGTTCCCGCGCAGTCCAGAATTGTACCTTTCTGAAAAAGACCGGCCCCAAATATGGAAGCCGCCGTATCCCCGGCTCCCGCTACTATCGGAGTCCCTTCCTGTAATCCGCAAAGCTGTGCCGCTTCTCTTTGGAGTCTTCCTGCTATTTCAAAAGGGGAAACAATCTCCGGCATCTTTTCCTTCTCCACCTTAAAAATATCAAGGAGCTCCCCCGACCAGTTTTTTGCCTGATTATCGCCAAAACCGGAATACTGAATACAGGTATAATCCATGTATGCGTCCTCACCTTTTATACCGGCCAGCTTCCCGGTCACGTAAGCATGAGGCAGGACAAATTTACATATCTTTTTATATATTTCAGGATACTCGTTTTTCCACCAGAGAATTTTGGGTCCATGGGCATAAGATACCGGACTTCCTGTAATATGGGTGATTTTTTCTCCCGCTGTCCTTTCCATAAAATCCACATACTTCCCGCATCTGGTATCCAGCCACGAATCAAAGTACGTAGCCGCTTCGCCCTCACTGTCAATCCCCATAATCCCCGCCATCTGAGAATCGATGCCAATTCCTTCTATACAGCTGCCAGATACGCCGGATTCGGAGACAAGCTGCCTGATACTTAAAATCACTGACCGGTAAATTTCATCCGCTTCCTGCCAGATTCCGCCGGTGTCAGACATAATCAGATTGGATTCCTGAAAGGCCGTTCCCGCTAAAGTCATATTTTCATCATACAGCGCCGCTTTCGTCCCCTGTGTTCCTATATCAACTCCTATTAAATATTTCACGTATTCACCTCCAGGCTGCAAAGAAGGATGTCTCTTTCTCCGGGACATCCTTCTATCTACACTCAAGTATTATAAATAGTGCGCGTCCGCATCCTTGTTCCACGGCTGTGCCAGAAGCTCATCCACCAGTTCTTTCGCCTGCTCATAAGATTTCGTTCTGTGGTCCTCACACAGCATTAAAACAAGCATTTCCCTGCTGCGATTCTCATAAGCGTCCATAATACTCCGGGCTCTTGCCAGCCTGGGAAGAATCACATGATTCATTACTTTATACGGAAGCTTCCCGATTTTCACATTATGGATTCCCGTAGCATTGCATAAAACCGGAATTTCCACCAGAATATCATCCGGCAATCCTGCAATTGCCCCATTATTAGGAACATTTAAAGTCAGAATTCTTTCATTTCCGTTTGCCATAGAGTCAATAAAGGGTATGTGCTGCTCTGTGGTTTCCGACGGACGGTACTCCTCCATTACAGACTTACCGGATTCCACAATTTCATTCAGGCGTTCCTGAATATCCACCTTGGAATCCAGATAGCTTTTCCATCCTATCTCTGAATCAAAGCCTCCGTTTTTCCCATACCACTTACATTTCGTTTCAAAATCCGTATGCGTCCACCAGGGCGTTCCCGAGCGAACCGCATCTCCTATCGGCATTACGCCGTACAGACGATAAGCCTCTATTGCCCCCGGAGAAAGCTGGTCCTTGGAAAATACCCTGTTCGGGTCCAGAAATTTCTCACTTCTCCAGTATTCTTCCGATTTTTCCTCAATCCATTTATCAAGCAGCGGGTAGGCGTCCTTACCCTTGTACATGAATTTTGTCAGCCAGACACAGTGGTTAAATCCTACTACCTCGGCATTGACAAACTGCAAATCAAGTCCCAGTTCCTCGGCAATTTCCTTATATGCATTATGTCCGTGGCAAACCCCCACCGCCTTAATGCCATAATGGCTCGTCACATAATTTGTTCCCTCAAAAACAGGATTTGCCGTTTGCACCAGCCATGCGTCAGGACATAATTCTTCCATATCCTTCGCGACCTCCTCAAGGAAACGTATCTGATGATAAGCGCCAATCCCGCCATAATAGCAGGAAACTCTGTCACCTATTCCCCGGTAAAAGCCTCTTTTCTCTGCAATTTCCCTTTCCTTCTCCAGCGGCCCGTACCCTCCGATTTTTACCGCACAGATAACATATTCCGCTCCTCTCAGCGCATCCCTTCTCTCCGTATAGGAATGAACCTCCAGCTTCATATTTGATTCCCTGCAGTATCTTGTTACCAGTGATTCTGCCATGTGAAGACGGTGTTCATCAATATCCACCAAAGATAATACACTTCCCTCAAGCGACGGCAGGGTAGATATATCCTTCAGCAATTCTATTGAAAATGATGTACTTCCCGCCCCCAACAATACTATTTTTGCCATTTCCTTTCTCCTTTCTTGTCATTTTCTTTCTTTTTATGTTATTTATTATATACTTTTCTTGTTATTTGTCAATGTTTATTATTTTATATATACCATTTATTGTTATTTGACTTCATAAAGATTCTGTGATATTCTGGAAAATATAGGTAAACACTGATAATTTGACTGTTAAAAGGATATTTAATTATGAATCAGACAGAAAATCAACCCCTGTTTGCAGAAGAAAGACAGGAACAGATTGTTACTTTGCTTAATAAAAGCACTAAACTTTTGGTTCCCGAATTATGCGAACATTTTCAGGTTTCACCGGCAACTATCCGCAGCGATTTGCGGGAGTTAGCTTCCAAAGGACGCTTAAAGAGAACCCATGGCGGGGCAATTCCGGTCAGGCAAACTCTCTTTGAGCCTTCAACAGACGATAAAAAAATCTGCAATGCAGAGAAAAAACAGGCAATTGCAAAGCTTGCGGCAGAATTGGTGGAAGACGGCGATACCATAGCCATAGACGCCGGAAGTACAATGATGGAATTATCGAAAATGCTTGTGAAAAAAAGGAACTTAACCGTTGTTGTCAATGATTTAAATATCGCACTGTTCCTTGAACAAAACAGCAATGCAAATATTATAGTCCTTGGCGGCAATTTAAGGAGACGACAGCAATGCACTGTCGGCCCCATAACCTTATCAACCCTGACTTCCTTAAATATTGATAAAGTTTTTCTTGCCACCAACGCTTTTTCACCGGAGAAAGGTTTTATGACCCCGGACATGAATCAGGCGGAAGTAAAAAAGGCAATGCTGAAATCTGCTGTGGAAAAAATTGTTCTATGCGACAGCAGTAAAATCGGTAAAATCAGTTTCGTTAAATTTGCCGGCCTGAATGAAGTTGACAAACTGATAACCGATTCTCAGATTGCTCCTGAATCCCGCCGTTATCTGGAGGAATTACAGGACTCCATACAGACCGTTTTCGCTTAAATAAGTCTTTACAACGCCCATGCCTGTGTTTTTGTGATAACAGTTTCTCCGTCCTTAGCGGCTTCCTCCATTGCAAACGACAGATACGTGTCCTGAAGAGCCTCTTTCAGCGGATAGAATTCTTTTCCTGTTTCCACATACTCTTTCATAGCCTTAAGAGAGGAGGCCACGGCAATCTCATCATCATTCAGCCGCGCCGGATAAAAGGGATTCTCATAAACCATGCTGTCAAGAAACATGATTCCTCTGTGCGCCCATTCCTTATTATTATTTACGCCCACATCCATCCGCTTTAAAGTCTGCTCTACAGGCAGATTTTTTTCTGTCAGAAACCTTACGGTATTATTATTAATTTCTCCCCTTATCCCCTGAATATTCCATCTTCTGGTACGAATAAGTGAAAAATACTGCTCTCCTGAAAAATCGAAAAACGCTGTTTTTCCATTGGTAAATTCCAGAGTTGCAATTGTCCTGTCATCCGCCAGAACCTGTCCGCTGTAATCAAAACCTTTCCTGCTGTTTGTAGCAGTCACTTCAAAAGAAAACTTCTGCCCTTTAATTGTACAATTCTCAAATCCAATCCCCAACAGCTTCCGAAACATACTGACGGCATGATAGCCATGAAGGGCTGACAGCGTAACGTTTGACACTTCTCCCAGATATCCGGCCCTTATTACCTCCGTCACCGCCGCATAATAAGGTTGCAGAAAATATTGCTCCGCCACCTGCACCTGCCCATTCTTCAGCTGTGCCTCCGCCCAGAGTTCACACAGCTCCTCTGTATTCTGTCCCGGCGGCGTTTCACATAGCACTGGCACTTTCTTTTCCATAAGCCGGTACAGATATTCCTTTACAATTACCCGCGGCACACACAATACTGCAAAATCAGGCTCTGTCGCCAACGCATCTTCCAGATTTGCCGTTGCAAAAATCCCCTTCTCCTTCGCAACCTGTCCGGCCCTTTCTTCTGTACGCAAAACTCCCGCGCAAACCTCAAATTCCTCCGGCAACGCTCTCGCAATGCGGTAAAAAAAATCCGCTCTCCATCCATACCCGATAACAATAAATTTTGTTTTCATTACCAACACCCTTCATCATTTCCATAATGAAACTTATCATTTGTGGAAAGAATTTTTTCAGCTAATTCCTTCTTTCTTAATCCCAATATCATAACACCGTCTCTTGTTCTTTCTTTCCCCAATGAATCGATATAATAAGCATCTCTCTTCAGGAAAACATACCCCAGCTTTTCATATAATTGATATATCGTCTCACCCTCGTCTATGAATAAGCATGCAACGTCTACTCCGATTTCATATGACATTTTCAAACCGCTCTCAACCAGTTTGCGGGCGTATCCTTTTCCGCGATATTCGGGCGCAACAGCTAATCCCCCTATTCCGCCTATATAAAATTCATCGCCGTCATAATGTGTCAATCTTTTGTAAACGTAAGCTATTCCGACTATTTTCCGGTCATCCATTGCCACACAGACGCCTGCTTCCTCTGCTCCAAAATAATGGCCTTCACTTTGATTTTTCAGAATGGCTTCGTCAATCCCAAAACATACCTTATTCAGACTGTCTATCATATCCTGCTGAGACTTTGTTACATCATTTTTAAAAATAAATTTCAGTTCCATATAATTTTTCCTGTTACACAACCTCCCATTCAATCCCATAAACCCTTGCCATCTGCACCAGAAGGTGTGTAACATCACCCTGAATTATAATTGCATGATGGGACGAGAGACTTTCCATAACCTTATGACCACTGTTGTTTCTGTAACGAATCAGTGCGCCGTTTCTGCAGTCGCTTCCCGGGTACTGAACATAATCCTCTATTTCCGCTTCGATTATTGTTATTTTCTTCATATCCGGGCGAACTTTTGCCATGGTTATTTTTCCCTTTTCCATCTCACAGTCTATCACAATGGCATCCTCATTTACAATCTCCAATACTTTCGGCCTCATAACCCATCTGCTGCAGAAACTTTCGGGCGCAAATCCGAAATATCCGCAATGAACCCCAAGCGCATGATTATCCGGGTCGTCAATCTGCGGAAATTCATTGATTTTTTCATGTTTTAAGGCTGCCATTCCAATCAAAAACGGATAAATATTTGTCATCATCATAGGCTTTTTTAAAGCTGTATACAACATGAATTTACTCAGCATTGTAATGGTATCGCCCTCACAGGCCCAGATAATATGGTCATACTCAAAAATCCAGTTCCATGCCAGACACGGCGTTGTGCAGGAATGGAAAGATTCATTCAGGCAATTGCAGCCCACTCCATATACGTCTCCCGTTTCGTCAATTACCTCCTTAACAGCTATATAAAGCTTTACTGCCTTCAAAATACACCTGTCCGAAACATTCTCACATGGCGTTTTTCGTTCTTCCCACAAAGCCCATGCTCTCTCGTCCTCTATGCTGTCTGCCCTCTCGTTCAGCTCCTTATAGCTTTTATACAGGATTTTAATTCCAAAAGCATTTTCCATCAGCTCCGTACAGCTCTTATCCCACCAGTAGAATTTTTTGAAAAGATATGCCTGCATCCCTTCACCCGGTTCATCCTGAAACATCAAAAACTTTATCCCGCTTCCCATCAGTTTCTTTGCCGCAAGCGAACGGAATATTACTCTTGCAATCTCGCAGTTATACGGGAAAAATATATTCATCTTCAATTCATCCCGAAGCCATGCCACAATCTCCCAGTCCCACATCTCCACCGTTCCAAATTCTGATGTGAGAATCATAACAGGTTTTTGGATGGCCTTCAGCCGTTCACTCTCCTTAAATACCGCTCCAAAAAGCTGCGGGATGATTACAATATCTGCTTCAGAACTTATATTACTGCCTATACAGACAGATTCCATAAAACACACTTCATCCGCATACATTTCTTTCAATCTGTCCAACTGCCGGTTATACTCTTCAACTTCTCTGTCATTTCTTCCTTCGAAATATAATGATATTGCTTTTGCTTTCATAGTATTTCATTCTCCTTTTGTTTATTATCGTTTTATGTTATTTATTACTATATTATATAATTTTACTTTCGTCAAGGTATTAGAATCAAAAAACCGCTGTATCCATTATCTGTACAGCGGTTTTTTGTATTCATTTTTATTCGGTTAATACTACAATTTCAAAAGAACTCCTGTCCCCTCTGTACCGTGCCTTGGAGTACTCAAGCGGCACATCCTCAGAAGTATATCCCACGGTAATGAAATACTGAACAGGCTTTCCTTTTTCCATATCAAGAAGCCTGGCATCCTCCTCGTCTGCCTCCACCGCTTCTATCCTTCTTTTTACCTTCAGTATTTTGGTATTATCTCCCTGCGCCATAATTTCATACAACGATTCCTTCTCCAGGTCATGTCCCATAATAAAAGCGCATTTATCATATGGAAGATAGGTATGTATGGTTACAATCGGCTGTTCATCGGCAAACCGTTTCCGAAACAGATAAATGACATCTTCTCCCTCCGCAATATTCAACGCTTTGGCAACTTCTTCATCGGCCTTCTCTCTTCTGAGCTCTATAAGCTGCGTAGACGGTTTCATTCCAAGACGCTCAATCTGGTCCCGGAACGATTCCAGTTTTCTCAGAAAATCCTGTGGAATCTTGGGGCGGGTAACAAAAGTTCCCTTACTTTTTACCCTGTAAAGCCATCCTTCCTGAACCAATTCCGTAATTGCCTGACGGACAGTGGTACGGCTTATCTGAAATTCTTCACTGATTTCATTTTCTGTCGGAATCATATCCCCTTCTTTATAATTTCCCTTTTTGATTTCGTCCAGCACCAGCTCTTTTAACTGAAAATATAATGGAATCGGAACTGATTTATCAAGTTTTTTACAATCGAACAGCATACTTCCCCCTATTATAACCAAATATTTTTGTAATTACATTATATCATAGCAAACTCATATTTCAACAGCCCGTTTCTTATTTTACAGTTTATCCGTACCGTTTTCTACGGCTGCCAGCGCCCACAAAACTGCAACTACTGCTTCCTGAGCGTCTGCGGTTCTTGTATAATCCACATAAATATCGTAATTCTTCTGAACACATAAGCCGTTGCAGGCATCAAGAACATGATACCCTCCGTCCAGTCCGCAGACACATTTTGATAAAACTCCGGTATACGCTTTTTTTACAGCTTCCTCATATTCATTCCCTTCAATCAGTTTCATATCCAACGATTTTTTCATGGCATATAAAAACATCGCGCTTCCCGACGTGTCATGAAAATTTCTGGGGAATCCCGGCTTGTCCACAACCTGATACCAGAGTCCGCAGCCTTCATCCTGCACCTTTAGAAGGTCCGCGCACAGACTCTGAAGCTGAAACACTAATGAATCCCGCCCGGGGAAGTTTTCCGGCAAAAGCGCCAGCACCTCCGGCAAAACCATGGCGTACCAGCCAAGTCCTTCGCTCCATATCTCGGGCGAGCACCCGGTAATCCTGTTTGCCCATTCCGCTTGAGCGCCTTCGCTGTAGGCATGATACAAAAGACCTGTGCTGTCTTTTCTGCATCTGGCAAATATAATGTTAAGCTGCTTTACCGTTTCCGAAAAACAATATTCACTGTCCCCTATATATTTTCCGTATCTTGCAAGAAACATCAGCCCCATGAACAGCCCGTCAACCCACATTTCCCCGGGTCTGTCCTTTCCATGCCAGAATCCTCCATCTGGATTTCTCGGATAAGTTTCGTAGGTATCCCTGACCCTTTTCGCCGCAATCCTGTATTTTTCTTCTTTTGTAACCGACCATGCCCATACAATGACTGATGCCGTCATGATATCATCAAGGCTGATGCCTGTGTATCCCAATAATTCGCCATCTTCATTTACATGCTCCTGGCAATATGCCAGAATATAGTTATAAAAATCTTCCCGTCCTGTCTTTTCATAAAGCCGGATGTATCCCCATAATAAGAAGCCCTGAGGATAAGTCCAACTTCTGTACGGATATAAATCCGCCCGGGGATATTTTTTCATCAGATATTCTGCAAATTTTACCGCATTTTCCATCCTTATGCTTCCTCCTGTGGAAATACAATCCCTAATTGACGCCGTATTTCATCCATAATTCCCATCATACGCAAGGTTTCCTTATGAGGCATTTCCGGGCACTCGATTCTTCCTTCCCGCAAAGCCTTTTCACAGGAAAGAACTTCGTATTCAAGCCCTGTTATCTGCTTTGGAACTATCTTCTCCAAAACTACTTCTCTTTCCAGATTATAGACGGTAATCTTCTCACAGTTGTTAATATTCTGGACTTCGATATACCCTTTGTCCCCGTAAATGACGCCCCTTCTGTCAGTCTGCACCAGAAATGAACTGAATAAATGTGCTATTTTCCCGTTTTCAAACAATAATACCACGCTGTTTTGTCCGTCCACACCCCGGTCTGTCTTTGTACACACCGCCCGGATGTCCGTCACCTTCTCCTTAAATGCCATACATGCAAAGTTAAGGGTATAGATAGTCAAATCAAGGACTGTTCCTCCGCCAAGAGCAATATCCTGCAGTCTTTCGATATGTGCAAGAGAATATCCCAGATTTGCATTCAGGGAAGTCGCATTACCGATAATACCGGATTCCAGAATCTCATCAATCATCCGGCGGCTCGGCATATATCTCGTCCAGATAGCCTCCGTTAAAAGAAGGCCCTTTTTCTCCGCAATTGCAAACACTTCCTCTGCCTGCCCGCTGTTTAATACAAATCCTTTTTCACACAGTACATGCTTTCCATGGGACAGACACAATTTGATATGGTCATAATGCATGGCAATGGTGGTGGAAATAAACACCAGTTCAACCTTATCGTCCCTGAGCATATCCTCATAATTTCCATATGCTTTTTCGAAGCCATATTTATCAGCAAATTGTCTGGCGCGCTCTAAATCCCTTGCAGCAACCGCATACAGTTCTACGGTATCTTTCATGTTATACATTGTGAAGGCCATGTTCGCCGCATGAAGGCCCGCACCTAAAAAACCAACTCTCATTAACATTCTCCTCTTTTTATCAACCTTTTACCGAGCCCAGCGTCATACCGCGCACAATAGATTTCTGAAAAATCACTACAATAATCAACATAGGTATAATGTACAGCGAACCCGCCGCCGCCATCAAATCCCATCGAATTCCCTTTTCCTGAGTGAGCATGGTCATACCTACCGTAATCGTCTTTGCCTTTTCACTGGAAGTACTTATAAACGCAAACATAAATTCGTTCCAGGCATTAAGAAATGTTAAAATTACCACTGTGGCAATGGAGGGCTTTGCTATAGGAATAATCACCTGCAAAAAGGTTTTCATCCTGGAAGCCCCGTCAATCTCCGCCGCGTCTACCAGTTCCCTTGGCATTCCTTCAAAACAGGCTTCCATAATCCAAAGACTCATGGGAAGGTTGAAGGTTGTATCCGCTATGATAAGCGCCAGCTTTGTATTCATGATTCCCATCCTTGAAATATAGATATACAGCGGAATCAACAATGTGATAAAGGGAAACATTCTCAAAAATACGCAGCCCCGAAAAATATTACGGCTTCCCGGAAAACCATACATAGTAAATCCGTATGCCGCCGGTATACTAATCAGACATACCAGAATCGTTGTAACTCCTGCTACAATCAGGGAATTTCCAAAATATAAATCAAAAGAAAAATTTTCAAGCAGCTCTACATATGAGTTTAGCACCCACTTGCTGGGAAGGGACGCCATATAAATTTCCCCTCTGGGCTTAAATGACGTGATTACCAGCCATATAATAGGAAGCAAAACAAATATGACAGCCACACATAAAATGAAATATATGATAAAAGTACGTAATTTTCGTATACTCATAGCTTTACCCCTTCCGCCGCCTGTAATTGTCTTTATCTCTTCCCACATACTGAATAAATAATGCCACCATAATCATAAATATCAACATAATGTAAGACATGGCTGATGCATATCCCACGTTGTATTTGTTCCAGTTGGTTCTGTAAATTAAAAGAGATAATGATTCTGTCGCCTTGCCGGGTCCTCCCTTTGTCAGTACATAGATAGAGTCAAAAATTCTGAACACATCCATAAACCTGATTACAAGGGCAATAATAACAGTAGGCTTAATAATGGGCATCTGTATTCTGAAGAAAATCTGCAGTCTGTTAGCTCCGTCTATTTTCCCCGATTCAACAACATCCTCAGACACAGAAGAAAGCCCTGTATAAAGTAAAAGAAAAACAAAAGGAATCGTCGCCCATGAGTCAACATAAATGATACTTATGATTGCAATCTTGCTGTCTGTCAGCCAGTGAATATTCGACGATATAACTCCAAACGATTTTAAAATTACATTTAGCAGTCCGAAATCATCATTTAGCATAAAGCGGAATAAAAGTCCCGCAACCGTGGGGGCCACCATCATTGGAATCAAATAGATGGTCTTTAATATCCCCTGCCCCTTCCTGATATTCGTAATAAGTCCTGACAGCAGCATCGCAAAAAAGAATTCTACCAATAACGCACCTACCGTAATCAGCAGAGTAATTTTTACAGAACTCCAGAAAGTTGCATCAGTAAACGCCTTTATATAATTTTCAAATCCAATAAATTTCAGGTCTCCCTGCACCAGCCTGTAATTAGTGAAACTGGCGCCAAATGAATATATAATGGGAAATATAAACAAGAGTCCCAGCAATATCATCGAAGGGAGAGACATAAAAAATCCGAATCTCTCATCTTTTATCTGTCTAGTACTTTTTTTATATTTTTTATTCAACATTCCTCACCATTTTCCTGTTTTATCAGCAAGGGGCAGAAGTGAAGTTCTGCCCCGTCTACTATGTTAATTGCCCTGCATATAATCATTTGCTGCCAGAATATCTTCCAGTTCAACTTTAAGCTGGTCCATTGCTTCCTGGCAGGAAAGCTGTCCGGTTAATGCCATATTAATATACTGAGCCGCTGTCTGCTGGCAGTCGGTTGCGGCAGCGTTTGTCTGTGCCAAATCCATTTCCGCACCGGCGGATGCAGACGCAAGATATGCTTCGTTTACCTCAATAAGAATATCCTCTCCTGCCGCCTTGTATTCTTCATTCTGTCTTTCCAAAACCGATGTTCTTGCTGTAGAAGACCCCTGCAGTTTGCAATAGTTATAGTCAGCCTCGGCAGAGGCAAGAGCTTTTGCCAGCTTAAGAGCATCTTCCTTGTGAGGGGCATCCTTAAACACATTCACAGACCATCCACCCAGACAGGATTCACTCTTACCGGTTGAACCTGCAGGCAGGCCGTAAACCTTTACATTTCCTTCCATTTCTGTTCCTGAACAACGGTCCAGAAGGTAAGGCCAGTTAATAAATAAACCGATTTTTCCGCTAATCCATTGAGCATCAACCTCATTATAATCGTACCCTACATATCCTTCCGGCATAGCGCCCGCATCAGCCAAATCTTTGATAAACTGAAGTGTTCCAACCATTTCCGGTGAATTACAAACTACTTCGCAGGTATTATTACTGTAATCCTTCTTAATATATTTTGCGCCGTTGCCATAGGAGAGAGTTGCCAGCTCCCAGGGATTTCCCACAACAGAGCCGCCCATGTACATAGTACCCCACTGTACTACGTCGTTCTTGTTAAACCCTTCTTCATCCCCGCGTTTTCCTGCCGAATCCATTGTCAGATGAATTGCTTTCTCCCCATACTCTTCCAGTGTTTTGGGGATATCATCTTCCGTGTATCCTGCTTCTTCCCAGATTTTTGTATTCACATACATAATCATGGCGTCGCCTGTAAGAGGATAACCATAGAGGTCGTCGCCAAGGCTGTGCTGTTCCACATTACCTTTGAAAATATCGTCCATATCCTCCAACGGTTCAAGTGGTTCCAAAAGCCCCAGAGAACCAAACTGCTTTGCACCCGCCGCCTGTGTAATGGCAATATCAAAAGTTTTTGCACCGGTAGTCATTTCCAGCAGAATTTTATTATCCAGCTCATTTTCTGAATATCCTACCCAGTTGATTTCCCCGTCGTACAAACCTTCCAAATCCCATTTGGCCATATCGCCATTATTCGTGTTATATACCACCGTAACTGCATCCTTACCAGCTGAGGAATCTTCTGTTTCACCAGCTCCTGCATCGGATGTATCGGCTGCATCGTCAACTGTTCCTCCGGCTTCGCTACCCGCTGCCTCATTCGTTCCCGATGAAGTATCGTTCCCGGCGCCACATCCAATCATGCTTCCGGCCATTACTACTGTCATAGATAACGCTATTAACCTGTTTACCCATTTACTTTTCATACCTGAAACCTCCTAGTTTTGTCTTTTTTCGTAATAAGTCCTACCCTGAATAAATATAAAATATTAAAATATTCTATATTGTTACCGAATATACCTTTTTATAGTACTGATTAATATGCCATATATTATTCTAAATCCGGCACCTCCTCCCGTTTCATCATTATGTAGTAACATTATTATATATTAACATATTAATGTAGTGGTTATAATATAGCAGAGATTTTTAAAAAAAGCAATACATTTTGACAAAAAATAAAAAAAGACAATAACATTCGATTGTCAAGTGTTTATAATAATATTATTTTTTATATTGCATCTTAGTATAAAATGATATTGTCACTACTATTTGAGAACAAATCAGCGCATCCCCTTTTCTCTGACTTAAAGGGAACGCGCCGATGTCTTATCATTTATTCTATTTTTGTTGCAGCCCTTTCAAACCGCAACGCCCTTCTCTTTTACTTTTCCTACAGACAATTCTCCCAGCCTGCACCCCGGCACACTGTTTATCAGCCTCCTACGGCACCAGCATAACCTTCATTGCCGTCGGTTCTTTTTCCGCCGCCTCAAAAGCTTCTTTCCAGTCCGCCAGAGGGTATGTATGGGAAATCAGCCCCTCTGTTTTAATCAGACCGGTCTCAATCCCGCGGATAACCGCCGGATAAGTCTTTGCGGAGAGGTGGGAACCGATAATCGTCAGCTCCTTTCCATCCCCTATTACATTCCAGTCGGCCTTTACCTCCTCGGCAAACACGCCCATCTGTACATATCTTCCGTGATTTTTCAAAACGCCAAGCCCCTGCTTCACGCTCTGAGGGCTGCCGGAAGCCTCGATATACACATCGCATCCTTTTCCGTCCGTCAGCTTCATAATCTCCTGCATCACATCCTGCTTCGCGGGATTTAACACCACATCGGCGCCGTAGGATTCGCCCATGGCAAGCCGGTGCTCCCGCAAATCAATTCCGATAATCAGCTTCGGCAGCGTAAGCTGCGCCATTCTCACCATAGCCGTCCCGATTGCGCCAAGTCCGGCAATCACCACCACGTCGTCATGCTTTATCCCGGCCAGCTCCACCGCATGCATACCGCAGGCAAGGGGCTCTACCAGAACAGCTTCCTCCAGGGTAAAGGAATCCGGGATTTTATGTACCAGACTGTTTTTGTGTATCTTCACATACTCTGCGAAACCGCCCTGAGCATGCTGCTTAAAGCCATATACCGCCGAACCTGTACACATCCAGTAAATCCCCTGACGGCAGAAATCACACTTGTTGCAAGGAACAATCTGCTCTGCAACGACGCGCTCCCCTTCGGAAAATCCCGTCACCTTGCCGCCCGTCTTTACAATTCTTCCCGTGAATTCGTGGCCGCCAATCACCGGCGCCTCGATGTAACGGTCTTTTTCCGAGGTTCCCCAGATTCGGATTCCCCCGTGATAAGCCTTTACGTCGCCGGCGCAGATTCCGCATCCTTCCACACGGATTAAAATCTCCTCTTCGCCGATTTCCGGGACCGCTACTTCTTCGTACCTGTTGTCATACGGTGCGTATGACACTACTGCTTTCATCATCTCCTGCATACTTTTTCCTCCATAGCATGTCTGAACTTTTGTTTATGGTTCATAACCTTATCACAATCTCTGCGCAAATTCAATATGGATTTTCTGGTTAGAGGGGAAATTTTATTTCCGCGGGCAATGAGCCAGGCAGCTGCGAAGCAGACATTTGGCGACTGCCGGCATCAAACTGCTCTTTAATCAAAAGCAGCGTCCCCCTCCTGACAGACACCCTGCTTTTCCTGCCGGTAAATTCATTGCTCACTCCCACCGGATATTCCTTTATCAGCACGGCGTTATCCAGTTCGTATTTCAGTCCCGTCTCGCACACGCCTTCCGCTCTGTCGCTTAAGCAAAACACGGAAAGATAACCGGTTTCTTCCTCTCCAAAGCATATTTCACTGTTGCAGATGACTCGATACCAGGAATTCTTTCCCACCAGGACGCCCTCTCCGCCCTCTGCCGCCAGCCATGAAAGAAGCTGGATATTGGCCATGGTATGGGAAATCCGGCCGCCGCATCCCCCATAGATGACAAATTTGCGATACCCCCGCCTCCAGCCTTCCTTCACAGCCCAGCCCGTATCGGTGTCGTCCTTTTCCGGCTTTAATCTCACCACGTCAGGATGCTCCGGCGGATATTTAAGGGAATCGAAATCCCCCACCACCAAAGTCACCGGCAGATTCTTTTCCCTGCAGTAAGCATAGCCGCCGTCGCAGGCAATCAATATATCCTCTGTTAAAATACAGGGGAGTCCGTCTCCAAACTCCCCCGCTCCCACAATGTAGCAAACTCCCATTGCCAGTTTCCTTTCTTTTCTTTTAAAGCTCTCCCGCCTTCGGCAGTCCGTCCGGCGCAGGCTTTCCCGAATCCGGCTTCACATCACGTCTGTTTCCCGCTCTCCTGCGTCCGGCTTCACATCACGTCCGCTTTCCCGCCTCCCGCGCCTTGAAATCCGCCACATCCCGGCAAATATCCCGACAAATCATTTCATGCATATCGCCGGGGGCAATATTGGTTCTCTCTTTCATTTCAAACTGATATAAAGCATAGCATATTATTCTGGAAAATGCCATCATTTCCAGATAGACGGTGTTGTTTTCTTTTTCCCCGTCAAGCTTCACCTCCGCCTCTATGATTTTCCGCACCAATTCCATTATCAGCACTTCTTCCGGTCCTTTGTTTTTAAGATATTCCCGCAGCTTGTTGCTGACAGTGGAATTGTCCGTCATCATATGAAGCACCCGGACGAAGCAGACGATATCGTTCATCTCCTCGTCCATGCTCTGTAAAAACAGACTCATTCGTTCATATAGGCTCTCTTTTTCCTCAAGTTTTTTGTACATTCTCTGGCAGGAGGATTTCGCAAAATAGTACGCCGCTCCCGCAATCATCTCTTCTTTATTATCAAAATACTCGTACACCGTACCCTTGCCGATTCCGGCTTTTCTTGCAATTTCTGCAACTGTCAGCGTATTTAAATCCGCCCCTTCCGCAAATAATTCCATAACGGCCTGATACAGGGCTTCTACCTTTGGCGCCAGACTCTTTTCCATATCATCTATTCCCCCTCCCGGTAAATGCTTCACGCCTGCTGTATATCCTCTTTTTTCGCTGGCCCGGTCTTTGGCATCCCGTTTTTATCCTTTTTATCCCTTGAAAAAATATCATAAATGCAGGGAATGACTATCAGGGTAAGCAGCGTTCCGTAAACAAGACCTCCGATTGTGACAATCGCCATGGGCTTGCCCATCTCCGAGCCCATATCATGGCTGAATACCATGGTGCAGAGAGCCAGAATCGTGGTAAGCGCCGTCATAAGCACCGGGCGCAGTCTTGTTTTTCCGGCGGTGATAAGAGCCTCTCTCTTGTCCATTCCCTCGCTGCGAAGCTGATTGGTGTAATCCACCATCACGATTCCGTTATTTACAATGATACCGGAAAGCATGACAAATCCGATAAGCGCAATCACGCTGAGCTCGCTTCCGCTCACTACAAGCCCAAGGAAGCCTCCGGTAAAGGCAAGAGGTATGGTAAACATAATGATAAAGGGCGATAACAGCGACTGGAACTGCGCCACCATAATCAAATACATGAATATCAGCGCCAGAAGGAGCATCAGGTAAAGCTGCTCCATAGCGTCCGTAATCATTTCATTTTCGCCGCTCATCACAAGGCTGTAGCCGCCCGGCATTTCATACTTGTCAAGCTCCTCCTCCAGTACGTCCGACACAAGCCCCACATTGTAACCGTCTGCAATCTGTGCGGAAACCTGAATATAACGGTTCTGGTCAATTCTGTTTACGGAATCCGGTGAAATAGCATTTTCAAAATCCGCAATTTCCGACAAAGCCACCTTGTCCTTTGTTCCGTCCTGCTTTGTCCGCTCAAGCACCACATCCCTCACCAGATTTCTGGTAAGCGCAATATCCGAGCCGTGCTTCACATAAACGCTGTACTCATTGTCAGCCGTTTCAAGAGTCGTGATACCGGCGCTTTCGGCAAGCTTTGCGGAAAGCTGCTGGAATACCTCGGCGACAGTCATTCCGTGCTCGATTGCCTTGTCCCTGTCAACAATCACTCGCAGTTCTCCCGTGGATTCCTCCAGGCCGTCGGAAACGTTTTCCGTTCCCTCCACACTCTCCACAATGGCCGCAATGTCTACGGCAATTTTCTGCATCACATCAATATCGCGTCCCCGCACCTGCACGGAAATACCGCTGCCGCCCATAGCGCTCATATCCATAGAGGAAGTGTCTATCACGATTTCCGCATCATTTTCCTCGCAGATATCCGCCATCTCCTCCATAATTTCATCGGCGATGGTTTCATTGTCCTTTTCCTTGTCCTCTCTTAAGGATAAGTAAAGAGTTGTGGCGTTGGTTGCGGCATTGCCGCTTCCCGTAAGCATTGACATGGAGGAAGTGGAGGCCATTGCGCCCACGTCCTGAATCTCCTCTCTGGCAAGGAGCCGCTCCACCACCTCGTCCGTCACCTCCGCCGTTTTGGCTAAAGGCGTATCGTCCGGCAGGGTAATCGACATATTAAACTGGGTGCTGTCCATATCCGGCATAAACGCCGTCCCTTTCGCATAAGACGCCGCCGCACTTGCCGCAAGAAAGACAACCACCAGAATCAATACCACCGGCTTTCCTTTTAACGACAGATTTAACAGCTTTTCATAAATGCCAATCAGTCCCGTAAAGAATTTGCCGTCAGCGTTTTCTTTGGTTTTTATCAGCACCTTAGAAGCCATTGCCGGAACCACCGTAAGGGCAATCACAAGGCTTGCCAGCAGGGAATATGCGATAGTCAGACCCATATCCACAAACAACTGTCTGGTGATTCCCTCCGTAAACACAATGGGTAAAAACACGCACACCGTAGTCAGCGTGGAGGCCATGATTGCGCCCGCCACCTCTCCGGCGCCCTCTATGGCAGCATCCTTTGCAGAGTACCCTTCTTTCCTCAGACGGTAAATATTTTCTATTACCACAATGGAGTTATCCACCAGCATTCCGATTCCAAGCGCAAGGCCGGATAAGGAAATTACGTTCAGGGTAACGCCGCTGAAATACATACACACGATTGCCGTCACCAGACTGATAGGAATGGAGCATGCAATCACCGCCGTGGGGCGCAAATCCTTCAAAAATGCAATCAGAATCAGAATCGCCAGCACCGCGCCGAAAAGGATGTTGTTTAAAATGGAATCCATAACAAGGTCGATGTAAATTCCCTGGTCCATCAGGGTAATCAGCATCAAATCCTCGTTTTCCTCCATCAGCTCGTCAAATTTGTCCAGAATCTTGTCGGACACGTCGCCGGTGGAGTAGCCTGTCTGCTTTTGCAGCGTCACCATAATACCGGGCGCGCCGTTTACATTGGCGTAAATGTCGCCGGAGTTATCGGTCATGAACACATCCGCCACGTCCCCAAGGGTAATAATGTCCACGCCCTCCATTTCAAGGTTCATCAGCGGCATTTTCTTTAATTCTTCTATGCTTTCCGGCTTATCCCCCACACGAATCAGGTAGGAAATCCCGTTTTCCGTCACATAACCGGCGGGCATGGAAAAGTTCTGCGCCGTCAACAGCGCTTCCACCGTTTCCACGGTAAGAATGCTGTGCATATCCGCTTTATCGTAGGCGTCCAGCCTGTTTTCCTCCACTTCCTCCTCGCCTTCAAGAATCTGCTGCAGCGCGTCCGCAAGCTGCTCGGCGGTATCGTTTAACTGCTCTTCCCCGGAAACAATCTGGTCTTCGCCCTCCCGAAGCTGCTTTTCCCCGGCCTCTAACTGTTCTTCCGCCGCCTTTAGCTGCTCCTCGCCGGCCTCTAACTGGCTTTCTCCGGCGTCAAGCTGGGCTTCCGCAGAGCTTAGCTGAAACTCGCCGAGGCTGATAGTGCTCTGGGCGTTGGCGAATTCGATGGCGGCTATGAGGTTGCCCTGATACAGCTCATTCATAGCGCTGTCAAGCTTGCTGATATTGCCTTCGATTTCGGAGAGAGTGCCCTCCATCTGGGCAATATAGGCGTCGGCGCCAAGACCCATGGTGAGGGCGTTGAGGCTGTCGGATGTATTCTCAACCATGTTGTTGGCCTGCGTCCAACTGGATTTAAGATACTCAAGATTGCTGACATCTAAACCTGCCGACACCTTATTTAATTCCGTAACTACTTCAGAAATACCACTGCTACCCGTAAAATTAGCTTCACTCCCCAGCCCCTGAATAAGAGCATTAATCATTTCCAATGAAATCTTATAAGTCTCACCGAAATCATTAAGGAAATTTTCTAAATTGCTTCCATCAGGATTCATTGCCTCATATGTTTCTAAGGCACTGATAATTGAGGGAACCATATTCAAACTATTTATTATATTATCTATTTCCGATACATCTGTTATTCCATATCCCAATGCCATATCCACTATCTGCTGTTGTCCGGCTTTCGCCTTATCCAGTATCTCTTTTGTCATCTCTATTGTCTTCAAGTCAGATGTAATATGCATCTTCGTAGCTTCCAAATCCGCCTTTGCAGTCAAAATTTGTGTCTCCGCCTCCGCAAGCTGCTTTGCCGTAGCCGACTTCCTGTCAGCGAGCTCGTTTTTCCCCTCCTCCAGCTTCGTCCTGTTTTCATTAATCTCCGCCCTGCCGTCGGCAAGCTCTCTTTTGGAATCCTCCAGTTCCTTTCTGGAATCCTCGATTTCCTTTTTGGAATCGTCCAGCTCCTGCCACTTGTCCGCAAGCTCCTGCCTGGACTCCTCCAAATCCGCCCTTGCGTCGGCAAGTTCCGCCTGCCCGTCGTATATTTCCTGCCTGTTTTCATTCAGCTCCTCCAATACCTCGTCAATTTCCTCATCAATGGAGCCGAAAACCTGCTGATTCACCTTATCCACCTTATCCTGACGGATAATTACATTGACGCTTTCCTCCAAAAGTCCGGTGGCGCTGGCAGACGCCACGCCGTCTATGCTTTCCAGCTCAGGGATAATAATGTCCTCCGTCATTTTCGTCACCTGGGCGGCGTCCATATTATTTCCTCCTACCGCCGCTATCATAACCGGCAGCATGTCAGGATTTAACTTTATAATAATGGGATTGCTCACGGAATCATCCCAATAGCCTTTAATCTGGTCCAGATTTTCCCGCATTTCCAACGATACCGCATTCATATCCGCTGACTGGGAAAATTCCAGAATTACCATGGAATAATTTTCACTGGAAACAGAGCTGATACTTTCTATGTTGCTCACCGTTGCCATGGACGCCTCCACAGGCTTGGTTACCACCATTTCCACCGTCTCCGGGCTGGCTCCCGGGTAAGCCGTCATTACAATCGCATAAGGCAGGCTGATGTTTGGCAGAAGGTCTGTGGTCATCCTTGTAAAAGAAACCACTCCGAGTACAATTACAAGAACCACCGCCACCAGCACTGTGTAGGATTTTTTAACACTGAATTTTGATAACATATGTATTCTGCTCTCTTTCCATATATTTTTTCTGTGACAGGTTATAAACCATGCCATAGGACTTCATTATCTTCCGACCGTCCGGTCAGTCGGCACCAAAAAAGAGTATATTGATAAACAGATTGTCTGTCAATATACTCCTTTGGATTTTTACAGAAATTTAATTTTTGTTTGATTATATCTTCGTAGCAAAGTCCGCAACGCTGTCTGCTTTTGCTGCAAGCATTACCCATTTTCTTAAAATTTGAGGGTTCGTTTCTGTTTTTATACGCTCTGTTACGGTTTGCGGAATCTCCCCCTTACCCTGCAGAAAGTCAAAGACAGTTTCTATCCTTGCGTTCATTTCTCCCGCTTCCCTCATCATTTCCTCATAATCTTCCCACAGCATATAACTCTCCCTCACTTCCGGCTGGATTTTTACACTCTCCGCAAACATGTGCAGCTTCTTAGTTGCCTCGTCCAATGCATTTTCTTTCCGGCTGTCGCCTATGTACCGGAGCATGGTTTTCATTCCCTCATTTCCGCCAAGCCTGCCTTTCGTATAAAAATAATAAAAACGCAGCCCGTCCCCATATTCCAGCTCCTCTATTTCCTCACACTTATTCCTGATGCTGTACGCCATGTAATCGTATCCGAAGGGGTCTTTGTCCAGTATTGTCAGAACATACAAATCAGGAAGGGCTCTGTAATCTCTCTGTCCGCTTTTCATACGGCTGGCATCGGTGAGCGCCTGATAAAAGCGGTTATGTCTGGGAAGTCCGGTATCCGCACTTTTCAGCAGATGAGGCTCTATGTCGTAGACATTCATTCCATTCAGATTCATAGCGGCTGCACCTGCTTTTTCTCGTATATTTGTCGGTTCTTCCACTCTGACATCCATACGGATTCCTTTTCGGTCGGGCGCTAAAGGAGGTATTACCTTCTGTACTGTCACTTTAACCTTCCCGATTTCCCTTTGCAGGAGCGTTGACAGCAACAACCGGCAGAATTCTTCACCTACTGCCGTATCTGACGCCAGACGATTCATTAGGAAGTCGTCAATTACGTTCAAATCCTCTAATTTTTTCTTTGTATAGCTCATCTTCCTCCTTTTCCGGCGAAGCCGAACCGGTCGGAGGTATAGTAGATTCTCCCTTTTATCAGGCAACGGCAACGCCAACACATGTTTTTCGTGAAAATGCTGGCGATATGCCAAAGAAACTCTGCCTGACGGGAAACGTCACGGCGAATTGCTTTTCACTTGTTATAGTAAAAATTATATGCTTTTACGATAACTCTGTCAACCTTTTTCATACGAATATCCGAAATGATTTTATTTTAAAATTGCCTTCTTCAATTTTGACTTCATTCTCTGCAATGCATTGTCGGTGGACTTATCGTCCCTTCCCAGCACCTTTGCAATCTGGCTGTAGCTCATTCCCGTAAGATGGAGGTCAAGCACCTGTTTTTCAAAGCTGCTGAGCTCCTTTTCAATTACCTTTTCAAGCAGCTCCACATTTTCCCTGTCAATGACAAGCTCCTCGGGGCTTCGTTCGGATTTGGAAATCAGATTGTTAATCAGCTCCCATTCCTCCCCTTTATCGAAGCCGTCATTTTCAGATCCGCTTGTGTAAAGGGAAATATAGGTGTTCAAGGGGGCATGCTTCTGCCTCCCCGCCGCCTGAACCGCCGTGTACATCTGCCGTGAAACGCACAAATCCGCAAAGGTGGAAAAGCTGGCATCCCTTCCGGTGTCATAATCACGGATGGCCTTGAAAAGCCCTATCATTCCCTCCTGAATCAAATCCTCCCTGTCCGCGCCCAGAATATACATGGATTTTGCCTTATTCCTCACCAGATTTTTGTACTTGTCCATGATATAATCCGTAACGGCTTCCTCTCCGTCCCGCTGGCGCATGATTAATTCTTCATCGCTACATTTTTCGTAGTCTTTATACATAATCGCCTCTGACTTTCTTTCGATTATAACAGGATTTCAGACACATAAAGGCAAACCTGGCGGCTTGCCTCAAGTATTATTTTCATTTTCAATAATTTAACAACCCAAATTGCTCTTTACGTAAGATTGGAATCTTATTTACAAATATGCTTTTCATCGTAACTCTTGAATAGGTTGGATTAGCAAAAAAAAAATAAATATTCTGTCTCAGAAGACATATTTTTAACAGGAATTTCACAAACCCACAAATAATGGGGCATATCTGTTTCCAACAGTCGTTTTTCTTCCTCCAACACTATTGTTTCCGTCAATGCTCCCTTTTTCAAATCTTCCCGCAAAAACTTTTTTACCTCTCTGTTATCTGCCAGTAAGTAACGGACATTTTCCAGATTAATATTTTCACTTTCCATTCTTTTCAGACTGCTTAAACTGTTAAAAGTATCCCGGAATCTGCTTTTAAAGGTTTCATATGGAATATAAACTTTTTCATGGATAGGATAAATCAGAAAACTGTTTTTTGTTTTTATAAATTTTTTAAGTTCATCCCAGCCGACTCCCAATACAAATCCATTATAATTCAGGCCATTTTTCAAAAAGAATCCTGAATCGTCATAAATAACATAGTGTCGCCTGTCCTGTTTTGTATGCCCGATAATTTGAACAATATGAAGTTTATCTTTTTCCTCTTTTTCAGGAACAGACAGCCCCAGAATTACCGGCAATCCGCTCTCAACTGAATAATCTATATATCCACGAAATTCTTCATAATCTAATTCTGAATTATTGATAAAAACCTGATACCCTATAGAAATATTATAATAATTAAATATTTCTATCATTTGCGTTGGACGTAGTCCACTGGCCGGATACAGTTTAGTTTTTCCTGACGAATATGCTTTCCCCAAATCCAATATGCGTATTTTATTATAATCAAACTTATGATGCAGATACTGAGACATTGAAATCATACTTGCCTCAGCGCAGGCTATCGTATTATTATCCTGAACAAACAATGGATAAGTGCTATATATGAACTCATTGCCTAAAATATGTACCTTCTTTTTATAGGTCATCACATTTAACAGACTGCCGTTACTATACAAAACTGACCAGTTAGGATAAATATAGGAAAGCATGATTCTTGGTTCATCTATTTTCCGAAGTGTAAAAAAACCTCCATAAGCCTGCTGTGACATTTCTTTTCCAAGAAAAATGTGAACCCGTATCACCGTGTTTTTTACTTCGTACGAGGTATTAATATAGTGGACGCTTATCATATCCTTCCACTCTGTCTCCACATAGCTTTCTTTCAATATAAAATAGCGCTTTCCCGTACTGCTTTCGCCATGCATAAAATCCAATCTCGGCCAGATATATCTTTCCACTTCCACCGTCAGCTGGGACTTATCCAGTAATATAATTTCAGCTACTGCATCTACCAATGTTGATATATCAAATTTCCGTAAAGCTTCTTTTGCGCTTTCCATTATATAAGCACTCCAAAATGCTCCAATATTTCGTAGCTCTTTTCCAAATCAGCCAGTCTGTCTCTTTCCTGCTTATCAAACATATCGGAACGTTCTATTGCTTTTTTATAATCAGTTGAATACTGATGCAATTCCTCCCCTACCGTCCTGAAAAATTCTTCATTCAAATACGTCTGCATATATTTTCCCTCTTTTGCTAAAATGCCTGGAATTTTGTGTTTAACTCTAAATCCGCCTCTTCTAAATCCGTTGAGATATCATGCTGCTCGAGAAATTCCAGTTCCTTTTTAAACTTATCTCCTTTCCCAAAACGAGAGAGATAAAAACATTATATCATATACTGCCAAAATGTGTACCGAAATTTATCAAAAATCCGTCCTGCTAACGTTTACCTTTTCAGGCGCCGGAGTCCTCTCCTTCACCCGCCTCATTCTCGTCCATCGCATAAAGCCGTATCACCTCCGCCGCCATATGCTCCGCCAGCAGAGTATACCCGTCGGAATTACAGTGCACGCCGTCCGGCATATAATTGTAGATAACGGCCGCGTCATGGGTATCCAGTATATTTGAATTATATAAATCGATAACCGGTATTTCATACTCCGCGGCAAGCTGCTTCATAATGTTTACAAGCAGCGACTGGGGCAGCAGATAATCCCGCTCTTTCCGTAAAATATCATGAAGCACGTTGGGAAGGGGCGTGGCAAACACAATCGTCGCATCAGGGTAGTCCCGCTTTAAGGAGCGCATCAACTCGTCCAAATCCCCGATGTAAGTCCGCTCCTTCCGTTCCTCCATCGTTCCCAGCTCGTTCTCGCTCAGGCAGAAGCCGTCGTTTGTGCCGCCCATCACGAGAATCAAATCCGTATCCTCCGGTATTTCCTGATACCTGTCCACAAAAGCCTGGTCCCAGTACCGCCCGATGGAAGAACCGCCGATACCGAGATTAACCACGCTCTCGGCTCCCAGCAGGTCTTTCAGTTTGGTCGGATAGGAATACTGCTGATAGTTTTCCATATCGCTTAAATTTGCCGCCTCGGTAATACTGTCCCCAAGACATGCGATGGAAATCTCTGAAAAGTCAACGTCATTTTCAGAAATTGCTTTCTTATCAATCCCGTTCTGTTGCCGGGTTTCGATGTAGGAGCCCCGGATTTTCCGTTTCTCCAAAAGTGTGGAACCACTGTTTTCTGAAACCCCGCCGCTGGGAAACGCGTCTTTCTGAATCGCATTACCGGAAATACTGTTACCGGAAACGGTATTGCCGGATACGCTCATCAGTCTGTTCCCCGATACGTCAAAAATTCTGTTTCCCGACACGTCGTAGAGTCCGTTTCCCGAAACATCATACAGCCGATTGCCGGACACGTCGTAAAATCCGTTGCCGGATATATCTCCCACCTTGTTTCCTGAAACGTCCCAAAGCTGATTTTCCGATATCTCATTGCCGGAGACAAAAGCGTTTTCCCCCTCCGTACCTTCCGCGTCAAAGCCCTCCCCCGTCATATTCTCCGTGCTGCCCGGCTCCTGTGATTCGGCGCCCGGGAAGCCCTCCGGCTGTCCGGGTATTTTGCCAAGATATCCCCCCTCGAAATCCTCCATATTTTCCAGCATCTCGTCGAAATACTCTCTGTGTTCCTCGATAAACGCCTCCAAAGCCTCGGGGTCGTCAGATATCTGGCTGATGGTCATCTCAATGCTTGCTACGTCCGCGCGGGCCTGCTCGTATCTCTCATGCAGCTCCGCCTCCCATTTGCGGGTATTATACAATTTTATGCCTCTGTCAATCCCCACGGCGGCAATCATAATCGCCCCCATGGCAATGAGCATCATCAAAAACCGGTTTACTTTTCCCATTGCAATCCTTTGCCGCCGCTCTCACGCAGCGTTGTGTTTCCCACCTTTTATAAAAGTCTCTGGCGCACAATCTCATAGGCGAGCACGCCTGCCGCCACAGACGCGTTCAGAGAGTCGATTTCCCCTTTCATGGGGATTGCCGCCACCATATCGCATTTTTCCTTTACAAGCCTGCCCACGCCGGTTCCCTCGTTTCCGATAACCAGCCCGATTGGCCCCTTCAGGTTCAAATCGTACATCCGGGTTCCGTCCATATCCGCGCACACGAACCAGAGCCCCTCGTCCCTTAACTGCTCGATGGTCTTTGTGAGATTGGCCACCCGTGCGACGGGCGTATAATTAAGCGCTCCCGCAGAGGTTCTCGCCACCACAGCGGTCAGCCCCACGGCTCTGTTTTTGGGGATAATCACACCGTGGGCGCCGGCAAGATTGGCCGTTCTGATAATTGCCCCCAGATTATGAGGGTCTTCAATGTTATCCAGCAAAATGATAAAAGGAGGCTCGCCCTTTTCCCTTGCAAGGCGCAGAATATCCTCCACGGTTCCATACTCATAAGCCGCCACGCTGGCGATTACCCCCTGATGCCTGCCGGTTTCCGACATCCGGTCAAGGCGTTCCTTTTCCACGTACTTGATTTGCACATTCCTTTTTACCGCCTCGCGCTTAATCGTCATAACCGGGCCGTCCTTGCACCCGTCCAGAATATACACCCTGTCAACCGGCTTTCCCGAGCGCAAAGCTTCCGTCACCGGGTTCCTGCCCTCCACCAGCAATTCGTTTATCTGTTTTTCTTCCATACCTTTCCCCGTTTCCTCCTGCGGCATGCCGTACCGGCTGCTTTTCCCCGTTTCCTCCTGCGGCGTGCTATCCCGGCTGCTTTCCCAGTTTCCTCCTGCGGCGTGCCGTACCGGCTGCTTTTCCCCGCTTCCTCCTGCGGCATGCCGTACCGGCTGCTTTGTCAGGTGACGCGCTGTCTCAACGTTTCGTCCTGCCGGGTGACGCGCTGTCTCAACGCTTCGCCCTGCCGGGTAAAGCGCTGCCTCAACGCTTCGTCCCGCCAGGTCAGTCAAAGCCGCCTTATTCTTGCAGTCCCATTTGTATCAGTTCCAACGCCCTCTCCATCTGGTTCGTCAGATAAAGATACCCTGTAAGCGCCTCCAGACCGGTGGCCTTTTTGTATTCCTCCATGGTTGCATTCTTTGCCATAGTATAAGGCTTGGCGTTTCTCCCTCTTTTATACACGGCGAATTCCTCCGGCGAAAGCCTGTCCAGAATTTTCTCCGCCAAAAAAGCCTGCGCCGGCGCTTTCACATACTGAATCGTCTGATTGTGCAGCTTGTTTACCGAAGTATTCCCCTTCTGAACCACCATCGTCCGAAATATCAAATCATAGACAGCATCGCCTATATACGCAAGCGTAAGAGGTGAATATGTCCTGATATCCACCTCTTTTAATGCAAAGCTCTTTTTTATCAATGTCAACAGGTCCACAGTCTACGCTCTCTTCCATTTTACTCCCTCGCGGGTATCCTCCAGAACAATGCCCTTCTCAAGCAGTTCGTTCCTGATTTCATCGGCGCGCTGGAAATTTCTGGCCTTTCTTGCCGCCTGCCTCTCCTCTATCATCGCTTCAATATCCTTGTCAAGGATTTCCTGCTTTTTCTCCACAATCAGACCGCATATATCGGAAAGCGTCACTATTTTGTCTTTCAGACACTGTAAAAACTCCTTACTGCGCGCCTCCTTCGTGTTGGAATTTGCAAACTTCACCAGCTCAAAGATAGCGGAAATGGCGTCCGCTGTGTTGAAATCGTCGTCCATGGCCTCGTCAAACTGAGCCACAAATCCTTCCGCCTCCTCGGCAAGCTTCTTTTCCTCCCCGCTCATGGACTCTAAAGTACTGTTTTCCAACAGGTAATTCAGGTTGCTGACGCTGGTCACGATTCTGTCGTAACCGTTTCCCGCCGCCTCCATCAGCTCCGCGCTGAAATTCAGGGGGCTTCTGTAATGAGCAGAAAGCATGAAAAAGCGGAGCACCTGAAGGTCATATTTCCGGCTGATATCCCTCACCGTAAAGAAATTTCCTTCGGACTTGGACATTTTCTTATTATCTATATTCAAAAATCCGTTGTGCATCCAGTATTTTGCAAAAGGCTTGCCGTTGGCCGCCTCAGACTGGGCAATCTCGTTTTCATGATGGGGGAAAATCAGGTCCTCCCCGCCTGCATGGATATCGATTTCCTCTCCCAGATACCGCCTGCTCATCACGGAGCACTCGATATGCCAGCCCGGCCTGCCGTCGCACCAGGGGGACTCCCAGTAAGGCTCTCCTTCCTTTTTCGGCTTCCAGAGCACAAAATCAAGGGGGTCCTCCTTCTGGTCCTCGCCGCTCACAAGGAGAGAACGGTTCCCTCCCCGCAAATCGTCCAGATTTTTATGGGAAAGCTTTCCGTAATCCTTAAAGCTTCTGGTTCTGAAATAAACCGTGCCGTCGGCCGCCACATAGGCATGGCCTTTTTCAATCAGGGTTTCAATCATGTCCAGCATACCGCAGATTTCCTCGGTTGCCTTCGGATGGGTGGTAGCCGGCTTCACATTCATGGCCTGCATGTCCTTTTTGCATTCCGCAATATAACGCTCGGAAATGACAGAGGCCTCCACGCCCTCCGCAATGGCCTGTTTGATAATCTTGTCGTCCACATCGGTAAAATTGGACACAAAATTTACTTCATAGCCCTTATGCTCCATGTACCTTCTTACCGTGTCAAAAACAATCATCGGGCGGGCGTTTCCGATATGAATCAGGTTATAAACGGTAGGCCCGCACACGTACATTTTGACCTTCCCCTCCTCAAGGGGGACAAAGTCTTCTTTTCTCTTTGAAAGCGTGTTGTAAATTTTCATAATTAAACTCCTGTTCTGCTTCTGCGCCGCTTTGCCTTAAGCATCGGATTCGGCAAAAGCAGCGCAATGCGCAAACTCTCTTTATCTTCTTTTTTCACAGTTGGTATCGCAATGATGACGCATTTCACGCAGCTTGCGTTCCAAATCAATAATGGAATTAGTGAACTCCGTGTTTGCATGGTGAAGCGCAATCAAATCTTCCTTAATCGGGTCAGGCATATTCACCTGGTCCAAATCCTCCTGGGGGAGCGTCTGGTTGTTCCGCTTCACCACCCTGCCGGGTACGCCCACCACAGTGGAGTTCGGCGGCACTTCCTCGAGCACCACGCTTCCGGCTCCTATTTTGGAATTATCCCCGATGGTAAAAGAACCCAGCACCTTGGCTCCCGCGCTAATCATCACATTATTTCCGATAGTGGGATGCCTCTTTCCCTGTTCCTTGCCTGTTCCCCCTAAGGTCACCCCCTGATACAGCGTCACATTGTCGCCGATAATCGTGGTTTCACCGATAATCACGCCGTTGCCGTGGTCGATAAAAAAGCCTTTCCCTATCTGCGCGCCGGGGTGAATCTCAATTCCTGTTTTGCGGACTCCTCTCTGGGATATCCATCTTGCCAGAAAATAATGCTTTTTCAGGTACAGCTTATGGGCCAGACGATAGTGCAGCATGACCTTGAAGCTGGGATAGAGGAAAACCTCCATGGAAGAGTGAATCGCCGGGTCCCTCTGCCTGATAATTGCAATTTCTTCCTTTATTTTATTTATAAATCCCACTGAATTTCCCTTCAATCTGCCAGGTAACTGCAGGCATACGCTCTATCAGTTCCTTAACTTAATTACACTATCAGCATATTCAATCAGGTTTGTTTTGTCAACTGAAAAAAATCTCATCACGGAAATCAATTTTCGGATTCCGGTGAAATGAATACTGCCAAAGAGGATGTCAGCCCGGAATATTTCTCCGTGCTTAAGCACGTGTTGTCACGCTTTCGCTTGATAAAAAACACCGATAATGGCATAATATGATTGCAGATATTTCTGCGGCTCCACAGGCCGCCCGCAGAAACTTCTGCGTAATGTCTACGTTCAAAACCACAGACTGCAAAAACGAGGTATATGCTATTATGAGAATCGGTATGGGATACGATGTTCACAAATTAACGGAAGGACGGAAGCTGATTATCGGCGGCGTTGAAATTCCTTATGAAAAAGGGCTTCTCGGCCACTCTGACGCGGATGTGCTTCTGCACGCAATCATGGACGCTCTCTTAGGTGCCGCCGCCTTAGGCGATATCGGGAAGCATTTCCCGGATACGGATATGGCTTACAAGGGAATTTCCTCTTTAAAGCTCCTTACCCATGTGGGGAATCTTCTTGAGGAAAACTGCTTCCTGATTGAAAACATCGACGCAACCATCATTGCCCAGGCGCCGAAAATGCGTCCCCATATCGATGCAATGAGACAGAATATTGCGGACGCCCTCGGGATTTCCACGGCGCAGGTGAACGTCAAGGCAACCACCGAGGAGGGTCTTGGCTTTACCGGAACCGGGGAAGGGATTTCCTCTCAGGCAATCTGTCTTCTCACAAGTCCCGTCAATCTGGGGAGCGTGGATGTGGCGGCGGATAAGTGCAGCGGGTGCGGAGGGTGCCCGAATCAGTCCGCATACACAAACTCCCTCTGAATCACAAAACTTAAGAAAAACAAAATCACGTCCACGGGTATTTTTATTAAAACCTCCGCGCCCCCAAAGAGCGGATACAGCTTTCCTACCAGCAGCGCGGAAAGCGACATCTGCACGATGGCCAGCAGGATATAGCGGGGCAGGGTCGTTCCTATTTTCCCTTCACTCTGGAAAACCACCTTCAGGTTCAGCGAGTAATTATACAGCGCGGAAAGAATCCTGGCGAACACCGTAGCCGCCGTGATATAGGAAATCCGCCCCCATTCCATGTCCCGCATAAAAAAGCAGAAGATAGTAAAAAGGGTCAAATCCACCAGACTCGAGGACAGGGAGGAAAACAAAAATTTCCCGAATATCATGTAAATTTTAATGGAATCCTTAATGGGATTAAAATGGCTGGTTTTGTTTTCTTCAATATAAATGGTGCGAATCGGCACCTCCACAATGGGGATTTTCCTGCTTTTCGTCTCGAGAAGCATGTTCGTCTCAAATTCAAACCGCTCTCCCCTCACCATGAGAAGCTGTTCCATAAAAGCGGCGGGTATCCCCCGAAGCCCTGTCTGGGTATCGGAGACGGAGATTCCGGTAAGGTATTTCATCACCACTCTGGTACACTTATTGCCAAATTCGGAGCGGGCAGGCACGTCCGCTCCCTCAAAGCAGCGGCATCCCAATATCAGCGCCGAAGGATTCTTAAGCATCGCGTCCACGCAGGATAAAATACACTCCGGCGAATGCTGCCCGTCGGAATCCGCCGTTATCACCCCCGGCATGGCGGCAAACTCCCGCAGGCAAAAGTTAAAGGCTGTTTTCAGTGCGCGCCCTTTCCCCTGATTGACGGCATGGTGCAGGACTTCGCAGCCGTATGTCTCCTCAGCCTCCCTGAAAATACCGGCATACGCCTCCCCGCTTCCGTCATCCACCAGAACAATATTCCGAAAACCGGTTTCTCTTAACTTTTTCAGTAAATCCGGCAGCTTTTCGTCCGGCTCATAGGAAGGAATAATTATCGGCACTTCCCATCTCGTTTCTTTCTGTTCCATAAAATTTCCTGTTTATCCTTTACTGCTGTTTTGATATCCTCTGCCGCTTGATTCGCCATCACATTCCGGCATCCATATTGCCGCATCCCTCATACCCACCTTACCAGACGTATTCCGTCATCCTCACTCACCACCTGATAAAGGCATCCGTATCCGAACTCCTCCCCCTCCGCCAGAATGGGCTCGAACACTTCCTTCCCTTCTCCGCAGAGCTCGTCCACATACAAAAATCCCGCATGGGCGTCCTCAATGGCCTTCACAATGTCCTGACTGTTCGTAACCTCTGTATCCACATTTCCATACATCACCGACACGGGAGCTGCCTCAAAGCCGATATAAGTGTTCCGTACCCAGCTCACATCGGAAATATCCCGCAAATACAACACCCGCCCGGCGCTGCGACCTCTTCCTGCCCCTTCCTTTTCCCCAAATCCTTCCGCTGTCTTTGCAAGGAAACGCTCCGCCGCCTCGTCCACGATGCTCTCCCGCTCCGCCAGTATCTCCTGTGTGCCGCTTCGGTAGCCGTAAAGAGCCCGCCAAGCGCCCCCATAGTCCGTGGTAAGAAGCACAAAAATCACACAGAAGACAATTCCTTTCCGGCTCTCCGTGCCTTTCAGCACATAAAAAGCCAGAAGATACAGACCGCCGATGGCAAAAGGCGCGCCGTACCGTTCAATGGAGGACACCATACCAAAGGGCTCCAGATACTGAGTCTCTACTGCAAAGATTGTCAGATGACTCGCCAGATTTATGGTGTAGAATACGATTCCGCTGACCGCCAGAAAGCCGCCCGTATAAGCCGCCCGCCGCCTGTCCGTCACATGATTTTTCCATAAAAGAAATACAAATAACAGTAACAAAAGATACAATCCCAGAGGGCTTAAATCAATTGCTATGGTTTTTCCCCTGTGCAGCGGCCACTTTACAAAGGCCTCCAGAAAAGCCCTTACCATTTCCTCCTGATAAGCCGGAATATTCATCCCTCCCGTAGCCATCTGTATCGCTGTTCCGGTAAGCTTCGCCACCCGCCTGTTAATCAGGCAGAAAAACAGCCAGGACATTTCCGTCAGAACCGGAAGCAATGTCACCAAAAACAGCGCCCTCCTGTCCGTTTTCCCTGCCTCTTGGCCTGCCGACGCCCTCCTGTCCGCTCGTCGTATCTCCCGTCCTGCCGATGCTCTCCTGTGTATCAGGAAATGGTAACCATAATCAAACAAAAGACCAAAGGCAGCCCACAGAAATCCTGTATTCTTGCAAAGGACAAGCACCATCAGAAACAAGGCCTGCCGTCCGTAATAGAAAAGCCTGTCCTCCTTTTCATCCGCCACCGACACAAGGAATGCGCCGTAGACAAGCGCCATGGTAAGGTCCGCGCAGCACCCGTCCATCCAGAAAGCCTCCGCCACCGCCGGGAAAAGCCACAGCACCGCTGCCCCCAGGGCCATTGCAAAAATATTCCGCTTTTCGATTACCTTAAGCAGGGGAAATAAAAAGGACAGGTTAAAAAAGTAATACCCGGCAAACATCAACCCTTCCCTGAATTCCTTCGGGGAAAAATGCAGGAACCACCATTTCATCATCTGCGTCCCCGGGGGATAATCCCCGAATTCCGCCGCCACGTTGGCATATTTTTCCGCAAAGCCGTCCAGATAAAAAAGGGATTTTACATCTGTCGCCCAGAAATTATAATCGTCCCACCAGCTTACCGCCTTTTCCCCCACACATACCGTCACAATCACCGTCATGACAATGGCAGTTATGGCTCCCGGACTTGTAAGCTCTCCGAAACAGAAACCGGCAAGCTCCTTTCTTTTTTCCCCTGACAGTCGGGCAGCATAAACCGCGGCCAGAACCAGCCATATAACTGCAATGACATCGGAAAAGGAAAGCCGCCCGAAAAAGCTGAGAGCATAAAGCTCAAATACCAGAAGGGAGCACCCCACAGGGATACTTTCCACAAACCGGATTTGAAACCTCCATGAAATTGCCAGTATCAAAACCAAAAGAGCCGCTATCTGAATCAGAAACATCCGCCCGTTTTCCTTCCGTCAAGTTTTTATACGGCGGCGGTCACAGGGCCGTCTTTGCCGCCCGCCGCTTTAAAAAAGATGCATGGCATGCCATACATCTTTTTTACTCAAAATTTTTTCAATACTCCGGTTCAATCAGCCCGTAAGTATTTCCCTTACGCTTGTACACCACGTTCACCTGGTCTGTCTCCGCATTGCAGAATACGAAAAAGCTGTGGCCCAAAAGCTCCATCTGGACACAGGCGTCCTCGGGATACATGGGTTTGATGTCAAACTTCTTTGTCCTTATAATTTTAACCTCTTCGTCCTCCATGTATTCCTTTTCCATGAATTCTTTCTTGAAGAAGCTCGCCGCCTGCTGCTGGTCAATCAGCTTATTCTTGTATTTCTTGAGCTGTCTTTCTATGATTTCCTCCACAAGGTCGATGGAAACATACATATCGTTGCTTACCTGCTCGGAGCGGATGATGTTTCCTTTTACCGGAATCGTCACCTCGATTTTCTGCCTTTCTTTCTCAACGCTCAAGGTCACATGAATCTCCGTCTCCGGAGTAAAATATCTCTCAAGCTTACCTATTTTGTCCTCTACTGCGCTGCGCAGCCCCGGTGTTACTTCGATATTTTTTCCAACAATTACAAACTTCATAAGCATCATCCTTTCCTTGGATTATTGTGGAAATATTATACCATATTACAGGGCTGTTGTGCAACAATTCCTGTCCGTCAATTTCAAGTCCCTCTGTTTTCAGACAATTTGTTTTTGCCTGGTTTTATCACAATTCACAAAACATCCGTTCTTAATCCAAATTTAATTTTTGGACATGTTTCGGTATTTCGTCTGTGGATAATGTGGATAACTTAGTGTATAAGTGGAAATATCATTGTTTGGAAGCCCTTTTTTGTGGATAACTCCCCTTTTTCCGTTCCCGGTACAAGTCTCTTTTTTGAATACCATCTTCACCGATTTGTGAATCTTTACCAAGCTTTCCCGTTGTCAACGGATTTTATGAAAAAAATATATTCAGACTTTTCCTCCCAAATTCTTTTATGTTCTCAAAACATTATTTAAACCTGTTTGCCAACGGGAATAATTTATAATAAAATATGTAGTAAGGAGGGATACCCATGCTGTACCACTACACTGATTTCATTGCCTTTGACGGAATTATCCGATACGGGGAGCTGCGTCTTAATAATATCCTTAACATGAACGACGCTTCCGAGATGAGACTGTTTATGAACGGACTTTACGGAGCCGTTATTGAAAAGTTAAACCTCAGCGGAGATTATGCAAAAATCCATAAGGCCAAAGCCTTTTTTGAGGGAGAGCTGGAAAAGGAATTCCATTACTCCGCTTATGCGGCCTGCTTCTCCCAGTACCGGGACGACGCCGCCCAGTGGGAGCGGTACGGACGTTTCGGCCAGGGAGTGTGCATTGCTTTCCGCAATAAGCTTTTACGTGAGATGATTGGGGGAGCCGTATCGCTCCAGAAGGTATACTATCAGGCGGATATGCACGACCATCAACTGGTGGGGGAATTTTATGATTTGATTAAAAAAACCGACAAATTTTCCGAATGTCTCCCCGAGCTGCAAAGGCTGATGAATGAAGCCTGGGTTCAGTCGGCGGCGTTTAAGCATCCTTCTTTTTCCAATGAAAAGGAATTCCGGCTGGTGGTTTCCCCCTTTATTTTAGACGAGTTTCCGGTGGAGCCCAAATACCACGTGGCCGCCGGACGGATTAAGAAATACTATCCTCTTGATTTAAACAGACTGTGCGAAAGGTTAAATATCCGCCTGCCGGACCTGGTGGGGGAGATTATCATAGGCCCCACCTCCTCCCAGTCCCTTCCGATTCTGCAGGATTATCTGAAGGACTCGGGACTCGGCGTACTTAAGGATAAAATAAGCTTGTCGGACTGCCCTCTCAGGAAACCGACACCATGACCTTGATATAATCCTCGGTTTTGTCCCGCATGATATGCAGCCCCTGCTCCAGATTTTCCATGGAAAATCTGTGGGAAATCAACTGACCGGGCGCTACTTTTTGCTGCTGCAGCCGCTCTAAAATATAGTGCCAGTCGTCATCCGGCTCATGGGTAAAGGTGGAATTCCATGAGCCTGTAACGGTAATCTGATTCCTCAGGATTTTCCAGTAGACATCCCTCTTGAGCAGCATATCCGTAAAAGGATTCCCAATCAGGCAGATACGCCCTTTAGGAGCGGTCAGCCTGATTACCTGCGCATAAGTGTCATTTCTTCCCACGCATTCAAAAACCACGTCGGCGCCTGCCCCTTTTGTCCGATTCAGAAGCCATTCCTCAGCGTTCTGCATTCTGCTGTCGCAAAAGCATTCTTCCGGCAGACCCGCCCTTAAAACCGCCTGCCTCTGAAATTCCTTATTTCCAATCACGAGCATATTTTTGATTCCGGCTTCCCGCAGAAACATCACCAGAAGCATCCCTATGGTTCCCAGTCCCAGGACTGCCACAGTATCCTCCGGCGTCGGCATCACCCTCCTTAAGGCATGTACCGCTACCGCCATCGGCTCTAACATCGCCGCCTCCTGCATGGACACATTGCCGGGCACCTCAATCAGATTATCTGCGGGAACCGCCACATATTCCGCAAAACTGCCGTTTTGCCGGGAACCTATATAGCCGTAGCTTCTGCACATTTCATACTGCTTCTTTCGGCAGGGGCCGCAGCTTTTACAGGGTATCAGCGGAAAAACCCCTACGCGCTTTCCAATCCATCCGCCCTCCGTGCCCGGCCCGGTTTCCTCTACAACTCCCGAAAACTCATGCCCCGGAATCAGCGGGAAAGAATAAGTCCCGTTCTTATAAATTCTCGGAATATCCGAACCGCAGACCGACGTCGCCAGTACTTTGACCAGTACCTCTCCCGCCTTCGGTTCCGGTTTTGCCGCCGTCTCAAAACGCAAATCATCTATTCCATACAGCATCCATGCTTTCATATCATTACCCCTCCACTATCCGGCAGAAGCTCTCCAAATCCGCTTTTGTGGTAATCTTGAAATTATTTTCGTCCCCCGGTATCATAGCGATGTCCATTCCTGCCATTACCGCCGGTTCCGCGGAGCCGTTTATGGCAAATATTTTTTCGGGAAGCAGCCTCTTATTGGCTTCATAATAAGCTCCCAGCCTGAACGCCTCCGGCGCCTGGCCTGCAAAAATCTTCTCCCGCGCAAGGAGAGATGTAATCCTGCCGCCCTCTCCCATGTAAACGGTATCCTTCATGGGAAGCATGGGAACCGCCCCCTCGTGAGTCTTACAGGCGTTTATACACTCTGATATCTGCTCGCCGCTTACAAGCGGCCTTACCCCGTCATGGACGATTACCAGGTCCTTTTTATCCGCAAAAGGGCTGATATCGGTAAGCGCATTATAAATAGAAAGCTGCCTGTTCTTTCCCGGCATGGAAAAGCCTTTGAACTTTGCGCCCGTCCACTTCAAAATGAAATCCCGCCAGCGCTCTTCCGCCACAATCCAGACAGTCTCCACTTCGGAATGATTTTCAAAAATATCAAGACAGTAGCTTATCACCGGCCTGCCCTTCACCTCTATGTACTGCTTCGGCAGGCTTTCCCCAAGCCTTAACCCTAAGCCGCCCGCAAGTATCACCGCTATATTCATAATTTTCCCTTTTCTTACAATTAAATATACAGGCAAAGCCATTCTTTTGCCGGATTTTTGCCGGTCATGTCAAAACGTTTTCCTTCCTGCCCTCAGAATTTGAGCCCCCGTATCCCGCTTAAAATCTCCCCGTAAGGCTTCTTCTTCCCGAAAAGCAGGGATGAGCCCAGCACAAAGCCGTCCACCCCTTTAGGGGCAAACTCCAGTATCTTATCCGCGCTGCAGGCTCCGTCCCAGTAAAGCTCAAAATGCATTTCATCCTTCAGGGAAAGAAGCTTTGTGATTTTCTTCCCCACATAAGGCATGAACATCTGCCCCGCATTGCCGGGATTTACCGTCATCACAAGCACCTTTTTTACAATGCGCAAAAGCTCCATCACCGTCTCCACACTGGTTCCCGGATTGATGGCGATTCCCGGCGTCAGCCCCGCGTTAATCACCTTCTGCAGGGTGGTGGAGGGATGGTACTCCGCTTCCGGGTGGATATAAATGGTGTCCCCCTTGCGCAGAGAGCTGATAAAAATCTCTATGGTGTTGTTGGGATGCTCCACCATCAGATGCACGTCCAGGGGCTTTGCTGCCGCCGACGCGATATAGCGCATATCGTTTAAAGACATTGCATAGTTCGGCACATACCGCCCGTCCATAATATCTATATGAAAGGAATCAATACCGCCTTCCTCTAATTCTCTTACTTCCCGTTCCAGATTGCCGTAATTGGCACACATCATGGATGCCATTAAACTAAAGTTCATTGCCACACCTCTTATCTTTGCTCTGTTCCGTCCCCGCCCTTTCGGTACGCAGACCGCCATTATATCAAGTCTGTCATATCTGTCATTCTGTTAAAAAAAGGGTCTTCCACCTTCAGATTTATAAAATCCTTATCCAGTATTTTAAATTTGTGTATCAATTCCAGAAAAACCTCGTCCAGACGTTTGTCCACGGTTATCTCCGAAGCCGGGCATATTTGAATATATGACCTGAAATAATCTGTAATTCCATCCTGCATTCTTTTTATGCAACCGATATCCCGCTCCGTTCGTGTTTCGCGCGCAAAAACGGCCTTTCCGTCTTCATCAAACCCTGTAATTGACGGCTCCTTTGATGTCAGTACCGTTTCTAATATATAATAATTTTCATAAATGGCGCTCCCGGCCGCTTCCCTGCTTTCATAAAATGCCGTAATATCAAGATTTTTATCCTGCATATTGTCCTTTTCAAGCTGAAGAAAATACAATCCCTTTAAATGATTTTCCACCAGTCTGCCAATATACATCTGGCTTGTTCCCTTGGCCACAAAATCAAAAAACGCAATATCCCCCTCCGCTAAAGGCAGCGTCTGCAGATACCTGCGATAATTCCTTTTATATTCCCGGGATTTCTCCCAAATCACACGGGAATAATCCATCAAAGACTTTTCTTCTGTAACTGTACCTGCCGGCAATTTTTCTGTTCCGTCCTTTTCTTCCACCGACAGACCGAACCGCTCCTTTAACTGCTGCTGCAGCGTACCGCTGAATTTCATTTCAGCCACATATTCAATATCCTTTTCATCCTCCATGCCCGCCCTTATGGCCGCCATTCTTGACGTAAGGAAATAGACAGAATACGCATCGCCGCCAAGCATATCGTAAAGCCGCTTTATCAGATAGCCGTCCCTGGCGCCGAACCAGACGTTATCCAGCTTTTCCTCCTGCACCTTATGATGGAACCAGACAACAAAATCAGCTATCATGGGAGCCATAAACAGATACCCCATATCATAGCTTTCTCTGACACAAAGCTTTCTATCCTGCCTTTCAAACATAAACGGGCTGTTAAACATCCCGGCTGTAAATAACCCGATTTTTATCCGGGACGACAAGCTCTCTGTGTGTTCCCACATGCCAAGATACCCTGTCTTTTCCAGCAAATCCAGTCCGCTGTAAACCTGACACGCATCAAATCCGTGCCTTTTCGCCGCCTCAATATCGGCCTCCATGTCGTCGCCGATATGCAGGCACCTCTGCTCCCCTGTAATCCCCTTCAGTACTTCAAACAGATTCTGCCGCTTGCCTGTCTTATATTCACTGGAATCCAGAATATCAGTATACCCCCTGACGCCGCACTTATCCAGCATTTTTTCCAGCTGCCGCCTGCTGTAATAGGTATCCGAGACAATATAAACCTTTTTTCCGCTGCTGACGATTTCCGACAGAAGGGCGCACATCTCTTTTCTCGGCACAAGCAGTCCACAGTCCACCGTCCACTCCAAATCCGCCAGTTCCCTTGCCGTCAGACCTGCGGTTGCCGTTTTATTCCCATCTGCCCTGGTATCTGCGCCTTCCGTTTTATCCCCATCTGCCGCAATATCCGCGCCAGCCGCCTTATCCAGCACAAACCGGTAGATTTCCTCCAGTGTTGGCGCAGTATCCTTTGACAATTCCTTCTCCGCCTGCTGCCTTTTACTGCAAAAATCCTCGATACCGATTCCCTTTTCTTTCAGCCTGCGGTCTGTCAGTTCAATGACATCCGTGTCGAAAAGCGCCCTCCTCATGACAAGTGTATCAAATAAATCAAAACTTACAACATCATTGTCAGCGATAAGCGCTCTTATCTGCGCTTTCGTCACTCCGTCCACACCTGCGAAATCATAAACTTCCCTGTTCTGTGCACCCAGGTTCTTCCCCCGCACATCAATCAGGGCTATCTGATTTTCCATGCAGAATTTTCCGATTCTTTTCGCAATTGCCCTGCACGAGCCGGGTCTCGCCACCACGATAATCAGTTTTACCTGCAAACGGATACATTGCGTCAGAGAGATTATCTGCTTTCCGTAACAAATCCCTTCCTCCCGAAAGCTGTCCAGCAGCCCCGCAATATGAAATTCGCCGTCAAGCTCCCGCAGAGCCTTTTCCGTTTCCACACCCAGACCATACAACGCTGTCGTACAATCCTTATACTGCTTAAACGTTTCCCTCAAATCAGCCATTTGCTTCGCTCCTGCTCCCCGGATTATGCCGCTCCGGCATACAATCTCCGTGCCTTCTGCCCTGCCCTCATTTATACACACATTTTTCATTCATACATGCGTTTATCAGCTTCATTAATTCCCGCTCAAAGACATCCGATGAAAAGCGGGCCTCGTATACCCCTCTGGCCGCCTCTCCCATGGACGGAAGGCTGTCATAATGCCCGATGCACCAGCTAATCCTTTCCGCCAGCTTCGAAGCATTCCCGCTTTGAAATATAAGTCCGTCATTTCCGTTATCAATATATGCCGCCGTTCCCGCCGCGTCAGACAAAATACAGGGAAGGCTGTGCATCATTGCCTCCGCCGCCACCGTGGGCATCGGGTCCTCCCTTGACGGGCAGATTAAAACGTCTCCTTTCGCCAGGAGTCTGTGGATTTCTTCCCGGTCTACCGTACCTGTAAAAAATATGTTGTCCCAATCGGCCGTCTCTTCCTTTAACTGCTGCGCCATCAGAGAGGAATCCTGACCCACAAGATAAAATTCCGCTTTTTTCCTGTCTTCTTCCGGCAGCATCCTGATTGCCTGAATCAAAATATCCTGCCCCTTGCGGCTTTCAATATACCCAATCGTCAAAAAACAAACCTTATCTTTCTTTTCATGATGCCGCCGATTATCCTGCACCGTATCCAATACTCCGTAATTCAGCGTCCCCACCTCCAAATCCGGCAAAAACGACTGTATCGCCTGCCGGGGAACCGGCCCCACCGAAACGACGCGGAGGTTTCTCCGGTCAATCCCCTGCAAAAGCGCCTTATCAACTCCATCATAAAAGAAAAGAGAATCATGGATCCACCATATAACGGGAATATCCGTATCCCTCCCGGCCAGAAAAACATGGAAATTAATCGTACTGCATATCACCAGAGAAAAACCGGATATCCATCCGCAGTCCTGCATTTTTCCCACCTGCAGATTCTCGTCCACCACTACCGGAATCCCCGCTTCCTCTATCTTTGTCCGCAAAGGGCCGTCCAGCATGGACGCGTATACCACGGCATACCCATGCTTTTTCAGAACCTCCGCTCCATGAAACAGTGCAAGAGAAGGTCCTCCAAAAGTTAAATCCTGAGATAACAACAGTATTTTATTTTTGCATTCCCCGTCTCTGATAAGTTCAAAGGCTTTACCATAATACCTCACCGGTCTGCTGCACGCTTCAAGTTTGATTAGTTTATGTAAATCATAGAAATGATAAATTTTGTCATCGGATACGCCCAGCTCAAGCAGCTGCTCTTTCATTGACTTCACATAAAAACTCAGAATAATGACGGCGTCATAGGAAAGCCGCACGCCTTGGGCGGGAGAGAGCACTTCAATTCCGTCTATAAAAGTATTTTGCTTTTGGGGCGAGTTGTCAAGCAGGGCAAGGACGCTGTCTTTGTCAAACCATTTTTTGTAGCGATTGTAGTAGTCGCCTGTGCCGAAAATGAAATACTTCATCCTTTCTCTCCCCTACTGCGCAAACTCTGTAAGGAAAGAATACCCCCTGCGCTTTTTCTCTACGACCACCATCGAATCATAGAAATGACATGCTTTTATATACTCTGCGTAAGACGGCATCTGTTCTGCATAATCCAGTCCCACAAACTGGCTGTTAACACAGTCCAAAAAGCTTTTGCAGTATTCCATAAAGGATTCCTTTTTCAGATAACCCCCTCCATACCTCGGAGAATAGCAGCACTGACAGTCCTCACACATGTATATGCCGCCTTCCTTCAACAGAGGGAAAAGCGTTTCAAAGGTAACTTTCTGATGCTCCATCATATGACTCCCGTCATCCAGAACCGCATCGAAAGGCCCCCACTTTTCGGAAACCTCCTTAAGAAAATCTGTATCCGCCTGTGACCCGATGCAGATATGTACATTTCCTTCCTCATACTGCCTGCATTTTTCGTCAATATCGATTCCCACAATCGTTGCCTTTTCCCCAAAATAATCCCGCCACATCTGCATGGAGCCTCCGCGGAATACGCCAATCTCAAGAAATCTGACCTCGCTGTTCAAATATTTATGCAAAAAAGTCTCATATATCTCAAAATAATGCCACCATTTATTCATAACCCTGTGACTTTTCTTCAGATAAAATTCCTCCATGCGGTTGGAACAGATTACCTTATCCGGCAACAGCTCGCTCAGTTCATAGCATTCGTCATAATCGCAGTTAAGACGCACCGTACCTAAGTTTGCTTCCGCCGGAACAATCAAATCTCCCGGTCTGATTATTTTTTCTCCGGCTATGCCGTATTCTCCCTCCAGCTGCCTCCTGATAATATCGTGAGCATAAGGTGTGATGATAATCTTATCCCAGCCGCCATTCTTTAAAGTTTCCGGCGGTTCCACCGTATACCCCTCAAAGGCCTTTCCCCATTTAGTACTGTCGTTATCAACAATCCCTGTCACTTCAATTCTACGTGCCGCCGGAGCTAAATGTAAAAAGCTCCTCGTTGCCTCCCCTGCGCCAAAAATTAATGCCTTCATATTTTTCTTTCCTCCATTAATATCTATCTTTATAAAAGTAACCGACTTATCTACCTGCTTTTTTCCAGTAAAAACGGATATTATGATGCGTTTTCCTCTTATTCTCATCCGGAATCCTCATCCAGTCGTTTCCGTAAAGATTATCAAGGTACTCCCGGTATCCTGCTGCCACATTCACTTCAATATCCTCAAAAGGCTTCCTAACTGTAGCATTATATACATCCCTGCCGGTACAATCTCTCTCCCCATAGGCGGTTCCCAGAACTCCCACATACGAAGCCTTATCAAAATCATACTTTGACAAGTATTCTGTTTGTCTGGCAAACCATTTGGAAAAGCCGTCTGTTTTACCATTTGTAGCGTAAAATTCCTCCCATATCTGACGGTTTAATTCCTTATATCCGGCAAAAAAAGCCCCTCTCTCTCTCTCATCATCCGGAAGACCTACTAAAGGAAAGATATCAATCCACAAATGGTTGATTTTCCAGAGAGTTCCTATATCTTCATGAATAACTGCTCTTTTATCCACAACCTTGGCAAATGGGTCGGGAAAGTCATTCTCTGCTGCCGTACCAAACCCCATCATACTAAAACGAGCTGTCTCTTCAAAAATCTCAATCAACTTCAGATAATCTTTCCATGGCAGGAAAATATCGATATCATCATCCCAGGGGATAAACCCTTTATGACGAATTGTACCAAGGAGCGTTCCTCCACATACCCAGTACCTTAATCCATGCCTCCTGCACATATCATCTACATAAGCAAGTATCTCTTTTTCCGCCTGCTTCACCTCATCCATTGACATTTGAGGCTTTTCTGCAAAATAGCTCTCCAATTCCTTATCTTCAAAGTCATATACCACATGGAAATGGATATTTTCCTTATATCCCAAGTCTTCCAACTTTCTCTTTTCCTTGTCATAGTCTTTTGAAGCCAGCAGTATCATCGCATTCTCATCAAAAGGCAATAACCTCTCATTTAATGTCCACACTTGGATAATATCTGTCTCCCGATTTAAAAATCTGCAGGCAAAGTTTTTGATATCCGCTTTATGACCAGCCACCAATGCTTCATCGTCCGACAAATATCCTTCAATATTGCTGTAACCTAAATTAGAAAGGATAGTCCGCATAGCAAAAGAATATCTGTCCAGGCCATATAAAAGCACTCCTTTCTCTTTATCAATCACTTGCTCTCTTATAAGAGCTTCAATGCCATTTGCAAGCTCCCCAATAATACTTTTTATATAATATGATTCCATCCTATTCCTTATCCATTTCGTGAATTGTTTGTATTGACCTGCTGATGCCATCCCATATGGAAAATGCAGACCGCCATCCCAACTTCCTTAATGCCTCATTATCTATAATCTGGTGCCTGATTGGAGAAGTTTCCTTTTTTTCAATATCATTCGGCATATGCATTTTTACCCGGCATTTTCCCACTTCTGCACACCTCTCTGCAAACTCCCTTACCGAACAGCTTTCGCCAGTAGATATACCATATACAGTTCCACACTCTCCACAGGCTAAGGCTGACAGAATGCCTGATACACAGTCTGCCACATAAGCAAAGCTTCGTACCTGCTCTCCTGTGCTATACATCTCAATGTCCTCACCTCTGGCTGCCGCCCCGATAAACTGCGCCGTCGCCCGGTTATCCTTCTTTGTAACATAAGCGCCAAAGGTATGGCAAGGTCTTACTATAACCGTATCCAACCTATACTCTGCTGCATAAGAAACACAAAGCGTCTCCGCCGCCCGTTTTCCCATCGGATAACTTGCCCTGGCAGACAAATGGTTTATCTGCTCCTGCGCCTCTCCCGAAGAAACATAAAGCACACGGCAGTCATCCTTACGCTTCGCAAGTTCTAATACTTTCCAGGTTCCAACCACACTTGCCAGCAACACTTCTACAGGGTTTTCCCTGAACGCTCCCGGATGACCATAGCCGGCGGCATGAATAATATAGTCAAAGGTTTCCTCAAAATTCATTGAAGTAATATCAGCCTCCGCCAATTCCAGGCGTTTCCCGCCTTTATCCTCAAACCGCCTCTTTAACTGCTCTATATCACGGCTGACGGCATATACGGTAATCCCCGCCCCCATACTCTCATTGGCATAGAGAAAACAGTCTGTAATAAAAGAACCTATTAGGCCGGATGCTCCCAGAACCAGCACTTTCTTGTGAAAAAAAAGTTCAAACCTGACCGTATGCATGACCGCCATTTCAACATCCGCATGGTATATTTTGTTTTGCATATATTTCATAATCTTAATCCTTAAGCCATTCCGCCCTCTTTGCCAGAAGAAGCGCCTTGAATATATCAATATCCTCTATCGTTGTCAGCTTCAAATTTTTTTCAGAACCCTTGGAAAAATGAACTTCCTCTCCCATTTCTATCATAAGCGTACATGATGCCGTGGAATTCGTAATGCCCAGCGTCAGCGCCTTTTCATGCACCTTTAGCAGCTTTCCTAACCGAAAGCCCTGAGGCGTCTGTGTCCTTTTCAGCTCTTCTCTCTTAAATATACGCCCTGAACTATACTGATTCTCCGTCACCAGCATTGCTTCCGCACAGGGAATGCATGCAATCGCTGACCCATACTCTATTGTCTTGCTTATACAATCCGATATAATTTCCTCTGATACCAGAGGCCGGATAGCGTCATGTATCAAAACGATGTCCTCCTGATTATGACCTTTTTCTATTTCCTTAAGTCCTTTGTATATGGAATTCTGCCCACAGTCTCCCCCTCTTACCACAGCAGTCACCTTTGTTAGATTAAACTGTTTCACATAAGCCCAGAGAACCCGCTCCCAGCCTTCAATACACACTACCGTAATTTCCTCTATCAATGGATGCCTCTGAAAAACCTCCAACGTATATATTATCACAGGCTTTTCATTTACCGTAAGGAACTGCTTTGGTATATCCTGATGCATACGGTTTCCGCTTCCTCCAGCTATAATCATTGCGATATTCATACTTCTTTCCCCCATATTCACTCCGGCAGCTTTATTGTGTTACAGTCTGAAATAAAGAAAAGCTGGCTTCTTTTACATCTTTCGCCTATATGCTCTGCTATTTCATCTGCCGCTTTTTTGTTTATCACAGATATAATAATCCCTGTGTTATCAGTTATCTGTGCGCTGTCAATGCCAATGGCATCCATATCTGTGCAGGTATAATCCGTAACAATAAATCCTTTATAATTCCAACCCTTATAATCAAAATACAGGGCAAGGTTCTTCCCGCATACCCCGGTTCCATAAATATACACGTTGGAATGCTTCTTATAAAATATCTCCAGACTGTTACAGGGATTTTCCCCTATCCCAGAAATATAAAACTGATTTTCCAGATATGTTAAAATCCAGTCTGTCGGATAAAAATTCTTTTTTTTCAGATAATCAAGCACATTTAATGTACCACCAAAGCCAGCGTTCCTGATTAAAACACACTTTTTTTTCATAACAGGAAATCTGTAATCTCCAATCAGCTCATCTATACGACTATAATAGGGATTTTCATTTTTCTTAAGCCTTATGTCATAGATGTCAATGTATGATATCCCTTGAAATCCGTGCTCTTTCAAACAAGTGTTTATTCCAATTTCAAAATTTATAATTGCCTCCCTGAAATTTTCAGGATACACAAGCTCCTCCCAGAATCTTCTGAATATACCACTGTTAAGAACCTTTTTTTTAAATACCAGAAAATAACTATGTACATGCGCATCAAACTTATAAGTCGGATTGCTGAATTCTCCCGGTATCTGACCTGTCATTCCCCAAAAATCACAATTCTGCTTATCCATCAAATCAAATGTATTTTGCAACGGGTAAAAAAAACCGAAGAAGGAATCATTTGCTAAAATAAGTTCATCATATTTCCTGACCTCATCCCAGCCCAGAATCTCACATAGCACGTCCTTATAGGCACCTGAATCATAGCCTTTATTTTCCCGACAGAAAATATCATCTGCATAAACGTCTGCATATTCCTTCCCTTCTTCTATACTGTCATAGTTACAAACCAGGCACAGCCTCGAACAGCATTCCTTTAAAGATTTCAAAACATTTCCTGCATATTCGCATATCTTGCATTGACGATTATAGGTTACATAAATACACAAGCGATTCACAACGCATTCCCCCGGCTCTTATTCCAATATCAATTCATCCGCTATATCTTCCCATGTAATACAGCTTATCTCCAGATTATTCATCTCCTTAATCTGTGACAAAATATCTGCGCTGAAATCCTTTACCACTATCAGCAAAACGCCTTTAAAGCTCTTTAGAATGTCCGGTTTTAAAATTCTGATTCCACATTTTTCTCTACCCCAATTTTCCTCGTTATTATCCACAAAAAACTTGGGAACTACGTTTTTTTTCACTAGCGCAAGACACGTTTTTGTACCCCACTCCCCGGCCCCGAATATTGCAATATCTGTTTTCAATTCTTTTCCAAATTTCTTCTCCAAAAATTCAATTATCCTAAAAGAGTAGTTATCCATTATTTCAAGATAACTAATCACCCTGCGCTTATGCAAAATAATATTTTCATAATATCCTTTTTCTGTTGGCGGAATACAATATAAATAACCGTCAGCGATTTCCACTGTTTCCAGTATACACTCTCTTTCTCTCCTCTGACTGACTCCCCCGCACCGGAAGTTCGCCAGCACTTCGTTTATACAGACAAATTTTACTCCCTTTGTATAAAATCTCAAAAGCAATTCATAGTCAGAAGCAATTTTATAATTTGAGCAAAAACAGCCATACTTATCATAAATTTCTTTTTTAATAAATACAGTGGGATGAGGAACCTCCATCTCGTACCTGATTTTCTTTATATCCGTAGGAACTAATCGTTTTACCAAGCCCGATTCATTCACTATATTCATACTTCCATAAACGATTTCTGCATCGTTTTCCTGAAAACAGCTTCTCACTTTTTCCAACGTTCCCGGTTCATACCAGTCGTCAGAATTGATGATGCCAATAATCTCACCAGTCGCCAGTAATATCCCCTTATTCATAGCATCATATATGCCGCCATCCGGTTCGCTGACTACTCGCGATATATTTACCTGGTATTTATTGATAATATCCAGTGTTTTATCTGAAGAACCGCCGTCAATAATAATGTATTCACAGTTTTCATCGTCCTGCCTGATAACACTTTGAATTGTCTGCTCAATTGTTCTCTCGCTGTTTAAACACACGGTAATAATTGAAATTTTATGTTTCAATTCTTTCGATAATCTGTTGTTCATATTCTTCATCTGCAATCAGTTCCACTTCATGACATTCTCGTAGCTCTGCCACACACTTTCCCTCTATTGCAACACGGTCTCCCGCCCCCTTTAAAAACCATTCATACTCATTATCCAACTGCCCTATATCTAACGTCTGTATTCCCTCTATCCCAAGGTCATAAGCCAATACGCTTGCTGTCGGACCAAGGCTTACCAGTACCAGTGTATCTTCTGTAATGTTACTCTTAACCGAAGACAGAATCTGAGGATATACCGAATAAGCATTTCTGGATGGGGCAATAATTCGTCTGATACTTCCTGCCCCATTAAACAAATCATTTCTTATCCCAATATAAGAATTACTTCCTTCTACTAATAAAATATCTCGCTTTTTCCATATCTCCTTAAATAATTTGAATATTCTTTCTGCGTATTTTTTATTTCTATACATAATATACGGTCTTGTCACATACGCATCATAATAAATACGGTTCATATCTATTACTTTCATTACTGCTTCCCGTGTTCCGTTATCCAGATACAAGCGAATTGCATCCGCAGCTTTTTCTGTATATTTCTCCAGGCTTCCAAAATCATCCGCCAATGCAATAACCACTCTCCCGTCTTCGCTGTGAAATACTTCTTCCAAACGCTCTGCCAGTCTGATATCCACCCTCTGAAACCATGGACGTTCTCTCCTTTGCATGATTTCCAGCTCCCCATCCCCAAACCTGGTTAAAGATTTCTTTTCTTTTATTATCAGTTCCAGCAGTTTCTCTGCAGACCATATTTGAGGTCCAGGTCTCATCCCAAGTTCATATGGAATATTACTTAAATGCCTCCTGCATTTTTCCAGTTCTTTTTCCAAATCATAAATTTTTCTTGTATTGATATCAATAAATTCATATTCCTTATCTAATTTCCAATATTCAATAATTTTATCTTTGCTGATTCCCATCTCCTGACATTTTTGCGAAATTTCTTCATACCAATAGACAGATATGACAACATAATCAATAGTATCGTTAATCAGCTTTTCCGGTGCATATATCATCAAATTGTCATCAAAAGGCTGATTCTGACGTTTTCTGTCAGAATCAACTATTCCAAGAATATTACATTTATCCTTTTTTATTGCTTCCAGAACTATTTTACAATTGTTTCCGGCTCCCCAAACTACTATATTAATCATTTTTGCTCCTTAAAAGCGTTCGGCAAAAAACTTTTATTCATTTTCCTGTTCATCAATCTCACAGTGCCTTTGCAGCCCCACGTCCCAAGGGAAGTTCCAAATATCCCAATATTCATATTTCAGCAGTTCTTCTGCATCATTAGGCACCCAGAACTTCTCCTCTTCAAACAAAATCCTTTTTAAAGGAAACACCACTTCTTTTGGTATAAGCCGTTCCCTGGGATATCTCCGCATCAAAAATTCCATATTATCAATTCCAAAGAAAAGGGATTTGCTCTCTTTTACAGCATTCTGTCCGTTCTCTGCCAACGCTCTTTCCACATATTTTACCTTTTCTCCATCTGAAGCCAATCTGGACAAGTCCTCTATGTAATTTCCGGCATACGCTTTCAATTCCTGAAATTGATGGTCTTCCGCATAGTAATCCAGCGAGAAAAATTCAATGTACACCCGCCTGCCATCCGGTAATTGTTTATAAACACAAAAATAATTATATTTATTACTCCAGAAATAATCTTCCAGACCATCTGCTGTATTCCCGTTTCCAACCGTTTTTACAGCATTGCAAGAATTATTTTCCTCCTGAATAGACTCTCTGCAAAATTCTTTCAGTTTCTCATATTCATCTCTGATTAATGCAAAGTCCATATCGTCATCCCATGGAATAAACCCATTGTGTCTGATATATCCTAATAAACATCCGCCATATAAAATGGGCTTTATTCCCAATCCGCTGATTTTTTCAAAAAACTCAGCGGAAACCCTGACGCATTCCAACTGCCTGCTCCTGAGACTCCCTCTGGCCGGTTTCATATGCCGGATATCAGCATGAGTTTTAAAATAATCAACCTGCTTTTGCAATATCTTTACTCTCTTAAGCCAGATATCTCCCCTTATACGGCTCCTGTTCTCAGGAGCCGCAATAAATTCAAACAGTTGCCTGCTATCCCACTGTGATAACTTTTCACGCATAAATCCGTAAAATACATAATCCTGTATTCCATTTTCCTGACATTGTTCTGCAATATCATAGGAATCAGACTCATCCACAGCAATCACAATAATGTTGCTACTATATTTTTGCTTAAGCTCACTGAAAGAGATAATTGTCTTTCCACACCGCACTTTCCCTGCCAGTTTAAGATTGTTATCACAAAAACATTCCACATTCTCCGCGCCAAAAAAGCCAAGCGCTTCCTGTCCTATTTTTCCACTTCCGAAAATAATCATTTTACATTTCATACAAAATATCTTCCAAAGAAACGACCGGATAATCCACCTTTTCATTCAGCATATCTTCAATTTCATCGAAATAGTAAATGGCGGTCACAACAATCACATCCACAGGCTCTAATTCTTCATCCGGAGTTACAACATCCACATCCGCATAGATTGCATCTGCATTCTTATCAATAACATAACGAACCTCAACATCCGAATCTTTCAGTTCCTCGTACAGATGCTCGCCCAATTCCTTCATTCCATAAATTGCAACTGTTTTGTAATCATGGTCATGAAAGTACTCTACCAGCGTCTTACCCTCCTGACGGATACGTAACCACTGGTCAAAGGCCATATAAAGCTCGTGTACCTTTTTTAATCCGTCGTCCTTTCTCTTTATTTTTTTACTGGCAGAGGTATTGACTGCCGCTGCTCCGGCTGCTGCTCCCAGCATAGTTGATAATACTGAAATAACTCCTTTTTTCATTGATAATTCCTCACTTTCTTTTTACATTATTTTATATTTGCCGTACTATGATATATCTGATGCATTCTCCTTGCATTTCTCTCCCAGGTAAACAGTTTACTGCGGGAATATCCCTTTTTAATAAGCTGCCTTCTTAATGTCTTATCAATAATAACTCTCTCCATTTTTTCCGCCATGTCCTCTGCATCATCAGGGTCAAAATACAATGCGGCTCCCTTTGCTATTTCCGGAAAACAAGATGCATTGCTTAGCACTACCGGGCAATAACAGCTGAAAGCTTCCACGACAGGTATTCCAAACCCCTCATATTTAGACGGAAAAACAAATTCAACTGCATGTCTGTAAAGATACGCCAAATCCTTATCATCTGCATTAATTTGCATTGTCCTGTACCTGATATCGCCAAGCATATTTCGCTCTCTGCCTGTAAATGTACCTCCTCCAACACAGACAAGGGATAAATCCTCATACCTTTGCATGATGATTTTTACCGCTTTTATAAAATTGTCAAAATTCTTATAATTTCCCCTTGCCCCGACATATAAAATATACTTTTCCGGTAATTTAAAGCTACATTTTTTCGGAATTTTCTGAATACAACCTCCATTATACACAACTGCAATTTTATTATCTGGAATTTCCGGATATATCTCCAGAATATCTTTTTTGGTATGAACGGATACAGTAACAATCTTATCAGCCTTTTCCATTAACTGTCTTTTTATCTTTATTAATTTCCTGTCAGCCTTATATTCCGGCACTTTCTCCTGTATCATATCATGAATCGTAATAATCTGCTTACAATTATTAATATCTAGTAAATATGAATCATACCAGGTAGAATGCAGAATATCAACATATCCTTTTTTACATAATCTACTTATAATTATCTGGTTTATTTTTACAAATTTTTCCTTAACCCCCGGCTCATACCACCATTGACTGAAATTCAATGCCTTATATCCCATTACTTTTTCAAGATAATAGTTTTGGCTCCCTATAGCTATAATACCGACTTTGTCACTATACATTTTTTTATACCGAGCCATTAGTTCACAAAAACACCTTGATATACCGCCATATTTCTGCTCCAACATAATCTGATAATCATATAGTATTTTCATTAATCTGTCCCCGAAAAAAATCATTGCCTTTAATCAACCCAATAACTGAAAATAGCTTTCTGTCATTTTTTCCACATTATATTTGTCAAGCACATATTCCCTGTTTTTTTTCAGCATTAATCTATACTCTTCATCCGATAAACTTTGAATATAATTTATGCACTTATCAATTCCCTTCGTCCCCCTTAGTGAAAACCTCATTCCAGGGTCTGTGACGACACCTTTCACCGTCTTTGAATCTGAAACAATCACCGGTCTGTAATATAAGTATGCCTCCAGAACAACATTAGGTGTTCCTTCAAGCAAAGATGGAAGTACGACAAGGTCAGCCGACTGATACAGTTCTTTCATATCCTCAACCTGTCCCATAAATTCCACTCTGTCCTGAAGATAATTCGCCTCGATAAACCGCAGTAATTTTCTGAAATAAGTCTTATCTTCTATCCTTCCTGCAAATACCGCCTTTCCCGTAAAACTTTTATTCTCCTTTATAAATTGCAGAACCATCATTTGATTTTTTACCGGAAATACTCTGCATGGAACCAAAATGTTCTGTATTTCTCTACTCACTTTCATTTCCAATGGTTCCAGCATCGGCTTACCGTTTCTTATAAAAATAACCTTTCTCCCTGTCAATGCCTCCAGTGCTTTTTGCGCATATTTTGAATTTGCGGTAATTCCTTTACAAAATTTCAGGCATCTGCGATAATAAGAATTGTTTTCCAGCACAGACGCATCATTTCTCTCTGAATAAATTACCTTTATCCCCAGAAGCCTTAAAAATGGAGCCACAGCTAAATCCGGCGTGTAATGGATTAGACAGGCTTTGTATTTTACCTTAAATATGTTTTGCAGGATATGTATAATTATATCTTTTACAAATTTTTCGCTATAAGCATCATACTCATTCATTTCAAAAAATCTTACGGTTTTCATCCTTTCAGCATCTTTCTTCAGGTTAGGGTCTTCCTCCTTAAACCGATGCTCTATAATAACATCCAGCTTCTTTTTGTGCTTCTCCGCATATGCGATAAAATATCGAAACTGTGTTTCTGCTCCTCCCCATATATATTCAGGTGTAAGCAGTAAAAAACGTTCTTCCCTTTTGAAATTCATAAAAATCCTGTCCTTAATTAGTTATAAATTCAAACATGGCCTTGTCAGGTATTACATACTCGTTAATCTTTCTTTTATTCAATTCTGCACAAATTTCCTTACATAAATTGCTGTTGACCCCAAGATAAAGCAAATCATTATCTTTATCTAATTTAACCTCTGACAGCCAATATATCTTTTCCCCATTTTCGGCTTCAGTCTTTTTCTCTCCATCCGAAATAATGTATCCTTTCAAATTTATACTGCATTCCTCTAACATATGATAAAACTGCTTTCCATAATTACCACATCCATATATGTATATGTTCTTATCCATTAACCTCTCTACATGCTTAAATAGCTTTGTAAACTGGCTTCTTTTAGACGGAATACGCTTATTTAAGGTACAGCGATTTAATTTTACTGCCATATCGAAACATCTTATATTTTCCTGTGAATAGTGCTGTTCATAAATTTTCCTGTATAATGATACTTCGGCATCATCCGGGCTATATTTCCATGTTATTGTCAGCGCTGAAAATACATCATTTATATATTTTCCAGTATCTTCTGTAATTTTGAATGCGCCTATATTAATTGATTCTCCTTCACTGTCTATATCAAAACTTTTTTCTGCAACTACTGTATCCAATAGCAGTTTTGTAGCAAATCCCTCTAAATTAGTGCTATAATGATTCAATGCGATATCATGCAGTACAACAATGCTCCCCATTTTCAAATAGGGATAATAAGCCAAAAAATCCAATAACTCTCCTGGAAGGCTATGCACTGTATCTAAAATCAGAAAATCAATATTATTACCAACTGTTTCGAGATATTCAACTGCATACTTTCCAGTATATAATATGTGCCGAAATTCTTTATCCGATATTTTTTTATATTCTTCTCCTATAAATCCAGTCTGTTTAAAGCGAAATTAATTGCGTATTTAATCCCAACATAGATATACAGCTTAAAATAACTGCGGTTGTTCCTCCGGCAGCCACTCCGATTTCAACAACTTTTTCAGGCCTATACTTTTTAAGCAATCCACATAGAAATGCCAGCTCTTTTTCTGTCATTTCGGCCTTATTATAGATTAAATCCTTAATATCATAAATCGGTTCATAGTATAACTCCAATTTCTTATCCTCCATATATCCATTCCTTCTTTTACTACAAACTGTTATTTGATATTACCATTGAGAAAATCCCATCCAAATACTCATTTTGATGTGCATACAAATCTTTTAACGGTTTCGTTTTCGTTAAATATTGCCAAATTTCCAAATGTTTTTTTGCGTAATTCTCCCATGTCCAGTTTTTTACTGAATCTGCAATTTTCCTTTTTTCCTCCTGAATTTGAGTTAATACTCTGACGAAATCATCAATAGTATTACATGCATAGGTTAATCCCCACTCTGTATCTAAATGATATCCCTGTGGCGTGGCTATCGTCTTTATTCCCGCTGCCAGTGCATCTAAAAATCCCATAGCCCCTTCATCAAATCCGTAATATAACCAGTAATCAAGACTGGGTATTAACTGCTTATACATCTGCCTGTCAAATTCATCATAATATTCAACTTCCAATCCCATTTCCCGGAGCCGGGCAACTATTTCCTCCCATCCTGCACCCATGATTTTCAGCTTGAAATATTGACATTTTAGATGCTCAAACACTTTCAAAATCATATCGTCTCTTTTTCTGAAATCAGTTGTATGATAACAACGATTTGTAATTCCCAGAACAATTTTTCGAGGTACAATTTCTCCGTCATGCGCCGGATTGACATAACATAGCCTTTCTCTGGGCACTCCTCCCAAAGAAAGTTTATTCATTGTATCTGCTGACATACAAATGCCGACAACATTATTTTTTGCCTGAAATCTAACCAGGTCCACTTTTAACTGGCAGTCAACATGTGTTATCATGGTTGTCCTAATCATGTCAGGGTCACTGCATATTTGCCACAGTCTGCCATAGTGTATAAAATGATTAACATCCGCAGCGGGTTCTTCCTTATCCGAGATATCAACTTCGTGCCCCAATTTTTCTAACTCTTTTTTTAACTTAACGGCAAACTTTTCGAAAATCCATCCATCACTAAAATTTACAATATGTATCTTTAATACATCTTTTGCCTTATACTGATATAAAAACGGTGAATCATTAAAATGCGCAAAATTGGTATCCTCAAAAAAATGGAATACCTCCGCATCTATCTCAAGCTTTTCAAGCATAGAATAGACCTTTGTTGCAATTGACTTTTGCCGTATGCAAATTACAATAATCAACTTATCATGAATATTCTCAAGTTCTTCCGGCAACAGGCAAATGATATTCTCCATACTTTCTATCTCTTTCGCCTTTTTGTCACAAAAAAAATCTATATGCCCTAAATACTTAAAATATTCCCTTGTCATATTTCCGGTTCCATATACAATATTTTTATATTCAGGATGCTTCTTTTTGTAATCAAAATAGTTGTCTGTTACATTCAAATTTACCATTTCGTTTTCCTTTGCTACTTCTCCGGATAAGGTGACAGTATTTTAACCTGACTTTCATCTATTCCAACAAACCTCTTTTTGTCATTATTTCCGGCATATGGCCCCTGCTTTACCTCCACCATCTCTACTTCTTCCAAAACTGTAAAACCGTGCCCGCCTGAAATCAACAGAATAATGTCTCCCGCATAGAGCACCCTGCTTTCAAGATAGTCTTCATATTCATCATATAAGTCAACTCGCAGAATACCCTTTTTAATAAACAGTACTTCCTGTGTCAATACCACATTTCTGTGAACCATGTTATGTATATGCGCATCTATCACTTTTCCCGTCGGATGGTGCATATAGGCAAGCTGCTGCGAATATTCGTCAGGCGTAATAAAATCTACGCCCTCACATGAGTAATTATTTCGTATAATCATTGCAATCATTCTGCCCTTTTTACTGATTTCTTCTACCCGTCCCATATGCACTCCTCCTTACCTACTTTCATTCTTCAATTCAGCTACCACTTTTTTTACTCCTGCTGTCACCTTTTCCATTTGTCCTTCTGTCAGTGACAGACCACTTGGAATATAAAATCCCTTCCTTGCCAGATATTCTGCATTTGGATACCTTTGACCCGAAAACACCCCGGAATTACGATACACTGGCTGCTCATGCATACACCAGAAAAATGTTCTTGAACCAATCCCTTCTTTTGCAAGCAAATTCTGCACCCTTCTATTATCCGTCTGAATATTCTCATCAAGCACAATACCATATACCCAATAAATATTATCGGCATAATCTGTTTTTTCTATCGGCAATAATAATCCTTCTATCCCCTTCAAATGCTCTGTATAATATTTTCCCATTGCACGTTTTCGTTTTACAAATTCCTCCAGCCTTTCCAACTGCGCCAGTCCAACCGCCGCCTGCAAGTTTGTAAAACGATAATTATCACTGATTTCATCATGCACATACCGAACGTCTTTTCTGAAACACAGATTCCTTAACATCCGGCACCTTTCCGCCAGTTCTTCGTCATCTGTCACAAGCATACCGCCTTCACCCGTCGTGATATGCTTATTGGGGTAAAAGCTGAAAGTACTGATATCTCCAAAGCTACCACAGGGCTTTCCATTATATGTTTGTCCATGCATTTCGGCAGCATCTTCGATAACCTTTAAGTTATACTTTTCAGCCAATGCGAGAATCCCGTCCGCTTCTGCCGGAAGTCCGTATAAATGAACCAGCATAATAGCTTTTGTTCTTAGTGTAATTTTGCTCTCTATTTCATCAACATTCATATTCCATGTATACAAATCACTATCCACTAACACCGGAACCGCACCAACCTTAGTAACCGCCATTGCACAGGAAATAATTGTAAAAGCAGGCATTATTACTTCATCGCCTTTCCCTATCCCCAAAGCCTGAACCGCCACCTCCAATGCCGCAGTCCCATTAGATACTGCAATACCATATTTTCTGTCAACCGATACACTCATTTTTTGCTCGAATTCTTTGACAAACGGTCCTTCCGAGGAAATCCAACCCGTATCAATGCATTCGCATAAATATTTCTTTTCATTTCCATTCAGTAATGGTTCATTTACCGGTATAAAATCCATGTTCTTTATGCTCCTGTCCCCAATGCCTCACTAACAATTTTGCCAATATATTTCACTTGTTCCTTTTTCAGATATGGATGGATTGGCAGCGACAAAACCCTGTCTTTCAGATACATAGTATTATCATATCTTCCTATATGTACACATTTATTTTCAAACGCTTTTTGCTCGTGCATACCTTTTGCATAATAGACCATTGATGGTATATCCGCTAATTTGAGCGCCTTTTGCAATTTGTATCTTTCTTCTATATTTTTACATATAATCGTATACTGTGCCCAGGAAGATAAATAATTTTCTCTGATTTTAGGAGTTTCTATTATATTGGAAAGTATTAATTCGTACCATCGTGCAACTTCATTTATCTGTGATAATTCATATGAAATAAACTGCTGCAGCTTCACCTGTAAAATAGCTGCCTGCATTGTGTCCAATCTCGAATTCATTCCTATTCGGACATTATCATATTTATCTTTTCCTCGTCCGTGAATGCATAATGAACGGATTTCATCCGCCCAATCATCATCATCTGTAAAAACCGCGCCGCCATCTCCGTAACATCCAAGTGGTTTGGCAGGGAAAAAAGAGGTGACTGAAATATCTCCAAAGCTACAGGCTCTCTGGCTAAGTATGGCTCCTCCAAATCCCTGTGCCCCGTCTTCCAACAGTAGCAACCCGTATTTTTTTGCAATTTTTTTAATTGATATATAGTCTGCAGGCTGTCCGAACAAATCTACTGCGATAATCGCCTTTGGACGTAAAATCCCCTCTTCTATGACCCGCTTTATCGCTTCCTCCAGCAAAAATGGCGATATATTAAATGTCTCTTTGTCCACATCTACCGGCACCGGTGTTGCTCCACAGCTCGCGGGAGCTTCTCCTGTGGCAAAAAATGTAAAATCAGGAATAAATACCGCATCCCCCATTCCGACTTTCCATGCCATAAGCGCCAATATCAGAGCGTCTGTTCCATTTCCGCAGGTAATGCAATGCTTTACTCCGACATATTCCGCCAACTGCTCCTCTAATGCTTTTACTTCTTTTCCTGATATAAACTCAGCATTATCCATTACTCTTTTTATCGCCAAATCAATATCGTTCTTCAAAATCCGATATTGTATCTTCAGGTCTCTAAACTCCATTTTGCAACTTTCTCCAGTTATTTTCTTGTCCCATATACAACATCAACGACCTATTTCCATTTCAAAAAACGCGCCGGATTTCCTGCTACTACTTCGTTTGCTCCAACATTTCTTATAACATTAGAACCCATACCGACAAAACATGCATCTTCTAATTCTACTCTGTTTCTAACTGTTGAATTTACCCCTACAAATACTTCCCATCCTATAACGGAAAAGCCACCTACCACTACCCCTGCGGTAATCTCTGCATTCTTTTTAATTTGGACATCATGACCTATATGAACCAAAGCATCCAATTTCACATTATCTTCAATTATTGTATCGCCGCCTGTTCCAGCTGAAATATTATTAAGAGCTCCTACTTCAACACAATTCCCAATAATAACCTTTCCAAGTGTAGGAATTCTGAACTTATTTCCGTCTTTATCCGTAGCCATAGTAAATCCGTCTGCCCCAATAACAGCATTCTCGTTTGCAATGAAATCGTCTCCGATAACCGCGTTCCTTATTTTAACTCCCGACTTAATATATGCATTTTTTCCGATTATAACATCATGGTCAATCAGGCAATCAGGTTCTATATATGCCCCTTTCCCAATAATAACATTCTCACCAATATAAACCCCTTCGTCTGATAATGTATAGCTCCGTTTTCTATTTTCCTCCTGTTTTCTTTTTGCAAACATCACCACATACTCTGCATACTCTCTTTGCGGGTTATCTGAAAATACAAACTTATTTTTTTTAGTGAATTCATCTGGCACACTAATCCCATTTTCAATAAAAATAAGACTGCCTTCTATTCCTTTCAACCTCTCCAGCAGATTCTCTACTTTTCTGGAAATGTACATTACAGTGTGCGATTTGGGAGCACCAACATAGGAAGTTCCTTTAATTATTAACTGACTATCCACATTTCCATTATTCATGTTCCTTCCCCCCATCTCACTTTGTGCAAACATGGCATTTACCTACTTAAATTCTTTCTGATACTCTATTGTAGAGCCTGTCTGGCATTTCAATAACACCTGACCATAAGGGATGAGGTACATAACCATATATATTCGGTGGATTTTCATGGGACTGATCTTTCACTTCATCCGGGTCATCCGGCATATCGGAAATCCCCCACTCCTCAATCACATTAACCGACCGCTGCTCCTTCTCCACAAAAGATATAGTACTTTGCATGAAACAATAATTTGATATTTACGACTTAATAGCATACTTTCCATTCTGCCAAAAAGCACCTTTATACGACCCGTATTGTATTGCCCCAATCGTATGATATAAAGCTGCTGCCCTATGATGCATCATATGCTTTTTCAGTATAAGCTTTTGTCCTTCCTGAGCTATTTGTATATTTTTAATTTTGTCAGAAATTATTTCTTTTACTATTTCTTCATTTATTTCTTCTACTATCCTGCAATTTATTCCATCTTTAAATCCAAAATCAGATAATCCCGGAATCATCTTACCTACCATTAAAGCGCCACAAGCACATGCCTCAAAATATTTTCTGACAAAAATCTCCCCAGCACCTCCATCTACATAAACATATTTACTTCTCCTCATACTTTCCAGATAATTTTCCCGACATCCCGCCACATATACTAACTTGGGATATGACGGAATATACATATCTTTTCCAACGATTCTGCTTAAAAACCTCTCAAACCTACTATTAAATTCATACCACTCCATATGTTCCTTTTGAATATTATCTACCGAGAGCTTTTGAAAAGGGTCTTTTGTCCAGACCTTATTCCCTGACTTCTCAATAAAACTTGCCACTCCACTCCGATTACCATAAAAGGCTTTACTCTTATTACCCGGAACACACCAATCATATTCTCTAAGCTCATAATCACGCATAAAAATTTCCGGATAAGTTATTGCATGTAACGGTATTGGTATATATTTTGTACTATATTCTTCTGCCAATTGATATGCATTATTTGTCAAAATAGCTGTTTCTCTCATATGCTTTTTTTTAAATATCTGCATATACTGTATTGGCCAACTCATCAAATAAAATCCATCTTCCAAAAGCATTTTACATATATTATAATCCCCTTTTGGCATGGAAACCGAATCCTCATAATAAATAAAAATTTTAATTATAGAATTGATAATTCGCAATTCCTCAAATATAGTTTTACAACATTGATAAGCATCATTCACATAGTAATACGGAATTGAACGTCTATGTATCTGGTACGCATTAAAACGCATCCCGGGTAAATTTGCCGAATACACAAAATAAGTGCCGAGAAGTATTGCATTATATGGTTCTCTTTCATCTAAAAATTGAATGATACCCTTTTCCAAAATTTCTCGCTTTACATATCCCGGGCCAAAATAATCAACCTCCATACAATAAGCCAGATGATTATAAAACTGACGATACATAGGATTCTTATAATCAAAATTGACATCTATTACTAATATTCTCATTCGACTTTGTCCTTTATCTTTACTCATAAAACAGGGAATATCAAAATATTTTTCTTATTACCTTCTGCCCTACGTCCAGTTTGACTATCTACTATAATCCACTTTGTTCGCTTTCTATTTCTATATTTTTTATCAAATTCATCCTTATCGCAATAATAAGCATGAATTGGTGTTTGAATTAAAGATAGTTTGACCATCATTGCCTGCATTTTAGTTCCTACTATTACAACCTTCTCTACATTGCTGAATTCACCATATTCAGCCCATTCCTTTACAATAATATATATGTGAGCTAACATTAAGAATTGCCCAAGTTGAAATATCAAATCCCTCTCTCCTTATATTTTCTCTTTTTCTATTGCCTTTGCCTGTGGAATAACTCGTAAATGCACAAAGGGAACTAAATACTCCATCCTCTGCTATTACTCTTTCATATTAAAATCTTCCTTTAAACTCCATTGTTGCACATTGCTCAAGCGGAAGCTTAATACTGCATTTCTCAGCGGCAGATTTATAAATTGCCAGCACAAGTTCCAGTGCCCTTTTCCCGTCCATTGCTGTTACATATGGCTGCCTGTCCTGTTTTACCGCATTTATGACATCCATATACAAAGGCGTATGTCCATATCCATATACATTTGGCGGATTCTCATGAAATTTTGCTTTCACTTCCTCCGGATTATCCAACAAATCCGAGAATCTCCATTCCTCTATTATGTTGACTGACTGTCCACCTGCTTTAACTGTTCCCTTCTCTCCGAATATGTATAATGTTTCTTCCAGGTTCTTGGGATAGATATCTGTTGTTCCCTCTACAATTCCGTAGCTTCCATTTCTAAATTTGATTAACGCAATTCCCATATCTTCTGCTTCTATGTAACTATGATTCAGTCTATCCGTCATTCCTACCACTTCATCAATCTCATTTCCCATCATCCAACGCAGCAGGTCGATATTATGGATGCATTGGTTCATCAGTGCACCGCCATCCTGTTCCCATGTCCCTCTCCATGCTGCCCTGTCATAATATTCACGGTCTCTACACCATCTGATATGCGCTGTTCCATAAAACAATTTTCCAAAACGATTCATGTCAATCGCTTCACGTATAATCTGGACGGATTTATTGAACCGATTCTGATGGCATGCGCACACTTTTACATGATATTTTATAGAAGCAGCAATAATCGCATCAGCATCCCGAATAGACAAGGCGATTGGTTTCTCTATAATACAATTGCAGCCTTGCTCTATACAAAACAAAGCTATTTCCGCATGTTTTCCGCTTTCAGTACATATTGCAACAAGTTCAGGTGCTTCTTTCTCTACCATTTCCTTATAATCTGTATATTGCTTAACCTCTGAGCTCAATCTAAATTTAAGCAATTTATCTGTCATGCAGGACGGATTGGTATCGCATATGGCAACTATTTCAAGCCCATTATTCTTTGCCGCTACAATATGGTTGGGTGATATACGCCCGCATCCAATCAATGCATATTTCATTGATGTATCATCCTTTCTATCTCAGAACGTTGAAATTCTTCCTGCAAGTTCCGAAAATTATCATTCAGATTATCATAATACTCCAAAGAAGCGTTCAGAATAACTTCTTTTAGTGTCTGATATTTTTATAAATTTTTCATACTTAGCATTCTTAATATCCAATATTGCTTATATCTAAAAAGTTTGAGAGTTCTATAATCCTTTTTATTCAGCGTCTGCAAAGACTCAACCTTTCTTGAATTTATATATACCCTGCACTGATGTATTCTCCGACAGTCATCTTTAGTAATTTTTTTCTCGGTAAAAAGTCTCTCTAATCGGAATCCTATCATTTTCAAATATGACCGATATAAAGCATCACATAAAGTTTTGTCTAATATTCCATTTTTTTTCAGTTTATGCATAGCACACTTTGTTACCAGTCCAGTATCCAAAATGTGCTGCACCTTGCATGAATGTGAAATACTTTTTCCATAAATACGATAGTTATATAAAATGTCATTAATTACATATCCCGTGGTAATATTGCATAGAATTGAGATAATCTGTGCGTAGTCTAAATTAATACTTAGTTTCTCTTTCAGGCAAAAATAATCTGCCTGCTTAATTATATCCATTCTTATTGCCTTATTGCAAAGACTATGGTTTGTATTTTCAATAACTTCCTTTAATATTTCTCTTTGAGTATATTCCTTATTCGGAGTCAGAGAACATCTAACACTCCCTCTTTGTTTACCGACAAAACGAAATCCGAATAAAATCAAATCACTTCCCGAGGTATCTATTGCTTTTTTTACTATTTCCAGACAATTTTCATCCAAATAATCATCCGCATCCAAACCAAGTCCATATTCCCCGTTTGCAACTGCAATACCGTGTATTCTACTGTTTAAAGCTCCCGCATTACCCTGATGTATTACTTTTATACGGGAATCATAGCAGAACTCATCACATATCCTCCCACTGGAATCCGTAGAGCCATCGTCTACCAGTATCAGTTCCCAGGATGTATAAGTCTGCCTAATTACTGATTTAATACAGTTTTTAATATATTTCTGACAATTATATACCGGTGTTATAATACTAAAAAACGGATACATATTTATTCACAAATCCTTATATTAAAATTATATGTTACTTACCTCTGAAAGTAGCAATCTTATCACATATATACTCAACTTCCTCCTTCCGAAGCTTTGCATACATTGGCAATGTCACTTCATTATCTGCCACATATTCTGTGTTAGGTAATCTTCTTGTAAATTTTTCATATGCTGAAAAACGATGAATCGCCGGATAATGAATACTCGTTTGTATTCCGCTTTCATGTAATTTTTCACGGAACTTATCTCTTTTTTCTGCATCTGAGTTCTTTAACACTATTGGGAATATATAATTACTTAAAGGCTCCTGGCTATCTCTAAAAGGTATAGCAATAAAATCCAATTTTGACAATCTCTCACAATACCATTTTCTTATCTGCTTTCTTTTCTCCATATCATTTTTAAGTTTATCTAACTGAACTACTCCAATTGATGCTCTGATATCATCCATTCGGTAATTATAGCCCAAACTAACTATATCATATGAAGTCGTATGCCCTGATGCCCTTTGATATGACATTGACGTCATCCCATGAGAACGTAAAAGCTTAATTTGCTTATATATTTCTTCATCATTAGTTACAATCATCCCACCCTCACCTGTACTGATATTCTTATTTGAAAAAAAACTAAAGCATCCCATATCTCCTATCGTTCCAAGTTTCTTTCCTTTATACTCAGATAATGGTCCATGACATGCATCTTCTATAACAGCCAGTTTGTATTTATCCGCTATCTGCATAATCTTCTGCATGTCACAAGGAAATCCCCCATAATGCATAGGAATAATTGCTTTCGTTCTTTCAGTAATTAATTCTTCAATCTTATTAGCATCTATACACAAATTTTCATTTCCATAAATATCTGCAAAAACAGGAGTTGCGCCCACATAACGAATACAGTTTACTGTAGCCGCAAAAGTTAAAGACGGACAAATAACTTCATCTCCGCTTTTTATCCCTAATATACAGCATGCAAGGTGCAGCGCAGCTGTACAATTTGTAACTGCACAGGCATATTTCACGCCCAACATTTCCCCAAATTTCTCTTCTAATTCCGCACATTTAGGCCCGGTAGAAATCCATCCTGATTTCAGGGTTTTTACTACTGCCCGTTCCTCTTCTTCATTATAATTCAAATCAAACAATGGAATATCATACATATTTGCATTATCCTTTCATTTTTACTAGTATTTATATCTATTACTTTTATATATCAGTCAGCTTCTCAAATACCCTTTTCCATTCAGGTGCACAATATTCCCATGAGCGTAATTGCCATATCAATTCTTTATTTCCGGAAATATCTGCTTTTTTCTCCATTACCGTTTTAATATGTTGTCCAACTTCATTCAAATTCTTAAACTCCAGGAATTTGAAGTCATAATCCGTAAATTCCTGATAGCGTAACCATCTTGCATTAATCAGAACTGTTCCTGCAAACAGGTTTTCGCATACACTTCCCGAAAATGCATCTGTTATCTGTGCGTTAATAAAAATATCCGTTATAATCCTCAAGTCGGCCACTTCGTCATCAGATAAAAAATGCTGAATTACTACATATTCGCATCCTGTTGCTTTTGCCTGCGCAAATACCTTCCTTTTATATTCTTTTGTACCACTATATGTCATTTGTAATAGCAGAACTATTTTTTCTCTGATTTTATTATCTAAACTTCCTATTTTTTTCAAAATTTTAATATGCTGCTGCGCTTCTCCTCCATTATACCCGACTGCAATTACAGTCTTATCCTCAGGTATATTCCATTTTTTTCTCAAATCTGCCTGTTGGTTACTTTCGTACTTTTTATTAATAATATCTAATATCGGAAGACCAAAAAGTACTGTTTTTGATGGTATTTTAAATGCCCATTTATATGTTTTTTCAAATTTAATTTCCAAGTCCCTATTATCAAATGTTATAAAATCAGCCTGCCTGACATATTTTCCCCTCGAATGCAATTCTTTATTATCCGAACGCAGTAAATCACTTCCCCAATATGAAAAAACCAGTTTGGATTTCATTATATGTTTTAATAAAGAAGCGACATATAACATATCAAGGGAATTTACATAATGAAGATTGATGATGTCGAAATGTCCTGCCCTTAAAATAGTTCTTATTTGCATAAAACGTCCATAGGATACCTTCAAATAATTTTTTTCTCTTCTTCCGCTGTTTATATTGGCAGTCTCTTTAATGCAGTTAATAAATTGAATACCTGTTTTTTTGTAAAAACTAATCCACTTTCTGCTTTCGAAATTATTGTCACATTTAAGCATCCATACTTCGTAATTGTTTTTTAGCAAACATTCTTCAACAAAATTCGCAGTCCATTGTGAATTGATTAATCCAAGTAATAACACCCTCACTTCCCCAACTCCTCATATATCTCCACCTAAATATCCTAATTTACTCTTTACAATATATCCTTATATTATTATTCTTTTTAAATGGCATTTTTTCCAGTATCTCTAGCGCCCAGATATTTTTTATGTTTCCAGCCATGTAAAGAGTTGGCTTATTTATTATAGGAATTTTAGAATATATTCCCAATTGTTTGATTGGTTTAAACCCCGCCTTTACCGCATATTTATCCATCTCTTTTCCAGAAAATCCCCAACCGTCAATATCTTTTTTTCCTTCCCAATGACTTTTTACATTCGGCTCATCCCACAAAAAAAGCCCTTTCTGTTTCAATGAAGAATATATATTTTTTAACGCACTAAATATCTCTTTTTCTGAATCAAAATGCATAAGCACATCAAACACTGTTATTCCATCAAACTGCACATTAAAAGGAATATTCTTTGTTAAATCAGCATATCCATAATGGATAGATGCATTCATTTCTTTACAATGTTGCAATCTATTCTTTGAATATTCAATACCATAAATCTGATTAGGATTCCCTACTAATTCAGCTAAAAATCTTGTCTTAACGCCATCGCCACACCCGCAATCACATACTTTTATCCTATCAAGTTGCTTTCTATGAGAACATATTTCAGATACAAATTCTGACAGAACCTGAGCCGTCTTAAATTCTCCATAAAATCCGATTGGATTAATAGGTGCATAAATATTTCTTTTTATTTCTCTTCCACTATATTTTTGTTTGTCATAACGTTCCCCTATAATTTTCTTATAACCGTTCATAATAAATATTTAACCTCATCACCTAAAACTTCACGTATCAACAAACACTCTCATTATCTGTATACAAGTATGGCACTAAATAATCCACTCTTCTAAAACCGGTTTATTAGAAACCTCCCATTCAAATCGGACTTCTTGTCCGCAATATTTACAGGCATCTATGGGTTCATTATCCAATTCATACACCAACTTTTCCCAATCCAGCTTTTCATCATATATATCTGTTCCTTCCTTTAATTCTATTCCTAATTTATAATGTTCAAAAAATTTATTTCCCAATACCCCAAATGGACATTTATAAATTTTCCCATACCTGAAAAAATGACATGCACTTTCTCGACAATATTTCATTGCCTCATTTTTATTGGCGCATCCATTTAAATCAATATTTTTTCCAAAATCCACGACACTTTCTCGAACTCGATAATACATCCTATTTTCTTCCAGAACTTCAATAATCCGCTCCAGCATATGTGCTGTCGGCTTATATTTTGTTATATCAATACCAACCCTGTTTTCTTTGCAACAGCTAAAAAAATCTTTCTTTTGATTAGGAATTAATATACCGTTTGTCACAATCCAAATTTCTGTATAAGGTAATACTCTCCTTGAAAACTCGATATACTCTGCTAATCTTTCATTAAGCAACGCTTCCCCCCCCAGCATATAGAAGCATAGAAGATTAACATTTTGGGCTATTTGCTCTAAATCCCGACAAAAAATTTCAAAAGGAACCATTTCTCCTGCTTTGTATAAATTAGAAAAATGGCTACACCCCTTACAATTCAAGTTACAATAATCCACTATATTGGTCTCCAACTGCTTTAACAACGGCTTGTCATTCGCTTCAATCCAGAATATATTAGTTTCCTTCATCAAATCCTTTTTAAGCTCCAACTGTCCGGTAAATACTATGTCTTTTATTATTCCAAATTTTATATTCCCAAATTCCTTTAACTCATTATATATGCTTAAACCATTTTTAAATGCAGTTAAAACCCAGTCAATATTCACTTCAATGGCTGATTTCATCTGTTCAGGATGAATCACCTCTATACCATCTATCTTTTTTCCCACTAAATCCGAATTTCTATCTATAAAATATGTAATTAAATAATTACTTTGATTCTTTACCTGATTATATATGTATTGGCCAAACTCCCCTGCTCCCCAAATAGCGATTCTATATTTCATTTTGTCACCTCTAATTTTTTCAGCCGATTCATCTATTTTTATATTATTACATGTAAAAACATCACTACCAATCTTTGGTCAGGCATATTCCAAAACCTATTCCACAATATGGATATTTCTCAAAACAACGTCGTATGTATATAATGATGCATTTTCCTCATACTTTCGTTCACGTATTACAAAATCAAATTCATTTTTTCTACTCTTCGGTATATATATTCCGCAAGCATTATTGTTAGTAACATACACATTTTCAAACTCATCATTTAACACATCTGCCACTGCCTTAACGACCTCTGCTTTATACTCATTCCCTGCTTTTTTGAAATCATGCCATACCACAATGGCATCCTCTCTTTTGTTATTAAAGATATTCTTTGTATCACAATACACACCATTATAACTATGATCTCCATCAATAAAATATAAGTCTACTGTATCTGCATGCTTAGAAAAGTCAAACAACTTTGAATCACAAAAATAGTGAGTTATCTTTTTATTATATGTTAGCCGCTCAGTATAGTCTGGAATTTTATGCTGTTTAAACCATTCATGTCCTGAAATTGCAGTACCTGTAGCCGCCGTAACACTATAAAGCTTCTCGCAAGTCTCTGTTAATATATTGATACTCTCACCAATATATGTTCCGACTTCCAGATACTCTTTAACCTTAAACACTTTTGCAATGGTCTGCAGAAAAGCATAATCTAAAACGCCGGAACCACCTCCAATAAATGTTAGCTCTTTACAAACTATTTGTGTATTATGTCTTTGTAAAAAATCGCCTAAATCAATAGTTCTTTTGTCGAGTTCCTTCTCCATTTTCACAGGCACAACACTTTCACTTCCTATGCTAAACAACTCTATATCAGAATCCGGAATTCCCAGTTTTCTTATATCATCCAATATTTCATAGCGATAATGCTCCATACATGCTATTATAATTTTTATTTCACAATATTTTACCAATTCTTTTGGCTCATAAACTTTTATCCCTTTCCATACTTCTCCGCATTTATTCTTATCTACAAAAAACATAATATCATATCTATTCTTTAAATATTCATATGCTAATTTTCCAACATTACCACAACCATAAATAACCGCTTTTTTCATTTAAATCTTCTCCTATCATCTTTATTAATTCATCTGACTATATATAGCTTTACCTACAGCACCCTCAACTATTTCACTTACTATATTCTTTTTATTCATATTTCTTTTATTATCATCTTGCTCTGCATTTTTTACATTTATTAATAAAATATGCTTAAAAAGCATTCTGTCAAATTTACTCTTATCACTAAAACTCCTTCCACTCATTTTTTGTCGATAATCATTGTTAAATGTATATACTTTTGTTACCTTTCTTCTTTCCAATGTATCAATTTCAAAAATACAATTGTTTTTAAATGAGAAAACACCAATATAACGATTATCTAATATATACTCTACCAAAAATTTTGCGGACATACAATTTTTCGATAAACTTTCTTTTGTTTCCTCTTCTTCATTTAGTTCTAGAGAATATATCTGACAACTATCCTTATCTACATATATTACCTTATTTGTTTGAAATGGTATCAACCAAATATATTGCCCTACCGCTTTTATATCAATAAAGGTCGGTGTGTCATAAACTATTGATTCACAATCCAAAACCTTTTCTCCGTCTCCTCCAAAATTATAAATACCAAATTGCTCGGGAAATTTACTAAGGATTTGGGTAGAATTGTTTTTCTTATCCCATATATATATTTCTTTACGATTTCCACTCAGCCAAAACCTGTTTCCATCATAACCAATTGCATACAAACCGCCTTTTACATTTGGAAGTGTATATATTGTAATTTTTTTTGTCTCTAAATTGAATTGATATATTTGATTTGACACTGCAGATACACAATATATATCCGATTCCACCCTGACATATTTTGCTATTTTTTCTCCAGGCATATCGCAAAGCGTATAAAAATTATCAATCACCTTTTTTCCTACATCTATTTCAATTATTTTTTTTAATCCAACTGATAATACAAATATTTTAGCACAATACTTCCAAACACCTGTCATTGAAAGTCTCTCTCTATTTGGATTTTCTATCTCAATTTGCCTAAATTGCGAATCAAGTAAATTGTAAACCCATACGCATTCTCCAATATCGGGTATGCAAAAAATTTCATTCTCAATTTTTATACATCGCGGATTTTGACGAAATTTACTTGTCTCTGAATTTAGGGTTGGAATTTCAGCTACATACTCACATTCATCTGATTGTAAGTCCATACAAAATAATATATTCCGTTCCCCTTCAACAAACCATGCCTTATCCTCTTCAATATACCAATTATCGCTCCATATAAATTCATAATTATCTTTCACGCTTTTACCATCCTCCCATATTCAAACGTATGAGAAAAATTTTGCACTAAAATTTAATTTAAAAATGTCAAAATATCATATTCTACAACTTCACCATTTAATCAACATTCATTTTTAAATGAATACTATATAGAATTATAGAACTCTATTAATTCTCCAATGTGCTTATCTACTTTTAACTCTTCCCTTACTTTTGATACATTTTTACGTAATACATCTCGCTGCTTCCTTAATAAATTAAAATCATAATCTTCCAGTGTCCACTTTATAAGAACCCCTTGCTTTTCGAAAAAATCCGCAAACATTACTGGCACCGCCGCTATAATTGGAATACCTGCATCTAAATAATCATAAAAATGATTCGTGACTCCATAAATCACTTTATTTCGCGTGTTATATCCTACTATTTCCTTATCTAAATAACAGTTCTTTATTAAATGAACTCCATAATCGTATTGTGAAAGTTCAAAATTTAGCTTATCAAATTCTACCGGCCTATGAAAATGGAAGTATTCACTCCTTTTATCTAATTCTATATACTCATTAAATTTGATTTCATCCCAATCTGGCGGATAAACATGAAAGTGACACTTATTTTTTGCACAGATATGTGCAAACTCCAAAAGGCAGGCATATGGTGCCTCAGGCCATTCTCTTTCCGTCGCAATTCCACCTGCATAACATAACGTTAATTCTTTCTTAAGCGAATCTTCCGTATAATAATTTACCGTTTCTGAACGGCAGTAATCAAAAAACTTAATTATTTTTCCTTCAATTTTATATCCTTTTTTATCCAAAAGGTACTCTTGCTCATATCCCCTGCAACACAAACCGTCTACATGCTCAAGACAATACTTCTCATAAAAATACGTTTCTTTACTAACATATGTATCTATATACATCTCATTTGTTATGTCATATTGGTCAAATATAAGTTTACCAAACAATTTTTTTTGTCGAACTAATATATATGCTACATTTGAATGATAAATATCGGAAAACAAATGAACCACTTCTGCTCTTGAACAAATAATACAATACATCAACTCTTCAATAGTGCTACAGACCGTACATATGTCGCCTATGCTAATCAACTTATTCCTTAAAACTTTTCTATTCCAAATATCAGGACAAAATAATAACTCAATCTCATAACCTTTTTTACGTAATGCGGTCGCTATTTTTAGTGTTCTGGGGCTAATCCATCCTACCACAAAAACAATTTTATTTTTATTACGTTGTTTATGTTTCAGCTCAATCAGTCTTTGCTTAGCAACTTCGATATCTTTAACTTCTAATCCATGCTTTTCCACATACCACTCTGCAATTTCATCTAAATATTCCTCCTCTGTTTCCATCTGTAAAAAGGTTTTTGTTTTAATGTAGTCAGTTATAAACAGGTAGTTATATATATTGTACTGTAACAATACCTCTTCTATTTCCTTTTCATATTGTTCTGTAACAGCAATCAACGTAATTAAATCACCTTTTCTCATTTCTGCTGCGCATTCTTTAATTTCATACAAAGGTATATCTTCAAATATATCATTTCCTTCTTCTTTATTACTTACAACACAAAATGAAACAAAAAAGTCATTTTCAATTAGTTCGTTATATATACTTTTTGCCATATGCCCTGCACCGTAAATAGCAATTCTCTTATATCCCTCCTTTGCCTTCCGTAATCTTGCTGTCCTGAGCCTAACTCTCATCTTTTTCCTCCAACCATACGTCGTCTAATCTATAATGCATAATTATTATTTCCACTTGTTCTTCCGGCGTTCTTATCCCATCATTTTCCAATATCAAATCAGGACACTTAGGCTCTTCTATATCCATATGAATTCCAACAACTTCTTTCTGTTGCTCCTTTGTATCTCCACTATAAAGCCCTTTTTGGTCTCGGGCTTGAAGAGTATCCATAGATACCTTCACGTAAATTTCTCTATAATTATTTATATTTTCCCGATTCCAATCCCGCACACTATCAAACATCGATATGGTACAACAAATTACATTCATATCCTGTTTTTCCAGCATATCGCACAGTCTGGAATACCGCATGGCACATTTTCTTCTTTCATCTTTTGTGTATCCCAAATCATCTCCAAAAACTCTTCGCAACGTATCCCCATCAAGAAGTACTGTATTGGGATATTCTGATTTTAACTTCTCATAAAGCAACTTTCCGATAGTAGTTTTTCCCGCACCAGAAAGTCCTGTTATCCAATAAACTGCACTCATATCTTTGATTCCACTACCTTCAAATCATCACCATCATCAATTTCATACCACCCTCTTTGAATATGAACTGCCCGCAGCTTATATCCTTCATCAATCAATCCCTGTAGTAAATCTGTCATATACATCTTAGAATAGCTCCTGTCAGTTCTCCACAGAACTTTACCCTGTTCACTCCTTCGCTGAGCCATCTCGCTTAAATCTAATACTCCTTTTAGTCCTGTACCTTTAAAACGCATCAAACCAATATATTGGGACTGTACCTTCTCAAGCTCTGTTGTCTTTTGTCCAATTTCGGTTAAGTAATCATTAGAATCAAACATTAAGGTTTCTGCGTCATCCAGGGGATTTTCATTTCTCTCAGACCAATACTCATACCAGCCATCATCGACGATAACTGATATATCATCTTTAGCTGCTAAAACCTTACGGAAAACCGATTCCTCGTAAATAATATCACCATATGAAACGATAACGTCTTTTTCTGACTGCAATAATTCCTTTGCGCACATTAATGAGCATACCATATTAGTCGTTTCAAATTGTTCATTCTGTATAAAAGAAATTTCTGTATCTTTAAATCTATTACTTAATGCATTACCGCAATATCCTGTCACGATTATGATATCTTTCTCTTTAATTCCGCATAATTTCATCACATCTAACTGACGCTCAATAATACTTTTTCCTTTTACCTCCACTAAACATTTAGGCCTGTCATCTGTCAGTGGCCGAAGCCTGGTTCCCTGACCTGCTGCTAATATAATAACTTTCATCTCTTTTCCCTTCTTATTAAATAAAAATACGAATTTCTCAGTCTTATTATCCAAACAAATTTCTTACACGATGAATATCTCCATTTGAAATAGGATTTTCTCGTTCCGGATGCCACATTGTCCCCAAAATATGTTTTTTCTTATACAAGACTTCTTCAATTACCCCATCTTCCGTATACGCCAACACTTCCAACGGTTCCTTTACAGCACAACATGCCTGATTGTGAAAGCTATTTACCTCCACCCCTTCTTCCTCTCCCAAAAGTTTATGCCGTACAGCCACATGTCCTTCTATCTCATCCAATTCAAATCCGAAATAATCTATTATCACCTGCATTCCCCGGCAAAATCCATATAATGGTATATCATTCTCCAATGCAAAATCGAGAAGTTTTTTTTCAATATCATCTCTTTCTGGTGCATCTCCGCCATACTTTGCCAGACTATTTCCGCCTGTCAATATGATTCCCGACGGCTTTATAGACATTAATATTTCCTTTGTAACATCCCATATATTAGGCATAGGAACCGGAAGATATCCGCATCTTTGTATAAAATATGGAATGTTTTGGTCTGCACAGTCCCTTCTTTCCCCGTAGCTCTTTACAATTTCAACCCTTTGCGTATATACTACCGTTTTCACTTATCCGACACCTCATTTTGCCTGCGCCATCCAAATTCTTGTTGTATATGGTACTTTGATATATTTTTTTCCCCTGGCTTCAACTGCTTTTCGTATCTCTGAATTAATAAAATCAAATTTATCTTTAGATTGACGTTGTACTGTTCCATGAGATTTCCATCCTTCAATAAAGTCTTCCGCTAATATCTCATGTATTACAGTCCCTTCTACATAAATCACTTCCTTAAACAATTCGCTTTGCTCAATAACCTCTGTCTGGTCTTCGCGCCTTGTACCATAACTATAACCTGCAATCTGTTCCTTTAGTATGCTCTCGATGTCACTTTGAAGTTCATCAGATAAATCTCTATGATTCCACATACACGCAAACCAGCCTTCTTTTTTCAGAATCCGCTTTGTTTCTTTCAGTGCTTCCTGACGGTCACATACATTAAAAGAAGATCCAAAGGTCACAAGATGAAACTTATTATCCTGCATTCCTGTATTCTCGCCAACTCCCTCAAACCAATGCACATTTTTATACTGCTTCGTTCTTTTAATGCCATTTGTACGCATTGCATCATTAGGCTCCACTGCATATATACATAATCCTCTTTCCGCCAGCTTCAAAGTCAAATGCGCTGCCCCAGCGCCAACATCACAGACAAAATCCCCTTCTTGTACATTTGAAATTGCTAACATCTTATCTATTGCGCTTTGCGCATAATCAGGTCTTTTTAAATATGCCTGCGCTAAATCTGTGTAATCCCATTCTGTTTTCATATTTGCTTTCTCCTGTCTTTTTGGTTGTACTACCTTAGCCTTTTAACATTCCTTTAATACCCATTTATCATAGAATTTTTCTTCAATGAATTCCTTTATTCTCTCTGTATTTTTCCCGTCAAAATTCTTGACAAAACTATTCATTTTCCTTTTTCTAATATCAAGCATAGGGTCATTTCCCTGGACTATCATCTCGTAAAACTTATCTATATCATCCAGATTATGTGCTGAATAAAGAATTTCTTTTAAATCCTGTGTATCACTTCCAAGTTCCATATCATTTCTATATAAAATGCAAATAGGCTTTAACGTTGGAAATGCTGTATGCTCAACAGAGCATCTATTGTCAGTGATTACGCCATCCATTATCGAATAAGCCGGTATATAAGAATCCCCATCATCAAAAATAATATTTTCTGACCTTTCGCAAAAACCTTTTAACGCTTCGATATCTCTATAACTCCAAATTCCCTGTTCTATAAGCTCCCATATAAGCATATTTTGCAAACGAATTATTAATCCAACCTTTTTATGCTCCGATGCATATTTAATAATGCGATTTGCATAGACATCAACCGTATACCACCACTGAACCTTTTTGTTATATACTCCATGAACAGGCGCCCACAATACTACCTTTCTTCCCTCTAATTTTTTCCAGTTTGATGGATAAAATTTTTCTTTTGTTGATAGAAAAACTCTGTCAAATTTGGGATGCCCCATTTCTATCAGCTTATTTCTACGTATTTCATTCGTATCTTCTATCAATCGCTTATGTAAGGATGTATCTGCAAGGCAGTAATCACAATGTGCTACTCGACTATTGGTGCCAAAATATTCATAATATTTTTCTGGTGTTCCACATATATCAAAATCAACTAATTTACTAAATATTCCAACTGTCATCTTTGCTTTTCCAAAAATTTTAATAGTTGGAAGTTCATATGGTTCATTGTATCCAAACCCGCTAGCTATCACAATATCCGGAACTATACTCTCAGATAATTCAACTTCTTTTGCTATTGGAACATTATCTCGTAATATTCGTTTCGCATCTTCTTCAATGTGAGGCGAATTTGCCGGCACCACTAACACATTGTATTTCTTATCTTCTAAAAAGCTGTCATATAGCGGCTTCACAGAACTCCAATGTTCTGTTGCAGTACCAATATGAAACACAACATTAATTTTTTTATTGGCGTACGATTCTTTTCTTGGTGTCAAATCAATCCATGGTACTAATTTCTTCATTTTGAGATTTTCTTCTACTTGATTTACATCCCGTATCATTATGTTTCCTCATCATTTTAAAATTCTAATCAATTTTTCCTGAGCATTAATTTCCAACATTATACATTTCCTATATTTTTCAAAATCCTTTGAGCCTACTCCTATTGCTGCCGGAATTGAAAGCTCACCGGCACGAATTGCCATATGAGAATTTGCTCCGCCATACATTGTAATAAATCCCCTGACTCTATGGGAAAAAATCCAGTCATATCCCGGGTCTGCACTTGGTATCAAAACTATCCTATCGTCTATTTCCTCTTTACTCACCCGTAACTCCTGCCCATCTAAAATGCAAATCTTTCCTTTAACCTTGCCAGAAGTTATAAAACTCGGCTCTGAATTGGGATAATAAAACTGCATTATATCCTGGGTATTGATAATCAATGGCGGCAATATAATTGACTGTGTCATTCCATAACTCTGTTTTCCTCTCCGTATTGAAGTCAAAAATTCATGACGAATATCTCCTGTAGATATATACAAATTATAAATGGTATGGAAATCAATAAATGCACAATCTTCTTTTGATATTCCTTCCCGCTGTCCTATTTCTCCTATCAGCTGTATCGCCTTACTCAAATTTCTGGTAAATGCAAATTTTGCATATTCCCGTCCCTCTATAACAGTCTTAATGAAATCCATCAATTCAAGCAAATCATTTCCTATTCCATTTTCATGCAGTCTCCCTTTCAGTTGATTCATCTGTAACAAAGAAAGCCTGAATATTCCTTTTTTCTTGTTATCATAATTTTTTTCTTTCCAGTCAAAATACATTTCCGGTGCTTCATCATATCGTAATGAAGTAATGTCATAAGTACCTGGCCTTAAATGTCCATATTTTTTAATAAACTCTGATTTCGGAAGTTTTTGAAAATCCAAATTCATATCAGAGCTTACAGTATTCACCTCACTCATGAACATATCATAATCTGATTTTGAAATAATCCCGCAGGCCATAAAAGACTGTAATATTTGAACCGCAATAAACGCCCCCCTTGCCAAGCCTGCGAAAGGCAATGTACCATAGCGTTTACAGTCTTCAATTAGCCAATATACCTTTTCTAAGGCGCCTAAATCACTTTCTACAATTTTATTATATCGTTCATTTAACTTTTGTATTTTTTCATAGTCTTTTCTCCATAAACCATCTTCATGGTCGATAATCTGATTCGTCACATTCCTAAGCGCATCAGTAATTTTTTCAATCTCTGTTTGCGAGAAACCAAATTTTTTTAAAATCTGTATTCTTTCAGGTAAATCAAGTGTATAGCACGAAAATACAATATCAAACTCTGCCTTATCATGTTTTTCAGGATTTTCAACCAGCCTGTCTATATAATAATTTACTAATTTTTCGCTAAGTTCATCCTCTAACTCAGCCGGTACAAACGAATTAAAGCTAACTCTGATATCAATATAAGGCAACCCGCCAAAATCAATCATTAGCGGAAAGCTTCGTAAATTGCGATAACCATAATTATCTCTCTGATACGCCCATACACTGTTCGTAATAATTTCCTGATAAAGAGACAAAGCTAATGGCTTAGGACGAATTCCTATCATCTCGGCTGGATTCCAGTCGGTCATAACACTATATATCGTTGTCTTTCCACACAAAAAAGGTTTTTTGCTCTGTGCCTCCCTTATCTTTTTTTCAATTCGTTCCAATTCCAGTTTTTGTTGTTTCCCATCAACCGGATTGCCCTGAAGGCACAAGCTTCTTACCTGTAGGATATAAAGTAAATTATCTTCGGTAAAAGCAAATTCTACATCCAAGTTTTCCTTCTCAAAAAAATCTTCTAATTCACTTAATGCCTTGCAAAGCCGTTCCATTAGTTCATATTGCTTAATGCTGCCTTTTTTTTCATCACGTTTGAATTTGTAAAATAGCCTGTTTTGCCCCCCCCATCCTGAGGTAATCACTGATGTGGAACCACTATCGTCATAATTAACTACATAATAGTTTCCCAAAGTATTTGGGTCCATTGTAAACGCAACGCCGCACATTTTCACGTCTGACAGCATTGGCTGCACCAATATCTGATTTTCACCATTATTATCATCATATGAACTGATAACTCTCTCCACTGCACTTTGGAACTCTGATTCTCCTGAAACATTCGCAATTGATATATATTTCCCAGCCTGAGAACTCTGTTCTGTATCTTCCGCCAATGAACTACTTCTTATAATGACACACCCGTTCCAATCCAAACCCGAGAATTCGTCTAATACTATTTTTTTATTATCTTCCCATTCATCTACAGTGAAAGTATATTGTGGCAACACACTTGCATTTTCCAGCTTCTGATAAATTAATTTCAGAGTTTCTGCCTTTGTTCCCAGATTGTTCATATTATTTCCTCTAACTATACAAACGCTGTTTATTCTGTTCTGTCTTCACTTGATACCATCACTGTCGCTGTACCAATAACTACCTGTTTCTTCTTTTGGTTTCTTACGATTGTTTCTAATGTCACAATATTCAATTCTTTTTTTTCTACCGTAACTGTAGCTGTAATAGTATCCCCAATGTAAACTGGCGCATCCCATCGCAACGTCTGGGTTAAATATATCGTTCCTGGTCCCGGAAGATACATTCCCAACACAGTTGAAATAAAAGATGCTACAAGCATCCCATGACAGACCTGCTTACCAAATTTGGAATACGCTGCTGTCTCTTTATCTACGTGTACCGGGTTAAAGTCACCACATATTCCTGCGAAATTATATACATCGGTTTCTGTCAATGTCTTTGAAAAAGATGCTGTATCCCCAACACGGATTATTTTCCTACTCATACATTTCTTCCTTTGAAACCATAATCAAAAAATATCAGTCCTCTTATTTTAGCAATTATCCAAGAGAAGCTTCTCCAACTTTAAGAGTTCTTTACTACGTTCTTTTTTATACCGGCAAGGAATACCTACATAAATCCCCCATGCATCCAACGTCTTATTTACAAGAGACATACTTCCTACTGCACTGCCTTCCCCGATTTCAACTCCTGGCAAAATTGTCGTACCAGAACCAATAATTACATGTTTTTTTAAAATCACTTTTCCTTCGATAGGTCCTCTGTATTCTTCTGGCACTGTTGGGTTCGTTAATGTTTTCCCAGAATAATCATCACTGCCCGCATAAATGGCACATCTGGATGATACTCCGGAAAAATCCTGCATTTCAATTCCCGCTTTTCCCCCAAACAAAGCGCTATATACTGAAATATGTACATAATTTCCAAGAACAATATTTCCTGATAACACACAAAAGTCATCTACCTGCACATTATTCCCAATAGCAATTTTATCTGCTGCTCGTATACTGGCCATTCTACTTATCTTCACATTTTCCCCTAAACTTTTAAAGCCAATTTCTGCTATCTCACTATCAGAATAAAAAGTTGTTGCCATTACCTCACCTCTATGATTATACTCTTTCCCATCATGTTTTGCTTTTATTCCTAATCTATAATTCCTTTGGAATACCATATAGTACTGTTTCAGAATATGTATACGAATGATGACGCACTATGAATTCATAATTATCTAACTCATTCATCAGCATCTTGGGAATTCCAACTATATCATCTAATCCGTGATAAATAGAAATTGCCAGAATCGGTCTGTCCCTTTTTATTGTATGCATTCCTCCTGTCAACGCCCGCCTCTCAGCACCTTCTATATCCATTTTAATGAAACCGATTTTTATATTTTTGAAATATTCGTCTATCGTTGTCGTTTCAACAGTTATTTCTTCACTGTCCAAATCAATCCTGGCATTGTAATTGTTAAACTTCATTCCCAATTTTGTATGTGTGTCCCATAAGGCATAGTTTTCACACAAAACAGGTATTTCTTCTACAATGCTCTCACTAAAGTTTTTTAGTCTGATAAAGTTTTCATGATTTGCTTCAAAACTGTAGATTCCCGTCGGTCTAATTCCCTCAGTCAGAAGCTCCCTGACTGTATCGCCTGTATACGCTCCCGCATCAACAAAATTCAACCCATTCAATTTTCCCTTAAAGCACTCCAAAAAGTACTGTTTCTCACCACAACATAAATCAATAATTTCTTTTACTGCCTTTCCTTCCAGAACTGTTTTTTTGATAACTTCAAAATACTCCTTTGTCCTGCTATCTTCACTTATGCTTATCAGGCAATCTAAACTATTAAGATATTCGCGATTATTCTGGTATTCATAAAATTTAAAATCTTCCGTATCTTTTTGCAATAACAGGTTTAATACCGTATATACATTTTCAAATCCCAATTTTCGGATTTTTTCGGCTATCTGCTCCACATACATACTGGAAATAATTATATTGGTTTTTCCCCTGTCAAATCTCCGTAATTCGCATTCAGACAGAATCTTCTTATTGCAGTATTCCTCTCCCCACCTGCTCTTATCGTCATCATAGAATGCCTCTGTGGGAACTTTTTTATCATCCAACAGTTTCTTCAATAATTGTCCGTTATATCCTGCGCCATATATTATATTTTCACCTGCATATACTTCATCATCTATTGCGTTAAAATCAATATCTTTCATTTCCGCCGCAGACTCCTTATTGTTTCACATATACAGGCAACATCCCCCTCCTGCAATGTTCCGTATATCGGTAAATCTAATGCCATTTTCTTTATCTTATCTGCATATTCTGTATCTCTTTCATACCCGGCCTGCCTATAGCAACTGTAATCACAGGTCAGTTTATCATACAGCTTGCGTGTGCCTATCCCTCTTTCCTTGAGCTTTAACCAAAGCTCATCCCGGGAAACTCCATATTCCTCCGTTATTCTAATTGGAAAATATGAATAATTATAATCTATATCTTTATCATACGGATATGTCCAAATGCCGGGTATATCTCTTAAGCAACTGCAATATTGCTCTGCAAGCAATTTCCTTTTCACTATTTCCGAATCTATTTCTGCAAAATTTACTATCCCCATAGCTGCCTGGAACTCATTCATTTTTGCATTGATTCCCGCTACTTCCACATCATTCCCGTTCTTTTCATCATAGGAAATACCAAAATTTCGGTATAACTCAAACAGTCTGTGGAATTCTTCATCTTTATAGACAATAGCCCCTCCCTCAATAGAATTAAATACCTTTATAGCATGAAAGCTGAACATTGTCATATCTCCATATTTTGCAACCGAGCTTCCACGAATCTTTGTCCCAAATGCCTGTGCTCCGTCATAAATCACTTTGAGATGATATTTTCCGGCAATTCTCTCAATTTCACCTACATTACAGGGGATTCCGAATATATGCGGCGTTATAATAGCGCATGTCTTATCTGTTATCAGCTTTTCAATGGAATCCGGAGCAAGATTATAAGAATCGTCAATATCTCCAAAAACGGGAGTCAGTCCATTTTGTACAATAGCGTTTGTGGTTGACACAAAAGTAAACGGTGAGGTGATTACCTCCCCCTGCAATTCCAATGCCCTGATTGCCAGCATTAAGGCAGAATGTCCGTTCACGAATAAATCAATATTGCTACATCCTGTATAATCTTTCAGCATCTGCCGAAACTTACTGACCTTTTCGCCGTTATTAGTCATTATTTTTGTATCCCATATCGATTTTATTTCCTCAATATAAGCCTCAATATCTATTAATGCGGGTTGTGTAGCTTTTATTTCTTTTTGCATTAAATGGCCATTCTCCTTTTATTTTTATATAAAGTTCACATGCTCCCCCGGATACTTCAACTCATCTAAATATTTATTAATCTCATCCAGCCTGCACGCTTCTCTGCATACTTTGTTGATATCCAGTCCATTCAGCTTTTTTATAATCTCCTGCCTTCTTTTCCCTTCCCATATTTCTTCAAAGGTCTGCTCGTAGATATTCCCATAGCAGAATTCCTCTGTGCCAATATGGGCAACACAAGGCCATACATTCCCCTTTGCATCGATATGCGACATAAACGGCAACCCAAAACATTGCCTGTAACACTTCTCATGATGCATTTTCTTCATGGCGTTCGCCCTGAAATAAATTGCAAAGTCGTCTGTAGCGTACTGCTTTATTTCCTGCTCTGCTTCCAACATCGCATTATAATCTATCTCAAACGTGTTTTCACTATGCAAATGTTGGGAATAAGGCTTTATTGTCAAATAATCTACCCCTATTTCTCTGAGCTGTCTGGCCATATCAGGCAGCTGAGGCAGATTGTCCGGCATGAGCAGACACTGAACTCCTAAGGTTGTTTTGAGTTCTCTGTCCTTTTTAATTCTGACTGCTTCTGACAAATTTGTTTTTACCTTTTCCAAATCCCCGGCTTTTCCCCGCTGAATCCTGCTATAGGATTCCTCCTCCATACTTGCCACACTGAATCTTATCCAGGTAAAAGCTCCCAGGCACTCATTTGCCTTGTCTTTTGTGAATAGCGCTCCGTTAGTACTCATTGCCACGTCTACACCACAGGCCTTTATTCCGTTGGCAATATCTGGCATATCCTTATTTAAAAGAGGTTCCCCCTCACCAGAGCAGATAACACTTTTTAATCCCTTTTTACTCATTTGAGATATATCACGAAGTATGGTGTCTTTATCCAAAAAATCCGGCTGGTAGCCAATATAATCTACTGCGCAAAATATGCATCTGTGGTTGCATGCACCGCTGGGAGATATCTCAATTTCAATCGGATATATATTCTCCCCTTTCATCCACCTTGCCACCACCTCAGGGTGGTAAATCAATTTATGTGAATCCATTCTGATATTTTCTGCCATATTTGTTACCCTGCTTCCATCTTAAATTATTAAAAAACCTGCTATTGCGCTTATTTTGCAATAACAGGTCATGGTTTAGGTTAAATCATATTTTTTGCATCCATGCAATATTATCACAATCCTTGCTACAGTCAAATTATATATCGGCTCACTGCCATGCTATAGTTAGAACAACAAAACTACAATTGCAACAGGTATACTTTACTCCGGTATCAACTACAAACCCATTTACATATGTATTCTCAACAACTGTCAGGCATCTGACCAGATACCGGTTATCCTTCAAATTCGTACTGTACACCGATAGCTCCTCTGTTGTTATCTGCCAGTTTATCATAGCTATCTATGATGCACAAATACTTACAATTCCTATAAAGGTTTTCAATTTCACTATCTGTCTTCATAACCTTTTCATCCAATATCTGCAACATAACCATACTTCCGTAAATTGCATCTATCTTATCAGTAAATATTGTAACATCACATCCACAAACTGTCAAAATTCACTTTTATAACTTAATTATATGCCCTCTACACATTCAGCAGCGTACTGGCAAATTTCAGCGCATTCACCTTCTCCACCGACTCCTTATTTGCCACGATATTCGCGCCAATCGCACCTCCGATATTCCCCATAAAGGTTCCGATTTCCGCAGATGCTCCAACTGCCGCAAAGATACCTGCAAGCGCAAAAAATGCATCGCCCGCTCCTATGGTATCTTTTACCGACAAGGTAAATGCCGGACATGCTTCCGTGTTTCCATTCTCAATCTGCAACGCCCCGAGGGCCCCTCTGGTGAGCCACCCTTTTCCGCCCAAATGTTTTTCCAGCCTCTTTAACCTTGTTTCCTCATTGTCTGAATAAGACGGATACGCCAGCGAAAGCTCCTGCTGGTCCAATGTAAACGCGTCGGCGCGTCTGTATTTTGTAATGATGTTCATTCCCTTATTGGATGAATTTGTCTGGCAGTTAAGCACAAGATATTTTGCTCTCTCCTGCACAATTTCCATCACCTTATCATCTACCAGGCCATGACCAAAGTCGCATAAGAATACCACATCATAGCTGTCAATCGTTTCCATCAGTTTATCTGCGAATTTTTCCTTTACACTATCTTCATATCCGTGTTTTTCAGGAATATTATTGATGGCAAAAATTTTTCTATATTCGTCCCGCTTCTCGTTCCGCGTAAGATATCTGCACTTTACAATTGTAGGAACTTCTTCACTATAGACCAGTTTAAGGTTAATTTTATCAGCAAGCTCCTCAAACATCCGCAGACGGATATTTTCCTCGTTTCCAATCACTGACATCAATGTCACATTTTCACTGAAAGAGGAAAGATGCCTGGCTACTGCAGCAGCTCCGCCGAAACACTCCTCCACACTTTTCAGCCGGGCGGAATATCCCATATCCTTGCTCATAATCCCCTGCACAGTGCAGTAGGTATATTTGTCAATAATAATATCGCCGATTACCAGAATCTTTAAATTACTGATTTTTTCAGCATATGCCCTGATATCCTCCATGGAATACTTTTGTTTAAAGTCTTCCATATAACAACGCACATCCTCCGGCAATCCGGACAAAGCCGTATTAATCAGGCGGGTGGAACTGAATACCTGTCCGCCCGTAAACTTTATCTGTCCTCCGTGCTTTTCCACAAGTTCCTGTTCTTCCGATATCTTCCCTGTAATGTCATCCTTGGGACGCCGGTATTCCTCGCCTTTGACATAAATATCCGGTTCAACGCATTCTACAATATCGTCAACCGTATATCCTTCCGACAGCATTACGTAATCTATATATTCTATGGCTTCAAGAAACTTCATCCGCATTTCATCATTAAAATACGGTCTGCCCGGTCCTTTCCTCACATACTTTTCAGATGTAATCGACACCACCAGGACATCGCCCATGCTTTTCGCCTGTTCAAAATGAATGATGTGGCCGGGATGAACAAGGTCAAATACTCCATGGCAGAGTACCACTTTCTTATTCTCCTGTTTCAGCCTTTGTTTGATTGTTTCTCTGTACTCGTCCCTGGTCACTATTCTGCCCATTAGTATCTTTTACTCCTGACTATTTCCCCAAATATTTAAACCAGTCCGCCGTCGCTTCACCGATGCTGTCCGGCGTCCACACCGGCGCCTTGCGCCAGTAATCGATATTATCCAGCACTTTCTGTACGCCTTCTTCAAAGGTAACCTTTGCCTTCCATCCAAGCCTGTTTTCAATCTTAGACGTATCCGCAAAGGTGCAGTCCGGTTCCCCGGGCCGTTTCGGAATATGGGTAATCTCCCCGCCCAGCAGTTCGCAAAGACGGTTTACGGAATAGGTTCCGCCGCTTCCCACGTTAAAGGTGTCCTGAACCACATCCGACATTGCCGCAGTATAAAAAGCGTCTGCGATGTCTGTCACATAGGTAAAATCTCTTGTCTGGTTACCGTCTCCTACCACGGTGAAAGGTTTTCCTGCAAGTTTCTGTGCAAGGAAAACACCAAAGACCGCCCCATAGGTTCCGGAGGTCCTTGACCTGGTTCCGTACACATTAAAGAGCCGCAATGTTACCACGGGAAGTCCGTACACCTGTCCCCAGTGCAGAACCGTTTCTTCCCCCAGCCTCTTTGTCAGCGCATAAGGGTACTGTGGTCTGATTTCTGCGGTTTCCTTTGTGGGATACTCGTCCGGAATCCCATAACAGGATGAGGACGCCGCATAGACCAGCTTCTTGATTCCCGCATTTTTTGCGCATTCCACCACGTTATAGGTACCGAGAACATTTGATGAGTAATATTCCCATGGTTTCTGAATGGATGGTACGATATCAGCCAGAGCCGCAAAGTGAAATACATAGTCGGCATCCTGAAATACCGGCTCTATTTCCTCTCTGTTCCTGATATCCTTATGATAAACCGTCAGATTCTCGTTCTCCTTCTGGTGTTCCAGATTTTCCGGTCTGCCTGTCGTCCAGTTATCAATTACTCTTACGGTATGTCCCTCTGCCAGAAGCCTGTCAACCATGTGAGAACCTATAAATCCGCAACCGCCGGTAACTACTGAAATCATATCAAAACCTCCATAACATCTCTTAAATCATTCAATATGTAATCAGGCGTAACCTCTTCTTCCAATCCTCCCAAACCATACCCGGATTCCAACAGTATGGTTTTAACGCCTGCTTTTTTTCCTGCTAAAATATCGCCCGCCCTGTCTCCGACCATCCATGACTCTGACATATCAATATCAAGGTCTCTGGCAGCCGCTTTCAGAAGCCCCGTCTCCGGCTTCCGGCACGAGCATTTCTTTCGATATTCTTTTACTTTTCCTTCCGGATGATGAGGGCAATAATAAACTGCATCCACCCCTGTTTCTTTTATCAGGCGGTCATTCATTTCTGCCAGCTCATCTTCCGTAAAAAGCCCTCTTGCAATGCCGCTCTGATTGGTAATTACAACCGCATAATATCCTTTTTTATGAATCTGCCTGATGCATTCTGCCGTATATGGGAAAATTTCCAGCTCTTTCACTGACAATACATAGCTTTTTTCCTTTGTAAGAACACCGTCCCTGTCCAGAAATACTGCCGGCTTTTTCTTCTCTTTCTCCACCTTAAAACCTTACCCCGTCTCTGTCCATAATCGTATCCACAATCTGCTGGAGTATCAGGTTATGGATAGATTCCACAATGCCGTATTTCGCACAGGGCACATGCAAGTTGATATCTCCCAGCCCTCTGGCTTTGTTATCCTCTGAAAATCCTGTAAGGGTGATAACTTCCGCTTTCTTTTTCTTCGCGGTAACAATCCCGTTAACAATATTTGAGGAATTTCCCGAACTGCTGATTGCTACCACTAAATCCCCTTCCTGTACAAGAAATTCCATAGGCTTTGAGAATATATACTCATAACCGTAATCGTTCCCCATACATGTGGTAACCGCATTATCATACAGACTATAGGTATTCATTCCGCCGTTTTTCATAAAATCCGCCGTCATGTGACTGGCTATGGCGCTGCTTCCACCATTCCCGATAAAGAACAGCATGGAATGACGCTCCTTGTGCTTTAAAAAAACATCCAGCAGCATCTGCAATCCATCTTCATAAAGGCTACTTGTCACAGATTTCATCTGTACTGTCGTACCGTACAATTTTTCAATCAATTCTTCTATATACAAATGATTCATCTCCGATTAACCATCACCGCTTCCCTATTCCAGAACCTCCACATCCTGTATCATAACCGGCTTCCCTGCCTCCTGACACAACTGCACAATGCTGCTGGCGTCTCCATAATACCCGTCGCTGATTGCAACCGCCCTGTCCATATCCGGGGTATCGTCATAAATCCCCCATCCTTCTTCCCTGTACTGCTCCACCACTTTCCGGTATTTTTCCCAAAGTTCCGGCCGCATACTCTCTATGGTAGCCTTAATCAGCGGGTGCGGCCGCCACAGCAGCGCCACTTCCTCCTGATTTTCTTTGAATGTCCGGAAAACATAATTCATTTTCTCCAGCATTTTGTCCTCATGTTGAAGTAATGCCGTAACGCTATTATTGTAAAAGATAATCTTCTTCCAGCTTCCGTCCGGCTTTTCTATGATTTTCAGCCACTCCTCCGGCACCTGAATATCTTCTTTTCTGGTATCCATCACCTTATCCATCTTTGGCGAGCCCAGTCCCAGAATCTTTTCCTCCCAGATTTTCCTGCTTTCTTCTCCCGTTTCACTGACTAACGCCTTGATATAAACCTGACGCATAGCCTCTGACTGCACTACCACCTTATCTGCATAAAATACCCCCGGTACGGTGCAAAAAGGTTTGATTCCCCCCACCGTCACCTCGTTCTCCGGGTCTGGCTCTGCCAAAACATAATAGGGGATATAAACCAGTTTGTCCGTGTACTGTTTTAAATTTTTAGAGTAAAAGAAAGGGTGCACGCTTGTAACATGATTGTAGTCGTCATAGGGATTATGAATAAAAATCATATCCGGCCTGCGGTCTGCAAAATTATAGTCGTTATAGCCCGTAATCAGAACATAGTCAGGAAACAGGTCGGCTTCATAATGCACTTCCCGAAAACTTCCGTCAGGATTTTTATCATAATACGGTATGGGAATCACATAGGCGTCACAGTCCGGGTCTTCCTCCGCCGCTTTCCAGACGCTCTCAAGGGAATCCCACATGGACGCATTATAGGGAAGAAATACAGCCTCTGTTCGCGCTTTCATCTCCTCCACACCGTGCTTTATCTGTAATAGAATACGGTTTAAATTTTCCAGCAGTCTCTTTGTGCCGCTTCCCCTACTCTGTGTCAGCCTCACATTTTCATATATCTGGTAAATGATTTCACAGTACTCCTCCAGCATCGATATAATCGGGCAATCTTCCCCCTCCGCGTTTTCAAGCAAATCACCCAGTTTGATTGCGCCGTCCTGGCACTGTACCAGGATATCCATCGCTATATCATTTTTATCAGATTTAATTGCTTTCTTTACCGCCCCATGGGCACGTGAAAGAACTCCAATGAAGTCTTCGGCTTCTTTTTTCTGTGTTTTCCTCATATTTTCCTGCCCCTGGACTCCAGCCTTTGCCAGTCATCTTATTGCAACAAACGCCGTCATACTTCGTCTGCCAGCTTATTATAATAAAAAAACCTGCTATCGCGTTAATTGCAATAACAGGTCATGGTAAACATTTAAATCACATTTTTGCATCCATGCATTATTATCGCAATCCTTGCTACAGCCATAATCAAACAACGGCCAGCTCGCTTCGCGAACTGTCCTTATGTTAATTTATATATCGGCAGAACGCCACTATATGTTTAGAGTTTAATATTGTGTTTCCTTTTCACCGGTTTTACAGTTTTACACCACCGCTTCCACAATGGTTCTGTCCCCGAGTGTTATCATGCTGACTCCGGTTTTCTTTTTCTTATTGAAATTAAAGCTGAGCATATATCCTTTCTCAAGGCGGAAATAATCCAGATACTCTATAAGCTGCTGCCTGCCCCGCTCATTGTATTCATTTCCCCGCCATATTTTCATTTCCACCACAAACTGCTCGCCCAGATAATCGACTACTACATCGGTTCGTCCGGCATCCCTTGTCTGCGCTTCCAGATAATAATTTCCCGTACCGTTTATGATTGGCTTCAAATACAACAGGAAAAATTTGCGTCCGTAAGCCTCGATGAATCTTTCGTCATTATCACCGTAAATATCGCTAAAATATTCCACAAACTTTTCGAGTACCAAATCCATATTCAATTTTGAATTTTGGATGAATTGATTTTTATCATATTCCCCTCGTCTGAATACCTCGCTTTTAAGGGACTCCTCAGCCATAAAAAAGCTCATCAGATACATCTCAAAAATACGGTTGGCTACTGCAACATGACCATTTTCTTCCTTTAAAAATCCAAACATCAATCCCAGGTTAATAGATTTTTGAGCCGGGCTATATGCTATCTGTTTTCCCCGATACAGGATTTGTTCTATTATATCCCGCATATCTTTATAGGTATCAAGCTGCTTTGTCATACTGCCAAACAGCGGTATACCCTCGTTCAACAGTACTTTAACTGCTTCCTCAATCCCCTCTCTCGTCCATACCAGCGCAGGAGGGCTGTTTTCAAACCTCTCACTATACGGGATTTCCTCATCCAAAAATTTGCATATTGCCGAAACAAGATAAGGATAACCGGATGTATACTCGTAAATATATTGGGAAACCTCCCATACATCCATTCCGGTCTGCTCGTCATCCTCATACTCCTGCAGCATATGTGCAATCTGTTCCGTGGAAAAACTCATATCTACAGAAAACCTCGCTGCCACATCAAATGGCACAAGTACCATTTGATTCCGCGGGCAGTCGCCAAATGAAAGTAAACTTTCACTTGGCTCGTTGCCTTCACGAGTATTCCACGGACTATTATACTGATGTTCTTCGTCAGGGCGCAGTTTTAATTTCAGGTTTTTGATATCATACACCCCTGCCAGTATAACAGATTGAAATGTCGGGTTATTTTCCCTGTTAAGATAATAGCCCCGAAGCTGTGCAAGGAAATCAATGAAAACCTGATTGTTCGATGCACTGTCAACTTCGTCTATAATCATTACTATGGGCTTTTTTGCGGTCGCACATATTCTGCTCAGCCCGGAGAACATCCTGTCCATGGAAACTCTTTCCCCGTTTTTCAATAGCAGCAGATTATGAAAAGCCTCCTCTGCAATAAACTCTGCCGACTCGCCTTTAAACGCGGGCAGGCGTTCGATATATTCAATAAATGCTATGACAAAAGTCTGCTCATCTGCAAAATTAGCGGAACTCATCATCTGAAAGTCCATCGCCATAACAATATAGTCATCCTTTAAATATTCCGCCAGTGCCATAAGAGTTGTCGTCTTACCGTACTGTCTGCCCCTGTTAATGGCAAAGTATTTCCCTCTGTCCACGTACTGGCGTTTTATCCTCTCCAGACGCTCGTCAAGCCGTACCATATAATGAATCTCAGGTCTGCATTTTCCTTCTGTATTAAAATAGCGACGCATTTTCTTTTCCTTCCCAAAGTACATAACTGTCTGTGCCATATCAACTGTTAACAGTATATCTGTTTTTTAAATTAAAGTCAACGTGCCTGTAATTTTAAGTTATCTTTTAAGAATTCGGGAAGTGCCGGAAAACTAATAGACTTTATTATCTGCTTGTGGTATATTTTTAATACGATATAATAATATACATTTTATAAATCGAGAGGTGAATCATATGCCCATTGCCGCAGATATTATAAGAGATTCCGTAAATGAGTTTTCGCGACTACAAAACTGGATGTTATCGGTAAAAGCAAAAAATGATATGGATACCTATATTCAATGCATGACAGATATATTGAACTAAAAGTCACATTATCAAGTTTAGGCGTTAATCTTACGGAGATTGACAAGATTAAGGAGTAGAACCAAATAATTAGTAAATGATAAAAGGTGTAAAATCTCAGCCACTTACAAAAGAGATTTTACACCTTTTCTTTGTTTTGACATAAGAGCAGCCCGCAAAGTGTGTTGACCGTTGTCAGATATAGTAATCTTTATTTCACCGTCACAGAAGTAATATGGGGATTCACGCCCTCATACCAGTAAAGGAACCCTTCCGCGTCAATGGTATCGCCCACATTCAATCCCTTAACAGCCGCATAAACGTCTGTGGTGCTGTCGCACAGGTAAGACTCAACGGTAAAGGTATAGGTCTGGCCGTCAACGGAAACATTGAAGTAAAGGTCGTCGCCCTCCTGACCTGAGCCGTCCCAGTTATAAAGAAAAGCCGCGCCGCTCTCGTCAGCCGCCTCCACGGTAAGGCCCTTGAAGGATACGAACTTGTTCTGATGCTTAATCAAATCGTCGGAGCCTAAAAGGGAAGTCACATCTTCCGCCTCGGCAACGAAGCTGCCTTCTCCGATTTCAAATGTCGCGTCAATAATTTCCACTTCGCCTGACCACTCGGCCTTGTATCCTGTAACCTTAATCTTGGTTCCGGGTGTCAGCTTTGCGTAATCTTCTTCGGAACATGTCATGTTGTAGAAGAAGTAGCCGCCGTCCTTATCCTGTGCATATACGGTAGCCTGATTCTCCCACCAGGACTGCTTTGCCTGAACATAGGCTTCAACCACAACCTCGGACTCAAGGTCCGCAGCCATATACTCCTCATAGGTCATAACGCCCTCGGACTTTGCGTCTGTGTCGCCGCCTTTTGCCGAAGAACCGCAGCCGGCGCAGGCAAGCGCCATTGTGAAAACTAAAAGTAACGATGTCAATTTTTTCATTTTTCCTCTCCTCATGAAATAACTGTTTAATATGTAATAGTGACGCCGCCGGCTCGTTTCCCTTGTATATGAGCCGGTAGGGCTGGTAAACATTGACATAAATTATACACGAAATTTCCAGGAAGTCAACAATCCTGCTTCTTTTTATTGGAAACTTTTTTCACTTTCTCTTTCTTTTCACCGCCTGCCACACCACATACAAAATAATCAGCGCCCACGCTCCCAAAAGCGCCGAAAGCAGCAGAACCGCCGTCCGGGGAAGCTTTCCCAAATCCGCCTTTTCGCCGGAAACCGGGCTGCTCTTTCCAATCTGGTCTAAACGGCACAGGGATGCCGTATCTTTGTAGAGCTTCTCGATATACGCGTCGTCAATCTCCTGTCCTCTCCTGACAGATTTTACCGTATTTTCAATGAGCTGGCCGGAGGCGTCGCGGAGGGAGGTGGAGCCGTTGAACACTGGCGTCACAAAGGTGTTTTCAATATTGTCCAGCAAAAGCCTGGCCGCCTTGATTTTCACGTCATAATAAGCGGCGTTGTCCTCCCCGCAGCGGGACAGGTAGTCCTGATATTCCGCCGAATTCTGCGCCTTGGCGGTAACCGGCACATAGCCTTCCGTCTCCGAATAGGCAATCTGCACCTCATTGGTGAGGAGATACTGGGCAAAAAGCCAGGAAGCCAAAACCTCCTGTGCATCTTCCTTATTAAAAATGCAGACGGAGGGCCCCTGGGAAATCATCCTGGGATTTTCCGGTGAAAACTGGGGTATCGGCATCACCGCCGTCTCGAACTCCACGATTTTGTCCCTGCTGATGTCGCACAGCGGCGCGTCGGTTCCCATCCAGGTTGCCCCCGCCGTGGAATCCACCGCAAAGATGCACTGTCCGGCATTTAAAAAGTTGGCGGGATAGCTGGAAATCTTGAAGGTGGAAAAAGAGCCGCTCTCTGCGTGCTTTGCTATGGTTTCCAGAAAGCCTTTTGTGGTGTCGTTAAACAGCAGAATCTCCCCTTCTTCGGTGGAATATCCCGCCTCCTTTTGCCGCAGCATCTGAATCATCATGTTGTCGGTGGATTTGTAGATAAAAGGAATCATTACCTTCTGGCCGTTGACGGCAAAATTGCCCGCCGCATCCTTTTCCATGGCCGCCTCGGAAACCTCCCACACAAAATCCCAGGTAAGGGTCTCGGGAAGGGTGTAGCCAAGGGCTTCCACGTAGGTTTTGTTGATATAGCAGGCTTCTGTGGAGCGCATGTAGGGAATGGCATAGTAATGTCCTCCAAAGGCGCATTCCTCCAGAAAGCCGGGAACAATTTCCTCCGTTTTCGGCGCGTCAAAGGCAACCTTACTGCCGCCGAAACCGTATTTTTCGTCTGCAAACAGCTCCTCGAGGGGAACCACCTGATTCACCCCCGTCAGGTAGGTTGCGATGTGGTCCGGGTAAGTGATGCACACGTTGGGGGTGGTATCCGTTGCAATGTTTGTGATGACGTCGTTATAAATTTTCCCATAGTCCGTATACAGGCGGAGATTTACCCTGATATTTGGATACAAAGCCTCAAAATCGGAAATTGCCTGCTCGTAGATGGCTGTCTGGGTCTTATTGGTGTCGTTTTTTGCCCAGAAGGAAATCTCGTAGTCCCTCGAGGCGTCAAATTCCTCGGGGATGGCAAAGGCGCTCATTCCCTCCTTGCCATGGCAGCCGGTAAGAACGGATAAAAGGGCTGTCAAAAGCAGGGAGGATACGCACTTTCTCCATCTTCGTCCCTCTTTCTTTTTATTCCCGCAAGAGCCTGCTTCTGTATGAAAATTTTCCTTTCTGCGACAAAAAATGCTGTCTCCTCTTTTTTCTGCCCTCATCCTTTCGTGCCTCCTCTTGAAACTCCCGCCATTATCTTTTTGCGGAACACCAGAAACAATAGAATCAGAGGCGTGGAAATCACCACCACCGCCGCCATCATCGCCGGGATGTTTTCCCGTCCGAAGCCGTTTTCCCGAATCTCCTGAATGCCGTTGGATACCAGAAAATAATTGGCGTCGTCGGTAATCAGCCGCGGCCACACATAGGAATTCCAGCACTCAATCACCTTTAAAATCGTTATGGTGATGAGGGTGGGCTTTGATATGGGTATCATCACTTTCAGCAGGTACTTCAAATCGGAGGTGCCGTCCACCTTTGCCGCGTAGTACAGGCTGTCCGGTATCTGTTCAAAATTTTCCTTCAAAAGATAAATATAAAATACCGAGGTGATGGAGGGCAGAATCAGCCCCGGAAAGCTGTTCCGCATATCCAGATTGGTGATTGTGACAAAATTCGTGATAATCACCAGCTCGTTCGGTATCATCATCAGGGAAAGGAAAAGAACAAACACGATGTTTTTTCCTTTAAACTCAAGTCTGGCAAAAGCAAAAGCCGCAAGGGTAATCACCACCAGCATAACGGCTGTGGTCACCAGCGTGAAAATTGTAGTGTTCAGAAAATATCTCCCGAGAGGAACCGCCGTGAAAGCATCCGCATAGTTCTTAAGGGTTGGCGATAGAGTGAAAAATTTAGGGATATATTCTGAATTGTAGGCACCGTAGCTTTTTACGGAGGTTAATATCATCCAGTAAAAAGGGAACAGCACCATGAGCGCCCACAGGGTCAGGAGCGTATAGGTGATGACGGCGGCTGTCCTTTTGCGGGTTTGGGAATGTTTTTCAATTTTTTCGTAATCGGTTGTGGGGGACATGGGAATCCTTTCTGTGGTTTTATTGATGAGGCACGCTCGGAGGAGAGGAAAGCTGCCTTCGTCGCCGCGCTCTCGCTCTGTAAAAACGTAGCAGCACTAAACTCGTGGAAAACCTCGTTAAGTGCTGACGTTTTGGCGTCTGTTACAGTAAGCCAACCCGTTGGCGTCTGTTGACTAACAGGTTGATGCTGGTGATGGTTAGGACGATGGCAAATAGAATAATCGCCGCCGCGGATGCATAGGATGGGTAGCCGCCGCTGTCGCCGTAGAGCATGTCGTAGACGTAGCCGACGATTGTGTTCATTTCCGCCGCGTTTAAGTTCGTGCCGAACAGCGCCACCGCATCACTGTAGGCTTTGAAGGCGCCGATAAAGCCTGTGATTACCAGATAAAAAATCATGGGGGAAATCATGGGCAGGGTAATCCTTCTGAATATCCGGAAAGAGGACGTGCCGTCAACTCTTGCCGCGTTGTAGTATTCCTGGTTGACGGAGGACAGTGCGCTCGTCAGTATCAGAATTTTAAAAGGCAGCACCACCCATATGGTATAAAAGCACAGCACAAACATTTTCGCCCAGTAGGGGCCGTCGATGAAATCCACGCTTTTTCCCCCGAATATATTTATCAGCAGGTTAACCAGCCCGTCGGAATAGGCGGTCTTTTTAAATAAAATCATAAACACCAGCCCCACCGCCAGGGTATTGGTCACATAGGGCAGAAAATAAATGGTCTGGAACAGGTTACGGAGCGGCCTGATGGAAGTAAGCCCCACGGAAATCAACAGCGCAAGACCCGTGGAGAGGGGCACCGTAATGATAACCAGAATAAATGTGTTTTTTACTGCCTGCAAAAAATACGGGTCGTGCAGAACATAGGAATAATTGTATAAGCCCGTCCCGAAATAGGTCTGGGAAGCGGAATTATACCCTTCCTCAAAAGAATACACAAAAACGTCAAACAGCGGGTATACCATAAAGACACCCAGAAAAAGAATTGCCGGCAAAAGATACAGCCAGGCTTTCAGACTGCCGATTTTTTTCATAATGCCGCTCCTTATCTGTCAAACTCCACTTTCTTCTCCGTCTCCTTATCAAAAAGGAACACTTTATGGGGGGCAAGGGCAAACCTTGCGGAAAGCTTTTCGATGTTAATATTATTCTCCGTTCCGATAATCGCGCGGACCGTGGGGTTTAAGGAAGCCCTGTTGGTGCAAAGCACACTGATGTCCCGCCCCATAACCTCGATGCCGGAAAGCTCGCACTGAAAAGGGCCGTCCTCCCGAAGAAGAAATCCCTCCGGCCTGATGCCGACGTATACCTCCCGGTTTTCCGCATTTTTAAGCTCCATCACGGCGTCTCCTCCGATGCAGAGCCTGCCGTCTTTGATTTGTCCGTCAAAAACATTGATGGGAGGCGTCCCTAAAAATTTCGCCACGAAAAGGTTGGCGGGACTGTCGTAAACCTCCTGGGGTTTTCCAATCTGCTGGACGATTCCGTCCTTCATCACCACAATCATATCGGATATGCTCATGGCCTCCTCCTGGTCGTGGGTGACGAATATGGTGGTAATCCCCGTTTCCTTTTGAATCCGCCTGATTTCCTCCCTCGTCTGGAGGCGGAGGCGGGCGTCAAGGTTGGAGAGGGGCTCGTCAAGCAAAAGCACACGGGGCATCTTCACCAGCGCGCGGGCAATTGCCACTCTCTGCTGCTGTCCGCCGGAGAGCTCGCCGGGCTTTCTCTCCATCAGCTCCTCAATCTGGACAAGCTTCGCCGCCTCGCCGGCCTTTTCCAGCATTTCCGCCTTTGACAGCTTGTCCTTTCCCTTGAAATTCTGCAGAGGAAAAAGGATATTCTGCTTCACCGTCAGGTGCGGGTACAGCGCGTAGTTCTGAAATACCAGTCCGATTCCTCTGTTTTCCGGCGGCAAATCCGTAACGTCGTCCTCTCCGAAAAAAATTCTCCCGCTCGTGGGCTTCAAAAGGCCGCTGATTAAATTAAGAGTCGTGCTCTTTCCGCACCCGGAGGGGCCCAAAAGGCCAATCAGCTTTCCGTCGGGAATTTCGAAGGAAAAATCATTGACGGCAACCACCTCCGTGCGGTTTTTCCTCTCACGTCCCGGGAATTTTTTCGTCAGGTTCTGTAATACAACTTTCATGTTTTCCTCATTTCTGCGCAGTCTTATGTGCACAGCGGAGCTGATGGATTCCGTACAGGCAAAAACTCCGCCGTATGCTGCTTATATCTGGATTCTGTCACAATTCATACTTTTGCCAGACTTATAGTATCTTTCCACATTATACTGAAATCTATGAAGGATGTCCACAATTTTCCAGACATATAAAGGCGCCTTTTTCATATATAAAAATCCCATAGAAATCCGCCCTTTAACCGGGACGCGATTCCTATGGGAACGCTCTTTTATCTATTCTTTTAGAAAATTCTTCTCACTGAAAGCACGGAACGGTAGCTTGCATCCGAAATAATGATTCCCGTCTTTGCCGTGGAAGCGTGAACTATCTGTCCGTTTCCTACATAAATTCCAACATGGCCGGAGTAGCATACGATATCGCCGGGCTGTGCGTTTTCAAGGCCGCCTACCGACGAGCCTACGCTTCTGTCCGCAGCCGACGAATGAGGCAGGCTGACGCCGAAGTTGTTGTAAACGCTCATTACGAAACCGGAGCAGTCCGCACCGTTTGTAAGGCTGGTGCCGCCCCATACGTAGGGATTTCCCACAAACTGGCATGCATAATTTGCAACTGCCGCTCCAAGCTCGCTTCCGCTGCCGGAGGGAATCACAGGCGCAGGCGCGCTTCCCGAAGATGATGAGGAAGAAGACTTTCTGCTTGCCTTTGCCGCTGCCGCCTGGGCTGCTCTTCTTTCCGCCGCTTCCTTCGCCAGTCTGGCTTCTTCTTCCGCCCTGGACTCTGCTTTTACAAATTCGGTGGAAAGCGTTACGTAATCAGTGGAAACATATCCGTAGCCTTCCTCGATATCCACCTTTACCCATCCGTCCAGTTCTTCCGTAACCAGAAGCTGGTCTTCGATAGGCACAAGCCCCAGAACCGTGGCGTCCATGCCGGGCTCCTCGCGAACCTTCAGGGTGGTTGTGGTTACTGTGGCAATTCTGGTGCCGACCTTTTTCGCCAAGTCAACCGCATCGTCGCCTGTCACGCAGTATTCGGCTTTCACATAACCTGTCACGCTGCCGGAGGTGATTTCATACCATCCGTCCTGCTCGGAAATAAACTCGCCTACGGAATCGTCATATAATTTTCCAAGGATTTCCCCCTCCTCGCTGGGGAGGCTCCTTACATTGACATAATCGTTTACGTCCGCGATTACCAGTGACTTAAATCCCTTTTCCTCACGCTTTGCCTCCAGCTTTCTTTCTATCTGGTTGACGCTCTTTGTGGTGGACGCCATCACTGTTTCTTCGATTACCTTTTCTTCTTCCGGCTCCTCCGCGGGCTCCGCCGTGGGAGACGGTGTCGCTGTGGGAGAAGATGTTGCAGTTGCCGTAGCCTGTGCCGCCGCGTCCTCTTCCTTATTATCAGAAAGCTCTCCGCTTTCCTTTTTCTCAACAGAAGACTTTACTTCATCTTCTTCCTCTTTCAGACTCTTTACGCTCGTTGCGTTGGATGATAAAAAGAAATCAATCCCTGCGGAGGGAAGACCGTTTACATCCGCCGCCAATATATCCAAATTCATGCTGGAAAACAAAAGAACTGCCGATACTGCACAGACTGCGGTTCGCTTACCTGTTTTTCCGATTCTTCTACGCATGAGAACCTCCGTTGCTTATCCTGAGAATTATTACAAATTTGTTACATCTTTTAAATAAATATATCACCTTACCTCCCTCCTGTCAACCGCTTCATTACAAAAAATCCCCCGAAACCGCCCAAAAGTGCCTGAAAAAATGCGGCAGCCTGATTTTTCATCATTCTGTCGCATTCTTCTTACAATAAGCTGGCACGCGCAGCGTAGCAGCGTTTGTTTTATATTTTCCAATATTTACTATACAATTTTTAATATTTTGTAACAATTCCGGCGGTAAAATATTCCAGAACGGAAGTAATTGCATTTGCGCCGTCCGCCGCAGCCGTCACTATCTGGCGCAGCTTCTTTGTCCGTATATCCCCGGCTGCAAAAATCCCCGGCGTACTGGAGGCGCAGTCCTCTCCGGCAATGAGATACCCTTTATTGTCACAATCCGCAACGTCCTTCATAATGTCGCTGGACGGAATAATCCCCACCGCCACAAAAACGCCGTCCACGGAAAGTTCTTTCGCTTTGCCCGTCTTTACATTTTTAACCGCAAGGCTCTGTACCTGGCCTTCCCCCTCAATGCGCTCCGCAACGGTGTCCCACAGAATTTCCACATTGGGAAGCGCCATCAGCTCTTTCTGCAAAATGGCGGCCGCGCGCAATTCGTCCCGTCTGTGAATCAGATAAACCTTTTCGCAGCCTCTTGCAAGAAAAATAGCGTCCTCCACCGCAACGTCGCCGCCGCCGATTACCGCCGTTACCTTCCCCCGGAAAAACGCGCCGTCGCAGGTTGCGCAGTAGGAAACCCCTCTGCCGGTAAATTCGCTTTCCCCGGGAACGCCTAGCTTCGCATGGGTCGCGCCCATGGCGGCCAGAACCGTTTTTGTCCTGATTTCCCCACTGTCCGTCTCCACCACGAAACCGGAGGGCTGCTCCTCTCTCCCCGGCTCTACCACGAAACCGGAGGGCTGCTCTTTCTTTCCCCCGTGGATACGGCTCTCCAAAGACGCCGCATGCAGCTCCGCCTCCGGCTCTTTAAGCCCTTTTGCTGCAATTTTTCTTATTTTAAGGACAGCCGCATTTTTAAACTCGCATTCAAGCTTATCCGCATGTTCCCGGAATTTCATGCCAAGCTCGAATCCGTTAATGCCCGGCAGTCCCGGGTAATTGTCAACCTCATAGGTATTAAGCACCTGCCCGCCGCTCATAGGGCTCTGTTCCAATGTTACCGCTTTAAGACCGGCCCGTTTTGCGTAAATGGACGCCGATAAACCGGCGGGACCGGAACCGATAATCACAATATCATACATATTTTCCTCTTTCCTGCACTTCGCCTTGATATTTGCGTTTCTTCTATATTATATGTGTGCATAGTCCTTATGTTATCCAATCTTTTCCGTCATATACAGACAACCCCGCCAAAGCCTGTGCATACGCTATGCATATGCTATACGCATGTTGTGCACACGCTACATCCAGCCGCCGTCCATGGTGATAATCTGCCCTGTGAGATACGCCGGCGCGCCAGCCAGCCAGCGGATGATTTCCCCGGCTTCCTGCGCGGTTCCCATTCTGCCTGCCGGAATCTCCTCCGCAAGCGCTTCCAGCTCCTCCCCGGAAAAGCAGGCGTTCATATCCGTATCAATCACGCCAAAGGCCGCGCCGTTCACCTGAATATTGCTGGGCGCAAGCTCCTTTGCAAGGGCTTTTGTAAAGCTGTTGACCCCTCCCTTTGACGCGCTGTAGGCCACCTCCATGGACGCCCCCGCGTTTCCCCAGACGGAGGAAACATTGATAATTTTCCCTTCCTTCCGGCGCACCATCTGAGGCACCGCCAGACGGCTGGCGTAAAACAGGGAATTCAGATTGGTGTCGATTACCCTGTGCCACTCCTCCAATGTCATATCCGTAAGCAGACTCACACAGGATACGGCGGCGTTATTAACCAGCACATGGATATCCCCCGCCCTGCCCACCGTCTCCTCCACCTGCTTCGGGTCAGACACGTCGCAAAGCGCCGTCTCGCAAAAAACGCCGTATTTTCTTTCCAGTTCTTCCTTTACCTTTAAAAGAGCCTCCCCGGATTTTCTGCATACCAGAAACAGGTCGTAGCCGTCCTTTGCAAGGGCATATGCCGCCGCTCTCCCGATTCCCCTTGAAGCTCCCGTAATCAGCGCTTTCTTTCTCATGTTTCTCCTCATTTCCACGCTGCTTTATTGCGCAAAGCCAGCCTGGCTTCTTACGTTTATGGACGCAGCGCAGACTCAAATCTTTCCTTACCGGCTTTTTGTGCCTGCTGGCAGCGCCTTAAAATGCGCGCGGATGCAAATTCTTATATCAGACTCTTGATGCCCTCGCAAATCCTGTCTGCAATTTTCACATTGTTCATGGTGTAAATGTGAATCCCGTCCACGTCATTGGCTATCAAATCCACAATCTGGTTGAGCGCATACACCATTCCGGCGTCGAAAAGCGCCTCTTTTTTATCTTCATATTTATGAATAATCTTCTGAAATTTACCGGGCAGCGACGCGCCGCAGGTATTTACCATGCGCTCAATCTGCGCCTTGTTGGTCACCGGCATAATTCCCGCCTCCACCGGCACGTCGATTCCGGCAATCCGCGTTTTTTCATAAAATCTGTAAAAAAACTCATTGTCGAAAAACAGCTGGGACACCAGATGGGTGACTCCGGCGTCAACCTTCTTTTTCAGATTGTGGATATCCGAAACGGCGTCCTTTGCCTCCAGATGGGTTTCGGGATAACATGCCCCGCTGATGTGGAAATTTCCCCGGCTCTTTATGTATTCCACCAGCTCGCTTGCATATTTAAAATCATTTTTCACAGGAATATTGGGATTGACGTCGCCCCGAAGCGCCAGAATATTCTCCACCCCCGCGACCTCCAGATATTTCAGCATTTCGCTGATTTCATTTTTCCCGTAATGGAGACAGGTCAGGTGGACGATAGGCTCCACATGGTAGTTATTTTTAATCTTTTTTGCAATCTCAATGGTCTTGTTGTCCGCAGCGCTGCCTCCTGCCCCGAAGGTCACGCTGATAAAATCCGGCCGCAAATCGCAAAGCCGCTCTAACGTGGCGTCAATGTTTTTTAATGCTTCCTCCTTTTTGGGCGGAAAGATTTCAAAGGACAGAACCGGCTTGCCTTCCTTTTTCCGCGCTTCAAATATTTCTGTAACTTTCATTTATGTTTTCCTTTCCCGCAGCTTAAATTGAATTTATCTGACGTTCAAATTATACATGGGATTGGGCGGAAATGCAAATGGATGGTTTTATGAAAAGCGGTTTCCGTAGCGCGGAGTTTTCATTCTTTTTGCTTTTTCATACACGGAATCTTGTAGACATTCCATAAATGTGCTAGACTGAACGCAACAGCCAATCGGAATTTGGAGGTAATTGGGACATGGATGCGAAAACAGATTCAGGGAATGCTGCATTGAAACGATGGTATTTCTTTGCTGTTTTATGGCCATTGGCGTGCTTCATTTTTGCAGGAATTATCATTTCTCAGCCCGGCCGGGAAACGGACGAACGTATTGCAGACGCAGGTTTCACAATCATTCCGCTGATTTTCTTTGCTATGGGTATGCGCATGCGTTGGCGGCTATTGAAAGAACGTTCACATTCCACTGTTTTAGCTAAAGCCATTGTTGTTACTGTGGAAAGCAAATTGAAGATAGGGGAAGGAAACAGGCGAAGCTATTTTCCCCAATATGAGTTTCAGGCCGGGGAAAAACAATATCGTGTCAAATCTTCGGTCGGATATGGGCGCAGCTATGTAAAAACAGGACAGCAGGTAGATTTATATTATGCCCCTGAAAATCCTGATTTATTTTATGTCCCAATCATGCAAAAACACGATAGACGCTGGGCATTGCTTTTATGTGGAGTGGGAGTGGCGTATCCTCTAATTGGTCTGTTGGCTCCACAGATAAGAGCATTCATTTCATCTCTGCCCTCAACTTAAAATCATCAGAGAACTATGTAGATGCCATGAACAAATTTAATTATCTTAATCCGTTCTTATGACATTCATTAGCATAATCCTCGAAAATATATTTTATTTTTTGTTTTTCCAGTACCTTTAAGGATATCCAGCTTTTCAGCCTTCGACAACAAACGACTTGCCGTCTTTATCTCAACTTCCAGCAACTTCGCTGCAACAGAACTATTTATTTCTTTATTTGTTTCCAAATAAATCAAAATAATCTGCATTCTTGCCCTCTCCAATTCGGACATTGATTCGGACATTGATTCGGACATTGATTCGGACATTTTCTCTTTTCTTTCAAAACCGTCTCTTATGCGAATAATCGCATTCAAATAAGTTCTTTCCTCATCCATATCAAACTCAGGCTCTGGTGAACCATTTTGTTTCAGTTCTCTTAATATTTTCGGAATACCTGTTCCCTTTTTTTCAGATAAATCAATCTCTTTAAATAATTCTCCAATTCTTCTGTTACGATATTTCCTTCCTTTCACTTTACCTGATGCAAAACGCTCAAGATTAATCCATTTAGCAAGTCCAGGGTAATTAAGTATCTGAATGCTATCCACATATATACGGATTTCCACTGGTTCCGGCTCGCGATAGGACTTATGAAATACTGCATTTACCAATGTTTCTTCCAATGCATTATATGGATAATTAAAATATCGTTCTGCTTCTGCCTGACCCTGAACCTTTACAACTTTTTGCTCAATCACTGTCGTCTTTATATAATCCAAAGCTTCCTGAACCTGTTTCCATATTGGTCCTGTAAATGTTTTTTCCGTAAAATCATCAGATGCCTCGGCTTCTTCTGAATGAAATCTAATCAGCTCAATATATGCCCCCGGAATCAGCTTCTCCGGATTTTCCGCAAACATTAATACACCGATATTTCTGATATCCAATTCTGTATCTGTCTCATTTGCAACTTCCTGCGCAAGCAGAAGTTCCTCTAATGAACTGCTGTCCAGTTCCCTTACCAGACTACTGTTACTCTTCCTGATAAAATCTTCAAGATAGCCTCTCCTGATATTATCAATTTTTGCCTTTCTATTGACACGGTCATCAAATGGCACGGAATTAAATTTATCAAATAGTTCAGATATTTCATCCTGTTTCGCATCTGTCGTAAGAGATGCCGGTCTAATCCAATATTTCAAACTTTTGTCAGCTTTTTCACTATTTTCAACATACACTGATTTCGGCGCCTGATAAGGACCGCTGTCACCTGCTGAACACCATAGATATATCAAATAAATTC
>OFGP01000033.1_pt1 | contig 135882 bp, 117 predicted proteins | sample 1521781 | NCBI WGS metagenome assembly OFGP01 (sample SAMEA3504113, study PRJEB24116) | mouse gut metagenome | biome: mouse gut; feature: mouse-associated habitat; material: faeces | place: Denmark | collected 2011
CAGTACCAGGCTCGAAAATACCTCGCCAGGTGCTGGCGTTTTTATAAGGCCTCCTTCAGAAACATCTCCCTCCCTGAACTGTGTACTGGAGGGCTCTACATACATATATAGTTCCGCAATGATTTTAAATAGCCTTGTAAACATATAGCCTGTAAGGCGATTTCTCGTGGGTGTAGCTCCCAATCAATGCAAGCCCTGCTTCCTTATCGTTACTCAATTCGATTCTGGAAAAGATATACTTTCCCCCAAGCGCCTTAAAGGCGTCCGTATCAATATAAATGTCATTATCCGTCACGTGGTAATCCCGGGTGGCGCTGACGATGGAAATATCTGTCCCCGAGTACAGGCTGGCTCTTGCTCCCCAGGTGTCAAAGTATTCCCTGCTCTCCTCCACCCGCTCGAGAGCCGGCGCAATTATTTTGCGGAAGGCGTCCTTATAATCCTGAGAATAAAATCCCAGATAACCGTCCAGGGTGGCAATTTTGTTATACTCCAGAATTGCCGGGTAAAATCCGTAGGCGGCGGACCACTCTCCTTCGTAACCGATATCCGCTTTTGCCTCCTCGAACAATTCTTCGGAATAAAACTCCCCGAAACCAAGCTGATTTGAAGGCGCGCCCTTTGCAAGGCGATAAGCCTGGTCAAAACAGGTGTGGTACAAATCATTATAGCGGGTGTTTGTCAGCACGATAAGAAGCAGCGCCGCAACAGCCAGCAGATTGGCTGCGGCTTTCATCACCTTTTTATGGCGGCAGCTTTCATACAGCCGCTTCAAAACCAGGAAAAACGCCGCATACCACAAAAACGGGCTGAAAAATACCGTCCGGTTAAACTGCCAGCCGGTAAGCGGCGGACACAGCTTCTCCACCAGCCCCCTGAAGCTTTCCCAATAATAAATCCCGTAAACCGCGCTGTTGAAAACGATTACCAGCATCAGCAGGTTATATAAATCATGAAAAATACCTCTGCTGTTTTTACTCCTGAGATAGGAAATATTCAGATAAAAAAAGTATAAAATACAAACCGGCAGTACCAGATACGTATGCACGCTCTCCGCATGAAACATTCCTTTTGCAAACACTTCACCGATTGTCCTTATTATCTCTCTCGCCGTGAAGCTCCCCGCTTCCATGGTGGTGCGGATAGTCGCTTCATCTCCAAAAAGCATTGTGCCGAACAGCCTGTATTCACAGGCAATGCACCCTGCTGAAAGAACGCAGAGGGCCAGAAGAAGCCTTGCCGGAAATTTTTTGTCCCTTATCCACAGCCAGAGGAACGCAAGCGCCATATAAGCAAGGATAAAGAGCCCGAAATAGGAAAAATAGGAGAGCAGCGGATAAAAAAACAAAAAAATGTACCATTTGATATTGGGTTCCCTGTAGACTCTGCGGCAAAGCCAGAGGGCAAGGGGAATGGACGCAAAAGGGATTCCAAAGGCCGGGAACACATTGAGCGCGCCGTAGGCCAGCCCCAAAACCCACGCCAGAGGCTTATACTCCCCGTAGTTTTTCCCGCAGACATCCTTTGCAAGCAAAACACAGGAAAAAACCGCTATGACTATTTTGAGCAGATACCCGATAACATAAGCCGGATAAGCCGGTAAAATCATAAATAAAACCGTGTACAGGGAAAACTCCGACGGAAGCACGTCTCTGCTGATGCCTCCAAGAAAGGGCACATCCTTCCCGTGACTGAAAAAAGTACCCGTATCCTTCATCATCTGAAACTGAGGGATGAACAAATCCAGATTGTCGTGAACCGCTATCACGCTTTTTTCTCCGCAGATAAAAAACACAAGCCCCGCAAACAGCAAAAAGCCTGCCGTAATTACCAGATACCACCGTGAAATTAATTTTTTCAATTATATTGCCCTCTCTTGCGCTCTTCCTTCTCGCATACCAGCGTCAGACGGTACTCAAAATCCCGCCGGTTTTTCAGAGCCATGTTCGATAAAATAAGCCCCGCAAAAAAAGACTGAATAGCCGCCATCATAACAAAGCCGCAGACAATCAGCGTCGGGAATTTCAGAACCAGCCCCGTCGCAAAATACTCCAACAGCACCGGGATAAAGAAAAGAACCGCCGCCGCCGCCAGCACCAGCGCCAGAATACTGAAAAATCCAAAGGGCTTGTAATCCCGGTAGAGCCGGAAAATCATGCCAAGAACCTTAAAACCGTCGGAATAGGTGTTTAATTTCGACTCGCTCCCCTCCGGCCTGTCCCTGTACTCCACCACCACGTTTTCAATCTGCATGTGGTTGTAAACCCCGTGGATAGTCATTTCCGTTTCAATCTCAAATCCTTTCGAGAGCACCGGAAAGGTTTTTACAAAGCCATAGCTGAACGCCCGAAAGCCCGTCATAATATCCTTGATTTCACAGCCAAACAGACGGTTGATGCTTGCCCTCACCAGAGAATTGCCCATATTGTGGAAAGGCCGTTTGTTCTCCTCAAAATAAGTGGAGGAAAGCCTGTCTCCCACCACCATATCCGCATTGTGATGAAGAACCTTGTCCACCATGGCGGGCGCAAATTCCATGGGATAGGTGTCGTCGCCGTCCACCATGATATAGCACTGTGCGTCTATTTCACGGAACATACGCCGGATGACGTTGCCTTTCCCCTGCAGATACTCTTTCCGCACAACCGCGCCTTCCTTACTGGCAATTTCCCCTGTTTTGTCCGTGGAATTGTTGTCGTATACATAAATTACTGCCTCCGGCAGGGCCTGCCTGCTGTCCCTTATCACCTTGGCAATGGTTTTTTCTTCATTATAGCATGGAATCAAGACTGCAATTTTATCCATTTTCATTTTCCTCTTTCTGTCCAAAGCCGTCTTTGCCGGCCCCGCTGTTCTTTGTTATTTTATCAGAGTTTACACGGGAAGTCCAGCTATTGCCAAAAACCCTCTTATCCCTTATACTATTAAGAGTCTGAATATTACCTGAAAGGAAACGTCATTTACCATGATACGATTTATCTTAGTCGCCACATTCGTCATTTTGTTCCTCATTTTCAGTATTCCCCTTTTAATCGTGGAATGGATTATCGGCAAGTTTAACATGGACCTCAAAAGCAGAAGCTCCCTTGCCATTGTAAACTGGGCTTTCCGGGTGGTACTTTTCATTGCCGGAACCACCGTTATCGTAAAAGGAGAGGAAAACGTGCCAAAAGACGAGCCTGTCCTTTACATAGGGAATCACAGAAGTTACTTCGATATCTTAATCACTTATGTCCGTGTTCCGCGCCCTACCGGTTATATTGCCAAAAAAGAAATGCTGCGTTACCCTTCGCTGGTAAACTGGATGAAGAATCTCCACTGTCTGTTTCTTGACAGAAACGATTTAAAGCAGGGCCTGAAAATCATCTTCACCGCCATTGATAAGGTAAAATCCGGTATTTCCATCTGCATTTTCCCGGAGGGCACCAGAAACAGAGTAAACCACACCTTTATGGAATTTCACGAGGGAAGTTTTAAGATTGCGTCAAAAACAGGATGCCCCATTATCCCTATGACCATTTATAATTCCGCGGATATTTTTGAGGACCATCTTCCCAAAATCAAAAAAACCAAAGTGATTCTTGAATACGGAAATCCCATTTATATCAAAGAGCTTCCAAAGGAAGACCAGAAGCGAATCGGCGCTTATACCCAGAATATCATAAAAGAATCTTATTTTAAGATAAAAGAAGAAGCAGGTTTTTAGTTACCTGCTTTCTTTCTGCAAAAATTCCACTACTTTTTCAAAGTGCATTCCATGGGAAGCCTTTACCAGTATGGTATCGCCTTTTTTCAGCAGACCGGGAAGCTCTGAAAGCATTTCATCTCTGCCCTCAAAATAATAAACCTCCGCCCCTTTTGCTTTTCTGCTGCTTACCGCTCCCTCGTACATATTTTTTGAAAGCCTGCCCACGCAAATCAAAACATCGATTTCCTTCTCCTGCACATAAGCTCCGACTTCGGCGTGGAGTTCTTCTTCTTTCTCGCCCAGCTCAAACATATCTCCCAGCACCGCCACCTTTCTTCCCTGTGCCAGAAGAAGGAGCCCGACAGCCGCCCGCATGGATTCCGGGTTGGCGTTATAACATCCGTCTATCAAAGTGTAGTCGGTCAGCGTCACTACATTACCCCGCCCGCCGACTTCCTCCACCTGCGCAATCCCTTTTTTTACTTCCTCCGCCGTGAGAGCAAGCTGCATACCCACGCCTGCTGCCGCCAGCGCGTTTAAAACCATATGACCGCCCGGAAGCGGAATTTCCGCCGGAAAGATTTCCATCGGCTGATTCTCCAGCTTTATATGAATTACGGCATGAGAGCCAAACAATCCCCGCCCCGTCACGCTGCTGGCATAGATTTCATTCGATGGATTCAGTCCGAAATGCACTACCTTGTGACTACCCTTCTGCTTAATATTTGCAAGAAGATTGTCGTCGCCGTTCACAAAAACATAGCCCTCAGGGTTCATAAAATCAAAAATTTCCGATTTCGCCTTAAATATTCCCTCCCGGCTTCCCAGATTTTCCAGATGGCACCTGCCGATATTCGTCATCACACAGATATCCGGCCTTGCTATCTTACTCAAACGGTGCATCTCCCCGAAATCGCTGATGCCCATTTCAAGGACGGCAACCTCATGCTCCTCCCTTATGGAAAGCACCGTAAGGGGAAGCCCGATTTCATTATTAAAATTCCCCATGGTTTTGAGAACCTTATACTTTACGGAAAGCACAGCCGCAATAAATTCCTTGGTACTGGTTTTCCCCACGCTTCCCGTAATCCCCACAACCCTGACGGCAAGCTGCTTCCTGTAAAACTCCGCAATCTCCTTCAAAGCCTGGAAGGAATCCTTTACAAGAATACAGGGAACCTCACAATTTTCCGGCAGCTCCTCACAGACGACCCCGAGAGCCCCTTTCTCTGCCACATCGGATATAAAGGAATGCCCGTCAACCTTTTCTCCCCTCGTGGCAATAAAAACCCCGCCTCTCTCCACCTTCCGCGAATCAATCACCACGCAGGAAGCCTCCGCTTCCCTTTGCAGAGCATCACTTTCAGAACCGGAACTCCCCATTGTATATAAAGTCCCGCTGCAAGCCTTCGAAATATTCATCAAAGTCATATTTTTCATAAAATTCCCTGCTTTCAATTCAATGCATTCCTCATAATCTCCTCGCAAAGCTCCCCGAACCCGATTCCCACAGCGGCGGCCTCCTGGGGCAACAGAGAGGTAGGCGTCATCCCCGGAAGGGTATTTGCCTCCAGACAAAATACCTCCCCCGCCTCATTCATCATAAAGTCCATTCTTGCATAGTTCTTTAACCGCAGCACGCGAAACACCTGCTCCGCATATCTTTGAATTTCTTCCGTTTTCTTTGGGGAAATCTGCGCCGGACAGGTTTCCACCGTGGCGCCGGGCTGATACTTGTTTTTATAATCATAAAATCCGTTTATCGGCGCAATCTCGATTACCGGCAGCGCCTTCCCGGCCATAACGCCCACCGAAAATTCCCGGCCTTCAATATACTGCTCCACAAGCGCCTCTTTATCGTACTTAAATGCCTCCTCAAGGGCTTTCTCATAATCCTCCTCTGTCCTTGCAATACTGACCCCGACGCTGGAACCGCCGCAGCATGCCTTTACAATACAGGGAAAAGAAATTTCTTCTCCGGCTTCTCTGCGCCCTGCGTAATCTTCCTTCTTAACGCATACGCTGGCAGGCGTGGGAATCCCGTGATAAAAAAACAGTTCCTTGGAGAGTCCCTTATCCATGGCAAGAGCGGAGCTCACATAGTCCGTTCCCGTGTACCTGATTCCCATAAGGTCAAAGCATGCCTGCACCTTGCCGTTTTCTCCGCTCTCCCCGTGCAGCGCAAGAAACACCACATCCGCCGCCTGACAAAGCCTTATTACATTAGGGCCGAAGAAATTTTTCTCCCCGTCGGGGCGCATGGCCTTAATCTGCTCAATATCAGGATTTTCCTCCGCAACCAGCCCCATATCCTTTGCCCAGTCCCTGTCAAGTCCAAACACACCGGACAAATCCGAATCGTTCTTCCACTCCTCCTCGTACCCCAGATATACATCCAGAAGAATTGCGTCATGTCCCTTTTCCTTTAACGCCCGGTAAATCATGGCGCCGGAGCTTAAGGATACGTCTCTTTCCGTACTGATTCCGCCCGCTAACACTACAACTTTCATACTTTTCCTCGTTTCCCGCATCTGTCTGCAGCACCCCGGAAATTCCGGCTTTCCTGTCCGCAAATTTTCCCGGCTGCCGCTTTGATTTCTCAATTATTTTACATCCCCGTTTTATCCGGCAAAAGAGAATTTACTGCCTCTCGTCTTGCAAAAAATGCTCGACTGAACTGCGCCGAGCATTTCTACTTTTTTCTATTATACAGTTTTCTCATGATGAGGTAAAGAGAAAGTGTCGTCCGCATAGACAATTTTACCTTCTATTATGGTGCACAGCGCTTTTGTCTCGACTTTTAAGGGGGAACCGTCAAAAATAACGACATCCGCATCTTTTCCAATCTCCAGAGAGCCCACCCTGTGGTCTGTCCGGCATATTTGCGCCGGATAAATGGTGATGGCCTTTAAGGCCTCCATCTCGTCAAGCCCTGATTTCACCGCCAGCCCGGCGCACACAGGGAGCGACTGGATAAGGGATACCGGATGGTCTGTGGTGATTGCCGTCTTTACGCCGGCCTTGTTTAAGATTCCGATGGTTTTAAACGCCATATTCTGAACCTCTATCTTATTCCGGCTTGCCAAATCCGGTCCCACAATTGCCGGAAATCCTGCTCTTTTTATGACCTCCGCAATCAGATGGCCCTCGCTGCAATGGTCGAGAGTCATATCAAGGTCAAACTCCTTTGCAATGCGGATTGCGGTCTGAATGTCGTCCGCCCGGTGCACATGGGCTTTTAATGGAATTTTCCTCTCAAACACGGGAATCCAGCATTCATATCTGAAATCTTCATCCTCGGGATTCATTCCCGCGCGCTTTTTCAGGAAATACTGCCTTGCCTTAAACAGCTCCTCCCGGAGCATTGCCGCAATTGCCATTCTAGTGGCCGGGGACGTTCCCTGCCCGGAATAATTCACCTTTGGATTTTCCCCGAAAGCGACCTTCATAGCCGCCGGGGCAAGTACAATAAGCTCGTCAATACTTCTTCCATGCGTCTTTACAAAGGAAAAGGTTCCGCCCACCACATTGGCGCTTCCCGGCCCTATCATGGCGGAGGTGATTCCCGCCTTAAGAGCGTCGTCAAAGGCCGCGTCCATTGGATTGATTGCATCTATGGAGCGAAGATAAGGGGTGATTGGATTTACCGTCTCATTACAGTCGTCCCCTTCCATTCCCTTTTTTTCCTCGGTGATTCCCATATGACAGTGAGCCTCGATAAGCCCCGGCATCACCAGACAGCCGAGAGCGTTGATTACTTCCGCCTCCTCCGGCAAAGGAAAAGGGGCTCCATCTGTCATAGGCCCCAGTTCCTTTATTTTCCCGTTTTCAATGCAAAGATATCCCTTTTCCCAGACAAATCCCGCCATGGTCAGTATTTTACCGCCAACAATATATAACATAACTATAAACCTTCCTGTTCCGCCGCCCGGGGCAGCAGAAACAATTGACTAAATCTGTAAAATATCTCAGCTCAGCTTGGTCATAGGGTTAACCGGCTCTCCGTCCTTGGTCAGCTTAAAGTAGACATTGGTTCCCTCCACGCTGAAATACTTCGTGGGAGCGGCAACCTCCGCAATCACATCGCCTGTCGCCACATAGCTTCCCTCTGACACAAGGATATTGGTGAGCTGCCCGTAGGTAACCTCATAGCCGCCGCCTAATTCCATGGTAACACCGTTTCCAATCTGCGGGTCGGAAAATACGGAAATCACTTTTCCCGCGGAAGCGGCAGTAATCAAATCGCCCTGATTTGCCTGGATAATAATTGCCGGATTATACTTATACTGTTGAAGCGTGGGGAAATACACAGTCTTGTCCATGCTGTAATTTACCAGAATATTTCCCACAACAGGCCAGATTAACGTGTCTGAATCACTGAAGGTAAGCGCGGGCTGCATGGCGGTTGAAAGAGCGGGCGTACCCTCGCCTGCTTCTTCCTCCGGCTGCTCTCCCGTTTCATTTTCGCCGCTTTCGGCTTCGGCGCTTTCCTTCTCCACGGCAGCGCCTTGTCCCGCGCCGTCCTTTTCATCGGCTTTCACGTCGCCGCCTTCGCTCTTTGCGCCGTCCGACATGCTTGCGCTGTCAGATTCATCCGGGTTTTCCACCTTCTGAGAATTGGTCTCCTGAAAATACGGGTCGTAGTCCAAATCGTTGGTGGATATCTCCTGACGTATGCTTTCCGCAAGCGTCCCTTCGTTTTCTCCGGCTCTGCCCGTGCTGCCGTTTTCAATTTCGCTTAAATCCACTACATATTCTTCATCTTTATTTTTTCCGTCTCTCCCAAGCCACAGTCCGGTAGCGGTAAGAGAACCTAAAACAAGTACTGCTGAAGCAACCATAAGAAACCTTTCTTTTGCAAGGCCTTTTCTTCTATTTCTTCTCATCTTTCTCCTCCTGAAGTTTCCTTTTAATTGTTCTTATGGTTAGTTTTTCCCCTTTTTCCTTCTTTATTCAAATTTTGTAATTATTACATTATCAAAAAAATAATTCAGGATTTCTATATATCCTTCCCCCTCCTTTGCCATTTCATTGGCGCCGAACTGACTCATTCCAAGGCCGTGCCCCACGCCTTTCACCGTGATATCTATATATTTATCCTCCTCATTCAAATGAAAACTGGAGGAAGAAAGCCGAAACTTATCCCGAAACTGTTCCCCCGATACATATTTTCCCTCCCGGAAAAGATAAAGAACATATCCCACGCTGTCCCTGTACAGCGTAATACCCGCTTCCGTCTCCGCCGTAACCCCTCTTTTTTTCAGAATTTCCTCCTCGGTTATGGAAAAGGACATTGTCTCCTCCCAGATCTTATCAAATTCCGCCCTTCGGTAGCTGACGCTGCTGGTAAAATCCCCGGACAAAAAATCCCTGTTACACAGAACGCTCTTTAAATAAGGATATTCTTCGTCCAAAAGCTCCTGCGCGTTCCTTGTGGCTCCGTTACTGACTGCAAAATATGCTCCGCTCACAGGATGCCCGTCACAGGTAAGGCAGATACCGGCAGTCTCCGCCACGGCGGTATACATTTTTTCCGAGACAGGAATGCTTCCATAATCCTTATCCTCCACCTCGATTTCCCTGCCTCTGCTCATACTTCCGCCGGATTCATAAAGAGAGCACAACAACATGGAGCGTATAAGAATAGCCTGCGCCTTAAGCGCCTCCGGCTCGTATTCCGCGCTGATACTCCTTGCCAGTTTATCCGCCACATAGGATTCCAGCGGTATGCTCTCGTTTCCGTAGGTTGTGGTGTTGTTTACATAAATACGCCCTTCCGAAAGCCCCTCCTCAATCATTCCATTTTCATCCTTACCCTCCTGTACGTTTCCCGACAAAAAGGTAAGCAGATAGGGGATGAGCAGCAAAAGCAAAAGAATCGTACCAAGATTTTTCGGGAAAAACCCTGGTACGATTCTTTTCTTTTTGACAGTTTGAAAGACTCTAAGTTTATTCATAGGACACCTCCGGACTATTCTATGCCGGACTGCCCGCTTTTTATACCATTTTTAAATGCTGCCAGAGCCTGGACCTGAACATTGACATCTGCTTTGCATACTGCTTTTTCCGCCAGTCTGCCGCCTTACATTGCCATGTCGTACAGCCACTTTTCATACTTACTCTGGTTCCTTCTTACTTCTTCCTGCTTCTTTTGTTCATGCAGAGCCAAATCCACATGCTGAACGCTTCCCACATTGCCGTTTTCATAAAGGAAAACGCCGGTTTTGCGAATCATTCCCTTTGTCTCGTTGTTTTCGTCCCTGATTGCAAAATTGGTGTCGGCATTTTGAAGACAGATGGCGCCGACTCCTTTTTCTGCAAGGGAATAAAGCTGCTGCTCGCCGTTTTCGTCCATAACCCAGATTTTCAGATGCTGCCAGATTTCATCATTTTCATCGATAAATCCATTATGGTCTGTGTCATAGGCCGCAAGGTCCGCAAAGCCGTCGCCCGACTTTGTGCCGAAAAGCTCCGAGCCGTCGTTAATGACTCCGTCACCGTTTTTATCCAGCGCCAGAAAACCGCTGCCGGCCGCAAGACGATTGATTTCATCCTCTTCCCCGTCGCCGTCCAAATCAAACAGGAAAGTCTGGTCGGATAAATCCGCTATGTTTCCATTCAGATTAATTACCAGAGGGTCGCACATGGAAATCTGCCTTACTCCTACTGTTTCTTCGTAGTACTCCTCAAAAGTCCGGCTCATTTCCAGATTGAGATTAAAGTTGATTTCCCTTCCGTCTGCACATTTGACCGTTCCCTGTGTTGAAAATCCGGTGGTTTCCGTTTCCGCATGATAATACTGATTACTGAAGGTGAAGGTTTTCATGTTTACAAATGTCACAGGAATCCCGTTTCCCGACGTAAGTCTGTCCGAAACAAAACTGTCGGAATTTTCGCTTCCCTGATTTGTCATGCTTTCTTCAAAGCCCTGACTGCTCTGGCTGTTCCCTGTTTCACTCATAAAGCGGTTTCTTCTTCTCTCCGGGAATAAAAGGTCAATCAGGTAATTGATGCACTGTTGCCGGATTTCATTGAGCTGCTCCCGGACGTTAGAGGCGTCCACACTTCTCACCTTATTCGAAGTGAACATACCTGTTCTGGCATTCATCGCATCATAGGTGCCCCAGAAACCGTTCTGAGAATCACCCTTTTTCTCTTCCTTTTTTCCGGCCCCGGAGGTTTCCCCTCCTGCGCCACCGTTTAAAGAGTTCCCGAGCAAAGTCCCGGTTCCGTCCGTGAGACTCTGCCTGCTGCTTGTTATAACTATTCTGCTCCTTCTTCCTGTGACGGAAGAATAGCTTCTGGCGGATTCCATTCCTATTGTACCGGAATTTATTCGCATTCTTCCTCCTTACCGCATTTATTAACAGGTACTATGGCCATAAATATCTGTGATATATTTATCGACCGGGGGAATGATTCTGTTAAGGATTTGAGGAAAATTCGTTTAAAATGTTATACAGATTTTTCCACCGGTTTATAATGAATTCAAAAGAAATCAGGTCTTTTTCTGAAAATATATAGTTCCGCTGCATCTTCTGATACGCGTCTCTGAGACTTTTATTATCAGAAATTTCCGTAAATATTTTAAAATCGGAATATTTTTTATCTGCCAGGTCGCTTCCTGCCCTCCGTGTTTCTTCCAGCCTCTTGTATCCTGACATTTCGAGGAACATTTCCCTGTCCCCAAGCATACTCTGTATCTGCTGCAATTCCATCATCACGCCTACATCATAGATATGCTTTGCAACATCAAAATACATTGCACGTTCATAATAAAACTCTGCCGCAAACACCTTGTCTGCAAATATTCGTTCCAGACGAATTGTTTTAATAAAAAATGGCATTACTTCAAACTGCTCGCGTAGAATAATCCTTTGTTCATCAGTCGCATAAGTATAAATGACAGGTTCAATTTCCAGTGTGGAAAAAGGCTCGCTGACAGTAAATGAGGTTCCCTCCACCTTCACATAGCCAAATCGTTGAAGCGGGTCATCCAAATCCGCTATTACAGCCGGCGTATAATCGTAGACTGCCGTAATGCTTCCTTTTTTGTCTTCCTCTAGCTCCCTTCTGGAGGTTCTCGGTAATGAAACATATTTTTTAGTAGCTGTTTCCAGCCGTTTTTTTGCCTGGCTCCCACTGCAGTTATCTATACATACAGTCAAATCAATATCCTCTGAAAAGCGGCGGATACTCTTTTGGGCCTTATATAAAGCTGTACCTCCTTTGAAATATGCCGGAAGATTTTTCTGCTTCTCTGAAAGCTCCTTTAAGAGAAGTGTAACATAGTAATCTTTTTCAAGAATATCCTCTCTGATACCGCTTGCCTTATGGACAAACCCTATGATATTCAGAAATGAAAATTTATCCATGTGCAGCTTCATATATTCCTCCAAGCATGATATCTACCGTTTTGGCAAGCACCTCAGGCTTATAATGTTTTCTTGCCATTAAAATAAGATTATCCTTATTAAGCTCTAATTTCTTTACCGTTTCTCTTATCAGTTCCTCCGGTTTCGGGGCGTCAACCGGTGCCTTCTGCATATCTCTTATTGCATCTAAAATTTGGAGATAACGAAAATTTGCCCTGTTTATATATATTGAAGGTCTCCTTATTTCGACCTGTATATCAGAAGGCACTCTCTTTGTATACAGATTTGTTGCAATACATTTCCGTTTAGGCATTTGAGATATGAGTCCGATGCGGTTCAGCACAGATAATCCAGTCTCATAACCAATCACCTCGTCCTCGCTGTATAACAACTGCTTACAGAACAGCGTCTCTTTGTCTGGAATATAATATCCAAATGCAGTTTTAATCTTTTTACAGTAAACACCCTTTTCTGCTCTGATAATATGACCGTCCTTTTCCAGTCTGGCCATATTTACGTTTACAGCTTTTTTTATATCTGCTTCATTCAATCCTGTTTTTTTCGCAATATACTGCGTTATTTTAGAAGTAAGTATCGGCTGATTTGCTTCCTGCTTTTCAATGTAGTTCAATATTAAATTTTTATATCCTATATAATTCATGGGGATTCCTTTTTTGTTATTATAATTATATTTTACAGTATATTTTATGTAATAATAATAACACTTTTTTAAAAAACTTCAAAAGAAAATTTTATAATTTATTTTAACGGAAAAATAATTTCAAGAATAGTAGAAGAACTGTTTTCATATTTTTTAATGTAATCCTAAGCAGATATGGAAATAAAGCTATGATAAAACTGATAAAGGTATTATTCCGAATATTACAGGGAGCGATTATCGGCCTCGGAGCTGTTCTTCCAGGAATAAGCGGCGGCGTCCTCAGCGTTGTTTTCGGAGTTTATAAGCCTGTAATGGAATTTCTCTCAGACCCTGTCCATAAATTTAAAACGCATATGCCAAAACTCTTTCCTTATTTTCTTGGCTACGTTATCGGCTTTATGGGCGTCGCCAATATTCTGGCTTTCTTTCTGGAAAAATATCCGGCTCCCTCTGTCTGTCTTTTTGTAGGACTGATTGCGGGAATGCTCCCTTCCCTCTGGAGGGAGGCAGGATTGCATGGCAGAAAATCTTCTTCTTTTATCTCCATGCTTACCGCCATACTTGTAATTTTCACTCTGCTCTTTTTACTGAAGCAGACCTCTGCGGTAATCGATCCGAATTTTATCTGGTATCTGTTCTGTGGATTCTGCCTTGCACTCAGTATTATCGCTCCGGGTATGAGTTTTTCAACACTCCTTATGCCTATGGGACTCTATACGCCCTTTGTTGACGGTATCGGGCATCTGTCCTTCGATGTACTGATACCGGCAGGCATCGGCGGGATAATCACCATTGCCTGCCTCTCGAAAACGGTGAATTCCCTGTTTGACAGATATTATTCCGTTACTTTTCATGCAATCGTGGGAACCGTCTTAGCGGCTACTTTTATGACGATTCCTTTTGAGAGCTTTCGTACCTCTACCGCCTCCTGCCTGATTAATGTGTTTTTTCTTGCGGCCGGGGTGTTTATCGCTGCTTTGATGGATAAGATGAACAGCGGGTTGAAGGGATGACAGGAAATTTTGTACCTGTATGATATTTTAAGAACACAAAAAAATGGATAAAACTTTTCTTCTGTGGTATGATATCGGTAACAGCAGAAAGGATGTGAAATACATGGCAACAGCTATAGCTACAAAAACGGCAGAAGCTTCATATACAATAGATGATGCGATGGAAGTACTCTTTGAAAAACTTGATGCAGCGATTGACGATATGGAAAACGGAAGAGTACAGACTATAGAAGAAGCATGGAAAAAAATCGACCGTATATAAAGAGGTACAGATAAATAAGCGATATAAGGTGGTAATCGCCCAAAGCGGCAGAGGAATTAGCCATATTTCCGACTGGTCATCAATCAACAGGCTTCAAGTATAGCGAGTATAATATTTACAAATTTGGCTGTTGCTTTTATGAAGATTCCTTTTCCAGAAGCCCCGCCACATATCTTCCGGAAGGGCTGAGCTGCTCTTCCTGCCACCCCCACAATGCCTCCACCTCCGGATTAATAAAAGAATAAGCCTCCTGCTTATTGGACAGCGACCAATTCACCCAGCTTATATTATTGTTATCAAGAAAATCCATAAACTCCTGCATCGCTACGGCATCCTTTTCCAGAGTATCACTGGAAAAATCAAATCCCCATTCGCTTACAAAAACCGGTATTCCATTACCTGTGGCATTGCTTATCTGGCTTTTTGCATACTGGCAATCTGAAATATGAGAATAATAGTGGTAAGTATACATGATATTTTCAAAGGGCAGAGGATTTTCCACTGCCTCGTCAAGCGTCGTGCAAAACCCTGGCATTCCCACCAAAATAACGGCATCCGGCGCATTTTTACGGATTACAGGTATGATTTGCCCTGCATATTCTGAGATATCCTCATACGTTGTGTCTCCGTTTGGTTCATTGCAGATTTCATAAATAATCTTATCATTATTTCCGTATCGCCCTGAAACCTTTTCAAAAAATTCTCCTGCCTCCTTCAAGTGATACAGGGGATTTTCATCCCGAAGCACATGCCAGTCCACAATAGTATAAAGTCCGGCTGCCAGGGAATTTTCCACAGCGCTATACAAAAGCTTTTCATTAAGCTCCGGTTTTTCCAGATATCCGTCATTCTGGGCCGGATAAACCGCAATCCTCAAAACGTTTGCTCCGTATTCGCGCAATGTTTTCAGGGAATGATAATTTGTATATTCAGGATACCAGGCAAGTCCATGACTGCTGATGCCTCTCAGTCTGACAGGTTCACCTGTTTCTCCGCATAACTGCGTTCCTGATACGGATAACGCCCCATATCCTGCATCTTCCTTTTCCCTGTCCTCGTATTCTCTTATCTCCTCTTCCAATTGTCCGTTTTTTAATCTGAGCGCTTCCATATCTGCCTTCAATTCCCGGCATTCTCCTGCGTATGCTCCAAGCCTGACTGCTCCTGCACAAAATACAAAGGGCAGCAAAAGTACCAATATCCTCCCGGCTTTACCCCGCCTTTTCTTCATTCTCATCCTCCCTGATAATTTCTTCCAAATACCTTCTTAAGCTGCTTTTAACGGAAATGTCCTCATAATTTGTAACCAGATATAAATTGTCCTTTTTTGTATTTACGCCTTCTGCCTTTTCCAGATTTAAAATAATGTCCTGCGTTAATTCCAGATGCGCGGTATTTCTGCCATCAAGTCCATCGACTGTCACATACCGATAATTATAGTCAACCAATGTCACTTTCTTTCCCTCTTTTGTTCTGGCTTCCCGGTTTATCTGAATACGGGGAAGAATTCGGTTTGCCGGAAGTGACGATTTGCTTTTCCTCTTTACAAAAACAGCGATATCCTTAACCGCCGTTGACCCAATCTGACTGGCAAGCGTAGGCTCCCTGTCATAGACTATCTGAATATACTCACAACGGTTTTCATCCTCCCTCTCCCTGATTTTCACAGAGTACTTCCACTGCTTTCCAGCCAGGTCCACATGGACAACCTTTCCGTATATTATGGCCTTGCGCCCCTTATCACGAATCGTAAACTGTGTTTCCTCCGTATCTGAAATGTATTCTGGAAAATCGCTCAAAAAAGCAAACCCTTTTTCGGAAATATCGCAGGTAAAAACTGTTCTTTTCTCTCCTCCCGCCTCAAACTCCAATGGGATTTTTGCATAATAACGCTGCGAGCTTCTGTAATTAATTCTTCCCGTCATAAAAAGAATTGCCATAGTCAGAAAATAGGCGTTCATGGACAGCCAGAAAAGAACAGCCACCGTTCCGAAATTTTTATCAATAATCATATTTTTAAGACTAAAATAAATTCCCGCCGCACTTGCTCCCAGCAAAATAGCATGGGGGATTGCATATCGCAGCTTTGTGGTTTTTGCCGACACATGCTCCTTGCTCGTCACGGAAAATCTTTTCATACGTATTCCTATCGTTTCAACAATAATAGGAAAAATCATATAAGGGCATATGATAGTATCAACAATATTGCTCCATCTCTGATTCCTGATTTTTCCCGAAAGAATTTTCAGGGAATGATTATATACCAGATAAGACGGCAGCCAGATAATCAATATTTCCCATAAACTGCACTTAACGATAAGTACGCCGAAAACGCTGAATAAAACGGGAGCAAACATATAAATCAGACGTCTTATAAATGTCCACCAGTAAAAAAGGCACGATAAATAGCTTAACTTTGATAAAAACGGCAGTCCGTTCGTCCAGAATTTCAGGCTTCGGACCGTCTGTATACAGCCTCTGCCCCAACGCTGCCTTTGCTTTATCAGACTCTGAAAGTCACTGGGCGCCAGTCCTTCGGCCAATACCTTATCCACGGCATAGCAGGTATAACCATGAGCCTGTATATCGATTCCGGTAGCAAAGTCCTCTGTAATATTTCCCTTTCGAATCCCACCGATTTCCTCTAATGCCTCTCGTGCAATCATAGTATTGGAACCGGCATAAATCGCAGAATTTGTAGCGTTTCTTCCTAAATTAACCTCCTTGAAAAAATAATCCTGTTCGTTTGGAATATTTGCTTCCGCAAAAAAATTGAACTGAAAAATATCGGGATTATAAAAATTCTGAGGCGTCTGGATAAACCCTATTTTAAACTTCTCGTCTATTTCCTCTTCTGTCCTCATACGCCAGACGTCGTTTTCCAAAATCATTTTCGGAAGAAAGAAATAGGGAACCGTTTCCATTAAAAAATTGCTTCTGGGTATCATATCAGCGTCAAAAGTGACAATATACGGAGAATTTGTTTTTTCAATGGCATTGTTTAAATTTCCTGCCTTTGCGTGTTTATTCTCCTCCATTCCAAAATACCCCACGCCCATCTTTTTTGCCAAATCCGCCATTTCTTTTCTGTTTGCGTCATCACATAAATAAATATGTACCTTATGCGGATTCGGATACTCCATATGCTTACATCCGTTTAATGTTTTAAAAAGAAGTTCCTCATTTTCGCTGTGAGTAGCCACCAGAACATCAATATGAGGATATAAATTTATGGGAAGCTCAGGAAATGGTATCTCCTTTTCACGGCTCATACATCTTAAATTAATGACTGCCTCCATCATACTTATCAGCTCGGCGGCAAAAAGCGCAATACCCGCGACCAGAGATACTATGCCTGCTTTCGTTGGGATTGTGAAAAAAAGCCTCCATAAAATATAGATTAACGACGTCAAAGACGTCAAAATAAACCAGAATTTTCTTTTACTTTCTCCCATTTTTCCTCCATACATAAGCCCTATTGCTGACCGTCCGCCTGCTCTGCTCTCTGCACCAGTACCACAGACACCCCGAAAACTATAACAAATACAATCGCAAGCATACTCCCCCGGCTTTCTCTGATATCCTTATTTTTACTTTCGTATATTTCCACTTTTTCGCTAAACTGATAAAGACTGTCCAGATGGGAATCCATCCAGCCGCCATGTACGGAAAGCACTTTTTTAAGCTTATCAGTTTCCTCCTGATAAGTCTTCGTATTACGTTCCGGCCATCCCTCGTACTCCGGCTTTAAATAATTGCCGTCGCAATAATAGTACCCCCATCTTGCCCAATCCCTTTCAATTGCCGTCCCAAGTCCCTCTATGGTTCCATCCAGAAATTCTCCGATTGCTTTATCCGATAAAATACCTTTTCTCAGTTCCTCATACCGCTCCAACAAAGCCTTTACAAATTCCGGGTCACGTAGTATTTGCTCAAACCATGGCGCTGAATGGAATGCTGTGGTGAAAAGTCTGGCTTCCTGAGTTTCATTATTATCCATTGCCTGGTCAAAATCCCATACCGGTCCCATTTTCAGCTTTCCGCTGTAATCTGAATAGATATAAGTGGAATTAAATCCGGCGTCATAATTCATAAAAAATTCATTTATTAAAAAATAATCCACAAAGGACTGCCTGTCGATATATTCCCGATATTCTATGAAATCCTCATAATTTTCCGCAAACAGCGCCTCCTCAAACCGGTTGATTTGACCGGTGATTCTTTCAATCGCGTTTTTAGTCAAAACCTCTTTATCAGGCCATTCTATATCCAGAAATCCAGGTATAAGCTCTTTTTCCGTTCCGTAGTTATTTAAAATCACGCCTGTAAGATTATAACGGTCACGCCGCAGAAGAAACGGAAGATTCTTACTATTCTCTGAAAACCGGGGCAAATCCACCCTGTCTTCCCCCACCTTCACGCTTTCCATCATCATATAAATCCCCTGATAGGAAAGGCTCTCCCCATCCTTCCATATCACCTCGCAAAATCTTGCATCCGGCGTAAAAGGCATAATTTCTCCTGCCGTTACATAAGCCAGATAATTTCTGAGAAGAGATTTATCAATAAAGGAAACGTTTAAAATCCATTCACTGTCAGTTCCAATATCCATTACCTTCTGCTTTTTGGGATTTCCTTTTTCATCTGTCAGCTTTAAAAGATACTGCTGCTTATCATAATTGCCGGAAGAATTTCCTCTGATTCGAAGCTTCATCTCCGATTGAAAAACCGGACTATCCATAATACGGTTTTCCCTGCCGCTGTTATCGATAATCCATATCTTTCCATATGCATAAGGGTCTGTATCCAGAGGGACATAATATCCTTTTTCACTGTCATATATGCTGTTCCTCCCTGGCTTTTGTCCTCCGGTATCCAGAATTACCAGCGGAAGATTCCCTGTAAAATTTTCATCTATCAGGATTTCTTTGTCCCTGAAATTGGTTCTTCCGGTAGGGTTTCCGTAATCCGACAGAAATGTTTCGTCTGCTGAAATTGCGCTGTTTTTAAGACTTGTACTTTGCTCGTCCAAAGTTACAAGAGGGTTCGGAAAGCTGAGACTCTCTTTTGTACCCTCTGTCTGCATAATCGCTCCCCCAAATACCATCAGAGCAATGACTATAATTAAACTCAACCGTCTGTAATTCCATTTACCCATTATCGGCTCATTTCCTCATTCTGGCAGACCAGCTTTACATCTTCAACGCCCTCGATTCGCATTAGCGCATCGCTTAAATCAGCATGTTTTTTCTTCGCCCGCGCAATGATTCTCGCTGACATCTCGTAAATATATTCTGTTGATTCTCTTCTCTGGCTTTTTACACGCAGAAGCGCCTTTCCTTCATACTGAACTAAAACTGTCTCCTCAATCCTTGTCGATGCGTCCGTATCGCTATGAATAATCAGAAGATATCTGTCATTTGATTTGACGGCTCCCATTATCAGCATCATTAAAAAAATCATTCCCGTGCCTATTGCAGCCATTATATAATAAGAAACACCGCAGCTTATTCCCACAGCAATACACCAGAATATATACGCAGTATCCCTGGGGTCCTTTACCGCCGTCCTGAATCTGACAATGGAAAGCGCGCCCACCATGCCCAGTGAAAGCGCGATATTATTGCCGATAACATTCATAATCAATGTAGTAACCATCGTCAGCATCAGCAAGGACACATTAAATCTGGCACTGTATATTGCACCGGAATGAGAAAACTTATAAGATATGTAAATTACCATTCCTAAAATTAATGCCACTGTAAAATTTACACATACCTGCTCCACTGTGAGGTTACTTTCTGCACTCATGGCCGTCTGCAAAATAAATTCTTTCATTTGACAACTCTCTCCCTTTCCTATATCATTTCAAGCCTGGACATTTCGTATTTGCTCAGGGATACTTCCGTAAAATCTGCGATTTCCAACATTTCTTTTATATAATCCAGCAAAAATCCATTATATTTTACTTCAAGAGTCGGATACTTCAATAATGGCTGAAGTGAAATTCTGTCCGAAAAAAAATTTTCATACCTGCCGGTGACTCCTGTTTCGGAATCAATCGTAATTCTTGTATTATTCGTATCTTCAACAAATGCCGCTCTGTGATATTCAATCAGACATTTGGGCCGGTATACTCCCTGCTCCATAATCTGATAAAGCGCTATCGGCAGAGGACCCTGCATCTTTAACAGAAAATCATATCTCCCTTCCATCATTTGTTCTGCATCTTCCCTTGATATTTTAATTGTCTTCTTGTTTTGAACCGCTCCGCGCTTTTGCTTTAATTCCAGCTTTACCCATTTTTGTTCCGGGTGGTAAATTCTTAATCGAATTTTTTTTCTGTATTCAAGACCGTTTATCTTATCAAATAAATCATCATCATAAATACTGTCAAAATAAAGCGACCTTACAAAATATCTCCCCATCCTTCCATACTCGTCTCTTTTCATTATCCCTGACAGACGATTTTCCAATATATTTTTCTTTTGATAGGAGAGCAGATACTTCTTTTCCGTCCTCATGACCGATATTGTGTCTTCAACCTCCAAATGAATGCCTCCCTTTATTTTTATACTGGCGAATAGTAACTATAGTTATTTATTTTATCAGTAACTATATCACATTGATGAATAAGTTTCAAGTATTTATGATAATCTAAAGGTGATGAAAATGAATGGTGATTTTAATATTGGAGACCGCCTCCATGAATTACGCACTGCCCAGGGGCAAAGCCAGGAACAGCTTGCCCTGCGTTCCGGAATTACAACAACTTATCTGGGACTTATAGAACGAAATTTGAAAAATCCTACGATTAAGGTGATGGAACAGCTCTGCTGTTCCTTAAATATCAGCCTGTCAGATTTTTTTAATGTTGCCCATAAGCCATCTCCTTCGTCTGATTCCCTGACCAACCAGATTACCGCGCAGCTCCATGGGCGAACCGACGAGGAAAAGCAGCTCATTCTGCAAATAATTAAAAATACCTTAAAACTCCGCGACCTCCCGGATTCCTCTTACAGGAACAGTTCCAAAACCTGACATCTCATACAGCCATAAAAAAAGCGCTTACCCCCGCAAAGGATAAACGCTTATTTTTATTGCCTTCTTATCTTACATCTTTTTATTATTATAATTAATCAGACATCCTTTAAGGATAATCTCTCTCTCCTCCCTTGTGAGCTCTCCCAGCTTCAAAGTAAACTCGCAAAGGGAATCCTTTCCAACCTTAAACGCCTTAATCTCCTCGGCTTCTTCCTCCACAGCCTTTCTGATACCGGGGAAGAAAAGGTAATCCTTATTCTTAAAGGGAAGCTCTCCCTCCGGAATCAGGAAAGGAAGCATACCCCAGTTAATCAGGTTGGAGCGATATCTCTTGGTGGCGTACTCGTTCGCAATGTTCGCCCAGCCGCCCAACACTTTCTGGCAGGAGGCGGCCTGCTCTCTTGCCGAACCGTCTCCGGGCTTTACCGCAAAGATAGTGGAACCAAATCCCACATTTCCTCTGCCCACCTCAGGATATTCCTTACCTATTACCGCCATCACTTCCTTAAGCTCCGGCTTTACCTCCAGAGGACATTTATCCTCCATCACAGCCTTTTGGGCAACCTGGATATCCTTGGCAAGTCCCACATAAGCGGGGTCTTTTCTGGATAAGGTAAATTCCGCAAGCCCTAAGGGATTGGAACGGTAGGATGAGGTTTCTCCCGACGGAATCAGCTCGTCCGTGGTGGTAACCGGGTCGTGAATCTCCGATACCACGCGGAGCACCAGATTTTCGGGAAGTTCCGTCATCACAGGCCAGTCCTTGATATTGGGACCAAGCTGGATTTCCACCGACGGGTCCGCCACTCCTTTGGAATCAAACACTCTGTTTGCATAAATATTTGCGTCAAAATGATACTGATATCTGTTAATCTCTCCGTCAAATTCCGTGGCCGCCGTGAGCATTCCCTTGTTGGCCGCAGTCGCCGCAATCGAGCGGGCGTCCATAAGAGCCACCGAGGAAATCTGCCCGTTCTGCAGCTTGGAGCCTTCCCTGTTGGGGAAGTTCCTGGTGGAATGACGGATACTGAAAGCGTTGTTTGCAGGCGTATCTCCGGCGCCAAAGCAGGGCCCGCAGAAAGCCGTCTTTATTACCGCGCCCGTCTCAAGCAACGCAACGGCGCAGCCGTTCTTAATCAGTTCCATGTAAACAGGCATGGAAGCGGGATAAAGGCTTAAGGTAAATCCGTCGGAGCCGATATAGGAGCCTTTCATAATGTCCGCCGCCGCACAGATATTTTCAAAACCGCCGCCGGCACAGCCCGCGATAATTCCCTGGTCAACAAAGAGCTTACCGTCTCTCACTTTATTTTTCAAAGTAAAGTCCACCGCTCCGTCTAAGGAAACAGCCGCCTTTTTCTCCACGTCGTCCAGAATATCCAGAAGGTTTGCATTCAATTCTTCTATAGTATAGGTATTGCTGGGATGGAAAGGCATGGCAATCATCGGTTTCACCTTTCCAAGGTCAACGGTAATCATGCCGTCATAATAAGCAATCTCACCCGGACTTAATTCCTTATAATCTTCGCTTCTTCCGTGAATTTCATAAAACTCTTTGATGGTATCGTCTGTCTGCCAGATAGAGGAAAGGCAGGTGGTTTCCGTTGTCATAACGTCGATACCGATTCTGAAATCAGCGCTTAAGGACGATACGCCCGGCCCCACGAACTCCATCACTTTATTTTTTACATATCCGCTTGCAAACACCTCGCCGATAATTGCAAGAGCCACGTCCTGAGGACCCACGCCCTTTACCGGTTCTCCGGTGAGATACACGCCTACCACGCCGGGCATGCCAATGTCATAGGTCTGTCCGAGAAGCTGCTTTACAAGCTCCGGCCCGCCCTCTCCGACAGCCATGGTTCCGAGAGCGCCATAACGGGTGTGGGAATCGGAGCCCAGAATCATCTTCCCGCCTCCGGCAAGCATTTCCCTTGCATACTGATGGATAACCGCCTGATGAGGAGGCACATAAACGCCGCCGTATTTCTTCGCGCAGCTAAGGCCAAACATATGGTCGTCCTCATTAATCGTACCGCCTACGGCGCAAAGTGAATTATGGCAATTCGTGAGAACATAAGGAACCGGGAATCTCTCCAGTCCCGAAGCCCTTGCAGTCTGAATAATCCCCACAAAAGTAATATCATGGGAAGTCAGCTTATCAAACTTAATCTTTAATCTGTCCATACTACCGGAAACATTGTGCTCCTCCAAAACCCCGTAAGCAATCGTCTCCCGCCTTGCTTCTTCCTTATCTGCCTTTTTTCCCGTCTTAGCCGCTATCTCCCTCGCCGCTTCCGGTCCGTCAGCCACAATCTCAGAGCCATTTATTAAATAGGCGCCGCCTTCCAACACTGAAACCATACCATTTCCTCCATGATTCATTATCAATTCTTTTTCGGCAGCTCCACCTTATCCAGATGCCAAATCTCATCCACATATTCCTGAATGGTTCTGTCCGACGTAAACTTCCCGCTGCACGCCACGTTCAAAATCGCGCTTCTCGCCCACTTCTTCTCGTCGCGGTAAGCGGCCTCCACCTTCTTCTGCGCCTCCGCATAAGCTCTGAAATCCTTCAGGATGAAGTACATATCCGCTTTTGAAGTACTGATGGTGTTAAGCAGCGAATTGTAAAGGGTTCTGAATCTGTCAGGGTCGTCGGGGGCAAAGGTTCCGTTGATAAGCTGCATCAGAACTCTCCGCACATCAGGGTCGTTATTGAAAATCTCCATGGGATTGTATCCGCCATGGTTTTCATAATTGATGACTTCATTGGAGGAAAGACCGAAAATAAAGGCATTTTCCTCGCCTACCTCCTCCACGATTTCCACATTCGCGCCGTCCATGGTTCCCAGGGTAAGAGCGCCGTTTAACATAAACTTCATATTACCTGTACCGGAAGCCTCCTTACTTGCCGTGGAAATCTGCTCGGACACATCGGAAGCCGCAAAAATCAGCTCCGCATTGGATACTCTGTAGTTTTCAATGAACACTACCTTAATCCTTCCCTTTACGTCAGGGTCGTTATTCACCACGTTTGCAACGGAAGTAATCAGCTTGATAATCATTTTGGCATTGTAATAGCCTGCCGACGCCTTTGCGCCGAAAATAAATGTTCTGGGATAAAACTCCATTTCCGGGTTATCCTTCATCTGGTTATACAGATACATTACATGAAGAATATTGAGAAGCTGACGCTTGTATTCATGGAGCCTCTTTACCTGAACATCAAAGATGGAACGGGGGTCTACCTCGATTCCGTTGTGTTTAAGGATATATTCCGCCAGACGAACCTTGTTCTGGTACTTGATATTCATGAACTCCTGCTGCGCCTTATTATCGTCCGCATAAACCTTTAATCTGCTAATCTGTGCAAGGTCTGTAATCCAGTCGGTTCCGATATGTGCGCTCACCCAGTCCGCAAGGAGCGGATTTCCGTGAAGAAGGAAACGCCTCTGAGTGATACCATTGGTCTTGTTATTGAATTTCTCAGGCATCATCTCATAGAAATCCTTAAGCTCCTGATTCTTTAAGATTTCCGTGTGAAGCCTTGCAACGCCGTTTACGGAATAGCCGGCGGCGATTGCAAGATGGGCCATCTTAACCTGTCCGTCATAAATAATCGCCATCTTACGGATTTTTTCCTGATTGCCCGGATACATTTCCTGTATCTTAATGATAAATCTCCGGTTGATTTCCTCAATAATCTGATAAATTCTGGGAAGCAGCCTTGAAAACAGCTCAATCGGCCATTTTTCCAGAGCTTCCGCCATAATTGTATGATTTGTGTATGCACAGGTTTTCGTGGTGATATTCCACGCCTCGTCCCAGGTCAGATAGTATTCGTCCATAAGGATTCTCATGAGCTCGGCTACTGCCACAGTGGGATGGGTATCGTTCAACTGGAAGGTGGCCTTTTCATAAAACTTCCTGATATCGTCATGGAATCTCATATATCTGGCAACCGCCTCCTGAACGGAAGCAGAAATAAAGAAATACTGCTGCTTTAAGCGGAGCTCTTTTCCGGCATAGTGATTGTCGTTAGGATAAAGAACCTCGACAATATTCCTTGCAAGATTTTCCTGCTCCACCGCCTTCTGGTAATCGCCCTTATCAAAGGAATCAAGCTGGAAGCATTCTACAGCCTCCGCGTCCCAGATACGCAGCGTATTTACGATTCCGTTTCCATATCCCACAATAGGAAGGTCATAGGGAACAGCCTTTACGCTCTGATATCCTTCCTGAACGAAATTGCTTCTCCCGTTTTCGTCAATGCGGACATTCACATAACCGCCGAATTTCACCACCTTGGAATACTCAGGTCTTCTGAGCTCAAAAGGATTGCCGTCCACAAGCCAGTTATCCGGCACCTCCACCTGATAGCCGTCTCTGATTTCCTGCTTGAACATACCGTAACGATATCTGATTCCGCATCCGTAGGCCGGATATCCCAGACTGCTTAAGGAATCCAGGAAACATGCGGCAAGACGTCCCAGACCGCCGTTTCCAAGGGCAGCGTCAGGCTCCTGGTCTTCAATCACATTGAGGTCCAGCCCCAGTTCGTCCAGAGCTTCCTTTACAGGCTTATATGCGCGCAGATTGATGATATTATTGCCGAGGGCACGTCCCATCAAAAACTCCATAGACATATAATAAACCATCTTGGGGTCCTGCTTCTCGTATTCCTTGTGAGTAATCATCCAGTTGTCAATCACAACGTCCTTGACGGTATGGGCCACCGCCTGAAAAATCTGCTGCTGGCTGGCTTCCTCCAGAGTCTTTCTGTATAATGTCTTTACATTGGCAATCACATTCTTCTTGAATGTATCCTTGTCAAAAGCGTTGAATACCGGCGCCGGTTCAGCCTTCTTAAGTATCATGATTTCTCCTCCCGTTCCTCTCGTATGTGAAATGATGTCTAAATCTTGGAATAGCCAAATCCATTTGCAAAAGCGTCAATTTCCTTTCCTTCTTTGCAAAGGGAACACCCTTCCGGGTCATAGGTCTTATAATCAGGAATATCACCGATATTGAATAATGAGTTAATAGGAATATCCATCAGCTTGTTTGCCGCGCTGAATATTGCGCTGATTCCGCTGATTTTTGCCCCGTAATATTTCAGAGCCCTGCTGGCTTTTATAATAGTCTGCCCGGTTGTGGCCGATGCCATAAGCAAAAGGACATTTTTTCCTTTTACCATGGGAATCATATTCTCCCGAAGGACAAGCTGGCCTGAATTTACATATTCAGGAGTTATGATATAAATTGTGTTATGGGAATTCATAGAATAAATTCCCGCCTTTGTCAAATCCTCCGCCAGAAAAGCCCCTATGATTTCGCATCCGTCAATACACACGATTGTATCCACAATTGTCGTTGCTGATATCTGCTCGCTGAGCGCTTTTGCCGCCGCGCTGGCCTCGCTGAGCCTGGCTTTCAGAGTCGTCATATCCAGAAAATAATTTACATGGGAATTCGGCGTAACGAAATGTCCCGGTATTGCCTTAAGCACAACATTAGGGTGACGCTTTGATTTGATATGTATGGTTTCCTGCATAAGAATACCTCCCTCTTTTATGATACACAATAAGTGTATGGATAGGTGCACAGTAACAGTATACACCTATCCCAAATAATATGGCAACTACTGTGTAAATTTCTTCCAGTTATAATGTATAGCTGTTTAAATACTTCTCCTGCTCCGGCGTGAGAACATCGATTTCCTTTCCAAGGAACGCCAGCTTTCTCTTTGCAACATCCCTGTCAACCTCTACAGGAACGTCAATCAGTTTTTCCGTAAGCTCGCTGCCGTGCTCTACCAGATATTTTGCAGAAAGCGCCTGAATGGCAAAGCTCATATCCATAATTTCCGCCGGGTGTCCGTCTCCGGCCGCCAGATTTACAAGCCTTCCCTCTGCCAGAATGAATATCCACTGACCGGTAGGCAGCTTGTAGCCCATAATATTTTTTCTCTGTTCCCTTGTTTCAACTGCAATCTCGCGGAGTCTTGCCATGTCGATTTCACAGTCAAAATGGCCTGCGTTGCATAAAATTGCGCCGTCCTTCATTACCTTGAAGTCTTCCTCGTCGATTACCTTATCGCAGCCTGTAACTGTCACAAAGAAATCGCCCACCTTAGCGGCTTCATTCATAGGCATAACGTCAAATCCGTCCATAACAGCCTCGATTGCCTTAATCGGGTCGATTTCCGTAACAATAACTCTTGCGCCAAGACCCTTTGCTCTCATAGCGGTACCTTTTCCGCACCATCCATAGCCTGCAACCACCACGATTTTTCCTGCCACAATCAGATTGGTAGTACGGTTAATGCCGTCCCATACAGACTGGCCGGTGCCGTAACGGTTGTCAAATAAATGCTTGCAGTCCGCATTGTTTACCCGAACCATGGGGAATTTCAGCTCGCCGACTTTATTCATCGCCTCAAGACGGATGATGCCCGTGGTGGTTTCCTCACAGCCGCCGATAATATTCGGAATCAGCTCCGGCATCTTTGTATGAACCATATTTACCAAATCCCCGCCGTCGTCAATGATAATGTTGGGACCCGCTTCAAGCACGTGACGGATATGAGTCTCATATTCCTCCGGCGTACAGTCATACCATGCGTGTACCTCAAGTCCCGCCTTTACAAGAGCCGCCGCCACGTCATCCTGAGTGGATAAGGGATTGGAGCCTGTCACAAACATCTGCGCTCCCCCGGCTTTCAGCACCAGGCAAAGATAGGCTGTTTTTGCTTCCAGATGAACGGAAAGAGCGATTTTCTTTCCCTCAAAAGGCTTCGTCTGGCCAAATTCCTCCTCCAGTGTGCGAAGCAAATCACAGTTTCTTTTTACCCACTCGATTTTTCTCTCTCCGGACTCCGCCAGATTGATGTCTCTGATTTCACTGTTCATTTTTACATGTCCTCCTGTTATATGTTTTGTTACATCAGGCGGCCGATAAAATCCCCGCCTGTAAAGTTTCCTTTTTGTCTCACTTTAAACGGTTGATAATTTCATTTACCTTCTGATAAACCAGTTTCTCGTCCATGGTAAGAATTTTTCGGTTCTCCATGGTTATTTTTCCGTCGATGATAACGGTATCCACCTCGGAGCCGTTGGCGGAATAGGACAATCCGGCAATCAGATTGTTCGTGGGCATAAGAGAGGGATTATTTAAATCCAATATAGCAATATCCGCCTTTTTCCCTTCCTCAATCGTTCCCGTTTCCTTTTCAAGCCCCAGAGCTCTCGCCCCGTTTATAGTGGCTATCTTAAATCCTTCCTTTGCGCTGACGCACTGAGGAGTTTTGTTTACACCCTTGTGGATAAGCGTAAGAAGATTCAACTCATGGAACATATTGAGGCTGTTGTTGCTGGCCGCCCCGTCCGTTCCAAGACACACGTTGATTCCCTTTTCAAGCATAGCGGGAACCGGTGCAAAACCGTTTCCAAGCTTCATATTGCTTGCCGGATTCGTCACTACGCTGACATTTTTCCTTTTCAGAATGTCCATATCGCTTTCCGTAATCTGCACACAGTGGGCGGCAATGGAGGGAACGTCGAACAATCCGTTTTTTTCGGCCATTTCGATAGGGGAACAGCCGTATTTTTCCTTAATCTGTTCGATTTCGCTTACGCTTTCCGAAAGATGCACATGAATACCCATGTTATTCCTCTTTGCTTCCTCCGAAACGATACGCATATAAGCGTCGTCGCAGGTATAAGGAGCGTGAGGCCCTAACATGAATGTCAGCCTGTCGCAGTCCCTGGCGGCATCCCTCTCCTCGTAAGCCTGACGAAGCCGCATCTGTCCGCCTTCGTCGTCTCCGCTTCCCACAAGTCCCCGGCTAATTACAGCCCTCATGCCGGATTCCTTCACGGCTCTTGTGGTCTGGTGAATATTCATCTGCATATCGTTAAAACAGGTGGTGCCGCTTTTCATCATCTCAATGATTGCCAGACAGGCTCCCCAATAAGTGTCCTCATCCGTCATTTTCTGTTCGATGGGGTCAATGGTTCCGAAAAGCCAGTCCATAAAGCTCAAGTCATCAGCCACGTTTCTCATAAACGACATATAGGAATGAGTATGGCAGTTGATAAGGCCCGGCATGGCAAGCCTGTCCTTTCCGTCGATTACTTTGTCAGCCGAAAAGCCTTCCGGCTCCCTTCCAACCGAAACGATTCTGTTTCCTTCTATATAAATGCTGGTTTGTCTGATGACATCTTCGTTACCTTCCGGCAGTATTGCCAGAATATCCTTTAAAAGTATTCCCATGATTCCTCCTGTTCTTATTCCAGTTCCGCTTCGGCCCTTTCAGCACGAGCCTTCGCTGTTTCAATTCACAATATTCCTGCTTTCTCCGTTGAGAAATGCCTCTATGTTTTTACACACTTCCAAAACACATCTGGTTCTCGCTTCAATGCTCGCCCACGCAAGATGGGGAGTGATGATTAACTTGCTGCTGTCCTTAATTTTACCCAGAGGATTGCTTTCCTTTATAGGCTCCGCACCCAGTACGTCCAGCCCGGCTCCCGCAATGTAATCTTCCGTGAGCGCCGTATATAAATCCTCATCGTTTACCACAGGGCCTCTTGCTACATTAATTAAGATTGCGCTTTTTTTCATTTTTTTAAACGCATCCAGATTGATTAAATTTCTGGTTCTTTCGCTTAAAGGACAATGGAGGGACAGAAAATCCGATTCCGAAAGAAGCTTGTCAAAATCTACCCTTTCATATTCCGTACAGGTACTGCTGCCGGAAGCCGAGTAAAAAATCACCTTACACCCGAATGCCTTTGCAATGGATGCCACCTTTCTTCCGATATTCCCCATTCCCACGATTCCCCATGTTTTTCCCGCAAGCTCTGTGAAGGGGATATCAAAGTTCGAAAACCTGTCCTGCGCCCCGTAAGCGCCGGATTTTACATATTCGTCGTAGTGCCGCAGCTTTTCAAGCACATAAAAACAAAGGGCAAAGGTGTGCTGCGCTACCGCGTCGGTGGAGTAATTCACCACATTTGCCACCCTGATTCCTCTTTCCTTACAGTAATCAAGGTCAATGTTGTCGTAGCCTGTGGCAAACTCACAGATTAATTTTACGTTTCCGGCGTCCTTTAAAGTATTCTTATTTAAAGGCGCTTTATTTGCCACAATTATTTCCGCATCCTTTACCTTCTCCTTTACATCTGCCGCTGTGGTGTTCGGATAAACTGTCGTATCTCCCAGGCTCTTAAGCCTGTCCACGGAGACATCCAAACCCACGCTGTTTCTTTCCAATATGACAATCTTCATACACATTTCTCCCGGATACCTGTTTTTAGAGTACTTTACCATTATATATAAATTATTTCACTTTGACAACAACTCAAAATAAAAGTCGATATTCCTTAAGTATATAGGAAGTATCGACTTTTTATTACACTCAATTTCTGAAGTATTTTTTATCAAAATGCTGCGGTTCTCATAATAATCTCATCCTGAAGATTTCTATCTAACTCAGTAAAGTAAGCGCTATAACCGGTTACTCTGACTATTAATCCAGTATAATCTTCCGGTGACTTTTGGGCTTCTACTAATTCCTGCGCTGATAAAAAATAAAGCTGCACTTGCATTCCGCCATCTTTGAAAAAAGTTCTTAAAATCTGGGATAGTGTTCGTATACCACTAGTTCCTGAGAATAAATTCAGAGGAAGTTTTACATCTAAAGTAGCAGCATTATTGGAAAGCGTATAATCCAGTTTAGCCGCGGAACGTAACATAGCTGTTAAGCCCTGATAATCTCGGCCATGAGTCGGACTGACCCCATTAGCAAAGGGTTGCCCTGCGCGATGACCATCCGGCAGAGCTGCACAACACTCTCCGTTCATAAATTCCAAAAAACTAAATAATCCCGGTCTCAATGGTGTACCTGAAATGTGATGTCTTCTCTGGATAGCCGTACACATATATTGCCCTAGTTCCCGAACCATTTGGTCTGCTTCGTCACAGTCATTACCATATTTTGGAGATTTATAGACTAACATGGCGTGGAGTACTTCATCTTGAGTGAAATTTGTACAAATTCCACTCCATAATCGTTCCATAGACAAAGATTTTTTTTCAAATATCAGTTTTTTTATAGCAGTAAAGCTGTCTGCTGTCTGAATCAGACCACTCATCCGTACCCCTATTGTTGTTAAACTGGCACCAGACTCAGACACATCTTTTCCATTTTTAATGCATCCCTCTATTAATACAGATTCCATAGCATGGGAAATCAGAAAACTGTGGCGTAATGTTTCATAAACTAACTGTTGCTCCAATATATCTAAAGCAAATTCAACCTGCTCCCTGAATGCCTGTTTCAACTGTGTTAATTGTTTAAACTGATTTAAATACCCTGTCTTAGGTCCAAGTTGTTCTCCAGTTGTCATAGAAATACCATTATTCATTGCCAATTCCAAACATTTCCCTACATTGACAGCTCCACCCATAGGGTTTCCACACTCTTTTCCCGGAGCCGCCATCTCATAACACCCAATCAGTCCGTAATTCATAGCGTCATATGTAGTATATCCATATTTTTTTAAAGCACGGATAGAAACCTCATCACAGTAAAACATTGGACCACAATTTTCCTGCGACGTCTTAATACAGGCATTAACATATTCTTCCGGTGCATCACTCCAAATACGGACATTGAGTTTTGGTTGAAAAATTTTCAGTCGGCGAGTAGAGTTAAGCATCATATAAGTCAGGGGATTAACCCCGCTAGTACCATCAGAAAGTATACCCCCCAGTGTAACAGCCCTCCCCGGGTCGGCCATTTTAGACGGATATTGCCAGTTTTTAAGCCAAAACAGGTCAATTAGTTCCTGAGCTTCATCTTCTGTCAACCGACCATTTTTCAAATCATTTTGATAAAAAGGATATAAATATTGGTCCATACGTCCATACGAAAAAGCTGATACTCCTGATTCAATTTCCAAAAGCAGCTGAGTAAACCATAAAAGCTGTACCGCCTCCCGAAAACTGGAGGCAGGATGAACAGAAATATGTTCACATATCCTTCCTATCTCCTGCAATTCCCGGGAACGATTAGACTTTTCCATTTCTGCTAACCGAAATGCTTCCTTGCTATATCTGTCAATCAAAAATTCTCCTCCTAAAAGAGTTTCTCTACAGGAAAAAAGAAAATTACGCTGGTTTTCTTCCAGGAATGGGTCGTCCAACCTTTTATTAATTTCTTCCACTAATCCGCCAAATCCAATTTTCAATACTTTTTCATAATCCACAATAACATGGCCAAAATTAAGCCCGCCAAAAAACACATCACTCCATTTCTTAAAATCTGGAATCTTTTCTAATCCTGTATGTTCCAAAAATTTCTGCTCAATCTGCAATAATGCCCAGTTCTTCTCCTCAGAAGACATAACATCTGGTAGACAACAACAATTACAATTCCATTCTTTGTATGGAAAATGCCCTACAATCATCTCTCCATCATAAATAGGAGTTACGATTTTTTCCATGCAAAACCTAAAAAATTTCCCTTTACGATAAATATAGCTCTCCTTATGTTCACCTGTTTTTTCCCAAAAAGATAAAAATTCTTCTGTTGAAAATCCCGGTTCCTCTCTTGATATATTATTCATTACCAGTTGAACGCGTTTAGACAATTCATCTTTTATCATCATAAATCCAACTCTCCTTTTTTAATAAAATAGTCCTAAATTTATAGTCCGCGACAAATAACTGGAATTGAAATCCTCTGCTTTATTCTTTCCTCTATCTGCCGCAGCATTTGGCAATCAGGAGGTTCTAACTCCGCAGCCTGATAATTCATTCCTAATTGTCGATACTTTGATAAAGCAGTACGGTGAAAAGGAATTAATTCTACTCCATCCAATTTCGGATATCTTACCAGAATTTCCGCTATCTTTTCCTGTTCATCCGGGCATGTGTTAACTCCAGGGATTAATGGAATACGAACTCTGATAGCTGCCCCTTTCCAATATAAATTCTCCAGATTTTTTAATATAAGTTCATTAGAACTTCCAGTAACTTTTCTATGTAACTCAGGACTTATAGCCTTCAAATCATACAAAAATAAATCAGTCTTCTCCAACACTTTTTCAAACGCTTCCCAAGGAACATTTCCAGCAGTATCTATAGCAATAGAAATCCCATTATTTTTAAGCAAATTTATAACAGAATATAAAGATTTCCATTGAAGCAACGGCTCTCCTCCTGAAAAGGTCACTCCTCCCTTACTGCTTTCGTAATAATCTCTATCTGCCAACAGTATTGGGAGAAGTTCATCCTCTCTATACCATTTTGCGGTAGGAACTATAGCTTGAGTCGGGCAATATTTTACACACTGAAAACACTCAATGCATGTTTCATGAGTCCTTGCATATTCTACTAAATTTTCAGGAGAATATAGGATATTTAATCCAGAAATTTTACGACAGACTGCCATGCACATTTCACAATGGATGCAACGGGAAGATATATATCTAAGTTCATTACTGGTAGATAATGTTTCTGGATTATGGCACCAAAAACAACGCAAAGAACATCCTTTTAAAAAAACAGTAGTTCTAATTCCCGGCCCGTCATGGAAAGATGTTCTTTGTATATTTGTAATTAACAGCTTCAATAGTACTACCCTCCCTCAATCTTTTTCAGATTACTTTTTTATTATGTATATTCACAATATATTTCTTTTCACAAAGTCCCTCACAGGTATGCATCCCTTCCCTTAAAACTTCCTGCTTTTCCTCATTCCATGTAAATCTTATCAATGAATAATCCCCTTTTTCGTAATCATAGGTTTTTCCATCATCCGAATAAAGAGAAAAAATCACATCTTCTCCCGGATATACATGAATTTCTATGTTCTGTTGTTCTTTTCCGCTGTCTGTCAAAACCTTTCCCATAGGAATAATAGAGCCGGCTTTTACAAAAAGAGGAAGGGTATCAACAGGAGCGCTGACATTTATCATCTGTCCGCCTGACAGCTTTTTCCCGCTCCAGAAACAGTACCAGTCACATCCTCCCGGGAGATAAACCTCCCTGGAAGAAGCACCCTGCTCTGTTACAGGGGCAACAAGCAGAGAAGGTCCAAACATGAACTCATCTTCAATTTCCGTACATTTTTCCTCAGAAAAATCCATCCAAAGCGCGCGCATCATCGGCGCTCCCGTCTGATTTACCTGATAGGCCAGAGAATAGATATAAGGCATAAGCCTGTAACGGAGCCTTAAGTATTTTACCAGAATCTTCTCCGCTTCTTCCCCATACGACCATATTTCGTTCTCTTTTCTGGTTCCATGGGTACGGAAAGTAGGGCAAAAAACGCCAAACTGGAACCAGCGTATATACAGCTCCGCATAGTTCTTTCTTGTCACAATCCCCTTCCCCTCACTGGATGTCTGTAAAAGCAAAGAGCTGTAGTCTTCTTCCCCGTTTTCATCAGGAAGCGCCTGCCAGCCTCCGATATCCGACGACCAGTAAGGCATACCGCTCGCGCAGAAATTGAGGGCTGTGGGTATCTGCCTTTTCAGTACATCCCATTCAGGAAAGATATCCGACGACCAGAATGTAGTTCCGTATTTTTGTGCGCCGAGGTAGGCGGCCCGTGATAATGTCAGACATCGATGAGAAAAATTTTCCCTGTGTCCTTCATAAATGCACTTTGTGTGAGTGAGAGGATAAATGTTATGTACGCGCGCCCCGGTTCCTGCAAATAGAAACGATTCATGAGGGCTGATATCCGGTTCGTCTTCATCTGTCCAGTAGTATTTATACCCCAAATCCCCATAATTTTTTTTAATGGAATTAAAATACCATTTTCCGCATTCCGGGTTTGTGGTATCAATCAGGGCTCCTCGCTGGTCCTCTGGCGTTCCGTAAACCGTACTTCCACGGGCGTCTTTCATAAACCAGCCTTTTTCTTCCAGATAATCATAATTGTCGCTTTCTTTCATGAACCTCGGCCAACAGGAAATCATGGTTTCATATCCCATTTCTTCCAGTTCCCTGTTCATCTGTCCGCTGTCCGGCCAGAATTTTTTATCAAGGCTTAAATCGCCAAGTACCTTCCAGTGAAACCAGTCCACCACAAAAATATCACAGGGATATCCCTTTTTCTGATAAGTGGAAGCCACTTCCAAAAGTTCTTTCTGGGATGCATATCTTTGTTTACACTGGATAAATCCCAAACCTTTTCTGGGAGGAAGGGGGGTGATTCCGGTAAGGAGACGAAATCCCTTATAAATATCATTGGTTTCTTTTCCGGTAATCAGGAAGAAAGAAATCTCCTCGCCAACCTCTGCCTGCCATGCGGTATGTCCTTCTATTCCGGGAGTTACCTTCATACGGGAAGGATTATCAAATACGATGCCATATCTTTTATTAGTAACCATAAACGGTACAGCCACAATTTCACCGCCCTTATGACTGTAATCATGCCAGAGTATCTGCTCCCGTTTTCCAAGATTTAATTTTCCGTCCTGATGCTGTCCAAGTCCAAAATATCTTTCGTCTTCCGATGCAGAAAATTCTGCACGGATATGGTATGTGGACTCCCCGAGAACGACGGCAGGTTCAAGAGAATAATCAAGAAGCGTCAGTAATTCCCTTCCTGATGCATCATTAAAGGAAACCAACCCGTTTTCATGAAGAACAGTCCTTATCCCGGATATTCCGAAATATGTTTCAAAATTATCTTTGTCAAAAGAAACATGTACATTTGAATCAGGTCTGGCCTCTATCCCCCACATAGGTGAAATTATTTCTCCATCGCCTCCAATCGGCGTGTATATAAATTGAATCACATTGTCCGCATATGGTATAATCTGAATATTCCCTTTTTCGCAGACAGCCACCAGTCTGTTTTCCTGCATGGTACAGGAAATGATTTTTCCGGGTTTTATAATATTATTCTTTTCCATAATTATCCTTTCACCGCACTGTCAATTGTTCCCTGAATAAAATATTTCTGCAGGAATATGTAGGCAAAAATTAAAGGAAAAATAGCAATGCTGGCAGCGGCGGCTGCGCCGTTTACATCCTTTCCTCCCGTGGAAAAATACTGGGAAATTGTGAGCGTCAGGGTATACAGCTTCGGCTTTTGCAGAACATATAAGCTGTAAGCATATTCATTCCATATACCTACCCCGTTTAATATGATAATAGTTACTGTCACAGGTTTAAGCTGAGGCAGAATAATAGAGAAAAAAGTCTGCGTTACACTGCACCCGTCAATTGCGCTGGCTTCGTCTAAGGAAACGGGAATGGCCGATATAAAATTGGTAAAAAGGTAAATCGTCATAGGGAGTCCAAAGGCTGAGGACACAAGGATAATTCCCCACAATGTGGATATCCCATGGATGGAAACAAGCAGGGAATAAACACCCACCAGAATACTTAAGGAAGGAATCATCATAATTCCTAAAATAACGCCCTTTACCAGATTATTGCCTTTGCTCTTGTTCCTTGCAAGAGGATAAGCCGCAAGACCGCCTACTGCAATTTCAATAAGAAGCACGCATACCGTTATAATTAAAGTGTTTTTTACCGCTGAAAGAAGCGTTCCGGCTTCAAAAACCTTTGTATAATTTCCCGTATAAATCTTCTGCGGAAAAGACAGTAAAGATGACGAATCTGTTTTTGTCTTAAAAGACATAACAATCAGGACATAAATAGGAAGAATATGAAAAATTATGATTGCAATCCCCAGCAGATATTTCCACCAGTCTTTTACTATTTCTTTTTTAACTTTCTTTTCCATTACATATCCACCTCCTTCTTATTAAAATAGGTTGTGAAAATATTAGATACTGCCATAATAAATAAGAAGGTAAAAATACCTACAGATGCAGAATATCCGGCGTTTTGCGCTTTAAAATACTGATTGCTTACATAGGAAGCAAGAGAATGAGTAGAAAATCCCGGTCCGCCTCCTGAAAGAGAAACAATTACATCATAAAGCTTTAACCCGCCAATCAGATTCAGCACAACTGCCGATGAGATGGAAGGCAGCAGTAACGGGAAAGTAATGTGTCTAAATCTCTGCCAGGGAGTGGCTCCGTCAATTTCAGCCGCTTCCAGATACATTGCCGGAATATTCTGTAAACCGGCCATATAAATAACCATGGCAATTCCTACATACTGCCATGAATTCATTAATGTAATAATGATTACGCCTCTGTTGCCGGACGCCATCCAGTCGATGGGCGCCATTCCGAATAATCCGATAATTTCATTAAAAATGCCATGATTATACTGGACAAAGAAATAAATGATATAACCCATAATCAGACTGGAAATCATAATAGGCATATATATAAAAGTACGTACAATCGAATGTCCTTTAAATTTCGAATTTAAAAAAACAGCATAAGCCAATCCTAATATATTTTGAAAAAACGTACTGCCAAAACCATAAATAATAGTATTACGGAAAGAAAGTAAAAAATTTGTATCACTAAACAGCTTTATATAATTATTAAATCCTATATACTTATAATCCTGTGAGTACCCATTCCATTGTGTAAACGAAATTCTGAATGCTTCAGCCAATGGACCAAGAACAAAAGACAGTATAAGAAGCAATGCAGGAATGTAAAATAAATTCATTCTTAAATATCTTTTTTTCATCTAAATTACCATGCCTTTCTTAAATAAATTTGGTAATATTTTATTCTATGGTATTGGACAGGGCGCTGGCAACGGCCGGCGCCCTTTAAATATCATAAAAATATAATTATTGAGATATCTTTTCCTCATAGGCAGTTTTAATTGTCTCTATACATTTATTTATTCCCTGCTCTGGATTCATAAATATTTCATTTCCAGATATTCCCATATCATTCCACATACCGCTGGGAAGATATACTCTATCAAAATAGTTGACAAAAATTAAATCATCCTGAAAAGTATCCATCATAATATTAAATTCTTTAGTTACATATTCATCATCATTAGATACCCCTTCCATTGCAGGAATTCTTCCATGAATAGAAGCAATTTGTAAAGAAATATCATCTCTTACTAAAAATTCCAAAAGTTTTTTACATTCATCGGGATATTCACTATCTTTCCACATACCATAGCAAGCACCTTCACCAGAACTTATATATAGTTTTCCTCCATAAGGAGAAGGTATTGCCATAAGACCAAGTTTAGCATCGGGATTATAACTAAGGGCTTGTGTAATCGTCTGATTTTCACTGATAACCATACCGCTTTCTCCATTTGCCAAAGCCTGGATAGCAGCATCGTCACTTGCAGTAAGAATATCAGAATTAAAATATTTTTTTTGCTGCCATTCATCTAACATCTTTGCTATAGGAGTCCAGTGTTCATACCAGTCAAAAGAGCCATCTAAAAGAGCATTCCCCTGATTATCAGCAATATCTTCATTAGTAAGGAATCCGGGAGCTATCACCTCAAACAGATTCGCAATATTGTGTATAGACTTACCTCCAACATATATAGGAACTTTTTCAGCTGCTAAAATTTTATCACAGGCTGCTTCAAAATCAGTCCACGTACGAATTTCAGTGGCGTCTACACCTGCCTGTTCAAAAACATCTTTATTATAACAAATTGATGCAGGGTCTATAGAAACAGGGGCTACATATATGTTACCATCTGAATCAGTAATAATTTTCTTAATAGATTCTTTTATCTTGGAAATCCAAGGTTGGTCATTTACAGGTGTAAGATATTCCGAATATCTTGTAGTACTCCATCCATGAGTTTCCCATATATCTGGTAAATCGCCAGAAGCCATCCTTGTTTTCATAACATTTTCATAATCATCGCCAGGTGCAATTAATTCAATACCAATTCCAGTTTCTTCTGTAAATTGAGTCATAATTTTCTGCAAGCCATCTAACATATCACCTGTCCAAGCAGTTTCAACCTCTAAAACCACATCAGATGCAGAAGATTTATCCTTTTCATTTGTTTCTGAAGAAACCTCTGTCTGATTATTGTCCTTAACATTCTTCTCTGATGCACATCCTGTCATAAATGCTGCCACCATTGATATTCCACAAATGATAGCAGTTAATTTTTTTGTGTTTTTTTTCATAAAATCATCCTTTCTTTGTATCCTCTGCAGATTATAGTGTTTACATGATACATAAATCATTTCCGGTTAATTTTATGTTATCATATTTAAAATTTTCAAGAGGTCTGTTTTTTTATGCAAATTGTACTTTTTTTTGCGATATAAATATATTTTTTAATTAAATTGACAAACTATTTTTATTGTGCATATAATTGTATCTAAAATATATGGCTACTGTTTTACGAAGTATGGAGGTTTTTATGGAGGAACTTAAAAAGAAGCTTGAAAGACACCAATCTCTAAAATCATCTTTCATGCTTGCATTTATCGTGTCATTTTTGATTCCTTCCTTTATCCTGATTTTAATTTTGTTTTTCTGTTACTCACAGGTAACTGTAAAATCTCAGGAAAAGGAATACCGGAATACGATGAATATTCTCTCATCTCACCTGGTTAACCATATAAATGCGAATTCCGGTCTGTCCCTTACTTATCTGTTTGATACGGAATTTTCAAATTTGTATTATTTCTTAAACAAGAAAGATTATAAAGAAAATTACGTGGCTTATACTCAATACGTACAGGCTTATAATAAAACTCTCAATAACCGGATGACTCTGCTTGGAAACAGTATTTCAGGCGTAGGCTTTATTCCGAATAATATGAACCAGAATCTTTTATTTTATGTAAAAAAATATGACGCTCTTCAGGTTGTGGAAGACTATAACTATAAGGATTCAGACTGGTATCAGCAATTACAGGAAAATAACCGGGTGGTTTTGTATGTTCCCTCCGAAACCTCACAGGAAGAACATACAATTTCCATGATAAGGGCAGTTAAGGATATAGATAAACGAATTGTTGTAGGATATGAAATTCTGGACATTTCTCTGGATTTCATTTTTGAATCTTTAAAGGATATTTCCATAGGAAGTTTTTCCGGGATTTTTCTGGAATCTCCACAAAATGAACTTCTTTTTTCCACAAATAATGAATTGATTTCTGTTTTGCATACTCTCAAAGCAGATGAAAAAAACAAAAATATGCTGACCAGAAGCTATGATTTGTACTCCTACACGGATAAAAATTTTCGTTTTACTTTTCACTATTTATCATCCAGATATGATTTATATAGCAGTCTGTTATATGCAACCGGAATTGTTTTTTTGTTTTATCTGATAATGATACTTATGGCAGGAATAATTTTCCGCCGTACCTCCAACAGCATCAGAAACTCTGTTGAACCGGTTCTCTCTACAATGGAAAAATATCATGCGGGAGATTCCCATATTCAATGTGATACCGATAAATGCAGTATTTTGGAAATCAAATCCATAGCTGTCAATCTTAACGATATGATACAGAAGATTAATTATCATATAGATAAAGAATATAAATTCCAAATGGAACAAAAGGCAGCGGAATATCAGGCCCTGCAGGCGGAAATAAATCCGCATTTTCTTCATAACGTGCTCAATCTCCTGATTGCTCTTAACCGTCTGGGAGACAGAGCAGGGCTGGAACAATCCATTATCAGCCTTTCCAAAATGTTTCGCTATACCTGTGAACATAACTTTAACAGTACGATTAAACAGGAATTTGATTTTATCAGGGATTATCTTTTTCTCCAGAAGACACGGTTTGACGAGAGGCTGGAATTTCAGATTTATATGGAGCCGGGTCTGGAAGAATTTGAAATCCCAAAGCTTCTGGTTCAGCCTCTGGTTGAAAATGCAATTGTTCACGGACTGGAACCCTCCGATGGAAACGAAACTATACAGTTATCTGCAGTTACGGCATCGGGATATAATGGCGATAAATTTATACTGATTAATGTAATTAACAGCGGACTTCCTTTTATTGAAAACAAGTCTTATAAAAGAGTAGGCCTTAAAAGTATTGAAGAACGTCTGTCAATTTTTTCTCCTAACTCCTTTTTTATTATCCGGGGAGGCGTGGACAAACCGTCCAAATGTACAATTATGATTCCGCAAAAGAAAGAAGGCGACTGAAATGTTTATACTTATTGCTGATGATGAAAAAATGATACGCTTAAGCCTGCAGTCCATGCTTGAAGAACTATATCCCGGAGAGCATATGTATATGCATGCGATAAACGGAAAAGCAGCGGTTGAACAGGTAAAAAAACTTCCGCCGGATTTGGTTTTTCTGGATATCCGTATGCCTCTTATGAATGGTCTGGAGGTTTTGGAAGCCTGTCAGGAGCTTTCTTCCTCAATAAAATGGGTGATTTTAAGCGGTTATGCAGAGTTTGACTATGCGCAGAAAGCAATCAATCTTTCCGCTTATTCTTATCTTTTAAAACCTGTGGATTTAGCCACTTTAAAAAATCTGGTAGATAATATCATAGAACTGAAACAAAAAGAAACAGAACTGAATAACAGATTATTTACCTCTGATATTATCCGCACCTTTTATCTGGCAGACCAGATGGGAACAGACGAAATGGCCTTTCTTCCCTACGGCAGAGCAAATTATGTAATTTATCATATTTATATTGACCGGCAGGAAAAGGAAAGACAGTATTTTCTAAAAGACATTCTTTTTCAAAAGCTTAATCAGTTTTGTTCAGACAATACTTCTGTCCTTTATTATGCCATATTTTTTAATACAAATGGGGAGTTATGCATTGTCTGTTCGGTAAAAGACCCCTCTCATCTGAATTTTTTTATTAATTCACAGATAAAAGGATTTCCGGAGGATTCCATATCTGTCTTTTCCGGAAATTCAGATACACTTACAGAAATTTATCAAAAAAGCCAATCCATAGAAAAAATATCGGATATCCGGCTTATATATGACTGCCGTCAGACAGTGGATATTAAAACGCTTGAAATTCTTCCTAAGCTGGATGATTATCTTTATTTTTGCAATAATATTAATCAGTTTATACAAAATACATTAATCGGAAACAGGGAAACTGTCCGCCAACTGGCAGCTTCTTTTGAACAGGACAATAAAATGTCCGATATTTTTAAAAACGTAAACCGGAATATTTTTTATTTATATTTGAAGGATATTTTTTCACACGACTTTTCCTCTGAAAACTTTCAGTCGTTTATAAAAGAGTTTTATCAGGTGTCATCTGATTTTTCTTCGGAAGAACCTCTCAGGAATTTTGACATTGCGGTTATCAAGGATTTCGTTCACCAGAATTACGCAAAAGATGTAGGGATTTCGTATGTAAGCGAATATTTTAATATTTCTCCCACTTATTTCAGCAGACTGTTCCATGAAAAAACAGGACAGAAGTATATTGATTTTGTTACGGAAGTCCGAATGGAAAACGCCAAAAAACTGATTCGGAAATCACCTGATATATCGGTAAAAAAGACGGCGGAATCTGTCGGCTACACCAGCGTACGGCATTTTTCCAAGCTGTTTCAGAAATATACGGGCGTACTTCCGTCAAATTTTTAAAACAGCTTTAAAACGGTTCAGGAATGTTTTTATTATATTTGGGTTTATTCAAAAGAGAATCCTTGCCGCCTACGAACAGGACTTCTCCAAGTATGCTCCCAATGAAATCGTTCCGAGATTGCGTATGTTGTGGAACAGTATCCCTTTGCGGGCATATGAGGACCTGAAAGCATTTAAGCTGTTCATTGTGGATGTTGGACTACTTGGCTGTATGGTTGGACTGCATCAGAGTACTTTGCTTGATGGCAACGACCTTTTTGTTGAGTTCAAGGGCTCCCTTACAGAACAGTATGTTTGTCAGCAGTTAAAAACCATTGAGAATTTGAATGTTTATTACTACACCAATGACAGAGGTTCCTGCGAGGTTGAATTTACTGTTGATACAGGAGAACGGCTCGTCAATCTGCCGCTGTATGCGATAGGTCAGATTAAGGCTGCGACCGATGCCTGACAGAGCGAGAATAGACATTGAAAAAGCTGCGAAAACTCAAGAAATTATATACTGGCTTTTTCCTGCATAACACTTTATAATAAGTTGTAATACAGAAACACCTTTTTCCACTTATAAAACTATTTTTCAATAAAAAGGAGGCTTTCTTACATGAAATCCAAAGTTTATTTCACCAAAGACATTACCCCGGAAAATGTACTGAAACTTTATGAAAAGCTCGAAAAAGATTTAAAAGGAAATGTAGCCGTAAAACTCCACTCCGGCGAGGCCGGCAATCAGAACTTTATAGGCCCCGACCTCTGGAAACCTGTAGTTGAAAAGGTAAAAGGCACGGTAGTTGAGTGCAACACCGCCTATGAGGGCGAACGCAACACCACAGAAAAGCATTTAAAACTTTTCGAAAACCATGGATGGAGCAAAAATTTCAAAGTGGAAATTTTAGATGCCGAAGGGCCTGACCTTGAACTGGACATCCCTGACGGAAATAAAATTAAAAAGAACTTTGTAGGAAAAGGTATCAAGAACTATGATTCCATGCTGGTTCTCTCCCACTTTAAAGGACACCCCATGGGAGGCTACGGCGGAGCAATCAAACAGCTTTCTATCGGAGTCGCTTCCTCCTACGGAAAAAAATATATTCACGGCGTAGGCGTTCCCGAGGATTTCTGGAATTCAGACCATGATTCTTTCCTTGAAGCCATGGCAGACGCCGCCTCGTCTGTAGTAAATTATTTTAAAGGCAACCTGGCCTACATCAACGTCATGAAAAACATGTCCGTAGACTGCGACTGCTGTGCCGTAGCGGAAGACCCCTGCATGCAGGATATTGGAATTTTAGCTTCCCTCGACCCTGTGGCAATCGACCAGGCGTGCCTTGACCTCGTATACGCCTCCAACGACCCCGGCCGCGACCACCTCATCGAGAGAATCGAAAGCCGCAACGGCGCCCACACCATAGAAGCCGCCTCAACCCTCGGCTACGGAAGCAAAGAATACGAACTCATAACCTTATAATGAAATCAATGCGTACCCAATTTAACAAAATATACCACATCCGCTTGACTCATTGCTCGCGGTAATAAACAATAACCACCTGACTAACCAAATAATTATCTGTCAAAAAAGCACTTTAAAATTTAATTACGTAGGCTGGCCAGAAAACAGCTCAGAGATTGATATTCCTGAGAAGCCCTTATAAAAACGCCGACACTTGACGAGGTACTTCACGAGTCTAGTGTCGCTGCGTTTTTATAGAGCGAAAGCGTGGCGCCGAAGGACTATCAATCTCTGAGCGTTACTCCAACCAACTAATTCTATTTTTACAACCTCTTAAGCAATTCCTCTCTCTGCTCCTCATACCCCGGCTTCCCAAGCAGAGCAAACATATTCTTCTTATAGCTCTCAACGCCGGGCTGATTAAACGGATTTACTCCCAGCAGATATCCGCTGACTCCGCAGGCAAACTCAAAGAAGTAGAACAGCTCACCCAGATAAAACTCATTCACCTCAGGAACCGTCACCATAAGGTTGGGCACCTGACCGTCCGTATGGGCAAGAATAGTTCCGTTCATGGCGCTCTTATTCACAAAATCAACATTCTTCCCTGCAAGATAATTCAGTCCATCCAAATCCACAGGTTCTTTTTCAAGAATGATTTCTTCTCTGCTCGCCTCGATATTGATAACGGTTTCAAACATATTTCTGGAACCGTCCTGAATAAACTGTCCCATAGAATGTAAATCTGTTGTCAAATCAACGCTTGCCGGGAAAATACCCTTCTGGTCTTTTCCTTCGCTCTCGCCGTAAAGCTGTTTCCACCATTCGGAAACATAATGAACGCTGGGCTCATAATTTGCAAGGATTTCAATTCCTTTTCCTTTTCTTAAAAGAATATTGCGGACTGCCGCATATTTCACGGCGTCATTATCTTCAAAAGGAGATTCCAGTGCAGCCTTGCGTCCGGCCTGCGCGCCTTCCATCAGCTTATCGATATCCGCGCCGCTGACAGCAATGGGAAGGAGACCTACGGCGGTGAGAACCGAGAAACGTCCGCCCACATCATCAGGAACAACAAAGGTTTCATAACCTTCCTCTGTCGCCAGATTCTTCAAAGAGCCCTTTGCCTTGTCGGTTGTGGCATAAATTCTCTTAGCCGCTTCTTCTTTTCCGTATTTCTTTTCCATCATTGCCTTAAATACGCGGAAAGCAATGGCAGGCTCTGTGGTGGTGCCGGATTTGCTAATCATATTGATAGAGAAATCTCTGTCTCCGATTACATCCATTAAATGTTTGATATAAGTAGAACTGATGGAATTTCCCACAAAATAAATTTCAGGCGTTTTTCTGATTTCCTTGCTTACAACGTTATAGAAGCTGTGTCTTAAAAACTCAATTGCAGCTCTCGCGCCCAGATAGGAACCGCCGATACCAATTACAAGAAGAACTTCGGAATCATTTTTAATTTTTTCCGCCGCTTTCTTAATTCTGCCAAATTCCTCTTTGTCGTAATCCACAGGCAAATCAATCCACCCTAAAAAATCATTACCGGCTCCTGTTTTGGAAACCAATAATTCCTTTGCATCCAAAGCAAGCTTTTTCATGGATTCCACTTCATGCTCTTTCACAAAAGAAGATGCTTTGGAGTAATCAAATGCTACCTTATTCATTGTAAAAACTCCTTTCTTTCATAACATTTATTTATATGTATCATGTACAACTTAAACCTGATTTAAACTGCTGTCTACTTTACTTACAATTTCCTCTGAAAGGGCGGCAGCCGCTTCCTCTCCCTGCTGTTCTTTGGATAAACCGGTAATATTAATATTGCGGTTTACCTTTGCGTCATAGGTTTCGGACTTTACAATTTCCGACAAGTCTATTCCAACCGTTTCCTTCATTGTCTCAAACAATTTGGTCATAATTCCCGGAACATTGTCCGCTACGGTACTTACGCCGTTACTGTTATCTCCTCCGATAATGGTAATCTTATCAATCTGGGTAAGAGGCTCCGCGATCTTTCCGGCAATCTCGGGAAGCACCTGGATAAGCATTTCAGCCATAGCCGCGTCGTTGTACTTCTGATAGGCAAGGGCTTTCTTTTCCATGGCCTCCGCCTCGGCAATACCCTTTGCGCGTATGGCTTCCGCCTCGGCCTCGCCTACCAGCCTGATACCTTCCGCTTCCTGCTCCCTCGTAAACCTTGTAACCTCGGCGGTGGCTTTACCTACCATCTTAATACCTTCCGCCTCCTGCTCCTTGGTAAACTTCTGAGCTTCCGCCGCTATCTTCAAGGCTTCGGCTTCTTTTTCCTTCTCAAACTTTTCCGCCTCGGCATTTTTCATTCTTTCATACAATTCCGCTTCGGAATTCTGCTGGCGGGCAAATTTGTCGGCCTCCGCTTTTTTCTTGATTTCCGCATCCAGAGCCTTTTCCTTAACTTCCGCTTCCTTCTGCTTTAATACGACTTCCTTTTCCTGCTTGGCAATGCTGGCTTCCTGGGTTGCAATTTCAATGGTCTTGCGCTGTTCCTGCTGCTGGATGCTGTAAGCGGCGTCCGCTTCCGCACGTTTGGTATCCTCCAGCTTCTTTAATTCAGCCTTTTGAAGGGCAAGTTCATTGTTTTTCTTTGCAATTTCCCGTTCCGCATTGATTCTTGCATCGTTTGCCTGCTTATCGGCTTCGGCCTTTGCAACCGCCACTTCCTTTTCAGCCTCGGCCTTTGCAATAGCTGCTTTCTTCTTTATCTGGGAAATGTTGTCAATTCCCAAATCGTCGATTACGCCGTTGCTGTCTGCAAAATTCTGTACGTTAAAGCTTACGATATCAAGACCCATGGCGGCGAGGTCGGGCTCTGCGTTTTCCTTTACCAGATTTGCAAATTTCTGGCGGTCGCTTACCATTTCCTCCAGCCTCATACGGCCTACAATCTCTCTCATATTGCCTTCCAGAACTTCTCTGGCAATTCCGGCAATATAAGGGGTATTCTGATTAAGAAAATTTTCCGCCGCAAGGGCAAGCTTTTCTTTTTCGCTGCTGATTTTGATATTAACCGCCGCATCCACCTGAATATTAATGTAATCCGCAGTCGGAACCGCATTGGACGTCTTAACGTCGATGGCAATCAGCTTAAGGCTCAGCTTATCCAGTCTTTCCAGAAAAGGAATCTTGACGCTTGCTTTTCCGATAATCACCTTTTTTCGGAGACCGGATATAATAAAAGCTGTATCCGGAGGCGCTTTCTTATAACCTGTAATTACAATAACAATTAAAAGAACAATGACTACTGCGGCAATAATAATTCCTGCCATTTCCTATCCCCCCTTTTCCTTATATAATTTAAAAAATTGTTCTTTACTCAGTATCAGAGGCTTCTTCTGAATTTATTTCTTCTTTATCTTCAATAGAATCATTTTCTGCAGAAGCTTCTTCTTCCTCCACTTCAATTTCATCTTCCCCGTCAGAAACCTTTTCCCTGACCTTGGCAATCTGTGCAACGGTGACTCCCTCATCCAGATTAATCAGCTTCACTCCCGAGGCCACGCGCCCGATTGTGGAAACGTCCTCCATAGGTATCTGGATAATAATTCCTTCTGTGGTAATCATCATGATTTCGTGTTCGTTGTTTACCGCTTTTACGCCAATGACATATCCTGTCTTATCGGTAATCTTATAGCATTTTACGCCTTTGCCGCCTCTCCTCTGAACGCTGAACTCCTCTAAAAGGGTGCGTTTTCCCAAGCCCTTTTCGGAGACAATCAGAAGGGAATCCCCCTGATGGTCAAGCTGCATTCCCACGATTTCATCGCCTTTGATAAGGTTCATTCCGATGACTCCCATGGAAGCTCTGCCTGTGGCGCGCAAATCAGTCTCCTTGAAGCGGATACACATTCCGAATTTAGTAACAAGGAAAATATCCGTATTTTTGTCTGTAACCTTGATTTCTATTAACTCGTCATTTTCCTTTAAGGTGATTGCCGTCAATCCGTTTTTGCGCACATTGCTGAATTCAACAATGCCTGTCTTTTTCACAATACCGTTTTTCGTTACCATGAAAAGGTTCTTTTCCTCATCGTAATCCTTGATGGGAATAATTGCGCTTATCTTCTCTCCGGGTCCGAGCTGCAAAAGATTCACGATTGCAGTCCCCCTTGAGGTACGGCCCGCCTCCGGTATTTCATAGGTTTTCAGCCTGTATACCCGTCCGAAATTTGTAAAAAACATGATATAGTGGTGGGTTGTGGTCATCAGAAGGTCGTCTATAAAATCGTCCTCTATGGTCTGCATCCCTTTGATGCCCTTCCCTCCCCTGTGCTGGGATTTGAAATTATCAACCGTCATGCGCTTGATATATCCCAGATTGGACATGGCTATAATTGTATTTTCATTGGGAATCATATCCTCCCTTGAAATATCAAAGCTGTCATGCCCGATTTTACTTCTTCTCTCATCACCGAATTTACTGGATATTTCCAGAATTTCCGTTCTTATCACTCCTAAAAGCTTTTTCTCATCCGCAAGGATTTCTTTTAACTCGGCAATTTTAACTAAAAGCTCCTGGTGTTCATTTTCAAGCTTCTCCTTTTCCAGACCGGTGAGAGCTCTAAGCCGCATATCCACAATGGCCTGCGCCTGAACATCCGTAAGGCCGAATCTCTCTATCAGCCCTTCCTTGGCAATCTGGGTGGTCCGGCTGCTTCTGATAATTCTGATAACCTCGTCGATATTATCTAAAGCTATCAGTAATCCCTGTAAAATATGGTCCCGTTCTTCCGCCTTATTTAAATCATATCTGGTTCTTCTTGTTACTACATCCTCCTGATGAGCTATGTAGGCTTTCAGCATGTCCAGAATATTCAAAACCTTGGGCTCGTTGTTTACCAGAGCAAGCATAATTACGCCAAAGGTATCCTGCATCTGCGTATGCTTGAATAAGCTGTTTAACACGATATTGGCGTTTGCGTCCCGGCGAAGCTCAATGACTATCCGCATTCCCTCTCTGTCGGATTCATCCCGAAGGTCCGTAATGCCGTCAATCTTTTTAATTTTTACCAGCTCGGCAATTTTCTGAATCAGATTTGCCTTGTTTACCAGATAAGGGAGCTCTGTGACAATGATTCTGGTCTTTCCGCTTGGCATGGTTTCAATATCTGTTACTGCGCGGACTTTTACCTTTCCGCGGCCTGTTCTGTAAGCCTCCTCGCTTCCCCGGGTACCAAGTATAATACCCCCTGTGGGGAAATCCGGCGCTTTTACTATGGAAAGCACTTCCTCTATCAGAGTTTCCCTGTCGTCTAAAACTCTGTTATCAATAATTTTAACAATTGCGTTAATAACTTCCCTTAAATTGTGGGGAGGAATATTGGTCGCCATTCCCACTGCAATACCGGTGGTTCCGTTAACCAGAAGATTCGGGTAACGGCTCGGCAGAACCGAAGGCTCTTTTTCTGTCTCGTCAAAGTTGGGAACAAAATCCACCGTATCCTTGTTGATATCAGCCAGAAGCTCCATGGAAATTTTGCTGAGTCTCGCCTCCGTATAACGCATGGCGGCTGCGCCGTCTCCGTCAACGGAACCAAAGTTTCCGTGTCCGTCTACAAGAGGATAACGGAAGGACCAGGGCTGGGCCATATTTACCAGCGCCCCGTAAATAGAGCTGTCGCCGTGGGGATGATATTTACCCATGGTATCGCCGACGATACGCGCGCTCTTTCTGTGTGGCTTGTCGGGCCCGTTATTTAATTCAATCATGGAGTAGAGAACTCTCCTCTGAACCGGCTTTAAGCCGTCCCGCACATCGGGCAGAGCTCTCGATGCGATAACGCTCATGGCATAATCAATATAGTATGTCTCCATGGTCTTCTGCAGGTCTACGTCATGAACTTTATCAAAAATATTGTCTTCCATCTAGTCTCCTTAGATATCGAGATTCTTAACGAATCTGGCATTTTCTTCAATGAACTCTCGTCTTGGTTCCACTTTATCACCCATAAGAGTGGTAAATGTCAGGTCAATCTCTGATTCCGCCTCCTCATTCATTGTCACCCGAAGCAGAATTCTCTTTTCAGGGTCCATGGTCGTCTCCCAGAGCTGTTCCGGGTCCATCTCCCCAAGTCCCTTGTAACGCTGTATCTTATTGTTCTGGTCACGTCCTACCTCGGAAATGATTTTATCCAGCTCCTCGTCGCTGTAGGCATACCACACGTTTTTATTTTTCTCCAGCTTATAAAGAGGAGGCTGCGCCATATAAACATACCCCTGCTTGATGAGGTCCGGCATAAACCGGTAAATAAAGGTAAGAAGAAGAGTGGAAATATGGGCGCCGTCAACGTCCGCATCGGCCATAATAATAATTTTATGATATCTCAGCTTGGAAATATCAAAATCCTCATGGATTCCCGTTCCGAAAGCGGTAATCATTGCCTTTATCTCATTATTGGCATAAATCTTATCGAGCCTTGCCTTCTCCACATTTAAAATTTTACCCCGTAGAGGTAAAATCGCCTGTGTCGCCCGGCTTCTGGCAGATTTGGCGCTACCCCCGGCGGAATCTCCCTCCACTATATAAATTTCGCAGTTTTCAGGATTTCTGTCCGAGCAGTCCGCCAGCTTTCCGGGAAGGGAAGCCGTCTCAAGGGCCGTTTTTCTTCTGGTCAAATCTCTGGCTTTCCGGGCGGCGTCCCTCGCCCTCTGGGCAAGAATCGATTTCTCGCAGATTAACTTCGCCACTGTGGGATTCTGCTCCAGATAATAGGTAAGCAGCTCGCTCACTGTGCTGTCAACTGCGGTCCTTGCCTCGGAATTTCCCAGCTTCTGTTTCGTCTGTCCCTCAAACTGAGGGTCCTCTATCTTTACGCTGATAATTGCCGTAAGACCTTCCCTTATATCCTCCCCCGTAAGATTGGGCTCGCTTTCTTTTAACAGCTTATTGTTTCTGGCGTAATCGTTAAAGGTCTTTGTAATGGCGTTACGGAAACCAATCATATGGGTTCCGCCCTCGGGGGTATTGATATTATTTACAAAGCTGTAGGTGCTTTCCGTATAGGAATCGTTGTGCTGCATGGCAACTTCAACATAAACGTTGTTTTTATTGCTCTCAAAATACATGATATCCTCATAGAGAGGGGTCTTGCTTCTGTTTAAGTAGGATACAAACTCCTTGATTCCGCCCTCATAGTGGAATTCTCTCTCTATGGGTTTAGAACCTTCCTCCACTCTCATATCTCTTAAAATAATATGAATCCCCTTTGTGAGGAAAGCCATCTCACGGAGCCTTTGCTTTAAAATATCAAATTCAAATTCAACCGTCTCCTGAAAAATGGAAGCGTCCGGCTTAAATGTTACCTTTGTACCCGTTTTATCAGGCTCGCATTCGCCAATCACCTTTAAGGGATAGCAGACATGACCCCTTTCATACCTCTGCCTGTAAACCTTGCCTTCCGTACAGATTTCCACCTCAAGCCAGTCGGATAAGGCGTTTACCACGGAAGCGCCCACTCCATGGAGACCGCCGGACACCTTATATCCGCCGCCGCCGAATTTACCGCCGGCATGAAGCACCGTAAAAACAACCTCTACCGCCGGAAGACCGGCCTTGTGGTTGATTCCCACAGGGATTCCCCTTCCGTTATCGGTCACAACAACAGAATTATCTTTATTAATAACTACCGTTATTTTATCACAATAACCGGCAAGCGCCTCATCGATGGAATTGTCCACAATTTCATATACAAGGTGATGAAGCCCTCTGCTGGAGGTAGTTCCTATATACATACCGGGTCTTTTTCTTACAGCCTCAAGCCCCTCCAATATCTGAATCTGGTCTGCTCCATATTCAACGTTATCCATAATTATCCTTTCTGCTAAGTACAAAGCTGAAATTACTAAGCGAAGTCTTTTTCAAGTTTTGTAATTTCCTTTGTATTACCTTCCGTCACATTAAAAATTCTGTTTATCTTAAATCTGTTATTTATAAATTCATCCAAACCCGTGCAGGTGATAATCGTCTGAATATCTCCGATACTGTTTAAAAGATAATTCTGTCTGTTGCTGTCAAGCTCCGAGAGAACGTCATCCAAAAGAAGAACAGGCGTATCCCCTGTTATTTTCTTTACCAGTTCAATTTCCGATAATTTAAGGGAAAGAGCAGCCGTTCTCTGCTGTCCCTGAGAACCGAATTTTCGGATATCGATACCGTTTACTATAAAAGAAAAATCATCCCTGTGGGGACCTGTTCCCGTAACCTTGGAATGGATATCTTTTTCCTGATTTTCTTTCATCCTTCTTTCAAAATCTTCAATCGACACATCAGGCTCATATTTTATAATTAATTCTTCCTTCCCCCCGGAAAGCCTGCTATGTATATCCTTAATAATTTCGCCAAGCTGGCCTGCAAAGGCTTCCCTTCTTTCTATGATTTTGCTTCCAAAGGAAACAAGCTGCATATCCCATATACCCAGAGTTTCCTTAAGCTCAGGATGAAAATATAAATCCTTTAAAAGCTTGTTTCTCTGATTGATAATCCTGTTATAGTGATTCAGATTGTAGAGATAAAAATTATCGAGCTGGCAAAGCTCCATATCGGCAAATCTTCTTCTCTCTAAAGGCCCGCTCTTTATGATGGAGAGGTCCTCGGGAGAAAAGAAAACCACATTCAAAAGACCTATAAGCTCAGCGGCCTTTTTTATTTTCTGTTTGTCTATTGCTATTCCCTTGGATTTATTTTTGCGAAGATGCATATCCACCCTGTATTCCACATTTTCCTTTTCAATGCAGGTTCTGATATGCGCCTCCTCCCTGTCAAAATTAATGACCTCTTTATCCTTGCTTCCCTTATGGGATTTGGTTGTAGCCGATATATAAATTGCCTCCAGTATATTTGTTTTGCCCTGGGCGTTATCACCGTATAAAATATTGGTTCCCGTGTCAAAATTGATATTCAGCTCTTTATAATTCCTGAAATCAGCCAGTTCAAGAGATTTTATGACCATATGAAAGTTTTCCCTGCAGCCTTTCTGAACCTAAACGGTAATCTTAATCTGACTTCCGTTAAATTCAACGATATCTCCTTCATGCAGCTTTTTGCCCCGCTGAATCTCAACCTGCCCGTTTACCTTTACAAGCCCGTCCTTTATGGCAAATTTTGCATCCACTCCCGACTGGGAAAGACCGGCGGCCTTAAGCGCCTGCCCCAGCTTGATATAATCATCCCTTAATTTCAGTGTTTCCATTTTTTTCCTCATTTAAACAGTGGTGAAGTTAACCGGAAGTATCAGATAAATATAGCTCGCCTCCGCGTCTCTGATAAAACAGGGCGCTTTCGGATTTACAAGATAAATATCTATCTGCTCGCTGTCAATTACCCTAAGAGCGTCAATCATAAACTTGGGATTGAATCCTATCATGATATCCTTGCCCTGCTTTACGATATCAATGTCCTCATTCATACTTCCTATTGTGGAATTAATCTTAAGCTCCATCATGTCGTCCGTAATGCTGATAATGATGGGTTTCTTATCTCCTTCCTTTACAAGAAGAGTGGCTCTGTCAATACATTCTAACAGCTCTTTTTTCTTAACCGTAACCTTTGTCTCATAATCGCTGGATAGCATCTGGTCAATTTTGAAGTATTCGCCCTCTATCAGCCTTGAAACCACAGTGGTTTTATCGAACTCAAAAACGATATGCTTTCCTGTAAAGAAAATATTTACGTCCCTGTCAACGTCGTCGGAAAGGATTTTGCTCACCTCATTCAGGGTCTTGCCCGGAACAACCACCTTTCTGGAAGGATAAATATTCTTGAGGCTGATTTTGCGGATGGAAATTCTGTGTCCGTCAAGGGAGGCTATTCTTAAAGTATCTCCGTTGATATCGAACAATTCTCCCGTCATAAGCTTGTTATTGTCGTTGTCCGCTATGGAAAAAATCGTCTGGCGCACAATCTCCTTCAATGAAAACTGAGAAAGCACTATGGAATCGATTCTTTCGATAGAAGGCAGATAGGAAAAATCCTCTCCTGATTTGCCTATGATGGTGAATTTTGCCTTTTCACAGGTGATATTTGTCTTAAAAGAAGAATCCGTCTCTATTGTCACTATATTGTCGGGAAGCTTTCTTACGATATCCAGCAAAATTTTGGCATCCAAAGCAATCTGTCCTTTTTCCATGATATTTCCTTCTATGGAGGTCTGGATACCAAGTTCCATATCGTTGGCAATCAGGTTGATTTCCCTTCCTGTCGCGTCGATTAAAATACACTCCAGAATAGACATGGTCGTTTTGCTTGGAACGGCCTTTGAAACAATTTGTACTCCGCTTAACAGATTCGCTTTGCTGCATACTAATTTCATTTGTGTATCGGTTTCCTTTCTTAAAAATCGTTGCCGGGTTTTGAAGTTCGTAATTATTTATATATAATGAATTCAGTAGTAAGAATAATAATAACTGTCAATATGTGTATAACCTATTTAATTATACTATTTTTCAACTTAAAAAGAAATGTAAAACGTGTGGATAAGTAAATTTTATTTAAGGATAACTCTGAACTTATTCACAAAGAGAAAAATGCATGTCCCTTTAAACGGAATTAATTTTCTTTTTTATGTTTTCAATTCTGTTATTAAGCTCTTCGTCTTTCAGAATTTCATCGGATATTTTTTCAATTCCGTGGATAACTGTGGTATGGTCCTTTTTACCTAAGGATTTTCCTATACTTTGAAGAGATTCTTCTGTCAGGTGCCGGCAGAGATACATACAAATCTGCCTTGGCTGGACATACTCTGAATTTCTTCTTTTGGATAAAATATCTTCCGGTGAAATATTAAAGTGCTCCGCCACGATGTCTATAATCAGCTTTGGCGTTACTTTTCTTTTGGCGTTGGGAGATATGATATCCTTTAAGGCCTCCTCTACATTATCAAGAGTAATATCTACCTTATTTAATTTGGAAAAGGCGATTACTTTATTGAAAGCTCCTTCCAGCTCCCTGATATTGGACTTTACGTTGGTTGCTATGTACTGAAAAACTTCTTCGTTGATGTTCCGGTTGTAGTTTTCGGCATTTTTTTTGAGGATTGCCATCCGTGTCTCATAATCCGGCGGCTGGATATCGGCAAGGAGACCCCACTCAAAACGGGAGCGGAATCTTTCGTCCAAAGTACCCATCTCTTTGGGGGGCTTGTCCGAGGAAAGAATAATCTGCTTTCCGGCGGAATGAAGCACGTTAAAGGTGTGGAAAAATTCTTCCTGCGTGCTTTCCTTTCCTATTATAAATTGTACGTCGTCGAGCAAAAGGACGTCCACTGTTCTGTATTTTTCTCTTAATTTGTTCATCTTGGCGGCGTTACCGCTTCGGATGGATTCTATCACCTCGTTGGTAAACTGCTCGGAGGTGACATAAAGCACCTTCATATCCTGATTGTTATCCAGAATAAAGTGGCCGATTGAGTGCATGAGGTGGGTTTTTCCAAGTCCGGCCCCTCCGTATAAATAAAGAGGGTTATAAACCTCTCCGGGGGATTCCGCCACGGCCAGGGAAGCGGAATGAGCAAATTTGTTGTTGCCTCCCACCACGAAGGTGTCAAATCTGTATTTTGGGGTTAAATTTGCATTTTCATATTTGATATTGTAAATGCCCGACGAGGATGTTTCTTCCCCGGCGTCCTTTTCAAGTACAAATGAAATATCATAGGTGTTATTCATCATCTCTGAAATCGTCACCTGAAAATAGCTTTTATATTTGGAAGAAATATATTTAAGGGAGTGCGCCTGGTCGGACGGAATCATAATTGTTACGATATTGTCTATTTCACTGTGGAATATAAGCGGCTTCACCCATGTATTGTAGGAGATATCTGACAGTTCGTATTCGTTTCTGATTGTATCTTTAATTAAATCCCATTTTTCTTTGATTGAATCCATCATATCCCCCCTGAAATATAGTAAACGGTAAATTACCCCTATATATCTTAATATAAAATCCCTGAAATATCAAATTTTTTTTAGTTTAAGCTCTCTTATTGGACTTTAAGTTTCTTCAGAAAAGTAATGAACAGTTTACACATGATTTATCCACATATTATCCACAATATGTGGATAAAAAAATATTGTTTTTTACTTGACGTAAGCGCGCTTATTTTATATAATCACTTATGATATTTTCAAAATTATTGTTTATAGCTAAATATTTGTCTGCCTTTCGAGGATTGAGTAAAGGAGGTGCATTAACATGAAAATGACTTATCAGCCGAAGAAAAGACATAGAGCCAAGGTTCATGGTTTCAGAGCCAGGATGAGTACTGCTGGCGGAAGAAAAGTTCTGGCAGCCAGAAGAGCAAAAGGAAGAAAAAGATTATCAGCATAGGCCGCGCAATGTGGCCTTTTTTTCTACGTGTATATATATGCTGATAACGGATAAGTAAAATGAAATATAAATTTTCGGAATCTTTGAAAAAAAACTGCGATTTCCAGTATGTTTATAAAAACGGCAAATCTTATGCCAACAAATATTTAGTGATGTATATTTTGGAAAATCATGGGGACAGAAACAGACTGGGAATAAGTGTTAGCAAAAAAGTAGGAAACAGTGTCGCAAGGCACAGGGTTACAAGATTAGTAAGGGAAAGTTACAGACTACATGAAAATATATTTAATAGCGGTTTAGATATAGTAGTCATAGCCAGAAACAGTGCTTCCCGCATTACTTATGCGGAAACGGAAAGCGCTTTATTACATCTTGCGAAGCTTCATCATATTTTAATTGGTGTTGATACGGATGAAGTAATAAAAAAATAAAATGAAAAAAATATTGATTTTATTGATTAAATTTTATAGAAAGTATTTATCTTCTTTGAAACACACAAAATGTCCTTATTTTCCCACCTGTTCGGAATATGGGCTTGAGGCTGTGGAGAAGTACGGAGCCTTAAAGGGCGGGTTGCTTGCCGCGTGGAGAATAATAAGATGCAATCCTTTTTCAAAAGGAGGTTACGACCCTGTACCATAGTAATTGATAGAATCAGAAAACAGGAGGAAGTAAATTGACGGGAATAGTTTTGACTCAGTATGACGGTTTAATAATAGGTCCTATTGCCAAAATACTTGGTTACTTGATGGAGGGGATTTTTTTCTTTCTGAATTTAATAGGAATTCCCAACGTAGGTTTATCCATTATTTTATTTACAATTGTCATTTATCTGCTGATGATGCCTCTCACGATTAAGCAGCAGAAGTTTTCCAAGCTTTCAGCAAAGATGAATCCGGAGCTTCAGGCGATTCAGGCAAAATACAAAGGTAAAAAAGACAATGATTCCATGATGGCAATGAATGCGGAAACACAGGCTATTTATGCAAAATACGGAGTTTCTCCCAGCGGAAGCTGCGTTCAGATGCTTATCCAGATGCCTATTTTGTTTGCGCTTTACCGTGTTATTTATGCAATGCCCGCTTATGTAAATAAAATAAAGGAAGCGTTCTTTCCTCTGGTTACCAATTTAATTTCACAGCCGGGAAGCAGAGAATTTATTGAAGCCTTTAAAAATTCCGCCATGTATGCAAAGCAGTTTACAAACGAGGCTTTTGTTGAAGGAGTTGTGGAAAACACTTACGTTCAGAATACTTATATCGATGTTTTGAATAAAGCTTCCACTACGGAATTTTTAAGTATAGCGGACAAGTTTCCTTCTCTTGCAGGAGATGTGGAACATACGTTATCGTTTTTAAATGAGTATAATAATTTTCTGGGAATAAATATCGGAAATTCTCCCTCTTATATGGTAAGCGAGGCATGGAATTCTCCTGACGGTATCAAGTGGCTGCTTGTAATTGCGGCATTCATTATTCCTGTTTTATCAGCGGTTACCCAGTGGATTAACGTCAAGCTTATGCCACAGGTTGATAACGGTAATCAGGATAATCAGCAGAACACCATGGCGCAGTCCATGAAAATGATGAATACCATGATGCCTCTTATGTCGGCGGTCTTCTGCTACACGCTGCCGGCAGGTATGGGACTTTACTGGATAGCCGGTTCTGTGGTGAGAAGTATTCAGCAGGTGGTAATCAATAAGCATATTGACAAGATGGATATCGATGAGCTTATCAAAAAGAACACCGAGAAAAGAAACAAGAAACTTGAAAAAGCGGGCATTGACCCTAAGACTCTGAACAGAAACGCTACGTTAAATACCAGAAATATGAGCGCAGGAAAACCGTCAATGTCATCTAAGGCAAAAGTAGCTCCTTTAAGCCAGGAAGAAAGAGATGAAGCTGTAAAGAAATCAACTGAATATTATAATAAAAATGCCAAACCGGGAAGTCTTGCTTCGAAAGCAAATATGGTGAGACAGTATAATGAGAAAAATAATAAATAGGGGGTATTGTTATGGAATACATTGAAATTACAGCAAAAACAGTAAACGACGCAATTACGGAAGCATGTCAGAAATTTACAATCACAAGCGATAAGCTGGATTACGAAGTTGTAGAGGAGGGTTCTTCAGGTTTTCTAGGTATCGGCTCAAAGCCTGCTGTAATTAAAGCAAGGGTTAAATGTTCTTCTGTTCAGGAGAAGGCTACCGATTTCCTTAAGGATGTGTTTGACGCTATGAATCTGGTGGTGAATACGGATATTAAATATGACGAGGAAAGCAGGCATTTAAACATAGACTTAAGCGGAGAAGAAATGGGTATTTTAATCGGTAAGAGAGGACAGACCCTTGATTCCCTGCAATATCTTGTATCTTTGGTGGTAAATAAAGGCTCGGAAGAATATGTAAGGGTAAAGGTAGATACGGAGGATTACCGCAAGAGAAGGAAAGAAACTCTGGAAAATCTTGCAAAGAATATTGCCTATAAGGTTAAGAGAACAAAGCGTTCCGTTTCCTTGGAGCCGATGAATCCTTACGAGAGGAGAATTATTCACTCTGCTTTGCAGAACGACAGATATGTTACCACTCACAGCGAGGGAGAGGAGCCTTTCAGAAGAGTAGTGGTTACCTTAAAGAGACAGTAAAGTATTTTCAATATTTTATCTTATAAAAAATGTTGGGGAAATCCCCCAACATTTTTTTACAATAAGCTGACCCGTAAAGAGAGACAGCGTTTGTAGAATTGGAGTTTTTATGAAAAGAGATACCATTGCCGCCATTGCAACTGCCATGAGTAATTCCGGTATCGGAATTATAAGAGTAAGCGGAGAAGATTCAATTGATATTGTTGACTGTATTTACAGAGATAGAAATAATCACAGAGTTTTAAAGGAATATAAAAAGAATACGATTCATTATGGTTTTATCTATGATGGAGAAGAATTGACGGATGAGGTTATGGTTTCCGTTATGAAAAAACCGCACAGCTTTACTGCCGAGGATACCGTAGAAATTAACTGCCATGGCGGCGTGCTTGTGATGAAGCGCATATTGGAGCTTGTTATAAAAAACGGAGCAAGGCTGGCGGAGCCCGGAGAATTTACAAAGAGAGCTTTTTTAAACGGAAGAATAGATTTATCGGAGGCGGAAGCCGTTATGGATGTCATTTCTTCAAAAAACGATATGGCTTTGAAAAATTCCGTCAGACAGCTTAAAGGCTCTGTCCATAAGAAAATTGTCGAATATCGTAAAATGATTCTTCATGAAATTGCATTTATTGAATCGGCATTGGACGACCCTGAACATATTAGTCTGGATAATTATCCGAAAGATTTAAGCTTGAAAATAGATTTTTTAATTAAAGATATAGAAAAATTATTGCGTTTATCTGAAAATGGAAAGATAATAAAAGAAGGTATTAAAACAGTTATTGTTGGGAAGCCAAATGCAGGCAAATCTTCCTTATTAAATATACTGGCAGGAGAGGACAGGGCGATTGTTACCGATATCGCCGGTACCACGAGGGATATTATAGAGGAGGATATACTGATTGATAATATTCATCTTCATATGGTGGATACTGCTGGTATCCGTTTTACGGAGGACGTTATAGAAAAAATCGGCGTCGATAAGGCAAAAAAATATTTAAAGGAAGCGGATTTGATTGTCTATGTAGTTGATTCTTCCGTTCCTTTGGATGAAAGCGATTTTGAAATTATAGATATGATACAGGAAAGAAAATGTATTGTATTGTTTAATAAATCTGATTTGAATTCTGAAATTTCTCTGGAGGATTTTAAAATACAGCTTAAGGACATACAGGGGGACGCCGTTATAATAAGGACTTCTACCAGAGAAAATACCGGCATAGATGATTTTGAGGATGCGGTTAAGAAATTATTTTTTACCGGGAGTATATCGTCGGACAATGAAATTATGATTACCAGTCTAAGGCATAAGGAAGCTTTGGAGGAATCTCTGGAAAGTTTAACTCATGTAAAATCAAGTCTTGAAGATAATATGCCGGAGGATTTTTATTCTATTGATTTGATGGACGCTTACGCAAGCCTTGGAAAAATTACAGGGGAAGAAGTGGGAGAAGATTTGATTAATGAGATTTTTTCAAAGTTTTGTATGGGAAAGTAACGGTTATCGTACAGGAGATTTTGAGAGATGTTAAAAGATATGGAAAATCATGTGGATGTTTGTGTGGTTGGCGCCGGACATGCGGGATGCGAGGCGGCTCTTGCCTGCGCAAGGCTGGGGCTTAAAACTGTAATATTTACCGTGAGCGTGGACAGTATTGCATTGATGCCCTGCAATCCTAATATAGGAGGGTCTTCTAAAGGGCACCTTGTAAGGGAGGTGGATGCCCTTGGCGGAGAGATGGGTAAAAATATAGATAAGACTTTTATCCAGTCAAAGATGCTCAATGTTTCGAAGGGCCCGGCGGTCCATTCTCTCCGTGCCCAGGCGGACAAGGCGGAATACAGCCGGATGATGAGAAAGGTTCTTGAAAATCAGGAAAATCTCACAGTAAAGCAGGCGGAGGTTTGCGAACTTCTTTGGGAGGAAAATCAGGATTCTAAAGGTAAAGAATGTGAAAACGGATTTTTAAAAAAGATTACCGGGGTTAAAACATTTACAGGTATTATTTATCATTGCAAGGCAGTTGTTTTATGTACCGGAACCTATTTAAAAGCCAGATGTCTGTGCGGCGAGGCTATTACTTATACGGGGCCTAACGGTCTTCAGGCGGCAAATCATTTGACGGATTCTCTTTTATCTATGGGGATTGAAATGAGACGTTTTAAAACGGGAACGCCGGCAAGGATGGATAAGAGAAGCATTGATTTTTTAAAAATGGAAGAACAGTTTGGAGATGAGAAAGTAGTTCCTTTTTCTTTTTCGACAAATCCTGAGGATGTCCAGATAAATCAGGTATCCTGTTTTCTTACTTATACCAATGAAAAAACCCATGAAATTATCAGAAATAATCTGGACAGGTCTCCGATTTATGCAGGCATCATTGAAGGAACAGGACCAAGATATTGTCCTTCCATTGAAGATAAGGTTGTAAAGTTTGCGGATAAGGAAAGGCATCAGGTTTTCATCGAGCCGGAGGGATTACATACAAATGAAATGTATGTGGGAGGAATGTCTTCCTCCTTGCCGGAAGATGTGCAGACAGCAATGTATCGTACCGTGCCGGGACTGGAAAATTGTGAAATAGTCAGAAACGCTTATGCAATAGAATATGATTGTATCAATGCAAGGCAGCTTTATCCTACGTTAAGGTTTAAGGATATTGAAGGATTATACAGCGGGGGACAGTTTAACGGAAGCAGCGGTTATGAGGAAGCGGCGGCTCAGGGACTTTTGGCCGGAATCAATGCGGCTATGTCTGTTCTTGGAAAGGATGAAATTATTATTGACAGGTCGGAAGGTTATATAGGAGTTTTGATTGACGACCTGGTTACGAAGGATAATTTTGAGCCTTACAGAATGATGACTTCAAGAGCGGAATACAGATTGCTGCTTCGTCAGGATAATGCCGACCTTCGTCTTACGGAAAAGGGATACAGAATCGGTCTTGTCTCAGAAGAAAGATATCATTATGTAGAAAATAAGAAAAAGCAGATTAAAGAGGAAATTCAGAGATTAAAAAATGTAAAGGTCGGCGCTGCCAAAAGTAATCAGCTTTTTTTGGAAAGTCACGGAAGTTCCAGGTTGAATACAGGTTCTAATCTTGCCGAATTGTTGTGCAGACCGGAGCTTAATTATGAAGTGTTGGGCGAACTGGATTCAGAGAGAAAAGAGCTTTTGCCTGATGTGATTGAACAGGTGGAAATAGAAATAAAATATGAGGGATATATTGAAAGACAGCTTCGTCAGGTAGAGCAGTTTAAAAAAATGGAAAAGAAGAAAATTCCTGTTTTTCTTGATTATGATGATGTACCAAGCCTGCGGCTTGAAGCCAGACAAAAATTGAAATCATTCCATCCTGTCTCTGTGGGGCAGGCTTCCCGTATTTCAGGAGTTTCTCCGGCTGATATTTCTGTCCTGCTTATTTATCTGGAACAATATCGTAGAAATAAGGAGGATAGTAAATAAGTTATGGACAATTCAGTAAACGATAGAAATGTGGAAAAATTAATAAAAGGATTGGAAAGCTTCCATTTGGCTACAGACGATGAAAAAATAAATAGGTTTCTTCTATATTATAATGTATTAATAGAGTGGAATTCTTTTATGAATCTTACCACGATAACAGATTTTGAAGAGGTTGTACTGAAACATTTTATAGACAGTATTTCATTGATTAAAGCAATACCCGATTTATCTGAAAAAAATTATAAGTTAATTGATATAGGAACGGGCGCCGGCTTTCCGGGAATTCCTTTAAAGATAATTTTTCCAAATCTGGAAGTAACCCTTTTGGATTCATTAAATAAAAGAATTAATTTTCTTAATGAAGTAATAAACAGGTTAGAACTGAAAAATATAGAGGCTGTGCATGGAAGAGCGGAAGATTATGCAAAGCCTGACAAATTAAGAGAAAAGTACGATATATGCGTTTCGAGGGCTGTGGCAAATATGGCTGTTTTATCTGAGTACTGCATTCCATTTGTAAAACAGGGAGGGTATTTTGCAGCATACAAATCTGATAAGGCAGCTGATGAATTTGAAGGTGCTGTAAACGCTATAGATATGCTTGGAGGAAAGTACGAAAAACAGGTTGAATTTTATTTACCGTCTTCTGATATTTACAGAAATATAATTTTAATAAGAAAAAATAGTAAAACCTCTTTAAAATATCCCAGAAAGGCAGGTATACCTGGAAAAGAGCCTCTCATCTAATTATTTTGAACGTTTCACGTGAAACATTTTTAATTTAATACTAGATAATGTTTCACGTGAAACATATTACCCCAAAATCTTGTAAAGAAATTGTGAAACATTCCATTATATTCCTTTTAAATTGTGAAACAATTTAAATTATTATGGAATATAACTATTATTAGTGCTATAATGTCACGAAAGGATTGAATTATAAGTTTACAGTCAGCGAAAGGAAAATAAATGGGAAAGATTATTGCAATTGCAAATCAAAAGGGAGGAGTGGGTAAAACTACCACCTCTGTTAATTTGTCTGCTGCGTTGGCAGCAAAGGGTAAAAAAGTATTAGTTATAGATACAGACCCTCAGGGAAATACTACCAGCGGATTTGGAATAGAAAAAAACGAATTAGACAATACAATATATGAATTAATGCTGAGCGAGTGTTCAATTAAGGAATGTATCTTAAATGACGTAATTCAGGGAGTTTCAGTTATTCCCTCTAATGTAAATCTTGCCGCTACGGAAATAGAACTGATTGGAGTAGACAGAAAAGAATTTATATTGAAAAGAGAGATAGAATGGGTAAAAGACAGCTATGATTATATTATTATAGATTGTCCTCCTTCATTAAATTTTCTTACTATAAATTCAATGACTACCGCCGATTCTGTTTTAGTTCCTATCCAATGCGAATATTACGCTCTGGAAGGATTGAGCCAGCTTATACATACAATTAATCTTGTAAAAGAGCGTTTAAATCCTGATTTGGCAATGGAAGGCGTACTTTTCACCATGTACGATTCCAGGACAAACTTATCCCTACAGGTAGTGGAGAACGTTAAAAGTCATTTAAATGAAAAGGTATTTACCACAGTGATTCCAAGAAATATAAGGCTGGCCGAGGCGCCCAGCTATGGAATGCCTATTAATATGTATGATGCCAGGTCTGCCGGTGCAGAAGCATATCTTTCATTGGCGGAAGAAATTATTAACAATAAGCCACTGGACGAAGAATGACGGCGTTTGTTTCAATAAGCAAATTTTATAATTTAACAGAAAGGAAAATAAGGTATGGCGGCATCAAGGGGTTTAGGTAAAGGGCTGGATGCTTTAATCCCAGTGGGTATCAATGAAAAAAAAGCAAAGGCCGGAAATATAAATGAAGAAAATACAGAAAAAAAAGACGGAGAAAAGTTAGTTAATATCACAAAGGTTGAGCCGAACAGAGAACAGCCGAGAAAAAATTTTGATGAGGATGCTTTGGACGAGCTGGCGGAATCCATAAAGCAGTTTGGACTGCTGCAGCCTATTCTTGTACAGGATAAATCTACATATTATGAGATAATTGCCGGTGAAAGAAGATGGAGAGCGGCTAAAAAAGCAGGTTTGAAAGAAATCCCCGTGATTATTAAGAACCTGACGGAGCAGGAAATTGTTGAAATATCTTTAATTGAAAATATACAGAGAGAAGATTTAAATCCAATTGAAGAAGCTCAGGCTTATAAACGTCTTCTCACAGAATTCAACCTGAAACAGGATGAGGTGGCGGAAAGAGTATCAAAGAGCCGTACGGCAGTAACTAATTCCATGCGTTTGCTGAAACTATGCGATGATGTGCAGAAAATGGTCATCGACAATATGATTTCAACAGGCCATGCAAGAGCTCTTATATCAATTGAAGATGAAAAACAGCAATATGAAATTGCAAAAAAAATATACGAAGAAAAATTAAATGTAAGAGATGTTGAAAAGCTGGTTAAAAATTTAAATAAACCGGTTAAAATAAAAAAGACAACTGTTACGGATGAGAGTCTGGAAGCGGTTTACCAGGATATTGAAGAAAATTTGAAACAAAAATTAAGCACAAAGGTGAGCATCACATCCAAAGGAAACGGGGCCGGTAAAATAGAAATTGAATTTTACAGCCATGATGACCTGGAAAAAATAATGGAGCTGCTTTCCAAATAGGACAAAAGACTTCAGAAGGGTACGAAATGATAAAATGAATAATAATTTATTATCCAGTATTGGATTAAACAACATTGATTTTGGAATCGTTGCTATAGTTTTAGCTGCCGTTATTCTTATTCTTTTAATATTGAATATTGTAAATATCTGTTCCATCTCAAAATTGAAAAAGAAATATCAAAGCTTTATGCAGGGAAAAGATGCGAAAAGTCTTGAAAACGAAATCATAACACTTTTTGAAGACAATAAGTTTATAAAAAATTCTATTGAAAAAAACAGGAAGGATATTCGCGTACTTTACCACAAGCTTGAATCTTCCATTCAGAAAGTAGGAATAATAAAATACGATGCTTTCAATCAAATGGGAGGAAAATTAAGCTTTTGCCTTGCTTTACTTGATGAAAATAATAATGGATTTATTTTAAATTCCGTCCATGGAACAGAAGGGTGTTATACTTACACAAAAAAGATAGAAAAAGGACAATGCGATATTTCTCTGGGAAAAGAAGAGGAAGATGCTCTTAAAGAGGCAATGCAGGAGTTTCTTGAATAAAAAGAGCTTGCATAAATAGAAAATACATAATAATATAACAATGTTAAAAGGGAGGAGTTTCCATGATAGACATTAAATTTTTAAGAGAAAATCCTGAGGCAGTCAAAGAAAATATAAGAAAAAAATTTCAGGATAGCAAGCTGGAGCTGGTGGACGAAGTCATCAGCCTTGACGCGCAGGGGCGCAAGACTCAGAAAGAAGCCGATGATTTAAGAGCAAGAAGAAATAAGATTTCTAAAGAAATCGGCGCTTTAATGGCTCAGGGGAAGAAAGAAGAAGCGGAGGCAAAGAAAGCCGAAGTTGCTGCAGGAGCAAAAATTCTTCTGGAACTGGAAGAAAAAGAAAAAGAAATCAATGAAAAAATTACAAAGATAATGATGGTGATTCCAAACATTATTGACGAAAGCGTTCCCATCGGCAAAGATGACAGTGAAAATGTGGAAGTCACCAAATATGGAGAACCAGTAGTTCCAGAATATGAAATTCCCTATCACACGGATATTATGGAAAAGTTAAACGGAATTGACTTAGACAGCGCACGGAAGGTTGCCGGAAACGGATTTTACTATTTAATGGGCGACATTGCAAGACTTCATTCCGCTGTGATTTCCTATGCAAGGGACTTCATGATTGACAGAGGATTCACCTACTGCGTACCTCCTTTTATGATTAGAAGTAATGTTGTGACAGGCGTTATGAGCTTTGCAGAGATGGACGCCATGATGTACAAGATTGAAGGAGAAGATTTATACCTGATAGGAACCTCCGAGCATTCCATGATAGGAAAGTTTATAGATACCATTCTTCAGGAAAATGAGCTTCCAAAAACTCTTACCAGCTATTCGCCTTGTTTCAGAAAGGAAAAGGGCGCCCACGGTCTTGAGGAGAGAGGCGTTTACCGGATTCACCAGTTTGAAAAGCAGGAAATGATTGTGGTATGCAAGCCCGAGGACTCAATGATGTGGTTTGAAAAGCTGTGGCAGAATACCGTCGATTTATTCCGTTCAATGGACATTCCTGTGAGAACCATTGAGTGCTGCTCCGGCGACCTTGCCGATTTAAAGGTGAAATCCTTTGATGTGGAGGCATGGTCCCCCAGACAGAAAAAGTATTTTGAGGTGGGAAGCTGCTCCAATTTAGGCGACGCCCAGGCAAGAAGGTTAAAAATCAGGGTAAACGGTGAAAATGGGAAATACTTTGCGCATACATTAAATAATACGGTAGTTGCTCCTCCCAGAATGCTGATTGCATTTTTGGAGAATAATTATCAGGAGGATGGTTCTATAAGAATTCCTGAAGTGTTACAGCCGTATATGGGCGGTAAGAAGGTAATTGGATAAATTATCTGCTGCCCGCAGGAAAAGGAGGTGAAAATTCTTGCATAAGTATATGAGAGCCATAGGTTTTGGTAAACTGACAGACAGAAAAGAACTTCAAAGGCTTATCACAGACGTTATTATAGAAGGAACAGAGCGCGCTTATACTTCTAATGGAAATGATACCCTCTTAGCTGAATTTTGTAAGGATTTCGCCGAAGATACTGTAAACGGAACAGGGGCTTCAATAGGAATTGCCGTTTGCGGCGAATTTGACGCCGATGATAAATTTACTTATGATTATTATTTTCCCTATTTAAGGGGTACCTGTATAAGCTCGGAGGAAGATATCACCGTTGAAAGGCATTCTTCCCAGGAGTCCTATGCAGGAGTCTGCGATGATTTACGGGTGGGAGTTTCTCTGATTTTTTATCTGCAGAATATGATACCTTACATCAAAGCGAAAAATTCCAATATTCTTCCTGTAAGGGGAACAACCCTCACATTATCCGCTTTATCCATTGAAGGCAGAATTATGATGCCTATCAATAAGAGCGAAAATGATTTAAGACGAAACAGGCAGGTATCCATAAACAGAAGCCAGCTTTTGAACGCTGCGAGAAGAGGCGATGAAAATGCCATTGAAAGTCTGACTTTGGATGATATGGATACCTATACTGCAATTTCCAAACGGATACAAAATGAGGATGTTTTCAGTCTTGTAGATACTTATTTCATGCCTTACGGCGTGGAATGCGACCAGTATTCTGTTTTAGGCGAAATCATGGAATTAAATACGGTCAAAAATAAAATTACAGATGAAGAAATTTATATGATGACAATTAACTGTAATGATTTGACGTTTGATTTGTGTATTAATAAAATCGATTTATTCGGCGAACCCTGTGTGGGCAGAAGATTTAAAGGCGTTATCTGGATGCAGGGGTATATAAATTTTCCGGGGTGAAAAATGAGTTTTCTGAACTATTACAAATTGGGCTGAAGTGAAAAGTTTATTTCCAGCTGTTACAAATTGGTTTCAGAAATTTAATTTAGTAGTTGCCACAGGGAGTTTCGTATGGTAAAATAATTGATGTTTGATAAATAAGTCTTCGTAGCTCAGGGGATAGAGCACTCGCCTCCTAAGCGAGGGGTCGGACGTTCGAATCGTCTCGGGGACGCTGGAAAGCATTGAAAACATTGGAGTTTTTAATGCTTTTCTTTTTTGTCTAATGAAGGGAAAACAGAAATGGAACTTCGTGTTTTACAATACTTTCTGGTTGCTGAAAGGGAAGAAATTATCACGAAAGCATAATATCCTGCTGACAGAGGATGGCATGTGCTCATGCGCAGAGAGGCGTTGTCATTATTCCGAAGTCTGTTCATAAGGAGCGCATGGAGGAAAACTTTGATATCTGGGACTTTCGCTTAAGTGATGAGGATATGGAGGCAATCGGCGCGTTGGATTTGGGACATAGCGAAATCATCGACCACAGTGCGGCTGATACCGCAAAGTTTTTAAATGGCTGGAAAATCCATGAGTAGAGCCTGTGCCAAAAAATAGTGAAACTGCGATTTATGTGGTAAAAATTTACCGTTTAAGGTATGTGTTTAGGGCATATTAAGTAATTCAACATAGGCATTAGACATTATAAGACAACGGATTTACAATATAGATGTTCCGAAACAGGAGCATCTATATTTTTACAATCAATAAATGGGCATGTAAGGTTTCATTACATCCAGGAGAAAAAGACTGAATCTAATGCGCTTTTGGATATTGCAGCCGAAGAAAAGGAAAACGGGGCACGTCCGGTAATCCATTCCGGCGGAGGTGAAGCACTGGTATGGCGCGAAGGCAGACAGCTGGTTTTCCCACATTGCGGTGGAAGTCCCCGGTGAGGAGACAGCAAACGAGTGGTGTGAACCCGTGGATAATGAGGCATACGGAAAGTTAGGATAGCAAGCGAGGACATTTATGAAAAAAATAGTTGCAAGTTTGGTTTTTACGGCTATGCTGGTTTCTTTGACAGCCTGTGGCAGCAAAACAGATAAGGATGCAGAACTTACAAAAGAGTCCGCAGTGATGGAAAGCGGTGGTGTATTACCCGTAATAGAGGAGGATGGCACAGAACCAGAGAAAACCGGCAGCGCAAATACGGAAGCGGAAGAAAATGCAGAAAATGCCATGGAGGATGCTGTTACAGATTCGGTAAACAGAGAAAGTGCGGCTGCGGATAACAAATCCGCATCAGAGGAAGCAGAACGAAGTACAGACCATATGGAGGATAATACCATGAAAATAACAGCAGGTGACACTTCATTCACGGCGACACTTGCGGATAATTCATCCGTGGAGGCACTGAAGGAACTTCTTGGAGAGGGACCGCTTACAATCAACATGAACGATTATGCGGGAATGGAAAAGGTTGGCCCCATCGGAACAAGCCTTCCGAGGAATGACGAGCAGATTTCTACCGGAGCTGGTGACATTATACTGTATCAGGGAAATTCCCTTGTGATTTACTATGATACCAATTCATGGGATTTTACAAGAATCGGGAAGATTGAGGGCGTGACGGGTGAGGAGCTTTTGGAGGCGTTTGGCGATGGGAATGTGACGGTCACATTCTCTTTGGAATAGAACCTGTGAGGGGGAAAGGGACTGCGTGCGGCAGCGTTTTATATTCGTTTCAGGGGCGGAAAATGGAAGAAATATCAGTTGATTTAATCAGGAATGGAGGTTGAGCATGAATATTTTAGTAATTGAGAGCAGTCCCCATAAAAAGGGGTCATCAAATCTGCTGGCGGAGCATTTTATAGAGGGTGCCAAGGAGGCGGGGCATCAGGTAACGGTTTTTGACGCGGCACGCGCCAACCTTCATCCCTGCCTTGGCTGTGATGCCTGCGGTATGTCGGGGCCATGCTGCCAGAAAGACGATATGTCGGGGCTGCGGGAACAGATACTGCAGGCGGATATGCTGGTGTTTGTGACGCCGCTGTACTATTTCGGAATGTCCACGCAGTTAAAGACAGTAATTGACCGCTTTTACAGTTTTAACGGGGTACTCACAGGAAAGAGAGTGAAAACGGCGTTGATTGTGGCGGCATGGGACAGCAAAGAATGGACGATGAAGGATATTCAGTCCCATTATGAAACGCTGTGCAGGTATCTTGATTTTCAGGATAAGGGACAGATTCTGGGAACGGGGTGCGGTACGGTTTCCATGACGAGGGCGACGGAATTTCCGAAGCAGGCGTATGAAATGGGGAAATCGTTGTAGGAGATGGAGCAAAACTGTTGAAAAAGACAGGAGCCAGGAGGGAGGAGGCCGACAGTGAAAGAAAAACGGTTTAGAAAGATTGCGGTATCCTTATCCTGCATGGTGCTTATTGCTGCTCTGACTGCCTGCGCTTCCACTTCCGTTCAGACAGAAGATAAAGAAAGCGCTGACCTGCAGCAAAGCAGGGCGGTGGCTTCAGAGGCAGACAAACAGCCTGTGCGGGCAGAAGGGTCCGAAACAAATATTTTGATTGCGTATTTTACCTGGGCGGAAAATACCCATGTGGAAAATCCGGAAGCAGTAGATGTGGACGCCACCACTTCCGCCAGTGTCCTGCCGCCGGGCAATACGGCAAAGATGGCGGGCTGGATTCAGGAACGTGCAGGCGGCGACCTGTTTTCCATAGTGGTGACAGAGCCTTATTCGGAAGATTATGATGAATGTCTTGACCGTGCGGCAGATGAAAAAGCAGTGGGTGCAAGACCGGAGCTTGTAAACCATGTGGAAAATATGGAGGACTATGATGTAATTTTTCTCGGATTTCCTAACTGGTGGTATACGGCGCCTATGGCAGTGTTCAGCTTTATCGAGGAATATGACCTCTCCGGCAAAACGATTATTCCGTTTTGTGCGCATGGGACGGGCGGATTGTCAGGTAGTGTGAAAGACATTGCGGAGGCACTCCCGGATTCTGCAGAGGTTCTGGAACCCATCGGGGTATACCGGCCGGATGTGGATTCTGCGCAGCCGGTCATCAATGAATGGCTGGACAGTCTGGGCTATGCGGAGGAAAGCATGACGCAGGTACAGGAAACGTCTGCTGAAAGTGGGAGTTTACCCATTGTCTATATGACGACCGAAATCAGTGCGGAAAGCCTTATGGAAGTCTACGAAGCACTGGGCGCATCGCCGACCGGCCGGATTGCGGTTAAGCTGTCCACGGGAGAGCCGGGGAGTAATTATCTGCGCACCGACCTGATTGGGGATTTTGTCATGTCTTTGGAAGGTCCGACCATCGTGGAGTGCAATACGGCTTATGGAGGTTCCAGGGCAAATACGGCAATGCACTATCAGGTGGCGGAGGAGCATGGGTATACCGCAATCGCAGATGTGGATATTATGGACGAAAACGGTTCCATGACGCTGACCGTGGAAGGCGGCGATAACCTGACGGAAAACTATGTGGGCGCAAATTTTGCAAATTATGATTACTATGTGATTTTATCCCATTTCAAAGGCCATGCAATGGCAGGATTCGGGGGCGCGATTAAGAATATTTCCATTGGCATTGCATCCTCCGAAGGGAAAGCACATATCCACAGCGGCGGTACCGGCGGAAATATGTGGGGCGGAGACCAGGATGCCTTTCTGGAATCTATGGCAGAAGCCGGGAAGTCAGTTGTGGATTATCTGGACGGGAATATCCTGTATATCAATGTGATGAACCGCCTGTCCGTGGACTGCGATTGTGACGGGAATCCCGCCGAGCCGGATATGCACGACATCGGTATTTTGGCTTCTTTTGACCCTGTGGCGCTGGACCAGGCGTGTGTTGACCTTGTATATGAAGCGGAAGACGGGCAGTCGCTGATAAGCAGGATTGAATCCCGTAACGGGCTGCATACGCTGGAACAGGCAGAGAAAATCGGCCTTGGAAGCCGAAAATATCAGCTCGTAAATATAGATGAGTGATGTATTACGGCAGGGATGGCGTCTGAACGCGCTGCTTCTCAATCAGGGAGCGGATAATATCCAGAAACTGCCTTGTTTCCGGGCCTGGTTCCGATGCAGAAAGAATCCCATAGGGAATCCTGTAATCCACCTGAAAAGGAATCGTAACCAAAGAGGGGTGGACTTCACTCCAGGCATCTAAGCTCAACAAGACACAGCCCTCTTCCGCACATCGGTTAAACACTTCCAAATCGTAATGATGCGGAAGGTCCACAATGGTGATTTCCGGGTGCCCCTGTTCTATATCCGCACGTATTTTATCATTGACAGGGCTGTTGCCCCTGGCCTGCATGAGAAAGCGCTCCCCGTGCAAATCCCCATAGGAGATACTCTTTTTCCCGGAGAGAGGGTGAGATTTTGGCATTGCCAGACAGAAACGGTACTGCCCCAATTCCAGAAAGTCTGAAAACTTTGCCACGTTCACGGAATTATGAGGCCCTATCATCAGGTCATATTTTTTTCCCACGTTTGAAAAAGCAACCCTTGTGCTGGTGTCCTCAAAGGGAACGATTTTTAACTTGAAATGAGGATGCCTGTCGCTGACAGAATTCCACAAATCCATCAAAATCTTGCAGGGGTACAGGGCAGAGGTGCCTATACGGACAACCCTCTGCCCGGCATTTTGCGCTTTGTAGGCACGGTCAATAGCTTCGCCTGAAAATTGTATGATTGCTTTTGCATCTTTGTAAAGGGATTCTCCGGCATTTGTCAGCGTTATCCCCTGACTGGTGCGCACCATCAAAGAGAGTCCGATATGCTGTTCCAACAGGTTCATCTGCTTCATAATGGCTGTCGGGGAGATAAAAAGCTTCTCCGAAGCCTTTAGGAAACTTCCGCAATCCGCAACCTCTATAAAAGTGTTCAGAGCCTGATTGTACATAAGGTTTATCCTTCTTTCGCTTAAACTGTTAGTTAAAGCGATTTTACCATTTCGGAACTTCCATGTCAAGCAGCGGACCTGTAAGATAGAATCGGCAGATTTGTATAGAAAGTGAGGAATAAAATGAAATCAAAGAAAAAGGCACAGATAATTACGTTATGTTTGGCTGTTGCGGTATTGACGGCGGGTGGGATTGGATTCCGTTTTTTTACGAAGGATACGGAACCTGAAAGGAATCAGATTCCAGAAGATATACCGGAAATGTTATCAGAGGAATCCGGCGCAGGGCAGGCTCGACAGCCGGACGGAATAGAAAGCGGGACAGAGACAGGAACAGAAGCAAAAACAGAGGTAAAAACAGAAGTGAGAGAAGTAAACGACAATTTTATATTGCTGGACGGAGGGAAGTTCCTCATGGGAAGCCCCGAAAGCGAAAGGCAGAGAGAGCCGGACGAAGCTGCCCATGAGGTGACGCTCAGCCCGTTTTATGTAGACCCTTATGAGGTGACACAGGGAGATTATGAAACACTCATGGGAGAAAACCCCAGTTATTTCAGCGGGGACAATCTTCCGGTGGAAAATGTGACATGGTATGAAGCTATTGCATACTGCAATGCCCTGAGTGAAAGCCGTGGCCTGACGCCGGTTTATACCGTGGAGGGAGATACGGTCAGCTGGAACCGGAGCGCTGACGGCTACCGCCTTTTAACCGAGGCGGAATGGGAATATGCCGCCAGGGCAGGCACATCCACCGTATTCAATGCCGGAGACCAGATTACCAGCGAGGATGCGAATTTTGAGGGCAGCTACCCGTATCTGATTGAAGAAAACTATGTGAACCACAGAAATCCGGAAGTGGTGACCAGCAGCTATCGTGGGGAAACCATCAGCGTTGACAGCCTGGAGCCCAATCAGTTTGGGCTTTATAATATGTACGGGAACGTGTCGGAGTGGTGCTTTGATTATTATGGGGAATATGCGCCGGAGCAGACGGACAATCCGGCAGGGGCATTGTCCGGCTCCCTTCGGGTGAACCGTGGCGGAAGCTATATTGACTTCGCAAAGCATTTACGGAGCGCATACCGTTCCGCTGCCAATCCCATAGATACAGACCGGAATTTAGGATTTCGGATTGCCAGAAATGCACAGGCAGGAGAGGGGACAGTGGAGACTGTCTACTCACTGGATATTCAGATGCCGGAAAATCCCCGGATTCTGATTGCCTATTTTTCCTACTCCGGCAATACGGAACATGCCGCAGAGCTCATTCAGCAAAAGACGGGAGCGGATTTGGTGGAAATAGAAATGGAGAATCCGTACAGTGGGAATATCTACGAGGTATCTCAGGCGGATTTAAACCGGAATATCCGTCCGGCGCTTCGCACCCATGTGGAAAATATGGAGCAGTACGATGTGATTCTGCTGGGCTACCCTACTTGGTGGGCAACCATGCCCATGCCGGTATATTCCTTTGTGGAGGAATACGATTTTGACGGAAAAATCATTATCCCGTTTAGCAGCCACGGAGGAACCATGTTTGGGGACAGCGTATCCGACCTTTCCAAGCTGGTGCCGGATTCCTATGTGGGAATCGGATTTGAATTTAATTATTCCGGCGGCAGTTCTCTTTCCGATGAAATCTCTGAGTGGCTTGCTTTAAGCGGGATTAAGGAATAACAGGACATGAAACGGAAAATGAAAATTCTGATAGATATAGTGATGTACTTTATTTTTATCTATTTAATGAGTTACCGGGCAGGACGGGGACTGCTTTTACATGGAGTATTGGGCTGTATATTATTCGGCCTGTTCCTGCTCCATCATATATTGAATCTGACATGGTATCGGGGAATTTTAAAAGGAGGCTATTCATTTACAAGGGCGGCGCTGTTTTTTACGGATTTTCTGCTGCTTGCGGATATGGCGGTCATGATGATTAGCTCGGTGCAGATGTCGGGAGATGTGTTTGCATTTTCGCCATTTGTGGCAACGCAGTCTGCGAGGAATCTCCATGTTTGCGGAACCGCATGGGGATTTGTATGGATGGCCTTTCATTTGGGATTCCATACCCACGGCTTTTTTCGCAGGCTGTACCGGAAAACAAAAGATACTTTTTTTGGATATACCTATGTCTTTCTGTTCCTTCTGGTATGGGCTGCGGGTATCCGCTGTTTTATGGTCAGCGAAATCTGAAAAGATATGATTCTGCTCCATAGCGGCAGCATGGCATTTGAAGAAAGTCTCTTTTATCTGCAATATGGAATGATAACGCTGGCAGCGTGTCAGACGGTTCATTTACTGTTGACAGCGGCAGATTGTATGAAAAAGTGAAAGAAAACTCTGTTTATTTTTCCCGGTGGGGCAACACGGAATTTCCCGATGATGTGGATGCAGACAGTTATGCAAGCTGCATGGGAGTTTTTGAAACAGTATGCCAGAGATGAAGATGGGTGGATTATAGCGGCTTCTTCCAATGCCGGAGGCGCGGGAGTATCGGAAGGACAGTGGAATTGAAAATTGTAAGATTGGGAGGTGGTGAAGGATGGCGGAAACGCTTCACAGGGAATTTGTATATCTCTGGTATTATTTTGAATTGCAGCTGGGGCAGATTTTTCCCTATTGGGTTTTGGGCATGGTGCTTGGCTCGGCGGTTTCCGTATTCCTGAAAGAGCGGATTCATGGTATATTCCGGGCATTGGGGGAAAGAAGGCCTGGCGTTTTAGGGATTTTTGCGGCCAGTATGTTAGGGATTGCCTCTCCGCTGTGTATGTACGGTACGATTCCCATTGCCGCCTCTTTTTCCAAAAGCGGAATCCGGGACGACTGGCTGGCGGCATTTATGATGAGTTCCATCCTTCTCAATCCGCAGCTTATTATTTACAGTACGGCTCTTGGAACAGTGGCGCTTACCGTCCGTATTCTGTCCTGTTTTTTGTGCGGTGTGCTGGCAGGGCTTCTACTCAGGTGGTTTTATAAGGGAAAGGGATTTTTTAACTTTTCCGGTTTTGAGGAACCGAAGAACAAAGACATAGATTCCAATCTTCTGCTCCGGTTTTTGAAGAACCTTTGGCGCAATATCAAAGCAACCGGACTGTATTTCCTTTTTGGAATTATATTATCCGTAATATTTCAGCGGTATGTTCCGGCTGAATGGATTAGCGGGCTTTTCGGTGAAAACGAGGGATTTGGCGTTCTTTTGGCGGCTACCATCGGCGTGCCGCTTTACGCCTGCGGCGGCGGAACCATCCCGCTCCTGATACAATGGCTGTCAAACGGTATGAGCATGGGAAGCGCAACGGCTTTTATGATTACCGGGCCTGCCACGAAGATAACCAATCTTGGAGCGGTAAAAATTGTTCTTGGTACAAGAAGATTTCTGCTGTATTTAGGATTTGTTATGGCGTTTTCTTATATAACCGGGCTGGTTGTAAATATGTTTGTCCGGTAACAAATCAAATACGAAACGAAAAGGAGGATGTCCTATGAAAAAGATAACAGCGCTGACGCTGGCTGCTATGCTTGCCTTGACGGTCTGCGGATGCCGGCAGGCAGCACCTGAACAAAAGGAAGAACCACAGGTAGAAACAGTGGTGCCGGAACAGGAACCTTCTTCTAAAACCTCGGTTTCCAGCACTTCAGATATAGCATATGATTCTCTCTTTCCGCAGCATGAGCCTTACGGAACCGGTGTTGGGGCAATGCCGGGCAGGGTGGTATGGGCGTACAATCCCGATTCTGTGGAATGGGACGGAAACGGCTGGTGGTGGAAAGTAGAGCATTTTGATGAAACGGTCATCCGGCAAATGGTTAACGAAAGCATTGCGGCTCTCGGTGGAAAAGATACTGCGGCGGAAAGCTGGCAGGCATTGTTTACCGCACATAATATTTCCCACAGTCGGGGGGAGAACGGATATCAGACTGGTGAAAAGATTGCCATTAAAGCGAATATCAACGGCTCTGGTCTGAACAGTGATGATGCGTCCGGGGAAACGGAAATGAGCTATACCAATCCGGTTCTGATGAAAGCCCTGCTGGTGTCGCTGGTAGAGGAAGCCGGGATACCGCCGGAGGATATTACCGTGTATGACGTGTCCCGCATTTTCCCGGATTATATGGTGGAAATGTGTACGGAGGGGAACCTTTCGGGGATTCATTTTGTGGGGCGGACAAACGCTGTTGCTGATGAATCCGCACCGATTAACTGGTCGTATGACGTGGGCGGAGATACCAATTATCTGCCTGCCTGCATCACCGGGGCGGCCTATATGATAAACCTTGCCAACCTGAAAGGACACAGCTACGGGATGACCTTGTGCGGAAAGAACCACTACGGTTCGTATATCAACACCAACCGTATGAGGCCGCCGGTGGGGGCAAACCTGCACGGTTTCCTTGCCGGAGCCGAGATGGATGAATACAGTCCTCTGGTTGATTTTATGGCAAATGAATATTTAGGCGGCAGAACCATGCTCTATATGCTGGATGCGATTATTTGTGCGCCCTCGGAGGGAGCCTCTATCACAGGCGAAAATTCCCGGTGGCAGCAGGCTCCGTTTGGTGGAGATTATACATCCAGTATTCTTGTTTCCCAGGACCCGGTGGCGATTGATTCTGTGGGCGCTGATTTTCTGGCAAACGAACCGACGATAACAGAACGCAATGGAACAATGGCGCATAATCCGGCAGTGGAAAATTATCTCCATGAGGCGGGACTTGTGGCAGACGCTCCTTCCGGCACCGTATATCAGAATGGAAATGGTGAGCCGGTTACGAATCTGGGCGTTCACGAGCATTGGAATAATGCAGAGGAAAAATTATACAGTCGGAATTTGGGAAAGGAAGAAGGCATTGAGCTGATTTCCATTGAGCCATAGGAAATGTGGAATGAAATATTACAAGGATTTATTTTATGGATAATGGAATACATGGAGAAAGATGTCGCATATGTGAAAAAGGTAAGCAGGGAGATATTTTTATACGAGCCTGTTTTTGATTAGGTTTGTTCAAAAATTGTTTCATATACCAATAGACCCGGAGCATAAGTTTACAGCAAACTGGGGTTATGGGGAGGATGCCTGGATAACCAGACTTTTGACGGCCTGCTTAAATCTGGATTTTTCCATCAATAAAATATTCAGCAGATTAGGAATTTATTTTCCCGGATTATCTATGATAGCTATTTGCCGGAAAAAGTAGAACTTATATAAAATAAAGGAGAATATCAGATAAAAAGATTAAAGGAATGATGTCCGTTTTTGTTGTTAGCCGATGTGGGCTATGGTAAAATGATATCAGCCTAATAATAACAGAAGGATTAAAATCCATGAATAATATGATATCATTGGCATCTTCAGAAGATGTAAAATCAGTTGGAATATTATATGACAATGTGAACGAATACTTTGAAAAGAATATCAATTATTGTTATCCAAACTGGCAAAAAGGAAAATATCCGACAATAGCAGATGCACAGAGGGCATTTGAGAAAGAAGCTTTATATGTGCTGAAAGCAGATAAAAGGATTGCAGGTTCCGTTATTATAGATAATATTCAGCACCCGGAATATAAAAAAATACCATGGACTCTGCAGATTCCAGATGAAGATGTCATGGCAAATGATGTGATGACAATACATACGTTAGCGGTAGAACCTGATTACAGAAATCACGGGATAGGGGAAAGCTTAATCAGGTTCAGCATAGATTTCTGTAAAAATTCCGGGGCGAAAACAATCAGGCTTGATACGCATTATAAAAATATTCCGGCCAGACGTTTATATGAAAAATGCGGTTTTAAGAGTCTGGGACGCCATACGGCATTTGTGGATAACATTAATCAGGAATTTGATGTTTTTGAATATATATTTTAGCAGGGTCTGCAAATTTAAGCGAAATGAATTTGCAGACCCTCGCGGCAGTCGCCAAATGTTTTAGTTTTCTTTTTTCCAGTGATTACTGAATGTTTTCTGTTCTGTTTCCACATGTCCCCGATGTCCGTAAATCTTGCAGGAATCAAGGGAAGCTTCCAAAGCCTCAAATTCTTCTTTTGTTAAATTCACATTGCAGGCGCCAAGGTTTTCCAGAATTCTTTCCTGATTTTTGGAGCCCGGAATAGGGACAGCATTGGGATATTTGTGAAGTATCCAAGCCAGGGAAATCTGTGCCGGGGAAGCAGATTTGCGTTCGGCGAATTCCGTAAGGATTTCAATAAGGGACTGGTTTGCCGCAAGATTTTCCTTGGAAAGCTGGGGAACAAATTTGCGGACGTCATCGCCTTCGAATTTTGTATCTGCAGTTACTTTTCCTGAAAGCAATCCGCTGGCAACAGGTGAAAAGGGTACAACGCCAATCTGATTTTCAATGCAGAAAGGAAAAATTTCCTTCTCGCAGTCTCTTTCAACCATGGAATAAAGGTTTTGAACCGCTGATACGGGAGTAACGGCATGAGCTTTCTTTAAAATTTCAACCGAAACCTGAGACATACCCCATCCTCGGATATATCCTTTTTCAATAAATTTCCCCATAACCTCTGCAACTTCTTCCACAGAAAAAAGCTCGTTGACTCTGTGCAGATAGTATAAATCAATATAATCTGTTTTGAGTCGTTTTATAGATGCTTCCAGGTGCTTTAGGATAATATCATATAATCCTTTGTTTTCTTTATCTTCCGGCAAACCGATATGAAATTTTGTGGCAAGCACAATATCTTTTCTGAAAGAAGATACCGCTTTCCCTGCCAGTTCCTCATTGTGGCCGGGATAGAACATTTCCCTGCCGTAAGTTTCAGCCGTATCGAACAGAGTGCATCCAAAATCATAGGCTTTTCTTATTGCCTGAATTGCATATTCCTCATCGGGAACATTCCCGTATCCATGGGAAAATCCCATACATCCCATTCCGATTTCCGATACTTCCAGATTTCTCAATAATCTTTTTTTCATAGGTAGATGCTCCTTTCATTATTAGCTCCGCTGTTTTTCTGATGACTGTATTTTACAGTATTTGTTCTTGACAGAGAAGTTCATATTGGTTAGAATCGTTTTAACTAAAAGTTAATATAAAGGGAGAATTAACGTGTACAATCCTTTGCTTGAATTTATCCGCATCAGGCAGGGGGTTACGCTGACGAAGGCAGGGAGATTTTTATGTCAAATACAACAAAGCTTGCTCTGGAAGCATCCCTTAAAAAGCTTCTCCAGCATAAAAAAATAGATAAAATCACCATAAGCGACATAACATCAGACTGCGGCATCAGCCGAATGTCCTTTTATTATCATTTTAAGGATATCTATGAGCTGGTGGAATGGGTGTGCGTGGAGGATGGAAAGCGCGCATTACAGGGAAAGAAAACCTATGATACCTGGCAGGAAGGGCTTACACAGATTTTCGAAGCCGTTATGGAAAATAAGACGTTTATTCAAAATATCAACGGAGTTGTGGGCCGGGATAAAATTGAAAATTATCTTTATAAGCTTACATATGAATTAATCGCAGGCGTTGTGGAGGAAAAATGCAGAGGTGTTGATATTAAAAAGGAGGATAAGGATTTCATCGCACAGTTTTATAAGTACGGGTTCGTGGGAGTGATGCTGGAATGGATTGACCATGGAATGAAGGATGATTACAGAACGATTGTGGAGAAAATGAGCGTTACGCTTCATGGAAATATTGCAAATTCAATACATAATTTTTCCGGCAGTCAGAAAATATGAAAGGCCGGATACGGCTAATTTTATCAAAACAGGCGGAGTGATAAGTTTTTTATCATTCCGCCTGTTTTGTAAATGGAAAAATATTTTGAAAGGGGTATTATAAGGGTCATAAAAACAAAACAACAACACATTAAGGAAAGGTGGCAATTCATATGGCAGCAAAAAAGAATCTGGGAATCGGAGCCGCAGTAGTGGCGGCAGGAGCGGCAACTGCGATAGTTGCATCAAAAAAGCATAAAAAGGAAGAAGGTAAGAAGACCGGTAAAACCGCAGGCGCACAGGGAGAAAGAGCGGAATACCGCAATACGGAAAGAGGAAAGGGTGAAAAAAACAGTAAAGGAATTTATTACACAAACGGAAATTATGAAGCCTTTGCAAGGCCGAAAAAGCCCGAGGGCGTGGATGAAAAGAACGCCTACATCGTAGGAAGCGGCCTGGCGTCTCTGGCAGCAGCCTGTTTTCTGGTGAGGGACGGACAGATGCCGGGAGACCACATCCATATTTTAGAGGCGATGGATATTGCCGGGGGCGCCTGTGACGGAATTTATGATTCCACAAGAGGCTACATTATGAGAGGCGGACGGGAAATGGAAAACCATTTCGAATGTCTGTGGGATTTGTTCCGCAGCATTCCTTCCATAGAAACGCCGGGCGTGTCCGTTCTGGATGAATATTACTGGCTGAATAAGGAAGACCCCAATTATTCCCTTTGCCGTGCAACGGTGAATCAGGGCGAGGACGCCCATACAGACGGAAAATTCAACTTAAGCCAGAAGGGCTGTATGGAAATTATGAAGCTCTTTATGACCAGGGATGAGGACTTGTACGATAAGACCATTGAAGACGTGTTTGACGAGGAGGTTTTTGATTCTACCTTCTGGCTGTACTGGCGTACCATGTTTGCATTTGAAAACTGGCACAGCGCCCTTGAGATGAAGCTTTATTTCCAGAGATTTATCCATCATATTGCGGGACTGCCGGATTTCAGCGCCCTGAAATTTACAAAGTATAATCAATACGAATCTTTGATTCTGCCCATGCAGAAGTATCTGGAGGAGGCGGGTGTTGACTTTCGTTTCCATACGGAAGTGACGAATGTTATCTTTGAATTTAAAAACGGGAAAAAGATTGCAAAGACCATAGAATATAAGGACAGAGGCGTGGAAAAGGGAATCGTTCTCACAGAAAACGACCTTGTCTTTGTGACAAACGGAAGCTGTACGGAAGGGACGATATACGGCGACCAGAATCATGCGCCTAACGGAGACGCAGAGGTAAGAACCAGCGGCTGTTGGAGCCTGTGGAAAAATATTGCCAGGCAGGACGCCTCTTTCGGACATCCCGAAAAATTCTGTTCCGATATTGCAAAAACCAACTGGGAATCCGCTACCGTCACCACACTGGACGATAAGATTATTCCTTATATTACAAATATCTGCAAGCGCGACCCCAGAAGCGGAAGGGTGGTTACAGGAGGAATCGTGAGCTGTCAGGATTCAAGCTGGCTGATGAGCTGGACAATCAACAGACAGGGACAGTTTAAGGAGCAGGATAAAGACAAAGTCTGCGTCTGGGTATACGGACTGTTTACGGATGTTCCCGGCGACTTTGTGAAAAAGCCGATGAAAGAGTGTACCGGTAAGGAAATCACAGAGGAATGGCTCTACCATTTAGGCGTTCCTGTGGAGGAGATTGAGGAACTGGCGGAGAATAGCGCAGTCTGCGTTCCCACAATGATGCCTTATATCACGGCATTCTTTATGCCGAGAACCAGGGGAGACAGACCGGACGTCATTCCCGACGGATGTGTGAACTTTGCTTTCCTTGGACAGTTCGCCGAAACGCCGAGGGATACCGTATTTACCACGGAATATTCCGTACGGACGGCAATGGAAGCAGTATACGGACTTCTTGGCGTGGACAGAGGCGTGCCGGAGGTATGGGGAAGCGTTTACGATATCCGTGAGCTTTTGGACAGCAGCGTCAAGCTGATGGACGGAAAGTCGCCTCTTGAAATTGAACTTCCCGGACCCCTTAACGCGTTAAAGAAGCCGGTGCTCCGGGTAATAAAAGGGACGGTGGTTGAAAAGGTACTGCGGGACCATGATGTGATTAAAGAGGGGATGATTTAAATTCTCACTTTTCCGGCAGAACCACCACAAACTCGGCTCCCTTCGGAACCGCATCCTTCACGGTAATGCTCCCGTTATGGGAAGCAACAATTTCATAAGCAATTGACAATCCCAGCCCGAAGTGCCCCTTGGTGCTTCGGGATTTTTCCGCCCGGTAGAACCGGTCAAATATCTTTCCTTTATCCTCATTGGAAATACCAATTCCGTTGTCCTTCACCGAAAGAAGGAAGCCCCTTTTATCGTAAGAGAGGGAAAGGGTTATTTTACCATGGTTTTGGGTATAGCTTATGGCATTATGGAGTAAGATGGAGATTACCTGGCTGATGCGGTCGGGGTCGCAGCTGCACGGAGGAAGAATGTTTTCCGGCAGTTCAACGGAAAGAGCAATTTGCTTTTCCTTTGCAAGGGGTTCGAAGGCTTCATAAGAATTGATAATCAGGGTGTCTAATTCCACAGGTTTTTTACGGACAGGAAGGTGCTGGTCCTGCTCGGATAAAATAAGCATGTCGTTGATTAAGGAGGACATGCGAAGGCTTTCCTGCCTGATTGTTTTAAGGAATCTCTGCTGTTGCGCCGGGCTTTGCTGATTGCCGTCTTCTGCATTCCGGCAGCAGTCGATGGAGGACAAAATAATGGCCAGAGGCGTCCTAAGCTCGTGGGAAGCGGAGGAAATAAAGCGGGCCTGTCTTTGCTGGCTTTCGGAAATAGGCTTCAAAAGCTTTCCGGTAAAAATAAAGGAAAAGACAGCGAGAAGTATAATGGCGGTTAAGTCAATCAGAAAAAAACGGAAACGCTGTTCCGAGATTTGCTTTTCCAGCATGTTCAGTGGGGAAAAGACAATCACCTGCATCATGGATTTCCCTTTTTCTATGGAAATGACGCATCCAAAGTATTTTTCTTTCGTGGAAGGCGAGGTAAACTGATATTCCACATGATAGGAGACGTAAGGAGAAGATACGGCATCTATTGCCGATATTTTATAAGTATTATGATAGAAGTCCAGGCATTCCCTCATGATTGTTTTTCTAAAGTCCTCGGAATGCCCGCTGAGCTGGTTATAGAGAAAGGGAACTCCGTCGTCCAGGGCAAAAAAGGTATAGTTTCCCTGCGCCTCCATTTTGGAGAGCCATTGCATGGAAATTACGGGCATCTGCTCTAAATTGGTGGCAATGGTGTTCATATCGTTTTTAAAAGAGTTGTACTGATTTCTGAAAAGTCCGCTTTCTGATACATACAGATAACACAGGGACATGATAATCATAATCGCTGCGGTAATTCCTGTAAACAGGCAGGTTAGCTGTAAATGTACTTTTTTATACATGATGACCTCCGCGCCGGAATATTCTGTATATACATTCCATGAATATCATAAGGTTTTGGAATGCTGTGAGGAGGCTTTGTCAGTCCGGCATATCCTGCAGGCAGTAGCCGATTCCCCGGATGGTTTTAATCTGCAAGGTACTTCCGGTTCCTCTAAGACGCCTTCTCAGGAAATGGATATAATTGTCCAGATTCCCTTCCTCCACGTCGCTGTCCGGCCCCCACACTTTAAGGAGAAGGAGGTTTCTTGACAGGGTCTGTCCCTTTCTTCGCAGAAAGGTTTCCATAAGGGAGGCTTCCCGCTTGGAGAGGGTACAGCTCCCGGCAGGACCCTGGAGGCGGTCCTCGTTCATGTGCCATATAACGTCGGAAACGGGAAGAATATCTCCGTTATTATTGAGTGCGGAGGGGCGCCTGGTAACGCAGCGTATTCTGGCGAGAAGCTCTTCTAAGGCAAACGGCTTTACCAGATAGTCGTCGGCGCCCAAATCAAGCCCGGTCACCTTATCGGAGAGAGTACCAAGAGCCGTGAGGAGAATAACCGGAGTGGTAATTTTCTTTTTTCGAAGATTGGTAAGAACTATAGTTCCTTCCATATGAGGAAGCATCCTGTCCAAAAGAATCACATCGTAGATATTTTGCTCCCCATAGTAAAGGGCTTCTTCGCCGTCATAGCAGGAATCAACTGTGAAGCCCTCCAGTTCCAGTGAAATTGTAAGGGTCTGATTTAATTCTTTGTCGTCTTCTGCAAGTAAAATTCTCATTATAATCATCCTCTTCCAGTCATTTTTATAGTATTCTATCACAGATTCCTAAAAAAAATCTCTAAATTATCTCTAAGATTAACTTTTTTATTACATTAATTTGGTTTTAGAGAGAATTTAGAGATTTGACTGTTATATTACAGGAAAACGGCGGATACCTGAATATCTGTACGGTTTTGACATAAGAAGGAGGAGCAGAGGTTTATGAGAAAACAAAAAGCGGCCCTGCTGCTTGCGGCTTTATTGCTGGCAGCAGGCGGATGCGGTAACAAAACGGAACAATTGGTTGAGCCCGTGGTGGAGTCGGTTACAGAGTCGGAGGATAATGCGGGCAGCGCTGAAGACGGAAGCGGGGAGGAAGCCGGAGGGGAAGCCGCCGGTGAAAATGATTCGGGTAGTGGGAATCCCGGCAAAGAAGCTGCCGGTGAAAATAATTCCGGCAATGAGAATCCAGATGAGGGTCAAAATACCCCGGCGGGAGAAGACTCGTTTGAGGGAGTGGTGAAGGAAATTAACGAAAAGGATAATTTTGTGGTGGTCAGTAAGATTTTTAAGGAAGAAATGGAAGACGGAGGGCAGGCTGCGGTAATTTTTGTAGGGGAAGGAGCAGGAGAGGAAGACTTGATTACCGTTTATTTCACGGAAAACACAACGTTTAAAATCAAAACCGTAAAAAACGCCGGAGAGGAAGTTACGGAAAAGGAAGGCGCTTTTTCAGATATCAAAGAGGAATTGACGCTGGAGTTTAAGGGAAAAATGGATGCCAAAGGAGAAGAATTCCTGGCGGACGAGGTGTTTATCTATGAATTTATTTATACCTGAAAAAAGGAAAGGTGAGGAAGCTATGCTACATAAAACGAAAAGCCATAAAAGGATACTGTCAATCATTATGATACTGGTTATGGCGGCATCTCTTTTCACAGGATGCAGTATGACGAAAACGGCGGAAAAAACAGAAGGGGACGGACAGCAGCAGGGCAGTCAGATGGCGGATGCCGGAAATGAAGGAGAAAAGGGCGGGGAAGCACAGGACGCAGAAGACAGTAACGCCATGGGACGGTATGTGGAGACTTCCACGGATATGGAGGAATACTGCGTCATGCCGAAAGGCGTTATAAGACTCTCTGACGGCAGTATTGTTATTCCCGATACATATTATGGCAGAGTAGTATCGAAGGATAACGGCGCAGGCTGGTCCACGGAAACCCTGGAGTGGCAGTCGGAGGCACGGAAGAATGAATATACGATTCTGGACGTTGCATATGGGGCGGACGGAACCGCAGGCATGATTTACACGGTTCCAAAGAATGACGCTTCTGATAAAAATGAGGGGGAATCCGATGAGGAGGGCGCGGAGGATACAGGTGATTCCGGTGATGACGATGCCTTTGGCGATGAGGCTACAGAAAAAAAATGCCTTGTGGTAAAGCCCGACGGAACACAGATTTCCGTTCAGATTGAAGTTCCCGAAGAGGGGGATTATCCTTACAAAATCTGGATATCGGATAACGGAAGGGTGTTTATAACCACCTTCGGAGACAATATTTATGAGGTAAACGATGAAGGCATAGGAGAAAAGTTCCTCACAGTGGAAGGAATGCCTCAGCAGATTCAGTTTGCAGGCAATTTCATGGTGATAGACGGAAGCCGTTTCACAAACGGAGTGGTTATCTATGATTTGGAAAAGGGAGAATATATCACAGACGAGGTTTTAAGCGATTTCCTGAAAGAAAATTATGCGGACAGAGATTACAGCACTCAGGATTGCTATGATGTGTTCTTTTTCGGAGGGGAGGACGGCGCCCTCTATATGGCAGGAAACAAGGGGCTCTACCGCCATGTAATCGGAGGCAGCGCCATCGAGCAGGTGGTTGACGGAAGCCTTTCCAGCTTTAATAATCCCAGCAATTTGATTAAAGGAATGACGGCGCTGCCGGACAATGAGTTTCTTGTGCTGTTTGCCGGAAACAATCTGGTGCGCCTTACCTACAATCCTGATATTCCCACGGTTCCCAATGAACGGCTTAAGGTATACAGCTTAAAGGAAAACGATACCATGCGGCAGGCTGTGAATTTCTATCAGACCGCCAATCCCGAGGTTTATGTGGAATATGAGATTGGGATTGAAAGCGAAAGCTCCGTTACCAGAGACGATGCGCTTAAGAAATTAAATACCCGGATTATGGCAGGAGAGGGGCCGGACGTTATGGTACTGGATAATATGCCCGTCGATTCCTATATGGAAAAGAATCTTCTCCTTGATTTAAGCGACTGTATCGACGAGCAGGAGCTTTACGGAAATATTGTGGACGCTTTCGAAAGAGACGGTAAAATATATATGATTCCCTGTGAAATCCAGCTTCCTCTGGTAATGGGGAAGGAAAAATATATATCGCAGATGACGGATTTAAAGGGAATCGCCGATGCAATGGAAACCTTGAGAAAGGATAATCCCGGCAAGGCGCTCCTTGAGATATACTCGGAAAGAGGTATTATGAGAATGTTTTCCATGGTTTCGTCGCCTTCCTGGAAAGCAGAGGACGGCTCCCTCGATAAGGAAGCGCTTAAGGAGTTCTTAACCCAGTGTAAGAGGATTTATGATGCGGAGCTTGAGGGAATACCGCAGGAAGCTATAGAGGAGTATAATGACAGAAGCACAACATATTCTTCCTTCTACGGCGGAACAAGAGAAAGCTCAGATTATTTCAGGGTAGCTGACGAAATCAGCTATCTGATGGAGAACAGGGCTGTTATTATGGGTACGGTTTATTATCCCCACGGCGTCTGCGAGCAGTTTTCCGTGAACAGGGTGGAAGGACATGAGGATGACGTGATGAAGCCTATGGAAGGCATGGATAAAAATGTATTTATACCGAAGACTCTTGTGGGAATCAACGCTTCCTCCGCCAGCATCGACAGGGCGAAGGAGATGATAAAGGTGCTTTTAGGGGCGGAAAACCAGGAGGAGCTCTTTTACGGGCTTTCCGTCCGTAAGGACGCGCTGGAAAAAAGCTTTGAGGTGGACGAAAAGTTTATCAGCGAGGAGGGAATTTTCAGCACCCTCGGATTATCGACAGGCGATGGACGGAGCTATAGTTTCAATATTTATGTAATGGAACCGGAGCAGATGGAGACCCTTAAGGGATGGATTGAGGCGGCAAAAACTCCCTATATAGAAGATACCGTGATTGAGGAGGCGGTGTACGCCGAGGGCGCGGGATATATACAGGGAAATGAAAGCCTTGAGGAAGCGGTAAATGCAATCGAGCAGAGTATTGCCATTTACATGTCCGAGTAAAAAATGAAAGGTTAAGGGAGCTGTCAAACTGGCAGCTCCCTATCTGGAGGAGGCTTATGAGAAAAAGTAAAAAGTGGCGGGCTTTCTTTCTTTTCATGGCTCCCAGTTTTATGGGAGTAATCATTTTTGTGATTCTTCCCTTTATAGACGTATTTAAAAGGTCGTTTACCACGGCGGTGACGGGAGATTTTATCGGAACGGCAAACTTTCAGACAATTTTCAGTAATCAGGCTTTTCTGCTTGCGGTAAAAAATACTCTGCGTTTTACCCTTGTGTGTATTCCACTTCTGGTGTTTATCGGATTTCTAATCGCATGGCCTTTGAGTAAGCTGAAAAATGCCGGCCTGATTAAGTCGGTTTACTTATTTCCCCTCGCCATGCCCACGGCTACCATTGTGATGGTGTGGAAAATGACATTTTATAAGGAAGGTTTTCTTAATTTGTTCCTCACCAGAATCGGAGAGTGGACAGGGCTGTGGGGTGAGATACATACGGATTATCTGGGAACGGAGGCTGCGTTCTGGGTGCTGGTATGCAGCTATATCTGGAAAAATACAGGCTATACGGTGGTGCTGTGGCTGGCGGGGATTCTGGGAATTTCCACGGATTTGATTGACGCGGCAAGGGTGGACGGAGCCGGAGGATTTAAACGAATCTGGTATATTGTCCTTCCCAATTTAAAAGGAAGCCTTTACACTATCGTTATTTTATCCTTTTTAAATTCCTTTAAGATTTACAGGGAGGCTTATCTGGTGGCGGGGGCATACCCCGAGCAGAGCATCTATCTTTTGCAGCATCTGTTTAACAACTGGTTCGTCAATCTGGAATTTGACAAGATGGCGGCGGCGGCAGTCTGCACCGGAGGATTTCTTTTTCTGGTGATTTTACTTCTGCAAAGGGCGTGGGATAAGGAAGTATAGGAAAACAGGCTCTTTTACCGTTATGGAGGGAGAAATGAAGGGAAAGAAAATCAACTTAAAAATATCGGATAATATAAAAAGAGGGGTATCGGCAAGTCTTCTTCTCCTGCCGGGAATTCTGGTTGTCCTTCCTGTGGTGCTGCTCGTCACCGGTTCCGTGATGGACCAGTATGAGCTGGCGGAGCTTCTGAGGCCGATTTTCCGGGAAAAGGGGCCGGGAGAAGCCTTTTTGTTTATCGGCTGGCGGCTGGTGCCTGATTATCCCTCCTTTGCCAATTATGGAAAGCTGCTTTTCTTATCGCCGCAGTTTTTCGTGCTTTTCTGGAATTCCGTAAAAATGGTGCTGCTTATTCTTGCGGGGCAGCTTCTTACCGGCGTACCTGCGGCCTGGGCCTTTGCGGCGTATCAGAACCGATTTGGAAAACTGCTTTTTACCCTTTATGTAGTACTGATGCTTCTGCCATTTCAGGTAACCATGCTTTCCAGTTATCTGGTTTTGAACGGCTTTTCCCTGTTAAATACCCATTCGGCGGTTATCTTACCGGCGGTGTTTTCCACCTTTCCCGTGTTTTTGTGTTACGGGGGCTTTCGGGGAATTCGCATGCAGCTATTTGAAGCGGCAAGGGTGGACGGAGCGACGGAGTTGTTTTTATTCTTTAAAATCGGATTGCCTTTAGGAAAAAGCGGTATTTTGTCGGCTCTGGTGCTGGGATTTCTGGAATACTGGAATATGATGGAGCAGCCCATGGCGTTTCTGGACGACAAATCGCTGTGGCCATTATCCTTATATTTGCCGGAAATCACCTGGGAGCGGGCGGGCTTTGCTTTCTGCGCTTCCATCATTACTTTGATACCGGCTGCTTTTGTGTTTGTGCTCGGTCAGGATTACCTGGAGCAGGGGATTATATATTCAGGTTTGAAGGAATAAAATGCCGAAGAATATTCACAGATATTTGGCAGGTTCATAATCATTCCGGGGGCTATGGAAGGAGGAGAAGGATGTTTAAAAAGAAGATAATGGCAGGCTTTGCAGTATTTATGGGGGCTATGTGGCTGTGCACCGTGATATCGAAAAGCTATTACACCACAAAGCTTCCGGTGGTAAGTACAGCCACGCCGGAGGAAAAATACATTGAGCATATCGTCGAGGCGGACGGAATCGTGGTGGAGGGCGGCAGCCAGGCAGTAAATGCCCTTGGCGGCCTTCGGGTGTCGGAGGTTTCCGTCCAGATTGGGGACAGGGTGGAGGAAGGAGACGAGCTTTTTCGGATTGATTTGGAGGATTTAAGGGAAATCATGGCGGAAAAGCAGTCTCAAATCAGTAAGCTGCAGCTACAGATAAACGCCATTCTGGAAAATCAGGAGCTTGCAAGGCAGAAAAAGGAGCTGGACGAAAAGAGGGCGAGAGAGGATTACGATGCGGCCGCCAGACAGAAAGATACGGAAGTGGGAAGGGCCGCGGAGCAGTACGCTCAGGCGATGGAGGATTTGGAGGACGCCATTTACGGAGATACCGACGGGCTGAGCGATGAGGAAATAGAAGACAGAATGAACGGGCTGGGAGAGGAAGAACAGGAACGGCTTAAGGATGCCCTGCAGAGCGCCGCCTATGCGGAAGCGGACGCAAAGCTGGAGAGAGACAATGCTATGAGAGACGCCCAAAGAGCTGTGGAGGACACCCTTTTGCCGGAGAATGCGGACGCGTCCCTTGCGGTTGCCAGAGAGGAAGTCGGGCTTTTGCAGAGAGATTTGGCTGACTATCAGGAGGTCTTAAATCAGGAGGGGATTGTCTTTGCAGAAACTGCGGGAATGGTTACAGGCATTTATGTGGAGGCGGGCAGCAGAGTCCCGGATTCGGCGGCAATGATGCTGACGGATGACGCCATTCCGTGCCAGTTCAAGGTAATTCTTGACAAGGAGCAGAGAAAGTATGTGGGATATGGCGACGAGGCATCTGTTAAACTGGACGGAAGCGGAAGGGAAATCGAAGTAACCGTTGATTATATTTCCGAGAGCCAGACGATGCCCGGAAGCTATGAAACCCTTATCAGTCTTTCAAAGGACGGAGATTCCGGAAGCGGAAAATGGATTCCCGGACTTTCAGGAGTTTTAAGGCGTGTGGAGAGAGGGGAAAAATACAGATGCTGTATCTCGCCGCATGCGGTTTATTATACAACGGATAACAGGACCTTTGTCTATGTCCTGCGGCAGAGGGAAGGTATTCTGGGAGAGGAATATTACGTGGAGGAGGTTAATGTAAAGGTTCTGGATGAAAATGAAAACTGGGTTGCTATCGAGCCGGGAGCGATTGACACCGAGAGCAGGATTATTGATTATTCCGATAAGGAGATTGAGAAAGGGGATGTGGTGAGGTGGATTGAGTAGGTTAATTTCTAATTATCATAATAAAAAGAAGAAAACAGCACAGCAACCATAATTATCACAAATAAATATTATAAGCTTATTGACATTGTAATATTTATTATATATAATTGGTAATACATCAGATGTGTTACATATAAGGAAGCTTGAATTACTAATATTGGTAGAAATTTTTGATTATTATAAAAAGAGTATAACGAATTTAGAAATGCTAAAGATTTAGTACGTTGGAGGTTTGCTAATGGGCACGAGAAAAAATTTAAATGACCAGATAGCGGATGATTTAAAAGAAAAAATCATTAATCATACATTTCAAAGTGGCCAAAAGCTCCCAAATGAGTTTGAACTTATGGAGGAGTATGGAGTATGTCGTTATACAGTTAGAGAGGCTATCAAAAAACTTACAGCAGTGGGACTTCTGGAGGTTCAAAGAGGTAAAGGAACTTTTGTGAGAGAATTGAAACCTTCTGTGTATTTGAAAAATATGGTTGATGTTGTTCTTTTAGATGACCAGAGTATCAAAGATATATTTGATACTCGTTTAGCCATTGAGCAAAAAGCAGTTGAGATGGCGGTTAGAAATATGAATGATGATATAATTAGTATTCTTCAAGGGAAGATAGGCCTTATGAAAAAAGCATTGGAGGAAAATGACCTGCAAAAATACAATGATTGTGATATGTCGTTTCATCTTTTTATAGTCAAAAACAGTGATAATAAGATTCTTTATGAAATTGAATTAGCTCTCTATGATATGATACGTCAGGCAATGGCGAAATCTTTATTGAAATCGGAGAATTTGCAAGAATCTTTGCAAGGACATTTATTGATTCTTGAAGCAATTAAGGAGAAGAATCCTGATAAAGCTGCTTTATTAATGGGTGAACATCTGAATCACTGTCGGGAATTATTTATTCCTTAAATAGTATATATTTTTGGTAAGATAATTTTAATGTGAAGGAATAATAACCTTTGGTGAGATATTAACAATTATTAAGATAGGAAAGGGGGTTAGTAGTATAAAAGGGTGGTAAAATATTCCAAGTTGTAACACATCACACATCTAATGTTTAACAAATCACAAAAAGGAGAGGAAATAAAATGAAAAAAAGATTAATATCACTGGTAATGACGGTTACAATAGCATTAATATTCTTAGCAGGGTGCGGAAGTGATAAGCTTATATCGAAGAACGAACAGAAGACTCAAGATGAGGATGAAGGAAAGGCAGAGAAAAGCGAAGTAAAGAAATATAAAAAAATTCGTTTTTTATGTGACTGGAATACAGAGCTGGAAAGATATGATGCATTTCACGAAGCATTGAATAAATGGCTTGCTGACAATCCAGAAATGGATGTAGAAGTTGAAGTAGCACTTGACCCAGATAACAAAACTAAAATGCAGGTGGAACTGGCTGCTGGTAATATTCCGGACGTTTTTAAATGGTGGGTAACACCAACTAATGCTGCTAATTTATATGAGAATGATGCAGTTCTTGATACAAACACGATTATTGAGGCTTCTAATGTATTGACTCAGGATATGTTTCCGATGGAAGCCAGAAGTACCGGAACATATAAAGGAGTTTCCTATGGTTTGCCTATATATGGAACATCAGGTTATTTTGTAATTAATAAGGAATTATATGATGAGTATAATGTTCCAATTCCCAAAACTTATGAAGATTTTCGTGAAGGTGCTAAGATTTTTATCGAAAACGGAATTATTCCTTTTGCCTCGGGAAGTGTTGCTGGAAATCCATCACATTATTGGATGAGTGCGTTGTGGGTACAGTTTCCTAATGCAGTTGAGGAAATTGATGCAATAGCTGAGGGTGGAAATATAGCTTCTGCAACGGGAATTTCTAAAAAAGTAGCTGAAATTATTCAGGAAGACATCTCCCTTGGAATGTATCCGAGGGACCCAGTAGCCAATAACGCAGACGCTTGTTTTGCAATGGTAATGGATGGAAGAGCAGCAGCCTGCTATGCAATGTCTTATCAAATGTTTCTTCTTTCGCCTGAAGATAATAAAAAAATTGAGTTGATTTCCACGCCAAGGGTTGAGGGCGGCTCTATGGATACAGATGAGTATTACTATATGTCTCCTACCAATGGTTATCAGGTTTCCAAAAAAGGATTTGAGGATACCGAGAAAAGGGAGCCAATTATGAAACTTGTAGAGTTTCTTTGTAGTCCGGAAATTATAAATCTCTGGGCAGAAACGGAAGAGATGAATGTTAATATGGAGATTGACAGTAGTGCTTACTCTGAAGCGAGATTGAAGATGGAAGAATTCAAAAAAGACAGAACACCATACTCAGCTGTACATTTTACTCGTATCAATAATGCTACTATTTGGACAGAATATAAGAACAAAATAGATGAGCTGTACAGTGGTTTGATTACTCCTGACGAATTTGAACAGGCAATCTCAAAGGTGTGGGAAGATAACAAGTAGCTTTTCAAACAGATGTCTGCCACATTATCATTTAGTGTGGCAGCATCTAAAAAAATGTTTTTAATGGGAGGCGTGTATCTAATGAATGCATTTAAGCGGAGAAAATTAAGGGATGCTGTTTTATTTTCAGTTCCAGGTTTTCTGATTTTTACTATTTTTATGCTTTTGCCCATTTTTCTAAGCTTTTATTATAGTTTTACGAACTGGAGTGGCGGGGATGTAACATTTATAGGATTAAAAAATTTCCGAGAGATGTTCACTAGTAGTGAGTATCATATAGCGATAAAAAACACCTTCTTTTTTGTTGCTCTTTCACTTTTTGTAAAAGTTCCGATAGCTGCTGTGCTTGCTTTTTTATTATATCGTACGGTTAGAGGATATAAAGTATTTCGCACAGTTATATTTTTACCTGTTATTATTGCGCCAATTGCAATTGGAATGATGTTTTCTATCCTGCTTAATGCGGATATTGGACCAGTTGGCCAGTTTTTCCGTAATATTGGTTTAAAACAGTTTGATATTGTGTGGTTGTCAAATCCCAAATATGTTCTTTGGGCGGTATGTATTCCTCAAATCTGGTCAAATATAGGATTGCATGTAACACTTTTCCTCGCAGGAATGCAATCAGTTAGTGAAGATGTGATAGAAAGTGCTAAAATTGACGGAGCAACATCAGGAATTATTTTCAGAAAAATTATGCTTCCGTTGATAACAGAAATTTCTCAAGTATCTATTATTATGACCATAACAGGAGCACTAAAATCTTTTGGCATTCCTTGGGCGATGACGACTGGAGGACCTGGAAATGCAAGCACTTTTTTCTCTATTTTAATGTTTACGAAAGCCTTTGAGGAATCCAGATTTGGTTATGCCAGTGCCGTGTCCATTATGATTTTGTTTTACGGAATGATGTTTACAGTGGCTTTTAAGTGGATTTATAAAAAGCTTCTCGGAGACTAGTGCAAGGAGGTTACTATGAAAGAAACATTTGATTACGCTAGATTCAAGCGTCTTATGCTTATATGTTTAAGATATCTTGTACTAATTTTCACATCGCTTTTAGCATTGTTTCCTTTTGTATGGGTGGCTTTTAGTGGATTTAAGTCCAATCAGGAGATTTACATGAATTCGTTCGGACTCCCTAAGGTGTGGAAAATTGAAAACTATATTAAGGCGTTAACATCAACATCTTTAGCTACAGGTTTTAAAAATAGTTTGTTTGTAACCAGTCTGGTACTTCTTCTGACCGTAATAGCAGGTTCAATGATTTCCTATGCGATTGCTTTTTTATATGATTCTCGTTTAAAGGAAAAAGTTTATCTTTATTTTACATCAGGAATCATGATTCCGATGACTGCAGTGCTGATTCCAATGTTTATGCTGTTAAAACAATTAGGGTTGTTGAATACTTTATGGGGGTTAATTTTGGTTTATACTGCATCGCAGACGGCAACTACTGTATTTGTTCTAACTGGATTTATGAGAGGAATTCCAAACGAATTAATAGAGGCGGCAATCATAGATGGTTGTTCGAACTGGCAATCTTTCTGGCGTATAATTATGCCGTTAGCGAAACCAGGAATCGCTACAGTATTTACTCTGTCATTTATTTATTGTTGGAATGAATATCTGTTATCAAATGTAATTGCAGGGTCGGGAGACCTGAGAACAATTATTGTTGCGGTCTATATGACGAAAATGGAAATGAATATTGATTATGGTTTACTCTGTGCCAATCTGATGATTAGTATGCTGCCTGTTATAGTCTTTTATTGTTTATTCCAGGAGCAGGTTGTAAAAGGTATGACAAGTGGTGCTGTAAAGAATTAAGTATATAAAAATCACATATGGATGATTTGTTTAATGACAGGAGGAAAGACATGATAACTACAAGAAATACCGTTATTGAAGTGAAAGTACAGGGGAAAAGAGAGATTGTTAATCCATTTGAAGCAGAACTTTATGGATATTTTAGGCGAAAAGATGGAAAGAAATATGTAATTCCCGGTTTTTATGACGGGGATAATATGTGGAAAATACGTTTTTCCGATGCAGAAGAAGGAGAGTGGTATTATAAGATTGTATCTAAGGTGGTTGATTTTTTCGGGGAAACAGAAGGAAAAATCATAGTAAAAGGGGAAAATAAAAATACAACAGAACAAATATTTACGAAAGGTACTCATTTTGTGAATAGAGACGGTGAAAGTATTTTTTTATTGGGATTTGAATGTAATTTTCTGTTCTCATTGGTGGCAAGCCCCAATGGTCACGCAAAATTAGATATTCTAATTAATAATATTAAGGAAGCAGGATTTAATCAGGTTCAAGTCAATACGTATGCATATGATTATTCTTTTCGTCAGGGAAGGACCAGAGAAAATGATTATGGACCGGCGTACATTAATCTGTGGGAAGAAAGAGATGGAAGGAAAGTATATAATATCGATTATTTTCGGAATTTTGATTATATGATTGAAAAACTGAATGCAAATGGTATTTATGTACATCTTTATCTGCGTGTTTACAATAAGTTTGTACTTTGGGATGAAAATGGCTCCTTTGAGGATGACTTATTTTACTATCAGTTTATTTCCAGATATCAGGCATATCCCAACATAATATGGAACCTTACAAAGGAGGGATATTTCGAAGGTGATAAAGAATATTTGTATCGGGTTGCATCTAAAGTAAAAGGTTGGGATGCATATCATCATTTGTGTACTATCCATGATGACCTGGAATTTGCTCTGAATCCCAAGTATGCTCATACAATTGATTTTCTGACTCTGCAACAGCATGAGCAGTGGCCGTTTGCAATTGCCTTTTATAGCACTATAAGCGGAAAACCAGTGGTTGGAGGTGAGACAGGTGTAGAAAGTCCTAAAATTGAAAGGGTACGTCGCTATCCGGCAGAGCGTGTCTGTGAAATTGCTTACGAGACTATAATGAGTGGTGGATATTATCAGTATTATTGGGCTTATGCCGCTTGGGATGTTATTGAATATGATACAAAGCCTAAAGGATTCGAATATATGAGAAGGTTGAGGGATTTTTTTGAAGAATTTGATTTGTCAAAATTTACAATACATCCAGAACGGCTTGTTTGGTCGGGACAAGCGTTAGATGATGGAAAATCAACTTTACTGATTTATGTAGAGCCAGCGAAACATATGCCAGGATTTGTAAACCGTGAAGGTCAGAGTATGTTGAACCTTTCAAGATATGGAAAAATTGAAAGTGTTGAGACATTTGGAGTTTATAGCGGAAGAAGAGAGCCTGCGACTTCGGAAAGATTACATGTATTTACGCCTGAACCCGAGCGTGGATTTACAAAACAGAAACATGAAGGTGTAAAGGTATTACATAGTTATTCTAATGAGCCGACAATGTTTATCTTTCGTTATTCAAAGTAATCTAAATTCAAAAGAGGGTCTCTCAAGTTTAATGTGTCATGTAAAAGTGGAGGAATGGAGATGGCTATGCAGAGAGATTATGAAAAGTGTAGAATATTGAATTACCAGTATACTCAGGAACAAACTGAACAGGTAGAATTCTTTTTATCCCAATTGTTCAGGAAAAACCGGAAGTTGTTCGTAGTTATTGATGACGACCCTACCGGTGGACAGACTGTTCATGATGTTAATGTATATACTAATTGGAATTACCATGTAATGCTTGAGGCATTCAAAACAGAGACAGTAATGTTTTATATTATGACTAATTCAAGAAGTATGACCAGAGCCGAGACTATCAAGGTTCATGAAGAGATTATGGATAGCCTTAACCGGGCTTCTAAGCTCACAAATCGGAAATACGAAGTCATCAGTCGGGGAGATTCTACCCTCAGAGGGCATTATCCTACCGAACCGGATATTATACGCAAAGGATTAGGAAAAACTGTTCAGAAAGAAATAATTATTCCTTTTTTTCAGGAAGGCAATCGTTACACCCTAAAAGATATACATTGCCTTATTGAAGATAGAATGCTCATTCCGGTAGGGGAGTCAGAATTTGCTAAAGATAAAACATTTGGCTTTAAAAATTCCAACCTAAAACGCTGGATAGAAGAGAAGACAAGTGGCGCTTATCCGGCTGCTTTGGTAGAAAGTATTTCTTTGGAGATGCTTAGAAACCTTGATTTTGAGGGCATTGAGCAGATACTGACAGACAAAAAGAGTAAAAAAGTTATTGTAAATGTTACCTGTTATATGGATTTAAAAGTATTTGCAGTTTGCTATTTTCTGGCGTTGCAAAAGGGATTTTCTTTTGTGGCTCGTACAGCAGCTTCGTGGCCCAAAGTCATTGGAGGTTTTCCAGAAGTTCCTTACATTCAAGGAAAAGATATTGTGGATGGAAATAGTTCTACTGGCGGTCTAATTATCATTGGTTCCCATGTTAGCAAAACTACAGAACAGTTTGAAACCTTGAAAAACAGCGGTCTGGATATTAATTTTATTGAGTTTAACCAACATGAGGCAACGGATATAAGGAGGCTTGAGATGGAAGTGCAGAGGGTAAGCCAGCTGACCAATCAAAGTCTGGCCGGTGGACTTACCACGGTAGTGTATACCCGTCGAAAGCGTTTGGATTTTAATACTGAATCTAAAGAAGAAGAGTTAATTGTTACTAATCGTATTGCAGATGCAATTACAACTATTGCAGCCGGTATTGAAAAGAAACCCCGCTATCTAATAGTTAAAGGGGGAATCACATCCAGCGATGTAGCAGTAAAAGCTTTTTGTGCCACAAAGGCTACTATTTGGGGGCAGGTTGCTCCTGGTATTCCGGTATGGAAGCTAGGGGAGGGAAGCAAGTATCCTGGTATGATATATGTGATATTCCCTGGCAATGTGGGTACAAAAAATACACTGTATGAAATTGTAGGTAGCCTGCAATAAATATGAAAGGAGAAATTAATTATGCTAAAAAAAGTTGCAGTTATTCACACCAGCCTTGCAATTCTTGAAGCTGTTGATAAACAAATTATGGAAGATTTTCCTGATGCAGATATCCACAATATTATTGACCAACGTATCCTTCAGGATGTTATTGACAATGGAGGTATCAACACATCTGTAATTAAGCGGATGTGTTTGTATACTCAGGCTGCTGAGGATATGGGAGCAGATGTGGTATTAAATGCCTGTTCTTCTGTGGGAGAGGCATTTGACATAGCCCGCCAATTGGTAAAAATACCTACATTGAAAATTGATGACCCCATGGCAAAGCTTGCAGTAGAAAAGGGATGCAATATAGGTGTGTACGGAACTGTTCCTACTACTCTTGCTCCTAGTTGTCGTCTTATTGAGAAAGTGGCAAGGGAAATGAACAAGGATGTGAAAGTAGTTCCACATTTAGTGGCTGGTGCTTTTCAGATACTTGCTGACGAAAAAAATCCTCAAAAACACAACGATATGGTATTGACGGAAATTTATGCTACTCATATAGAACATGATGTATTAGTATTGGCTCAGGCCAGTATGGCAGTGGTAATTCCGGCTTTGAGAGACCTGGAAAAACCGGTATTGTATAGTTTACAGTCAGGAATAAAGCAACTGGCTTCGGTATTGAAATAATATATCCGGAACCTCGGCGTGAGAATAACCGTCACCAGTCTTTAGCCTTTTTTTACTTAAATTAAAGGCTGGTGGCTGTTATTAAATAAATGAAATGTGGATTGATAAAGTATTTTTCATATGATAAGATAAGGATAAACAAAAAATACTACTGGATATATGAAAATTGTGCTATGGGAATAGATATTAATGCGGGTCAGAATAATAAATCATTACTCAGGAAGTTAGACAAGGGTATCGATGATATGGAAATAGGCAGGGAATCGCCGTTGGGCGAAGCGTTTGAAAAAATTACTGAATTAAGGAATATAAGGAGAAATGCAAAAGTTAGCGACATTTCAAGTGGTTTTATCAGTAAATTAACGTTTATTTAAGAGGTAACAATCCATGCATTTTCCAATTTAAAACAACATTTACAATGATAATGTCAGCCAGCCTGTTTCACGGACTGGCCTGTAACTGTTGTATTTTAAATCTGGAAAGGATGATTATCTCTCATGAAAAATAGAAATATATATATCATGTATGCCATCAGCCTGTTGCAGGGCATGATATTTTACGGGCCGATTGCCACGCTCTACCGTCAGGCTCAGGGTGTGTCTGTTTTACAGATTACCGTCATTGAAAGCATTTCTCTCATTTTATGCCTTCTTCTGGAATTTCCCTGGGGAGTGATTGCCGATAAAATCGGATATAAGCGTACGATTTTGTTTTGCTGTGCGCTGTACTTTCTCTCTAAAATTGTCTTCTGGCAGGCTTCCGGCTTTGGCGGATTTCTTTTGGAGAGGGTGATGCTGAGCATTATAATTGCCGGACTTTCCGGCGTGGATACAGCATTTCTTTACCTGTCCTGTAAGAAGGTCGAAAGCCAGAAGGTGTTTGGAATCTATAACAGTCTGGGAACTGCCGGGCTTTTGCTGGCGTCGCTTTTATTTTCCCTGTTTGTGGGCAGCAACTACCGGCTGGCCGGTTTTCTGACAGTGATAAGCTATGGACTGGCAGCGCTGCTTTCCCTTGGACTTACAGAGGTGAAGCAGGAAAAGGAAAGGGTTTCCGGTTCAAAGAGCCTGTTGCTTCCACTCAGGCAAATATTCAAAAATAAAAATCTTCTACTGTTTCTTATTGGAATTGCGCTGCTGAATGAAGCGCATCAGACAGTGACCGTTTTTTTAAATCAGCTTCAATATGAAAAATGCGGTCTTGGAAGCGCTGCAATGGGTTATATCTACATACTGGTGACGCTTGCCGGCCTTTGCGGTACATGGTCTTATGGCCTGACAAGGAGGCTTGGGGATTTTCGATTCACCGTATTTCTCTACGCCTCTGCCGCCCTTGCCTGTATCTTGCTGGCAGTCACGAAAAGCCCATGGCTTTCTGTCCTGGGAATATTGATGCTCCGAATTGCTTTCAGCCTGTTCCAGCCCTTACAGACAGAGCTGCAAAACAGACAGATTCATACAGAAAACAGAGCCACCGCCCTCAGCGTCAACGCTGTAATCATCGACAGCGTCGGCGCCGGAACCAACATAGCCTTCGGCACATTGGCGGAGAAAAACCTTTCGGTGGCATTTTTGTCTGGAGCAGGAATGTGTATCCTGGGAGGTATATTTGTACTAAAGCAAATTAGAAAAACAGTCAAGAGAGAGTGATATTCCTTCGTCGGCTCGCTCCCTCTTGACGTCCTGCTTAATATCCTTTAATCAATCCGCCTTCCCCTTAAACTGCATATTATACAGCTCCGCATAAATCCCTCCCTTTGCAAGAAGCTCATCATGGCTTCCGCTCTCCGCAATCCCGTTCTCGGAAAGCACCAGTATTTTCTCCGCATTGCGGATAGTGGAAAGCCTGTGGGCAATGACGAAAGTAGTGCGGTTCTTCGCCAGTTTTTCAAGGGACTCCTGCACCACCTTTTCACTTTCATTGTCAAGGGCGGAGGTCGCCTCGTCAAAAATAAGAATAGGCGGGTTTTTCAGGAAAACACGTGCAATGGAAAGCCGCTGCTTCTGACCGCCGGAGAGCTTGACGCCACGCTGTCCGATATTGGTGTCGTACCCTTCGGGAAGATTCATGATAAAATCATGGGCGTTGGCATTCTGGGCGGCCGCCACGATTTCCGCATCGGTTGCATGGGGATTTCCGTACCGGATATTATCCATGACGCTCCCGGTAAAGAGGTAAACGTCCTGCTGAACGATACCGATATTGTTGCGAAGGCTTTTTAAGGTGTAATCCCGGATATCTTCGCCGTCGATTAATATTCGGCCACAGGAAACATCATAAAACCTTGGAATCAGGCTGCAGAGCGTGGATTTCCCCACGCCCGAGGTTCCCACCAGCGCAATGTACTGACCGGAATTCACATGAAGATTTAAGTTTGAAAGCACGGTTTCAGAATGTTCCTCATAGTGGAAGTATACATTTTCAAAGGTAATATCGCCCTTTGCCTTGATGAGCTCTCTGGCGTCCGGTCTGTCTGTGATATCAGGATTGATGGAGAGAATTTCCAGAAACCGGGTATAGCCGGAGGCGCCGTTCTGAAACTGCTCTGTAAAGTTAATCAGCTTTTTAATGGGCTCTGTAAAGTTATTAATATAGAGAAGAAAGGTAATCAAATCCGTAATGGAAATCAGATTTGTGGTGATAAACACAGCGCCCACCGCAATCACAATCACGCTGATAAATGTGGTGAACGCGCCAAGCCCCGAGTGATAGAGGCCCATATAGCGGTAGCTTTCCCGCTTACTTTCCACAAACCTGTCGTTTCCCACCTTAAATTTATCCATTTCCATTTCTTCGTTGGCAAAGGATTTCACCACCCGGATACCGGAAAGGTTATCTTCAATCTGGGCGTTGATATCGGCAATCCTGGCCCTGTTTTTTACAAAGGCCCGTTTCATCTTAATATTGAAGTAAAAGGCATACACCAGCATAACCGGAACGATGGCAAAGGCCACGAGAGCCAGCCGCCAGTTGATGGAAAGGAGAATGGAAAAGGAGCCAATCAGCTTAATAATGGAAATGACAATATCCTCAGGGCCGTGGTGGAACAGCTCGCTGATTTCAAATAAATCGTTGGTGACACGGCTCATAAGCTGCCCTACCTTCTGGTTGTCAAAGAAGCTGAAAGAAAGCTTCTGATAGTGGGCAAAAATTTCATTCCGCATATTGTATTCCATTTTTGCGCCCATGATATGGCCGTAATAGGCAATGAAATAATTACAGTAAAATTCCAGAATAATTAAAACCGCCATAATGCCGGTGAGGGACAAAATAATTTTCAAAGACTCGCTTGCCGGTCTGTAGATAACGTCGTTTGTAATATAGCGGATAATCAAAGGGATAATCAGAGTGACGGCTGCGCCCAGACAGGCAAAAAACATATCCGCCGCAAAAATTTTTTTGTATGGCTTGTAGTAGGATAAGAATTTTTTCATGTTTCCCGTTTTCATGCTTTTCTCACTTTCACTCTGTTTTCATACATAAGTTTACAGTTGCCAGTCACAATGATAATATAGTATCATGCTATTTTGAAAGAAGCAAATGCTTATATGGAGAAATTTATGAATTATATTGTATTTGATTTGGAATGGAACCAGAGCGATACCGGAAAGGAACCGGCCGCAAAAGAGCTTCCTTTCGAAATTATTGATATCGGAGCAGTAAAATTAAATAGCGACAGAGTGATGACAGATGAATTTAACCAACTGATAAAACCGTCTGTCTATCACCATATGCATAAGGTAACGGGAAAGCTGATTCATCTTCATATGAGGGATTTGAAAAAGGGACGTCCCTTTGCGGAGGTGGCAGAAGAGTTCCTTTCCTTTTGCGGAACGGATTATATCTTCTGCACCTGGGGACCGCTGGATTTGTTTGAGCTGCAGAGAAATATGCATTATTATAAAATGCCTCCTCTTGGCGATGGGCCGGTTCGTTTTCTGGATGTGCAGAAGCTGTTCAGCATTGCTTACGAGGACAGGAAAAGCAGAAGAAGCCTGGAGCACGCCATTGACTTTCTGGAAATTGAAAAAAAGGTTCCTTTTCACAGGGCTTACAGCGACGCTTACTATACGGCATGTATTTTGTCCTGTCTCAAAGAGGAGATACTTGAGAATTATTCCATAGATACTTACGTGCTGCCGAAAACCCGTCAGGATGAAATTCATGTGATGTTTCATGATTACATGAAGTACGTCTCAAGGGAATTTCCCGACAAGATGAAGGCCTTTGAGGACAGGGAGGTTATCAGCACAAAATGTTATCTGTGCCATAGGAATATCCGAAAGAAAATCCGCTGGTTTTCGCCCAACGGAAAGAATTATTACAGCATTGCCCTTTGCCCGGTCCACGGTTATATGAAATCCAAAATCAGAGTCCGCAAATCCGAAAGCGATAAGGTGTACGTGGTAAAAACCTCCAAATTTATCTCAGAGGAGGATTGCCAGGACATCATTCAGAAAAGAACCCAGGCCAGACAGCGCCAGAAGGAAAACAAAGGGAAAAACGTTAAAAATTAAATTTATCAAACCGGGAAGAAGAAAAATCAGGCCCGTCCTTCCTTCTTTTCCGCCACCAGCGTCTGCCATGTTTTCCGGCCGCCCTGCTGCCGCCAAAAATATTGTAGTTGAGAATAACAGAACGTATCACGCAAACCACAATCAAAAGGCCTGCCGCCGCTAAAACGGCAATCAATATGGTTTTGATATTGACGATAATTGTGGCAGGTTCCTCAGCGGGAGCTTCCTCTATGGGATTTATCGCCGCCCCGAACTCATAGGGGGCGGCGGTTTCTTTTGCAAGGTCTACCGTGGCGGTTCCCACATAGGAATCATGATAATAATAATTGATGATAGCCACCTGGTTTTCTTCCGTGGTATCATAGGAAATCCGGGAGTCCAGCTCATCGAAAACAGCGGTTTTGGGCATAATCAGATAGCTGTTCGGATTCAAAGCCAGAATGGGGTTGGAATTTCCGAAAATATCGTTGGAGGTATTAAAGAAGTTTGCGTTTTGAATGGAGTAATTGGTCTCATTCTCCTTTACATTGACAACGGAAAAATTGGAAAAGCCGTAATCGAACAGTTTGACAGTGTCATAAAACTGTTCCGGCGATTCCTCCCTCATGATGACGCAGATTAATTTCATGCCGTTTTGTTCGGCACAGGTAACAAGAGTTTGACGTGCATCACTCGTATAACCGGTTTTCCCGCCCTTAATGCCTTCATAAGGAATTTCACCGGTAATGAGCTGATGCTTGTTCCGTTTAAAAAAGTCGTCCGGCTGTGTATCCGTAGGCTCAAAATGATGGGTAGGGGTGTTTCCGATTCTGGAAAGCAGTTCATTCTGAAAAAAAGCCTTGGCAATGAGGGCCAAATCATAGGCGGAGGTATAGTGATTTTCGTCATGAAGTCCGTGGGCGTTGACAAAATGGGTATTTTTACAGCCAAGCTCCGCCGCCTTTTCATTCATCATTTTGGCAAAATCCTCCATACTTCCAGCGATATGCTCGGCGACGGCGTTGGCAACTTCATTGGCTGAACCCGTCAGGATGCCGTAGAGGCATTCCTCCATGGGCATGGATTCGTTTTCGTCTATTCCGATATGGGAGCTGCCCGGTTCGATACTGAAGACGGCGTCGTGGGAAAAGGTAACCATTTCGTCCATGGTACTGTTTTCCGCAGCGAGAAGGCAGGTCATGAGCTTGGTGGTACTGGCAGGATAGAGCTTTTCATCGATATTCTTGGCATAGAGAAGCACGCCGGTGTTGGCCTCTAAAAGAATCGCCGACTGCGCGCCAATCGCCGGACCGGCGGGCCAGTTTTCAATTTCATTCGTCTGAACGGGCAGCGCCTTGCGTTCCTCCGCTTCTGCCTGATAGTCCTCGCCTGTTACAGGAGCGGCGTAAGCGTTGATACTGTCGGCGGCATATGCTAAAAATATTGTATAGATAAAAACAGGTATTATAGAGTATTTTATTATTGAATATTTTTCGAAATGTAATGCTTTTCGTTTACAGAATATCATAATAACTCCCTTACATGTATTGAGTGTCTAAAATAGAAAGATAATAAATAATAGTTTACAATTTACAATTGCCCTTGACAAGAGTTTTCTTTTCAATACTTTATTGTGCTTTGTAACGGTTTGCTTTATAATGAAATTAAATAAATAGAAGGAGGTGAAGGTCATGCCGTCTGTTGAACTGATTGAGTATGAAAAAGTAGCCTATATTAATGAAATGAAAGATTACCTGAAAAAGTTAAAAAGTATGGAACACAATCAGGCGAAAAAGGTATCGTTTGAAAATCTGGTAAAGAGCCGCATAATAGAAGAAAACGGGGAATTTGCGGAAGGTTATGAATTCGCCAGGGTGAACGCCCGGAAAAAGAGGCAGCGGTAATATATGTACAGTAATTTACCAAATCTGGTTTTGGCGTTTCATGGCTGTGACGAGGAAACCTATGAAAAAGTTTTGTATAATAATGAAACATTGCTGCCAAGCCTGAATTCATACGATTGGCTCGGCAATGGAATTTACTTTTGGGAAAACAGTTTATCGAGAGCAGAGGAATGGGCTATATCATATTGTGAAAGGCACAATCAGAAGTATCCCGATAAAAAGAAGAAACCGGCGGTTATAGGCGCTGTCATATCCCCGGGACATTGTCTGAACCTGACCGATTACGGAAGTTCAGAAATATTAAAAAGCGGATATGAAATATTATCGTATGAACTTTCTCTTATTGGAAAGGATATGCCTGTTAACAGAGATATAAAGGGAAGCGGCGACCTTTTGTTACGAGAGCTGGATTGTGCAGTTATCGAGCGTATTCATCAATATAACAAGGAATTGGGCAAGAGAAGCTACGACAGCGTCAGAGGCATTTTTACAGAGGGAAAACCGGTATATGAGAAATCCGGTATTATGGAAAAGACCCATGTGCAGTTATGCATTGTGAATCCAAATTGCATAAAGGGTTATTTTAAGCCATTGACACCGGACAGCAGATGGAATATGGTCTAATAGGTAATAAGAGCACATCGGATGCAGAAATCGGATGTGCTTTATTTTAATTTTCTTCTTTTAATAATGAAAAAAATGTTGTAAAATAAATGACTGAAATAAGATTAAAAACCATGGACATAAAGGGCAGTCAGATGAGGCTTAGAAATATACAGGGCGCCAGAGACACCATAGCGGAAAGCCCGCTGGTAATCCACGAACCCGAAAAGGCAAAGGGAAACTGGCGGGAGCTTTTCGGAAACAGTAATCCAATCCGAATTGAAATCGGGATGGGCAAGGGGAAGTTTATCCATGAGCTGGCGGGGAGAAATCCCGGTATTAATTATGTAGGAATAGAAAAATACTCCAGCGTCCTTTTGCGGGCGCTGCAGAAGATGGACGAGGAAATGCGGGAGAACCTTTTATTTATCCGCATGGAGGCGGAGGATATCGGAGAGGTATTCGCGCCGGGGGAGGTTGACAGAATTTATCTGAATTTTTCCGACCCGTGGCCCAAGGACAGACATGCGAAAAGACGCCTGCCTTCCAAAGAATTTCTTGCAAGGTATGACAGGATTCTTAAAAAGGACGGCATTCTGGAGTTTAAGACAGATAACAGGGAGCTTTTTGAGTTTGCGCTGGAGGAACTGCCGGAGGCGGGATGGAAAGCGGATTTTGTCACATATGATTTGCACCGTGACGGTGAGAAAATGAAAAGCAATATCATGACGGAATACGAAGAAAAATTTTCATTAAAAGGAAATCCTATTTATAAATATGAAATAAAGAGGTAAAATGCTGTTAAGAAGCTGTAAAAAGGAAAAACTATAATTGCAAAAGGAAAGAGAAAGGAGTATCATATGGAACTGAAAATTACAGATAACAATTTCGAAGCTGAGGTAAAGGAAAGCAGCATGCCTGTTCTGGTTGATTTTTATGCAGACTGGTGCGGTCCCTGTAAAATGATGGCTCCGCTTGTGGCAGAGCTTGCGGAAAGCTACAGCGGTAAGTGTAAGATAGGTAAATGTAATACGGATGAAAATCCGAGGCTGGCCGGAGAGTACAGGGTGATGTCGATTCCCACTTTTCTGTTTTTTAAGGGAGGGAAGGTAGTGGACACCGTCATAGGCGCCGTGTCAAAAAGTGAATTGGAAAACAAGATAAAACAGGTGTTGGCGTAAGCCTCACCTGTTTTATACGGTTTTAAGCCAGGCAGATGGGAAATCGGGCGGAAATGAGGTAGAAAATGTATATCATATTTTTTCTGATATGGGTGATTTTTAACGGTCAGTTAACGTTGGAAATAGCGGCTTTCGGACTGGTAATCGCAGGGATAATGTACTGGTTTACCTGCAAGTTTTTAGGATACAGCCCGAAAACAGATTTGAAGATGGGGAAAAAGCTGTTTCAAATCCTCCATTATGTCTTTGTTCTGATTAAGGAGATTATCAAGGCAAATTTTGCGGTGATTAAAATGATTACCTCCTCCAGATACGAGATTGAGCCCGCCGTGGTTCGCTTTAAGACGGATTTGAAGACCACGCCGGCGAGGATTCTGCTGGCGAATTCCATCACGCTTACGCCGGGAACCATTACGGTTATGCTGGAAAACGACGAGTATGAGGTTCATTGTCTGGATAAAAGCCTTGCGGAAGGAATGAACAGCTCAGTTTTTGTAAAGCTGCTTGAGGAAATGGAAGGGGAGGAAAAAAATGCAGATGAGTGAAAGCCTGACGGTTCTCGAAACGATTTATCAGAAATTATACATAGGCGTTTTGATTATCCTTGCCCTGATGCTGTTTGTCTGTCTGGTTCGGGCGGTTAAAGGCCCCCGGGTGGCGGACAGGCTTATGGCTGTGAATATGATGGGAACCATGGTAATGGTTATGATTGCCGTTCTTGCCCTTTTATTGAAGGAAGGATTTCTGGTGGATATCTGCCTTATTTACGCGCTGGTGAGCTTCCTTGCGGTGAATGTGCTGGCCAAGGTGTATATAGGTGTTTATGAGGAAAATTACCGGAAACGGCATAAGAATGATAACGCGGGATACGGGAAAGGGGATGGCGGTAATGGAAATTCTTGAATGGTTTCGTCTCATTGCAGGAGGAGCGCTTCTCCTTGCCGGACTGCTCATCTTTTTGATTGAGCTGTACGGAGTGTTTCATCTTCACTATGTACTGAACAGAATGCATGCCGCGGCCATGGGGGATACTCTGGGCATCAGCTTTTCCCTGGTGGGGCTGATGATTTTTTCGGGTCTCAATTTTACCACTCTGAAAATGATGCTGATAGTCATCTTTTTATGGTTTGCCTCTCCGGTGTCCTCTCACCTTCTGGCAAAGCTGGAGGTCATCACCAACGAAAAGCTGGGAAATCACTGTCAGAGATATTCGGACCTTTCCGATTTGGAGGAGGAGCTGAAGGCGGAGAGGGAGAAGGAAAAAGAGGCGGAAGCGGGAGGAAAGCTATGACGCTGTTTCAATGTATACTCATGGGATTTTTAATCGTGTGCGCCATTATGGTGAGTTTTTCCAGGAACCTTTTAAATTCCGTACTGATTTTTATGTCCTACAGTCTGGTAATGTCGGTTATCTGGGTGTGTCTGCAGTCGCCCGACCTTGCTATCACGGAAGCCGCCGTAGGAGCGGGAGTGACCAGTATTTTATTTTTTTCCACCCTGAAAAAGATACATGCCATACAGACGGAAAAGGATAAGGAAAACGAGGAAAATACCACGCTGGTTTCCATGGAGGAAAGTATGGAGATTCCTGACGATAAAGGAGGCGAGGCTCTGTGAGTAAGTTAAAACCTCAGGATGAATATGAAAAAACAGGGGCGTTTCACTTTTTCAGGTGGCTTTCCGGCAGCAAGGACCTCTATATAGGCGAGGTGGAAATGCAGCCGCAGCAAAGAGCGGAGACGCCGGTGGACACTATCCTGGAGCGTATGTTTGAAAGGCAGATGATACGGGATAAGGTTTATGATGTGGACCACAACAAAAAGCTCACGGTTTTTCACAGGATTTATGTGGCGGCGGCAATTTTGTTCTGCGTGATACTGGTGGGGCTTTTGCTGTACACGGTATCTTGGCTTCCCAGAACAGGTAATCCGGCGAACCCTGACAACAATATCGTATCGGAGCGGTATATAGAAAACGGCCTGCAGGAGACAGGGGCGCTCAACATAGTGTCGGGCATGATTCTGACCTACAGGGCGTTCGATACTTTCGGGGAGACAAACGTGCTTTTTGTGGCCACCTGCTGCGTAATGATTCTGCTTATGGTGGACGAAGCGATTTTAAAGAAGCTGGACGCGAAGGGCGGCGACAGATATTTTGAGCCGAAAAACGACGTGATTTTACAGGGAACGGCGTTTGTGCTTTGTCCGATTATTTTTATCTTCGGTATTTACATTATTTTAAACGGGCATCTGTCCCCCGGCGGCGGTTTCTCCGGCGGAGCGATTCTGGGTGCGGGAATGATTCTCTATGTGAGCGCTTTCGGTTTCCAGAAAACCCAGAGATTTTTTAACGAGCATATCTATAAGGTGGCAAAAATAACGGCTCTTTGTATGTACGGGATTATCGGTTCTTATTTTTACATCACAGGAGCCAACGGAATCGAAAACCATATACCCTTGGGGCAGCCGGGCCACATTTTAAGCGGCGGAATTATTCTGCCCATAGATATCTGCGTGGGGCTTGAGGTAGCCTGCACTATGTATGCGTTTTATGCCTTGTTCAGGAGAGGGGGCCTGTAAAGTGGGAGCAAATCTTCTTAATAATTACGGGGAAGCGGTGGCAATGATTTTATTTGGAATCGGATTCGGAAATCTGCTGCTTCAAAGTAACCTGATAAAAAAAATTATCGGACTTAATATCATGGATACGGCAATCTACCTGTTTCTGGCGGAAAAGGGCTACATTGCCGGGCGGGTGGCTCCGATTGTGACGGACGGCGTGCAAAGCATGGAAGCGTATATTAATCCGATTCCCAGCGGCCTGGTTCTGACCGGCATTGTGGTTTCGGTATCTGTCAGCGCGCTTATGCTTTCTATCACCGTGCGCCTTTACCAGCGTTACCTCACGCTGGATTTGGATGAGATTACCGTCCGGCTGAAAAAGGAGGGGCTGTAAATGGATTTCGTACAGAATTTTCCGGCAGTCTCCATACTGCTGTGCCTCTTTGCCGGAATTATCAGCTCGGGCCTTAAGAAAAATGCGGCCAGGCGCGTAAACAAGGCGCTTCTTCTGACAGAAATTGTTTTAAACGCCTGCGTCCTTTTTTATACAGTAAGGACGGGAGAGGCCTATGTTTATGTGATGGGTAAATTTCCCGCACCCTGGGGAAATGAGATAAGAGCCGGAGTGCTGGAGGCGCTGACGGCGCTGTTTTTCTGTATCATTATGCTTTTGTCCTTAGAGGGCGGCAGGAAAAAGCTGGCCGACGAGGTGGAGGAGGGAAAGACCTTTCTTTACTATGTGCTTACGGATTTGCTTTTATCTTCCCTTCTGGCGCTTGTATACACCAACGATTTGTTTACCGCCTATGTGTTTGTGGAAATCAATACCATAACCGCCTGCGGCCTGATTATGATTAGGCAGAACGGAAGAACCATCGAGGCGGCGGCAAGATATATGATTATGAGCCTTTTGGGTTCCGGTCTTCTGCTGATGGGAATCTGTATGCTCTACGACCTTACAGGGCATCTTCTCATGAGCAACATCAAGGAGCAGGTGGAAATAATATACGCAACGGGAGATTACAGAATCCCGCTGCTGGTAACCATTGCGCTGATATCGGTGGGACTTTCCATCAAAAGCGCGCTGTTTCCCTTTCATGCGTGGCTGCCGGACGCTTACGGCTACTCCACGGTATCCTCAGCGGCAATTTTATCCAGCCTGGTTTCCAAGGGCTACATATTTTTGCTGATAAAGATTATCTACAGGGTGATAGGCTTTGAGATTTTCCACAACAGCCGGATTATCAATATCCTGTTTGTCTTTGCCCTGATGGCAATGGTTTTCGGTTCACTTAGCGCGATTCGGGAAAACGACGTGAGAAGGATGATTGCCTTTTCCTCCGTGGCGCAGATTGGCTATATTTATATGGGCATCGGAATGGGGACTCAGGCAGGAATGAGCGCAAGTATCTTTCACATTTTCTCCCATGCGGCCACCAAATCGCTTTTGTTTATCGCGGCCATCGGACTTACGGACGTATCGGACGGCAGCAGGAAGTTCCTAAGCCTTACGGGAGCGGCCTACAGGGACAAATGGGCGGGGGTAGCCTTTACGGTAGGTTCTCTTTCCATGGTGGGCGTACCGCTGTTTTCCGGGTTTATCAGTAAGCTTTTGTTTGCCCAGGCTGCGGTGCAGAATGAAATCAAGATGTTGCCGGCCCTGATTGTACTGGGCATCAGTACCATATTAAACGCCATTTATTTTATGAAGACGGTGATTCGTATTTATACGCCGGTGGAGCATACAAATTATGATACGGTTACCTTTAAGGATATAAAATTGTATGCGGTGACGCTGGTTTGTTTTGTGGTTTTGAATGTGATTTTAGGTGTAAGCTCTCAGCCGATTGTGGATTTAATTGAACAGGGCCTTGCCATGTTCTCATAGGGAGGTTTGCTGCTATGTATTATATACTACTGGCAATTGTGTTCCCCATAATTTCCGGGGTTTATCTTCTGGTAAGAGGCGAAATGAAAAGCAGAAAAAGACTGCTGGCGGCGGTTACGGCCATGCTGTGCGTCACGGCTGTTTTTGCGGGGCTTGCCCTGTGCTGCTCCGGGGGCGGGCTGCTGACTTTGTTTAATTTAACGGACCGGCTTCCCATTCTGTTTAAGGTGGACGAGGTCAGCGTTGTATTTGCCGTGATGACGGTGATTATCTGTCTGTGCGCCGGCGTTTTTTCTTTTGAATATATGAAGCATGAGGAAAGGGAAAAGCGCTACTATGGATTTTACCTGATTGTGTTCGGCGTTTTGCTGGCTTTATGCTTTGCGGGGAATCTGGTTACTTTTTATCTGTTTTTTGAAATTCTCACGCTGACTTCCATGCCTCTGGTACTCCACAGCGGCACGAAGGAAGCGATTATGGCGGGGCTGAAATATCTGTTTTACTCCCTGTGCGGCGCTTACATGTCGCTGTTTGGCCTGTATTTTATTGAAAGGTACGGCAATACCCTTTCCTTCAGCGCCGGCGGTGTCATCAGCTCTGCTGCGGCGGAGCAGCACGGCGGGATTTTGCTTTTTGTTGCGGCCGCCATGCTCATAGGCTTCGGGGTAAAGGCGGGAATGTTTCCCATGCACGCCTGGCTGACTGCGGCCCATCCGGCTGCGCCGGCGCCGGCTTCGGCAATTCTTTCGGCGGTAATCGTCAAGGCGGGCGTTCTGGGGATTTTCCGGGTGGTTTACTATATTTTCGGCGCTTCCTTCTTAAGAGGAACCTGGGTGCAGACCTTTTGGATGGTTCTGACGCTCCTTACCGTATTTATGGGTTCCATGCTTGCCTACAGGGAGCCGGTTTTGAAAAAGCGTCTGGCCTATTCCACCATCAGCCAGTTATCCTACATTTTATTCGGCTTTGCGGTTATGGACGGGGATTCCGTCACCGGCGGCCTGCTTCACGTTCTCTGTCACGGATTTATTAAGGCGGCGCTGTTTCTCTGTGCGGGGGCAATCATTTATATGACGAAAAGGACGCGGGTGGAGGAGATGCGGGGAATCGGCAAGGAAATGCCGCTTCTTATGTGGTGCTACACCATTGTGTCGCTGGGGCTGATTGGGATTCCGCCCACGGGAGGTTTTATCAGCAAGTGGTATCTGGCCACAGGCGCGTTGTCCTCGGGGATTTTACGGTTTGACTGGATAGGGCCGGCAATTTTGTTAATCAGCGCGCTGCTCACAGCCGGGTATCTTCTGCCCCTTACGATTCAGGGCTTTTTCCCGGGAGCGGACTACTATGAAAGCGGTCGGGGACAGATGATAAAAAAGAAAGAACCGTCACCTTTTATGACAATGCCGGTGCTGGTTCTCACGGTGCTTTCCATAGCAATCGGGCTTTTCCCGGGATGGATTACCGAATATCTGTCGCGGATTATCGAGAAAATTATTTAGGAAGGAGGAACGGTTATGATACTGGCGGTTATTTTAATTCCTGTGATTGCAGGCATACTGGTTCTTCTGATTCCTTTTAAAAAGCGAAGCCATATGGAAATCTTTCTGGAAGGTATGGTGATTTTAAACAGCATACTGGTGTGGACCCTTCTGGTTCACCGCCCTGAAAATATATTTACACTGGCCAATTTTACGGGAAATCTGTCCATCAGCTTTGACGTGGACGGGATGGGCATGGTATTCGGAGGGCTGGTTTCCGCCCTGTGGCCGCTGGCCACGCTGTACGCCTTTGAATATATGACGAAGGAAGAGCACGAAAAGGTGTTCTTTATGTTCTATACTATGACCTACAGCGTTACGCTGGGAATTTCCTTTTCGGCGAATCTGCTTACCATGTATTTCTTTTACGAGCTGCTGACTCTTGTTACGGTGCCGCTGGTGATGCACACGCTGACAAGGGAAGCCATACTTGCCAGCCGGAAATACCTGTACTACTCCTTAGGCGGTGCGGCTTTTGCCTTTATCGGGCTGATATTTATTATCATATACGGAAATACCACGGATTTTGTATTAGGCGGGGTGCTCGACCCTGAAAAGATTGGCGCAAGGACCAATGTGCTTTTGCTTATTTATGTGATTGCCTTTATGGGCTTCGGTGTGAAAGCGGCCATTTCTCCTTTTAACTCATGGCTGCCGGACGCCGGTGTTGCGCCCACGCCGGTAACGGCCCTGCTCCATGCGGTGGCGGTGGTGAAATCCGGCGCCTTTGCCATTATCCGTCTGACCTTTTACAGCTTCGGCACGGATTTCCTCCGGGGAACCTGGGCTCAGGATGTGGTGATGGCAATCGTCATGTTCACCATCGTTTACGGGTGCAGCCGGGCAATTAAGGAGACCCATATAAAAAGAAGGCTTGCCTACTCCACCATCAGCAATCTGTCCTATATTTTATTCGGCGTGACGGTTATGACGCCTCTCGGTATGGTGGGGGCGTTGACCCATCTGATTTTCCATGCGGTAATCAAAATCGCCGCTTTCTTCTGCGCCGGCGCAATTATGCACCAGACCGAGCGGCAGTATGTGCACGAGCTTGACGGAATGGGATATAAAATGCCCTGTGTGTTCGGCACCTTTACGGTGTCCGCCCTTGCCCTTATGGGTGTGCCGGGGCTTGCGGGCTTTATCAGTAAGTGGAACCTGGCCTCCGCGGCGGTGGAAAGTGGGAACGGACTGGCCTTTGGCGGTATTGCATGTCTTCTGGTTTCCGCGCTGCTCACGGCGATTTATATGTTTACGATTGTTGTACGGGCGTTTTTTCCGGGCAGGGATTTTGAGATATCGTCCCTTGAGGGTATAAAAGACCCGAACTGGAAGATGTTGGTTCCTCTGTTCATATTTACGGCTTTTATTATATTCTTTGGTCTTTATTCCGGGCCTGTCACCAGATTTCTGACGGATGTGGCAGGGGGAGTTTACTAGGAGGATAGAAATGAAATTTTTACTTACAGGCGCGGTGTTTTTTCCCATGCTGTCCGCTGTTATCGGGTATATCATCGGAAGAAAAAGTAAGGAAATGAGGAATTATTTCGCGGATGCGGTGACGGGAATCGAGTTCGGGGTGTTTCTGTATCTTCTGATTCGTATCCTCACAGGTATGCTCACAGTGGGCGGCAGCGGAGAGATTGCGGAGCTTCCGGGAATCTGCGGTATGGGGCTTTTCTTCACGCTGGACGGTTTCCGGGCGCTTTACGGAACAATCGCCGCCTTCATGTGGTTTATGAGCACTCTGTTTTCGAGAGAATATTTTGCCCATTACAGAAACAGGAACAGATACTACCTGTTTTTGCTTCTGACGCTGGGCGCAACGGAAGGGGTGTTTTTGTCCGCGGATTTTTACACGTCGTTTATCTTCTTTGAGATAATGTCCCTTGCCTCTTATGTCTGGGTGGCTCACGACGAAAGGAAGGAGTCGCTGAGGGCGGCGGCCACATACCTTGCCGTTGCGGTAATCGGCGGGCTTGTGATGCTGATGGGAATTTTCCTTTTGTACAGCATGACGGGGACGCTGCGGTACGACCAGCTTACCGGATTATCGGCGCAGATAGCAGGTTCTGCCGGAAATTTTGCGAATCAGGGCGCAGGAGCAGCAGAGCAGAGCGCGGGAATAGCCGGGCTGGCGGCAGGAATGTCGGGACACGGAACCGTAAGCACAGGCAGACTGTGGGCGGCAGGGCTTTGCATTCTTTTCGGCTTCGGGGCAAAGGCAGGCGCGTTTCCTCTGCACATCTGGCTTCCAAAGGCTCATCCGGTGGCTCCGGCTCCGGCTTCGGCGCTTTTGTCGGGAATCCTGACGAAAGCCGGTATGTTTGGAATCCTGATATTGTCCAGCCGGATTTTCTCAGGGGATGCGGCTTTCGGCAGCCTGATACTGTTAATCGGAGTCGCCACCATGGTAGTGGGCGCGGTGCTGGCGCTTTTTTCCGTGGATTTAAAGCGGACGCTGGCATGTTCCTCCGTTTCCCAGATAGGATTTATTCTGGTCGGGGTGGGAATGTCCGGGCTTCTGGCGCAGGAAAATGCCCTTGCCCTGCGGGGAAGCTTTCTCCATATGGTGAACCATTCCCTGATTAAGCTGGCGCTGTTCATGGCGGCCGGCGTGGTGTTTATGAATGTGCATAAGCTGGATTTAAACGAGGTCCAGGGCTTTGGCAGGAAAAAGCCGCTTCTTCACTATATTTTTCTGATGGGAGCGCTGGGAATCGGCGGTATGCCGCTGTGGAACGGCTATGTGAGTAAGACCCTGATTCATGAAAGCATTGTGGAATATGTGGAACTGTTGAACGAAGGGGCCGTTGCCGGATTTTTCAGCGCGGATGCCATGAGAGGAATCGAGTGGGCTTTCCTTGTAAGCGGCGGTCTTACTGTGGCCTATATGTTGAAGCTGTATGTGGTATTGTTTGTGGAGAAGAATAATAACCCACAGACACAGGAGAGGTTTGACGGCTTAAAGGGAAGCTATATGAATAAAACCAGCGCCGCCGCGCTGACAGTCAGCGCAACGCTTCTTCCCGTGATGGGATTTTTCCCGAATCAGATTATGAACCCTCTGGCTGACCTGGGCTATGGATTTTTACAGGGCTCTACAAATGCCTACGGCATGGCTTCCTGGTTTTCCCCTGAAAATTTAAAGGGCGCAGGAATCTCCATCGGCATCGGCGTGTTGATTTATCTGATTATCGTAAGGCTCTGGCTTGTGGAAAAGAAAGAGGGAAAGACGATTTATGTAAACCGGTGGTATAAGTATCTGGACCTGGAGGATGTGGTTTACCGTCCCATTTTGCTGAAAGCGCTGCCCTTTGTATTCGGCGTGCTTTGCAGAGTGCTGGACAGTCTGGTGGATTTTGTGGTGGTATTCTTAAGGAAGACGGTTTACAGAGACAGTGAAATTCCCCACGAACTGGAGGAGGGCACGCCCCTCACGCACGCCCTGGGATGCGTGGCAAACGGATGGAAACGCCTGTGCAACGCCACAATTCGCAGGAAAAAGCCCCGGGATGTGGATTACGAGCATAAGTTTGCCATGGTTTACGAGGAATTATCCGAGGTGGGGACAATTATCAGCAGGAGTTTGTCCTTCGGATTGCTGCTGTTCTGTATCGGGCTGATTATTACGGTGGTGTATCTGCTTTTGTAGCATTCTTTTGTAAAAATTACATTGACAACTGGCCGCAAAAATTGTATCATGTACATTGTCGTAAGGTTACGGCGTGTGGCTCAGCTTGGTAGAGCGCTACGTTCGGGACGTAGAGGCCGCAGGTTCGAATCCTGTCACGCCGATGATTCAGCCGTAGTGGCATTAGTTGATGCAAAGAAGCTTTGAAAATCGTGTTTCAGAGCTTTTTTTGTTATAATAAGCAGTAAAAAGGAGCTTACGGATGAAGGAGAATATAAATCAGGACAACACTGATTTTATGAAAGAAACTATCAAACAAAGACCCATAAACAGGCGGAAGCTTGTGCGGCGGACGCTCCTTACAGCGGCAATGGCGGTTGTATTCGGCATGGTGGCCTGTTTTACGTTTTTATTGCTGGAGCCTGTTATCAGCAACAGGCTTTACCCTGAGGAAGAGCCTCAGACCGTGGTTCTGGTGGAGGAAACGGAGGAAAACGAGGTGCTTCCTGAGGACATGATTGCGGACGAATCGCAGATGCACCCGACGCCCACGCCTTCTCCGCAGCCGGCGGTGTTGGGGGACGAGCAGATAGCCCAGCTTCTTTCGGAGATGGAGCTTGGCAGCGAGGATTATATGAACCTTTTTGCCAATATGAAGGAGCTGGCAAGGGAGGCGGAGCGGTCCGTGGTGACGGTTGTGGGAGTGACCTCGGACGTGGGCTGGCTGGTGAGCGAATATGAAAGCGAGGGCGCGGTGTCAGGCGCGGTGGTGGCCGATAACGGAAAGGAGCTTTTGATTCTTGCCAATGTGAGCAGCATAAAAGACGCGGATTCTCTGAAGGTGATTTTTGCGGACGGGGAGGAATATCCGGCTTCTATTAAAAAGGGCGACAGCAATACCGGCCTTGCGGTGCTCTCCATATCAAAGGCGGCCATGCAGAGCAGCACCCTTGAGAACACGGGGACGGTGGTTCTCGGAACATCAGGCAGCAATCTTGTGGGAAGTCCGGTGATTGCGCTGGGAAGACCCACAGGGACGGAGGGCTCGCTGTGCTACGGGAATATTACCTCTACAGGGAATCCCATCCGGCTTCCGGATTCCAATTACAGATATATAACGACGGATATTTACGGAAGCAGCAATGCCAGCGGCGTGTTAATCAATCTGCGGGGGCAGGTGGTTGGAATTATCGATATGGCATATAATGCCTCCGATATGAAAAACCTTGTGAGCGCCATTGGAATATCCGATTTGAAAAAGCTGGTGGAGAGACTTTCCAATGACAGGGATATTGCCTATTTCGGAGTTTACGGAGTGGATGTGACGGAGGAAGTAGGCGAGGAGATGGGCGTTCCCCTTGGCGCTTATATTATGGAAATCGATATGGATTCACCGGCCATGGATGCGGGAATCCAGAGCGGTGACGTGATTACAAAAATCAATGAAACGGAAGTTACCAATTACCAGGATTTGGTGAAAGCGCTTCTTTCAGAGCAGCCGGAAACCACGATAGCCGTTCATTTGATGCGGCAGGGGCCGGAAAACTATATGGAAATGGAAGTAAACGCGGTGCTTGGGAAGAAGCCCTGATAGAGCGCCGGAAAAAACGGCATCAGACCGGTACGGCTTTGCCGGAGAGGAAACCTGATATGAGGCCGGATAAGAAAGGATTTGGAAAATGAAATATATCAAGGATTATAAAGACGGAGAAAAACTGTTTGACATTTATCTGTGCAAGCACAAGCAGGCTGCGGTTACCAAGAACGGAAAGCCTTATGAAAATCTGATTTTACAGGATAAAACCGGAACAATCGACGCAAAGGTCTGGGACCCGAACAATGCGGGAATCGCGGAATTTGACGTTCTGGATTACATAGAAGTATACGGGGACGTCACAAGCTTTCAGGGCGCTTTGCAGGTAAATGTAAAAAGAATCAGGAAGTGCCGCGAGGGGGAATATGAGCCTTCCAATTATCTTCCGGTAAGCAAGTATGATATTGAAGAAATGTACGGAGAGCTGCTGGGCTTTATCGATAAGGTGAAAAATCCCTATTTAAACCAGCTCCTGCAGGCGTTTTTCGTGGGGGATGAGGATTTTATCAGGGCGTTTAAAAAGTCCTCCGCGGCAAAAACCGTGCATCATGGATTTGTGGGCGGCCTTTTGCAGCATACCTTAAGCGTGACAAGACTGTGCGACTACTATTGCAAGGCATATTCTGTGCTGAACAGGGATTTGCTTATTTCCGCGGCGATTTGTCATGATATCGGGAAAACAAGGGAGCTTTCTCTTTTCCCACAGAATGATTACACGGAGGAAGGGCAGTTTCTCGGCCATATCGTCATAGGGACGGAGATGGTTGCGGAAAAAATTGCTCAGATACACGGCTTTCCGGCGCTGCTTGCCAGTGAAATCAAACACTGTATTCTGGCACATCACGGGGAATATGAATTCGGCTCGCCGAAAAAACCGGCGATTATGGAAGCGGTGGCCCTTAATTTTGCGGACAATACGGACGCAAAGATGCAGACCTTTACGGAAATTCTCGAGGGAAACAGCCAGGGAGAGTGGATGGGCTTTAACCGGCTGTTCGATTCGAACCTGCGAAAGACGGGGATGGAGTAGGACGGGGCGGAGTCTGGCGTCCGGTTGATGGAGCAGGAAGAACCGTTTGGCGGAGGATGGATATGGATTACGAAAAGAATCAGACTTTGACGGTGGAAATTACGGATATGACCTCCGAGGGAGAGGGAGTGGGAAAAAAGGACGGCTTCCCCTTTTTCGTCAAGGATACGATTATCGGTGATAAAGCGGAAATCCGTGTCACGCGGGTGAAGAAAAGCTATGCTTATGGGAGATTAGAGAAGGTGCTCACACCTTCTCCTTTTCGTGTGGAACCAAAGTGCACCTTTCACAGACAGTGCGGCGGCTGCCAGATACAGAGCATGAGCTATGAAAAGCAGCTGGAGTTCAAGCAGGCTAAGGTCAGAAACAATCTGATTCGGATTGGCGGCTTTGCGTCGGAGAAGATTGATAAGATTATGGAGCCCATTGTGGGAATGGAGGAGCCCTTTTACTATCGGAACAAGGCGCAGTACCCGGTGGGGACGAACAGAGAGGGAGAGCCCATTACCGGATTTTATGCGGGAAGGACCCATTCCATTGTGGCAAACACACAGTGCTATCTGGGAACAAATGAAAATAAAGAAATACTGGAAATCATTCTGGCTTATATGAAAGAAAACAAGGTGAGCGCCTATGACGAGACGACAGGAAAGGGCCTGATTCGCCATGTGCTGATTCGAAAGGGCTTTTGCAGCGGGGAGATTATGGTCTGCCTTGTGGTGAATTTGAAGGGAAAACAAAGAGAGCTGCCGGCGCAGCAGAAGCTTTTGGATAGACTTTTGACGATACCCAATATGACAAGCGTGTCGCTTAATATCAATACGGAAAGGACAAACGTGATTCTCGGCCAGGAAATACGCCTGATTTGGGGAAAAGAGACGATACAGGATACTATCCATGTCTGTGATGCGGATAATAATTTTGAGCGGACAGGCAGGGGAATCACCTATGCGATTTCGCCGGTGTCCTTTTATCAGGTGAACCCTGCGCAGACGGAGAAGCTGTACAGTCTGGCGTTGTCCTATGCAGGGCTTACCGGGCAGGAGACGGTCTGGGACTTGTACTGCGGTATCGGAACGATTTCCCTGTTTCTGGCGGAGAAGGCAAAGAGGGTCTACGGGGTGGAGGTGATTCCTCAGGCGGTTGAGAACGCCAGGGAAAACGCCGTAAGCAACGGGATTACCAATGCGGAATTTTTTGTGGGGAAAGCGGAGGAGGTACTGCCGCAGAAGTATGAGAAGGAGGGTATCTTTGCCGATGTGATTGTGGTGGACCCGCCGAGGAAGGGTTGCGATAATGCGTGTCTTGACACGATTTTGAAGATGGCGCCAAAGCGGGTGGTGTATGTGAGCTGTGACAGCGCTACGCTGGCAAGGGATTTAAAGGTGCTCTGCGGCGGGGGGTATGAGGTGGAGAGAGTGCGGGCGGTGGATATGTTTCCGATGACGGTGGGGGTGGAGACTGTCGTCTTCTTGAGCAACCGAAAATCAAAACCGGATACCCATGTGAAACTGAGCCTGAGTATGGATGATTACTACAGGATTAAGGAAGAGGGCAAAAATAACCAAATTTAATACACTGAACTAAAGCGATAGCTGCTGATGCGAAAGCATTGGCAGTTATTTTTTTGCGCTGAGGGGAGGTGGTGCCATTGGGCTGATTTTCGGGATTGAGCGGTAAGTACATTATTTCTAAAGTAAATGTTCATTTATGGTTTAAGGAGGCAAGTCTATGGAATCAAAGAAAGTCAGAAATATTAAGGTAATCTCACAGAGCGGACGTAATTATAAGCCTACGCCGACTGTCATTCTGAAAGGACAGTGGCTGAATGAAATGGGTTTTGAGATTGGGGATCAAATTAAGGTTGAGTGCGAACAAGGGAAATTGGTAATCAGCCTGGACAGAGAAGGAATGGAATTGCTTGATGCAGAGAGGACTTTTATGGAGACAGAGACCAAAAAGCTGCAGGTACAGTTTCAAAAAGAGAAAGAGGAAATCCATGCCAGATATGTGGCGGAGCGGAAAGCAGCATATGGATCGTAAAGGGAGATGGATTTTATGGATAAACAGATGATTTCATTTGGGATTGAGACAGAGAATGGCATTGTAAAAAGAATTGGCAGATTGGTTATCGCTGTCCCGGAAGTAAAATTCCGGGGCGGTGAGGTAAAGTGGCTGGAAGACAAATACAAAGAGGCAAGGATTGGAAAGGAGAGCAAAACATGGGGAAGATCATAATTTGGGGTTCAGAGAAGGGCGGCGTGGCCAAAACAACATCAACTTATAATCTGGCATATTGTTTGGCGAAGGAGGGAAAGAAAGTTTTGGAATTGAGGATACAGGGGGCCGTTCCAGTTACAATCGGGCATCTGATGATGCAGCGGATTGAGGATGAAGAGCTGCCGGATGCGGCGGAGTACATCCAGAGCCGGAACGGCGTGGGCTTCATCCCCTCGTCCATTATGCTGTCGGTGGTGAAGGCGAAGCTGCGGCTGGAAACGGGAGCGGAGCGGATGCTGGCCGGGATACTAGAGTCCCTGAAGGGGAGCTACGATTACATACTTGTGGATACCTGCCCTTCGCTGGGGAGCCTGACCATCAATGCGCTCTCGGCGGCGGACGGCGTGATTATCACCGTCAACCCTCAGCTTCTGGCGATGATGGGGCTGCAGGATTTCCTGAAGACGGTGAAGAAGATCAGGAGCCGCATCAACCCTGACCTGCATGTGGAGGGCATCCTGCTGACCATGTGCGACGCGAGGACGAACCTCTGCAAGGTCATAACGGAGCAGGTAGCGGAGACGTTCCAGGGACAGGTGAGGATATTTGGGAGCGCAGGTGGTTCTCCTTCTTGGAAGAAAGGATCCGGGAAGGGGAGCGGATGGTCATGAAGGATATTTACGGGTGGTGCATCGGCCATGGGATAAGGTATAGGACAAGGTTCTGCTACAGGCCGGATTTCCCGGTCACGGCGAATCTCTGGAATTTCTATTCCTACCTGCGGGGGAGGATCGACATGAGGCGCATGGGAAGGGGGAGTGCGGATGTTTAGCACGGAGGAGATAGAATCCCTAGATCGTTCGTATTTTTCTGTCATCTACGTAGATGCATATGACTTGACCATCATGTCGAAGAATACCGGTCATGTCTGGTATATCCACAACCCAGAGTACCCGGAGCCGGGTAACTGCATCATATTTCACAAGCACCGGGCTTCCCACCCGTACCACAGGCACGGACGGGCGGGGAGCCTGCGGCAGGCGGTAAGGAGCATCCAGGGACATGATGCATTTCAGATGAACGGGCGGAAGCCCATTGGGCGAAAGTAATATATTGGAGCGGCAACACTTTAAAAGTGCTACCGCTCTGCGTATTTTGCTTACTTTTTATCGTTCGATTTGATTTTCATGTGTTGGAGATTCAGCAGGTTACAGCACATATTGTAGGAATTGATGACCTCCTCATGGCAGCGGCTGGATTTGAGGCCAATGACCTTGCCAATTCCATCAATCGGAACCCTTGTTTTGCTGAGACGGACGATTTCCGCATAACGGGGCTTGTCCTCCTTCAGGCGGGCAATGAGAATTTCATAGTGATCATCTTCGGAGCGGTCAGGCTCTGTACAGATGATTTCTTCAGGTGATGGAGATGTGGGCATGATGTTGTCAAAGCCGTCACCATCATAGATAAAATCAAGGGACAGTGTTTCCTGCTCTTTTGCCTTTTTCGGGTTGTAGCGTTCCAGAAGTCCTTTTTGGGGGCATCCGGTACACTTTTTTGATTTCGAACAGGTGATAGGTGTGCCGTCAGGTCTATAACCAGTTATGCAGCGTCCGGCGCGCCAGGTATCCAGGAAGCTGTTAATCTGTTGGTTGAAATCCTGCATGTATTCTGCATAAGCAGATTCCTTGATGGGTGCGAATCCAATAAGGAAATGGTAGCCGCCCTTTTTCCAGGAGGTAAAGTTTTCGGGGATACAGGTATCATTATCCAGTTGCAGGTTCTTATTGCACCAGAATGGGACCAGAACCTCTCCGGGGCGGGGAGGTTGTCCGTTATAACTTTTCTGATTGCTGTATTTTTGGGGGTCTAAGATTTTGTTTGTCATTTTGATTTCCTCCTTTTGGCACGGAGGAAACCTCATGGCATAAATTTGCTATTTTGTGTTGGCCATACATTTCGGATTCCTCCTATTTTGCAATGGCCAGCTAACCCCAAATAGCTAGACCTACTATTTAGTTACCATCATCTAATAGTGCTGGGGTACGAGGCTCCGGAACCTCGCCCACTATTAGATGAAGTTATCTGAACAAATGCTATGCCTCTTTTGAGAACGTATGTTCCGACTTGACAAAGGGTGTATAATAAGTATGGATAAGTATGAATAAGTTGGTATCAGCATGTGTCCACAATGGATGCAATATCATCTGTTCTTTATACTGATATTATATTTCAGGGGCTTTTTTATCTCACGGAATCTAGCCCGGAAGATGTATGGTAGGGCATAGAAGATATGTGAATTTTTATAGAAAGCTATCGAAAGTTTACAGGGGAGGAAGGCAGTTGAAGTACGATGAGTTTTTTAGGGCATTTCACATAGGGGAAAATGATGGTTATTTAATCGGTATTACAACAACTTGGGCAATTCCAAAGTTTTTTGCAGAAACGATTGTTGTTACAGAAAAATATAGAGAAAAACTTCCTTCGGATGATATGAGTTATGACAAATGGTATCAGGGGAATTCCTCTCCAAGAAACCATTGGTTAAATATGGCTAAAGATTATAAGGAGGAAACATTAGTTCATGCGCTGAAAGACAAACTTGATGATGCAAATTTGGAAGGGCTTCTCAAAAAATTTGGATGTACTTTTGATGCGGGCAATAAAAATAAGGAATTGTTATGTTTAGCAATAGCACAGCAGTTTAAAGCAATCATAGATGGAAAAGGTGAAGCAACAGATATAATTGGGAGTATTTATGATTCTGGAAATCTGCAAGCGGATTTTATGGAGTATGTAGAAAAGGCATCCCAGCGGTATAATACGATGAAATTGATTGGGGGCGACGAGGTGCCGCTGGAAGATTTCTTTGTTTGCAATACGATTGGAGAAAAAGAAAGAGTATTTGTCGATAAACAGCGTTTGAAGTGTGCCTATCTTGACAATCCTAATCTGCTTGCCATACGTAAATTGTATGAAAAAAGAAAATATGATAACTTACGAACGATTCTCATAGGAAGCGGCGGATGTGGAAAATCATTGCTTTTGCAGCATATGTTTTTGGATGCTGCAAAAGAATATCCTAAGACGGGTACATTGCCCATTTTTATTGAACTGAGGTATTTTAAGCAGGGCGATGACCTTGAAAATTTTATTGTGGAATCTGTAAGCTCAAGGGATAGGAAATTTGACAGTGATTTAGCTAAAGGACTGTTTTTAAGTGGACGTTGCCAACTTCTTTTAGATGGTTTTGATGAGATAGATCCTTCAGATGTTAATATTTTTCTTAAAAAGTTAGAAAAGTTTAGTTGTAAATATGAGAAAGTACAAATCGTTATTACATCCAGAGATAGCGAATATATCTCGGGTCTTCATGGCTATATTAAACTGTATGTCTGGCCCTTTGATAGCGAACAATCGATGCGGCTTATTGAAAAAATATTAAAATACTATGGTAATCCTGAGGAAAAAGAAAATGTTCTTGATTATATAAGCAATGGTTTTTTACAGAAAGATGGAGTGTTTGCCTCTCATCCACTGTTATTGACGTTCGTTACGATGAATTATTCTACATACAAACGTTTTAATGACAATCACTTGCTTTTCTATAAGCATACATATGAAGCTTTATTATCTGGGCATGATGACAATAAAAAACCATATGACAGAGTATTTTTGTGTGTTGATAATGCAGAGCAGTTTTCTAAAATATTTATGCAATTTTGTGCATACACATACCGTGATGGAAAGTTGCAACTGAGTACTGCTGATTTTGAAGCATATTTTGATATGCTGACAGCACAAAAGGAATTTGAAAATCCACACAAGGTAAATATTAAGAGTTTTAAACATGATGTGTGTTCTACAGCGTGTATCATGTATGAAAAAGCGTATGACCTTTATTATATAGATCCAGGGTTTCAAGAATATTTATTTGCCGAGTATTACAAAAAAGCAGACGAAAGTGAAATAAGCGAATTGCTAAATTCTCTATATAGGTTACCTTATGAATCACTGCTAAGGTATGAAGCTCTGGACATGCTACATGGTTTTGCTGAGGAAAAGTTTAATTTTCGGATAATAAAGCCGTTTTTGGACTCTATCTATAAAGGCGATGACGAACACGATTTTATGTTATTTATAGAAAAATGTTTTAATGAGGTTAGCATTGCCAATATAAATCCGCTTATAGAAGGCTCTTTTGCAAAAAAGTTAAATGCCCGGATGATTTTGCAGCCACCCGTTGAAAGTTATCCAAGGACAATACTTTTAAATTATGTTCTAAGGGCTATGGGTGAGCAATGTGATTCCGGATTTTATCTTAGAGCACGATTTATGGATTCATATCCAGCAGATGTTGTTTGCGAGGGAAAACTCATTGGTCAGGAAAATGGGATAGATGGTGAGCCTGTTCTTTTGATTGATTATAAGCCCAAAGAAGTATATGAGCTTTTTAACAGCCAAAGCCAGTCGGGTAAGGATTGCGGGTTTTTCGTGGGAGAAGATAAAAAACTTATTGATTTTGGAGATAAAATAGTTGTTGATAGTTATTATTTGAACACGGAACCAGAAACATATGCAGAATTGATTCGGAATGTGGCAAGCAATAGTTCAGAAACCTATAATGCTTTTAAAAGAATTAAGGAATATTACAAACAATTGAAAAGAGATTACCATCATAGCGGGTTAAGTTAATTGTTCTTTCAAATAGGACAGTCAGGAGGGTGAAATGAATGCTGTGGAAAAATTGGTGAGCCTTGAAGATATAGCAACATATTTAGATGTGAGCAAGGACACTATCCGATCTTGGATAAAAAAAGAGACTATTCCCTTTCATAAAGTAGGTAGGCAATATAAATTCCGTATGTCAGAAATAGAGGCATGGGTTGAAAGTGGTAAAAGTGCGGATGCCGATAAATAAATTATTACGGAGGAATTAGAAGATGGCTGTGGATACAAAAAAGGTTCAGGAAAGAGAAGAGTTGCATAGAGCAATATGGGCTATTGCAGATGAGCTTCGTGGTGCAGTTGATGGTTGGGATTTTAAAAACTATGTTCTTGGTACTATGTTTTATAGATATATTTCAGAAAATCTGACTGCATACATCAATCGGGGAGAGATTGACGCTGGAAACAGTGATTTTGACTATGCACGGCTGTCAGACAAGGAAGCTGTTGAGGCACGGGAAGGGCTTGTAGAGGAAAAGGGATTTTTTATACTTCCAAGCGAGCTTTTCTGCAATGTAAGAGCCAGGGCGGCAGATGATGTAAACTTGAATGAAACATTGGAGAAAGTATTCCTGCATATTGTTGAATCGGCAAAAGGAAGTGAATCGGAAAATAGTTTTGCAGGTCTATTTGACGACTTTGATGTGAACAGCAATAAGCTGGGAAGTACAGTGGCCAAAAGAAATGAGCGACTTGCCAAATTGCTTGAGGGCATTGCTGATATGAACCTTGGCACTGTAGAAAGCCACAATATTGATGCATTTGGTGATGCTTACGAATATCTTATGACCATGTATGCATCTAACGCTGGAAAATCTGGAGGAGAGTTTTTTACGCCGGCAGAGGTGTCCGAACTTTTGACGAGACTTGGAACAGTCGGGAAAAAGAAACTTAATAAGGTATATGATCCAGCATGTGGCTCTGGATCTTTACTGCTTAAAGCGGCAAAAATATTAGGAAAAGATGCTGTTACAACGGGTTTTTTTGGACAAGAAATAAATGTGACTACTTATAATCTGTGTAGAATAAATATGTTTCTTCATGATGTAGGGTTCGATAAATTCAGTATTGAATGTGAGGATACACTAACGAATCCGCAGCATTGGGATGATGAACCGTTTGAACTCATAGTATCTAATCCTCCATATTCAATTAAGTGGGAGGGGGATGACAATCCCCTCCTAATCAATGATCCGAGATTTTCACCCGCGGGTGTTTTGGCACCAAAAAGCAAAGCGGATATGGCATTTATTTTGCACAGTCTTTCTTGGTTGGCGCCTAATGGAACAGCAGCGATTGTATGTTTTCCTGGGATTATGTATCGCAGTGGTGCGGAGCAGAAAATCAGGAAGTATTTGGTTGATAATAACTTTATCGATTGCATCATTCAACTTCCAGAAAATCTATTTTTTGGAACTCCTATTACTACCTGTATTATGGTAATGAAAAAAAACAAGAAAGACAATACTATATTGTTTATTGATGCTTCAAATGAATATAAAAAGGTAACTAATAATAATAAGTTGGGAGAAAAGAATATTGATAAAATCATATCTGCATTTGTAGAAAGAGTAGATATAGAGGGTTTTGCGAAGTGTGCATCATATGATGAAGTTGAAGATCAAAATTATAACTTGTCGGTATCTTCTTATATCGAGAATATATATATGGGAATTGATGTAGATATAGAGAAAATCAATGAGAGAGCTAGGGAAATTGCTGCAAATGTAAACAAATTGCGTGATGATATTGAAGCCACCATTAGAGAAATGGAGGGTAAGATATGATAAAAGCGATTGAAGATTTGATTTTGAAATTGTGTCCGTATGGAATCACGCAAGTACCCATAGGTAGCCTAATTACGAGAGTGCGAAACAAAGGGAAGGGTGATGATTCTGTTTCACAAGTCTATGTAGTTAGCAATACAAGAGGAATGGTACGCGCAGAAGACTTTAGAGAAAATACAATACATAGTCAGGATACATCTAATTATACGATAATTAGACCATACATGGTGGCATATAACCCATCAAGGTTGAATATTGGTTCAATTGCTATGTTAAAAAGTGATATTCCTGGGTTGGTTAGTCCAATGTACGTTGTATTTGCTGTGGACAATAAAAAAGTAGAGTATGAATATTTTGAGCATATAATGAAATCTCATTTTGTGAATTACAGAGTTAATTCCTTGAAGGAAGAAGGCGCAAGATTTAGATTTGACTATGAAAGGTGGAACAAAATAATCATACCTCTTCCGCCAAAGGAGATACAACGCGAAATAATTTTTGCTCTTAAAAAATTTGATGATATTATCAAATCACTTGAAGATGAACTGCACGTAAGAAGAGAGCAGTATTATTACTATTTAAATACATGTCTTGATATAAATAGAGTAAATGTCCAGAAAGTTCTTTCGGTAGGAGAATTGTTTGACATAAAAAACGGGTTAAATAAGGAAAAAGAGGCTTTTGGAAAAGGGACGCCAATCATTAATTTCACAGATGTTTATAATAAACGGTTTTTAACCGAGAAGGACATTAAGGGACGGGTTTCTTTATCGCAAGAAGAAATTGAAAGATATGGTGTGAGAAAAGGAGATGTTTTTTTTACAAGGACATCAGAAACAAAAGAAGACGTTGGAATGGCAAGTGTGATAACTGAAGAAATTGAAGACTGTGTTTTTAGTGGTTTTGTATTAAGAGCACGTCCAAAAACAGACCTATTACTCCCCAAATTTTGTTCATATTTTTTTGCAACAGAACAGGTTAGGAATGTTATTACACGATATGCTTCAGTGACTACAAGAGCAACCACTACAGGACCCAAACTATCTAAAATTATGGTTCCGATAATGGGTAAGGCGGAACAGAAACAGATTGTGGATAGGATAGAGAAATTTGATCTTATCTGCAATGACATAGAAAATGGACTTATAGCAGAAATTGAGATAAGAAAGCGGCAATTAGGATACTATAGAGAAAAAATGTTAGGCTTTTAATATTCATATTTTCTGAGCAAACGAGGTGAAAAGGATTTATGCCATTTTTTAACATAGTAGTAGAAACAAATGAAAATACGGTAGTTACTGAATATGAGCCTGTAAAATCTCGCTCTGATAATTATCAATCAGAAGCTGAATTAGAGCAAGAATTTATTAAGATGCTTATGGAGCAGGGATATGAATATTTGAAAATTCATAGTGAAGCAGATATGATTGCAAATTTAAAAATGCAATTGGAAATTTTGAATGACTATACTTTTTCAGATTCTGAATGGGAAAGATTTTTCAATGACTGCATAGCAAACAAGAATGAACATATTGTAGAGAAAACCCGTAAAATTCAAGAAGATAATATTCAAGTATTAAAACGTGATGATAATTTGTCAAAAAACATCATGCTGATTGATATGAAGAATATTCACAACAATTGTCTGCAAGTTATCAATCAGTATGTTTTGGGAAAAGAAGACGGCGCTAATTATGATAACCGCTATGATGTAACAGTCCTTGTGAATGGGCTTCCGCTTGTTCATGTTGAACTTAAGCGAAGAGGTGTTGCAATTAAGGAAGCCTTTAATCAGATCGAAAGGTATCAGAGAGATAGTTTCTGGGCAGGAAACGGTCTGTTTGAATATGTGCAGATATTTGTTATTTCAAACGGTACGAATACAAAGTATTATTCCAATAGCACCAGATTTAATGCCATCAAAGATTTTAATGCATCTAATGGCAGCAAAAAGGGAAAAACAAGTAATAGCTTTGAATTTACATCATTCTGGGCTGATGCTAACAATAGAATTATTCCGGATTTAATTGACTTCACAAGGACATTTTTTGCGAAGCATACAATCCTTAATATATTGACCAAATACTGCATTTTTACATCTGAGAATATGCTTATGGTCATGAGGCCATATCAAATAACGGCAACAGAGAGAATTCTTAACAGAATAGAAATTGCGCACAACTATAAGAAGTTCGGGGATATTGCTGCGGGCGGATACATCTGGCATACAACAGGCTCTGGGAAGACTTTAACTTCATTTAAGACTGCAAGGCAGGCTTCACAGCTTCCATACATAGATAAGGTTCTTTTTGTGGTTGACCGTAAGGACTTGGACTATCAGACGATGAAAGAATATGACAGGTTTGAAAAAGGAGCGGCTAACAGCAACAGTTCTACAGCTGTATTGGAAAAGCAGCTTAGGGGAACCAAGGCACATATCATTATTACAACGATACAGAAATTATCTACATTTATCAAGAAGCATAAGGAGCATCCAGTTTATATTAAACAGGTAGTAATAATTTTTGACGAATGCCACCGCAGCCAGTTTGGCGAGATGCATGCGGCTATTGTAAACAGCTTCAAGTATTATTATATGTTTGGCTTTACAGGTACGCCGATATTTCCTACAAATGCCGGTGCGGTAAGAAATCCAAAGTATTCTACTACAGAACAGACTTTTGGAGACCAGCTTCATAGTTATACGATTGTGGATGCCATCAATGATAAAAATGTCCTTCCATTCCGTGTTGATTATATTAAAACAATGGAGGCAGAAGAAGTGATTGAAGATGAGCAGGTCTGGGATATAGCGAGAGAAAAGGCAATGATGGCTCCAGAAAGAATTAAGAAAGTTACAGAATACATTCTGAAAAATTATGACCGAAAAACATATAGGGGCGACAAGAGTTATATTTACAATTCTTTGATGAATATTTCCGAAGTTGCATCCGCAGAACGCGGAGCTGTGGAAGAAATAAAGCAGAAACAGCGGATTAATGGTTTCAATTCAATCTTTGCTGTGGCATCCGTGCCTATGGCAAAATTGTATTATCAGGAATTTAAGAAGCAGATGGACGAGGACCCGACAAAAAAGATTAAGATTGGGTTGATATATAGTTATGCTCCCAACGAGGCGGAGACTGACGAGCAGGACAGCGGCATTTTGGAAGAAGAAAATTCAGAGGATACCGTTGCATTAGATCAGCCGTCAAGAGATTTTTTGGAAGCAGCAATAAAGGATTATAATGTAGAGTTTCATACAAACTATGACACATCATCCGACAAGTTTCAGAATTATTATAAAGATGTGTCGCTTCGTATGAAGAATAAGGAACTGGATATGCTCATTGTGGTAAATATGTTCCTGACAGGATTTGATGCGACCACGCTTAATACATTGTGGGTGGACAAGAATCTGAAAACACATGGATTGATACAAGCGTTTTCGAGAACGAACCGTATTTTAAATTCCATTAAGACCTTTGGAAATATCGTATGTTTTAGAAATCTACAAAAAAGAGTTGATTCAGCCATATCCCTTTTTGGAGACAAAAGCGCAGGCGGCATTGTCTTGATGCAGAGCTTTAAGGAATACTATTATGGATATATTGGGATGGATGACAAGCCGAAGCCCGGGTATGTGGATATGATAGAGGAACTTATGTCAAAGTTCCCATTGAGCGAGCCGCAGATTATAGGAGAACAAAATCAAAAAGAATTCATTGCATTGTTTGGCTCTATTCTAAGGATGCGAAATCTTCTTGTTTCGTTTGATGATTTTGCTGGTAAAGAGATCATCAGTGAAAGAGATATGCAGGATTATAAGGGTAGGTATCAGGATTTACGTGATGAGTGGAATGAGAAAAGGAAGCGAGGAGAAAGTACGGATATAATTGATGATATAGTATTTGAAGTTGAACTGTTGAAACAGACCGAAATCAATATAGATTATATCCTTATGCTTGTGAAGAAATACCACGATACCCATTGTGAAGATAAAGAGGTTTTGATTTCTATAAAAAAGGCTGTGGATTCCAGCCCTGAATTGAGAAGCAAAAAGCAGCTGATAGAAACTTTCATTGCCGGAATAAATGATGTGGACGATGTCATGATTCACTGGAATGATTATGTAGTAGAGGAAAGAGAAAGCCAGCTCATTGAAATCATCAATACAGAGAAGTTAAAAGAGGATGCTACCAGAAGGTTTATGGCATACGCATTTCATATAGGAGAGATAAAAACAATAGGGACTGATATTGATAAGATTATGCCACCGGTATCACGTTTTGGCGGTGGAGACAGGACTGAGAAGAAGCAACGAATAATAGAGAGGCTTAAGGCGTATTTTGACAGGTTCTACGGAATAGGTGGAGTTTATGAAGCGGATGAAGATAATATATAAGCAAATAAAGGACTGGCCGGATTTTGGTCAGTCCTTTTTAAAAAACGAGGTCTCATATCCATCCCCGCGAATCAGGATATCTGGCATCTAGCCCGGAGAGCGGCTCATCTGGGCACAGACGGCATCCAGAGAGACTTCCGGGCGGCATTCAATAATGAGTTCATCATGGACATGGCCGACAATGAAACAGTGGGAGAGATTACGCATGGACGTGTCAGACAGTCCGAGGGACTGGCGGTAGACGCAGACGGCTTCCGAGCCGTATAAGAAAATGTCCGGAAGTTTTACGTGGTTATTTTCTTTTATATCTCCAATGAGGGCATGAGTCTGGTGGAGAAGGCGGTGTACTTGGGGTTGCCGGTGCCGGAGAAACTGAAAGACGTCCTGGGGCAGCTCCACAGTCGGGCGGAAGATGGGAAGGGGGATGAATGAGCATTACCGTGTCCGAAAGTCCTGGGCGGATGCCGGCTCGCAGAAGGGGGCTTTTAAGGAGCTGGAGAACGCGAAGGAGTGTGCGGACGGGAACCCGGGGTATTCGGTGTTTGACTGGAGTGGAAATGTGGTCTATGGGAAAGCGGATGGCGGCGGTATGGCGGATGTGACCTGTCCGTTCATGGTGTGGGTGGAGGTTGCGGACCTGAATATCCGGGAAGGCGCCGGGACGGATACTCCCAAGACGGGGAAGTATACCGGGAAGGGCTGCTTTACCATTGTACAGGTGAAGGCCGAGGTTGGGTCAGATGCGGGATGGGGGAAGCTGAAAAGCAGAGCCGGATGGATTGCGTTGGATTTCTGCGAGAAGATATAAAAGGATATGGTTTCGGAATGAAGGCTGTTCATGGTGTGTCGGGTGCTGTGGACGGCCTCTATTTTTTGTGGAAAATTGCGAAAAATCTGATATACTGTCATAAGTTAAGAGGAATTATGCAGACAGCCGCATTATCGTAGGTGCCAGAACGAAAAAATGTAAACGCGAAAGAAGAATGGAACATGAGGTGTTGGTTGTATGAGCGAGAAGCATTATAGGCCAATTATTAAAGATGGGGATCATCTGGTACAGTCGAAGAAAAATTCTAATAGGGTTATAGGACAGACACGTAATGCGGAGAATAAAAATCCAAAGATTATTGAGTGGGAAGCGGTAGGGGATACTGATTATGAATATGAACTGGCGAAAATGGCGCATGAGGAACGTATGGCTGAGGTGCAGAGTCGCCAATCAACGGCGGATGCTATAACGTCTGTTTTGAATCTCATAAATACTACTGTTACTTTTTTGGCTGAGAATCCAGAAGTCTTGGAAGCTGCTGTTAATTTAGGGAAAAAGGCAAAAAACGGAATTGCCGGCGTGAAAAATAAGCTGATATTGGCTGTTCAGGATGGGAAGAAGCAAAAGAAAAACAGGGAAAACATAAAGAATGCGGCATCTGTCCCGGAATTTACAGATACGAAGATTGCTGCCCCGATAAGCACTGATGCCATTTTGGATGCCATGGAAACTTCACAAAGTGAGAGGGAGAATATTAGTGTTGTGAGGCACGGGAATTGATTTTGGGCATTTTGATAGATTATATAAGCATGAAAAAGAAACTAAACCGGCTTACAAATGCTAATATTGATAACATCAAAAGGCAGGAATTGGATGTGGGGGAGGTCATTGCCCAGCTGGATTCTCTGATAAAGGAGTACCCGGCATTGATGGACGACAGCACAACGGAGAATATTGCGGCATTGCTTAGAATGAATTCGGACAGTCAGGAGAACAAAAAAATAAAAGACGTTTTGAAAATAGATTGATGATTACAAGAAAGGCGATACATATTTATGGAAAATACTGGCGAAGCAAAAAATGAAATTGCCATTGTGGATAAAGAGACGGTTGAGAATTTAATCTACATTGTCCGTGGGCAGAAAGTGATGCTGGATGTGGATCTGGCAAAAATTTACGGATACAGTACAAAAGCATTTAACCAGCAGGTAAAAAATAACATAGAAAAATTTGAAGAAGATTTTATGTTTCTTTTGACAGATAAAGAAGTGAAAGAACTTTCAAGGTCAAAAAATTTGACCTTGAACAATGAGAGCGGTCGTGGACACAATATCAAGTATAATCCACATGCATTTACGGAGTCTGGCCTTTACATGCTTATGACTGTATTAAGAGGAGAACTTGCGACAGCTCAGAGCAAAGCCTTAATCCGCATCTTTAAAGGCATGAAAGATTATATTTCAGAAAACCCTGCCCTGATTGGAACGGATGACATTGCGCGGCTTGCTATTCAGACCAGTGAAAATACTGCCGCCATTGCAAAAATCACTGATGAGATGCTCCGTAAATCGGATTTGCCCAAAATATTCAAGAATTTTGCGTCATCAGACACCGGAAAAGAGTTCCTGATTATGAATGGTCAGCTTGCGGAAGCAGATGCCGCATATCAGGGAATTTATGCTAAAGCAAAAAACAGCATTTTTATCATTGATGATTATATAGGGATTAAATCTATCATGCACCTGAGGAATGTAAATCCGGGTGTTATGATTACAGTATTTTCAGACAATAAGCAAAGCCATTTGAGACGGGCAGATATGAATGATTTTAGGAATGAGTTTCCGGGTATCCTGATAGATTTTAAGAAGACTAATAACACGATGCATGACAGATATATCATCCTGGATTACGGAAAGCGGAGCGAGAAAATCTACCATTGCGGCGCGTCTTCCAAAGATGCCGGGAAAAAGACAACGACCATCATGGAAGTTCAGGACAGGGCAGTTTATAAGCAGCTGGTGGATATTCTGATAAAAAATCCAG
>OFGP01000036.1_pt1 | contig 135134 bp, 121 predicted proteins | sample 1521781 | NCBI WGS metagenome assembly OFGP01 (sample SAMEA3504113, study PRJEB24116) | mouse gut metagenome | biome: mouse gut; feature: mouse-associated habitat; material: faeces | place: Denmark | collected 2011
CGACGGCAGCCAGAAATGGGTGGACTTCGTCCATACCTACTGGCATGTGGACTGTATCCGCTCTAAATCACTGGATGCCTTTACAGAGCATTACCGGAGCTGGTGCAAACGCAAAGGCTATCATTTCAGCGCCCGGAAAGCGGAAAATATCTATCATTTCTCCTCTGACCTAATCGCCGTATTCCCAAAGAGTGACAATACAAAGATGCTCATCCGGCAGGCAGTGGCTGTGCTTAACAGTGCCTCCCGGACAGTGGAATCCCTCCGCCTGGAAATGGATAAGACCGCTTCCACACTGCCGGAATACCCTGTTGTCATGGCTATGGGAGGCGTGGGCCCTACCCTTGGCCCCCAGCTCATGGCAGAGATCGGGGATGTAAGACGCTTCACGCACCGCGAGGCCCTGACTGCTTTTGCAGGCGTTGACCCCCAAAAGGACGATTCCGGGCAGCGCGTCCGTAAAAGTATGCCTACCACAAAGAAAGGTTCACCCTGCTTGCGCAAGACGCTCTTCCAGATCATGGACGGCCTTATCAAGCGTTCCCCGGCCGATGACCCTGTTTACGCCTTCATGGATAAGAAACGGGCGCAGGGCAAGGAGTATTACGTCTACATGACAGCAGGAGCCAACAAGTTCCTCCGTATTTATTACGGACGGGTAAGGGAATACCTTGCCTTACTGCCCCAGGCATCCGACAGGGAGGAGGGGGATAATGGAATATAAAACATACCCCTGCGAAGTGAAGTTCAAATACCTGGTCCGCAGGAAGCTGTCTGTGGTGGCCGGTTTTTTCTGTGAAAAAGATGGGCTGGACTATGCCATGGCCATCGGAGGGAGCGTCGTAAAAGCTGCGGAACCCCGGCAATGCCGGAAGGGTCCCGAAATTTTCTGACCGTGAGAAAGAGGCCATCAGGGAACGGATTTCCCATGGCATCCCAGTACGCCGTGTTGCTGAAGAATTCAGAAGCTCCGCAGGCTGTGTTCAAAAAATAAAAAGTGGGCATTCCCTGTGGGAGGGCGCCCAAATAGCTTTCTTTTTTCCTTAAGCCAGCGTAAACCGGTGGCTTAATGTTTATGACTTAATTTCAACCTGTATAAATTTTTCAAAGTTCACAAATTTATGCTTGACTTTTTATTTGCAGACTTGAGGACGAATACCCGTCCCCGGGCTGGCCTTCTCAAACCACTATGCTCAAATCGCCCCTTTAGCCGCCGGCTTTACAGCGGCGGCTTGCTATATTTTATTGCCTGTCGATTTACACTGACATCCAGCCAAGGCCCTGCCGCCCGTCAGCTTATAATGCCCATTAGCCAAACCCTACCGCCCGTCAGCTTACAACGGCGATTAGCCAAACTTTACCGCCCACCAACTTACAGCGGTGGTTAGCCGACCCATACCGCCCGCCAACCTAACAACGAGGGCCTGTCGGAGAACAGTTCGGAGAAGAGGATATTCCTTAAGGAAGCCTTATAAAAACGTCAGTACTTAACAAGGCTCGCGGGCTGCTATGCAGCATGCGAGCCGAGTTTAGTACTGCTACGTTTTTATAGAGCGAGAGCGTGCTGACGAAGGAATATCCTCTTCTCCGAACGTCCCCCGTTCACTCCCCTTTTTCTACTCCGCCGCCAGCACCACCACAGTCCGCGGCGGAATCTTCAAGCTTTTTCCGAAATTAAACTCCGTCTGTTCCTCAAAATCCTTCCCGTCCTCATATTCTATAAAGGTATTCACCTTGATTTTCCACTCCTTTCCGTCGGGCAAATCGGGAAGCTGCTGATAAAGGGGCTCCCAGTAGGCGTTGACGGCATAGAAGATAATATCATCCCTGGTATCCTCCTCGTTTCGTCCGGCGTACATGATGCCGATGAGGCGGCTTGTGTGTCCCGTTCCGCCGTTCCATGGATAGCCGTTGTGGATGCTGATTTCGGGGAGACCGCAGGAGGCAGCCTTGGTGGGCTTTCGCAGAATGGGATGCTCTTTGCGGAAAGTAATCATGTACCGGAAAAAATCGTGGATTTCCCGATAAGTTTCCAGCCTTGTCCAGTCGAGCCAGGAAATGAGATTATCCTGACAGTAGGCGTTATTGTTCCCGAACTGCGTGTTGCAGAATTCGTCTCCGGCGTAAAACATGGCGGGACCCCGGCTGCACATCAGAGTGGCGCAGGCGTTCTTTACCATGCGTCGGCGGAGCCCTTCGATTTCAGGGTCGTCGGTGTCGCCCTCAACGCCGCAGTTCCAGCTGTTTCCGTTGTTGTCGCCGTCGGTGTTGTTCCAGCCGTTCTTTTCGTTGTGCTTCATATTATAAGAATACATATCGTACAGCGTAAAGCCGTCGTGGCAGTTTAAGAAATTGATGGAAGCGCTTCTGCCCCGGACGGAGGGGTCGTACAAATCCTTCGAGCCGGTAATCCGGGTAATGGCGGTTCCGGCCAGACCCTCGTCCCCTTTCAGGAAACGCCGCATATCGTCCCGGTATCTCCCGTTCCATTCCGACCATCTGTTGTAGGCGGGGAAATTGCCCACCTGATAAAGCCCCGCCGCGTCCCAGGCCTCGGCAATCAGCTTGACGTTTCCCAAAATAGGGTCGCAGGCGATTCCTTGGAGAATCGGAGGGTCCGCCATGGGAGCTCCGGTCTGGTCCCTTGTGAGGATGGAGGCCAAATCGAAACGGAAACCGTCCACACGGTACTCCGTAACCCAGTAGCGCAGGCAGTCGATGATGAAACGCCGCGTCATGGGATGGTTGCAGTTTAAGGCGTTTCCGCATCCGCTGAAATTATAGTACTCCCCGTTTGGGGTCAGAATATAATAAATGTTGTTGTCAATTCCTTTAAAGGAAAAACAGGGGCCGTCGTCGTTGCCTTCGGCGGTATGGTTGAATACCACGTCGAGGATGACTTCAATTCCGTTTTCCTTCAGCTCATAAATGAGCTGCTTTAACTCGTCGCCCTCGTGATTATGCTCCACAACGGAAGAATAGCTGGTGTTGGGGGCAAAGAAACAGACGGTATTGTATCCCCAGTAATTGTAGAGCTGTACGCCGTCCACCACCTTGGCGTTTTCCATTTCATCAAACTCAAAAATCGGCATCAGCTCTATGGCATTGATACCCAAATCCTTCAGATAAGGTATCTTCTGGCGAAGCCCCTCATAGGTTCCCCTTGCGGAAACGCCGGAGGACTTGTCTTTCGTGAACCCCCTGACGTGCATTTCATAAATGACCAAATCTTCCAGGGGAGTTTCAAGCTGCTTCATCTTACCCCAGTCGAAGTTGTTTTCAACCACTCTTGCGTGATAGGTAAAGTGCTTTCCGCTTTCCGGGTGCTCCCCCCAGTGTCTCTGGCCTGTGACGGCGCGCGCATAGGGGTCGAGCAGAACATTGTTTTTATCAAAAAGAAGCCCTTTTTCCTTGTCATAAGGACCGTCTAACTGGAATGCGTATTCGAAATCTTCGATTTTTATGTCGAATACCAGCATGGAATAGGTGTTTCCGATGTGATAGGATTCCGGGAATTTCAGCCTGGCATAAGGCGTCGATTCCTCGGGATGAAAGAGCAGCAGCGTACAGTTTGTGGCGCCTGACGAATGGATAGTAAAGCTGACGCCGTTAGGAGCCGCCGCCGCGCCGTCTCTGTTATAAAAGCCCGGCCTCACCTTGAAACCGTCGATGACGTCCAATGGCTGCAGTTTGCCTCCCCGCTCCGGTCTGTGCCATACAAATTCCATATATTCATACCTCCTTGTATGATATTGTTGTCGTACAATTTACAGGTATACAAAACCCGCTATTAAAAAATGCCTCTTAATTATAGCATTATCCGTTAAAGGATAGCAACATTCGTTTGACGAAAATTATGGAAATGCTATACTGTATTATAACCGATATCGGTGCCATAAAACGGTATGCCGGATGATGGCCGGGACCGGAGAAGTTCAGGCTTCGCTCCATATGGCTGCCGGCGGAATCGGAAAAAATACGGAAATGTGGTGAAGCTTATGAAAAGCAGTCTTACAACCCTGTGTTATATTGAAAAGGACGGAAAATACCTTATGCTCCACAGGGTTTCGAAAAAAAATGATGTAAACAAGGATAAATGGATTGGAGTCGGGGGACATTTTGAAAAGGGGGAAAGCCCGGAGGAATGCCTTTTGCGGGAAGTGAAGGAGGAGACGGGACTTACTCTTACTTCCTACCGTTTCCGCGGAATCGTGACCTTTTGCTATGAAAGCGGCGGCGGAGAGGAACTGGTGGAGTATATGTGCCTTTATACGGCGGACGGCTTTGAGGGAACGCTTAAGGAGTGCGACGAGGGAAGGCTTGAATGGGTGGAAAAGGACAGAATCGGGGAGCTGGAGCTGTGGACGGGAGATTTGCTGTTTTTTGATTATCTGCGGCGGGAGCTGCCCTTCTTTTCCTTAAAGCTTTGCTACAGACAGGACGGAGAGCTGTACTTAGCGGTTCTTGACGGGAAGGAGATTGACGCCAAAGCCCCTTGGTGAGATTTGTGCCATGTCCGAAAGGTTTAGAGAGCGGGTATAAAAGTTTTTATAAATTGTTTATAATCCCGTAATTGACTTTTCTTTGTAACGGTAATACATTTTTAATAAGCAGTTACGGAAACGGGGGATTAATATGGAAGAATCCATAAAAGAACCGTTAGTGAGCATAATCGTGCCCGTCTATAACGGTGAAAGGGCAATCGAAAGATGCCTGCGCAGTATCCAGAATCAAAGCTATACAAACACGGAAATCATTGTCGTAAATGACGGAAGCACGGACCACACGGAAAGGGTGCTTGCAAAATACGCCGCTTCCGATAAGCGGTTCGTTATCATAAATCAGGAGAACAAGGGCGTTTCCGAGAGCCGGAACGCGGGAATGAAGGCGGCGTCGGGCGAGTATTTCCAGTTCGTGGACGGAGACGACTGGCTGCCGAAGTATGCCACGGAGGAGTTTGTGAGGACGGCGCTCACCTATGACTGCGGTATGGTGATTTCCGATTATTACAGGGTCTGCGGGAAGCGGATTTATGAAAAGGGAAATATCGACGGAGGGCCGGTGATTACCCGGAGCAGGTTTGCGGAATATATGATGGCGGCTCCGGCCAATTTTTATTACGGCGTGCTCTGGAACAAATTTTTCAGGGCCGATATTATCAGGAAATTCGGGCTTATCTGTTCGCCGGAGCTGGACTGGTGCGAGGATTTCCGCTTCAATCTTGAATATCTCCAATATGTGGGCAAGGTGGGAGTAATTACCAGGCCGCTGTATTATTACGTAAAGACGAAGGGCAGCCTTGTCGCTACCCAGACGAATTTTCACCAGACTGTCCGAACCAAACGAATCCTGTTTGATTACTATAAGGAGCTTTACAGGAGTATCGACCTTTATGAGGAAAATAAGCTTCGGATAAGGATGTTTTATTTATCCTTTGCGCACGATAAGATTAAAAAGATTAAATCCGCCTGATTGGTAAACGGGCGCCGCGCAGGTCAAATCAGACCGAAAGAGGCTGCGGCGCGGAAAAGAGGGGACACATGAAAGAAGTAAAACAACCAAAGAAACCGCTGATATTTTATTATCTGATTGTCATGCTGGTGATGATGCTGCTCAACAGCCTGCTTTTTCCAAAGCTTATGCGGCAGCAGGTGGAAAATGTGGATTACGGCACTTTCCTTGGCATGGTGGACGAAAAACAGGTGGCGATGGTGCAAATCGAGGGAGATTATATTTACTTCACCGATAAGCAGGAAAAGCCGCTCTTTTACCGGACCACCACCTTTGACGACCCGCAGCTTGTGGAACGGCTGCAGAAATCGGGATGCTCTTTCGGCAGAGTGGTTCAGGAGGAAATGTCTCCCGTTTTAAGCTTCATCTTAAGCTGGATTCTTCCGATAGTCATCTTCATAGTGATTGGGCAGCTGCTCTCTAACTGGATGATGAAGAAGATGGGCGGCGGGATGCCGGCTATGCAGTTTGGAAAGAGCAACGCCAAAATTTATGTGGAGTCCACCACGGGAATCAAGTTCAGCGACGTGGCGGGCGAAGACGAGGCCAAGGAAATATTGACGGAAATTGTGGATTTCCTTCACAATCCCCAGAAATATCAGGAAATCGGCGCTTCCATGCCCAAAGGGGCGCTGCTTGTAGGCCCTCCCGGAACAGGCAAGACCCTCCTTGCAAAGGCGGTGGCCGGGGAGGCGAACGTTCCGTTTTTCTCCATTTCCGGCTCGGAATTCGTGGAAATGTTCGTGGGAATGGGCGCGGCAAAGGTGAGGGATTTGTTCAAGCAGGCTAACGAAAAAGCGCCCTGCATCGTGTTCATAGATGAGATTGATACCATAGGTAAAAAGCGGGACAACGGCGGCATGGGCGGCAACGACGAGAGGGAGCAGACCTTAAACCAGCTCCTTACGGAGATGGACGGCTTCGACGGCTCAAAGGGCGTTGTGATTCTTGCGGCCACCAACAGGCCGGAATCCTTAGACCCGGCGCTTCTGCGTCCCGGACGGTTCGACAGGCGGGTGCCCGTGGAGCTTCCCGACCTGGCAGGCAGGGAGGCCATCTTAAAGGTACACGCCAGAAAGATAAAGCTGGGAGATAACGTGGATTTCAACGCCATTGCAAGGGCGGCCTCCGGCGCTTCCGGCGCGGAGCTTGCCAATATGGTGAACGAGGCGGCCCTGCGGGCAGTACGGGAAGGACGCCAGTATGTGACCCAGGCTGACCTGGAAGAAAGCATTGAGGTGGTAATTGCAGGCTATCAGAAGAAGAATAAGGTGCTTTCGGATAAGGAGCGTCTGATTGTGTCCTACCATGAAATCGGACATGCGCTGGTGGCGGCGCTGCAGAACAACTCCGCTCCGGTTACCAAGATTACCATTATCCCCCGTACCTCGGGCGCGCTGGGCTATACCATGCAGGTGGACGAGGGAGAGCACAATCTTATGAGCAAGGAAGAGCTTGAAAATAAGATTGCCACATTTACCGGCGGACGGGTGGCGGAGGAGCTGATTTTCCATTCCATCACCACCGGAGCCTCCAACGATATCGAGCAGGCAACCAAGCTGGCGAGAGCCATGATTACCAGATACGGTATGAGCGAGGAATTCGGCATGGTCGCCCTTGAAACCGTATCCAATCAGTATCTTGGCGGGGACGCGTCCCTTGCATGCTCGGAGAATACCACAAGGGAAATCGACAGGAAGGTCATCGAATCCGTAAGGAGCCAGTACGAAAAGGCGAAAAAGCTTCTCTCCGACAATCTGGACAAGCTCCACGAGCTTGCAAAATACCTGTATGAGAAGGAAACCATTACAGGGGAGGAGTTTATGGAGATTTTGAACGCAGGTGCGGCAGTTAAGACCGAGAGCGGCGAAAAATAAGAATAAAAACCGGTTGTTTGAAACCGCCAGAGAAATACTGGCGGTTTTTTACTGCCCAAAAGCCGGTAAGGGGGAGGAGGGCCGGGGCGGAAAGCTGCCGTTTTGTAAAAATATCCCATCAGAACCGTAAAAAATTCCCTATCTGACAGAATTTATTTTTCTTATAATAAACCCATCAAAAGCACAGAAGGAAAAATTCATATGGGAGGTAGAACAATGAGTAAGAGGTCATCTGTGGCCGCAGGGTCCAAAAAAGACAGCCTGTGGCAGAGCGTCTGCAAGCATAAGGGACTGTACCTGATGGCGCTGCCGGGATTTATCTGGTTCGTACTGTTTAAGTATGTTCCGCTGGCGGGGACGGTGATTGCCTTTATGGACTACGATATCTATAAAGGAATCGGCGGCAGCAAATTTGCAGGCTTCAAGCATTTCGCACACTTTTTTCAGTTTCCGGAATTCGGACAGATTTTTCGGAACACGGCGATTCTGGGAACCTATGACGTGCTGATAGTGTTTCCGATACCGATTATTCTGGCGATTCTGATGAATGAGGTGAGGAATGCAAAATACAAAAAGGCGGTACAGACGGCAGTGTATGTGCCCCATTTCCTTTCCTGGGTCATCATAGGCGGTATTTTCACCACGCTGCTGTCGCCCAACACGGGAGTCATCAACAATTTCCGCCAGATGCTGGGGCTGGACTCCATCTATTACATGGCAAGCGAAAAGCATATCCGGGGAATTCTGGTTATCGCAAGCATCTGGAAGGAGATGGGCTGGAGCTCCATCGTCTATCTGGCAGCCATTGCCGGTATTGACCCGGCCCTGTATGAGGCGGCGGAAATCGACGGAGCGAACCGGTTCAAGAGAATGCTGAATATTACGCTGCCTACAATCCTGCCGATTATTATGACGATGCTGCTGTTAAAGGTAGGAAACTTCATGGAGATTGGATTCGAGAAAACCAATTCTTTCATGAACAGCATGAACCAGGGACGCATCGACGTGTTCGATACTTTTGTATACCGGTACGGCCTGCAGAATCTGCAGTACAGCTATGCGACGGCAGTAGGACTGTTCAAATCGGTAGTGGGGATAACGCTTTTGTTTATATCAAATACCCTGAGCAAGAAAACCACGCAGCAGTCGATTATCTGACCGAGACAGGAGGAAAATATGGAGACAAAGACAATAAAACGCTCTTTACCGGACAGAATTTTTAATATGACGAACCTGGTTATACTGGGGCTGGTGGGACTGATTGCGGTACTGCCCTATGTGAATATGCTGGCCGTATCCTTAAGCAGCTCGGGGCCGGTGGATTCCGGAAGGGTGGCGTTTCTGCCCATAGAATTTACCCTGGAAAATTATAAGACGGTGCTTATGGATAAGAGTATCCTGAAATCCATCGGGATATCGGCGCTGATGACCGTAGCGGGAACGGCATTGAGCCTTCTGATGACGGTGATGTTCGCCTATCCCCTGTCCAGAGAAGAATTCAAAATGCGCAAGTTCTGCAATGTGATGATACTTATCGTCTTTATATTCAATGCGCCGATTATACCCTGGTACCTGACCATGAGGTCTTACGGGCTTTACGACAACTTCTGGGCGCTTATTCTGCCCTCGGCGCTGAGTACTTATAATATCATCATTGTGCGTTCCTTCTTCACGGAGGTATCGCCGGCGCTGATTGACGCGGCCAAAGTGGACGGCTGCGGGGAGATGAGGACGCTGATGCAGATTATCCTGCCGATTTCCAAAGCGGTGATGGCAACGGTAGGGCTGATGTACGGCGTAGGCTACTGGAACAGCTACACCACTCCCCTTTACCTGATTAACGACCGTGATTTATATACCTTACAGCTGCGGATTAAATCCATCGTTCTGGATTCCAACTCCATAGAGAGTATGAATATGGTCAGCACCGGGACGTCCACCCAGGCGCTTAAGATGACCACAATCATTGTGGCGGCTATTCCGGTACTGTGTGTGTATCCCTTTTTGCAGAAGCACTTTGTAAAGGGTATGACTATCGGTTCCGTAAAAGGATAAACAAGAGGAAAAGAAAGGAAGAAAAAATTATGAAAAAGAAAAATGTTGCAAGAATCATTGCCTTAGGGCTGGCGCTTACCATGCTGGCGGGCTGCGGCAGCAAGCCGGAAGAATCCGGAAAGACTGCTGCGGAGGGAAATAAGACGGAGACCGCAGCGGACACAGCAGAGGGCGGAAATGCCGCAGCGGAGAGCTCCGGGGATAAGGACGCGGGAGCGGTTCCCGTCATCGATATCGGACTTCGCGCCGGCAACAGCTATGTGCAGTCATGTCCCGACATCAATACGGACGAACATGTGCTGGCCTTTGAGGAAAGGATGGGAGTAGACCTTGATATCACGCTGATTCAGCACGACGGTTTCACGGAAAAGCTGGGTATGATGCTGGCGCAGGGGGATTTCCCGGATGTAATCGCAGGGGATATGCCCTACACCTCGGTAATGTCGGGAGCCATTGAAAACGGTCTGTTTATGCCTCTGGACGATTTGCTGGAGGAATACGGCCCCAATCTGATGGCTCAGGTTCCGGAAACTGTCTGGGATGAACTGCGGGGACCGGACGGACACATCTATGCGGTGGGCGATTTCATGTCCAATACCGCCCGGAGATGTACCGTAATCCGCAAGGACCTGCTGGATGAGCTGGGACTTGACATTCCGGTAACGCTTGACGATTATTACAATGTTCTGGTAGCATTTAAAAATGCAGGAGTAAAGTATCCTTACATCGGAAGGGAAAAATTCAAATACAGCGAGACCTTTTTCGCAGCCTACGGAGTGGTGCCCACCACGTGGCAGCTCAACGATGAAGGACAGGTGATTCCCGCTTATCTTCTCCCGGAAATGAAGGAAGCTCTGGCTTTTTATAAAAAGCTCTACGACGAGGGACTGATTGATACGGAGAGTCTTACCAACAACGGAACCGTCCGCGACCAGAAGGCAGCGGCCGGAGATGTGGGAATGATGGTGGTTAATATTTCCGCTGCGCCGGGATACAATATCGCGCTGAAGGAAAACGTACCGGACGCGGAATGGGTATGCGTGTCGTCTCCGCTGAATCCCAACGGAGGAAAGCATGGCTACGCGGCCTTTACGCCTACGGCAAATGTACACTACATCAATGCCAAATGCGAGCATCCTGAAGAAATCATTAAGTTTTTTGATAAAATGCTGGACCCCGACCCTGACCTTCAGAGATTTCTGACCTATGGGGTGGAGGGAGAGTTCTATACCGTGAACGAGGACGGCAGCGTGAATCTTGAAATACCTACCGTATCGCCCAATCCCTTTGACGTGATTCCTCAGTTTTTGCGCAGAGTCAAGGACGCAGGTATTGACAGGGCGACGCTGAACGCCATGGCGGGAGGCCCGGAGGCCATCGAATATTATGATACCAAGGCCGCGGACGATATTCTGGACTATATCCAGCCCATCAATCTGGAGAGCATTGCTAACCATCCCGAGCTTTCCGTGGAGGAAGATAAGCAGGAGCTGTTCATCAACTATGCATCCAAGGTGATGATAGGAACGGAATCTTTGGATAACTTCGACAAATTTGTTCAGGAATGGATGGACAGAGGCGGCACCGAGGTTATTGCGGAGGCAACCGAGCAGTATGAGAACGGTACTGCCAAGATACGTAAATAGGATACGCAAATCAGATATAAAATATTGAATATGATACATTTTACAACGGACGGCGGGCTCTGTCAGCCGTCCGTTGTTCAAAAAAAGATAAAAAGATAACAGGAAAGGATACGCCGTGTATAAGATTTTACTTGTGGATGATGAAATGGTCTTTCGCAAAGGGATAGGAGCCATGCTTCGGAAGTCGGATTTCAGTATCGGGCAGATATCGGAGGCGGTGGACGGCTGCGAGGCCATGGAGCTTTTGGAGAGGGATAACTTCGATATCGTAATTACGGATATACGCATGCCGCGCATGGACGGACTGATGCTGTGCAAATGTATGCGTGAGAAGGGAATCCGCCCCGCGGTGATAATCATGTCAGGCTATGACGATTTCAAATATGCCCAGAGAGCCATTCAATACGGCGTATCCGATTATGTGCTTAAGCCGGTCTCCCAGAAGAAGCTGACAGAGGTGTTAAGGGAGGTTATGCGCAAACGGGATGAGAGCGGCATGCCCCTGAAATACAGTGAGATGGACCGTCTGGTCACAGGACTGGTGGAGGCGCTGTGGAATCTGGACAAAACGGCGTGGCTGGAGGCGGGAGCAAAGGTCAGAAAAAGCCTTGCGGGAATCGGACAAAGCGATGAGAAAAGGCTCCTGCAGGAGATTCTTTCCAATACGGCGGATAAAATATCCGAAAGACTTGGAGAGAGTCTCTTTACAGATGAATTTGGAGAGAGCGGGTTTGAGGAAAATCTGGAGCTTTTATGGGAAATGGTAAGCAACAGAAAACGGCACGGTCTGCTGGAGCAGGTGCGGGAATATCTGCTGGCGAATCCGGCCATGAGCCAGGAGGAGCTCTGCGGAAGGCTGGGATTTTCCTCCTCCCATTTCAGTCTGGCTTTTAAGGAAAAGACAGGGAAGAAATTTGTGGATTACAGGACGCAGATACGGATGGAGGCCGCAAGGCAGAAGCTCTGTATCCCCTCAAAGACCATCACACAGGTTGCGGCGGAGGTGGGATACAGCGATTATTCCCACTTCAGCAGCGTATTTCGGAAATTTTATGGAAAAACCCCGGCGCAGTTCCGGGAGGAAAGGGGACTGGGGCTTTGACAAAGGTTCTGAAGGGAAAAAAAGACTTTGTTCATTTTATCATCGGGCTGGCTTCCGTTATCCTTTTGCCGGTGCTTTTGCTTAGCATTGTGGGAATCCACCGCAACAGCAGGCAGATGCAGGAGCGCAATCTGGAATACTGGCAGATGATAGTGCAGGACATTACCTATGATATGGATAAGGCTATCGGCGATTATGACGATTTGTCCATGTCGGCGCTGATTCAGGAGGAGCTTTTGGGCATCCTCTATCAGGAGGAGATTGACCAGGTGGAATATGCGTCGGCTCTATCCTGGCTGGAGCATCAGTTTACGGTAGAGCTGTTTTTGAACAATTCCCTTGTGAGCAGCTTTCAGGTGCTGGGCAATAACGGCTTTTACTACACCAGCGACAGGAGAATCGACCGGGAGGAGACGGTTGCTCTTACAAAAAACATAGAGCGGAGCGGAAAAATCACCATTTTTATGCCCGGAGCGGACGAGAGCGGACTGGAAAGCGGTTTTGTCACCATCGGAAGATATATTTATTCCTATAAGGATTTAAGGCCTCTGGGGTATTTCCTCATGTCCATCAAGCGCACGGAGCTGGACCGGATATGGGAAAACAAGGATTTGGACAGTATCCGGGTGCTGGTGCTGGACGAAAAGGGGTCCGCCGTCTACGGGACGAAGGAGGGAGACTGGGAGGCGGAGGAGCTTTATCAGGAGCTTACGGCGCAGAACGCTTATTTTTATGGCCCGAAAGAGGCAGGCGGGCGGCTGTATGTGTATGAGAAGTCCGAAAAGAGCGGTTGGACGTCGGTGGCTGTAATTCCAAGAGAGGTATATCAGACCTCCATCTGGAGCCTGAACCGGGCGTTCCTCATCGCGGGAACTCTGGCCGTTCTTGTGGCCTCGGCTCTGGCATATTTTCTCATACGCAGCGTCTATGCCACCCAGCTTGCCAACCAGAAGAACGAGACGGAGCGAAGCAAAGCGGAGATGAAGGCCCTGCAGACCCAGATTAATCCCCATTTTCTCTACAATACGCTGGGAGCCATCAATATGTACTCCGTGATGGAGGACGCGGAGGCAGTCCAGAATATCACGGACGCCCTGAGCAAAATGTTTCGCTATGCGGTTCAGAACCCTCTGGTTCCGGTAAAGATTTCGGAGGAGATAGAGCACGTAAGAAATTATCTGAAGGTACAGGAATACCGGCTGGGCATGTTGCCGAAGGTGGATATTTCCATAGAAGAGGCCGGGCAGGCCGCCATGCTTCGCCTGTGTCTGCAGCCTATTGTGGAAAATATTTTCAAGCACGCCTTTGCGGAAGGAATAAGGCCGGAGCACTTTATCCGTATTTACGCTTTCCGGGAAGGGGAAGTTTTGATTGTGGATGTGACGGATAACGGCAGAGGGCCGTCCATGGATGTGGATGATATGGAATATGTGACGGACGGGGAGCAAAACGGCAGAGGAATCGGGCTTTCCAATGTCCACCGGAGATTGAAGCTGGCCTACGGGGACAGCTATGGGCTGCGGATATCCGGCAGGGTGGGCAAAGGGATGACCATACGAATCTGCCAGCCCTATCAGGTCAGAAAATAAGAATCTATACAGGGGGTAAGATGATGAAAGAGATAGAAAGAAAAGAGCTGGTATCCCGCGGGGATTTATATTATCAGGGAACCATAAAGCGCCGGGAGGGCGGATTTCCCATCGGCGACGGGGAGATGGGGGCCATGGTGTTTACTTCGCCTTCCGCTCTCAAGCTTGCGGTGAACAGGTGCGACGTGTTCGCCGCCAACAGCTACACCAACAGCTTTAACCGCAGACATTCCGACTATGGTTATGGAATCGGATTTGTGGACGTGGATTTCGTGGATTACGGCGAGGACGTGTTTGACGGGGACACGACGCAGCATCTGGGTCTGTATGAGGCCTGCGCGGAGATTAAGGGACGCGGGGTGGAAGCAAAGATATTTGCCGAGGAAAAAAGCGGCGCTTTGTGCGTTCAGGTGCGGGATGAGAGAGACTATGAGGGCAGCGTGCAGGTCAAGGTGGATATGATGCGTCCGTCGGAATTCCGTACCCTGAGCAATCTTGCCGTGTCCAGACTGACCATGGAAAAAAGACCGGGGAAGAAAACTGCGGACGGGACGGAAAAGCCGGATACCGTGGTGCTGAAACAGGTCTTTACGGAACGGGAGGAATGCACCGGAAACGAGCATTACTGCGCCAGCGCCCTTGCGGTGTGGGCGGAAGGGGCGCAGGTGACCCTGCGGATGAACAACGAGGTGGGCGGCAGGGAGTCCATGGAGATTCCGAACAGGGAATTTGACGTCATCGGCAAGCCTCAGGAGACTCAGATGCGGCTGTGCATCAGGCCCCGCACGAAGGAATTTACCGTTTATATGGTGAGCGCGGCCAGCTTTTCCAAAGAGGAGGACGTAGTAGAGACGGCGCTTCAAAAGGTCGCCGCCGCTTCCGAAACAGGGGCGCGGGAGCTGTTTACGCGCCACAAAGCGGCCTGGGCGGACTTCTGGGAAAAGTCTTATGTACATATGGAGAGCCAGGATACGGTTGCCCAAAAGCTGGAGCTGCACTATACCTACTTCTTTTATCTGATGAATTCCAGCTCAAAGGGGAAGTATCCGCCCAACTTCGGCGGCATGATTTTTTCGCCTGGCGGGGATTATCGGAACTGGGGAACCATGCAGTGGTGGAACAATTTAAGCCTGTATTACAACGCGATTCATGCCTCGGGGCATTTTGAGCTGATGGAGCCTTTGTTCTCCCTGTACGGAGGTATGAAGGAGGCATGCGTCGTTGCCGCGCGCCAGCAGTTTGACACGGAGGGCATGTATATCCCCGAGGTCACATGGTTTAACGGACCGCAGGTACTGCCTGAGGAAATTGCAAAGGAAATGAGAGAGCTCTATCTTTTCCGCAAGCCATGGGAAGAAAAATCGGACCGCTTTGCAGATTTTGTGGACAGAAAAGCGCCTCATGAGTCCCGCTATAATTATAAATTTTATGAGCATTATGAAGACGGACGGGTGGTATACAACGAAAGGGGATGCGGCCCCTACGGCGCGACCACCTATATGTTCGGCTCCCAGGCGGCCATAGCCTACCAGTTCTGGAAGCAGTATCTCTACACGGGAGACGAAGAATTTTTGAGAAATGAGGCTTACCCTATCATCAGGGGAGTGGCGCAGTTCTTTATGAATTTCCCTCTCACTGGGAAAGGGGAGGATGGAAAATACCATATTTACCGGACCTGTACGGGAGAAGCCTACTTCGGCTGCACGGACGGCATGGAAAACGTGGCCGGTATGCGCGCCATGGTGGCCATCCTGCTGAAGGCGGCAAGGATACTGAATGCGGACCGTGAAAAATGGGAAGGCTGGGAAGCCTTTGCGGCGGATATGGCTCCGCTTCCCACCACAGCCATGGAGGGCGATACCAGCGGGCTGGAGGAAGGGGAACCGGTGATGTGGTCCAACGGCAGAGAGCCGATTCTGGAGAAGGACCACGGACAGCCCAGCATGTACCCCTGCGACCATTTTGACCTCTCCTCCTTCGCCACCCGGTTTGTGGAGCCGGAGGTGTATCAAATCAGCAAAGACACGCTGGCAGGCCGGGTGAAAAAGTACGGAACGGTCAGCCGCTATACCGTCTCGGAAATGTCCGGCTGCGCCAGAATGTATGCGGCCCATGGCTTTGCAGAGGAATTTAAGGAGATTGCAAACGCCCAGCTCGACTGTGTCAATGCGGAGAAGGAATACTGCTATTTTGCGGATACCGGGCGGGTGCCCCAGTTTGAGAACAGGCTCACCGTCAGGGAGGGAGTCAACTGCATCAGCGCCCAGCGGCTGGGAAATGTGGCGGCGGCGGTACAGCTGGCCCTTTGCCAGAGCAGCGGCGGCGCTCCCGGCAAGGAGCCTGTGATAAAGCTTTTTGCGGCAGTACCGAAGGATTGGGACGTGCGCTTTTGTCTCTGGTGCCAGGGCGGCTTTCAGGTGGAAGCGTCCATGGAAAAAGGGAGCCCGAAAGAGATACGCATCCTTTCCGCCAGAGGCGGGAAGCTGCGGCTGTGCAACCCCTACGGGGAGGAGAGCTTTTGCATGACGGTAAATGGGAAGGAGCGTTACCGCGGGAAGGAGACCATCGCCTGTATCGATACGGAGGCAGGCGAGGAAATAAGAGTGGAAAAAGTATCTTTATAGCAGGTCTGCGCATTTACCGCGCAGACAGCGGGAAAGGGATACGGATGAGAAAAAGATACAGATGAGAAAAAGATACGGATGAGAGAGATGCAGATGAGAAAAAGATACAGATGTGTTAAAGGAGGACGAGGAAATGTATATGGCAAGCGAGGCCAGATATGACAATATGCTGTATCAGAGATGCGGGAAAAGCGGCGTGATGCTTCCCTTCCTGTCTCTGGGGCTGTGGCATAATTTTGGAGAGGAATCTTCCTATTCCAATGCCCGGGAAATGGTTCTCGGGGCTTTTGACAGGGGAATTACTTATTTTGATATTGCAAACAATTACGGGCCGCCTCCGGGAAGCGCGGAGGAGTGCTTCGGAAAAATCGTAAAAAAGGATTTGGCGTCCTACAGAGACGAACTGTTTATCGCCACCAAGGCGGGATACCGCCACTGGCCGGGGCCTTATGGGGAGTGGGGCTCCAAAAAGAATCTGATTGCCTCCTGCGACAACAGTCTGCGCCGGCTGGGGCTGGACTATGTGGATTTGTTTTATCACCACCGTCCTGACAGGAATACCCCCATTGAGGAAACCATCGAAGCGCTGGAGCAGATTGTGCGCTCGGGCAAGGCGCTGTATGTGGGGATTTCCAATTATGACTCCGTGCTGACGGAGGCGGTTCTTACGGCCATGGAGGCAAAGGGCATCCACTGTCTCGTGCATCAGGTCAATTACAATATGTTCGAGAGAAGGCCGGAGGGAAAGCTTTTCCCGACGCTGGAAAAACACGGGGTAGGCGCGGCCGCCTATATGTGTCTTGCTCAGGGAATCCTCACGGACCGGTATTTCGACGGGGTAAAGGAAGGCTCCCGGGCGGCGGGCAAAAGCGTGTTTTTGAATAAGGAGCAGGTGACGGAGGATAAGGTATCCACGGCAAAGAAGCTCAACGAGATTGCCGCGCAGCGGGGTCAGAGTCTGGCCCAGATGGCGCTGGCCTGGTGCTATCGCTGCGCGCCTGTGTCCACTCTGATTATCGGGGCCAGCAGGCTTTCCCAGATAGACGACAATTTAAAGGCAATGGGGAATACGGATTTTTCGGCGGAGGAGCTTGCGAGAATCGACGAGATTCTGGTTCCCTATGCCAGGGAAGCGTACTGATTGGTTTTACAAATAAACCTTCCGTTTCTTATAAAGGGGCTGTCGGGAAATGATGCATTTCCACAATATATACTGCGATAGATTGGCAATCGCATCTATATATTGCATGCAGATATCATTTTCCGACAGCCCCGTCACAATCGTGAAAAACAGCCGCGAAAATGCGGCGCCATGGAGGCTGAGATGGAAAAGAAAAATACCTATATTCGTGATTTAATCGCAAGAATGAGTCTGGAGCAGAAAATCGGGGCGGTGCTGACACTGGGATTTGCGGGCACAGTGCCGAGGGCGCATATTTATAAATATATCGAGGAATATCACTGCGGCGGCCTGCGCCTGTCCTGCGATATGCGGCAGTTTGGCAGTTATGTGGATCCCAACGGCAACAAGACGGTGGTGAAGCTGGAAAACGCGGACGGCATCCGGTTTAAAGGACCGGCTCCGGTGCCCACGGCCGGCCAGTACAAGGCGGTTCTGGACGAATTGCAGTCCCGCGCAAGGAAAAGGCCGCTTTCTATCCCCCTGCACTTTTCCTATGACCAGGAAGGGGGAAGCAGCGCGGACTTTTTCTTCGGGGGCGTCAACCTCTTTCCCAAGCCCATGGGAATCCGTGCCATGAACGATACGGATATGGCATACCGGATTGCAAAAGCCGTGGCCAGACAGGGAAAGGCAGTAGGCTTTAACTGGGTGCATTCCCCGGTGCTGGACGTAAACTCCGAGCCGGCCAACCCGGAAATCTACACCAGAGCCTACAGCGACGACGCGCGGGAGGTGGCGCGCTACGCAAGAGAAACCTGCCGGGGACTGAAGGAAGAAAAAATGATTGCCACAGGAAAGCATTTTCCGGGGAGAGGACACTCGGATGTGGACGCTCATTTTCAGGTGCCGGTTATCGATGTGGATAAAAAGACCATGGAGGAGAGGGAGCTGTTACCCTATAAGGAGCTGATTGCCGAAGGACTCCTGCCCTCCATCATGATTGCTCACAGCATCTTTCCCGCCATCGACCCGGATAACATCGCCACGGTGTCGAAAAAGGTGATTACCGGATTGCTGCGTGAGGAGCTGGGCTTTCAGGGCGTGATTGCCACCGACAGTATGACCATGGGGGCCATCGCCACCCGATACGGCGTGGCAAATGCCTGCGCCCTGTCGCTGGAGGCAGGGGCGGATTTGGTGCTGATGAAGGCCGAAAACCATCTGGTGGAAGAGGTGATAGACAAAATCCGCTCCTTCGTGGAACAGGGAAGGATTCCCATGGAGGAGTTGGAGGATAAGGTATACCGTATCCTGAATCTGAAATATGAATACGGACTGTTTGGTCCGGCAGGCGAGGGGGAGGAGCCCGAAAAGGTTCTGCAGGAGGAAGGCATACGGCAGCTTGCCCGGCAGGCGGCAAGGCGCAGCGTGCTCATCGCCAGAGACCGGGAGGGAAGTATCCCGGTTACAGGGGAAAAAATCCTTGTGATAGAGCAGAAAGTGAAGGAATATAACGATATGCAGTGGCATTCCGGCATTCTGTTTGAGGCATGCCAGGGCTATCGCCCGGATATCCGTTATCTGGAAACCTCCTATTCTTATGACGATACCGACAAAAGCCAAATTACTCAGGCGCTTACGGAATACGATACGGTGATAGCCACCAATTATTTTCTGCGGGGAAAGGCGAAGAACCGGGATTTCTGGGAGGAGCAGATTTCGCTGCACCCGGAGGTTAAAATCATCATCGTGAGCAATACGCCCTATGAACAGCTTTCCATTCCGGGGAACGCCGGGAATGTGCTGCTGACCTTCGCCACATCTCCTGAGAATATCAGGGCTGCGGCAGCGGTGCTTTTCGGGGAGATGGAGCCGGAGGGAGTGTGGCCGCTGAAAGAAATGCTGATGTGAGTTTTGGAATATCAGCTTCCGCTGGTATTCGGATACGGGTGAGAGGATTTGGAAAGTGAGGAAAAAAAGATGAAAAAAATTGTACTTCTGGGCGCAGGTTCCACCGCATTTACCCTGGAACTGGTGAGGGATTTGGTGTTGACAAAGGCGCTTGAGGGCTGCAGGGTCTGCCTTGTGGATATCGACGAAAAACGTCTTAAGGACGCGGCGGCAGTAGCGGAGCTTTACCGGGCCGAAATCGAGGCGGAGATTGGGATTGAGGCGCATACCGACCGCAGGATTGCTCTTGAGGGGGCGGACTATGTTATCTGCGCGGTAAAGATTGGCGGCTATGGCCCGCTGGAAAAGGAAAGAAAAATCGCGGAGGAACATGGATATTACCGCGGCATTGGTGACCGGGTTTCCTGCTATTACGGAGGCGTGGGAGCCTATTGGCAGATACGGTTCGTGGAAGAAGTGGTCAGGGACATGAAGGAGCTCTGCCCGGACGCCCTGCTGATTCAGACCTCCAATCCGGTTTTTGAAGCCACAGGCTATGCCACCAAATATCTCCATGCCAATGCGGTGGGAGTCTGCCACGGCCACTGGGGTTATAAGGAGATTGCCCGGATTCTGGGGCTGGACCCCGAAAAGGTGACCGGCGAGGTCATGGGCTTTAACCATTGCGTTTATCTGACGGATTTCCGCTATGAGGGAAAGGACGCCTATCCCCTGATTGACCGGTGGATAGAAGAAAAGTCCGAAGCATACTGGAAAAGTCCGCAGTACAATACCCTAAACAGCTTCCATAAGTGCCCGGACGCACTTTCTCCGGGCGCGGTGGATGCCTATCGACAGTACGGCCTGATGCCCATCGGCGATGCGGTGCGCAGCACCTCTCCCTGGTGGCATCACACGGATATGGCCGCAAAGGAAAAATGGTATGGGACAAACGGCGGCTTTGATTCGGAAATCTGCTGGAACGCCTATCTGGCTCAGAAAGACGAACAAAGGGAGGCAATCGGGAATATTTTAAGGGACGGCACGCCCATCGTTGAAAAGTATCCGCTTCGCAGGAGCAACGAACAGCATATCCGTATTATCGACGCCATGGAGTCGGATTGCTATACCCGGCTGACCCTGAACATTCCCAATAAGGGCTGTATCCCCGGACTGCCGGAGGATATACTGGTGGAGATTCCCGCCATGGTCAGCGCCAGAGGAATTCAGGGGATTCGGATGCCTGCGTTCCCGCCGAAACTGATGAACAATGTAATCCTGCCCAGAATGTGCCGGGCAAACAATATCATGGAGGCCTACCATACAGGCGACCGGAGCCTTTTGGTTCTGGAGCTGATGAACGACCACCGTACCCGTTCCTATGAGCAGGCCAAAGCGCTGATTGACGAACTGCTGGCTCAGGAGTGGAACAGGGATGCCGCAGAGCATTACCGCTGACGAGCGGGAAGGACGGCAGACAGTTTTGCGTCATGTTGGCGCACAAAGTTTCTGCCTGAATGTATTCAGTTGAAAGTACGCATTTAAGAGCTGTCTGGCGGCAGCAGGGAGGCTGAAATGCTTAAAATAACTCACTTGCAGAGATTTTCCATCCATGACGGCCCGGGAATCAGAACCACGGTATTTTGCAAGGGGTGCAGTCTGAGATGCTTTTGGTGTCATAATCCGGAGGCCATGGAATCCGGTATCCGGCTGTGGCACGACAAAAAGCAGTGTATCGGCTGCGGGAGCTGCCGCGGGAATTGTCCTAAAGGGCTTTTTTACGGGGAGGATGGCTGTGACTGTACCGCAGAGGAAGGCTTTCCCTGTGCGGCCGTCTGTTCCTCGGACGCTCTTTCCCCCACAGGATTTTGGATGGAGGAGGATACGCTTGTGCGGCAGCTTTTGCGGGACGGCTCCCATTATGGGCGCACCGGAGGCGGCGTCACCTTTTCCGGCGGAGAACCGCTGCTGCAGGCGAAGGCCCTTCGGCAGATGATGTCCTGCCATGAACTGACGGGCATATCCAGAGCGGTGGATACTGCGGGCAACGTTCCCTGGGAGAATTTCAGTGAAGTGATTCCCTGTACGGAGCTGTTTTTGTATGATGTGAAATGCATGGACGCCTCCCTCCATAAAGAGGGGACAGGGGCGGATAACGGGCTGATTTTGGAAAATCTGGAACGGCTTTGCCGTACCGGGAAAACAATCTGGGTCAGGATTCCCGTGATTCCCGGATGGAACGACGAAAGCCGTGAGATGGAGGCTGTTGCCCGAAGGCTCAGGGAATTGTCAGACCTTCCCCAAAGCAGGATAGAGCGCATCCAGCTTTTACCCTTTCACCGCTTTGGCAGAGAAAAATATGTACGGCTGGGACTTAAATATCCTGCCGAAGATTTGACGCCGCCTTCCGGGAAAAAGATGGAGGAACTGCTGTCCCTCTTTCGGGAAGCGGGACTGACGGAGGCGGAAATCGGAAATCATACGACGCTTGTGGAAAATGACAAGACTGCGGAAGATGGCAGGGGAGAAGAAAACAGCAGGAAGGAGAATTTTTCATGACAGAGAGGGCGCAAAGGCTCCGGGAACAGCTTTCGGAGCGGGATTACTCGTCCAGGGCCGCGGATTTGGCAGAGGGATACGACTGGTCGCTTTACCGGGGCAATCCGGTGGTCCGGCAGGGACATTTGATGAAATATTATCTGGAACGGCTGGCAGCTCCGGTTTACCCGGAGGAATTGATTGTCGGCGGCATTCCCTATACGGAGGTGGATTCCAATCGGCAGATTATGCCGGACTTCCTTTTCCCCCGGGAGAGGGCTGAAAGGGAAGCGCTGGCCGCGGCTCGTTTTCAGGAAGAAACGGGGAAAAGCAAGGCACCGGACTATGATGAGTGGAGGGAGCTCTTTTACGGGTCGGTGAATTACGGACACATCATTATCGGTTATGAGCGGGCGCTTAAGAAGGGGCTGGGGCAGATGGCGGAGGAGCTTCGTCTGCGGCAGAGGGATTTTGCGCTTACATCCGGGCAGAAGGATTTCCTTACGTCTGCGCTGTACTGCCTGGAGGGGGCTCAAAGCTATATCCGCCGCTATGGAGAGGAAGCGGAGCGTCAGGCAAAGGATGCGCCGGATGCACGCCGAAGGGAGCTTAGGGAGATTTCCCGTACCTGCCGCCACATTGCTTTTTTTGCGCCGGTGAGCTTCCGGCAGGCCCTCCAGATGGTATGGTTTTTGCAAATCCTTGTGGAATTAGAGTCAGGGCTTTCCGCCTTTTCCTACGGAAGGCTGGACCAGTATCTTTATCCTTATCTGAAAGCCGATTTGGAGTCGGAGCTTCTTACCCGTGAAGAAGCCCAGGAGCTGGTGGACTGCTTCTGGATTAAAAACGGGGAGTATCCGGAGAGGATAAGCGACCCCGCGCGGAGTATTACCATCGGCGGCATGACCGGGGAGGGGAAGGACGGCGTCAATCCCTTAAGCTTTATGCTGCTGCGCTCTCTGGAGAGCTGCCGGCTTTTGCAGCCCAAATTAAACGCCCGGATATTTCCGGGAACAGACCCGGAATTTTTTCTGGAATGCTGCCGGGTCAACAGGCAAAATCTGGGGCCTATGCTGTACAACGATACGGCGGTTCTGGAAGCGCTGGAAAAATATGGTTATGCAAAAGAGGATGCGGTGGATTACGGTCTGATTGGCTGCTACGAGTACGGGCTGGCGGGGATGGAGCGTCCAAGTCCCATGGGGGCCATTCTGAATGTGGGAAAATGTCTGGAGCTTGCCTTAAATAACGGGGTTTCGCTGACCACAGGAAAAGTTCTCGGACCGGCTCTTGGAGATTTGACCCGGTATCATACCTGTGAGGAGGTGGAAGAAGCGCTGACAGGACAGGTCAAAGCCGCCGCCGCACTTCTGACGGAAAAGATTTGGCTGGAGGAATACAGGACGGCTCTGCTCCGCCCCCAGCCCATGCTTTCCCTGTTCGTGGAGGACTGTGTGGAAAAGGCTGCGGATTTGTCGCTTTACGGCGCAAGATATTCCTCCGTGGGAGTGCGGATGCCGGGACTGGCCGCCGTCTCGGACAGCTTAACCGCCCTTCGGACATTGTGCTTTGAGGATAGGGATTGCCCGGGGGATTCCGGGAAGGGCGTTTCGGGAGAGCAGAAAGGGGAAATTTTCGGGAAGTTTTCCAGGGAGAGAATTTTGCAGGGGCTTCGGACGAACTTTGAGGAGGACGCCGTGCTGCGGGCCGCGCTGATTAACAGGGCGCCGAAATACGGCAACGATGACGACCGGGCGGACCAGACCATGGTCTGGCTCTGCAGGCGGATGTGCGAGATTATCAGCGACTGTCCCCACCCTTCGGGAAGCCGTCTGCGGCCGGGGATATTCAGCTTCCTGAATTTTCTGGACTGCGGTCAGGCCTGCGGCGCGCTTCCTGACGGAAGAAGGGCGGGAGAACCCTTTGTCAACGGAATCAGTCCCTCCCACGGTATGGACAAAAACGGCCCCACCGCTTTCCTGCGCTCGGCGGGCAAGCTGGATTACAGCCTGTCCAACAATGCCAGCACTCTGGATTTTAAGGTACCGCCTCAGGTTTTTCAGGGGGAGGAGGGAGACCGGCTGCTCAGGGGCCTGATTTCGGACTATTTTAAAGAGGGCGGTATGCAGATTCAGCTTTATTTCCTCTCAAAGGATGACCTTCTCCGCGCCAGAAGCCATCCGGAGGAATACGCCGGACTGACGGTGCGCGTTACCGGCTACAGCGCTTATTTTGTCCGGCTTACGTCAGAGCTTCAGGAGGAAATCATACAAAGGACAGCGGCTTTTTAAAAAATTCATATCATGGAATAAAGGTTAAGAAGGAGGTATACATATGCAGGATTTTCAGTATCAGGTTCCCACGCAGGTCTTTTTCGGTCAGGGAGCTGAAAAGGAAGTGGGACAGAGAGTTAAAGAATTTGGAGGGCACAGAGTATTGCTCCATTTCGGGAGCCGTCACAGCAAGCAGTCCGGGCTGATAGACCGTATCGCCGGATATCTGCATGAACAGGGCATTGAGACCGTGGAGCTGGGAGGGGTACAGCCCAATCCCCGTCTTAGTCTGGTGTACCGGGGAATAGAGCTGTGCCGCCGGGAAAAGGTGGATTTTATTCTGGCCGTGGGCGGCGGCAGCGTCATTGACTCCGCCAAGGCCATTGCCCTGGGCGTTCCTTACGAGGGGGATGTTTGGGACTTCTTTACCAGAAAGCAGAAGGTGGAACGCCTGCTTGCCCTGGGCGCTGTGGTGACCATGCCCGCGGCGGGGAGCGAGGTGGCGGTAGGCTCCGTTATCACAAACGAGGATGGCATGCAGAAAATTCCCTTAAATAACCGGAAGATGCGTCCGCTGTTCGCCGTTCTGGACCCGCTGCTTACCCTTTCCCTGCCTCCTTATCAGACCGCCTGCGGTATTGCGGATATTTTTTCCCATGTGATGGAAAATTATTTTTCCCGGACGCGGAATACGGAGCTGGGAGACCGGCTGTGCGAGGCCTGTATGAAAACCCTCATCCATAACGGGCGGATACTTATGGAAAGTCCCGGGGATGTGGCTGCCCGGTCGGAGATTATGTGGGCCGCCAGCCTTGCCCAGTCAGGACTGCTGAGCGCAGGGCGTCAGGGGGACTGGGGCTCTCACGATATTGAAAATGAGCTCAGCGCCGTTTATGATGTGGCTCACGGCGCCGGACTGGCCGTTGTGTTTCCCGGCTGGATGAAGCATGTATTTGAAACGGATATTCAGGTCTTTGTCAGGTTTGCCACCCGGGTCTGGGATTTGGACCCTTCACAGTTTCCTGACGAGAGAGCGCTGGCTTTAGAGGGGATAGGACGTCTGTCGGAGTTCTTTACCCGGCTTGGATTACCCTCTACGCTTGCAGGGCTCGGCGTACCTGCCGACCAACTGGATATGCTGGCAGAGCGGGCGGTCAGAAACGGAGGAACCGGACAGTTTATGAGACTGTCAAAGGAAGACGTCTTAAGTATTTTGAAAAACTGCGCGCAGTAAATGAGAAAGGAAGGATAAATACCATGAAAGGAAACTATGCGGTCAGACTGGCGGACACGCTGATGAAACGATTCCCCATGGCGGATGAATACCCATACAAAAGCTGGAGCTATCCGCAGGGCTTTATGCTGTGGGGCATGATTCGTTTATGGGAAAAGACCGGGGAACAGAAATATTATGACTATGTAATGGCGTATGTGGATTTTCACGTGGATATCCGGGGCAATGTGCCGAGATTTACCGGAAACAGCATGGACGATATGATGACGGGCTCCGTACTGGTCTGGGCCCTTAAGCAGACCGGCGAGCCCCGGCTTCTGGCGGCATGCCAGCATATCAGAAAAGCCTTTGAGGATTATCCGCGCAATGAGGACGGAGGCTTCTGGCACGGCCGGAAACTGACGGGAGAGATGTGGGTGGACGGCGTCTTTATGGGACAGATGTTCCTGTCAAAATATGGCGCATACCTTACAGACCCGGCGGAGTCTGAAAAGTGTTTTGACGAGACGGCTCTGCAGCTGCGTTCCATTTACCGCCATTGCCGGAAAGAGGGAACCGGACTGCTTTACCATGCATGGAGCCAGGATAAAAGACCCTCCTGGGCAAATCAGGAAACAGGACGCTCCCCGGAAATATGGTGCGAGGGACTGGGCTGGTATGCGCTGATTTTAGCGGAGGCGCTGGCTGTTTTTCCGAAGGAGCATCCAGAGTATCAGGCGCTTTTGCAGCAGTATCTGGAGCTGGCCGAAAGCCTTAGGCAGGAGCAGGACGGGGAGCTTGGCCTGTGGTATCAGGTGGTGGATAAGAAGAACGAGGCGGATAACTGGTGCGATACCTCCGGCAGCGCCATGTTCCTTTACTCACTGGAGCGGGGGATAGAGATGGGAATATTGCCTTCAGAGGAGTATAAAGAGACGGTGCGAAAGGGCTATGAGGGCGTCATTTCCCAGATGAGAGAAGGCAGCGACGGTCTTCTGGACGTATATAATGCCTGCGACGGCCTGTGCGTACAGGACAGCTATGACGTTTATATCAATTATCCCAGAAAAGTCAATGCAAAGGAGGCCGTGGCGGCCTGCCTGTGGGCTGCGGCGGCGGTGGAATTTTCGGAGACAGTTTGAAATTCAGAGATTTTAGTATCCTGATTTGTGCGCCCGTTCAGGCGGGCAGATAGGAGTCGGTATGAAAAAAGCAATTTTAGTAGGCTGCGGCGGCTGGGGAGAAAACTGGGCCAGACATACCCTGCCCCGGTGCATGAAGGACGGACTGCTTCAGGTGGTAGGGGCGGTGGACGTTATCCCCGAACATCTGGAATCGGTTAGAGGCATTCTGAGGAAAGAGCAATGCTTTACCGAGCTGCGCAGAGCCATTGAAACAACAAAGCCGGACTTCTGCATCATCGCCGCGCCTCCTGCGGCGCACGAGGCCGTTGCCATGACGGCGATGGAATACGGATGTCAGGTGCTGTCCGAAAAGCCCGTCACCGACAATCCGCAAAGCCTGCTGCGGCTTCTGAAAAGGGCGGAGGAAACCGGAACGAAATACGGCGTGACCATGTCCCACCAGTTCCATCGGCATATTTCCACGTTGCGGCAGGAAATTTTCAGCGGAAAATACGGCGCTCTGGATTACCTTTCCTTTCAGTTCACGGCAAAGCAGGCCGAGATGAGCGAGCGGCAGAAAAAGCTGGAGCATGTAATGCTCAACGAGGCGTCTATTCATCATTTCAGCCTGCTGGAATCGCTGACCGGGAGCCGGTGTAAAAGCATCTATACCGACGTCTGGAGCCCGCAGCACGCCCTCAGCATGAAAGGGGGCGGGCAGTCCCTTTCCATATTGAAGTATGAAAACGGCGTGCGGGTAAGCTATGAAGTGTCCATGTCCAGCGCCTGTTCCCTTCATTCCTGGGGCAATGAGCTGATTCGGGCAGAGCTGGAAAATGCGGTGCTGGTTCTGGAGGGAAAGAGCCTGCGCTGTTATCTGAAATCCGAGGACGAGCCGGACCCCAATCTTCCGGGAAAAGGATTTGAGATTCCTCTTATCGGTTCGGCGAAGGACAGGTGGGGAAATGAAAATCTGACAGCGCAGTTCGTAGAATGGCTGGAAGGCGGGGAGGCAATGGACACCCGTCTGGAAAACGCCGCCCGTGCCCAGATGACGGTATTCGCCGCCATTGAGAGCGGGAGGGAGGGGATTCCCATAGAGCTCAAAGCTCTGAGAGAGAAATACAGAGAGGAAGAAAGAGAATGAAGAAATTGACAATCAAAGATTTAAACCCCGCAGAGGGACATATTTTTGAGGGCGTATTGCCCGGAGAGAAGCTCTATACGGGCGGACTGGGATTTTCCCGGCCCGGCGAGGTGAGCCATGCCAGCGATAACCCTGAGGGGATTCATGTACATGAGGACTGCGAGCTGTTTATGGTGGCGCAGGGAAAGGCGCTGGTTTTGATAGACGGCAGAGAGGAGCCTTTAAAGACCGGTGACATTGTCCTGGTAGAGCCGGGAGAAGACCATCATGTAATCTCTGACAGGGAAGACCCGGCTGTGATTTTGTGGTGCCATGCCAGATAAAAGGAGGACGTAAAATGAAAGCATTGACGGTTGACGGACAGGGCGTTCTGGCGGTAACGGAGCTTCCCATGCCAGAGTACGGACGTTGTCAGGCTCTGGTAAAAATGAAAAGCTGCGGTGTGTGCAACGGAACAGACACAAAGCTGATTCACCGCACATTCAAAAATTTCAATACCTATCCGGCCATTTTGGGCCATGAGGGGGTAGGCGAGGTAGTGGAGACGGGAGCGGATGTGAAAAATCTGAAAAAAGGGGATATGGTGCTGCTTCCTTTTCTGGAAAAACCGGTGGAGGGCTATACGCCCGGCTGGGGAGCTTACAGTGAGTATGCGGTGGTGGGAGATGCGAAAGCGTACATTGAAAAGGGCATGGGACCCGGCACCGCGGAGTGGAGCGAGGGCTATCTCGCCCAGACTCTGATTCGGCCTGATGACCGGATAGACGCGGTGGGGGCGGCCATGGTCATTACTTTCCGGGAGGTGCTCAGCGCCATCCGCCGTTTTGGCTTCCGACCAAATGAAAGCGTGCTGATTTTTGGCGCAGGACCGGTGGGTCTGTGCTTTACCCGGTTTTGTAAGCTCCTGGGCATGGGGACGGTGATTACCACGGACGTTTTTGACGATAAGGTGCAGGAGGCAAAGCGGCTGGGAGCAGACTATGCGTTTAATTCCGCTTCCTGCGATATAGACCGGGAGGTGCGCCGCCTGTTCCCGGAAGGCGTGGATAACGTGGTGGACGCGGTAGGAGTCAATGCTCTGCTGAATCAGGCCATGGGGCTGATTCGGTACAACGGAAAAATCTGCGGCTACGGTATATCGCCCAAGCTGGGAATGGAGCTGGACTGGAGCCATGCGCCCTATAACTGGAGCCTGAATTTTGTTCAGTGGCCCAGCAAAAAGGAGGAGGCCCAGGCACACGCCCAGATTATGGCATGGATTAATACAGGGGTACTGAACCCTATGGATTTTATCTCCCATACCTTTTCCTTCGACCATATTTTAGATGCCTTTGCACTGGTGGAGAGAAGGGAACCGGGGACAAGAAAGATTGTAATTACATTTTAGATGACAGGAGGTTAGCAATGAGAGAAACAAAACTTTTCAGCGTATTGCCGGATTATGTGTGTACTCCGGACGGTATGGCAATAGACAGGCACGGGAATCTGGTGCTCTCCTGCCCCAATTATGCCCGGGACGACTTTTCCGGGATGGTGCTGCGTGTTGACAGACAGGGAAAGGCGGAAAAATGGTTTGATGTGCCCGTTCACCCGGATACCGGAGTGGCCCGGAATATGGGAATTGCCTTTGACGGGGACTGGAATATTTATCTGTGCGACAACCAGGGCTGGAGCGAGCGGGAAGAATTCCTTTACAAGGGACGGATTCTTAAGCTTAAGGTAACGGACGAAGGGGAAATATTGGAGACGGTGGTGGTGGCCGACGGCATGGAGCATCCCAACGGGATACGAATCAGGGACGGCTACATGTATGTGACTCAGAGCTATCTGCACCCGGAAAAGAGGGAGGACGGAAAGCTGGTAAGCTGCGTGTACCGCTTCGGACTGAATGAAAAGGATGTCCATGTGACAAATACTCTGGCCGACCCCAACATCTTTGCCTCCTTTGTGACACAAAATCCGGCCTGCCAGTACGGGGCGGACGGAATTGTTTTTGACAGGGACGGGAATCTGTATGTGGGGAACTTTGGCGACGGGGCAATATACCGTCTTACCTTTAATGAGGACGGGAGTCTGAAAGAAAACAGGCTCTTTGCACAGGATTCTGCAAACCTGCAGAGCACGGACGGCATGATATTTGATGAGAAAGGAAATCTTTACATTGCGGATTTTTGCGCCAATGCCATTGCAAAGGTTACGCCGGACGGGAAAGTGGAGCGTATCGCCCAGAGCCCGGACTGTACCGGCGTGGACGGCGGTCTTGACCAGCCGGGAGAACCCATCGTGTGGGACGGGCGGCTCATCATTTCCTGCTTTGACCTGGTGACGGGGCCGGATAAAGTGAACACAAAGCATGAGATGCCTGCGACTCTGGTGCAGATGGAGCTTTAAAGGGCGTCGCAGGGCGTATGGTAAATGTTTGCATGAAGCAAAAATCAGCGTAGAAAGAGGAGAGTTTGGCATGGAAAGATATATTCTTGCGCATGATTTGGGAACCAGCGGAAATAAAGCTACCTTGTATCGTGAGGACGGAAGGCTGGCCGCCAGCGCGGTGCCGGAGGGAGAGGAATAAGATGAAATTGACTGAGATTACACCCGAAAAGCTGGCCGGTTATTTTGACCATACCCAGCTAAGGGCTTACGCAACAAAGGCTGATTTTGAAAAGCTGTGCGGGGAAGCAAAAAAATACGGCTTCGCCATGGTGGCAATCAACCCGGCGCCGGTGGCATTGTGCAGGAAATTACTGGAAAACACGGATATCCACGTAGGGGCAGCAGTAGGCTTTCCCCTTGGACAAAATACCATAGCGGCCAAGGTCTTCGAGACGGAGGATGCCATCAAAAACGGGGCTCATGAGATAGACTATGTGGTCAATCTTACGCAGCTCAAGGAAAAGAATTATGCTTATGTGGAAAAGGAAATGGCTTCTATTGTGGAGATATGCCGAAAGGAAAAGGTGGTTTCCAAGGTGATTTTTGAAAACTGCTATCTGACCCGGGAGGAAAAGCTGACGCTGTGCAGAATCGCGCGGGAGACAGGGCCTGACTTTATCAAGACCTCCACAGGCTTCGGGACAGGGGGAGCCACCTTTGAGGATGTGGAGCTGATGAAAAACGCGGTGGGAGACAATATAAAGATTAAGGCGGCAGGCGGAATCCGCAGTCTGGAAACAGCCCTTCGGATGATTGGTCTGGGAGTATCCCGCATAGGTTCTACGGCAAGCGTTGAGATTGTGGAGGAATTGAAAAGGAAAGAAGCGCATGGAGCATGACCATGCGCTTTCTTTATGCCCATGCCGATGCAGAGGAAACATGTCGCCAAAGTGGCGCATCGGCGATGCGCGAGCAGGGGAAGTAACCTTCCCTGCTCGATTGCGGAACAGGTATTGCTTTGTCATCCGCAGTATAGAGGTCATAACGGTGATTATTTTAAACTTGACAAATACCCCATGGGGGTATATTATATGATTGTAAAAACAAATACCCCCATGGGGTATATAAAGCAAAAACGAGGTGTTGATATGCCGCAAACAGGAGATACTAAGAATCAGGAAAACATATGTAACTGCTGCCGCACCAAACATACGCCCAGGGACGAAAAGCAGAAAAAACAGCTCCAGAACCGTCTGAGCAGAATCACGGGCCAGCTAAACGGCATCGGCAGGATGCTGGAGGAAAACCGTTACTGCGGAGATATTCTGATACAGGTGGCGGCTGTGGAGAGCGCGCTGCAGAGCTTTGGCTATCTGATTTTGCAGGAGCATATGGAGACCTGCGTGGTGGAGGAAATCCAAAACGGCAACACACAGATTATGGAAGAAGCCATAGAGCTTGTGAAAAAGCTGAAATAGTTATTTGCGTCGGCGCCGGGCCGGGCATCCGGGTACGGCAAAGGCGGCGGCCAAATCGATGCAGGAGGTTGTGATGAAACAAAAATTTACAGTGACAGGCATGACCTGTTCCGCCTGTTCCTCTCATGTGGAAAAGAGCGTCTGCAAGCTTCCGGGAATGAACGAGGTGACGGTAAATCTGCTCACCAACAGTATGCAGGTGGCGTACGACGAAAGCCTGTGCAGCGAGGATAAAATCATTGAAGCGGTGGAGAAGGCAGGCTACGGTGCAAATAAGGCCCCGTCAGGAGGAGCGCAGAGCCGGGGCAGAACCGCGGCAGGAGAAGCATCAGGCGTCAGAGCGGTGAGAACAGGCAGCGGAGAGGCAGGAGGAGCCGGCGAGCAGGCCGGCGGCAGGACATTTTCCGGCGTATCAGGAAAGGACAGCGCCGGGCGGGAAGCCCTGAAAAGAAAAAAGGAAAACAGGGAAATGAAGGTGCGGCTTACCGTTTCCATTGTTTTTATGATTCTCCTTATGTTTGTTTCCATGCACCACATGTTTTTTATGTGGCTGCATCTTCCCGTGCCGGAATGGCTGATGAAGCTGTTCCACGGAAATGAAAACGCATTGACTTTTGCGTTTACCCAGTTTTTGCTGACCCTTCCGATTATTTATGTGAACCGGAAGTATTACCAGACAGGTTTTAAGACCCTGGCGCACCTAAGCCCCAATATGGACAGCCTGATTGCCATCGGCTCGGGAGCGGCCCTTGTTTACGGCGTCTTTGCCATTTACCGGATTGGGTACGGTCTTGGACACGGGAACGACGCTCTGGTTTCGCGGTACGCCTCCGACCTCTATTTTGAGTCGGCGGGAATGATTCTGGCGCTGATTACGGTGGGAAAATATATGGAGTCCCGCTCCAAAGGCAAGACCGGAGAAGCCATAGAAAAACTGATGGATTTATCGCCCAAGACGGCGATTCTGCTTCTGGAAAACGGGGAGGAGAAGGAAATCCCCACTTATGAGCTTTTAAGGGACGATTTATTTGTGGTGAAGCCGGGCAGCCTGATTCCGGTGGACGGCGTGGTGGTGGAAGGAACCTCCAGCGTCAACGAGGCGGCAATTACAGGGGAGAGCATTCCTGTTGAAAAGCAGGCCGGGGACGCGGTGGTATCCGCCACCATGAATAAAGCGGGCAGGCTGGTGTGCCGGGCGGTGAAGGTAGGGGAGGACACAACCCTTTCCCAGATTATCCGTCTGGTGGAGGAGGCTTCCGCCTCCAAAGCGCCCATTGCAAAAATGGCGGACAAAATCGCCGGGATTTTCGTGCCGGCGGTAATGGGAATCGCCCTTATTACCTTTATTGTATGGCTGATAGCCGGGGGCGGCTTTGAGGCGGCCATGTCAAGCGCTATTGCGGTGCTTGTGATTTCCTGCCCCTGCGCTCTGGGACTTGCGACGCCTGTGGCGATTATGGTGGGGACGGGAGTGGGAGCCAAAAACGGCATCCTCATCAAATCAGGGGACGCCCTGCAGTCGGCGAAGGATATCGACACGGTGGTACTGGATAAAACCGGGACTATCACGGAGGGCAGGCCGAAGGTTACGGATATTTTCAGCTATGAAAGGGAATTGGACACCCGGCGGCTGCTTTTGCTTGCGGCTGCAATAGAAAAGCCCAGCGAGCACCCTCTTGCCGAGGCCATTTTAAACGAAGCGGAAAAGACGGGGGAGAGGATTCCCGACGTCACGGATTTTCAGGCGGTTTTCGGCAGAGGCGTTACAGGAACCTGTGAAGAGGAGAGGTATTTTGCAGGCAACAGGGCTTTTATGGAAGATAACGGGATTGCGTTGTCGAATATGCAGAAGGAGGCCGTGGCGGATTTGGCGGCGGAGGGAAAAACTCCCCTTTTGTTTGCCGGTGGGGGAAAGCTTCTGGGAATCATAGCGGTTGCGGATACGGTGAAGGCTTCCTCGATAAGCGCCATCAGAGAGTTTCATCACATGAAAATTGAAGTGGTGATGCTGACCGGCGACAATGAGCGCACGGCTCAGGCGGTGCGGAGAGAGCTTGGCATTAACAGGGTGGTTGCGGAAGTCCTTCCCGAGGATAAGGAAAAGGAAATCAGAAAGCTACAGAGTGAGGGCAGGAAGGTTGCCATGATTGGGGACGGGATTAACGACGCCCCGGCCCTTGCGGCCGCCGACGTGGGTATTGCCATCGGAGCGGGAACGGACGTTGCCATTGACAGCGCCGATATCATACTGATGAAAAGCAGGCTGACTGACGCCATAAGCGCCATCAGACTGAGCCGCGCCGTTATCAAAAATATAAAGGAAAACCTGTTCTGGGCGTTTTTCTATAATACCATAGGGATTCCCCTTGCGGCAGGGCTTCTTTACCCGGCCTTCGGAATCCGGTTAAACCCTATGTTCGGGGCGGCGGCCATGAGCCTGAGCAGTCTGTTCGTGGTGGGGAACGCCCTGCGGCTGCGGAATTTTAAGGCGCGGCAGCCCGGTCAGGCTAAGACAGATGAATCCGCGCCGGAAAACAGCGGTTATGGCAATGCGTCAATAAAAGAAGAAACCGCTGCCGGAGAAGCGGCGGAGAAAGACGCGGCAACAGAAAAATATAAATCCATGGAGGAGGAGAGAGAAATGACAAAGACAATGATTATTGAGGGAATGATGTGCGCGCACTGTACGGGCAGGGTGCAGAAGGCATTGGAGGCGGTGCCGGGCGTAAAAGGCGTTGTTATGAGCCTTGAGAACAAAAGCGCGGAAATTACCCTCGGGGAAGATGTGACGGAGGAGACCTTGAGAGCCGCCGTGACGGAAGCGGGATATGAGGTAGTGGAAGTAAAAGGTTAAGAACGGAAGAAGAAAGCCGCCGCAGCTGTGATTTGCGCATTCAGGAAGCAGATAAGATGTTTCCTGCAGACGCCTTGATGAATCATGGCTGCGGCGGCTTTTCAATGAAATTCAGATATAAATCCGGTTCAGCTGATACGGAATTGCCCGATTAATCTGTTCAGTGTATCAGCCTGCTCGGATAATTCCCTGGAGACTACGGCGCTTTCCTCGGCGGCGGAAGAGTTCGTCTGCACCACTCTGGAAATTTCCCTGATTCCCTCCTCCACGGCAGCTATCTTCTGCGACTGCTGTGCGCTGGCGGAGGCAATGTCATCCATCAGTATTTTAATCGACTGGATACAGTCATTGATAACCCGCATTGCCGAAACCACATGGTCGGTGGATTCTGTCCCTGCCTTTATGTCCTGGACGGAGCGTCCGATGAGAACACCGGTGTTCTGGGCGGCTTCACCGGATTTTGAGGCAAGACTGCGAACCTCGTTGGCAACAACCAGAAAGCCTTTTCCGGCAGCACCGGCGCGGGCCGCTTCCACAGAAGCGTTCAATGACAGAATATTCGTCTGGAGAGCAATGTCTTCAATTGTCTTTACAATGCTGCTGATTTTAACGGAGGACTGGTCGATATTTCTTGTAGCCTCCATCAGCTGCGCCATTTTCTCATCCGCCTCGATGGCGTATCCGTTTGCCTTGTCTACCAGTTCGCTGGCATTGCCGCACTGTACGGCATTGCTTTGAATCTGCGAAGTTATTTCCGTTACATTACTTACCAGACCCTCGATGGAAACCGACTGCTCCATAGTTCCCTGTGAAAGCGTCTGCACGCCGGAGGATACCTGGCCGGCTTCCGCGTTCACCTGATTGGCAATACCCGAAATATCGCCCAGCAGATTCATGAGATTCGTGCGGATTGTTTTCAGGCTGTCGGCCAGAACTTTAAAATCACCGATATAATAGTTCTCGTTTTTCACAACATTTACTGCAATGTTGCCGTCCGCCATCTCGCCCAGAATCCGTCCTATATCGTCAATGGTTTTCCGCAGGCAGCTGCAGAGGTTATGAGTCGTCTGTGCAATCAGGCCGATTTCATCCTTCCTGCCGTAAAAACGCTCCAGCTCCCTGTCGGCGGAAAGCTCCAGATTACCCAGACGTCTTATTGCGCTTTCCACAGCCATAAGCTCTTTGCCCTGCCTGTGTAAAATGATGAGGGTGACAAGGATAACGGCGGCGGCTACGGCTGTGCACAGTGCGCCGACTACAATTCTGACGGTTTCCACAGCGCTGTAGACCTCGTCGGCACTGTCCCTGACCATGAATACCCAGCCCCTGTCCTTCAGATATTTATAAACAACCAATTGATTGACGCCGTTTTCATCCTGATAGGAATAAGTATTTGCATCAGTGCTTCCGTTCTCCTTAATCTGACGGATAATTTCCAGATATCCTTTGTCAGAGGTTTCCGTGTTCAGCAGAGATTCATCCTCATGATAAAGATACACGCCTGTTTCCGCATTTAAAAAGACATATTCGCTGTTGGGGAGTCCCTTGATGTCCAGTCCCAGGAGTACGTCCATCAGGCGGCTGGCATAGACGCCGGCCCCTACATAGCCAATACACTTTTGCCCCTCAAAAATCGGATAGTACATAGAAAGAATCATACTTCCCGTTCCCGGAGATTTCATGATGCCCAGATTAGTCAGCTCCGGCCCGGCCAGTATGGTATTATGGAATTCGTCAAGGGATTCGCCCTTCCGGGTGGTTATCCCGATGGCGGACTGGGAAGTATGGGTCAGAACATAGGTGTCCGGGGTGGCGATGTACAGTCCTTCGAAAATGCCCTTGACCGAAGCAAAATCCTCCGTATATTTTTGCGCTTCTTTCAATAAGGTGGTATCATCCGGGTTTGAAAGCAGATTGCGAACCTCGCTTCCAAGTGCGAATGCAGTCATATACTCCTCCGCGGAAGCCACATAATCGTTGATAATAGCGGCTCTGGACTCCACGGCATCCGTCATCTGGTTTGTAATGTCATTTTTGACTATGGATGCAATATTGCCGGACACAACCGCCCAGAGCAGCAGCATTCCGGTCAGAGTTATGACTGTGGTTATGATACTGATTCGTGTTGAAAGTTTGCGGTTTACAAGAAATTTCATACAAAAATCCCCCCTTAAAAGTAACTCTGCATTATGCGAAAAAAGTATAACATGGTCAAAAAATCAAGTCAATAATGCGGGGGTTTGTAAAACCTGTCTATATAAAAAATTATAACGCTTTCTTAACGGAAATCGCCTTTACAGGACACATCTCCTGACAGCAAAAGCAGGAAATACAGCCCTTTTTCCTGAATTTTGCCTTTTTATTTTCAATTTTTATCACATGGGCAGGGCAGCTTTCCGCGCACTTCCCGCAGCCCACGCATTTATCACGGTTTACCTGAGGATAGGATTTCATGAGGCGCTCTGCAAAAAACAGAAAAGGCTTTTGCAGAAAGCCGGGTACATTGCCGGTAAAATCCAGCTTCTTTGTGTCGGGCATCTGAAAAGGAGTCAGATTTTCCGGCACGGCGTCGCCGATTAACGCAATTTCGGAAGGTCTGGCAAGACCGGCCTCCACCGCCTGCCGTATCATCTCGATTTTCATGGGGTCAATCCCCATAAGCTTTGCGGCAAAGTAATCCTGTGTGTAAAGGTCTCTGGCGGCAAGGAGCATATAAAGGGGATGGGAGGTGCCGCCGGTAGGACCGTTTCCCTCCATGGCGTCGATGGCGTCAATAATGGTGAGCTGAGGGCTTACCGTCTGCGCAAGCTCCAGAAGCATCCGGGAAAAATCATGAAGATTCGGCCAGAGGTAGTGCATCTGAGGCTTTTCCAGTCCCGGGATAACGCCGAAAAGGTTTTTGATGCCTCCCGAGTAGCCGGTCATGGCGTGGGTTTTCAGCTTACAGATATTGATTACATAGTCTGCATCCAGCACAGGCGTAATAATATGGAAGGAATGGTTGGCAAAGCCCTTCGGGCAAGCAACCGTCCGGGCGGAGAAATCCATATTCAGCTTAAGATTTGGCGACAGCTCCTTTACCCCGCAGACGTTATAGATATTTTTCATATACTCTGCGTTATAAAGCCCTCCCGAGCTTTCCGCAAGGGTGATATCCCTGACCCCATGACCGTTCAGCCACCGGACCACGGCTTTGATTACCAGCGGATGGGTGGTGACGGGAAATTCAGGTTTTTTAGCCATAATCAGATTCGGCTTTATGACCACTTTTAAGCCCGGCCGCATGTCCTTTGCAATATCAAGCGCTTCCAGAGCCTTACAGATGGCGGGATAAATCAGTTCCTCCTTGTATTCTTGTACGTGATATAATGTCTGTAGCATAGGGCGTCCTTTCTTCCGGCGGTGGCCGGCAAAATTTTACTTATATCCATGATAGCAACCATATCAGAAAAAAGCAAATCTTTACACCTTAAAGGCTTATTTGGTATAATGAAATCACCGATAAAATCAAGTGGCAAGGGAGTTTTAAGAAATGGCGGAATACAGAAATTATATTTTTGATTTATATGGAACGCTGGTGGATATCAGCACCAACGAGGCGAAAGCCTCCCTGTGGAAAAACATGGCGTGGCTTTTTTCCATGATGGGAGCCTCTTATGAGCCCGCGGAGCTCAAAAAAATGTATAAAAAGCTCTATGCGGAGGAGACCGGGAGGAATCTTCTGCGGGTTCGGGAGGAGCTTAAGGACAATCAAATCACGGCGGGCGAGGTGGAGATACATTTAGAGGACGTATTTGAGAAGCTTTTTGCGGACAAGGGAGTGGAAATCGACAGAAAGCAGGCATGGCAGATAAGCCTGATGTTCAGAAGCCTTTCCATGAACGGAATCAGGCTTTACGAGGGTGTGGAAGAATTGTTTAAACGGCTTAAGGAGGCGGGGAAAAAGATTTATCTTCTTTCCAATGCCCAGAGAATGTTTACCGAGCCGGAAATGAAGCTGCTGGGATTTTACGACTGCTTCGACGGCATTTTATATTCTTCCGATGCGGACGTAAAAAAGCCTTCTTTCTATTTTTATGATGCAATCTTTCAGAAATACGGATTAAAAAAGGAAGAAAGCGTTATGATAGGTAATGAATATTGTGCGGATATTCAGGGAGCGGACAATTACGGGATAGACAGCATGTATGTGTTTACCGCCCAGTCAGGGAAAGAGGCGGATTTGCTGCCGGAAAGCAGCAGGAGAATCGAGCGAATCGGGGATGTATTTTAAATATGTTTTTGATACGGCAGTAAATGAGTGAAAGGGCGGATAAATGACAATTGAAGAGGTTCTGGCATTTGATGAAATGCAGATATTTGACCGAAAGAGCATTCACATTGAACCAAAATCACTGGCGATTACAATTGTTGCCTTTGCAAATGCAGATGGAGGTACAGTTGCCCTTGGCATTTCCGATAAGTCCAGAAGGATAGAAGGAACAGATTATAATATCCGGCAACTGAACGAATTGCTTACAGTTCCATATGACTTCTGTGAGCCAACTGTACAGGTGGCTATAGAAAAAGTGCCATGCACTGATGAGAAAGGCCGGGATAATCATGTTGTATTGATGCATATAGAGCCGAGTTCCCATGTTCACGCCAATCAGGCAGACGAGGTTTATTTGCGTGTAGGGGACAAGTCAAAGAAGTTGGGATTTAATGAACGTTTGCAGCTTATATATGATAAAGGGGAAAGGTTTTTTGAAGATAAGCCGGTGCCGGAAGCAGAAATGGATGATTTAGATATCGATTTTGTCGAGGAATATATAAGAAAAATCGGATACCGGAAAAATGCAATATCCTTTCTGACAGAAAATAAAGGATTTGTAAAAATAAAACAGGGGAAAGAACAGATTAGTACTGCGGCTATCCTGTTGTTTGGAAAAAGACCGCAAAATTTCTTCCCGCGCGCCCGCATACGTTTTATACGATATGACGGTACGGAGGAACGCTTTGGCGCAGAAATGAATGTGGTCAAGGATGTGATTTTTGAAGGAAATATTTTAAAAATGGTTATGGATTCCATTGCTTATATTGACACACAGATAAAGGAAAAGACTTATCTTGGAAAGGATGGGCTATTTGTCACAGAAGATGAATACCCGAAATTTGTGCGGCAGGAAATTATTGTAAATGCCGTGACGCATCGGGCATATAGCATTAGCGGAACGGATATTCATATAAAAATGTTTGACAACCGAATCGTAGTAGAAAGTCCGGGAAAGCTGCCAGGGCTGGTGAGGGCAGATAACATCCGAAATACACATTTTTCCAGGAACCCCAAAATTGCAGAATTTTTGAAAGCATATAATTATGTCAAGGAATATGGAGAGGGCGTGGACCGTATGTATCGGGAAATGGCGGAAGCCGGCCTGCAGGAGCCTCAATATTACACGAATGCATTTTTACTACATACGGTCATTTATAATAGCAGGAAAGAAAAGCCGGCTTTTAACTCTGAAAATATGGCTATTGATGCTGAAAATCCAGCTATTCAGGACAAAAAGCTGTCTATTGAAATTTTGAAATCAGCTATTAAAAAACAGAGTTACAATGAACCAACCGTAAAAAATATAATTGCAATTTATGATGCGATAGAAGCAGACCAGATTTTTGGTGCGCCGGAAGTAAAAAATATACTGAGATGTTCAATTTCTGCTTCAAAGGAGATTATGAAAAAACTGCGGGATATAGAAGTGGTAAGAAGCGTTAAAGGGAAAGGGAAAGGAAAATATAGATTTGTAAACAGTGAGGAAATGGAAAGATAGATATAGAATTAAATTATAAAAATGAAGGGGAAGCTTATGCAAAATATTCCAAGGCCTGGACAAATATACAGGCATTTTAAAGGAAACCTATACAGGATAGTGACGCTGGCGGAGCACAGTGAAACCGGGGAGGCGCTGGTAATCTATCAGGCGCTTTACGGCGAATATAAGGTTTACGCAAGGCCTCTTTCCATGTTTATGGAGAGGCTTGACAGGAACAAATATCAGGACGCGGCGGCGGAAATGCGTTTTACGCTACAGGAGGAGCTGATTGCCCCTGTGGTGGCGAAAATGAAGCCGGAAGCAGACGCCGGGGCGGAGAGGAGTTCCCGGACGGAGAGGACTACGGGGGAAGGAGGTGCCGGAGCAGCAGGTTTGACAGATGCGGAAGAGTCAGGGGAAACCAGCTTCAAAGCAGCCGGCGCCCCTATACCGACACAGCCGGCAGGAAGCACAGAAAACGCAGATATTGAAACGGCGGACGTTCCTGTATCGGCGGAGGGCGCAGAAGCCTCTGCCGCTGACGAAACCGGATTCCACCTTGACCCTCTGGTGATAGAATTTCTCGATGCGGACACCTGCGAGAAGCGTCTGAATATTCTTTCAGCGCTGAGGGAGAGGATTACCGATGATATGATAAATATCATGGCAATCTCCGTGGGCGTTGAAATCAAGGAAGGGGATGTGGAGCGGCGGTATGACGAGCTGCGGAGCTGCCTTTTAACCTTCGGGAAATACGAGAGCAACCGGCTGAGATAACTGTAACGGCAAATGTCATCCGCCCTGCGGCGGTTTCGGACAAAGGAAGTCCGGCAGGCGGATGCGGAACCGGAAATGAGGAGAAAATGACATACGATAACATAGAAGAAGCCCGTTTTGAGAGCCGTCCCAACAGGTTTATTGCTTACGTGTCGGTGGGCGGAAAGCGGGAAAAGGTTCATGTCAAAAATACAGGGCGGTGCCGGGAGCTTCTTACCGGGAACGCGGCGGTATTTTTAAACAAAAGCAAAAATCCGAACAGAAGCACAGGTTACGATTTGGTGGCTGTCCAGAAGGGCAGCCGTTTGATTAATATGGATTCACAGGCGCCCAATAAGGCTGTGCAGGAATGGCTGGAAAAAGGGGGGCTTTTTCCTGATACGGTATCGGTAAGACCGGAGACGACATGGCGCAATTCCCGCTTTGATTTTTATGTGGAGACGGCTGAGGATAAAATTTTTATTGAGGTGAAGGGAGTTACCCTTGAGCAGGAGGATGTCGTGCTTTTTCCCGACGCTCCCTCAGAGAGGGCGGTAAAGCACGTGACGGAGCTGGCGGAGGCTGTAAGGGAGGGCTATAAGGCATATGTGATTTTTGTGGTTCAGATGGAAAATGTAAAATATTTTACGCCGAACCGGAAGACACAGCCGGAATTTGCCGACGCCCTTCTTGAGGCCAGAGAGGCGGGAGTGCAGATTCTTGCCTACGATTGCAGGGTAACGCCGGATTCCATGGAAATAGGACAGAGCGTCCCGGTAAAATTGTCGGAGATGGAAATCGCCGCAGAGCCGCTTCTTTCCTGGTATGATAAAAACAAAAGAACCCTGCCCTGGCGGGAGGACCCCACGCCTTACCATGTGTGGGTGTCGGAGATTATGCTCCAGCAGACGAGAGTGGAGGCGGTGAAGGGGTATTACGACAGGTTTATGAAGGCTCTGCCGGATATCGCTCATCTGGCGCAGGCAAAGGACGAGGAGCTTTTAAAGCTCTGGGAGGGGCTTGGCTATTACAATCGGGTCAGAAACATGAAAAAGGCGGCCCTGATGATTATGGAGGAATACGGCGGCGTTATGCCAAAGGAATATGAAGACCTCTTAAAGCTTCCCGGAATCGGCAGCTATACGGCCGGAGCCGTCAGCTCTATCGCCTGCGGGAGGCGGGCTCCGGCGGTGGACGGAAATGTGCTGCGGGTTCTCGCAAGGCTTAAGGGGGACGGGCGGGATATCGCACGGCAGTCGGTCCGGGACGACGTCGCAAAGGAATTATGGCGGGATATGGATAAGGAGCGGCCCGGAGACTTCAATCAGGCGCTGATGGAGCTTGGGGCGACGGTGTGCATTCCGGTGGGAGCGCCCCATTGCGGGGAGTGTCCGTGGGAGGGGCTCTGCGCCGCCCACAGGGAGAAAAGAGAAATGGATTTTCCCTTTAAAACGCCGAAAAAGCCAAGGACGATTGAAGAAAAGACGGTGCTTGTGATTCTGGATGAAAACAGGGCGGCTCTGCAAAAGCGGCCGGAGGGCGGCCTCCTTGGGGGAATGTATGAATTTCCCTGTCTTTCCGGGCATCTTTCCAGACGGCAGGTTCTCGGGTATCTGAAAGAGGAAGGACTTTCGGTGCTGAAAATAGAAAAGCTTGCCGACAGTAAGCATATTTTCACCCACAGGGAGTGGCGCATGATTGGGTATGCCGTGAGGGTGGACGAGCTGGCAAATAAGAAAAACAGGGGGAATTTGATTTTTGCGAAAAAGCAGGAGGTCAGGGATAAATACCCCATTCCCTCCGCTTACAGCGCCTATCTTTATAATTTCTTAAGTTGATTCTTTCCGGTAAAATGGGTATGATAAATAAAATAACTATCGGATTGGAGAAAACGAGGAGAAATGAAGCTGTTATCTTTTGCGGTGCCCTGTTATAATTCAGCGGCCTATATGAAAAAATGTGTGGATTCCCTTTTAAAAGGCGGAGAGGACGTGGAAATTCTCATTATTGACGACGGCTCCACCGACGAAACCGCCCGGATTGCGGATGAATACGAAGCGGCTTACCCCTCCATTGTCAGGGCAATCCACAAGGAAAACGGAGGACACGGCTCTGCAGTAAACACCGGAATTGAGAATGCGCAGGGGCTGTACTTCAAGGTGGTGGACAGCGACGACTGGGTAAAGGAGGAGGCTTACGAAAGGATACTTGACGCCTTAAAGAGCCTCACCGGCGGGGAAAAGGTGCTGGATATGCTAATCAGCAATTTCGTCTACGAAAAGCTGGGGCAGGAGCGGCATAAGGTGATGCGGTACAAGCATGCGCTGCCCGTGGAGCGGCTTTTTGGCTGGGACGAGGTCAGGCATTTTCATAAGGGACAGTATATTCTGATGCATTCCGTGATTTTCAGGACAAGGCTTCTTAGGGAATGCGGCCTGAAGCTCCCCGAACATACCTACTATGTGGACAATCTTTACGTATTTGAGCCCCTTCCCTATGTAAAAAACATGTACTATCTGGACGTGAATTTTTACCGCTATTATATAGGAAGGGAAGGCCAGTCCGTCAACGAGGATATCATGATAGGGAGAATCGACCAGCAAATCACGGTCAATAAGCTGATGATAGACTATATGACAGACAATAAAAGTCTGATTGCGCCTGTGAAAAAAATGAACCACTATATGACAAGCTATCTGGATATCATCACTACGGTATCTTCGATACTCCTGATTCGCTCAGGCACGAAGGAAAATCTGGCAAAGAAAAAGGAGCTCTGGAATTATTTAAAGAAAAAGGACTGGATTTTATATAGAAAGCTCAGATACGGACTGCTGGGCCAGTGCACAAACCTTCCCGGAAGAAGCGGTCGGAAGATTTCTGTGGAAGGGTATAAAATCTGCCGCCGGTTCTTCAATTTCAACTGAGGGTCCGGTCAGATTTTCTGAAAACAAAACGGGCGGGAAGCTGTTTTGCGATTTCCCGCCCTGACTGTTTTTACTGAATACAGATTTCGGAAACGGTATTTTTCACGCCGTTGATTTCCAGCCTTACGCGAACTTTTCCGGCCTCAAACTCATTCAGGGGATATTCAAGAGGCTCTGAAAGATTTGTGACGTCAAAGGATATGGCGTTGTCTTTCTGCACCAGCCACAGGATGAGCGACGCGCTTTCCGGTACTGTGCCGCAGGAAACATCAGCGTAAAGCAGCTGGGCGTCCGGGTCCGCAATCGTCATACCCTGTTCCTTCAAAAATCCTTTGCTGGCGCTTCTGAAATCCAGTTTCCATACGCCGTCCAGATAAGAGTTATGATTCATGCTGATTGCGCCCAGATTCCAAACCTGCTCGTTTGAAGTGACGTCTGTGTTGATACCGTTTCTGGCAGCAGCGTTGGCGATAAAGCCTGTCAGACATCCTGTCATAAGCACCATACTCACCATACCGGCAATCATAAGTTTTAAGTGATGGGTTCCCTGATTTAACATCATACCGTTATCCTCCTTTTCGATATGCGTTCCGCATTCTTCGCAATAGTTTGCTTTTACTGAAATTCGATGTCCGCAGGCCGGACATATTGTTTTGGTTTCCGAGCGGTGCAGAAAGTAAATCAGCAGCCCTAAAAAGGGTGTGGCTGCAAAAACTACAACCGCCCATAATACCGGGTCGTCGCCCCGCCTTTTACAATCCTGATATACCCACGCTGCAAAGAACGCGGAGGTACAAAGCGCAAAAAGGATGAAGCAGAAAAGCAGGACGGGGAGCCGTATGGAAAGGCCGCTGAATCCGTCGCTTTTCAGATAAAACAGGACAAACCGTATAAAAATCAGCAATAGGATAGCTGCAATGCCAATAAAAGGCAAAAGACGGTTCTTTTTCGTATAATTCATGCCAATACACCTCTTTTCTCAATGCGTACAGTGACCTCCTCTTTCAGGTTTGCCCTCTTTACGCCCGCTACGGTGAGCAATATCCCCGCCCCGCCGGCATAAAAGCAGCTCCCGGCGACAAAGTAAGACAAATAACTGTTTTCAATCATTATCAGAGCCAGAACAGCCAGTAAAGAAAAGGTTATCAGGTTCAAAACCATCGGCAGGTACCAGAGCGGTAATTTATGCATGCCAGGCTGCCTTCTAAGGACGGCTTCCCGTTGATACAGGGCGGCTTTCAGTTTATTATTCAGCTCCGGGGGCGGCGTATCTGTCGTTTTCACAGAAGCCCGGACAGCTTCTTCTATTTTTAAATCGGAAATCTCCGTGTTGGAATAATTATCTCTCATAACCAGCATCCTCCAGTCTTTTTTTAATTAAGCTTCTTCCCTTGAACAACCGGCTTTTCACCGTACCGGGCGGTTTCTTTATAATCGCCGCTATCTGCTCTACGGTACAGTCGGAAAGGTAAAACAGTATCAGAGGTATCTGAAATTTTTCCGGGAGAGTCTGAATGATTTGACGGACCGCTGTAATCAATTCTGTATGAAGATAGCCTTCTTCAATGTTTTCGTCAGAATGCAGTACCGTCTCCGCCTCGTCGTCAAAATTGCTGCAAGGGGCAATCGTGTTCCGGCGCGCCAGCTTTCTTCGGTCGCTTTTCCAGAGGTTATGGGCCAGAGAGAAGAACAGCGCTTTCGGATTTTTCTCCCAGTCGAGCGTCCATTTGGTTTCCAACGCTTTAAGGAAGGTCTGCTGATATAAATCCTCGGCATCCGCCCTGTCCGCACAGAGCTTTAAGCAAAATCTGTAGATATCCGTGCCGAAAGCATCGATACATTTTTCTATTTCTCCTGCGTTCACTTCCTCACCTCCATTGCCTGTTCACCCTATATTCGCCATGACTTTGTATGAGGTTCATTTTTTTGCAACAAACGCTGCCACACTCCGCGAGCCGGCTTATTGCAAACGCTGCCACACTCCGCGAGCCGGCTTATTGCAAACGCTGCCACGCTCTGCGTGCCGGCTTATTGCAAAAAATACCGGGAGCGAAAATGAGATATTCTCGCTCCCGGTAATCATATTCAGGTTTCTTTTGAAGGACGCCTTATCTTAAACTCTGCGCACCCTGCCGTGCTGCTTTCCGTGGGCTCTGTTCGCCTGATACAGGGCGACGACGTCAGCCTGATACACCACAAGGTACATAATCCCGGCCATGATAAAGGCGGTCAGCACATCAAACATGGAATGCTGCTTGATAAACACGGTTGACAGGATAATGGAAACGCAAAGGGTAAGGGAACCTCTGCGCAGGATTTTGTTATCCGCCAGCTTCTGATTGTGCATAACGGCTAAATGGGCGCCGATGGAATTATACACATGAATGCTGGGCCATAAGTTGGTGGGTGTGTCCGCACGGTATAAATGGGCGACCATAGCGGTCAATATATTTTCCCTGGGCATTACCGAAGGACGGAGATGATGTCCGTTGGGCCAGAGAGTGGAAATCACCAGAAACACAGTCATTCCGGTAAACAGAAAAACACAGGTTTTCCAGTATTCCTGTTTGTTTTTGAAAAAACAATACAAAACGGCTGCGGACACATACAAAAACCATAAAAAATATGGAATCACAAATATTTCGCTGAAAGGAATCACATCGTCAACCTTCATATGAATGATGAAGGGAGGATATTTCACGGTTCTTTCAAGCCATGCAAACCAGACACAGTAAATTACGGCATAAACAATAAGCGGTATCGCGTGCTTATACCTTTCAAAATAAATTTTTTTCATAATTCTCCTCTTTGTAAAGCTTTTTATCTTTATACAGCCTTTGTCCCGACGGGACTTTTGCCCCCTTGCCGGGGACTTATAATAAAAGCTGCAGTTTTTCACGTTCGCAGGTCAGCGTAATGGAACTGCTTTTCATGGTAACCTCTCCGTCCGTATGCACCCACAAGGGCGCGGAGGTTTCTATGTGGACCCGGGAGGCGTAATAACGGTCGATTCCGTCAAAGCGGTAGTGATTGCCCTTAAAGGCGGTGGGGAGAGCCAGCAGTATCAGCCATTTCGGGATATTTCCCACGGCGCAGATATCAATGATTCCGTCCCTTGGGTCGGCGCCGGGACAGAATTTGAATCCGCCCCCTTCATACTGGTGAATCATTCCCGCCACAAATAAAAATTTGGGAATGGAAACCGTCTCCTTGCCGTCCAGCGTGATGGTGCAGGTGATTTTTCTGGCCATGATAAGCTGCTTAAGGGCAATGGAAAGATAGGTCAGCTTTCCAAGACCTATTTTATTCAGTATGTTCTTAAATTTAGAAGCAAGAGCCTCCTCGCAGACGGCGGCGTCAAAGCCGATTCCGCTGCTGACTGCAAAATAGCGCTTTAAGGAAACCTCGCTGTCATGCTGCCTGGAAAGCTGCTGAGAGGCTTTCTCATAGACAAGGCAGCCGATATCCATAAGGCAGGGCTTTTCACAGCGCAAAATATTATCAAGGATTTCAAGAGGGCTTTCGGGCAGCTTCAAATCCCTTGCCATATCATTGCTTGAGCCGGTGGGGATATAACCGAGCTGTACCCGTCCAAAATCGGAAATCCCCTGAATCGCTTCATTCAGAGTTCCGTCGCCGCCAAGGACAATCAGCTTTAAGGCGCTTTCAGGATTCCGCACAAGCACCGAGTCTGACAGGTCGCGCACAAGCTTGGTGACATGACCGATTTTTGCGGAAAAGAAAACCTTATATTCAATATCCTTCTGCTCTAAAACCGGCATCAGCATGGACCAGATTTTAGCGCCCCGGCCTGATTTGGAAGCCGGATTCACGATTATGTAATACATCATATTTTCCCCTCTGAAATCTTTCCCTATTTTAGCAGTTAATCCGGCGGTAGTAAAGATTTTTTGACATCTTCCGTAAATCTTAATGATTTATTAGGAATATGGTTTTTTTTCCGGGCAGCATGTGTTAAACTACAAGTTGAAAAAAATATGCGCAGTTGCGGAACTGAAGCGGAACTGGAAAACAGCGAAAGTCTGACAATGCCCGGAAGGATATCAGGGTGCAAAGCAGCCGGATATCCTTCCAGACAAAGGGGCATTGGAAGACTGTAGCGGAACTAAAAATGGAGGAAAATATGTATTCATTTGATGAAGTAAAAAAAGCGGACCCGGAAATTGCCCAGGCGATTGTGGACGAGCAGGAGCGGCAGAACAGCCATATTGAGCTGATTGCCTCCGAAAACTGGGTGAGCAAAGCAGTAATGGCGGCGATGGGAAGCCCGCTGACAAACAAATATGCGGAAGGCTATCCGGGAAAGCGTTACTATGGCGGCTGCCAGTGCGTTGACGTGGTGGAAAATCTTGCCATAGAAAGGGCAAAGGAGCTTTTCGGCTGCGATTATGCCAACGTGCAGCCCCACTCGGGCGCGCAGGCAAATCTTGCGGTGCAGTTTGCGGTATGTAATCCCGGCGACACCATTATGGGAATGAACCTTGACCACGGCGGTCATCTGACCCACGGAAGTCCGGTAAACATTTCCGGCAAGTATTTCAAAATCGTGCCCTACGGTGTAAATGACGAGGGCTTCATTGATTATGACAAACTCAGGGAAATCGCACTGGAGTGCAGGCCCAGAATGATTATCGCAGGAGCTTCCGCCTATGCGAGAACCATTGATTTTAAGAAATTCAGGGAAGTCGCCGACGAAGTGGGAGCCGTACTTATGGTGGATATGGCGCACATAGCCGGTCTTGTGGCTGCCGGTCTTCATCCAAGCCCGATTCCCTATGCGGACGTGGTGACAACCACCACCCACAAAACCTTAAGAGGCCCCAGAGGCGGACTGATTCTTGCAAATCAGGAAGCGGCGGATAAATTTAATTTTAACAAGGCAATCTTCCCCGGCACCCAGGGCGGCCCGCTGATGCATGTCATTGCGGCAAAGGCGGTATGCTTTAAGGAGGCCCTTACGGAGGAATTTAAAACCTATCAGCAAAATATTATTGACAATGCAAAGGCGCTCTGCAGCGGCCTAATGAAAAGAGAAATTAAAATTGTGTCCGGCGGCACGGACAACCACCTGATGCTGGTGGATTTGACGCCTTATGATTTGACCGGAAAGGCTGTGGAGAAAATGCTGGATGAGGCTCATATCACAGCCAATAAGAACACCATTCCAAACGACCCCAAGTCTCCTTTCGTGACCAGCGGCGTCCGCCTTGGAACACCGGCGGTTACCTCAAGGGGAATGAACACGGAGGATATGGATTTAATTGCGGAAGCAATTGCATTAATCATAAAAGGCGGGGAGGAAAAGATTCCCGAAGCCCGTGCAATTGTTCAGAAGCTTACGGATAAGTACCCTTTGACTTAAGAAATCCTGAAAAGAGAGAAAAGTGTTTTGGAAAGAGCGGTATTCCTGCGGGGAGCCGCTCTTTTCTGATAATATGCCCTATCGCCGCCGGAACAATGAAAAGACGCAGGCGTCTGATGCAGGAACTAATTGCTGAATACTGGTAAATATGAGAATATTTTGAAAAAAATGTCAAAAATACTGATAAATTGCAGAGAAAGAGAAAAAAATAAAAAAATATTGAAAAATTTGAAAAAATGTGTTGACAAATTAAAAAGGCTTGTATATAATAAGTTTACAAAAACAAATTCACATAGATAAAAATCTTAAAGAAAAGGAGGTACGGACCACCGAAAACATAAGATAAGTTATTTGATTCAATCAAATAACAAAAATGTGAAGAGTTAAGCTTTTAAAGTACAAAAGAACTAAGTACCAAAGAAAGCGGATTTTCGAATTCGTATGAGACGCAGAAGAGGAAGTAACGAAAGACAGAAGAAGAAACACAGATAACGTTACAGTACATCCGTACAAAAGAAAAAAGGCAGAAGTACGAAAGAGAAAAAGTAAAACTGAATAGTGGAAAGTATCCAAAATAAAACCTAAGGAGGTAAAGGCCATTGGATAGCATAGTTTGAGAGCGGGTGTTAATCGAGAAGATTGATGCCCGCTTTTACTTGACATGGGAGATAAATCAGTTATTATAAATATGTATCACTTATAAGATGTAAACGTAATCAGATAAAGCAGCCAACAACCCCGTAGCAGGCTGACAGGGCATCAAACCGGTAACGCGGCAGAGCTGTTGGGTACAGAAAGGTAAAGGATAAAGTATGGCAAATAACAGCGAAGATATGGATAGAAAAATATACAGACATAAGCGCAGGGTGAGAAACCAGGCGATTGCTTATATAGTCCTTTTCATTATCCTTGCCGGACTGGTTGCCGGAGGCATTATAGGCATCAGGAAGGTTATGCAGATAATTAACGATAAAAAGCAGGCTCAGGAGCTTCAGAAGCAACTGGAGGAGCTGTCCGAATCGGAAGACGACCAGGCCACGGTGGAGGCGCCTGTGGACGAGCCCCTGCCGGAGGAAGGAAATGTTGACTGGCTGGAGGAAATCGTGACGCCGTATATTGCCGAAATGAATCTGGAGAGTAAGGTGGCGGGTCTTTTTATGATTACGCCGGAAGAACTTACGGGCACGGCGACAGTTATCAGAGCAGGCGATACCACGAGGGAAAAGCTGAGCGAATTCCCGGTGGGAGGCCTGATTTATTTTTCACACAATATACAGGATGAGGCGCAGCTTACGGAGATGCTTCAAAACACCCAGAACTTTCAGGGGCCTATGTTTCTTGGCATAGACGAGGAAGGCGGGATTGTAAGCCGGGTTGCGGACAGCGGCCTTGCGGAGAATGTGGGGAGCGCGGCGGACATTGCCGCGTCAGGAGACGCCCAGGCGGCGCGGGACGCCGGTTCCGCTATAGGCGGATATCTTTCAAAATACGGATTTAACGTGGATTTTGCGCCGGTTGCGGACGTAATTGAGGAGGGGAATGCTTTTATCGGAGAGCGTTCTTTCGGCAGCGATACGGCTCAGACCGCGTCCATGGCGGCGGCTTTTACGGAGGGGATTCAGGGAAGCGGCGTCAGCGCCTGCATGAAGCATTTTCCGGGAATCGGCGATACCACGGAGGACATGCACGACGGCAAGGTGAGCAGCCAAAAGACGATTGAAAATTTTACAGAAAAGGATTTTCCCGTCTATCAGGCAGGGATTGCCGCCGGAGTTGACTTTATAATGGTGAGCCATCTATCCGTTCCGGGGGTTACAGGAGACGACACGCCATGCTCTCTTTCGGAGAAAATGATTACGGAGATTTTGCGGGGACAGCTGGGCTATCAGGGCATTGTGATTACGGACGCCATGGATATGAAGGCTGTCACGGATTATTACGAGCCGGGCGAGGCGGCTGTGAAAGCGATTGCTGCCGGGGCGGATATGATTTTAATGCCGGATGATTTCCAGGCGGCGTATAACGGCGTTTTGGAGGCGGTAAATAACGGGACTTTGTCAGAGGCGCGCATTGACGAATCGCTGCAGAGGATTTTCAGGGTGAAACTTCGGGACAGGGTAGAGTGAGCCGGATATTTTTTGTAAAAAAGTCCGGGCAGCATGCGAACAGGATTTTTGCAGGAAAACTGTAAGAATGATTTCAGGAAAACAATCGGATATTGTAAGGGGAAAGAAGAAAAGGACGCTCCTGCTTCTGGTACAATGGCTGTGCCGGAACAGGAGTTTTTGTTTTTATGGGAAAAGAGAGGAGATAACATGAAATTTCGACTTTTAAGGCTGGAACTGAAAAGGGTGCTGAAACCGAAGCGCACCTGGATTTTGTTGACCCTTGCCCTGCTGCTTTCCATTTTTCTGGCGTACCTGCCCACCAGATTTTGCTATAGCAGCTACGCGGATGAAAACGGGAATGAAGTAAGGCTTACGGGGCTGGCGTCGATTGCGTATGAAAAAGAGCGTCAGGCGGGCGCGTCGGGCATTGTCACCCCGGAGAGGGTGCGTGAGGCGGTTGAACACTATCAGGACTGTCTGAGCAGATACGGCGTGCGGGAATCCTACGATTTGCCGGAAGGCGTCTATGAGCGGGAGATACTTCCCGTTGCGCCGCTGCTTCACGGCGTTAAGGAAGCCTTTGCCGACCCGGACACAGGCATGGCGCCTGCGCTCATGGAAATTGCCCCGGAGCAGATTGACGGGTATTATGATGTCTGCGGGGAAAGGATTGCCTCGCTTATGGAGATGGAACAGCCGGAAAGCCCTTCGGCCCGCCGGAAGGCTGTGGAAATGTACGCAAGGGTGAAAAAGCCCTTTGAGGTGTATGCGGGCTTTAATTCCTCAGTGATGGATTATCAGAACATTATGGGCTTTCTGGTTCTGATGCTTTGCGTTGTGATTGCCGCCCCTGTATTTTCCGCCGACTGCCAGTCCGGGGCTGACGAAATCCTGCGATGCACAAAGCACGGCAGAGCCCGGCTGGGCGTTGTGAAGGTTTCCGCATCCCTTCTGGTCAGTGGAGCTGCATTTTTTATATGCGCTGTGGTATATATTCTGACGGCTAACAGTCTGTTTGGATGGGAATGCACAAAAACCTCGGTTCAGATGGTGTACTCAATCGTCACTCTGGCGGGAATAAACATGGGGCAGCTGCAGAAGCTGTTTGCCCTTGCCGGTTTTCTTTCCGTTCTGGCACAGGTCAGCTTTACTTTGTTTTTGTCGTCCAGATGCAAAAGCACGGTGACGTCCCTTGCGGCGGCTCTGGTATCGGCCATTGCCCCGACGGTGATTTGCATGACGGTGCCGGGAAAGGTATCCGACTGGATTTGCAGTATCCTTCCGGCAGGCGGTACGGGGATACAGGCAAGTATGCTTTATGCCATTACAGATTTCAGGTTCCTGAATATCGGCGCATTGTCTCTCTGGACGCCTTATGTGATTATGGGCGCCTGCCTGATAGAAATACCGCTGTTTGCCTGCCTGGCGGTTTATTCCCGCAAGTAACGAGTCAGGCGGGCATGCCTGCATGTATATTTGGCTGCTGCCGCAGGGGTCAGGGGGATGCGAAATATCTATCTGACGTATACAGGCGGCGGGGCAGGTAAACGGCGGCAGGCATTTGGCGGTTGCGGATATAGTAGTGGGGCATTATAAAAAGGCGATATATGGTCCGGGGGGAGGTATATCGCCTTTTTGCTTTTTATTCTTCAATTTTACAATGTTTAATTGCGTATTCCAGAAAAATTCCAATCAATTCATTGCGGCTGCGCCCGGTTTTGACAGAAATTAAATCAATATCTTCAACAAGTTCTTCTTTAACTCTGATTGAAAAAGTTTTGTAACCGTCTTGCCCTTTAAATTTCTTGGGTTTAATTATTAATTTATCGTCATCGGCCATTGAATCCCGTCACCTCAATTTATTATTTTTAACAATATAATAGTATTGAAACGGATTCGAAAATATGTTATATAATTATGTTATAATAAATAACATATAACGACGTGAGATTTGACAAGCCGGGTCTGGATAAGGAAAACAGGGAAAGAGGAAATGTATGGCTGAGATTAAATTTAAAACCTACAAAACAAGAAGAGAAATCTAAAGCCATAAAGAGCTGGTGACGGCAATAATTTCGTTTAAAGAAGTTTACAGATGCATTTTTCCAAATGCTTCCAATCCGCGTATTGAAATCAGGGTGCTTTCATGGGAAACAGGAGAAAGCTTTCTCTTTGATATAGATACGAGGTTTAAGAGGGAGACATCTGCCGGCATAGAAAGGGATTATAATCGGATAATTGCGAAGAATGATATTATCAGTAATTTTGATAATATTTCAGGAGTTGTATTTTTTACCACCGGTACATACTATAAATATCGGGAATATACAATTTACAATAACCCGGATATTCCCTGGGATAATCATAATTTTATTATGGTGGAATGGTGAAAGCAGGAGTTATGTTAGTCCTAATTCTCTCATCGCCTCCTCTTCCGAAATAAATTCCTGACATTCGGGATTGGTTTTGATTTCGTGGAGCATTGACAAATCCCAGCCGTCCGGCGCAGTTTCAGCTATGCTTTCCCAATCGGTTCCAAAGGTTTGAGTTATAAAATTATTCCCCATTTATACACCTCGCGTAGCTGTTAATTTTTAGCTATGAAAATATGAGTCTTTTAGTTACAATGTTTATGATGCTTTTTCGTATTATCTTGAAACTGAAAAAGTACTGTCTACAGCTGTCTACCGGATTGTAGACACACAAAAATAGCGGAAACGCTGTATTTATCAGCATTTCCGCGACTTTAAACAGAGCGCGAGACGGGACTCGAACCCGCGGCCTCGACCTTGGCAAGGTCGCGCTCCACCAACTGAGCCACTCGCGCATTTTGTTACAATAAGCTGACTCGCAAAGCGTGACAGCGTTTGTTGCCGTATCCAACGGACAAGTAATAATATACAATATGTCTTTTACTTTGTCAACTCCAATTTTTAAATTTTTGTAAAAATCGAAAAATTGAAATTTTGTTTGCAAAATTTGGTAGCATATGCTATGATAAATCTAAACATATCTGGGGTCTGAAGTTCTGATATCACGTCTGTGACACATCGTTTATTCTCAGAAAATCCCTTATATGTAAAAATCTAAGGGAGGTAAATGAATGGGAAAAAAGGATGAGTACCAGTTTGATTATCTGGACGATAATCACAGATTTGCGGACCAGATAAACGGCGCATTGTTTCAGGGAAGGCAGGTTGTAAAGCCGGACGAGCTGGAACCGGCTCCGGCGCAGAGCGTTTATCTGGGGAAGGAAGCGGAGAGACGCGAGAATTTTAAGGCCATTGTGGATAAGACGCGCATGTGGCGGGGCAGGCTGATACATATTCTGGCAATCGAAAATCAGTCTTATGTGGATTACCGCATGGTACTGCGGAATATGCTCTCGGAGAGCCTTAGCTATCACAGGCAATGGAAGCAAAAGAAAAACGCCCATGACAGGAATCAGGATTTGGCGGCGGGGACGGATGAATTCTTTTCCGGGATATCTAAGGATGAAAAATTCATACCGGTCATTACTCTGGTGGTATACTGCGGGATGGAACATCCGTGGAACGGGCCGAAGTGCCTGTATGACCTGCTGGATATTGATGACGAGCTGAAAGAATATGTTTCCAACTACAGGCTTAATTTATATGACTGCCATGAGCATGATACCTTTGACGAGTATCAGACGGGACTTCGCCAGCTGTTTGAGGTGGTGCGGTACGGGAAGGATAAGAAGCAGTTACAGAAAATTATTGAAAAAAATGAAGAAGCTTACAGAAGAATCGACAGTGATACAAGACAGTTACTGGAGGTAGTGGCAAATTTCAGGATGGAGGGGAATGAAGATATGAGATATCAAAGGACATATAATATGTGCAAGGCGCTTGAGGATATCAAGTTAGAAGGGATAGTACAGGAAAGACTTGAACACCTGATAAAGGTTGTCTGCAAAAAGCTTCAGAAGGATAAACCGGCGGAGGTCATTGCGGATGAGCTGGAGGAGGAATTGTCAGAAGTTGAGAAAGTTATCAGGGCGCAGCAGGAAGCGGGGAGTTATGACGAGAAGCAGATATTTAAAATACTGGCCCCTCAGTATGAGGAGCTTGTCTGACAGCTGATGGGAATCTATTTATGTCTGATATTGTATGCGGCTGAAAATGAATTTGAATCCCCGGGAAAGACGGCGGAAGAAGTCGGCGGTCTGTGTCAGACCGCCGAAGGCTTTGAGTAAAAGCTTTAAAAGCAAAATATTCCGGCTCACAGTCTTTAATGAAAAGACTTTCACCCGGATACCGAGGGCAGATTCCCGAGATTGTTGTTTTCAGAGCTGTCAGGAAGGGACTTTAAATATTCGGTGTCCTTCCGGTGGGCAATGCCGACGCCTTTGATGTCGCCGTCCTTTGCCATGGCAACGCCTTCCTCCTTAGAGACCGTGGAACCGTCGGATAACTGGTATCCGGTAATCCGTCCGCTGCTTTTGGTCAGGCCGACAATTTCTTTTGCATTACTTTTGGGTTCGGGGATATCGTCCAGCGTGTTTCTCGCCAGAGCTTCGTCCAGTGAATTTTTATCTATATCTTTCATGTCATTTCCTCCATAAAAATTTTTTACAGGAATTAGGGTGCGCAGATGAAAAATTATTATACACTGTCGTAAATAACAGTTATCGGCAATCCGTAATTCATTATCAAAAGAGAATTGCTTAAAAATAAAAAAATATCTTGCCATAGATTTTTCCCTGTGATAAAATATCTTCCGTTGGCAAACAAATGTCCACGCAAAGAGAACAAAAACAAGGAAAGCGGCGCCGGTGCGCATCGGGCGCGGGTGCTTGCACACGCATCTGCGAATGCCGCGACAGCGGGGCGGAGCCGGGCAGCGGATAGGATGTGGATTATGGGAAGCAGGTATTTTGTGGTAAAGGAGCAGGCTGTGCCTGAGGTTCTTTTGAAGGTGGTGGAGGCCAGGAAGCTCCTTGACACGGGAAAGGTGCATACGATTAACGAAGCGGCGGACCAGGTTGGCATCAGCCGCAGTTCCTTTTATAAGTATAAGGACGATATTTTTCAGTTTCATGACAATGCTCAGGGAATCACGATTACGCTGACGTTTCAGATGAAGGACGAGCCGGGGCTTTTGTCGGACGTGCTGAAGGTTATCGCCGAGTTTAAGGCAAACATCCTGACCATTCATCAGAGCATTCCGATTAACGGGGTGGCGTCTTTAAGTCTAAGCGTACAGGTGCTTCCCACCACAGGCAATGTGTCGGAGATGCTTGAAACAATGGAGCGGCACAGAGGCGTCAGAAACGTAAAGATACTTGCAAAAGCATAAAACAGCAGGCGTACAAGGGTGTACCGGAAGCGCGTCTGCGGAACTTAATTCAGGAGGACAACATGATACAGGTAGCAGTAATGGGATACGGCACGGTAGGAAGCGGCGTCGTGGAGGTAATTGAAAAAAACAAAGAAGAAATCAACAAAAAATCGGGCGAGCCGATTAACATTAAATATATACTGGATTTACGGGATTTTCCCGGAGACCCTTATGCGGACAAAATCACTCACGATGTGGAGGAGATTTTAAACGATTCGGAAGTAAAGATTATCTGTGAAACCATGGGAGGCCTTAAGCCGGCTTATGATTTCACCAAAAGAGCGCTCCTTTCGGGGAAAAGCGTCTGCACCTCCAACAAGGAACTGGTGGCGGCTTACGGACCGGAGCTGATTAAGATAGCCCATGAAAACAACTGTAATTATCTTTTCGAGGCAAGCGTGGGCGGCGGGATTCCGATTATCCGTCCTCTCAACTACTCGTTGACGGCGGAAAAGATTGACGCAATCACAGGGATTTTAAACGGAACCACCAATTATATTCTGTCCAAAATGGAAAAGGACGGCGCCTGCTATGACGAGGTCTTGAAGGAAGCTCAGGACAAGGGCTATGCGGAGCGGAACCCGGAAGCGGATGTGGAGGGCTATGACGCCTGCCGGAAGATTGCAATTTTATCTTCTCTTATGTGCGGAAAGACCATGAAATATGAGGATATTTACACGGAAGGAATCACGAAAATCACCACGACGGATTTTGCGTACGCACACGCCTGCGGAAAGACCATCAAGCTTCTTGCCTTAAGCAGGGAGGAGGACGGAAAATATTACGCCATGGTAGCGCCTTTCATGATTAGCAAGTCCCATCCGCTTTACATGGTAAACGGGGTGTTTAACGCGGTCTGCGTCCATGGAAATATGCTGGGGGATTCCATGTATTACGGTCGGGGAGCGGGAAAGCTGCCCACAGCCAGCGCGGTGGTATCTGACGTGGTTGACTGCGCAAGGCACATAGGCAAGGTGATTATGTGCTTCTGGGATGCAGAAGAAGTGGCGCTTACAGGCATTGACAGGACAAGCCGGAGATTTTTTGTAAGGGTGCCTCTGGAAAAGGAATACGAGGCGATTCATGTATTTGAGAAGGTCAGTGTTATCGAAGCGGACGTACCCGGAGAATTCGGTTTTATCACGGATGAAATGACGGAAGCGGAGTTTAACGAAAAGGCCGGAAAGCTGGGAATTATCAGCCGTATCAGAGTGGAATAAGAAAGAATCGGAAAAGAGGAAGCTATGTCGGAAAGAAAATATATTGTGGTGCTGGGAGACGGTATGGCGGACGAGCCGATAGCGGAGCTTGGGGACAAGACGCCCCTTGCATATGCCGACACGCCGGCCATGGACGGGCTCTGTAAAAAATCGGAAATAGGAATGGTGCAGACAATTCCCGACGGAATGAAGCCGGGGTCTGATACAGCCAATCTGGCGGTTCTGGGATATGACCCGAAAATTTATTATTCCGGGCGTTCTCCCCTTGAGGCGCTCAGCATCGGCGTCCCCATGAAGGATACGGATGTGGCTTTTCGCTGCAACATTGTCACCATATCCGAGGATGACGTTCCTTTTGAAAAAAAGACCATTATCGACCACAGCTCAGGGGAAATCAGTACGGAGGAAAGCACGGTTCTTTTAGAGGCGGTAAAGGCGCAGCTTCAAAACGAAAGCTTCCGGTTTTATGCGGGCACCAGCTACCGGCACTGTCTGATTTGGAATCAGGGAAGGGTGATTGAACTTTCCCAGCCTCATGATGTTCTGGGGCAGGTAATAGGCCCTCATCTTCCCGAAAATGAAAATTTTCGTTGCATGATGGAGCGAAGTTATGATATTCTTGTGAATCATCCAATAAATATAGAAAGAAAGAAAAAAGGACTCCGGCCGGCAAACTGCTGCTGGTTCTGGGGAGCCGGAACGAAACCAGCGCTTTCCTCTTTTGAGGAAAAAACAGGCCGTAAGGGTATGATGGTTTCAGCGGTGGACCTTTTAAAGGGAATTGCCGTGGGAGCCGGAATGGGCGTGGCGCAGGTAGAGGGAGCAAACGGCGGCCTTCACACCAATTATGAGGGGAAGGTTTTAGCGGCCCTTGAGGCGTTAAAGCAGGGTTACGATTTTGCCTACATTCATGTGGAAGCCCCGGACGAGATGGGACATCAGGGCAGCGTGGAGAAGAAGGTGCAGGCCATTGAGTACCTGGATAAGAGGGTTATCGGGCCTTTGACAAAGAAGCTTGACGCGGATGGTATTTCCTACCGGCTTTTGGTGATGCCTGACCATCCCACGCCAATCAGGGTGAGAACCCACACGGCACAGCCGGTTCCTTATCTTTTGTATGACAGCGATTTTCCCGTTGCCGGCACGTTTGCCTACAATGAAGAGGAGGCTGCCGGAAGCGGAAACTTTGTTTCGGCCGGTCATAAAATAATAGATAAGCTGTTTGAAAAATAAAATAGATTTTTATGAGGAGATACTGTGAAAAATAAATTTTTCACAGACAAATTTGTGCTGACGCCCAAATTTGCAGGTGTTGGCAGCATGGAGGATTATTTATTATGAAAAAGGTAGTGAAGTTCGGCGGCAGCTCTTTAGCCAGCGCGGAGCAGTTTGCAAAGGTGAGGGACATCATTCTTGCAGATGCGGAAAGGCGTTTTGTGGTGCCCTCAGCGCCGGGGAAAAGATTTCCGGAGGACACCAAGGTTACGGATATGCTTTACGAATGCTATCACATGGCGGAATCCGGCCAGGATTTCCACAGGCTGCTTTCCGAGATTGCGGCCCGATATCAGGAAATTATCGAGGGGCTTTCCCTTTCCCTTTCCCTGAAAGAGGAATTTGAAACCATTGAAAGGAATTTTAATGAAAAGGCCGGGGAGAACTATGCGGCTTCCCGGGGAGAATATTTAAACAGCATCATTATGGCGGCCTATCTTGACTTCCAGTTTGTGGACGCCGCCGAGGTTATCCGGTTTACGGATGACGGCGATTTTGACGCAGAGCTTACCAACCGGATTTTGCGGGAGCGACTTGAAACCACGGAACGTGCGGTGATTCCCGGATTTTACGGCGCCTACGGGGACGGAAGAATCAAGACCTTTTCCAGAGGCGGTTCCGATATCACCGGTTCCATTGTGGCGAGGGCGGTAAGGGCGGATGTGTACGAAAACTGGACGGACGTGTCCGGCTTTCTGATTGCAGACCCCAGAATTATCGAGGAGCCGGAGGGGATTGACACCATTACATACAGGGAGCTGCGGGAGCTTTCCTATATGGGCGCCAGCGTTCTTCACGAGGATGCGATTTTTCCCGTGAGAAGGGAAGGGATTCCCATCAATATCCGCAACACCAACAGGCCGGATGATGCAGGAACCTGGATTGTGGAGAGCACCTGCCAGAAGTCGAAATATGTGATTACAGGTATTGCGGGGAAAAAAGGGTTCTGCTCCGTAAATATTGAAAAGGCAATGATGAATTCCGAGATTGGATTTGGCAGGAAGGTGCTTCAGGCATTTGAAGACAGCGGGATTTCCTTTGAGCATGTGCCCTCGGGAATCGATACCATGACGGTGTTCGTGCATCAGGACGAGTTCGCGGATAAGGAGCAGAAGGTGGTTTCCGCCATCCACCGGCTGGCTGACCCGGACAGTGTGGATATCGAGGCCGACCTTGCCCTCGTGGCAGTAGTGGGGCGCGGCATGAAATCCACCAGAGGAACGGCGGGGCGTATTTTTTCCGCGCTGGCCCATGCGAATGTGAACGTAAAGATGATTGACCAGGGCTCCAGCGAGTTGAATATCATTATCGGCGTGGCAAACGAGGACTTTGAGGCGGCGATTAAGGCGATTTATACGATTTTTGTGATTGCTCAGTTATGAGGGCGTCTGAACAATAAAAGTGTGTGAGGTCCGCTTTTAAATGCGTTTGGGAAGCACGGCAAAAGCCGGACAAAAAAGTTTCTGAAATTTTATTTCCGCGTACTTGACAAAGCTTTAATTTTATAATAAGATATTTGTTGTTGCAGATGCAGCAACACATGTGCGCTTAGCTCAGCTGGATAGAGCGTTTGGCTACGGACCAAAAGGTCGGGGGTTCGAATCCTCTAGCGCACGTTAAAATGCGTATACTCACAATTGCCGGTGTGTATGCGCATTTTCAGGTTAAGGAGCGGAGATACTGAAATACAGTGTTTTCGCTGATTTTTTGTAAAAATGTATGTCCTATCATCTAAAGAATAAAATTCCCCCTTTCCGCAGAAAATAAGTTCTCAGGCAGGAAAGGCAGGTATCGGTAAATTATGAAGACATTATATCTTTCAGACGAAGAATTTAATATCCTGTACGCTCTAAAGAGAAAAAGTGAAGAAACCTATCTGCACAGCCTGAATGTGTCAAGGCTTTCGATGGCGCTTGGAATTTCCTACGGACTGCCTCAGGATGAGCTGCGGACTCTCGGGATAGGCGGTTTACTGCATGATGTGGGAAAGCTTCAGGTGCCCTCCGCTATTTTGCATAAAGCGGGGAGCCTGAATGCGGAAGAGTTCAGAAAGATGCGTATGCATTCGGCAAACGGAGAGCTGCTCCTTAAAGGAAAAGCGGGGGAAAAGAATGAATCCGTATTAAATATCGTGCGTCATCACCATGAGAAGATATGCGGGAGGGGTTATCCCGACGGTTTTCCGGAAAAGCATTTTCTGGTTCAAATCGTAACGGTGGCGGATATTTACGACGCGCTTAGGAGCGACAGGTGTTACAGGAAAGGGTACGACAGGGAAAAAGCCTTTGCAATATTATGCAGCGATGGCGGAATCAACCGCAGCATTGTTGACAGGCTGTATGAAATTACGGGCCCTGTGCTGCAGAGCGCGGCGGGTTTTCAGTGAGAAACGAGCCGCCCTCTCCTGAAAGGTTTATTAGTTAAATTACACAAAAAGAATAAAATAAATCAATAAAATTGATTAAAAACATATCTTGCGTGTTGCATGGGCGTTGTCTATACTAAAATCTGGAGGGAAAATTATGAATGTAGTGGAGAAATACGGAAAATCTTATTTTATGCCGCCGGTAGTTACATATGACTGGGTAAAGAAGGATACGCTTACCGCCGCGCCTGTATGGTGCAGCGTGGATTTAAGAGACGGAAATCAGGCGCTGATTGAGCCTATGGGGCTTGAGGAAAAGCTTGAATTTTTCAGAATGCTGGTGGATGTGGGCTTTAAGGAAATTGAGGTGGGGTTTCCGGCAGCCTCGGATACGGAGTATCAGTTTGTGCGCGCATTGATTGAGCGGGATATGATACCAAAGGACGTGACGATTCAGGTGCTGACACAGGCAAGGGACCATATCATAAGAAAAACTTTTGAGTCCATAAAGGGCGCTCCCTCGGCGGTGGTGCATCTTTACAATTCCACCTCTGTGGCTCAGCGGGAGCAGGTGTTTAAGAAGTCCAGGGAAGAGGTAAGGCAGCTTGCGGTGGACGGCGCAAAGCTCCTTAAGGAAATTGCGCAGGAGACGGAGGGGAATTTTACCTTTGAATACAGCCCGGAGAGCTTTCCGGGGACGGAGGTGGATTACGCCTTAGAGGTCTGCAATGCGGTGCTTGATGTGTGGCAGCCGGATAAGGAGCATAAGGTAATCATCAACATTCCCACCACGGTGCAGATTGCCATGCCTCACGTGTTTGCCTGTCAGGTGGAATATCTTCACAAGAATTTAAAATACAGGGATGCGGTGGTTTTAAGCGTCCATCCTCACAACGACAGGGGCTGCGGCGTCAGCGATGCGGAGTTCGGCGTGCTGGCGGGAGCTGACCGTGTGGAGGGAACGCTTTTCGGAAACGGCGAGAGAACAGGAAATGTGGACATCGTGACCCTTGCCATGAATATGGTCTGCCATGGCGTGGAGCCGGGGCTTGATTTCAGTAATATCAGCAAAATAAGGGAAACCTATGAGCTGCTTACGGGTATGAGGGTTTACGAGAGAGCGCCTTATGCCGGGGATTTGGTGTTTACCGCCTTTTCCGGCTCCCATCAGGATGCGATTTCAAAGGGAATGACATGGTGGAAGGAGGGCAAAAGCGGCAAACGCTGGGATGTGCCTTATCTTCCCATTGACCCGGAGGATTTGGGGCGCGAGTACGAGTCGGACGTAATTCGAATCAACAGCCAGTCGGGCAAGGGCGGCATTGCCTTTATCTTAAAGCAGAACTTTGGTATTTCCCTGCCGGATAAGATGAAGGAGGAAGTGGGCTATCTGATGAAGGGTATTTCCGACCAACGGCATCAGGAGCTTGTCCCCGAGGACGTATACCGGATATTTGAGGATAATTATATTAACGAGAGGGAGATTTTCGACATTCCCGAGTGTCATTTTAAACAGCAGAAAGACGGTATTACCGCCGAGGTGACCATTGAGCAGAACAGGGAAAGAAGGGTCATTGAAACATCGGGCAACGGACGTCTGGATGCCGTGAGCAACGCCGTGAAGCTGTTTTTCGGCATCAGCTACGAGCTTTCCGTTTATGAGGAGCACGCCGTTTCAAGAGGATCTTCCTCAAAGGCGGCGGCTTACGTGGGAATTTTATGCAACGGTAAAATGTACTGGGGCGTGGGAATCGACGAGGATATCATCAAGAGTTCCATTGCCGCGCTGGTTTCCGCGGGAAATAAAATGGCAAGGGGCGAAAATGTGAAGGAAGGCCGTGAGGAGCGGATTATGGATATCATGCGTTATATCCAGAACCATTACAGGGACGTGACCTTAGAGGAGCTTGCAGGGCAGTTCCACCTTTCCGCGCCGTACCTTTCCAAATACATCAGAGAGCATACCGGCGCCACCTTCCAGGATGCGGTGAAAAAGTCCAGAATGAAAAGGGCAAGGGCGCTTTTGAAGGAAACCAATCAGACGGTGGAGAGCATTGCCGCCAGCGTGGGATATGAGACGGTAGAGCATTTTAACAGGCTTTTCAAAAAGACCTACGGCATGACGCCGGTGCAGTTTCGGAGAGAAAATAAATAAAAAGTAAAGTAGAGGGCGCTGTCGCTTTGGTACGGGATGTATCGGGCGGGGCGTCTTTTGTATTGCCGGAATTTGAAAATTGGCTTCTATGATACAGAAGAATACAGGGTTGACAAATCAGTCTATATATTATAGACTGATAATATATTTTGAGTCTATAAGGCATAGACCCAAAAAGCCGGTCTCCCGACGTGGCGAAGAAACCTCCGCAGGCATTTGCAGGGGCGCAGTTCCGGGAACAGGGTGATAAATGTGTAGAGGAGAGATTTGAAATGGGCGATTATAAGCTGGCGGACGCCGAGGAGAGGTTTGCGGAGATTATATGGGACAGGGAGCCGCTGGGCTCGCCGGAGTTGGTGAAAATCTGCGAGAAGGAAATGAAATGGAAGAAATCGACTACATACACGGTTCTGAAAAAGCTTTGCGACAGAGGGATTTTCAAAAATGAAAACGCGGTGGTGTCGGCACAAATGAGCCGGGAGGAGTTTTACGGCGCTCAGAGCCGGAAGTATGTGGAGGATGTGTTTGCAGGCTCTCTGCCGAAGTTTCTGACTGCTTTTTGCAGGGGAAGGAGGCTTTCTTCAAAGGAAGCGGAGGAGATGCAGAGGTTTATTGACGAGTACCGGGAGGACAGATAGGGAGGAAGCGCATGGCGGGGATATTTTTAACTGTTTTAAATATGAGTATTGCGGCGTCGATTGTGATAGTCATGGTAATTTTTCTGCGATTGCTCCTGAAAAAGATGCCTGCAATTTTTTCCTACTGTCTGTGGCTGGCGGTGTTTGTCCGGCTTTTCATTCCCTTTTCACTGGAGGCGGACTGGGGAATCATTCCCTCGACGCATCTTTCGGGAACGGGGGCAGACGGATTTGGCGCGGCCGCAGCGAATGAGAGCAGCGCATTGCCTGAAGGAGAGGATTTTTCAGGGAAAGGAAACATATCGGACGCCGGGGCTGCTTTGAGGAATGAAAATATGACAGAAGATATTGCAGTCACGGAAAACAGGGGAATGTCAGGAAATATTGCTTCCCCGGGAAATGGAGGCTCATTCGGTCTGTCGGTTTTTGGCGGGAAAGAAAAATCGCTGTTTTTACCGGATATAAAATCGCTGACAGCGGGGCTTGCGCTGCTGTGGATTACCGGCTTTGCCCTTTTGCTTTTTTATGGAATATTCAGCTATATCCGTTTTATGAAAATTCTTGCAGGCGGCGCAAAGGACAAAAACGGGCAGGGAGAGCAGGACAGGGAATATATTACGGACGGAAAGTACAGGATTGCGGTTTCGGAGAATATCAGGGCTCCCTTTGTGGCAGGCTTTCTAAAGCCGGTAATCTATCTTCCCCGGGGGCTTGACAAGGTACAGTCGGACATGGTGTGCGCGCATGAAAAGGTACACATTGCGCGGAGGGATTATCTGATAAAGCCTGTTGCCTGTCTGGCGGTGTGCATTCACTGGTTCAATCCTTTTGTGTGGCTGGCTTTCCGCCTCATGGAGGAGGATATGGAAGCGTCCTGCGACGAGGCGGTTCTTGCAAGGCTGGGAAATGACGACAACAAGGTTTATGCGCGTACGCTGCTTGCTATTTCCAGAGAGTACAGCTGGAAATCCGGCTGTCCGATTGCTTTCGGGGAAAACAGTGTGAAATCCAGGATTAAGAATGCGGTGAGATATAGGAAGGCAAAGCCCTTGGCGGCTGCCTTGGGCGGGGCGGTGATTCTAGCGGCAGCGGCGCTGATTTTTGTGAACAGCAGGTGGAAGCTGGTTATCTCTCTTACCGACAGGGAAACGGCGCAGGATACGCCGCAGATGAAAGCCGTCACACAGAAGCAGGGCGTTCCGGGAACGGACAGCAATACGGAAGCGGACTATATTTATAACGGCGAAAATCCGGGGGAGAAGGAGGCCGGGGAGGAAGCGGTGTATCTGCCGGATGAAAAAATCGTCCACACAAAGCCGATACCTTCGGAGGAGGACGACGCATCGGTTACCGAATATCACTTTTATATGGAAGAAGACGCTTATCGTGAAAATCAGCCTGAGGGTAATGGAGATGCGCAGGACGACTATGGGGTTTTGCTCCGAAGCAGCGAAGGCGTACACGAGATGGTAACTCTGAAATATGCTTACCCGCTTACCTATGAGAGAATCTCAGATGACTATGGCGCCCGCATTCATCCGATGACGGGGAAGAAGCTTATTCACAGCGGTATGGATTTTGCGGCGGAGAGGGGAACGCCTGTAAAGGCGGCGGCAGCAGGATATGTGTATGAGACCGGGACGGATACGGTATGCGGAAATTATGTGATTATTCAGCACAGCAACGGAGACATGACCTATTATGCAAACTGTGCGGAAATTCTCGTGGAAACGGGTGCGGAAGTGAAACAGGGCGAACAGATTGCCACAGTGGGAAGCACAGGCAGGAGCACAGGAGCGCATCTGCATTACGCCCTCAGCAGAAACGGGGAGTTTGTGAAGCCGGAATTTTCCTGAATATAGTAGTTCCTCCGCACCGGAATCAATTTTCAGATTCCGGTGAGTGTATATATCAGAGAGGATGTCAGCCCGGAATCCGAAAATTGACTCCCGCAGCTGCCATTTTCTACTTGAAAAATTCTCCCATATCAACTACAATAAATACAGCCTTAAGTTTACCGTGTGGTCAGGCTTGGAGGCGCAAATGCAGGATTGTCAAAGGAGATGCGGAAAATGGGATTTATGTTGTTAGCCGGCGGATTTTTAGTAATTATTTTTGCAGTAGTGGTATCGGTAGTGTCTTCTGTGGTTTCTGCCGTGGCGGCGGACCAGGATATAGAAGATTAAAAGGAGATAACAGTTAAGTCAAATGGATGCTTCGCATCCGCCTGACTCATTCCCGCGGGAATTAAGAAAAGAACCGGATTTTGCACCGGTTCTTTTTTTAGAAATAATTTATAATCATTTATATTGCGTTAATTGATTTATGACAAAGAAAGAAGTAGGATAGAAGTCAGAGCCGCAGCATTTGGCAGGCGTATATGCAGATAAGTGCAGACGCCTCTTGCAGGCAGGATTAAATTTAGAAAGGCGCGAACGCTATGAAAGAAAAGTTTTACCGGTTTATGCAGGGAAGATACGGGAACGACCAGTTTAACCGTTTTCTCATGATTCTGGTTCTGGTATGTTTTGCCCTGTCCCTGATTGGAATAAGGCTTTTTTATGCACTTGGAATTATCTGTCTTGTGTATGCCTATTTCAGAATGCTTTCCAGAAATATTTATAAACGGAGAATGGAGAATACCGCATATCTGAAATACGAATATAAGGTCAGACAGTTTTTTTCCACGTGGAAGCGGGATATGCGCCAGAGGAAAACCCATCATATATACAGATGTCCTTCCTGCCGTCAGAAAATCAGGATTCCCAGAGGCAAGGGGAAAATTGAAATCAGATGCCCCAAATGCGGACAGACCTTTATTAAGAAGAGTTAAAACAGGAGAATGTTATGTTCGGATACGTCATTGTTAATAAGGGGGATATGAAATTTAAGGAGTTTGACGTCTATCATTCCTATTACTGCGGGCTGTGCCAGGCTTTGCGGAAAAGGTACGGGAAGGCGGGGCAGATGAGCCTGTCCTACGATATGACTTTTCTTGCCATGCTTTTAGGCAGTCTGTATGAACCGGAGACAAGGACGGAGAATATAAAATGCATTGCCCATCCCTTTGAAAAGCATATGGCCAGAAGCAATGAGTTTTCCTCATATGCGGCGGATATGAACCTGCTTTTTACTTATTATAAGTGCCGCGACGACTGGGAGGACGAGCGAAAAATGAGCCGTCTGGCCTACGGAAAGCTTTTGAAAAAGGCATACCGGAGTATCTGCTCCCGCTACGGGGAGAAGGCAAGGCGGATTGACAGTCTGATGAGGACGATTTCCCAGGAGGAGAGAAAGCAGAATCAGGACGTGGATTATATGGCCGGGCTTTTCGGTGAAATCATGGGTGAAATCATGGCGGTTCGAAAGGATGAATGGCAGGATAACCTGAGGGCTATGGGGAACCATCTGGGGAAATTTATTTATCTCATGGACGCCTATGAGGATATCGAGGAGGATATCAGGCAAAACAGATATAACCCTTTAATTAAAAGATATGAGAATCCTGATTTTGAGGAAGAAATAAAAACAATTCTTACAATGATTATGGCGAACTGCTGTAAGGAATTTGAAAAACTTCCCGTCATTGACAATGTGGAGATTTTAAGGAATATCCTTTATTCGGGAATCTGGTATCGCTACGAAATGGTAAGTAAAAAACGGGAAGAAAAACTGGCAGGCCTGACGAATGGCAGGCAGGGGGTAAAAAATGCGGGACCCATATGAAGTGCTGGGCGTTTCAAGGAACGCAACAGAGGAAGAAATCAAAAAATCATACAAGGCGCTCAGCAGAAAGTATCATCCTGATGCGAATATTAATAATCCGCATAAAGAAGAGGCTGAGGAGAAGTTCAAGGAAATACAGCAGGCTTACCAGCAGGTGATGAAGGAAAGAACAGAAGGCTACAGCTATCAGGGCGGCGGAAGAAGCACAAGTGGCGGCGGCTATGGAGGCTTTGGCGGTTTTGACGGCTGGGATTTCGGAGGCTTTGGCGGATTCGGAGGTTTCGGCGGCTCCTACGGGAGCGGAGGCGGAACCACCGGCTACGAGGAGGACGGACATCTGCGGGCGGCCGGAAATTATATCAGAAACGGTTATTATAAGGAAGCGAGAACGGTTCTTGACGGCATGGAGGAAAGCGGGAGAAATGCCAGATGGTATTACTACAGCGCATTGGCTCATGCCGGGCTGGGCAATCAGGTGTCGGCCCTGGAGCATGCCAGAAGGGCGGCGTCCTTAGAGCCCGATAACCGGGACTACAGCAATCTGGTGTACCAGTTTGAAAACGGCGGAACCTGGTACCGCCAGAGGCAGAGAACCTACAGCCAGCCTTATATGAGCGGCGACGGCCTTTGCATGAAGCTCTGCATCGCCAATCTGATTTGCAATATCTGCTGCGGAGGCGGCGGCCTGTGCTGCGGGGGGATTCCCTATTACAGGTATTAATCGCCCTATGACGCCGCCGTATTGATGCAAAGCTAGCATACCAATGCCGCAAAATACCTCTGGCACAGCTTTATGCTATACTGAAATCCGGTCAGAAGCCCGCGGAGGTATCAATCATTTGCGCAAAATCTATGGTATCGTCCCACAAAAATTCCAGAAACTGTTTTCCCGTTTCGGTTCTCTTTGAGGTGGATACGAATCCGAATACAGGAACCAGACCGGAATAAGCGCCGCTCTTTTCGGCAAAAGGAGATTCTTCCATAAAGATGCCCACCGGTACAGGCTCAGCCATACCCTCGGGGCTGCGGTGGCGGTTTGTTTCCTCCAGAATTTCCTGCTGCCGCGTTTCATCGTCCGCCGCGCCTTTTTCGGCAAGGGCTTCCTCCACGTCAACATCCTCTCTTTCGGCTGCAACCTCCACATAATCGATATAATAAAGGTAATCCTTCCAGACATTAAGTTCCTCTTCGCTCAAAACCGTCCGAAGGTCAAGAAACATTTCATTGCCCGCATAATTATTAAAAAGCTCTGAATTAAACACCACCGTATCCAAATCCCCGATTTGAATAGTCGCCATGAGCTTCTGGACAGTGGCCATATCGTATTCCGTAAAGGACGTCAGGGAAAGACCTGTGGAAGCGTCAATATAACACTCATAATTTTCCGTGTCCAGACCTGCATATTCGGAAAAGGCGCTTTCCAGACCATCGCCGGACAGCTGCCGGGCGTTAAAAAGAATCGAGTAGAAATTGTAATCCTTTGCGGTGGCAACGTCGCGGATGAACATGGCGGCAAAGAAAATAACAAGGATTGCAACAATGGTGTGAACCTTATAGTAATCCCAGAAATATTCCAGCTTTCCTTTGGCGGACATTTCCTTTGTCTTCATCTGCTGCTGCCTGATTTCATCGATGACGCCTCTGTATTCTTTCGGGCTTTTTTCCTTTTTGGACATAATTTATTCCTCCCCGGTAACTTTCGTGTATGTTTTATCCATAACAATTATCATAGCGATTAGAAAATGAGGTGTCAATGAATAGAAGCTGTTAATCTGTAAAAAAACAATAAAGTTTTCATTAAAAATAGAAAAAAGGAAAAGGAACGCTATATCACTTGAAAGTTTGTCAAAAATATAATATCATATTATAAATATACTTATGCGCAGATAAATGGCATAGAAACGAAAAAGGGCCGGGCAGATTTCCAGTGAGACGGATTGTCTGGCAAAAACGATTCAGAATGGAGGAAAAAATGAACGAAACCTATGTAGAATGGCTTGTCAAACGAAAGACGCCGGTGTATATGAAACTGCTTAAAATTCTTACAATCATGCTGGCAGTTTGTTTTATTTTTATAGGAATGCTGAATCTGGTGGCTCTCATCATCGGAGGCTTGTTTGCCGCCGCCGCTTACTTTGTATATCTGAATGCGGATATCGAGTATGAGTATCTTTATGTGGATAAGGAGCTTTCCATAGATAAGATTATGGCAAAATCAAGGCGTAAGAAAGCGGCCACCTTTGACCTGGGTAAAATGGAAATTGTGGCTCCGGTAAAATCCTGGCACCTTGACCAGTACAAAAACAGAAACGACAAGGTGGTTGACTACAGCTCCGGCGAGGAAAAACAGCCTGATACAAGGTATTTGTTCTATTACGACGGTAAGCAGAAGGTGATTTTCGAGCCGAACAAAGAAATGTTAAAAGCCATGCAGCTGGTGGCTCCCCGAAAAGTATTTACAGACTAAACACACAGGAGGATAAGAGATGGGTCAGATAATTGGTGAAGGCATTACTTTTGACGACGTGCTGCTTATACCGTCATATTCGAGGGTGATTCCCAGTGAGGTTGATTTGTCAACCTGGTTAACCCCCAAAATCAGGCTTAATATTCCCATGATGAGCGCGGGGATGGACACGGTAACGGAAAACAGAATGGCAATCGCCATGGCAAGACAGGGCGGAATCGGCATTATTCACAAGAATATGTCCATCGAAGCCCAGGCGGAGGAGGTAGACAAGGTAAAACGTTCCGAAAACGGCGTTATCACGGACCCCTTTTCCCTTACTCCCGAGCATACATTGGGCGACGCCGACGCGCTGATGGCAAAATTCAGGATTTCCGGCGTGCCTGTCACGGAAGGGCGCAGGCTGGTGGGAATCATTACCAACAGGGACCTGAAATTTGAGACGGACTTTACGAAGAAAATCAAGGAGTCCATGACGGCCGAGGGCTTAATCACGGCGAAAGCGGGCACTACGCTTGAGGAGGCCAAAAAGATTCTTGCAAAGGCGAGAAAGGAAAAGCTTCCTATTGTAGACGACGATTACAATCTGGTGGGGCTTATCACCATCAAGGATATAGAAAAGACAATCAAGTATCCGCTGTCGGCCAAGGACAGCCAGGGAAGGCTTCTGTGCGGGGCGGGCGTGGGTATCACAGCCAACGTGCTGGACCGTGTGGGCGCTTTGGTGGATGCAAAGGTTGACGTGGTGGTGCTTGACAGCGCCCACGGTCATTCGGAAAACGTCATCCGGTGCCTTAGTATGATAAAGGAAAAATACCCTGATTTGCAGGTGATTGCCGGAAATGTGGCGACGGGAGAAGGGACGAGAGATTTGATTAAGGCCGGCGCAGACGCGGTCAAGGTGGGAATCGGACCCGGCTCTATCTGTACCACCCGCGTGGTTGCGGGCATTGGCGTACCGCAGATTACCGCAATTATGGACGCCTATGATGTGGCGAAGGAATATAACATTCCGATTATCGCGGACGGCGGTATCAAATACTCCGGCGATATGACCAAGGCGATTGCCGCCGGCGGGAACGTATGTATGATGGGAAGCATCTTTGCGGGATGCGACGAAAGCCCGGGAACCTTTGAATTGTATCAGGGACGTAAATACAAGGTTTACAGGGGCATGGGCTCCATTGCCGCCATGGAAAACGGCAGCAAGGACCGCTACTTCCAGGAAAACGCCAGAAAGCTGGTGCCGGAAGGCGTGGAAGGGCGCGTGGCATATAAAGGCACGGTGGAGGACACCGTATATCAGCTGATGGGCGGGCTGCGTTCCGGTATGGGATACTGCGGAACCACCACCATTGAGGAATTGAAGGAGAAAGGCAGATTCATCAAAATTTCCGCCGCTTCTCTGAAAGAAAGTCATCCTCATGATATCCATATCACGAAGGAAGCACCGAATTACAGCGTGGATGAATAGTAGACAAGAAGGAGTACAGCTGCTGTGAGCGAACTGGAAAACATTGTCCGGGGACAGGAGGAAGACCCTCTCTTAAGGAGTCTGATTGAGGGCAGGGAACTGGAAAAGTGGCAAAAGCATATCTGTGACATTGCCAATGTGTTTGCATGGTGCGTGGACGAGGAGGGTACACCCTTTGTGAAATCCGACGGAGAGTCACAGGAGGCGGGCAGAATCAAACGTCTGATTGACGAGAATCAGCTTCTGGATATGCTGTCCCGTTTATCGGAAAGCGTGCTGGAGGACCAGACGGTCGAAACCACGGCCTATCCCAATATGCGTCTGGCGGTAATTGTGTCCAGGGCAAACGGCAAGCCTGTTGTAAACTGGCTTGTCTGCGGTATTCTTTCCGATGCGGATAACGTGCAGGATTATGAAAATCCGCCTATTGAAGGCTTCGAGAACCAGATTACGGAAAAGCAGTTTTTAAGGGCGGTGGATACCCTGAGGGATATCACAAGCTCTCTGTTTGAGTATAAGCTTTCCGTTTTAAACGCAAATGCCGAGTACGCAAGAGTCCGGCGGATGGAAGCGGATATGGAAGAAAATTTAAAACGTTCAGAGGCGCTGACAGAGGCAGTATGGCTTCTTGACAGCCAGGAGAATGTGGAACGTAAGGCAGGGCAGCTTTTGGAAATTGCCGGAAGCGTGCTGGATTTAAGCGTCGCTGTAATCTACCGGGTGCAGAAGGGCATACAGTCCCCTGAAATCGGGACGAAATGGTGCGGAAAGGGAGTCTCCTGGGAGCTGGACGATACAGGAGTGGGAATTTCCCTTCTGAGAGGGGAAAAGACGCTGATTTTATCCGGGAGCTCCTCCATAGGCGCCGGTGAAAAGGAAGGGATGGAAAGTCTCGGGTTCCGGGCGATGGTGGTGATGCCTGTGCCGATATCCGGGGCGAAAGGAATCCACGTCTGCTTTGGGGAAACGCTTAAGGAAAGAGTGTGGAAACTGGAGGAAATCAGATTTCTCCGCGACTGCGTGAAAGTATTACAGAGGATTTTAAGTAAATGATTTTGGAAATGAGGGGAAAATTTATTCTATGTGTAAAGAAAATGCTAATATAAATAGTTCAGAGGAAGAAAAGGGAGCAGTTTCCAGAAATTTTATAGAACAGATTATCGATAAGGATTTGGCGGAAGGCGTGTACGACAGGGTATGCACCAGATTTCCGCCTGAACCTAACGGGTATCTCCATATCGGCCATGCAAAGAGCATTCTTTTAAACTATGGCCTTGCAAAGCAGTACGGCGGGAAGTTTAACATGCGTTTTGACGACACCAATCCCACCAAGGAAAAGACGGAATTTGTGGAATCCATTCTGGAGGATATCAAATGGCTTGGGGCGGACTGGGAGGACAGATTGTTTTTTGCCTCCAATTACTTTGAGCAGATGTACGAGGGAGCGGTGAAGCTGATTCGCAAGGGAAAGGCCTATGTGTCCGACCTTACCGCCGAGGAGATGAGGCAGTACCGCGGGACGCTCACAGAGCCGGGTACAAACGACCCGAACAGGGAGCGGAGCGTGGAGGAAAACCTCGATTTATTTGAGAAGATGAAGGCAGGGGAATTTGCGGACGGGGAAAAGACGCTCCGCGCCAAAATCGACATGTCTTCTCCTAATATCAACATGAGGGACCCGGTGATTTACCGTGTGGCGCATATGTCCCATCACAATACCGGGGATAAGTGGTGCATTTATCCGATGTATGATTTCGCCCACCCTATTGAGGACGCGATTGAAGGGGTGACGCATTCCATCTGTACCCTGGAGTTCGAGGACCACAGACCGCTGTATGACTGGGTGGTGAGAGAGCTTGAGTATCCCCATCCGCCGAAGCAGATAGAATTTGCAAAAATGTATTTGACCAATGTGGTCACCGGTAAGAGATATATCAAAAAGCTGGTGGAGGACGGCATTGTGGACGGCTGGGATGACCCCAGGCTGGTGTCTATCGCGGCCCTTCGCAGGAGAGGGTTTACGCCGGAATCCATTAAGATGTTTGTGGAGCTGTGCGGCGTGTCAAAGAGCAATTCGTCAGCCGATTACGCCATGCTGGAGTATTGCATCAGGGAGGACCTTAAGCTGAAACGTCCCCGCATGATGGCGGCAATCGACCCGGTGAAGCTGATTATCGATAATTATCCTGAAGATAAAAGCGAGCTGCTTGAGGTTGCCAATAACCTTGAAAATGAGGAAATGGGAACGAGAATGGTCCCCTTTGGCAGAGAACTGTATATTGACAGGGCTGATTTTATGGAGGAGCCGCCTAAGAAGTATTTCCGTCTGTTCCCGGGAAATGAAGTGCGTCTTATGAACGCCTACTTTGTAACCTGTACCGGCTGCGTTAAGGATGAAAACGGAAAGGTGACGGAGGTGCACTGTACCTATGACCCGCAGACACGGAGCGGCTCGGGCTTTAACGGGCGGAAGGTAAAGGGTACGATTCACTGGGTGCCGGCTAAGGAGGCTGTGAAAGCGGAAATCAGGCTTTACGAAAATATTATAGATGAGGAGAAGGGCGTTTATAACGAGGACGGGAGCCTTAATTTAAATCCCGATTCCCTTACTGTTCTCAAAGATTGTTATCTGGAGCCGGCGCTTGGGGCTGCCAGACCGTATGATAAATTCCAGTTTGTCCGCCAGGGATATTTCTGCGTGGACGCAAAGGATTCGAAAGAGGGAGCTTTGGTATTTAACAGGATTGTGTCACTGAAAAGTTCTTTTGTATTGCCCAGGGCGTGATGCCTGAAGGTTAGGAGGGGTAAAATGGCGGGGTTATTATCTGGATTGGAAAAATTTGGACTCCACTATCTGGAAGAAGCAGGGCTGTACGAGCAGGAAAAGAAGGAAAAAGAAGCCGAAAAACCCAAAGCGGCCCCTGCGGCAATGAAGGAAGAGGATTATCTTTATGATAAGACCCATGAATGTCCGGTATGCTACGCCACAATCAAAGAAAGAACTCTGAAGGTGGCAAAAGCAAAGCTTGTCCGGACAGATTTGGATTTACGTCCGGTATATGAGAATTTTGAGCCGCTCAAGTATGATGTGATTATCTGCCCGCATTGCGGGTTTGCCGCGCTCGGGCGCTATTTTAAGGGACTGATGCCCTTTCAGATTAAGGCTATCCGGGAATTGATTTCCGCCTCATATCAGCCCACAAACTTAAAAAAGGCCACCTATACCTATGAGGAGGCTCTGGAAAGGTATAAGCTGAGCCTTGCCAACGCCATTGTAAAGAGGGCCAAGGCAAGCGAAAAGGCTTATATCTGCCTGAAATCGGGGTGGCTTCTGCGCAGCATGCAGGAAAATATGGACGGTGTGGGGCCGGATTTTGAGGCGAAGATGGCGGATTTGAAAAAGCAGGAGGATGAATTCCTCAAAAATGCCCTTGAGGGATTTATCACGGCAAAGCAGACGGAGAACTATCCCATGTGCGGAATGGATGAACACACGGTGGATTATATCATTGCCGTTCTTGCCATGTATAACGGACAGTATGATATTTCTTCAAAGCTGATATCGTCGATTCTGGCGAATACCACGGTGTCCCACAGAATGAAGGAAAAGACCAGAGACGCCAAGGATGAACTGATTGCCCGGCTTAAGGAGAAGCGGTAATGCCATGAATGATTTGACAATAGAGCTGACAGACAGGGGAGAAAAGTATCTCTATCAGCAGATTTATGAATATATTAAAGAGGAAATCAGAAAGGGGAAGCTTTTCGCAGGTGAAAAGCTTCCCTCAACTCGTTCTCTGGCGGAATATCTCCAGGTGGCGAGAAGCACCGTGGATTTTGCCTACGGGCAGCTTGTGGCGGAAGGATATGTGGAGGCAAGGCCCTGTAAGGGATATTTTGTAAGCCATGCGGAGGAGCTGTTTCATTTTCCGGCAGAGGAGAATGTACCGCTTTACAAAGGCGCGGGGAGAGTCCGCGCGGGAAGCAGAGCGGAGCGGACTTTATGGGAGGAGAATGGGATGTCCGCCGCGCCTGCGCCGGAAGGGAATGGGGCTGCGGGAACGGAACGAAGGGGCCGGACGGGAGACGGTTTTGAGGCATTATTTGATTTTTCGCCTCATGCCCTGAGCCTTAAGGACTTCCCCTTTGCCACCTGGAAAAAAATCACAAAGGATATTCTGGTGGACGCCAACAGCGAGATGTTTGCCTTAGGGGACGCGAGGGGCGATAAACAGCTACGGGAAACCATCGGCAGATATCTCCATTCCTCCAGAGGGGTGAACTGCCGTCCCGAGCAGATTGTTGTGGGAGCGGGAACGGATTACCTGTTTATGCTGCTGGAAAAGATTCTGGGGCGGCATGTGCCCATTGCCATGGAGGAACCTACCTACAAGCGCGCCTACAGAGTATTCCAGTCCTTTGCCTACGATATCAAGGCGATTCCCATGGACGCAGGCGGCATGCGTGTGGGAAAGCTCAGGGAGAGCGGCGCAAGAGTTGCCTATGTGATGCCCAGCCATCAATACCCCACGGGAATTGTAATGCCAATCGGAAGACGGATGGAGCTTTTAAAGTGGGCCGGCGAGACCGGCGACAGATACCTGATAGAGGACGATTACGACAGCGAGTTCCGGTATAAGGGAAAACCGATTCCGGCCCTGCAGGCCTCCGACAGAAGCGGGCGCGTGATTTACATGGGAACCTTTTCCAAGGCAATCGCCCCGGCAATCCGCGTGGGCTATATGGTTCTGCCGGAGAGGCTACTTTCCGTCTATAAGGAAAACTGCGGATTTTATGCCTGCACGGTATCGAGAATCGACCAGCGCATTTTAAATGAATTTATCAGGAACGGGCATTTCGAGCGGTACTTAAATAAAATGCGGAAAATTTACAGGGGGAGGCATGATTTCCTGCTGGGACGCCTGTCCGGTTTTGAGAGGGATTTTCTGATTTCGGGGGAAAACGCCGGTCTGCATGTTTTGCTTACCAGCCGGAAAAAGATACCGGAAAAAGTGCTGATTGAAGCCGCGGCAAGGGAAGGAATCAAAATGTTCGGAATCTCTCAGGACTGTATGGGAGAGGGGAGCCTTGCCGGTTCGCCCTTTGAGAGCACCGTTCTTCTGGGGTACGGAGCCATGGAGGAGCGGGAGCTGGCGGAGGGGATAAAGCGGCTTAAAAGGGCCTGGCGGCCGTTTCTTTCAGAAGCGGCGGAAACAGGAATGCCGTGAGATATGCAGGCTCCTGCCGGACTGCATTGCCCGATGGAACTGCCCGATGGAACCGCCATCGGACGTACAAAAGCCGAAACGGCACAGCCGTCAGGCTGCGCCGTTTTCTGAAAACATATCAGCTTCAGTCGTCAAAAAATTCTTCAACCTTGCCCTCCGCCTGGGCCTTTACGTTGTCGTCGGTTTCAGGCTCTGTGACAGGAGCGGCGTCTTCCGCTGCGGGAGCAGGAGCTGCAGCGTCCGATGCTTTGGAATCCGTATCTTCCGAAGAACTCTCCTCATCATCAAAGAACTCCTCTGTGGTGCTTTCCGCTTCTTTTTCTTTATTTATAGCAGTTAAATCCGTAAAATTAGCGTCGGAGCCGCTCTGGCTTTCGGTAACGGATTTTACGGTTTCCTTTACCTGATTAACGGAATCAACAATCACTTCCTTTGCCTTGTGGAACGCCTCTGTGGCAATGGCCTCGGCTTTGTCCAGATTTAAGGATACATAGGAGCGCTCTTTCGCAGGTTCCGGCTCCTCGTCAAGGTCCTCGCTGAAATCATCAAAGTCATCGTCGGCATCATCGGTATTTCCCGGACAGGAAGAATTTTCTTTTGTTTTCAGATAGTGGTAGGCGCCGTAAGCGGAAGCGCCGGCAATTGCGGAGAAAAGTAAAAATTTACCAAATTTTTTGGACATAAAAGTACTCCTTTCAGTTATTCATCATATAGGAATATCTTAATACTATTTTGTGAAATTGAAAAGAGAATATGTATAAAAAAAGAATAAAATTTGTAACAGTTCAGCCATGCAGAACCTGGTGTACAATTTGTACGTGGGAGCTTGCTCACTAAGGGCAAATTGTACACCAGGTTCTATAGGGCGGACGCCCGACATGAAATAAGTCACCAGCCAATTCATGATATTGTCAATCATTACGTAAAATCTGGTGACTTATGAATGGCATGGCTGAACTGTTACTAAAATTTACTTACGGTAATTTCCTGGCAACTATTTTATTTGATGCATGCAGGTGTTTTGGAACGCCGGGATGCTCATCCTCAAAGACATAGGACTTAAACTGAAGAATTTCCCAATCATCATACAACTCTTTTATTTCCCCGTCTTTCGCAAGACCGACTGCAAAGGGCGCAATGTCTTTTGATGCCGGTACTGCATCGGTAAATATCTGCATGATGTGTATACCGCCGGCATTCGTGTGCATTTTGGCTCTGTTGATAAAAGCTTTCCAATCTGTTTTATGTACGAAATGTAAGGTTCCAAAGGACATAACCATATCATATTCTTTTTCAAATTGAAAGACTGTCAGGTCTGCCGTAAACGCGTTTATTTTCAGATTGTTCCTCTGGCATTTCCGCTGCAATTTTGCAATGCCATGTTCTGATATGTCAAAAGCCTCAACATTACAATAGCCCTGTTTTGCCAGATAGAAAGCGTTCTGTCCCTCCCCGCATCCCACATCGATTATTCTTGACTGCCTGTTAATCAGATGCTCAAATTCTTTAAGCGTTGCATTCGGCTCAGAGGAAAATACGGTAATATCTTTGTCCTGATACGCTTCTTCCCAGAATGGTTTTAATTTTTTGTCCATATAGCCCTCCTGCCCGAATAAATTTTATATACGTTAGCATATTACATTTTTTGTGTCAATATTTAACCAGTCAAAAACACGGAAATCAATTTTCAGGTTCCGGTGAGGGTATATGGCAGAAAGGCTGTCAATCTGGAATATTTCTTCGTCGCCGCGCTTTCGCTCTATAAAAACGTAACGGATGCTAAGCTCGCGAGCTGCATAGCAGCTCGAAACCTCGCCAATCACATGCTTAAAAGCATGGACGTTTTTATAAGGGCTTAAGAAATATTCCAGATTGACAGCCTCTTTGGTAATATTCATTTCACCGGAATCTGAAAATTGATTTCTGTGAGTCAAAAAATAAAATTGTACAATCGTCCTGTCTGCACAAGATATGGTAGACGAAAAAATTTGTGAATACCAGTTTCCCCAAACCGATTGAAGACGGAAAAAAAATATGCTATATTTTCATTACTGACTTAAAAAGTCAATGAATCAAGTTAGATACAATACATAAAAACCGGAAAAAACGTAAACCAATGAAACAATAACAACGAGTTTGCGAAGAACAGCCTGACCAGGCGTCCCCCTTCGCCAAGGAGTCCCCCATGAACGAAAAATTTTTTGACCTGAAAAAAGAAAAGCAGGACCGCATGATTAACGCCGCGTTAAAGGTTTTTGCGGAAGGCGGATACGCCCACGCCAGCACCGACGATATTGTGAGAGAGGCGGGAATAAGCAAAGGGCTTTTATTCCACTATTTTGTCAGCAAGCTTGGACTCTACAGCTTCATATATGACTACAGCGTAAGATACCTTATGCTGGAGCTTTCCACAGGGGTGTCGCCGAAGGAAACCGATTATTTTGAGCTGCTTGTCCAGATAAAGCACTCCCATCTCCAGGCAATGAAAAGCTACCCCTGTATCCTGCGTTTTCTGAACAGATGCAGGGAGGAAAAGGTGGGGGAAGCGCTTGCGGAAATACAGGAGCGGCGGGAGATTCTGCCGGAAAGGTATGAGGAAATCATGGGGCGGGCCGGTCTGGAGCATTTCAGAAAGGGCGTGGACATAAAAATGATAACCAGAATGTTGGAATTCACCATGGATGGGCTTATGGAGGAGCATTTCAGAAACGGCTCCTTTCAGCCGGAAATGTATTTTGATGAAGTGCGCCGGTATCTGGATGAGATGAAGAAAATCTGCTATACATAGAGCAAAACGACCGGTCTGGTCAATTGAAAATAGTATTGTCGCGGAGGGAAGCCATGAAAGAAAAACTTTACACGATACCATTAAATGATGCGGTAAATGCGGGGGATGAATGTCCTTTTTGCTATATAGAGCGGGCGGTGGAGCAGGACGCCATCGATTTTGTGCTGGGAAGCGGTTCTTCCTATATGGAAAGCGACGTGCGGGAGGCCACCGACAAGGCGGGTTTTTGCAGAGCCCATTTCAAAAAGATGTTTGATTACGGAAACACGCTGGGCAACGGGTGGATTTTAAAGACCCATTATATGCAGATAAACAGGGAGATGAAAGAGGAATTCAAGAAGTTTGCGCCCTCCAAATCCACCCTTATGGGGAAATTCAAGAAAAATACCGAGAGGGTCAATCCCGTCGGCCTGTGGGTGCAGGAAAAGGAAAAGTCCTGCTATATCTGTAACCGCTTTGCGGATACCTACGAAAGATACCTTGACACATTTTTCCATATGTATAAGACGGACGGGGATTTCCGTAAGAGAATCCATGAGAGTAAGGGCTTTTGCCTGCATCATTTCGGGGATTTGTGCGAGGGGGCGGAAAACAGATTAAGCGATAAGGAAAAAAAGGAATTTTATCCGGCTATGTTTGAGCTGACGGAAAAGAATATGGCACGATTGCAGGAGGACGTAACCTGGCTGGTGGATAAATTTGATTACCGGAACAAGGACGCGGACTGGAAAAATTCAAAGGACGCTATCCAGAGAGGAATGCAGAAGCTAAAGGGAGGTTATCCGGCGGACCCAGTATATAAAATGAACAAATAGATATAGTTGACCAAACTGGTCATAAAATGGGACTGTTTCAAAACAGTCCCATTTGTGCAATAATAAGCCGACTGTGGCAATCAAAACAGTCCCATTGCTTTTCCGGCCCAGTAAATCAGCCCCAGCAGCCAGCTTGTAAAAATGCCGTAGAGAATCACCGGCCCGGCGATGGTAAAGATTTTGCATCCGATGCCAAAGACCTGTCCCTCCTGTTTAAATTCCACGGCGGGAGCCGCCACGGAGTTGGCAAATCCGGTGATGGGAACAAGAGCCCCCGCGCCGCCGAATTTCACAATGGAAGGATAGATGTTAAACCCGGTTAAAAGGACGCTGACAAGCACCAGGACAAGGGAGCAGAAGCTTCCGGCCATATCCTTATCCATGTTAAGGGAGTTTTTGGCAAAGTTCAGCAGAAGCTGCCCCAGTGTACATATGATGCCGCCAGTGATAAAGGCTTTTAACATCTGCAGGTACAGATTGTGGGTGGGGGTGATTTTTTTGACATATTCTTCGTAGTCTTTTTCCAGATTCAGTTGTTCTTCATTTTTTGGTTCGCTCATAAACAATCCTCCTATTCTTTGAGCAGACACATTCCATGCGGACAGAAATCCGTCGGTGTCTGCCGGGTGATAAGGAATCCTCCGCCCTGCGGGTTCCTCCTTACCGCATCTTCCGTGCAAGGTACGCACAGCTGCCGTTTCATAATTTCCGTTGTTATATTGTGGAAAATACACGTAATTGCGCACACCTCCCGCAATTCTGACTTTCCGGCGCATACACTTGATTTCCCTACGCATACACTTGATTCCACCAAAAACAGTTGTATTTAGTTTGCATAATATTGATAATTTTATGCATAAACATTGAAAAATACGAAAAAAATGCGGTAAAAGAATTGACAAATGTACCGTTTTATAGGTAGAATATTAACATTGTGGGGAATGACGGGGCCGGCAGTACGGGCTCACGTGTTCTTTCTTTAAAATTCAGGTAAGGAGTTGTAAAAATGTTAAAGTATATTGCGAAACGAATCGGTCTTGCGATTGTGACCATCTGGGTGGTTGCAACCATTACGTTTTTTCTGATGAATATGGTTCCGGGCGGGCCGTTCCTCTCGGAAAAGGCAATCAGCCCTCAGGCGACGGCGGCGCTGGAAGCCAAGTACGGACTTGATAAGCCCTTATCGCAGCAATATCTTACATATATGTGGGACGCTCTGCACGGCGATTTCGGCGACAGCTTAAAGCAGCGCGGGCGTACCGTTATGGGAATTATCAAGATGAAATTCCCGGTTTCCGCCAGAGTGGGAGGTCTTTCGGTGCTTGTGGCGCTGTGTCTGGGGATTCCGCTTGGCAGCATTGCGGCTTTAAAGAGAGGCAAGTTTGCGGACAGCCTTATCAGTGTGGTGGCCACCTGCGGAATTGCGGTTCCAAGCTTTGTAATCTGTACGGTACTCCTGTATTTTCTGGGCGTTAAGCTGATGATTCTGCCCACGCTGGGGCTTTCCTCGTGGAAGCATTACGTGATGCCGGTGATTGCCTTATCTTTCTATCCCACAGCCTACATTATGAGACTGATGCGCTCCTCCATGCTGGACGTTATGGGGCAGGATTATATGCGGACGGCGAAGGCAAAGGGCGTATCCGGATTTTTCATTCTTTTCAAGCATGCGCTTCGAAACGCAATCCTTCCGGTTGTAACCTATGTGGGCCCCATGCTTGCCTATACGGTGACGGGAAGCTTCGTTGTTGAAAAGATTTTTACCATTCCGGGACTGGGCGGCGAGTTTATCACCGCAATCAGCGGCCGTGACTATACGCTGATTATGGGAACAACGATTTTCCTTGCGACCCTCATAATCATTATGAACGTCGTTGTGGATATTATCTACAAGCTGGTAGACCCGAGAATCAATTTAAAATAAGGAGCAATACATATGAAACAGAATCCACTGAGTTTTCAGTTAAAACTTAATCCTGAGGATTTCTTGCCGGCAACCGAGGAGGAAAAGCAGAGCCAGATTATCATGCGGGAGAGCGTGAGCTTCTGGAAAGACGGTATGCGCCGTCTGGCAAAAAATAAAGTGGCTATGGTAAGCCTCGTGGTAATTATTATCGTTATGATATTTTCTTTCATTGTCCCGTCCTTCTATCCTTACAGCTATAAGGAGCAGGCAAAGGGAGCCAATAATCTGGCGCCCATGCAGTATTCTGAGGAGGAGCAGGCGAGAATTGACGCCGGTGAAAAGGTGTTCCCCCATATCTTCGGAACCGATAACCTGGGCAGGGATTACGCCATCAGAGTAATGATGGGAAGCCGGATTTCCCTTCTGGTAGGGCTTATTGCCACAGGCATTATCTTTATCATTGGTTCCGCCTATGGCTCCATTGCGGCTTTCTTCGGAGGCTGGGTCGATTTGGTTATGATGCGGATTGTGGACATTATTTACACCATACCGGATATTCTTCTGATTGTTCTTTTATCCTTTGCGCTGAACGCGCCTCTCGAAACCCTGAAAGATGTGCCGGGCTTTAGCTGGGTGGGGATTGTAGGAAAGAACCTCATCAGTATTTTTATTGTGTTTGCCCTTTTGTACTGGGTTGGAATGGCCAGAATGGTCAGAAGCCAGGTGCTGATGCTCAAGGAAAGCGAATATGTTACCGCGGCCAGGGCTCTTGGCGTGGGCAACGGCAAAATTATCAAAAAGCACCTGCTCACCAACTGTATCGGAACACTGATTGTAACCACGACACTTCAGATTCCGTCCTCCATCTTTACGGAGAGCTTCTTAAGCTTCCTCGGAATGGGTGTGGCGGTGCCCCTTCCTTCTCTTGGAAGCCTTGCAAGCAGCGCCATTAACGGTATGAATACCTATCCGTACCTGTTATTTATACCGGCTATTTTAATCAGTTTGATTATTTTGAGCTTTAACCTGTTTGGCGACGGTCTTCGGGACGCTTTCGACCCCAAGCTGAAAAACTAACGGAAAATGAAAACGGCACAGCAGCAGTGCGGAAATGAGGGATTTATGTCAGAATATCTTGTTGATATAAAAAATGAACGGCTTTCCTTTTTCACTCCTGCGGGAGAAGTGAAGGCATTAAACGATGTATCCATTCACTTAAGGGAAGGCGAAGTACTGGGAATCGTAGGCGAAAGCGGTTCCGGCAAGTCGGTTACGGCCTACAGCCTTATGGGGCTTACCGCTTATCCCGGCAGGCTGATTGGCGGCAGTCTTGAATTTAACGGCCATCAGATTGACCAGATGACGGACAAGGAAATGAGGAAAATCCGGGGAAATGAAATATCCATTATTTTCCAGGACCCCATGACCAGCTTAAATCCGGTCTATACCATTGGAAACCAGATTATGGAAGCGGTTCTGCTCCACACGGATAAAAAGAAAGCCGAGGCAAGGGAGAGGGCGAAGGAACTCCTTGAGCTGGTAGGCATCAATGAGCCGGAAAAGAGATTAAAGCAGTATCCTCACGAGCTTTCCGGCGGTATGCGGCAGCGTGTCATGATTGCCATGGCTCTTGCCTGCGAGCCGAAGCTCCTCATTGCGGATGAGCCTACGACGGCGCTCGACGTGACGATTCAGGCGCAGATTTTAGAGCTGATGATGGAGCTTAAGGATAAGCTGGGCATGGCGATTATCATGATTACCCATGACCTCGGCGTGGTGGCCAGCATGTGCGAGAGGATTGCGGTAATGTACGCGGGAAAGGTTGTGGAATATGGTACGGCGGACGATATTTTTTACAATCCGAAGCATCAGTATACAAAGGGCCTGATACGTTCCATTCCGAGAATCGACACAAAAGAGCACGAGCGGCTGGTGCCCATCGAGGGAACGCCGGTGGATATGTTAAATCCCCCCAAGGGCTGCCCTTTTGCGCCAAGATGTGAGGAATGCATGAAGATTTGTCTTCGGGAAATGCCTCCTGTCACAAATTTTGGAAGAGTCCATTATACCCAGTGCTGGCTGAACCAAAAAGAGGAAATGCAAAGCGCCAGCCCGGAGAAAGGAGCCTCAAATGAGTGATATACTGGTTCAGGTAGAACATTTACAACAATATTTTCCGGCCGGCGGCTTCGGAAAAAATAGAAAATACATTCAGGCAGTGGACGATGTGTCTTTTACCATCGAAAGGGGCGAGACACTGGGGCTGGTGGGAGAATCCGGCTGCGGGAAAACCACCACGGGACGTACTCTGCTTAGGCTTTACGAGCCCACGGGCGGAAGGTTTGTCTATGACGGGGACGTGATTTTCGACGTGGAAAAGAAAACCTACGTGGATATGCTTCCCTACCGCAAAAAAATGCAGATTGTTTTTCAGGACCCTTATGCAAGCCTTGACCCCCGTATGACGGTGGGGGATATTGTGGGCGAGGCTATTGACGTCCATAAGATGGCGGCAAACAAACAGGAAAGATATGACATTATTATAGAGATGCTGCAGAGGGTGGGACTGAATTCCGAGCATGCCAACAGATACCCTCATGAGTTTTCAGGCGGACAGCGTCAGAGGGTGGGTATTGCCAGAGCCCTTGCGGTAAGGCCGCAGTTTATCGTCTGCGACGAGCCAATTTCCGCTCTGGACGTTTCCATTCAGGCCCAGGTAATCAATATGTTTGAGGATTTGCAGGCGGATATGGGGCTGACCTATCTTTTCATTGCCCACGACCTTTCGGCGGTGAAGCATATTTCCAACCGAATCGGCGTTATGTACCTTGGCAGAATGGTAGAGCTGGCGGAGAGCTATGAGCTGATTACCCGTCCCCTCCATCCTTATACGAAAAGCCTGATATCCGCGATTCCCATTGCGGACCCCAGGGCGGCCAGGGAAAGTAAGCGGATTGTGCTCGAGGGCGATGTGCCAAGTCCTCTTAATCCGCCTTCGGGCTGCCGGTTCCGCACCAGATGTCCTTATGCCGACGAGAGATGCGCGGCCGAGGCTCCCGAGTGGAAAGAAGTGGAAAAAGGCCATTTTGCAGCATGTCACCATATTGACAAGTTGAATTAAATGTGGTAAACAAATATAGATGCGTATACACGTATCCATATTGTTTTATAAATGCGAATAGGAAACCCGATGTTACTGTTCACGGCTCAGGAATGTGTACAGACTACGCGTCCCGTGAGAACATGATGCAGAAGTGAGGGATGAATATCGCGGTAACCGGGCGGAAAAACCGCTCAAAAAATCTCTAAGAGGAGGAAAAAGTATGAAAAAGAAAGTAATTGCGCTTTTACTTGCAGTTACCATGGTTATCGGAATGACCGCCTGCGGCGGCAGCAATGATAACGCAGGCGACAATGCTGCAACTGAAAGTGACAGCAATGCTTCTGCAGACGATGCCGCTACAGCGGACGATGCAGCAACAGACGACACAGCGGCAACAGACGATGCGGCTGCTACAGACACAGCAAGCACAGGTGAGAAGATTTTATCCGTACAGATTGGTCCTGACCCTGAGACAATCGACCCCGCCCTTAACAGCGCGGTAGACGGCGGTAACATGTTACTGCACTCTTTCGAGTGTCTTCTGACTGTTGACCAGGACGGCAAGCTGGCTCCCGGACAGGCAGAAACCTGGGAGACAAGCGAGGACGGTCTTACATGGACTTTCCATTTAAGAGACGGCCTTAAGTGGTCCGACGGTTCCGACCTTACAGCCAATGATTTCGTTTACAGCTGGAAGAGAGTATGCGACCCGATGGTAGCTGCTCCTTATGCAGAGACAGTTCTTTCCATGGTGGAAGGTTATGAAGATGCAATCGGCGGAAATCTGGATGCCCTTCAGGTAGTTGCACAGGATGACAAGACACTGGTTGTTACCCTGAACGCTCCCTGCTCTTACTTCGGAAGCCTTGCGGCATTCGCTACCTTAAGCCCTGTACAGCAGGCGACAATCGAGGCAAACGGCGATGCATGGGCAACCGCGGCAGAGACCTATATTTCCAATGGTCCTTTCTATGTATCAGAGTGGGTACCGGGCGCGTATATCCTTATGAGCAAGAACCCCAACTACTGGAATGCCGACGCTATTAAGCTTGACGGAATCAAGTTCAACCTGATTGAGGATGCAAACGCTTCCTACAGCGCATACCAGACAGGCGAAGTTCTGTTCATCAAAGACGTTCCTACAGAGGAAATTCCTTCACTGGAAGGCAACCCTGAATTCTATGTAGACCCGATTATCGGTACTTATTATCTGAGCGTAAATACTCAGAGAGAGCCTTTTACAGACGCAAGAGTTCGTAAGGCATTAAGCCTTGCTATCGACCGTGAGTATGTTGCAAATACCCTGATGCAGGGAACCTATTCACCGGCAAGCAACTTCATGGGCCCCGGCTGGATTGATACAGACGGAAGCCAGTTCATGGACAATGCAAACGGCGGCAAGCCTTATATCGATACCACAGCTCATGAGGCAAACGTAGAAGAAGCTAAGCAGCTCCTTGCAGACGCCGGTTATCCCGACGGAGCAGGACTTCCTGCCATTACTTATTCCACAAACGATGCCGGCTATCACAAGGTAGTTGCTGAGTACTTACAGCAGGCATGGGGCGAGATTGGCGTTGAGCTTTCCGTAAATATCGTTGAGTGGGCAAGCTTCACACCTATGCGTCGTAACGGCGATTATGATTCCGCACGTAACGGCTGGGTAGGCGACTACAGCGACCCTTCCAACATGTTAGACCTTCTGTTCTCCACGAACGGAAACAACGACGGTAAGTTCAACAATGCAGATTACGATGCAGCTATGACTCTTTCCAGAACAACTCTTGACGCAGCAGAGCGTTCTGCAGCGCTTCATGAGGCAGAGGATATTCTGATGGAAGAAGCAGGTTGTATCCCTGTAGCTTACTACAATGACTTCTGGCTCCAGAGCGATAAGCTTACAGGCTCATGGCATTCAGCTTACGGCTACTGGTACTTCATGTACGCAGATATTGCTGAATAAGGCGGATGCGTAAGCGGGCTGATTAGTCTGTGATATAGCGGCAGATGTGCCGTAAATGAATATTGAGAGCAGGTTGGAGGATTCTCTGGCCTGCTCTTTTTGTGGGGGGGAGCGTCCTCCCCCTCCTCCCTTCCAACCCACAAAAATTAAATTCCCCATCTTGTGAATTCAAAAGAGGAATGTTACAATATGACTTGGTAAGTATGCAGATGATAAGGACAGGGAATGTTATGGTCAGTTTTTCCAGTTTGGAATTTTTGTTCCGGTTTTTACCCATATTTTTAATTTTATATTTTGTAATACCTTCGAAATATAAAGAAGCGGTATTACTGGCAGGGAGCCTTGTCTTTTATGCGGTGGGCGAGCCTGTCTTTATTTTGGTGCTTATCCTTGCCACTTCCCTGAACTACTTCTTCGGAATGCGGATATGGAAGCATGGGGAGGGATTTGCCATCCATGAATGGCAGAAAAGAAAACGCAGAAACGCCATGATATCAGCGGTCTTGCTGGATGTGCTGATTCTTGCGGTATTTAAAATCCTTGCAGTATTTGTGGACAATGCGCTGCTCCCGATTGGGATTAGCTACTATATTTTTAAAATGATTTCCTTTCAGGCGGATATGCTTCGGGGAGAAGTGTGGAAAAAACCGAAGTTTGTCAGCGTGGCGCTCTATTTTACCATTTTTCCACAGATTGTATCCGGCCCCATCATGCGGTATGATGAGGGAGGATTTGGAGAGGAGCGGCGCTGCAGTCTGGAGCAGTTTGAGGACGGACTCAAATATCTCGTTCTGGGACTTGGCATGAAGGTGCTGCTGGCGGACAGGCTGGCGATTTTGTGGAATGATTTGCAGATGATAGGATTCCAGAGTATTTCCACGCCCCTTGCATGGTTCGGGGCGGCGGGGTACTCCCTGCAGCTATATTTTGATTTCTGGGGATATTCCCTGATGGCGTCGGGGTTGATGGTGATGTTGGGATTTGAATTTATTCCCAATTTTAATCATCCCTATGCGGCGAAAAGTATTTCCGAGTTTTACAGGCGCTGGCATGTGACGCTGGGGAGCTGGTTTCGGGATTATGTGTATATTCCCCTTGGCGGCAGCCGGTGCAGCAAATTCCGCCTTGCCGTGAATCTTGCGGTTGTATGGCTTCTCACGGGAATCTGGCACGGAAACGGCCTCAATTACCTGATTTGGGGCGCTGTGCTCGGGCTTTTTGTTATTCTGGAAAAGCTGGTGTACGGAAAATATCTGAAAAAGGTGCCTGTGGCAGGAAACTTGTATGTGCTGCTTTTGATTCCGCTTACATGGGTGACTTTTGCCGTGACGGACCTTAAAAAGCTGGGAATTTATTTCGGGAGGCTTTTCCCGATGATTGGCGGAGCCGGGATTGCCGTGAATCAGCAGGATATTTTCAGATATGCCGAAAATTATGGTATTTATTTTATTGCTGGAATCGCGCTGTGTATTCCGGCGGTTTATGAGCTTTTTGAAAAACACAAGAGAAATCCGGTTGTGATTTTACTGCTTGCAGCGGTATTCTGGGCATCCGTTTATCTGCTGTGCAGTAGTGCGGGAAATCCGTTTATGTACCTGAAATTTTAAGAGAAACATTCATATGCGTGAATGCTGGAAATGAGGAAATAGATGAAATTTATCAGGAAATGCCCGTTTTTTTTACTGCTTTTAAGTACGGGTCTGCTTTTTTCAGTCATAGGCTTCGGAGGCCTTAAAAATATCTATGCCACTCAGGAATATGACCCGGTGACGTCGCCGGTGCTTTCGGTGATGTTTACTGCGCTGAATGATGAAATTTATCCCTGGCAGATGTTTGCGGAAAAGGGGATTATGACAATTGCGGATAATGTGGCTGAAAATACCGGCGAGGCAGGAGATGACGGGGAACGCTCACCGGAGGAGAACAGTGAGATGCCGCCTGACGGTGGGGAGTCCGAAAGCAGTATGGCCGCCGGAGATGGTACGGAAGACCGCCAGCGGGAAAAGGCGCCAGAGGAGATGGATGGAAAAAAGGAGGAGAATCCTTCTGAGGACGTATCCGGCAACTCCATAAACCACACGGTGAAAGGCGCGATAGCAGGAGCAATAAGCAATTCTTTTAATGAAGCCATTGACACCACAATCAAAAATTCTATGGAAAGCGGCGTTGCTGCAAATGATGCGGAGGAATTCCCCAAAGGACGGCTTGCGCCGCTGCGGGAAAGCACCCGGGAGGAATATCTGAATCACATATCGGCGGATATTTACGGAGACGTCGGCGTACAGCGCGCGGCGGCCTATGAGTTTGAGACGGTTGATGAAAGCTATTTTGACGACGCGCTGTTTATCGGGGATTCAAGAACGGTAGGGCTTCGGGATTATACGGATTTGTCGGAGCATGCGGATTTTTACTGCGAGACCTCCCTTACCATTTATAAGGCTCTTACACAGAAATTCAAGGGAAAGGGAACAGTGGAGGAAGCCCTCTTAAAAAATACCTACGGGAAAATTTATATCATGGTGGGCGTCAATGAGCTGGGACAGGGAACCACCGAGAATTTTATGGAAGAATACACAAAGGTGGTGGACAGGATTCACGAGCTGGCTCCCGAGGCAAAGATATTTATTCAGGGGATTATGCGTGTGACGGGGAAGAAACATAATTCCGATGCAATTTTCAACAATAACAATATCAATGCAAGAAATAACGCCATTGCAACTTTAGCGGACAATGAGCAGTTCTTTTATATTGATGTAAATGAGGTCATCTGCGACGAAGAAGGCAATTTGAACGCTGAGTATACCCACGACCAGCTTCATCTTCTGGGAATGTACAACGATTTATGGAAAGAGTTTTTGATGACCAAAGGAGTCAATTGATTCCTGCAGGCGACGAGCCGGGTGACTGTTGCCAATGGAAATAAAAAATAAGAACGAATAAAAATTTCCGATATGAGAAAAGCTATTCAAAAGAAATTTTATCCGGATGCGGCAGAAAACGTTCCGGCATGGAGGAAATTTTTATGGAAACAACGGTTGGAGCAATTTTTGAGCAGGGTGCGCGGAGTATTAAGGTTCCGGTACCTGTGTATATAAGAGCCAGCGCGTCGGTGGTGGGGACGAAGGAAGGCCAGGGGCCCTTCGGAAGCTGTTTTGACGTGGTGGGTCAGGATGATAAATTCGGCTGTTCAACCTGGGAGGAGGCGGAGAGCACCCTGCAAAAGGAAGCGCTCACTCTTGCCATCGGGAAAACAGGATTAAAGAACAATGAAATCAAGTATCTTTTTGCCGGGGATTTGTTAGGGCAGTCCATTGCCAGCAGCTTTGGGCTTGGCTCTTTTCAGATTCCGCTGATTGGGATGTACGGGGCATGTTCCACCTGCGGGCTTACGCTTTCGATGGCGGCTATCATGATTGCCGGAGGGATGGCCGAGCATGCGGCCTGTGTGACTTCAAGCCATTTTGCCAGCGCGGAAAAGGAATTTCGTTTTCCTTTAGGATACGGGAACCAACGCCCCCTTTCCGCAACCTGGACGGTGACAGGAAGCGGGGCGTTTATTTTGAGCAGCATAAAAAGCAGCAGCGACAGGGCGATGATTGACGGGATTACGCTCGGCAAAATCGTGGATTTCGGTTTGAAGGATTCCATGAACATGGGAGCCTGTATGGCGCCGGCGGCCTGCGACACCATCTACCAGCATCTTATGGATTTTGACAGAAAGCCCTCCGACTATGATAAGATTATCACCGGCGATTTGGGCAGCGTGGGGCAGAAGGCGCTTTGGGATATGATGCGGGAAAAGGGCATGGACATTTCAAAGGTGCATATGGACTGCGGAATGGAGATTTACGACCAGAGCCAGGACGCCCATGCCGGCGGAAGCGGCTGCGGCTGCAGCGCGGTTACCTTGTCCGCTTATATTTTAAAGCAGCTGGAGGAGCAGAAATGGAAGCGGGTTCTGTTTGTTCCCACAGGGGCGCTGCTCTCCAAAACCAGCTTTAATGAAGGCCAGAGCATACCGGGGATTGCCCACGGGGTGGAACTGGTGAGCTGTAAATAGAATTAAGGGATTCTGACGGGAATGGAAGGGCTGTAACCTGTATTCAGGTTATGGCCTTTTTTCGGGGACAATATTTTGTGTTCCCGGTTTTTGCGTAATTATGCAGATATTGAGATTCTGCGTAAGATTCAGCCGGAGGATATGGTTAAATTGCATCTGAAAAATCACTCGGACGCCGAAGTCAAAACTTCTCTGATGCATGAATTTTCCCTGACAGCGGAGCAGGCGGAGGAGGAGTATCGTAAAGCGATAGAATAAAAAGCCGCACCCTAAAAAACTTGACTTCCCCCCTTCGGTTTATATACAATGGAATACAGGAAGAAAAAAGAAGGGAACGGGGAAATATGGGAAATTACAAAGTAGAAAAGAAAGACGGTTACACGCTCTATAAGAATCAGGACGGTCCGGTTCTTGGCAGCGCTACGGGGAGAGTACTGGAGAAGGACGGCTGTGTTTTCAAGGATTTGGCGGGATGCGGCGAGCTGCTTCCTTACGAGGACTGGCGGCTTGGGGCGAAGGAGCGGGCAGAGGATTTGGCGTCCCGCTTATCTGTGGAGGAGATTGCGGGACTGATGATGTATTCGCCTCATCAGATGATTCCGGCGCTGCCGGGCGGTGTGTTTGGGGGAACCTACGATGGAAAGGAATATCAGCCGGGGGTGACTGAGGACGATGCGCTGACAGACCAGCAGCGGGGATTTTTGTCAAACGACCACATCAGGCATGTGCTGGCAATGGTGTATAAGGACACGGAAGTTGCGGCAAAGTGGAATAATCGGATGCAGGCTTTTGTTGAAAAGCAGGGATTCGGGATACCTGTCAGTATTGCCACAGACCCCAGGCACGGCGCAGGGAAAAGCGGAGCGGAATATAAGAGCGGTTCTGCGGATGTGTCGAAATGGCCGGAGGGGCTTGGCATTGCGGCGTCCTTTGATACGGATTTATGCAGGAAATTCGGAGAAGTGATTGCGAAGGAATACAGGGCTTTGGGGATTACCACGGCTTTGTCACCTCAGGTGGACATTGCGACGGAGCCCCGCTGGATGCGGTTTGAGGATACTTTCGGAACCTCGCCGGAGCTGGTGACATCCATGGCAAAGGCCTACTGCGACGGGCTGCAGACCACCGAAGCGGGAACGGACGCCGACGGCAGAAGCGGCAGTATGCCTGCCTGCGGGGACGAGGGCTGGGGCATGGAAAGCGTTGCCGCCATGGCCAAGCACTGGCCCGGAGGCGGCCCCTGTGAAGGGGGAAGGGACGCCCATTATGCTTTCGGAAAATTTGCAGTTTATCCGGGAGGACAGTTTGAAACCCATTTAAAGCCTTTCCTTGAGGGCGCGTTTTCACTGGACGGGCCTACAAAAACGGTGGCGTCCATTATGCCGTATTATACGGTTTCCTACGGCGTTGACACAAAGGACGGAAAGAATGTGGGAAACTCCTACAGCCATTATATTATCAATGATTTGCTGCGTGAAAAGTACGGCTATGACGGAGTGGTCTGCACGGACTGGGGTATTACCCAGGACCCGGCGCCCGAGATGGACTCCTTTGGCTCCCGCTGTTTTGGCGTGGAGAACCTGACGGAAGGAGAGCGGCATCTGCTGGCTATTGAGAACGGAGTTGACCAGTTTGGAGGCAACTGCAAGATAGAGCCGGTACTTGAGGCTTATCGGCTGGGATGCGAAAAATACGGCGAGAGCGCCATGCGGGCAAGAATGGAACGCTCGGCGGCCCGTCTTTTGCTGAATCTGTTCCGCTGCGGTCTGTTCGAGAATCCATATCTGGATGTGGAGGAAAGTATGCGGACGGTAGGCTGCGAGGAATTCCGCAGAGCCGGTTATGAAGCCCAGTTAAAATCCGTGGTTTTGCTTAAGAACGGAAAAAAAGGCGGGGCAAGGGCGCTTCCCGTTTCCGGCCGGAAAAAGGTTTATGTGCCGAAGCGGTTCATCAGGGCGCAGAAGAACTTTTTCAGGGGAATGGATGCCGAAAAGGAAGTGATTGAGGCGGACAAAGAGAGCGTGGCGCCCTGGTTTGACTGGGCGGAGGAGCCGGAGGAGGCTGATTTCGGACTGGTATTTATAGAAAGCCCTCTTTCCGACGGGTACAGCGCGGAGGATGCAAAGGCAGGGGGAAACGGCTATCTGCCGGTATCCTTGCAATACCGTCCTTATAAAGCGGATGCGGCGAGAAAAGAAAGCATTGCGGGGGGCGATATCCGGGAGAGTTTTACCAACAGAAGTTATGCGGGCAAGACGGGAACCGCGGCAAATGAAAGGGATTTGGATATCGTTCTGGAAACCAGAAAGGCCATGGGCGATAAGCCGGTGATTGTCTGCATTCGGATGCATAAGCCCGCGGTGCTGGCGGAGCTGGAGCCTTATGCAGATGCGATTATTGTGGACTTTGGCGTGCAGAGAAGCGCAATTTATGATATTTTATGCGGAAAAGCGCAGCCCGGCGGGCGGCTGCCCATTCAGCTTCCGAAGGATATGGAAACGGTGGAGAGGCACTGTGAGGACGCGCCTCTTGACATGGATTCCTATGTGGACAGCGAAGGACATACTTACGGGTTCGGCTATGGTATGAACTGGGAGGGCGTGCTTACCGGCGACGCCTTATGCAAAGTACAGGGCGGATTATGTTAAAAAAGGATTTTCTGGGGAGCATGCGCGACGGGCAGGAGCTGTCGCTGTGGCAGCTGGCGGTTCTCACAATGCAGCTGAGCATTCCTGCGATTATGGCGCAGCTCTCCTCCATTGTGATGCAGTATATTGATGCCTCCATGGTGGGGCATCTCGGCTCCGGGGAGGCGGCCTCCATCGGACTGATGTCCTCCAGTACCTGGATGATGGGAGGCTTATGTTCCGCTTTAAGCGTCGGATTTACCGTACAGGTGGCTCATTTTATCGGAGCGAAGGAGGAAGATAAGGCACGGGGAATCGTGCGGCAGGGACTGGCCGTGGCAGTAATATTCAGCTGTATACTGCTTCTTTTCGGTGTGCTGATACATCAAAGGCTTCCGCTGTGGCTGGGCGGGGAAGAAGGGATAAGGGACAATGCGGCCGTTTATTTCCTGATATATTGTCTTTCCCTTCCGGTATTGCAGTTAAATGCAATGGCAGGCGGGATGCTTCAATGCAGCGGAAATATGAAGGTTCCCAGCATGCTCCATATTTTGATGTGTATTTTGGATGTATTGTTTAATTCTGTTTTAATTTTTAACCCCAGAACGATTGTAGTGTTCGACAGTGAAATCACAATACCGGGCGCTGGTCTGGGCGTTCTGGGAGCGGCTCTTGGAACATCCCTTGCGGAGCTTGTGTCCGTGGCTTTTATGCTATATTTTTTGCTGGCGCGTTCTCCGGCCCTTTGTTTGCGGAAAGAGGAGCGGCTGGCGTTTTCAAAGGAACAGCTGATAAGGGCTTTCCGGCTTTCGCTTCCCGTGGGATTTGAACAGGTGGTTATGTGCGGCGCTCAGATTATGTCTACAAAAATCGTATCGCCTCTGGGGATGGCTGCCATAGCGGCAAATTCCTTTTCCGTGACGGCGGAGAGCCTGTGTTATATGCCCGGCCATGGAATCGGAATGGCGGCTACCACGCTGATTGGACAGAGCGTGGGGGCAAAGAGGGAGGATATCACGAAGAAACTGGGATGGCTTACGGTAGGACTTGGTATTTTAGTGATGACCGGCACCGGGATTCTGCTTTATATCTTTGCGCCCTGGATGATTGGCATTTTATCTCCCGACCCGGAGATACGGCGGATGGGAACCGAGATACTTCGGATTGAAGCCTTTGCGGAGCCCATGTATGCGGCTTCCATCGTGGCCTCCGGCGTGTTCCGCGGCGCAGGCGACACCCTGATTCCAAGCTGCATGAATTTTTTCAGCATGTGGGTAATCCGGCTTCCGCTGGCGGCGTTTTTGTCAAAACGTTACGGCCTTGCGGGGGTATGGATTGCTATGTGTATTGAATTGTGTGTGCGGGGAATTTTGTTTTTGATTCGCCTGTGCGGTAAGCGCTGGCGGAGTTTAGGACAGGAGAAAGTAAATTGAAAAAAGCAATCAGAAGAATCTTAATTTTCTTATTAATTGTTGCCGTAATTCTTGGAGGTTACGTTTTTTATGTTTTTAAGGCATATTACCGTCTTCCTGACAAATTGACTCTTGAGGTCAGGCGCAACGGGGAAAATTCCTATTTTGACGAGGATTTCAGCGTGAAGCCGGGAGAGGCGTATTTTATAATGACCTATAACATTGGCTTTGGCGCTTACAGAAAGGATTACAGCTTTTTCATGGACGGAGGAAAGTCCTCCTGGGCAAAGGACGAAGAGAGCCTGATGGCGGCTGTGTGCGGAATGGGGAATATTATCAACACGGTGAAGCCTGATTTTGTCCTTTTGCAGGAGGTGGATGTTGACGGAACCCGTTCTTACCACGTTGACGAGCTGGAGCTGATGAATCAGTTTGTCAGGGGCTATTATTATGTATATGCCCAGGCCTATGATTCTCCCTTTTTGTTCTTCCCGCCCTGGGAGCCTCACGGTGCCAATAAAAGCGGCCTTGTGACTTATTCCCGGGAGGAAATCACGGGCAGTATGCGCAGGAGCCTTCCCATATCGGAATCCTTCAGTAAGCTGGTGGATTTGGACAGATGCTTTTCCATAGCCCGGATACCGGTGGAAAACGGAAAGCAGCTCTGTATTTATAACGTACATACTTCAGCCTACGGCGGAAGCGATGAAATCAGGCAGGCGCAGCTTTCCACCCTTTATGAGGAGATGAAGGCGGATTTTGATAAGGGGAATTATGTCATCTGCGGCGGTGATTTTAATCATAATCTGAAAGAGGGAATGCAGGAAAACGCGCCGGAATGGGCTTATCCGTTTCCGCGGGAAACGTTGCCTCAGGGCTTCCGCATGGCAATGGACGAGGCGAAGCAGGAGGATATCGTTCACAATACCTGCCGGAGCGCGGAGACGCCGTATGACGAGGCATCGACTTACACAGTCACTCTTGACGGTTTTATTGTGTCTGAAAATGTGCGGATTAATTATTATCAAAATATGGACTGGGGATATGAGTTTTCCGACCATGACCCGGTGCTGATGCAGTTTATACTGGAATAGAAAGAAAAGGAAAAGGCCATACTATTTGCAGCGGAAAGCAGCAGAAAAACCATGCTGTTTTTTCAAAAAAAAGAAATGCATTTTCAGCAGGAGGCAGGTATGGCGGGTACAGTTTTATATTTAAAGGCGGAACAAAATGCGGAGGTGATGGAAGAACGCGTATGCGTGAAGGACATTGCCTCCGTTTATTGCAGGGATAAAAATCTGTGTGCAAAGGCAAAGGCTCTCAAGGTGCATGAGTTCGGAGAAGGAGAAAAAAAGAGGCAGGTTATCGGTATTTTAAAGGTGATTGAACTGATTGAAAGCGAGTGTCCGGGAGTGAATGTGGAAAGCCTCGGGGAAAACGCCGTATTGGTCGAGCTGGTCAATGTGAACAGACATAAGGGGCTCCTCCAGTGGATAAAAATGGTGTTTGTGGCGGCAATCAGTTTTTTCGGAACCGGCTTTACAATTATGGCTTTTCACAATGATATCAGTATCAATAAAATTTTTTCCCATGTACATGAGCTTGTGATGGGATATGCTTCGGAAGGGTACAGCATTCTGGAGGTTTCCTATTCCATCGGGCTTGCGGTCGGCATTATCCTGTTTTTTAACCATGTGGGAGGGAGACGGATTACCAAGGACCCTACGCCTATCGAGGTGGAGATGCGGGTTTACGAAACGGATGTGAATAAGGCGCTGATTGAAACGGCGGACAGGGAGGGAAAGAGCATTGACGTTTGATATGGGGACAATATTCAAACAGGTTTTTATGGGAGTATGCGGGCTTTCCTTCGGGCTTCTGGCGTCGGCAGGCGTTTTTACGGTACTGGTTTCCGTGGGGCTGATTCCAAGGTTCGCCGGAAAAATGCACGTGGCAAAAAAGGTGTTTGTGCTGGAGGAAGCGGTGATTTTCGGAACCCTCTGCGGCGGCGCCCTGAGCGTATTTTCCAAAGGAGGCGGGATGGGGAGGTTTGTTCTTGCGCATCAGCTTTTCGGGAGTGCCACTCCCGAGATATGGAAATGGATTGGATATGGGATTTTGATGTTGGGAGGCGTTTTTGCCGGTATGTTTGTGGGCTGTCTTGCCCTTGCCATTGCGGAAATGCTGAATTCCATTCCGATTTTTGCAAGAAGAATCGGATTCCGGCACGGGCTTGGCGTTGCCATCACGGCGGCGGCCTTGGGAAAGCTCTTGGGAAGCCTTATCTATTTTGCAAAGGGGATTTTTCTCTCGGGCGTGTGAAAAAGCCTGACCGGGAGTGCCATACCGAGTTGACGGTTTCATAAAGAAAGGTATATACTGGAAACATAAAAGAAATACAGGCAGTTTATAAAGGGGCGGATGGGAATGCGGCAGATGGAATTCAAGATGGAGCGCCCGGGCCTTTTGAAGGAAGGGGACGAGGTCACGGTGACGGAAGGGGTGCTTCCAAGCAATTATTACTATACCATTGACCCGGCGCTGGCAATGTCCGGGAACTTTCCGTTCAGGGAGAGAATGCTGGCAAGAAAGGGAAAGGTGGTCAGCATTATTGAAAACGACAGAGGTTTTTATGTGACGGCGGAATTTGACGAGTAAAAAGCCAAAGTTAAACAGAGATAAGGCAGGAAATACCTGAAAAACAGGCAGAAATACAAGGAGGAGAAAGAACATGTTAAAAAAAGTATCAACCACAAAGGCGCCGGCGGCCATCGGCCCATATTCACAGGGAATCGTAGCAAACGGATTTCTGTTTGCATCGGGGCAGATTCCTATTGTGCCGGAGACGGGAGAGATTGCGGACGGCGACATCACGGTTCAGGCGCATCAGGTAATGAAGAACATAGGGGAAGTCTTAAAGGAAGCGGGAAGCAGTTTCGAGGGCGTTGTAAAGACCACCTGTTTTCTGGCAGATATGGCAGACTTCGGGGCCTTCAACGGCGTATATGAGCAGTATTTCACAGGAAAACCGGCCAGGAGCTGCGTTGCGGTGAAGGAGCTTCCAAAGAAGGTGCTGTGCGAGGTTGAGGTCATTGCCGTGGTGAACTCATGAAAAACGTAATATTGATTGGAATGCCAGGTTCCGGGAAAAGCACGGTGGGAGTCGTGCTTGCCAAAAAACTGGGCTATCGGTTTATTGACTCGGACCTGGTGATTCAGGAAAAATGCGGGAAACTGCTTTACCAGCTCATTGAGGAGCGGGGTGAGGCAGGTTTTCTTATGCTTGAAAATGAAATTAACGCATCGATTACGGCAGAAGGCGCAGTCATTGCCACAGGAGGCAGCGCAGTTTACGGGAAGGAAGCCATGAGACACTTTCAGGAAATCGGGCGGATTGTCTACTTAAAGCTGCCCTACGGGGAGCTGGAGCAGCGTCTCGGCGACCTTCACGAGCGCGGCGTTGTGCTGAAAAAGGGATATACGCTGCGGGATTTGTATGAGGAGAGAATTCCTTTATATGAAAAATATGCGGATATCACGATTGCATGTGAGGGGAAGGATATCCGCGGTGTGATGGAGGAGATTTATGAAAAAAGGAGCCTTGAGAAGTAGCTTTCTGCTGTTTCTGGCGGCGTTTATCTGGGGCGTGGCTTTCGTCGCCCAGAGCGTGGGCATGGATTACATGGGGCCTTTTACTTTTAACGGAATCCGTTTTCTGATGGGAAGCGCCGTGCTCTTTCCTCTGGTTTATTTTCGGAGGAAAAAGGACAAAGAAAAGGGGAAAAAAAGGGCCGGATTAAAAATCACCCTGACGGGGGGCATCTGCTGCGGGCTGGCTCTCGGCACCGCCGCTCTTTTGCAGCAGTTTGGCATTATGTATACTACCGTGGGAAAAGCGGGATTTATCACTACCCTTTATATTATTATCGTTCCCGTCATGGGAATTTTTTTGGGGAAAAAGGCGGGCGGAAAGGTCTGGATTGGGGCGGCGCTGGCGGCCTTTGGGATGTATCTGCTGTGCATGAGTGAAAAGCTGTCCCTAAGCAAAGGCGATACTTACGTGTTTATATGCGCCATTATTTTTGCAGTACATATTCTGGTGATTGACTATTTTTCGCCGAAAGCGGACGGAGTGGAGCTTTCCTGTATTCAGTTTCTTGTGGCTGGGCTGATTAGCAGTATTCTGGCCTTTTGCTTTGAGGAGCCGACCTTTGAAAGCTTTATTGCAGGAATTATCCCCCTCGCCTATGCGGGAATCATGTCAAGCGGCGTGGCGTACACGCTTCAGATAATCGGACAAAAAGATATGGACCCCACGGTTGCGTCCCTGATACTTTCGCTGGAATCGGTGGTTTCCATGCTTGCGGGATGGATTATTCTGGGGCAGGCTTTAAACGGAAGGGAGCTGGCAGGCTGCGGGCTTGTCTTTGTGGCGGTGATTCTGGTACAGCTGCCGGACAAAAAGTTTGAAAAAAGGATATGGTTCCCATGGTGGTTTCGTCAAACTTTTCCCGGACAATACACCATCAGGAAAAAGAGCAGACGAAAATGAAGTGTTTAATTAAATAACAGTAATACGGGGAAAGGAATGGAGGGGTGATATGTTTGGAAGGTTAGAAAGCTATGAGGCGGCAGGAGCAAAGGTTTATTTTCATTATGAAGGAAGCGGCTTTCGTCCCTGCGTGGAAGTAATTACCGACAGTATTATCAATGTGTTTATTGACTATAACGGTCATGGTCACGAATCCCGGGCGGTGGATGAGAAAATTTTCGGCCAAGTTCGTGATATTACCACCGGCGCTGAGGAATGCAATGGGGAAAATACTGCAAAAATCCATTCGGGTACGGCAATTAAGAGCGTGTTGTTGGAAAAATCCGGGGTGGTTATTAAGACTGAAAAACTGACTGCTATAGTCAGCGACGGCTTCCATGTGGATTTTTATGACAATAAGGGAGTTCCCTTAAGCCTTTCCCACAGAGGAGAGAGGGAAAAAAACAAAGCGGATATGAATGAAGCCATGCTGGCGCTCCTTGCCGGTGAGGGCCATGAGGCGTCGGCAGAGGCGGCGGATAATTATCCGGTGCAGGAAATACGTACCCTTGAGAGCGATGATTGCATCTACGGTCTCGGGGACAAGACAGGATTTTTAAACAAAAGGGAATACGAGTATGAAATGTGGAACTCCGACCTTCCCGACCCTCAGGAGGATAATTTCAAGTCTCTTTACAAGAGCATTCCCTTTATGATGGTGTTGAAGAAGCAGGGGGCTTACGGCATTTTCTTTGACAATCACGGGAAAACTTATTTCAATCTGGGGAAGGAAAACAGCGGTTATTACGTAATCGGCGCGGATGAGGGAAATCTGGATTATTATTTCATGGCCGGGGAAAGCCTTAAGGACGTCGTTTCGGATTATACATGGCTGACGGGGAGAGCTCCCATGCAGCAGATGTGGACGCTGGGCTACCATCAGTCCCGCTGGGGCTACGAGACCGAGGATAAAATCAGGGATATTGCCGCAAAGCTTAAGGAAAATGAAATTCCCTGCGACTGCATTCATTTTGACATTGACTACATGGATAACTATAAGGTTTTTACATGGAATAAGGAAACCTACCGGGACGAGCGGAAGGTGATTTCCGATTTGAAGGAAATGGGAATCAAAGCTGTTACCATCATTGACCCGGGGGTAAAGGTGGAAAAGGATTATGATGTCTACGAGGAGGGTGTAAAGAACGGCTATTTTGCCACCACGCCGGAGGGAGAAATCTACGTCAACGTGGTGTGGCCGGGAGACGCGGTATTCCCGGATTTCGGCAATCCGAAAGTGCGCCGGTGGTGGGAGGAAAAGCAGAAATATCTGATAGACCTTGGCGTGGCCGGGGTGTGGAACGATATGAACGAGCCTGCCAGCTTCCGGGGACCTCTGCCCTGCGATGTGGTGTTTACCGACGAGGACAGAAAGGCGCCCCATTCACAGGTGCATAACATTTACGGACACAATATGGCGAAGGCAGCCTATGAGGGCTGGCGGGAATTTTCCGGCAAAAGGCCCTTTGTGATTACCCGCGCCTGTTACAGCGGCTCCCAGAAGTATGCCGTTGCCTGGACCGGAGATAACCACAGCATCTGGTCCCATATCCGCATGGCAATTCCCCAGATGTGCAATCTGGGAATGAGCGGCATGAATTTTATGGGGACGGACGTGGGCGGCTTCGGAAGCGATACCACGCCGGAGCTTTTAAGCAGATGGACACAGGTGGGATGTTTTTCACCGCTTTTCAGAAATCATTGCGCGCTGGGACGAAGGAATCAGGAGCCCTGGCAGTTTGGCGGGGAGGTTCTCTCCATTTGCAGAAAATATATCCGTCTGCGTTATGAAATGCTTCCGTACCTGTACGATTTGATGCATGAGACAGAGTGCACCGGTATCCCCATGCTTCGTCCCCTTGTTCTGGAATATGACAGGGATGAAAATGTCAAAAACAGAAACGACGAATTTATGCTGGGCGACCGGATGCTGATTGCGCCGGTGGTGGAGCAGGGCGCAAGGGAAAAGCTGGTTTATCTTCCGAAGGGCGTCTGGTACGATTACTGGACAGGCGAGAAAAAGGAGGGAGAGAGCTTCTTTGTGAGGAAAGCGCCCCTGGATGTGTGCCCGATTTATGTGAAGGCTGGCGCAGTCATTCCCAAATATCCGGTGAGAATGCATGTAGGGGAGGATAAGGATGATTTGCTGATTCTCGAGGCTTACCCCGGCGAGGGCGTTTATACCCATTATCAGGATAACGGCGAGGATTTCAGATACCGCGAAGGGGAATTTAACGAATACAGGATTATCAACCGGAACGGGGAAGTGGAAATTGAAACGTTGCATAAGGGGTACAGGGATTATAAAAAGGTAGAGGTTGTAAAAAAGTTTTGCGGCGATGAGCGCAAAAAACAGAAATGAAGAAAACAGGAAAAACGGCTCGGAAAGCTTTTGCTTTTCCGGGCCGTCTGCTTTCGGAAGATGCAGGCACAGGGGAGTTGCCTTTCTGCCTGTGTACCGCAGTTATTTCTTCATCTTAGGATTAAACACAAGGCTTGCCAGATAGCCGAACACCAGCGCAGCCGACGTTCCTACGGCTCCGGCTTTGAAACCGCCTGTAAAAAGCCCCATAAAGCCTTCTGTGTCCACGGCTTCTTTTACTCCTTTCATCAGAACATTTCCGAAGCCCAGAAGGGGAACGGAAGCCCCGGCCCCGGCAAAGTCAATCAGGGGCTGATACCATCCGAATATGCCAAGAACGGCTCCGGCGCACACCAAAAGCACCATAATGCGTCCCGGCATCATTTTTGTTTTTTCCATTAATATCTGAATCAGTGCGCAAATCAGTCCGCCCACCCAGAAAGCGTTAAAATAATCCATGGTAATCCTCCAGACATTGATTTTGTAGATTATTATGTGTGGATTTTTCTTTTTTATGCGGGATTTCATAAACTCCTGTAGTTGTCCTTTTTCCCCCTAGCAGTTATAATAATAAGTATTATAACAGGAAGGAAAGTGAAAAATTATGATACGCGAGAGATTAAGCAAATTAAGAGAATGCATGAAAGCCGCCGGAATCGACTGCTATCTGGTTCCCACGTCGGATTACCACGACAGCGAATATGTAAGCGGCTATTTTGCGGTTCGCAGATTTTTAACCGGTTTTACCGGCTCCGCAGGCACTTTGGTGGTGACGAAGGATGAGGCGGCGCTTTTTACGGACGCCAGATATTTTATACAGGCGGCCAGACAGCTTGAGGGCACAGGCATTATTTTGATGAAGATGAATGAGCCGAAGGTTCCCACCCTTAAGGAATATCTGGAACAGGTGATAGTGGAAGGTCAGACTCTGGGCTTTGACGGCCGGGTGGTAAGGGCGGTTGACGCGAAGGAGTACGAGGAGATACTGGAAAAGAAAAAGGGAAAGCTTATCTGGGATAAGGACCTGTGCGAGGCTATCTGGACGGAACGTCCGGCCATTGTCCATCAGCCCGTGTTTGTGCTTGAGGAGTGTTACAGCGGGGAGAGCGCATCCTCAAAAATTTCGAGAGTCCGTGAAAAGATGAAGGAGGAGGGAGCGGATAAACACATTTTGACCTCCCTTGACGATATTGCATGGCTCCTTAATCTGCGCGGAAACGACATGAAGAATTTCCCCATCGTTCTTTCCTATGTAATTATTACCATGGAAAAGGTAATGCTTTTTGCAAAGGGGGAGAGGGAAGAGACAAGGGACGGCGAAAAATGCGAGGTCTGGACGCCGGAGCTTTTGGATTATCTGAAGGAAAATGGTGTGGAGCTTTGCCCTTATGATGATTTTTATGATTATGTTTCCGGTATTCACGGGGAGAGCGTTCTGCTTTGCAGGGGACGTGTGAACTGCCGTGTGGAAAAGGAGCTGGCAGGAGACGTAACCGTTATCGATAAGCCCAATCCCACGGAGCTCATGAAGGCTGTAAAAAATCCTGTGGAGATGGAAAATCTCCGCAAGGCGCACTTAAAAGACGGAGTTGCGGTTGCCCGTTTTATGTACTGGCTGAAGAAAAATATCGGCAAAATTCCCATGACGGAATGGAGCGCGACGGAATACATTGATAAATTGCGTCATGAAAACGATAATTTCATTGAGACGAGCTTTGACACTATCTGCGCTTACGGCGCCAACGGCGCAATCAATCATTACAGCGCAAGCCCGGAGGACTGTCTTACCCTTGCGCCGGAAGGGCTTCTGGTGGTGGACAGCGGCGGCCATTATCTGGAGGGCTCCACGGATATCACCAGAACCTTTGCGTTAGGGCCTGTCACGGCAAAGATGAAGGAGCATTTCACGCTGGTTTTGCGGGCGATGCTGAATATGCGGGCAACGAAGTTCCTTTACGGCTGCCGGGGTAGCAACCTGGATGTCAGGGCAAGGGAAGTGCTCTGGGAAAAGGGACTTGATTACAAGCACGGAACCGGCCATGGCGTGGGGTACGTTTTAAACGTCCATGAAGGCCCTAACAGTTTCCGCTGGAAGCCGCTTCCCGGGCAGGAAAGCGCGGTTTTAGAGGAGGGCATGGTAACCACGGACGAGCCGGGTATTTATATAGAAGGAAGCCATGGAATCCGTATTGAAAACGAGCTTTTGTGCCGGAAAGGGGAGGAAAATGAGTACGGGCAGTTCATGTACTTTGAGGATTTGACGTTCGTCCCCATTGATTTGGACGCTGTGGAGGTTTCTCTGCTCGGGGAGACGGATAAGAAGCGTCTGAATGACTATCATAAGGAAGTTTATGAAAAGCTGTCTCCTTATTTCGAGGGAGAGGAGCTGGCATGGCTTGGGGAGGCCACGAGGGCGGTCTGAGCGCAAAGCGGGAGACCTTGCGGCCCGGGAACTCTGGCCGGTTCTTAAAAGCCGCCCGGACCAGCTTTGGCGCCGCCCGGGGCGTTCCCGGGGACGAAAATTACCGGAGAGAGGAAAATTGTCATGATACCGAAAACTGACACAGACGAAAAGGGGCTTCTCAAAAAAATCAGATGCTTTGCTCTTGACATGGACGGAACCGTTTATCTGGGGGAAAAGTGGATTGAGGGGGCAAGGGACTTTTTAGAGGCGGTGGAAAATGCCGGAAAAACCTATGTGTTCCTCACCAACAATTCCTCCAAAAGCCCGGAAAGCTATCTGGAAAAGCTGGAGAGGATGGGGCTTAAGGCCGGGCCGGAGCGGATTGTAACCTCGGGAATGGTAACTATCTCCTATTTGAAAGCTCATTTCCCGGGGAAAAGGGTTTATCTGCTTGGCAACGAGCTTTTAAAGGAGGAGTTTGCGCAGGAAGGGATTTTGTTGGACGAGCAGGCGCCGGAAGTGGTGACGGTGGGGTTCGATACCACCCTTACCTATGAAAAGCTGTGCAGGGTCTGCGATTTGGTAAGGGAAGGACTTCCCTATATTTCCACCCATCCCGACTATAACTGTCCTACGGAAAACGGCTTTGTCCCTGACGTGGGGGCAATTCACGCCTTTATTCATGCCTCGGCCTTCCGGTATCCTGACCATATTGTGGGAAAACCCAGCGGGGATATTATGGATTATCTGAGAGAGCGCGCGGGCGTCCTGAAAGAGGAGACGGCCATGGTAGGCGACAGGCTGTATACAGATGTGGCGGCAGGGGTCAATAACGGGTATACAGGGATTCTGGTCTTAAGCGGGGAGGCCGGGATGAAGGATGTGGAGGAATCAAAAGTAATTCCTGATTTAATTTTTACATCTGTTAAGGAAATGATTCCGTTTTTATAAGGAGCATCTATGGGATTACAGTTTTACTTCGGCGCGTCGGGCGCCGGGAAAAGCAGACAGTTACATGAGGATATTGTCAAATGGGCTGGTCGGGAGCCGGAACGGAATTTTCTATTTCTGGTGCCCGACCAGTTTACCATGCAGACACAGGTGGATTTGGTGAATGCCAGCGACTGCGGCGGCATTATGAACATTGACGTGCTGAGCTTCGGGCGGCTTTCCCACCGTATTTTTGAGGAAACCGGCTACGGCAGTAAGCCTGTTTTGGACGATACCGGAAAGAGTCTGGTGCTGCGGAAGGTGGCGGCCTTCCTGCAGGAGCAGATGCCGGTTATCGGGAAGAATCTGAATAAAATCGGGTATATCCATGAGGTGAAGTCCGCTATTTCGGAATTTATGCAGTATGGCATCAGCGCCTCTCAGGTGGGTGAGCTCTCCGAGTTTGCCAGGGGGCGGGGGGCTTTGCACTATAAACTGAAGGATTTGGAAGTGATTTACAAGGGCTTTACCGACTATATCAGCGAGCGGTTCGTTACCACGGAGGAAACCCTGGGGCTCCTTACCGCGGCGGTGGGAAAATCCAGAATCATAAAGGGGAGCGTCATTGTATTCGACGGCTTCACAGGCTTTACGCCCATACAGTACCGGCTGATTCAGGAGCTTTTCGGGCTGGCGGAGAGGGTGATTGTGTCCATAACCATTGACGGACGGGAAAATCCGTTTCAAACGGGCGGCGAACAGGAATTATTTTATCTGAGCAAAAAGACGGTAAACGACCTTTGCCGGCTTTACAGGGAGAACGGCGGCAAAAGGGGAAGCGGGGAAAGGGAAAAGGATGTGTACCTTGCGGCAAATCCCCTGCCAAGATTCCGGGATAACCGGGAGATGGCGCATCTGGAGAAAAGCCTGTTCCGCTACCCGCTGCGGCCTTATGAAGCCGGCGTAGGGCAGAGCGGGGAGCCTGCGGGCAGCGTACAGGAAGCGTACAGCGTGCAGACAGCGGGAGGCGTACAGGAAGCGGACGGAGTGCAGACAGCAGGCGGCCCCGGCTCTGCGGATTTGCAGCGGGAGGATAAGCGGGAAAGCATCCGGCTCATGGAGGCTTTAAATCCCGCAGAGGAGGTGCGGCAGGTTTGTATTCAGATTAAAAAGCTGGTGTTGGAGGAGGATTACTGCTATCGGGATATTGCCGTGGTGGCAGGGGATTTGGAAACCTATGCGCCATACTTCGAGAGGGAAGCGCCTGTTTACGATATCCCGGTTTTTATGGACAGAACCAGAGGGCTCTTGCTGAATCCTTTTATCGAGTACATACGGAGCGCGCTTAAGATGGTGCTCTTTGATTTTTCTTACGAAACTGTTTTTCACTATCTGCGCTGCGGTCTGGCGGATTTCTCACAGGAGGAGGTTGACCGGCTGGAAAACTATGTGTTGGCTCTTGGAATCAGGGGAAAGAAAAAGTGGAGCCAGGCCTTTGTTCGGAAAGCGGATTTGAGGATGCAGCCCCCGACGGAGATTTCAGCGGAGGCGGAAACAGAGCAGAAAGAGGAGGGAAATGCTTCCGGCGAGGACGAACAGCTCCTTACGCTGGAAGCCTTAAACGATACCAGAGCCCGGCTGATGGCGCAGATTGCCCCCCTTCTGGAGAAAAAGAAAACCGCCGGGGAAATCACAAGGACGCTCTACGATTTCATTGTGGCGGGACGGATTCAGGAAAAGCTTTCCGTATACGAGCAGTATTTCAGGGAAAACAGGGAGCCGGAGAGGGCGAAGGAGTATGCCCAGATTTACCGGCTTGTGATGGAGCTTTTGGAGCAGATTGTGGCGCTCCTTGATAAAGAGCCTATGGGGATGCAGGAGTTTGCGGATATTCTGGACGCGGGTTTTGCGGAGATTGAGGTGGGAATTATCCCCGGAAGCGTGGACAGGGTGGTTGTGGGGGATATGGAAAGAAGCCGCTTAAAGCAGGTGAAGGTTCTGTTTTTCCTCGGGATAAACGACGGAAATATCCCAAAGGGCAGCAGCAGAGGCGGTATTATCTCGGATATCGACCGGGAATTTCTGCAGCAGTCGGAGTTTGAGCTGGCGCCCACGCCGCGGCAGCAGATGTATATCCAGAGGCTTTATCTTTATATGAATATGACGAAGCCCTCGGAGCGGCTGTACCTGTCCTTTTCAAGATTGAGCAGTCAGGGAAAAAGTATCCGGCCCTCCTATCTGGTGGATATGATAAGGAAGCTTTTCCCGCATCTGGCGGTGGAGAAGGCGGACGGAAGCCGCCATACAGTGGAGGAGCTGATAGGGAAAAGGGACGGGATATCCTTCCTGGCGCGGGAAATACGGGATTATGCAGAAGGGCGGGGAAGCGCGGAGGACGGCAGACGGCTGCAGGCCGTTTACAGGCTTTACGAAAAGGACGAGGAGTACGGGGAACGCGCAAGGCGTCTTTCGGAGGCGGCTTTTTCGGGGTATCAGCATAAACCCCTTGCAAAGGCAGTAGCAAAGGCGCTGTACGGAAGTATGCTGGAAAACAGCGTCAGCCGTCTGGAGCGGTATGCGGCCTGTGCTTATTCACATTTCCTGCAATATGGGCTGTCCCTGAAAGAGCGGGAGGAATACAGCTTTGAACAGGTGGATTTGGGGACGGTTTTTCATGAAGTGCTGGAATTGTTTGCAGGAAAACTTGCAGAAAATAATCTGACCTGGTTTACCTTTACCGAGGAGGAGGGGGACAGGCTTTTACTTGAGGCTTTAGAAGCCTGTACCATGGATTACCGGGAGACGGTTCTTTACAGTAACGCCCGTTATGAATATATGGTGGGACGAATGTACCGGATTTTGCAGAGGACCGTCCGCACATTGAAGGCGCAATTACAGGAGGGGGATTTTGTCCCGGCTTCCTTTGAGATGAGTTTTTCCAGAGTGGAAAATCTGGAAGCGGTGAATGTGGCTTTGTCGGAGGATGAAAAAATGCGTCTGCGCGGGCGGATTGACAGGATTGATACCTGTGAGGACGAGAAGCATGTGTATGTGAAGGTGATTGATTATAAATCCGGCAGCCGGAAATTTGATTTGGCGGCGCTTTATTACGGGCTGCAGCTACAGCTTGTGGTTTACATGAACGCCGCGGTTGAGATTACCGAAAGGAAGCATCCGGGAAAAGAAGTGGTTCCGGCGGCTCTCCTTTATTATCATGTGAGCGACCCTCTTGTGAAAGCGGAGGGGGAGAAGACGCCCGGGGAGATAAATCAGGAGCTTTTGAAACAGCTTTGCACTACAGGAATCGTGAACGCCGATGAAAAGGTGGTCAGCCTTCTGGATAAGAATTTTTCGGGAAAATCTCTGGTAATTCCGGTGGAGAGAAAAAAGGACGGCAGCTTTTCCGCCCGCTCAAGCACTATTGCAAAGGAAGATTATGAGGTGGTGTCCTCCTTTGTGAGCCATAAAATCCGGCAGATTGGACGGGAGATACTTGCCGGAAATATCGAGGTCAATCCCTGCGAGCAGGGCGGGATGAGCTCCTGCACGTACTGTGCCTACAAGGGAGTCTGCGATTTTGAGGAAAAGACGCCCGGATATCATGTGAGAGTCCTGCCTTCCCTGCCGGAGGAGGTGCTTCTTGGAAGGATGAAGGAGGAGCTGCAGGGCGGCAAAGAGGAGGAAAAGCATGGCGATTAATTTTACTCCTGAGCAGCAGAAGGTAATCGAGCTGCGGAACAGGAATATTCTGGTCTCAGCCGCCGCCGGCTCCGGGAAAACCGCAGTTTTGGTGGAGCGGATTATACGAATGATTACGGATGAAAAGAATCCTGTGGATATCGACAGGCTGCTTATTGTGACCTTCACAAACGCGGCGGCGGCGGAGATGCGGGAGCGCATCAGTCTGGCAATCGACAGGAGCCTGTCTGAAAATCCATTCAACGTCCATCTGCAAAAGCAGGCGTCCCTTCTCCACAACGCCCAGATTACCACAATAGACAGCTTCTGCCTGTTTGTAATACGCAATAATTTCAACGAAATCGGTCTGGACCCGGGCTTTCGGGTTGCCGACGAGGGGGAGCTTAAGCTGCTTAAACAGGATGTGATGAGGGACTTTCTGGAAGAACAGTATCAGGATAAAAATCCCTCCTTTGCCGAATGTGTGGAATACTTTACGGGCGGAAGCAACGACAGGCTTTTGGAGGAGTACATTGAAAAGCTCTATGAGTTTTCCATGAGCTGTCCCTGGCCGGAAGAATGGCTCCTGCAGCGCATAGAGGACTATCGGATAGAGGATGCCGGCGACTTTGAGGACGCTTACTGGTGCAGGTATCTTGTAAATTATGTGAAGCTGACAATACAGGAGTGCCTGGAAAAGCTGGAGGCGGCCATACGTATTGCCCAGCGCCCGGACGGCCCTTATATGTATGGGCAGGTACTGGAAAATGAATGTGAAATGTTAAATCGTGTTTTAAAATCTGATAGTTTTCGGGCATATTATGAGGCTTTTGAGACCATATCCTTCGGCAGGCTTCCGTCTAAAAAGGACGACAGCGTAAGCCCTCTCTGCCGGGAGCGGGCACAAAAGCTCCGGGGAGAGGTGAAAAAGAAACTGGAGGAGCTTCGGGCACAGTTTTTTAATCTTTCCCCGGAGCAGGTAGCGGAGAGAATGAAAGCGGCGGCCCCCCGTCTGGAAACGCTCCTTCGGCTGGTTCTTGCCTATAAGGAAAGGCTGGATGCGAAAAAACGGCGGGAGAACATGATTGATTTCCATGATATGGAGCACTTTGCTTTAAATATTCTGCTGAAAAAAACAGAGGAAGGGGAGGTATACCCTTCCGCGGCGGCTCTTGAGTACCGGCAGTTTTTCAGGGAGATTCTGATTGACGAGTATCAGGACAGCAACATGGTGCAGGAGCTTTTGCTAAAGAGTATCTCCGGCGAGGATGAGGGGAATTTTAACCGCTTCATGGTGGGGGACGTAAAGCAGAGTATTTACAAGTTCCGTCTGGCGCGTCCCGAACTTTTTATGGAAAAATACACCTGTTATTCCAAAGAGGAGTCAAGCTGCCAGAGAATTGATTTGCATAAGAATTTCAGGAGCCGCCGGGAGGTGCTTGACAGTGTGAATGACCTGTTTGGTCAAATTATGGTGCAGGAGCTTGGCGGCGTGGAATACGACGGGGAAGCGGCGCTTTATCCGGGCGCTTCTTACCCGGAGGAATCCGATAAGAGGGCATCTGCCGCAGCGTCCACAGGCGGGGAAGATAGCCGGCGCAAGTCTTCCTATGACACCGAGTATCTTGTGATTGGAACAGACGCCGCCTCCCCTTTAAGCGCAAGACAGCAGGAAGCGGCGGTGATTGCAGGGAAAATAAAGGAGCTTCACCGCAGCTTTCAGGTGACGGATAAGGAAAGCGGGGAGCTGCGGCCGGTGCGCTACAGCGACATTGTGATTTTGCTTCGGACCACCGCCGGGTGGGCGGAGGATTTTAAGGGTGTGCTGGAAAACGAAGGGATTCCTGTCTATGTTTCTTCCCAAACCGGTTATTTTCAGGCGGTGGAAATCAAGGCTCTGTTACAGCTCCTTCGGGTAATCGACAATCCGATGCAGGATATCCCATTGTACGGCGCGCTGAAGTCCTTTTTCGGCGGATTTTCCGAGGAGGAAATTGCCCGGCTGCGGAGCGGGGAGCAGGGGGATGAGAGCCGCCCGGCCCGGCAGGGAGAGGAAGCAGCCGGTCAGGAGGCCGTGGAGCGCGGAGCGGAGTCAGCCGGACAGGAAGCCGCGGAGCGTGGAGAGGAGTCAGCCGGACAGGAAGCCGCGGAGCGGGGAGAGAAGGCGGCCGGACAGGAAGCCGTGCAGCCGGAAGCAGAAAGGCCGGCGGGCGCAAAGCCGCAGACAAAGCGGCTGCTGTATGAGAATCTGGTTACGTATGAAGGCCCTTTAAAGGAAAGGGTGCAGATATTTCTGGGGATGCTCTCCCGCTACAGGCAAAAAACCGCCTACACGCCCATTCACAGGCTGATACAGGAGATTTGCTCGGATACAGGATATCTTGACTATGTGCTTGCCCATCCCGGCGGCGAGCAGCGCAGCGCCAACGTGGAAATGCTGCTCACCCGGGCTCTGGCCTTTGAGAATACCAGTTACTACGGGCTTTTTCATTTTCTTCGCTATATCGAACAGTTGGAAAAGTACGAGGTGGACTACGGGCAGGCCGATGTGCTGGATGAAAATGCGGATGTGGTTCGGATTATGAGTATCCACAAGTCCAAGGGGCTGGAATTTCCGGTCTGCTTTGTAGCCGGTCTTGCAAAAAGGTTTAATATGCAGGACGTAAGCGGCAGGCTGATTGCGGATATGGATATGGGAATCGGCGTGGACTATATTGACAGCGTCCTGCGCCTGCAGAGCCATACATTGAAAAAGAATGCGGTGGCTTTGAAGATGAAAATCGACGCTCTGGGCGAAGAAATGCGGGTGCTCTATGTGGCGATGACCCGGGCAAAGGAAAAGCTGATTTTAACGGCTGTGACCGGGGATATGGAGAAGTTTGCCGCAGACCTTGAAGAAAAGGAGGAATTTCAGGAGGAGGAAAAAAGAGGAAACGGAAAGCTCCCGTTCTCTGCGCTTGCCGGGGCTTCGTCCTATCTGGATTTTATATTCCCGTGCCTTGATAAGGCGGAATTGATTACGCCGTCGGATGTTTTTCACGGAGATGTGGAGGAATCCCTTCTTAAGCTGGACAGAAGGAGGAAGCTTTTTGAAGGCTATGGTGATTTGGGCGGCTTGACCGAATCAGACAATCAGATATTGACGCAGATGTCGGAGCGGTTCGCCCGCACCTACAGATATCAGTACCTTTCCGGGCTTTTCGTTAAGACCACCGTGTCTGAGCTAAAGAAAAAGGCGATGCTTGATTTACCGAACCGGTCAATAGACGGGCGGGAGCCTGGGGCATCGGGAGCGGTCAGCGGTGTGGAAGCGGCTTTTACAAAAATGCTTTTCGAGGAGCCGGAGATAGTACCCTATATTCCGTCCTTTATAGAAAAGGAGGAGAAAATGTCCGGCGCCGACAGGGGAAGCGCTTATCATAAGGTGATGGAGCTGATGGATTTTCAGGCGGTGATGGAGGCCGGCGAGAGCGGACAAAGCAGGAAAGAAGAAATCACCCGCCAGCTGGATAAATTTGCGGAAACGGAGCTTCTTGAGGAGAGATGGCGGAAAAGTGTTTCCCCGTCAAGACTTCTCCCCTTTTTCGAGAACAGCCTTGCCCGGCGCATGTGCAGGGCGGATGAAAAAGGCAGGCTTTTCCGGGAACAGCCCTTTGTGCTGGGGCTTGAGGCGAGCCGGCTGGGAGAACAGTTCCCCGACAGCGAGCAGGTGCTGATTCAGGGAATCATCGACGTCTTTTTCGAGGAGGACGGGAAAATCGTGGTTGCCGATTACAAGACCGATTCCGTAAAAACCCCGGAGGAGCTGATACAGCGATACCGGGTACAGCTTGACTACTACGCGGAAGCCCTTTATCGCCTCACCGGAAAAGAAGTGATACAAAAAATCATATATTCTTTTGCACTCGACAGGGAGATTGTGTTATAATATCCGCAAAGGGCAGAGGAAAATGTATTGAAAGACATTTGCCGGGCTTGTCCGAGCAAATGTCTTTCGATGCATTTGACGAGCGAAGCGAACCCGGAAAACGAAGTTTTACGGGTCTCTGCCCGTCAGATGATTTATTAAATTCATTTGACGAGCGAAGCGAACCCGGGAAACGAAGTTTCACGGGTCTCTGCCCGTGCAGAAAATAAATATATGAACAAACAGATGAGGAGGAGATTTCAATGAAACTCAAATTTGGTATCAAGGAAGTTGTTGCTATCGGTATTGGAACGGCGCTTTTCGTGGCGCTTACGCAGATTCAGATTCCCACGCCGATTCCGAATACCTATTTACAGCCCCGTATGGCGGTTATGGCCTTTCTTGCGGCCGTGTTCGGACCTGTGGTGGGCGGCGTAATCGGACTTTTAGGCCATGCCCTTGGCGACGCGATGTTTTACGGCAGCGTGTGGTGGAGCTGGGTATTCCCGGACGGAGTCGTAGGTTTTGCAATCGGTCTTTTTGCCGCCAGGTATGCGATTAAGGAAGGCGGATTTACAAGCAAAAAGCCAATCGTGCTGTTTAACGTGGTTCAGGTGATTGCCAATGCAATTGCATGGATTGTGCTTGCCCCCATTCTTGACATTGTGATTTACGCGGAGCCTGTTGAGAAGCTGCTCGCACAGGGCGCAGGCGCGTTCCTCGGCAACATTCTGATTATCGGTATTTTAGGTACGCTGCTCTGCGTGGGGTATTCCAAAATCGGAGCAAAATCATCCAGCCTTACCAAAGAGGACTAAAAGAGGATTAATACATGGAACCTATTATCGAGTTTAAAGATTTTTCATTTAAATATCGAGCACAGGTAGAGCCGACTCTCCGGGACATAAATCTTTCCATTATGCCCGGAGAGAAAGTTTTAATTGTGGGGCCTTCCGGGTCAGGGAAATCCACCCTGGCTCACTGTATCAACGGGCTTGTCCCCTTTTCTTATAACGGAGACATTACGGGCAGCCTTCGGATAAAGGGGAAAAATCCGGCTGATTTGGGGCTTTTCGGTCTGTCGAAAATGGTGGGGACCGTGCTTCAGGATACGGACGGGCAGTTCATCGGACTGACCGTTGCGGAGGACATTGCTTTTGCCCTTGAAAACGATATGGTGCCTCAGGGGGAAATGATTGAAAGAGTTGGTGAAGTGGCTGAGATGGTGGACGTGAAAAAGCTTCTGGAAAACGCACCCAGAGAGCTTTCGGGCGGGCAGAAGCAGCGGGTTTCCATGGGCGGCGTCATGGTGGACGATGTGGAGATTCTGCTCTTTGACGAGCCTTTAGCCAATCTTGACCCTGCCACAGGCAAGCGTGCCATTGACCTGATTGACAGGATACAGAAAAAGAAACAGACCACCATTGTGATTATCGAGCACCGTTTAGAGGACGCCCTTTACCGCGACGTGGACAGAATTATCGTGGTGGGCGAGGGGCGTATTGTGGCGGACAGTGCGCCGGATGAACTTCTGTCAACGGACATCCTTAAGGAACAGGGGATTCGGGAGCCTCTTTATGTGACGGCAATTAAGCACGCCGGATGCAGTATTTCAGCGGCGGATAAGCCTCAGCATATCGAGACCATGAATCTTACGGATTATAAGGCGCAGGTGAAGAAATGGTTTAACGCCGCCGGAGGGAAGGAAAAGAAGGAGGACGCCCCCTCGGCCCTTAAGGTGGAGGACTTGTATTTTTCCTATGTGGAAGGAAAGCCGATTCTCCAGCATATCCATTTTGATATCAGGAAAGGGGAAATGGTCAGCATTGTGGGCAAAAACGGTGCGGGCAAGTCCACCCTTTCCAATTTAATCTGCGGATTTTATAAGCCTTCCAGAGGGGAGATTTGCTTAAACGGACAGGACATGGCGCCCCTTTCCATCAAGGAAAGAGGAGAAAAAATCGGACTGGTGATGCAAAGCCCTAATCAGATGATTTCCAAACCGATGATTTTTGAGGAGGTGGCGTTAGGGCTGGCGGTCAGAGGCGTTCCCGAGGAGGAAATAAAGGAACGGGTTTTTGAGACGCTGAAAATCTGCGGTCTTTATCCTTTCAGAAACTGGCCGGTGTCCGCGCTGAGCTTCGGGCAGAAAAAGAGAGTGTCCATTGCCTCCATCCTTGTTATGAATCCCGAGGTTCTGATTCTCGACGAGCCCACCGCCGGGCAGGATTACCGCCACTATACGGAAATCATGGAGTTCCTTAAGGAAATCAATGAAAAGTTCGGGATTACTATCATCATGATTACTCATGATATGCATTTGATGCTGGAATACACGGACAGGGCGATTGTGATTGCGGACGGCCACCTCATAGCCGACGATACGCCGGCAAACGTTCTGACCAACGAGTCCATTGCCGACAGAGCTTATTTAAAAAAGACTTCGCTGTACGATTTGGCTGTGGGCTGCGAGATAGACAATCCTTCGGAGTTTGTGGGGAGATTTATTACATACGAGAGGGAAAACCGAGTGTTAAAGGAGAACCGGGCCGATGGCTAAGATTTTATCATATGAAGAAAAGGACACATGGATTCACAGATTAAGCGGCGTGACCAAACTGATTTTTTTTCTGCTCTGGTGCTTTACCAGTATGCTCACCTACGATACCAGAGTGCTTCTTTTCATGGTGTTTTTTTCCCTGATTGTCTTTAAAATATCTAAAACCCAGTGGAAGCAGGTGGGAGCGGTATTTAAGCTGGTGATGGTTTTCCTTGTCTTTAACGTGCTTGCCATTTATATTTTTTCACCGGACCAGGGGACTGCCATTTACGGCACAAAGACGGTGCTTTTTCACATTGCAGGCCGTTATGACATGACCCTGGAGCAGCTTTTTTATGAGTTTAATGTGGTGATTAAATATTTTACCATTATCCCGGCGGTGTTTATGTTCCTTGTGACTACAAATCCAAGTGAATTTGCGGCTTCCATGAACAAAATCGGCATCAGCTATAACGTTGGCTATGCCATCTCCATTGCCCTGCGGTACATTCCCGACGTACAGGGGGAATTCACCAAAATCAGGAATGCCCAGGAGGCAAGAGGGATTGAGATGTCCGGGAAAGCTTCCCTTATGAGCAGGATTAAGAATACTTCGTCCATCATATTCCCGCTGATTTTTTCCAGCATGGACAGAATCGACGTGGTGAGCAACGCCATGGAGCTGCGGGGCTACGGGAAGCACAAAAAGAGAACCTGGTATATGGAGAGAGCGTTGAAACGCAACGATTATCTGGTGATTGGATTTACGGTGCTGTTTATGGTTGCGGCGCTTGCGGTTACCTTTGCGGACGGGAGCAGGTTTTATAATCCGTTTGTGTGAGGGCAAATTGACGGAGGTGTGATGCGTGAAAAGGACGGTTGGGATAGGTCATCAGGATTTTGAATATATTCGGGAACATAATCTGTTTTACATTGACAAAACAGGTTTCCTTACAGAATGGTGGCAGAGCAATGACAGCGTAACGCTGATAACACGCCCCAGAAGATTTGGAAAAACTTTAAATATGAGTATGACAGAAAAATTTTTTTCTGTAGATTATTCAGGTCGGCAGGATTTGTTTGAAGGTCTTTTTGTATGGGAAAAAGAGGAGTTCAGGGAACTTCAGGGAACCTGTCCTGTTATCAGTTTCTCGTTTGAAAATATCAAGGAAAAGGACTATGATACCGCGCGCCGGAAAATCTGCCAGATATTGACAAATTTGTATTCGCAGTATAACTTTATCTGCCAGAGTAATATTCTGGATAACAGGGAGAGGGCTTTTTTTGAGTCAGTGTCTGCAGATATGGACGATGTTACCGCTACTATGGCGGTTCATCAGCTGTCTTTGTTTTTGTCCCGTTTTTATAAGAAAAAAGTCATTATTCTTCTGGATGAATATGATACGCCTATGCAGGAGGCGTATATAAACGGATACTGGGAAGAAATTACAGGATTTATGCGGAGTTTGCTTAATGCAACGTTTAAAACCAATCCATATATGGAACGTGCAATCTTGACAGGAATCACCAGAATAAGTAGGGAATCAATTTTTTCAGACCTTAATAATCTGAAAGTGATAACTGCTACATCGGAAAAATATGCAGACTGTTTTGGATTTACGGAGAAAGAGGTTTTTTCGGCGCTTGACGAGTTCGGGCTATCCGACCGAAAGGAGGAGGTAAAGGAGTGGTACGACGGCTTTACCTTTGGAAACAGAAAAGATATTTATAATCCGTGGTCTGTTCTCAATTATCTGGATACGCAAAAGGTTGCGGCGTACTGGGCCAATTCCAGCGCTAACGGTCTGGTGGAGAAATTGCTGCGGGAAGGCGGCAGGGGCGTAAAGCAGGATTTTGAAAAGCTGATGAAGCCGGAAAATTTGACGGTTGAAATTGATGAAGCGATAAATTACGAGCAGCTTTCAGTGAAGAAAAATGCCGTCTGGAGTCTGTTGCTTGCCGGCGGATATTTAAAGGCGGTGAAGACGGAGTTCCAAAGCGATACGGGACGATGGTATTATACCCTCTCTCTGACGAACAGAGAGGTGTATGGCATGTTTGAAAATATGATAAGGGCGTGGTTTTCGGACAGTGAGGAAAGGTACAGTGATTTTAATATGGAACAGATATGGGAAAAATTATATCATTCGGCAAAAAGCGTTTTGAACCCGAGAAAGGTATCGGAAATCATAGAGGCAGGCGGCGTTGCCGCCGCAATTGAGGCGTCTTCCGGCAAAATATATACAGGCGTCTGCATAGACACGGCGTGTACGCTTGGGATTTGCGCGGAAAGAAACGCAATCTTTAATATGATTACAAATGGTGAAAATGCAATCAGACGGGTAATCGCCATCAACTGGGACGGTAAGGCGATGGCTCCTTGCGGGGCCTGCCGCGAGCTTATGACACAGCTTATGCCGAAAGAGTACAAGAACGTTGAAGTTATGCTGGATTATGACAACAACAGAATTGTAACGCTTGGAGAACTGACGCCGGAATGGTGGATATAATTTTTATCCGTCAGAAATTTTGTGGAGGCAGGGAAGCGTGAATACGCTTGTGTTGGAAACGGAACGCCTGACAAAAAGAAAATCGGGTGGGGATGGCTCCCTATCCGATTATTTTTGAAAGGCATATATTGAAATTCTTGTAAATGCAGACAGGAATATTATCCTCAAAGCTGTATTGGCAGGTTTTCTTTCCATGCGCAAAGTCATAAACAGTTACGGTGTGCAGCATTGGATTGACTATCCAGTATTCCAGCACTCCGGCTGTCCGGTACTTAAACAGCTTGATACCGTAATCCATCTGTTGGGTTGACGGTGAAACAATTTCTATAATCCAGTCAGGCGCTCCCAGACACCCTCTGTCATTAATCTTGCTTCTGTCACATATAACGGAAAGGTCGGGCTCAACATAATTTTTGTCATCCGCATTCAGAAAAACTGCAAAAGGCGCGGCATAGATATCACAGTTTCCGTTTTGGGAACTGATATAGTTTGCGATTGTCTGATGGAGTTTCCAGCTGATTTTCTGATGTGCGGTACCTGGCGGAGCCATATTATAAAGCTGTCCGTCAATTAATTCCGCCCGCTGTCCCTCCGGCAGGGCATAAATATCACTGATACTATAAGTTTTTTCCTGTGCTAAAGCCATATAAGATTTACCCTTCAATTTTATCTTTATAAAAATAAGAGCAGACGCATTTCAAACGAACTCCGTTCGTGGGCGTCTGCCGCGTGATAAGGAATCCTCCCGCTTCGCGGGTCCCTCCTTACCACAAGTACTGGAGCATACGGGATTCGAACCCGTGACCTCCACACTGCCAGTGTGGCGCGCTCCCAGCTGCGCCAATGCCCCATGAGAAGAGTATACCATAAATGTCAGAAAAAACAACAGGAAATTTGTACGCTTATATAAAAAACTGGTCGATATATACTTTAGCATCTATATTTCAGTTAACAGGCAGAAGCGCAGGATTGAAAAGGATTTCAATTTTCACTGTAGAAGCAGAGGAGTTCAGGGAGGAATGGCGATGGATATTAATGTGGTAAAAACGGCTGAATTTTTTATGACGCAGAACAGGCAAAGCCAGCAGAATTCAGGGAAAGTACAAAGCAAAAGCGGGCAAAAGCAGGAGGCAGGAAAGCAGATAAGCGGCGGAAAGCAGGCAAATGCCGGAAAAACGAAAGGGAAACAGGGAACGGTAACTGTGGGTAAAAGAAGATTTATATTTACTGATTCCTCTGATATCGGAAAGATGCTCTCATCCGGTAAAATGGAGGTGGACGGCGTGTCCATCGAATTGTCGGAGGAGGCGCGGCAGGCCCTTGAGGATGCAAGAGAAAAGCTGATTGCCGACAGGGCGGCGGAATCAGAAAGATATGTGGCTGAGTTTAACAGCTATGTGGCAAAGCAGCAGAGCGAAGCCTATGAGGATATGGCGGAGGACATGGCAAAGGCATTAGAAACCGCGCGGAGGATTGCAAACGGAGATATCGTTCCGGCCAAGGATGAGCAGAAGCTGCTGGAATATGACGCAGACCTCTATAAAATGGCAAAGAATGCCGCCATGCTCCATGAGATGGAGGAGCGCCGGAAGCAAAAATCCCTGTATAAGGATGAGGAGGAGCGGGAGTATACAGACCCGGAAGAAGAGACAACGCCTATGCAGAAGTTTGGTGTGGAGGTAGAGATTTCCGCAGGAGAGGAACCGGCGGTGGAGAATGTGTCGGAGATAGAGATTAATACTCTGGGGCAGGGAAGCTTATGATGCAATTATGATACAAACCTGTTTTATAATATGCCTGTGCAGCGGATGGTAAATCTGCGCTGTCAATGCCGTACATAAAGGACAGCTCATGGGATTGGCAGAAAGCAGGCGGATAAAAAACAGGAGCATTGCATATGAAAAAGAAAATACTGATAATGGGAATCCTCTCCGGCGTACTGCTTTTGCTGATAATTGCGGTTGCGGCGGCAGGCAGGGAGCATACTTTAGGCAGCGGGGCGAATCCGGTGTCTGCGTTGGCGGCGGGAGCAGAAGCTTCGGACGGAAAGCGGGCGGGCAGGGATTTGGACAGAGAGCCGGAATTTGCCCCTTTTTCTGTAATAGACGACGGACATGCGCTCCCCGATAATCAGGAGTATACAGGGCTTGTCTGCAACATTAAGGATTCCCTGTCGGAAACAATAAGCGTCACCTTCCCGGACGGAGAGGTCAGGGAGGAGGAAGTTTCCACCATGAATCTGAATAACATCCGGTTTTCCGTTCCCAAAGGGGGCAGCAGGTGCTTTGGAGTGCCCGTTTTTTCCACGGAATATTATGCGGAGGGGGAATGGGAGCAGGAACAAGAGTGGCATGATGTGACGGGAATCGACTGTCCCGAGTTTAACGAGGGAATGGAAACGGCCAGAGCCCTTATCAGAGAGGGATATTTTCAGAAGGATTTGGAGGAGTTTTTGCTGCAGATTCCTGAGATAAACCCTTTGGAAAGGGAGTATACCCTCCGTCTTACAAGGGGCGGCCGGACTGACAGGGAAGAAGATGACACAAGCTGGTGGGAGCTTGATTATATTCTGACCACAACGGCGGATAACAAAGAGGTGGTGCCGGTTGCCACGCTGGATATTACGAAAGTGATAAAAGCCCAGGGGTGGGAGCCGATGGATGACGCCCATTGCAGAATCTGGACGGCGGAGAGCGGCTACTGGCGGCTTTTGGAGGATGGGGCTGCCGATTTGGGAGAAATCTGGATAAGTCAGGTGCAGGGGGAGGATTTTTCAGATGCGGATACAGTGCGTTCTTATGTGGAAAATGCGGGAGCGGATTTTGACCGCCTTTTACCGGCGGGAGCCGACCGGAAAATAAAGTGGGAACGCAGGGAGGAAAAGGTTGGCTGGTACAATTATCTTGTCTGGAAGGGAATCACCGATACCTATGAGGTTACGCTCGCCATACCGCTGATGGAGCCGGAAGCCGGAGGCTGGTATATGGCGTCCAGAATCAGAAAGGAAGCCCGGCAAAAGGAGATGTGCGAGGACACCCTTTTGACAATGATGCAGACCTTCCGCCTGGAGGATTCCGTGTATTTCGTGCAAAAGGGCGATACCCTGTGGGGGATTTATAAGGGATATATGAATGAGAATGAGTGTGGTTTCAGGGAATTTGTGGATTATAATGGCATAAGACCCCCCGGGCTGATTTATCCGGGGCAGAGGGTGTGGCTGCCGGGGAGATAAGTTGGGGAATAAATTAAAGGAAGTGCATTGATGAAAACATATCTATGAGGCGAATGCCAGATGATATTTGTGGTCTTGATGCAGGCAGATTACAGCTTAAAGAAAAGATGCAGCATATTTGCAGGGGAACCAGTCTTTTAATGAAATTTCAAAATATTGGCCTGGAGGTGGTATTGTGATAACAATTTTTAAGAACAAAAACGATATTCCTCAAGATATGGAATACGTAGAACTAAACGACATTTATTTTAATCAAAATACCGCGCGTAAGCTTGATGACAGGGCATCAAAAGTTATAGGAATAATAGATGGCGCGAAGTTAATCAGCAAATACAAAATATGCTCTAAATTTGACGATATAGTTCTGGATGTTGACAAGTTATCAGTCGGTTGTAAAACGGTGCTAAATGTACTATATAATCCAGACAAAGTATTTTGCCTGAAAGAATGTGGAAACAATGCATTGGAGGTGTTATATAATCTTGAGGCAGGCAATGTTTATAGTGACTATGCGCTGATTCCTTTTGAAATGCCAGCGGTGAGTGTACAAACTTCTTTGGAAAAGAAAGAAATTTGTGATTATGAGGAATTAAAGGAGTGGTGGTGCAATGAAGAGTAAGCCAATTGTAATGGAGCATTTTTCTACAGAGCATACTTCATTTGTTTTAGATTTTGAATTCACGAATAACATTACGATATTGACGGGAGATTCCGGAACAGGAAAAACGGTAGCTTTTTCATTTATAAAAGAGTGCATGGCATTGAATCCTGATATTATTTGTTTAAACTATTTAGATTATCAGAAGGATATTGGGAATATTATTCGCAATACAGAAAAAAAGTTGATAGTGATTGATAATGCAGACATACTTTTGGATGATGATACGAGAAAGTACATTGCGCTTGATGATAAGAATCAGTATTTGATAATTGGTAGAAATCCGAGGAATCTGTTTGTTACGAAAGAAAATTTGTCAGAGCTTGTGAGTGAAAAGCAAGGGGAACAGACAGTCTTGAGGATTAAGGAATATTTATAATATGGGATTGTGAATTGAAATAGATACAAAAGCAAAAGGGGTCTCGCAAAATCATCAAGTTAGATGACAGAGCGATGCCCCTTTCAATATATGCAAAAATTCAGAAGAAATCTTTTGCTTTGTTGATTCTGGATTTTTGAGCGCAACTTTTTCAGATACATACCTACTGCCTGTAATACCGAAGGAAATCCGCAAGGCTTCTCATTGCGTCCTTCAAAACCTCGATACGGGGCAGATACACAATGCGGAAGTGGTCAGGCTGATTCCAGTTGAACCCGCCCCCGTGGATAATCAGCAGCTTTTTCTCCCGCAGCAGGTCCAGCGCAAACTTTTCATCGTCCTGAATATTGAACTTTTTCACATCCAGCTTAGGGAAAATATAGAAAGCGGCTTTGGGCTTAACGGCGCTGATTCCCGGAATTTCGTTCAATGCCTTATAGATATAATCCCGCTGCTCGTAGACCCTTCCCCCGGGAACGATATAATTATTCACGCTCTGATATCCCCCAAGGGCTGTCTGCACAATGGACTGGGCGGGCACATTGGAGCAAAGGCGCATGTTGGAAAGCATATTCAGTCCTTCAATATAATCCTTTGCAATCTTTTTGTTTCCGCTTAATATCATCCAGCCAATCCGAAAGCCGGCAATCATATGGGATTTGGACAATCCGCTGAAGGTAACGCAGAACAAATCCGGCGCAAGGGAGGCAATGGGAATATGAACGGCGTCGTCCATCACAAGGCGGTCGTAGATTTCATCGGAAAAAATAATGAGCTGATGTTGCCTTGCAATTTCAACAATCTCCTGAAGAACCTCCCTGGGATAGACCGCGCCCGTGGGGTTGTTGGGGTTGATGATGACGATGGCCTTTGTCCTGTCCGTTATTTTTTTTCGGATATCGTCCATGTCAGGGTACCATTCGGCCTCCTCGTCGCAGAGGTAATGGACGGCTTTTCCTCCGGCCAGGGTGACGCAGGCGGTCCATAAGGGATAATCCGGCGCGGGGACGAGAACCTCGTCGCTGTCGTTAAGAAGGGCGGACATGGAGAGGTTAATCAGCTCGCTTACGCCGTTGCCGGTATAGATATCTTCTATGGAAAGATTGGGGATATTTTTTATCTGCGCATACTGCATGATTGCTTTTCTTGCGGAAAATAGTCCCTTTGCGGCGGAGTAGCCCTCGCATTCGGTGAGCTGTCTCTGCATATCGTAAATCACCTCGTCGGGGGTGCGGAAGCCGAAGGGAGCGGGATTCCCGATGTTCAGTTTCAGAACGCTGGTTCCATTTTCCTCCATTCTCGTGGCCTCGTCCACCACCGGGCCCCTTACATCGTATAATACATAATCTAATTTAGAAGATTTTTTGATTTCATTCATTGTTAGCGCTCCTTTTGCATTGAAATTCGGGGATTTTATTTTTTCTTTTTGCGTCCTGCCGCCGTCTGAGGGAACCGGCGCGGCGGACAGCGGCTGCGGCGGAGAGCCGGGAGCCGTGGTTGTCGTGGCGGTATTATTGTCAGCCGTTGTTTCTGTGGCGCTGTTGTCAGCCGCCGGTCTGCCGTGTAACAGCCACTGTACATCCACATTTAAAACGCCTGCCAGAAACAGCGCGATATTTTTGCGCGGAACGGCTTTCCCGCTGACATACTGGCTCATCTGGCTTTTTCCAAGCTTGACGCCGTCCTTATCCGCTTCCCGCAGGAAATCCACCTGTTTCAGGTTCTGCTCCCGCATAGAGGCGGTTAACCGTTCGGAAAAGGTACTGTAGTTCATTTTTGAATCTCCTGTTGTTATGAGAAAAGTTTATTTTCAAAAGAATGATAACATAATGGGAGGAGAAGTTCAATATGAAAATGTGAAAAAGTTTATTTTCATAAAAGTTCAATTTGTGTTTGAAAGTTCAATTTTAGCATGGCAAAGTTCTGAGAGTATAAATAGGGAGCGCATTGATGCGCGCGTAGGTTGCAAGGAATCCTCCTGCCTGTGACAGGTTTCTCCTTACAACGAAATATAAAATGTGACTCTGTAATATTTAAATTTAACTAATGTTGCGCAGAAACAATAAAAGATGATATAATGTTTTTCAAAAAGCCGGAAATGCTGAAAAATAAGCATTTCCGGCTTTTTCTGTTTCTAGTTTGTTTCTAGTTCAGCGCAAAAGTTCAACCGTTTCCCGCAGCTGGTTCAGGGTTTTATGATTGTATACCCGGTTCCCCACGTCCTTTGACTTGTGGCCCATCAGCAGGTCAATACACTTCCTGTTTCCCCCGGCATTGTCAAGGTTTGTTTCAAAAGTGTGCCTTGCTTCATGGGGTGTCTTATTAGCGCCGATCTTCTCCATGACGCTGTTCCAAAATTCATAGTATTTGGATTGTGACAGCTTTTTTCCCTGATAACTGAACAGATACGGATCGCCCTGCTGGATCCTCTTTTCAATATACGGCCAGATCCGGGAATGTATGGGAACAATCCGACTTTTCCCGGAAGCTGTTTTCACGCCGCCTTGCAAATACTTTTCATCCTTGTTCACCTGTTCAGTTTTCATGTTCAGTAATTCAGTGAGCCGGAACCCGGTATAAATGTAGATCAGAACCGTGTCAGTCCATTCCTGATCCGCTATCTTCCAGAGGGCATCCACCTGTTCCACGGTAAAGGGTTCCCGTTTGGTGTCAGGTATCGGCGGGGCCGTGGTTATCTGTGAATACATTTTGTCAATGATATTCATTTCAAAGGCGAAGCGGTCAAGGTGTCCAAACAGATTTTTTATAGCCCACTGGGTAGAATATCCTTTTCCGCAGCTGTCAATGCAGTCCTGCATCTGATAGGCTTTCAAGCTACGGTATTTCAGGCCGTAATATTTGGAACAGTGCTTGAAAGCAGATTTCAGGGAACTTTGCGTTGAGGTTCCAAGTTTAGGGGCCTTTATTTTCAGCCAGCGTTGATATAGAACCGCAAGCGTGACCTTTTCCCGGTCAATTTCCCACGGGCTATTATTGTACTGGGCCAGAAGGATCAGGGCTTCCGTTTTGGTGGGCGCATATCCCACAGGGGCCTGTTTTGCATTTCCTTCTGCATCGTACACAGTGACCTTGACCACATAGGGCCTTGATCGCTTGCCTGATAGTTTGGTTACGCAGCCGTAACCGTTCGGATTGCGTTTTGACATAAAAAAATCATTCCTTCCTGCATTGTGAAATACAGAATGAAATGGTATAATGATTTTGCGGATCTGATCATTTCATTCTGTAAATGGTTAGTGACTGGAACGCTGGAAGGTGCGAACTTTCAGCGTTCTATTTATTTTAGCGGTTACACATGGTTACGGTTGGTTACACTTGCGGTTACGGTTAAAAAACCTTGATTTTACGGGAAAGTTACGGTTGACACGGTTAAATTCCCATCTGCTTGAATATTTCAATTTTTCAATGCACTTTTACTATATTCAGTGTATAAAAAGAAAAATATATAGTAGTAGGAGTTTTAACCGTAACCATGTGTAACCAGTGACCGGAAACCATTGAAAACACAGTATTTTCAGCGGTTACGGTTGAATTATTTCAAGCGTGACCATCTGTAACCGTATTTATTAGTTGCTTGATGTTTCCCATGTATGGCCGCAGTCTTGACAAATAGCTACGGTATGCCATAAACTTGCTTTACCGTTTGGGCCTTTTGATTTTTTGAAAAACACAGAATGAAAAATACCCAAAGTACATATATCCAGAGTAACAAGCCACCAGCCGATGCAGATCCACCATACAGCGCCGTGTTTCTTTGAATACCGTCCTTGAACTTCTCCCGTTTTTTCACGTTTGACAGTCACCTTTGTACTGTTACATTTTGGACAAGTCATAATTTTACCATCCTTTCACATGAATTATGTTACCACTCTTTTCAACTATACAGCTTTTTCTTTTTTCCTGTCTGGAACAGTGTTTTGTGGATTGCTGTGTAAGTTACTTATAAGATCAAAGGCCAGCTTGCGCCCTTTATCGTTCATTTCCAGATACATTTTTACAACTGAATATGCTTCCTTGCCATAGCACCTATTGATCAGATCACATATTTCAACTTCCTGTTCTAATTGCTGTCGATCTACTTCCATTGGAACATCATGCCCCATGAGCCACGCAACATTAACAGAAAGTGCCTTTGCCAACTTGTAAAGGGCATCTTGCATTGGTTCATATTTTCCATTTTTATACTGGCTGATCTGTGCTTTTGGAAGTCCTGATTTTTCAGCAAGGTCTATTTGCCGCATCCCCCGGATCTCCATAGCTGTGATCAGCCTATTTCTAAACGTATCAGACATTTTTATTATTCTCCCTTCCTGATGTTTCACCTACATTATAAAGCAAAGTTAAGCGTTTTTCAACTGAACTTGAAAAAAAGTTAAGAAATCTTAAAAAAAAGTATTGACATTCGTTTTTGATGATGGTACTATTGACATGAAGTTAAGACTTCTTAACTTCAAACAAATACTTAACTTCACTAAAAACCACAAAGAAAGGGCGGTCAAATATATGATAGTAAAGACTATAGTAGAAGCATGGGAAGCGGCAAATAAGATGTTTCCTACAGATTATCAGAAAGACGAAGAAAGCAGCCAGCGGGCCGGTTATCCGATTTACCGCAGCACAGCAGAAGGTCACTACAGCTTTTATATCTGTGATCTGAATGACCGTCTGGAAGTCAATATGAACGGTGAAAGCGTCAACATTTGGATTCGGGAAGAAGAACAAGGTGAAGATGTGGAAATAACTGTCATAGCAAAAACTGGTGAAACCAGAACTTACACCACATACGCAGCCTATAGAAAAGATTTTCGTTTCTTCTGGTCAAGTGGTCAGGAAAGCAATTTTGAGGACGGAACAGAAAAGCACTTTGAAAAAATCATTCAGGCATTACGGATGGTAAATGAGGACGAAGCGAAAATTGAAAGCCACAGAAACGGGCTGACAACTATTTTCACTTTCAGGAAGTTTAAATAAACTATTACCCTTCCCCGGCAGGGTAAAGCCGGGGAGAAAGAAGGAAATATGAGAAGGACAAAAAGAAAAACCGTGTGGGCGTATCTGGACGGAAAAAAGCTGGTAGACGTGGTTCAGGCAGCACTTGACAACAACATGATGGTGGATGACCTGAAAAAGAAATTGATCAATGAGAATCCGGGACATGAAGTAACTTTTAAATGTCAGTAGAAAGGAAGGGTAAACAGTATGAAGTTAAAGGATTTTTTGGAAGTGTTGGCGGTGAGTATGCCGTTTACAGTTGGAACAATAGAAGGTGAAGGATGGATTGTCTATTATGACGGTGAACATAAAATTGATGTTCCTGACTATCTGGCAGACAGACCGATCACAAACATTTACCCTAGAGAAGGACGGGAACGGGAAAAAACCTGTTGTGAACTGAAAGCCGGACTTGCAATAGTGGTTGAAGGTTATGAAAACGGTAGTATTTGAAGAAAGGAAGGTGTGAACATGAAAAAGTATTATGATCCGGAATATGACAGAATCGTTGATGAATCTGTACCTAAGAAACAATATGAATGGTTTTCAGCACAAAGCTGGTTCCATAAAACCTATGAAGAATTTTTGTCAGATAATTTTCTGAATGAAGATATGACAAAGATCACCGGGCTGCAGTAAGGCCCGCCGTAATGCAGCCGTGGACGGTCACAAGCCCGTGTAAATGCAGAGTGCGGATAAATAAACAGTAGCAGTTCTTTTATAAACATTGTCTATTGTGTGTTGGTCAACAAGTTTTCGCCCGGTTTTTAATGAGAAAATGGGGAAGCGGTTCAAGGGAAACAACGCTTAAAAAATCCCTTTGTCGTTCAGCAAGTTTGCAGGTTTTAGTGTGAAATCTGATAGGGCAAGACCTTCCCAAAGTTTTACAAGGTGCTGACAATAGACAATTTTTATAAAAGGGCTGCTATGTCCAGAAAGGAAGGTTGAAAGTTGAACAAACAGAGAAGAAAACAGATCAGTGAAGTGATCAGCCGGGTGGAAACCGTTCAGGCCGAATTGGAATCCTTACTTGATGACGTTCAGGGAATCATGGATGAAGAAACAGAATACCGTGATAATATCCCGGAAAATATGCAGGGCGGGGATCGCTATGAAATGGCTGATAATGCTTGCAGCGAACTGGAAGCAGCACATGAAACGCTGGACAATGCAAAAGACAGCCTTGAAGAAGTGGTCAGTTCATTAGAATCTGCTGCTGAATAAGGGGGGTGAACTTTGTGAAGCACATAGAAGCCGCATGGATCGAACAGATTTTGACTTTTGATGATCCGCACGAAGTTCAAAGCTATCTGGATGAACTGGACAATAAAGAGATCCAGTATTCTGTGATAAAGCGTGAAATGTCAATGCTGCGGATCCGGAAGCAGTACAACAAAAATACACTTTTAAGAAAGGGGTAAAAGAATGTTTGATTATTCTAAATTAAAGGGAAAAATCAAAGAAGTTTTTGGAACACAGTCAGCTTTTGCAAAAGCGATGGGGCTGTCTGGTGTTTCATTATCTTCAAAACTGAATAACATTACACATTTTACACAGGTAGAGATCAACCGGGCCTGTGAACTACTTTCAATACCGGTTGAATTTATTCCCGTATATTTTTTTACGGAAAAAGTTAAGACATCTTAACTAGAAGGGAGTGAAGTTAATGTTTGCAGAGAATTTGAAAGAGATCATGACCAGAAAGAAAGTCAACGGTTCAATGTTGGCAAGGGAAACAGGATACAGCAAAGCGGCGATCAGTCAGTATGTGAACGGGATCAATGTCCCTTCACAGGAACGTGTGGAAGCTATTGCTGCGGTGCTGGGGGTGACGGTGGAAGAACTGACCGCTGCACCTGTTCAGAAGCCTACAGCGTCGCCTTGTAAGTGTGTGGTTCAGCCGTATGTTCAGCAGAAAGCCACATTGACCTGTAAGGAAGCCGCTACCCTGCTTCACAAACATGAAAGCTATGTCAGAAAAGGATTGAGGGAAGGAAGGCCCGGTTTTGAATATGGTTCAGCGGTCAAGACTTCCGGGAAGTGGTCATATTGCATTTATGCTAACAAGTTCACAGAGATAACCGGGATCCCTGTAAACGCAAGCTAACGGGGGGGACGCTATGAAAAACGATCCCCTGAACAGCCCTTTGACACTGGAAGAACAGCAATTTGCAATAGATAACCATTATCTGATTAGTAAATACCTGAATATCAGGAAACTGCCCTTTGATGACTGGTACGACATTGTTATTTTTCGCTATCTGCGGTCAGTCAAACGGTGGTTTGCTGTCCCTGAACTACATGAACATAGTTTTGAAATAATTGCCTTTTATGCCATGCGTTCAGCCATAGGCGGGGAACTGGCAAAACAGGGGCGGCGGATCCAGACAGTCAGCATTGATGAAACAATACCGGGAACGGACGGGATGACCTATGCCGACACCGTGACCTATGACAATTTGAATTTTATCCCATATGGAGAAAGTGAAGGTGAATCAATGAACATTAGTTACAACGTGAAATTACCTGAAAGAAAGTCTTTCAAGGGCGCACAGCAAAGTGATGAAATCATTGCTATTAACGGTTTTCTTACTGGAAGCATGAAAAATATGTGCTTTACCTATGACACGCCGGAAGAAGCGAAGAAACGTCTTGCAAGCGTTCAGTCATACCGCAGAACCAAAGGACACAAAGAAATTTATGAAGCATACCGGAATGAAAACTGTGTTTACATTGTCCGGCTGAAAAAGAAAGCAGGTGAAAAGGATGCCTAAAATTCAGTATAAAGAAATAGCGTTCAGGCAAAAAAGCCTTGACCTGATTAACCTGATCAATGGGGTTATTGCTGAATACAGCAAACAGGGGTATGAACTGACATTAAGGCAGGCTTATTACCAGCTTGTAGCCCGTGGTTACATTGAGAACAACGAACGCAGTTATAAGAACATAGGGAACTTGATCAATGATGGCCGTCTGGCCGGTCTGATTGACTGGAACAGTATCACAGACAGAACCCGGAATTTACGGCGCAATTCACACTGGGATAGACCGCAGGATGTGATCTACAGTGCAAAATATTCCTATCTGCTGGATAAGTGGCAAGGTCAACCGAACTATGTTGAAGTGTGGGTTGAGAAGGATGCGCTTGTTGATATTGTCGGCCAGGCTTGCCAGCCGATTGACACGCCATATTTCAGCTGTAGGGGTTACACTTCACAGTCAGAAATGTGGACAGCTGCACAGCGTTTTATTTGTCAGAAGGGACGTGAGGGCCGTTACATTATCCATTTAGGGGATCATGATCCGTCTGGCATTGATATGACAAGGGATATTCAGGAACGGCTTGAAATGTTTGGTGCTGCTGTAAAGGTGAAGCGTGTAGCCCTGACAATGAATCAGGTCAAGACCTATAACCCGCCGCCTAACCCGGCAAAGATTACAGATAGCAGATGCGGGAAGTACATTGACCAGTACGGTGAGGAAAGCTGGGAACTTGACGCATTGGAACCGCAGATGCTTGTGGATTTAATCAGGAATGAGGTCACGGCCCTGCGGGACGATGTAATCTATCAGACAATATGTAACCGGGAAGCACAGGAAAAGGAAGAATTGCAGCCGTTAGTGGACAATTACGATGAAGCCGTAAACTGGATCAAGAGGTGGGAGTAATGCGCCTATATGAACACCAGAAGCAGGTACTTGAACAGACTGAACGGTTCAACCGTGTGGGTTATTTCCTTGACATGGGGCTGGGGAAAACTTTTGTAGGATCTGAAAAAATGTGGGATCTGAATACGGCAGTCAATCTGCTGATATGTCAGAAGTCAAAAATAGATGACTGGGTTCAGCATTTTACTGAATACTATCCTGACTATAAAGTGTATGACCTGACAAGGAAAACACAGTCAATCCAGTTCCGGCAGCTGGTGAACAGTGGACACATAGAAGATGATCAGTCAGTGTTGGGTGTTATCAACTATGAATTAGCGTTCAGGCGCTCATATATCGCCCATATAGGCCCTTTTACACTAATGCTTGATGAATCGCAGTATATCCAAAATGAAACGGCTAAACGGTCAAAATTCGTACTTTCCTTGCAGCCGGAAAACGTGATCCTTTTATCCGGTACACCAACGTCAGGAAAGTATGAAAAATTGTGGTCACAATGCAAGCTGCTGGGCTGGGGAATCAGCAAGGATGCGTTCTGGAATACCTATGTTGAAACAGAATGGATTGAAGATCCCGCAAGTGGATATAAAAGACAGACCGTGACCGGATATAAAAACATTGAAAGGTTGAAGCGCAAGCTGGCCCAACATGGGGCGGTGTTTATGAAAACAGAAGAAGCCTTTGATCTTCCTGAACAGCAGGAAACCGTGGTCAAAATTCCTGTATCAAAGGAATACCGGCGCTTTATGAAAAACAGTTATTTGCAGCTGGATGAAGTCACTGAATTAGTGGGTGATACGGTTTTGACAAAGTTTTTATATGCCCGTCAGTTATGCGGCCAGTATTCCCCGGATAAGGTGGAAGCTGTTGCAGACTTGATTGACAGCACGGATGAACGCATGGTGATCTTCTACAATTTCAACGCTGAACTTGAAATACTGAAACAGTTAGCAGCAGAAAGAGAAAGGCCGTTCAGTGAAGTCAACGGTAAAAAGCGGGACTTGACTGCATATGAACAGCAGCCTGACAGCCTGACTTTTGTTCAGTATCAGGCAGGAGCAACGGGCCTGAACCTACAAAAAGCCCATATCACGATATATTTCACTTTGCCGTTTGGAAAAGGCAGCTGTGCAATATGGGAACAGTCAAAGAAACGGACACACAGGATCGGGCAAGGTCAAAAATGTTTCTACTACTACCCTATTTGTAAAGGGAGCATTGAAGAAAAGAACCTGATCAATTTGCGGCTGGGGAAGGAATACAATGAAAAATTATTTGAAAAAGAATTTTGTTAGTTTCCTGATCGGCTGCGTGATCGGTTTGCCAGTGTCAATATATGCGGTGAATCATCAGGAACCGGCTACAATTCCAGTATATTATGATCCGGGACTGTTTGAACAGTTCAGCGTAGAACCTGAACAGCCTGAACTAACGGAACCGGAGGAAATCATTGAAACCTGTGAAATGACAGCGGAAGAACTGGAAGAAGAACTATTCTGTGACAGCCTTGAACTTCTGGCCCTATGTGTGGAATCAGAAGCCGGGAATCAGGGGTTATATGGTAAAAAGCTGGTGGTGGATGTAGTCCTGAACAGGGTGGACGATCCAAACTATCCTGATAATATTGCAGATGTGATAATGCAACAGAATCAGTTCAGTGTAGTGCTGGACGGTAGGATCTGGACGGTGGAACCATCAGAAGAAACCTTTGAAGCAATCCGGGAAGAACTGGAAGTAAGGACGAACACGGAAATAATTTTCTTTACGTCAGAAGGTTATTCACCATATGGGGAACCGTGGGGGAAGGTAGGAGATCATTATTTCAGTACAGAAAGAAGGTGAAAAAGATGGTCATTGATATTTTCAACACTGATAAAAAATACAATGTCATTTATGCGGATCCGCCGTGGCGGTACAGTGATCGGAAATGCAACGGGGCCTGTGCTTTTCACTATGACACAATGACCTTGCAGGAGATCAAGGATCTTCCGGTTCCGCAGTTATGTGAAAAAGACTGTGTTCTGTTCCTATGGGCCACATACCCGATGCTGAAAGAAGCTATACAGGTGATTGAAGCGTGGGGTTTTAAGTATAAAACAATCGCTTTCCAGTGGATCAAGCTAAATAAAAGCGGCAAAGGTTACTTTTTCGGGCTGGGACGCTGGACACGGGGAAATACAGAACCTTGTCTGTTAGCGGTCAAGGGGAAACCGTCAAGAAAAAACAATTCAGTATCACAGTTAATCATGGAGCCGTTAGGGGTTCATTCTGAAAAGCCAGCTGTAACCCGTGACAGAATCAAGGCCCTGCTGGGGGGGGATCTGGTGAAAGGTATTGAACTATTTGCCCGCACGTCTGCGGATGGCTGGGACTGCTGGGGAAATGAAGTTTTTGACGCAAGAGAAGCGGCCAGACAGCGCCGCAGAAAGAAGGTGAATCGGTGAAACCGGATTGTAACAAATGTGTCAAACTCAATTTAACAGAGAAAGAACAGAACAGGCAGACCAACGGAAAGGGTTTACACATTTGTCAACATTACAATAAACGGGTTTTGCATCGAACTGTACAATTAAACCATTCAGATTATTTATACCCATGTGCTGAATGTGAAAGTGATCAATATTCTAATTATCAAGAAAGAAAGTGAATCAATGAAAGTTTATATTGCAGGGCCGATCAGCGGAACCACAGACTATATTGAACGGTTTAGCAAGGCGGCTGAACGGCTGCGTGAAATGGGACATGATCCGATCAATCCCGCTGCTGAATCGGCAGATTTACCAGAAGATACACCATATGAAAGTTTGTTATTCATAGGGCTAGGGTTGCTTGCTTCCTGTAACTGTATTTATTTGTTGAAGGGCTGGGAAAAATCAATAGGCGCTAATCGGGAATATGGTTTTGCACTGGGCCGGGAAATGTTGGTTATGAAAGAAGGTGATCAAAATGGCACAGGAAAAGAACTTTGAAGAAAAGGTCAAAAAGTACCTGAAAGAAAATGGCTGCTGGTTCCTGAAATACTGGGGCGGCGGCGGGTTTACAAAGTCAGGGATCCCGGATCTGCTGGTATGCTGCAAGGGCTGGTTCATGGGGGTGGAAGTCAAAGGCCCGGATGGAAAACCGTCTGACTTGCAGATTTATAACTTGCGAAAGATTGACAGCGCCGGGGGCAGGGCCATCCTGCTATATCCAAAAGACTTTGACTTTTTCAAGCGTCTGGTGGAAGATCCGGGCAATCAGAAACTTTATGAAGTGCTGAAATCGAAGTGGAAACACTTTGAAAATATAAT